>Ga0078972_1000033_pt1 | contig 501332 bp, 438 predicted proteins | sample YelNatPaOPGAMG01_FD_67568 | JGI IMG/M metagenome (GOLD analysis project Ga0078972, IMG submission 67568) | Hot spring thermophilic microbial communities from Obsidian Pool, Yellowstone National Park, USA - OP-RAMG-01 (SPADES assembly) (version 2) | ecosystem: Environmental > Aquatic > Thermal... | reverse complement strand
ATGCCGGCCACCAGCAGGCCGTATTCCACCGCGCTGGCGCCTTCCTCTTCCCGGATGAAGCTTTTCACTTTGGTGAACAGATCTTTCATCTTTGCTGCTCCTTTTTGCCGTGTGATTTTGGGAAAGCCTCAACCCCCCGGCCGCCGGTCGGCCTTTCCCGCACCGCCCTTTCAACCTGGGGCAACCGATCCGGCTTTCCTGGATTCATCACCGAGTTCACCAAAGGACCGGTCCACTTCGGCAGTCCCGCTGCCCTGGCCAAAAGGCTGTAGGCCGGTGACTTTGCGCCCTGCCCTTTCGAGCAGTTTGCCTTTCTCGGTGACCTCATTTCACTTCAATCTGCTTATCGGCAGTTTCTCTCCCCCCTTTAATTTTCTCCAGACTCCGGCTGATTTAAGATTCGGCCGCGGCCGCCCGATATCCTCTAAAGATCAGCCTGTTAAGGAGAACGGCATGGTTAGGCTCGCTTCCCCTTCTGAGGCGCCCCCCTCCTCTGGGGCTTCAGACACCGACCCTGCTTTCCGGCCCCTGCCCCAGTCCATCCGCGACCTGGGGGTGCCGGAGATCTTTCTGGCCAACCTTACCCTGAAACATTGCTTTTACCTGGACACCTTCTATCTGTCCGACCTGGCCGACCGCCTCAGGCTCTCCACCACGGTTCTCACCCAGTTGGTGGATTATCTGCGCAAGGAAAAATACCTGGAGATCCGGGGGCCGGACCCTTTGAAGCCCGTGGCCAACCCCCTGGCCCTGGCCAACCGCCTGGCCATCACCGAAACCGGCAAGCGCCGGGCCGCCAGTCTGCTGGAATATGACGCCTATGTGGGCCCCGCGCCGGTGAGCCTGGAGGACTACTGGGAGCAGGTGTCCCGGCAGAGCCTCAAGCTCACCCGCATCACCCCGAGCAATCTGGAGCAGGTCTTCGAGGGCCTGGTGGTTGCCCCCGACCTGGTGGAGCAGTTGGGGCCCGCCGCGGTGAGCGGCAAGCCCCTGTTCCTTTACGGCCCTGCCGGCAACGGCAAAACCACCATCGCCACCCGCCTGGGCCGGATCTGGGACGACCTCATCCTGGTGCCCTTCGCCCTCTTCGTGGAAGGCAATGTCATCCGGGTTTATGATGAAATGACCCACGGCGTCGGGCAGACGGGAAATTCCGCCCATGATCAGGCGGACCGCCGCTGGGTTCGCTGCCGCCGGCCCACGGTCCTGGTCGGGGGCGAGCTGACCTTAAGCATGCTGGACCTGGCCTTCAATCCCATCCTCAAGTATTATGAAGCACCCTTGCAGCTCAAGGCGAACAACGGCCTGTTCATCGTGGACGACTTCGGCCGCCAGCAGATCGCACCCCAGGAACTCCTGAACCGCTGGATCATCCCCCTGGAGAACCACCAGGACTTCCTCTGCCTGCACACCGGCCAGAAGTTCGCCATCCCCTTCGACCAGTTCCTGGTGTTCGCCACCAACCTGGAGCCCCGCAGTCTGGTGGACGACGCCTTCCTGCGGCGCATCCGCTCCAAGGTCAAGGTGAATCACGTCACCCGGGACCAGTTCATTGAGATCTTCCAATTGGTGTGCCGGAACTACCAGGTACCCTTCGACCGTGAGGCGGTGGAGCATCTCCTCAGACACCACTACGACGAGGGGCAACGCTCCATGGATGCCTGCCACCCCCGGGATTTACTGGAGCAGATCCTGGATTACAGCGTTTTCCACCAAACCACCCCGATCTTGACCCCCGAATCCCTGGAGCGGGCCTGCCGGGTGTATTTCGTGGATTAGCGCTCCCTAAAGCCCGCGCCCGATTGCCTGCAAAAGAAGCTTTAAGCTTTGAGTCGGAAGCGGTAAGCTATGGACTATGGGCCTGGAGCAGAAGCAACCAGGCTCAATGCTCACGGCTCAGTCAAGGAGAAGGGATCATGGCGGCGGCAAAAGCGAAGGAGGGGCGAGCGGCGGGACCGCTCTTCATGGTGGGGCTGCCGGGCCCGCGGCTGGATCACGCGGCCCGGGAACTGGTGCGGGGGCTTCAGGTCGGCGGCGTTATTCTCTTTGCCCGCAACCTGGAAAATCCCCGACAGGTTTGGGAACTGACCCAGACCCTCCAAAAGGAGGCCCTGGCCGCGGGGGGCCTGCCCCTGCTCATCGCCGTGGACCAGGAGGGCGGCCCGGTGCAGCGGCTCAAGGAGCCCTTTACCCGCATTCCGGCCGCCCGGGAGCTGGGCCGCACGGCCACCCCGGCCGAAGTGCAGGCCCTGGCCCGCACCGTGGCCCGGGAGCTGGCCCTGGTGGGGATCAATATGAATATGGCGCCGGTCCTGGACGTGCCCCGGAGGCCTGACTGCCCCCTATGGGAGCGTTCCTACAGTTCCGACCCGGAGCAGGTGGCCGCGTTCGGCGAGGCCGCGATCAAGGGTTATTTAGAAGGGGGCATCCTCCCGGTGGCCAAGCATTTTCCAGGGCTGGGAGATACGACGGTGGATTCCCACCAGGTGCTCCCCCTGGCCCAGGACCCTGACCCGGAACGGACCGTGGACCTGTTGCCCTTTCGCCGGGCCGTGGCCGCGGGGGTGCCGGTCGTCATGACCGCCCACCTCCAGGTCCCCGCCTGGGACGGCCGGACCGCCACCATGTCAACCGTGGCCCTGAAGGATTGGCTCCGGCGCCGCCTGGGCTTTGCTGGAGTCATTGTCACCGACGACCTGGAAATGGGTGCCATCGCCGACACGGTCGCAACGCCCGAAGCGGCCTGCCGGGCCTTCAGCGCCGGCGCGGACCTGCTCCTCATCTGCAACCGGGCCGAGTCCGCCTGGGAGGCGGCCGCCCTCCTGGAGCGCAATTCTGCTCGGGGACCGCTCCTGGCGAAGTCCTGCGGCCGCCTGGAACGCCTGCGGCAACAGGTTCCTCGGCGCCCGGCAGACCTGGAACAGGTAAAGGCTTATTTTGCGGAGCAGCGGAAATAGTTGAGGCCGTTGCCAATAGCATTGCGGGAGAGGGGGGCCAGGGGACAGCAGCCCCCCGGCCCTCCCGCAAGACCCTCTTCGCAACTTAATCTGGCTCCAAAAAGTGACATGGCCGGGAGGGGGAGGCCCGGCCATGTGGAGAAAGGAGAAAATGGTATATGATTTTCGGGGGTAACCTTTGCATTTAATCACTGCAGCAAACGTGCCAAACTTCCTCCCTCAATAATTTGCAATTAATCTAAATGGTTATGAGGCTTGTGGCCCATCTCTGCGGCGGTCTCTAGTTCAATATTTTTTACCGCAACATTTCCGGCAAGGGTCGGCACCGCCTTTATCGGTTCGGTTTTTTCTGAGATTTCTAAGTTTTCATACTCCCTGGACAAATATTTAAACCTCCTGGCCCACCTGGATATGGCGGTCAGAGTCAAATCGCTCGGCTGAAGCCTGCGGCGGCATTTTTCTTTCCGAAACTGGCCCCCCCCTGAAAATCAGCGCTTCCCCCCGTGAGAAGAGGGGCGAACCTTGTCTTATTTAAAACTCAAGTTTTTAATCGTAGATTAGGGCGGGGAAAGGGAGTTTGAGTGAGGGGCGGGGGGTCCACCGACCCCCGGCCCGCCCCTCAAGACCTCGGCGCCACAGTCTCATATCATCTTGTCATAGGAACCGGCGAATTTCAGCCAGCACCGCGGCAGTAGACAGCTTTTCCAGTGATCTTTGCGGACCAGCACCCTCGGGCGGGGTCAGCACGGTGATCTGCTCTCCCAGGGGAGCCCATACCCGGGGGTCGGTGGGGCCGAAAAGAGCCACCACCCGTGGAGTTCCGGCCGCGGCCGCCAGATGGGTGAGGCCGCTGTCGCCCCCGAGGTAGACCTGGACCCGGGCCAGAAGCCGGGCCACCCGGGACAACGGCTGGTTGGCCCAGACCTTTTGGCCCTGGGCTGCGGCCAATCCCTGAATATACGACAAAATCCGCTCTTCCGCTGGTCCGGCCAGCCACACCACCTTGAGGCCCGCCTCCCAGGCCAGAGCCCGGGCCACCTCATAGTAGCGGGACAGGGGCCAGTTTTTGGCCGGACCACCGCTTCCCGGCGCCAGCGCCAGAATCCGGTCGGTGGGCCGGAACCCGGTCAGTTCCTCTGCTTCCGGCTCCAGGCGCAGGCGAAAAGGACCTGGAGATGCGGCGATGCCCAATTCCCTCAGCCGCCGGGCCTGGATCGCGGTCACGTGCTCGGAGCCGCCCGCAGGGAATGAGGGAATCCAGACCGCGTGCCGGATTCCCCCCTCGACCAGCCGCGCCAGAAACCCGGGCCGCTCTCTCGGGCTGAAGACCAAGGCCAGGTCAATACCGGTCAACCGTTCTTTCAGGAGAGAGGAGAATCCGCCTTGCTCCTGAAAAAGGCCGCTCCACACGGCCTCCCCTCCCTCCCAGATGCTTTCCAGGGGCAGGGTCCCGGCCAGCAGGTCCCATAAGGCCGGCTTTCCCACCCCGATGAACCGGGCCTCGGGGTAATGTTGACTCACCGCCGTCAAGGCCGGGCCGGCCAGCAGCAAATCCCCCAGCGCGCCTTGATGCCAGCAAAAAATCTGGGTCACGGATTCGGGGAAAAATTGAGCAACAATACCAGAAGGAGGGCTCATCGAAAAGATTTATACCAAGTTCCGCTTTTAAAGGAAACCGGCAAGAACCATCCCGGGTCCCAACCTGGAAGACAAATCAGATCAGGACCCGGGATTTCAGGTTTAAAGGGCAGGGATCAGGGGTGGGGCCGACGTTTCTCCGCCCGTTTTTGGGCCGTCCGGGTGTGCAGAGAGGGAACCGCCCCTCCGGCTTCGGCCTCCAAGAGGGCCAGGACATCCTGGTAGATTTGCTGGTTGATGTCCGCCTTCTGGGGCTCCCCGCGGAGAACCTCGAGAATCGCCTGCGCAATCTCCGGCTCGGTCTCCAAGTCTGCCAAAAGATCTCTGGCCTGGTCGAGGCTGACTTTCTGGAGCAGGATGGCCGCAAACACCACCTTGGGATCACCCCCCTCGGCCTTTAGAAGGTCGGTGGCCAGGGCCAGTCCCCGGTCCAGGCGGGCCGCCAGATCCGGATCTGCGGCCGCCAGGCTCAGAGCCCGCTCTTTCAGGCGCTCCTTGAAGGTCTGCATGGCCTGTCTCTCTTTGACCAGTTCAGGCACGCATTTGTCGGCATACTGACACCACTCGGCGCAGCCCATCTCGATCTTGGGATTGTAAAAGAGATGGCCGCACCAGGCGCAGCGCCGCCGGGTGTCATCCTTGAAGAACTCGATTTCCGCCCCGCACTTGGGGCATTCCACCGTGAAGATGTCGTCAGACTTCCAATAGCGCGTATCCTGACCCGGGCATTTTATCTGTTCCATGATTCCGCCTCACGCTGCCTTGATTCTGGCCTGCTGCACCACCTGGCCCTGGGCCCCCAGGGTGCAGATGGACACCGGCAGGCTTTTGCCGGAGGCCTGCAAGGCCCGGCGCACCGCTTCGATGAGGCCCTGGCAGCAGGGGACCTCCATATTGACGATGGTTATACCTTTAACGTCGTTTTCCTGGAGAATGCCGGTAAGTTTGGCCACGGATTCCTCCAGGTTGTCGAACTTGGGGCAACCGCACACCACGGCTTTGCCGGCCAGATACCGGGCATGGAAATCCCCGGCCGCGAAGGGGCCGCAATCCGCCGCCACTAAAAGTTCTGCGCCTTTGAAAAAGGGGGCCTTGGCGGACACCAGACGCAGCTTCACCGGCCAGTGGCTCAGGGCCGAAGCCCCGGCTTCCGGAGTGGCCTTCGGGGTGAACTGGCGCATGGCGCTGCCGGGGCAGACGAAAGTAGCTTCAGCCCGGACCGCCGCAGGCTTGGCGGGCGCTGCCTGAGCTTCCGGATGGGCAGGTTCCCCCGGGGCTCCGGGTGCCGGTCCTACGAATTCCTCGGTTTCCCGTTCTTCGATGGAGAGGGCGCCTCGCGGACACTCTCCCAGGCAGGCCCCGAGGCCGTCGCAGTATTTGTCCGCCAACAACTGCGCCTTGCCCTCCACCAGCACAATGGCCCCCTCAGCACAGGAGGGGACACAGAGACCGCAGCCGTCGCATTTTTCCTGGTCAATCTTGATGATCTGCCGCTTGGCCATAGGATTGCTTCCTTTGAGTTCTTTTGATTCTATTGTAATCATGCTGCCGGGGCCTGCTCTGATTTAAGTCAAGGGGGAAATATTTTTTCGAGGGGGCGCTCGGTGGATCGACGCATGGGTCGGCCAGGGGGGACGCCTCGATCTGGGGAGGCCCCCTGCCCCTTTTCCTTGACAATCACGTGATTTTTTTTACAATATACCAAAATTCATGGAATAACAGAAAGTTGTATGCCCAAGGGAGCATCTTCCGCGGCCTCTCCCCGGGGCCAGATCCTGGTGGTGGATGACGATAAGACCATGCGGGATGCCTGCCACCAGATCCTGACCCGTCAGGGCTACCAGGTGGAGCAGGCCGCCAACGCCCGCCAGGGGCTGACTCTTTTGGAGCGCAGCTCCTTTGACGTGGTCTTGCTGGACCTGGTCATGCCCGACCTGGATGGGCTGGAAACCCTTAAAAAAATAAAGTCGGTGGATAATGATTGCGAGGTCATTATCATTACCGGCTACGGCTCCATCCCCACCGCGGTGGAGGCCATGAAGGCCGGGGCCTTCCATTTTCTCTCCAAGCCCTTCGCGCCGGACGATCTGCGCACCATCATCGGCAGGGCCCTGGAGAAGCGACGCCTCAATCTGGAAAACCTATACCTGCGCCAGGAGCTTAAATCAAAAGACGGCCGGGGCACCGTCGTGTATCAGAGCGAGTCCATGGCCCGCGTCATGGAAATGGCCTCCCGGGTGGCGGCCACCGACTCCACGGTGCTGATCACCGGGGAATCGGGCACGGGGAAAAGCATCATCGCCCGCCAGATGCACATGCTCAGCTCCCGGGCCAAGCGGCCCTTTATCACCGTGGACTGCGGCACCCTGGTGGAAACGCTGTTTGAGAGCGAACTCTTCGGCCATGTCAAGGGAGCCTTCACCGGCGCGGACGCCAACAAGGTGGGCAAATTCGAGATGGCCCAGCACGGCACCTTGTTCTTCGACGAAATCAGCAACATCTCCCTGGAGGTCCAGGCTAAGCTGTTAAGGGCCGTGGAGGAACGCAAGGTCTCCAAGGTGGGGAGCCACCGGGTCATCACGGTGGACGTGCGTCTCATCGCTGCCACTAACCGGGATCTGACGCAGGCCATCAAGGAAGGCTCTTTCCGGGGCGACCTGTTCTACCGGCTGAACGTGGTGAGCTTGCACATCCCCCCGCTGCGGGAGCGCAAAGAGGACATCCCCCTCCTGGTGAACCATTTTCTCGAAAAGTACAACGCCCGCATTCACCGGCAAAGCAACCTGATCAGAGGCGTTTCCCCCGAGGCCCTGGAAATTTTCATGCGGCACGACTGGCCGGGGAATGTCCGGGAATTAGAAAATACCGTGGAGCGGCTCGTGGTCCTGAGCCAGGGCCCTTACCTCCAACCCGGGGATCTGGCCTATGCCGGGCTTTTTACCGCACCCGCGGTGGAGAACACCCTGGTGGATCTCAAGGATCTGGAGCGGGAGCACATCCGGCGCACCCTGCAGAAATTCAGGGGCCGTAAAAGCGACACGGCCCGAGCCCTGGGAATCGATCGCAAAACCCTCCGAGAAAAACTCAAACGGTACAATATTCAATAGCGCCCTGCATGGCCCCTTCTGCCCCATCGCCGATCCGGCAGGCCCAGGGTCCGCTGGTTCTGGCCTACGGCGCCGCCACCTTGGCCGGCCAGGTTCTGATTTTGCGGGAAATCCTGGTATTAGCCCAGGGGCAGGAACTGAAGCTGGCCGTGGGGCTCTGGTGCTGGCTCCTGTGGACCGGCCTGGGAAGCCTCCTGGGAGGCTGGCTGGCAGGCCGCCGCTCCCCGGATCCTGGGGTTTTGGCGACCCTGCTGGCCTTTTTGGCCCTGCTTTTGCCGGGGACCCTGATCCTGGCCCGGGCTTGCCCAACTCTGGCCCCCCAGGTCATTGGCCAATCCCTGCCACCGGTGCCGGCCCTGGTCCTCTTCCTGGTTCTTCTGGCCCCTTTCTGCCTGGTTTCCGGCTGTTTTTTCCCTTTTGCCACCGCGCTCCGGCGGACTTGGAAGCCCTTGGGCGCCACCGGCCGGATTTATGCCCTGGAGGCCCTGGGCGCGGCATTGGGGGTATGCCTGCTCCAGTTGTTCCTGGTGGGCAAATTTGCGGCGCTGGCCCTGGGTCTGGGGGTGGGGCTGGGGGTGACGCTCATCGCCTGGGTCTCGGCCCCGCCCCGCGCCTGGGCCGGCCACCTGATCTTGGGCGGGGCTTTGCTGATCCTGGGGGTCGCTCTGGTTTTCTCCCAGGCGCTGGAAAATTTCTCCCGAAAAATGCAATGGCCCGGCCGCGAGGTGATTACCGCCAAGGATTCTCCCTATGCCCTGCTTACCGCCACTCGGGAGGCGGAACAGACAAGTTTCTTTGCCAACCGGGTTTGGCACTTCACCCACCCGGACCCTTATTCCGCCGAAATGGCGGTCCACCTGGGCCTGTTGCAACATCCCCGGCCTCAATCGGTGCTTCTCCTGGGCGGGGGCGCGGCCGGGCTCATTCCGGAAGTCCTGAAGCACAAAACCATCACCATGATCAACTACGTGGAATTGGACCCTGATCTTGTGCACCTGGTACAGCATTTGGTGGCCGAGGCTGCGGCCCTCCCCGCCAGGGACCCCCGGGTGCATCTCATCTTCCAGGACGCCCGGCGCTTCCTTTCCAGGACCGCGGCCCGTTACGACGTCATCCTTATGAACCTTCCCGAGCCGGGAAGCGCCCAATTGAACCGGTACTATACCCGGGAGTTCTTTGCCCTCGCGGCCCAACACCTCAAGCCCGAAGGGGTCTTCAGCTTCCCTCTGACCGGGGGCGAAGCCGGCATCAATCCGCAGCGGGCCGGGTACCTGGCCCTGGCGTACCATACCCTCAAGCAGGTTTTTCCCGAAGTCCTGGTCTTTCCCGGAGAGCGGGTGCGGTTCTTCGCCAGCCCCACTGCCGGTGTCATGACCCAAGACCCTGAGGTTCTGGCGGCCCGGCTCGCCCACCGGGGACTCAGTCTGCGATATGTCCGGGAGTATTTCATTCTGGATGACCTGTCTATCGCCCGCCAGAAGTATGTGCTGCAACTCCTGGAGCAGGCCCCTGCTGAGATCAACACCGACCTGAACCCTCGCAGTTATTTCTATGACCTGATCCTTATCAGCGCCCGGGAGGGCTTGCCGTTCAATAAAGTCCTGCTGACGCTCAGGCGCCTGCCTCCCGTCTGGCCTTGGGCCGCAGCGGGCCTGGCAGGCGCTCTGGCCCTGGCCTGCCTCAGGCGGCGGACCTCCGGGGTGTACCTGGCCCAGGTGTTTACCATGGGATTGGGAGCCTTGGCCCTGGAAGTGTTGGTCTTGGTCTTATGCCAGATTCAACTGGGCTTGCTTTACCGTGAACTGGGCCTGCTGGTCGCGGCCTTCATGGCCGGCATGGGAGCCGGAGGGACCTGGGGAGTGCGCCTGGCCGGCCGGGGACGGGCCACCCCAGCCTGGCTGGCGGCCTGCCAGGGGGGATTAGCATTCCTGGCTTTGTTTCTGGTCCTGGCCCTCTCCGCCTTGGCGGCCTCGGAATACCAACCCCCGGATTCGCTTCTCCAGGGAGTGTACCTGGCGATCCTGTTCTCAGCCGGTTTTGCCGGGGGCGGCGTATTTTCCCTGGCCAGCAGCCTCTGGCAGCGGCACCGGCCCGCCACTGCCTGGCGCGACGGCGTGTTTTATGCCGCCGACCTCCTGGGAGCCACCCTTGGTTCTTTAGGGCTTAGCCTGTTGCTTTTGCCGGTGGGGGGTATGCTGCCGGCGCTCCTTTTCCTGGTCTGCCTGCATCTCTGGGCGGTGGCTCTGGCGCTGATATAATGAGGCTGTTGCAGAAGGGGTCTTGATTGGGAGGGCCGGGGGTCGGCGGCTCCCCCTCCCCTCCCCCCCAGGCCTTTTTTCCGAGGTTGTCCCGCTTTGGCGGGCTTAGTCTTTGATGGGGTAGGAAATGTTGAGATGCAGGGGACAGGCGCAGGTTTCGGCATCCTGCGTCTCCCGGCGCAGGAGGCAGGGCTCCGGGTGAATAAAGATCCGGGCCCCCGGAAACCGCGCCGTGATGCGTTCTTCCAGGTCATCGCAGAGATGATGAATCTGGTCCAGATTTTCCCAGCGGCATACGGTCAGGGTGAGGTCCAGGTATCGGACCGGACCGGCCTTGCGGCTGATAATATCCTTAAGCGCCAGGTGCGGGGCGACTTGGGAAACGATCTCTCTCACGGCCTCCTCTTCCTCGACAGGCAGGCGGGTATCCAGGAGGCCCTGCAGGGCCCCATAGCTGACCTTGATCCCGATGCCCAGGATGATGGCCCCCACCACCAGGGCCGCCCCGGTGTCAAAGAGGGTGTTGCCGGTGAGATAATAGCCCGCCAACCCGGCCAAAGCCCCCAGCGAGGTAAACACGTCGGTGCTGAGGTGGGCCGCATCCGCTTCCAGGGCCACGGAATCGTGGCGCCGTGCCGAGCGCCTAAGGGCCAAGGAGACCAGAAGGTTCACCAGGGCCGAGCCTCCCAGCACCGCCATGGCCAGGCGCAGGTGGGTGATGGCCACCGGATGGAAAAGACGCTCTCCTGCTTCATAAAACACCCACAGGGCCACCCCCAGAATAAGGAGGCCTTCCAGGAAGGCGCTGATATTTTCCCACTTGCCATGTCCGTAAGGGTGTTCCCGGTCAGGCGGATGGGCGGCAAACCGTAGGGACAGCCAGGCAATAAAGGAGGCCAGCAGGTCCAGGCCGCTGTGCAGGGCCTCACTGAGCAGGGCGGCGCTGCCGCTGAGTATGGCCACTGCAATCTTGGCGGCCACCAGCAGCATATTGGACGCGACACTGATCAGTGCCGCCCGTTGGGGGGTTGCGAAGAGCATGGTTTTTACGGCGTAGTCTTTTTCAGAAGGGACTCCAGATATTCCGCCTCCTCGATCTGGCCTCGGGCCCGGTAGATCTCCAAGAGGCGCTGCCCGTAAAGCTGGGCCTGCGGCCGGTCTCCCTGGGCCAGGGCCAGGGCCACCAAGCCGTCCAGGGTGTCAATAATGCCGCCGGTGCGCTGCACCCGGCGAAATTCCTCCAAGGCCATCTGGAGATAGCGGCCGGCCGCGGCATAATCCCGCAAGTCCAGGTAAGTCCGCCCCAGCCTCCCCCAGCGCACCGCCATCCCCTCCCTGTCCTTCCCTTGGGTATCTATGGCCAAGGCCTGTTGGTAGAGGTCGAGAGCTAAGGGATAATTCCCCTGATGCCGGGCCGCGTCTCCCTGATGGGTCAGGGTGAGGGCCAGGAGGGGGCCGGGAGGAAGACTGCGGGCATAGGCCAAGGCCTGCTGATACAGCTTTTCCGCCTCGGACCAGCGTCCCCGGCCGGCATAGACCGTGCCGAGATTGTTCAGGGCCTCGCAGATGCCCGCCCCATTGCCGCTGATTTCCCGGATGGTGAGCGCCTCCCGGTAGAATTTTTCCGCGTCCGCCAGGTTGCCCTGCTCCTGGGCGATGGCCCCGAGATTGTTCAGGTTGGCGGCGATGCCTTCGCGGTGGTCGATGAGGCGGTTCAGTTTCAGGGCCTCGGCAAACTTGTTGTGAGCCAGGCGCCATTTGGACTGCCGGTAATACTGGTAGCCTTCATCATTGAGCTTCACCGCCTCCTGGCGCAGGTCCACCACCTTGGGCTTGGCCGAGCCGCACCCCGACGCCAGGCAGCAACAAAGCATCAGACAACCTGACCAATAGATCAGGTTGGCTAGGTTTAGACGGAAGATGTTACCCTGAGCCATCGCTGAAAGATTCAATTTCTGGGTCACCATTAGCGGCTTAGCATAACCACCTGGTTTATTTCTCTCCACCTTACCCCCTTGGGTAACAGCCGCTTATGGAACTCCGGGCCGCCCGTAAAGCCTAAAGCTAACGTATCCCTGTCCCCGGCGATTCTGGCACCGGTGCTGCACATTCCTATCTTTCGCAACAAGGTTGGAAAGCTGTCAATGTTTCCCTTTTATGTCCTTATCCACCTGGATCGTGCGCTCCTTGGCCTTGGGGACGTAGCGGCGCAGGATCGGTAATTTTTTGGCTCCTTCGGCCACCTGGTCCACGTCGGCCAAGGCGCTCTGGCCGGAGTCCACCAGATCCGGCAGCCCCTCCCCCGCCCGGTCCAGGTTCTTTAAGAAGGCCTGCACTCTTTCGACCATCGCCGGCAGCTTGCCCAACGACTCGGATAGGGGCCTTGAGCCTTGCCGCAAGTTGGCCGCCACCACCTCAATATCCTTCAAAACCTTTTTGATTTCGGCTTTGACTTCCGGGTCGTGCAGGATCATGCCCAGCGCCCCTTTCGGTTTGTTCAGGCTGTCTACGAATTTCTGGGCGGCGCCGATGGTTGCCATAGTGTGCAGATATAGCCTCGGATCAGTCACCAGTAATCCCAGGGTGCCTTCTCCGGCATTGATTTTCTGAAACGTCTCCCGGATATTGGCCAATGCCATTCTGAAATCCCCCTTGGGATTTTCCATGTCCGCGGTGATCCGGGCCAGGTTTTCAAAGGCCTTTTGGATGCTCTCCAGGGAAGGCGCGGCCCGGGCCATTAATTCCTGCAAATCGAAAGGCTCCTGGGCCGCCACCAGACCTTCGGGGGGGATAATCGGCTTATCCGGCGTGCCGGCGCTGATGTCCAGGGCCCGGTCTCCCAGAAGCCCGATCATCCCGATGGTAGCCAGACTGTTCTCCCGGATCTGGTCCCGGTATTTCTCCAACACCTCGAAGGTCACCAGGATCTTGCCGTCCGAGCGGACCACGGTCCGGGTGACGCTGCCCACCACCACCCCGGCCAAGCGCACCTCCGAGCCCACCCGCAGGCCGCTGACGTTTTTAAACACCGCATGATATTCGATGTAATTTTGCCAAAGGCCTTCTTTCCGGGCGATGATCAGCACCATAATAAGCAGGGCGGTGAGCGAGGCCACGACAAAGAGGCCGACAATGGTTTCATATTTTTGAGAAATCATTTTGGGGCATCCTCCTCCCGGTGCAGGAACCGTCGGGCCTCTTGGTTGGACGACTGCCGGAACTCCTGAAACGTCCCCAGAAACGCGATCGTGCCCTCGAATAAAAGAGCCACCCGGTCCGCCACTTGTTCCGTCAGGCGCAGGTCATGGGTGACCACCACGGAGGTCACCCCCAGGTTCTGTTGCAGCCGGCGGATGAGGCGGCCGATTTCGTCCCCGGTGATGGGGTCCAGTCCCGAAGTAGGCTCGTCATAGATGATGAGCGTCGGGTCCAGGGCCAGGCTGCGGGCCAGCGCGGCCCGGCGTTTCATGCCCCCGGAGAGCTCAGCGGGATTGAGGTTGATCGCCTCCTCCAGGCCCACTTGGGCCAGCTTTTCCCGCACCCGGCGCTCGATTTCTTCCCGAGTCCAGTCAGTTTGCTGCTCCATGGGGAAGGCCACGTTTTCCCCCACCGTCATGGAATCATAGAGAGCCGACCCTTGAAAGAGATAACCGGTGGCCAAACGGAGCTCCCGCCAATCTTCGTCGGTCTTAAACCGGGTCAGGTCCTTGCCTGCCACGGTGATGGTGCCCTCTTCCGGCGTCAGGAGGCCCACCAGCATGCTGGTCAGCACCGTTTTGCCGGAGCCGCTGCGGCCCAGAATGACCAAAGTTTCCCCCGGAAAAATCTCCAGGTTGATGTCATGCAAAACCTGGCGGCTGTCAAAATACTTGCCTACGCCCCGATAGACGATCAGAGGCTGATCCGGGCTTGCGGACAGGGGGGCGCCGGCGCCTGCTGGCTCAACCCCAGATAAGGAGTGTGAACTTGGTGAGAAAGACATCAGAGATCAGAATAAACAAGACCGAGACCACTACGGCGGTCTTGGTGGACTGGCCCACGCCAAAGGTGCCCTGCTCGGTGGTGAACCCGTGATAGCAGCTCACAGTGCCGATTATCAGACCGAAGACCATGGTTTTGGCAACGCCGGGGAGCACATCCTTGAGCTCCAGATACTTGAGCGTCAAATAATAATAGGATGTCGCGCTCATCCCCCCCTGGGTCATGCCGATCACCATGCCCCCCAGGATGCCGATGATATTGGCGAATACAGTCAGGAGCGGCAGAATCAAAATACAGGCCAGGATGCGGGTGACCACCAGGTATTTGATGGGATTGACCGCGGAAACCGTCAGCGCGTCGATCTGGCTGGTGACCCGCATGGAGCCCAGCTCTGCACCCATGCCTGCTCCCCCCCGGGCTGCAAGCATAATCCCTGAAATAATGGGCCCAAGTTCCCGCACCATGGACATGGCCACCAGCGTCGCAATATAGTTGCCGGCCCCGAACCAAGTAAGGACTTTCAAGCCCTGCATAGCCAGCACCATTCCCAGGGCAAAGGCTGCCACCAGCACCAGGCCCAGGGACTTGACCCCCAGGTGGTACATCTGGGCGATGGTTTCCCGGACAAACCACGGGGGAAACACCAGGGAGCGGCAGGCTCTTACGAAAAAGAGCGTCAAGTCTCCCATATAATCCAGAAAAGCCACCACCTGATGGCCGGCCAGGGTCATGAAGCCGACATGTTTATGTTTGTGGGTTTGCATCCGTGCCCGCTAAAATAGGAAGGGGAAATACAAATCTTGAATGTCCCGGTCTGACTGTCCCATTTCGGCCTTATCAATATTTTCCTTAAAGATTTACAATACCTGAATGCCTTGTGGTGTCAAGGAGAAAGCCCGTTGGTCTCTCCAACCTAAAGTGAATTCCTTTGGTTTTCAGTTTACAAAATTGTATAATAACTTATCCGAATTATGGCCTTTGTTTACAAAAAGAATATCCTACGTGGGGGGAGGGCCAGGGCGCGGCAGCTCCCTGCCCTTCCCCACACCCTTGCGGAGGCCGGGGAAAACGGGACGCAAGCTACCCCCCAACCAGGTATTGGGAGGAGGGGGTAAAAGGCCCACAGGCCCTTAGCCCCCTCCCCCGCTAAAATTCAATTATGTCTTTTGCCGAACCAAAGCCATAATTGCATAAATTATTTTTCAAAATTGAGAGAGGGCATGCAAGGTGTCACCTGTTTTTGCCGATTTCGGTAAAGTTCCGCTGGCATGAGTTTTGCTTATTATTTATGCGAGGTAATACAGTCGTGCCGGAAAAAATGACGTTGCCATTGGCGGATCAATCGGCGAGAACCTCAGAGGAGCTAACCGTCCTTTTTGAAATCACGCAGATATTGAATGCCGCCGGCCCCCTGGCGCGCAACCTTCAGCAGATCCTGAAAATCCTGGCCCAACGGATGGGCATGGAACGGGGCACTATCACCATTCTCACCCCCGAGACCAATGAAATCCAGATTGAGGTGGCTGAAGGCCTTACCGCCGAGGCCCGGCGCCGGGGCCGCTACAAGCTGGGAGAAGGGGTCACCGGCCGGGTGGTGGAAACCGGCGAGCCCATGGTGGTCCCCCGGGTCAGCCAGGAACCTTTGTTTCTGAACCGCACCCGCTCCCGGGGCAAAGCCAAAGAGGAACTGTCCTTTATCTGTGTGCCCATAAAAATCAACCATCAGACCATCGGCGCCCTGTCCGTGGACCGGCGCTACCAGGAACTCAACCTCGACCGGGATGTGCGCCTGCTCACCATCATCGCCTCCATTATCGCCCAGGCGGGCAACAACCTGATGCTTATCGACCAGGAGAAGGACGCGCTCCGGGATGAAAATCTGAAGCTCAAAGGCGCGCTTCAGACCCGCTACCGGGTGGGCAACCTGGTGGGCAACAGCAGCCGCATCCGCCAGGTCTTCGAAATGATCACCCGGGTGGCCCCCAGCAACGCCACCATCCTGATTCGGGGAGAATCGGGCACCGGCAAGGAACTGGTGGCCAATGCCATCCATTATAACAGCCAGAGGGCCGACAAGCCCTTCATCAAAGTGAACCTGGCGGCCCTGCCTGAGACCCTGGTGGAAAGCGAACTTTTCGGCCACGAAAAGGGAGCCTTCACCGGAGCCCTGAGCCGCAAATCGGGGCGCTTCGAATTGGCCCAGGGGGGCACCATTTTCCTCGATGAAATCGGCGACCTGAGTCCCACCGTGCAGCTCAAGATTCTGCGGGTCATCCAGGAACGGGAATTCACCCGTCTGGGGGGCACCGCCACCCTCAAGGCCGACGTGCGCCTGTTGGCCGCCACCCACCGGGACCTGGAAAAGTTGGTCGCCGAGGGCGCGTTTCGGGAAGACCTTTATTACCGCCTGAACGTCTTTCCCATCTATCTCCCGCCGCTGCGGGAGCGCAAGGCCGATATCCCCTTGCTGGCCGAGCATTTCCTGTCCCGGATGGCCGCGGAGCAGGGCAAGCCCACCCGGCGCCTCTCCCAGGCAGCCCTGGATCTTCTTATGCAATACCATTGGCCGGGCAACGTCCGGGAACTGGAGAATGTGATGGAACGGGCTATTCTGGTGTGCGACGGCGATACCATTCTGAGCGCCCACCTGCCTCCTACCCTGCAGCCGCCGGCCTGCGCCTTCCCCCCATCCGGCGACCACGCCGGCGCCCATCCCCACCGCCAGAGTCTGGCTGCGCAGGTGGAGAACCTGGAACGGGAACTCATTGTGGAGGCCCTCACCGCCACCCGAGGCAACCAAAGCCGGGCCGCCGAATACCTGGACACCTCGCTTCGCATTCTGGGATACAAAATCAAGACTTATGGCCTGGATCCCCGGCAATATCGGAACCGCCGCCAATAATTTTTTTCACTTGGGCTCTCCATCAAAGATTTGAGTTTTAGTGGCGGCGAAAAAAACGATTCCGTTTATGACCTTGGCTCTGCAAAGGGAATAAGATTTTGCTGAAAGGAGGGGCCTTAGGAATCCTAAATCTTCAGCGCCGGCTGAAATATTTACGCAATCGTCAAGCTCTTGCCGGCTCTGCTCACATAAATGATTTTTCGATTGAATTTAATTACATAATTGTAAAAATAGCCATTTTTTCTTGACAAATATGTGCCGGTTTCCGGCGGCGCTCCCGTTGCTGACCGCCTTTCACCTTGATTAAAGGGAATAAACTGATTGGGCACGCTCTTTGCTTATCCTCTTCGGAAAGCAAAGATTATTTCCTCGCAAGGAGGCCATTGTGAATTGCAAAACCATTGAAGATGTTTACAAAGCAGTCAAGGATTACAATGTCAGTTTCATTCAGATCTGGTTCACTGACGTCCTGGGGGTTCTGAAGAGTTTCGCCATCCGCCCTTCAGAATTGGAAGAGGCCATGACGGAAGGCATGGGCTTTGACGGCTCCTCCATTGAGGGTTTCTCCCGCATCGAAGAAAGCGACATGATCGCCAAGCCCGATCCCACCACCTTCCAACTGTTGCCCTGGCGCCCGGAGGAGCAGCCCGTGGCCCGCATGTTCTGCGATATCCTCCAGCCGGACGGCTCCCCCTATCCCGGCGACCCCCGCTATGTGTTAAAGCGCATGCTCGCCAAGGCCGCGGAGCTGGGTTACACCTTCTACCTGGGTCCGGAGTTGGAATTCTTTTATTTTAAGTCGAATCAGGGCACCGAAATCCTTGACGAAGGCGGCTATTTCGACGCCCCGCCCCTGGACCTGGCCAACGACTATCGCCGCCAGACCATCTTCGCTCTGGAAAAGCTGGGGGTGCGGATCGAGTACAGCCATCACGAAGTGGCTGCCTCCCAGCATGAGATCGACATGCGTTATGACGAGGGTCTGGTGATGGCCGACAAGACCATGACCTTGAAGGCCACGGTAAAGACCGTCGCCATGCTGAACGGGATTTATGCCACCTTCATGCCCAAGCCCATTTACGGCATCAACGGCAGCGGCATGCACACCCACCAGTCGTTGTTCAAGGGCAAGAAAAACGCCTTCTATGATCCCAAGGACGAGTACCACTTGTCCCTCGAGGGCAAAAGTTACATAGCCGGTCTCTTGAAGCACGCCCGGGAGATCACCGCCATCTGCAGCCAGTGGGTCAACTCCTACAAGCGTCTGGTGCCCGGCTACGAAGCTCCGGTCTATGTGGCCTGGGCCCGCCGCAACCGTTCCGCCCTGGTCCGAGTGCCGATGTACAAGCCCGGCAAGGAAGCGGCCACCCGCTGCGAATACCGGGCCCCCGACCCGGCCTGTAATCCTTACCTGGCTTTCGCGGTCATGCTGGCCGCGGGCTTGAAAGGCATCGAGAAAAAATACCCGCTCCCTGACCCGGTGGAACAGGACATCTACCATATGTCCGAATCTGAGCGGGCGAGGTTGGGTATCGTCGAGTTGCCGGGCAGCCTCTACGAGGCCATCCTGGAGGCGGAAAAGAGCCCGCTGATTAAAGAGACCCTGGGCGATCACATCTTCACCAAGTTCATCGAGAACAAGAAGATTGAGTGGGACCGCTACCGCATGCACGTGAGCAACTACGAGATCGAGCGCTACCTGCCCATCCTGTAAGTCTTGGCTCCGGTATCGGGGAGAGGGTGCGGGACTGATTTGCGGACCCTTTCCCCAATCTCATCCCATCTCCTGAGAAGGCGCAATATCATTGCACCCTTGGGGAGTCCGGGGGAAGAACCTGGAAGTCAGAAACCGCGGGCGCCTTGGCGCGCGTGGTTATTCCTATTAGGGATTTTACAAGTAATTCGGGAGATTGACCGATGCATACCGCCATAAGCGCCGGGGACACCGCCTGGGTTCTGGTGAGCTGCGCCCTGGTGTTGATGATGACCCCGGCCTTGGCCCTGTTCTACGGGGGTATGGCCCGGCGCAAAAATACGCTGTCCACTCTGACCCTCTCTTTTGTGTTTATGGCCCTCATCGGGGTGCAATGGCTGCTTTACGGCTATACCCTGGCCTTCGGTCCGGATATCGGCGGTTTTATCGGCGGTTTGGATTTTTCGGGGTTCAGGGGGGTGGGGGCTGCGCCCAGTGCCGATTACGGCAAGACCATCCCCCATAGCCTGTTCGCCGCGTTCCAGATGATGTTTGCGGTGATCACCCCGGCGCTGATCACCGGCGCTTTTGTGGAGCGGGTGCGCTTCAAGAGCTTTTTGCTTTTCAGTCTGGGGTGGGCCACCCTGGTATACGACCCCCTGTGCCACTGGGTCTGGGCCACGGGAGGCTGGCTGGCCAGACTGGGTGTCCTGGATTTCGCCGGGGGCGCGGTGGTGCACATCGCCGCGGGCTTTGCCGCGCTGGCCTTCGCCTTGGCCATCGGGCCCCGCAAAGGCTTCGGCAAAGTCCCCATGGAGCCCCACAATATTCCCCTGACCGTGATCGGGGCCGGGCTGCTCTGGGTGGGGTGGTTCGGCTTTAACGGTGGGAGCGCTTTGGCCGCCAACGGCGTGGCGGTCAATGCCCTTTTGACCACCAATACTTCTGCGGCCGCCGCAGGCCTGGTGTGGATGCTGCTGTCCTGGCTGGACGGACGGCCCAGTACCCTGGGCCTGGTCACCGGCATGGTAGTCGGACTGGCCGCCGTAACCCCCGCAGCCGGCTACATAACCCCCCTGGCGGCCCTGGTTCTGGGCGCCGTGGCCGCGCCCATCGGCTATTACGGCATCCGCTTCCGCATCCGGCGGCAACTGGACGAATCCATGGATGTCTGGCCCTGCCATGGCCTGAGCAGCGTCTGGGGGATGATCGCAACCGGGCTGTTTGCCACCACCGACGTGAACCCCGGGGGCGCCAACGGGCTGTTCTTCGGCAACCCCTCCCAGCTCGCAATCCAGCTTCTGGCCATCGCCGCGACCATTATCTTTGTCTTTGTGGTCACCTTTACACTGGCCAAGCTTCTGGACTGGAGCATCGGCTTGCGGGTGACCCCCATGGAAGAGGAAGTGGGACTGGATATCAGTTCCCACGGGGAGCGGGCCTATAGTTAGCCGCAAGCCGTCTGTTCCCGGTCCAAGACCCAGGGGGACAGGGATTATTCCAGGTTCAATGGGATAGGTATGCTGGCCGGGGGAAGCAGCATTTGGACCCCCCCGGCCTGATCCTTCTTCCGCTTGCCGGATAAGGCGGGAACTTGAAAATTTGCGTTTTAGAACTGAAAGAAAGCCATGCTGAAAAAAATTGAAGCAATCATCCGGGAAGACAAACTCAACGATGTCAAGGAGGCTCTGCGGCAAATCGGCATCGTCGGGCTTAACAGCTTTGAAATCCGCGGCCACGGCCGCCAAGGCGGCATCAGCCTCGCGGGGCGTTCCGGGACCTATCAGGTGGACATGCTTCCCAAGATCCAGCTCAATATCATCCTGAGCGAACACAACCTGGAGGAAACCATCGAGGCCATCCTTTCCTCCGCCTACACCGGGGAGCCGGGGGACGGGCTGATCTTCGTTTATCCGGTGGAGGAGGCCATCCGTATCCGCACCCGGGAACGGGGTCATGAAGCGGTTATGTATCCCGGTGATATCGATGAACGCAAGAGCCGGATGAAAAGCCCTTGAATCGGCAGAAAGGAAACCTTGAAGTCCCCTTTTTATCCTTAACTAAATTTTGTACATATATAAAAGGATAATAGGATTACCCCGCCAGGGCACCTTTTCATTTGCATCATGGCGGGGTTATTATAAAAAGGCATTTTTGGAAAAACCCAGCCATTTGGTGGAAGAAAAGGCGACCATGAGTCAAGAAATAACCGTTGTGCTGATGGCCTGCCGCCAGGCCCTCCCGGAGCCGTCCCGGTTAGCCGGCCCTCTGGAGCAGGCCGGCCTGAAAACCCGGGTTATTTTGGAGCCCTGCAGCAGCAAGGTGGAAGTCTTCCAAATGCTGCGGACGCTGGCCACCGAAGCCGACCTCCTGTGGGTGGTGGGCTGCCCCGAAGCGGCCTGCCAGTTGGTGGAAGGCAGCTTGCGCATGGCCAAACGGGTGGCCCATGCCCAGGAATACTTGGCGGAAATCGGCCTGGAGCCGGAAAGGCTCGGCAAAACCCAACTGGCGGCCGGCAATCAGGAGGCCGCCGCCGCCATGGTGCATGAAATACTGGAGCGGGCCCGGTCCCTGGGGGTAAATCCCGCCAAGGCCGACCCGCTAAAAAAGGAGTGACCGTGATAGTCGGAACGAGGAAACCCCTGGCCGAGATCCAGGACCTGGTTAAAAAATACGATCGGCTGCTTTTGGCCGGCTGTGACACCTGCGTGGCCGAGTGCGCCAGCGGCGGCCGCCGGGAAGTGGCGGAACTGGCCGCGGCCCTGCAAATGGCCTTCCGGTTGGCCGGACAGGAAAAGGACATCCGGGAGGTCAGCGTAGACCGCCAGTGCGTCCACGAATTTCTCCTGGACGTGGTCGAAGCCGCCCAGGAGGCGGACGCGGTCTTGTCGCTGGCCTGCGGCGCCGGGGTCCAGGCCCTGGCCGCCCGGCTCCCGGAGACCCCGGTCTTCCCGGCCCTGAACACCCTGTTCATCGGCGAGACCGCACAGCGGGGCCTGTGGCTGGAAAACTGCCGGGGCTGCGGCAACTGCCTGCTCGGCCTCACCGGCGGCATCTGCCCCATATCCCGCTGCGCCAAAAGCCTCCTGAACGGCCCCTGCGGCGGGGCCAGAAACGGCCTGTGCGAAATCAACCTGGCCCTGAAACTGGAACCCGAGGTGCCCTGCGCCTGGCTGCAGATCTATGACCGGCTGACTTCCTTGGGCGAACTGGACCGGCTCCTGGAGTTCGCTGCCCCCAAGGATTGGTCCACCGGAGACGCCTCCGGACCTCGGCGAGTGGTCCGGCCCGACCAGCAAGCTTGAGGCTGAAGCCATGCCGGCCAAATACCATATTCACGTAAAACCTGTAGCGCCCCGCTTTCCGGCCCACGGCAAGAGCACCGTGCTGGATTGGGGCGAGGGCTGTGTGCGCTGCCTCCGCTGCGTCAAGGAGACCTGTCCTTACCACGCCTTCGACCAGCGGGACTTCGATAAGAACAGTCTCTGCGACACCATCGACAGCATCTGCAAAAGTTGTTTTCGCTGCGTCCAGGGCTGTCCCCGGGAATTGGTGACCAAGACCCGGAACCCCCAGTATGAAGCCCTCGGAGACCCCTACTGGACCCCGGAGATTCTGCTGAGCACCTGGTACCAGGCGGAAACCGGCAAAATCCCGGTCTCCGGCGCAGGCTACGGCGGGCCTTTCACGGGTGACGGCTTTGATTCCATCTGGACCGACATGTCGGAAATCGTGCGGCCCACCCGGGACGGCATCCATGGCCGGGAGTACATCAGCACCGCCATTGATTTGGGGCGCCACCCTCTCTTCCTGCTATTCGATGACCAGGGGAATCTGGCCTTCGAGCCGCCCCCGTTTATCGAAATACCGCTGCCGGTGCTGCTGGCCGAACCGCCCTTCGGCGCCGGCCTGCCCCGGGTCCTGGAGGCGTCGCTGCGCGCCGCGAAGGAATTGGGCACCCTGACGGTGGTGTCCCGGGGCCAGATCACCCCGAAGCTGGCCGATATCCCCAACCACCTGGTGCCCAGCTATCCGGCCGGTTCCCTGGAACTGGATGACCCCCTTCTGGCAAAGGTGCGCCTCGTCGAAATCCTAGATGCCGACGGCGTGGTGGCCCAGATCGACGCCCTGAAACGCCGCCATCCGCAGGTGGTGGGTCAGGTCAAGGTCCCGGCGGACAGCCGGGCCGCTTCCCGGGTGGCGGAACTGGCAGGGGCAGGGGCCGAGATCATTCACCTGGCCGCCCGCCCCGATGCCCGGGGTCAAGGCGACGCCGCCGGTCTGCACTTAAAAGACCTGATTCGCCAGACCCACCTGCGCCTGGTGGAACTGAAGCTCAGGGACACGGTGACCCTCCTGGCCTCAGGGGGCATCGCCCTGGCCGAGCACGTGGCCAAGGCCATCATCTGTGGGGCCGACGGGGTGGTGGTTGACGTCCCCCTGTTGGTCGCCCTGGAGTGCCGGGTATGCCGCCAGTGCCTGAAGGGCGAACCCTGCCCGGTGCAGATGGACAAGGTGGAAATCAGCCGCGGCGTCCAGCGCCTGCTGAACCTCATGGGCGCCTGGAACAACCAACTGCTGGAGGTCATGGGGGCCATGGGTCTCAGAGAAGTGCGCCGCCTTCGGGGCGAAGTGGGCCGGGCCATGTTTGTCGAGGATTTACAGCGGGAAATTTTTGCCCCTCTGTTCGCCCGCCCCGGTGCGGAGGCCGGCCGGAGGGAAGGGGAATAATGTTTAGTCCAAAATCCAAGGTCCACCGTCCACAGTCTGAGGATTAAGGAAGGATTCAAGGATTAGGACCCAATTAAGACATTGGGGTCCTAAAATCCCTAAATTTTAGGACTGAGGACCTTTAAACCTTGGACTTTGGACTCTGGACTTAAACTTATGGCAAACTCGCAGGCTGTATCAATGGTAGAAGTGGAGCAGTGGGGTCCCGCCCCCTGGGAACCGGTGCGCACCCCCTGCCGATTCAGGAACCCCCTGTCCAAGTACCGCATCTGGCGAAATGAAGGGAAATGCATCCAGTGCGGCAAATGCGTGGAACTCTGCCCTTACGGCGTCCACACCAAGGTGGGGAAATTCATCCGCCGGCCCAAGAGCTACCTGTGCATCGGGCCGTCCTGCGAAAAAAACGACTTTTTCTGCGTGGCCCACTGCCCTACTCAAGCATTGTCCGTGCGGTTTCATCCGGCCTACACCTCCTTGGGGGACAGGCGCTGGCCCGCGGATCTGTTGCTGGCCACCTGGTGGATGGCCGAATTCGGCACCCTGCCTTACATTGATCTGGAGTACCGCACCGGCGCCTCGGGGGGCGGCTTCGACAAGCTGCGCTTTCTGTTTCCCCCCCGGGGGCGGGATGCCAAGCTCAGCCATGAGGATATTTCCCTGGAACTGGAACTGAACCGCCGGGGGGATGGGCGTCCTCAGGTCACCCTGTCCGTGCCCTGGTACGGCGGCGGCATGTCCTTCGGTTCGGTTAGCCTTAACACCATCCTGTCCCGGCTGCGGGCCGCGGTGCGCTACAACACCCTGATGTCCACGGGCGAGGGTGGCTATCCCGAAGATCTTTATCCTTACGACCACCACGTGGTCACCCAGGTGGCCACCGGGCTTTTTGGGGTGCGGGAGGACACCATCCAGAGGGTACGCATGGTGGAATTCAAGTATGCCCAGGGCGCCAAGCCGGGGCTGGGGGGCCACCTCCTGGGGGACAAGGTCACCCCCGCGGTGGCCCGCATGCGGGAAAGCGTGCCCGGGACCGCCCTGTTTTCGCCCTTTCCCTTCCACAGCGTCTATTCCGTGGAAGACCACAAGAAGCACCTCGACTGGATCAAGGAAGTCAACCCCCGGGCCTTGGTCTCGGTGAAGGTTTCCACCCCCACCGACGTGGACATGGTGGCTGTGGGGAGCTACTACGCCGGGGCCCACGTGGTGCAGTTGGACGGCAGCTACGGCGGGACGGGGGCCGCCCCCGACATCGCCAAGAAAAACATCGCCATGCCCATCGAGTTCGCCATCCCCAAGGTGCACCAGTTCCTGGTACAGGAGGGCATTCGGGACCAGATCACCCTGATCGCCTCCGGCGGCATCCGCACCGCCTTTGATGTGGCCAAGGCCATCGCCCTGGGGGCCGACGGCGTCCAGATCGGCACCGCCGAACTGGTAGCCCTCGAGTGCCTGCGCTGCCACCAGTGCGAATCCGGCCGGGGCTGCGTGCGGGGCATCGCCACCACCGATCCGGAACTGGCGGAAATGATGACCGTGGACTGGGGTACAAAGAGAGTCTGCAACATGTATCACGCCTGGACCTGGCAACTCAAAGAGATTCTGCGCCGTTTCGGCATGAGGAGCATCCGGGAACTGGTGGGCCGGACCGATACCCTGGTCCACCTGGATTACTATAATCTCCCGGTGGATGATGATGTTCGACGGGGGGGATAAAGACGGTTTTCGGTTTTCGGTATGAAGTTGTGCAGGGGTGCGTTTTAAGCACCACGTTGCGTAGAATGGCGCGTGAAACGTGCCCTGCGGAATGAAACTAATTACTGTGGAGCTTCTTAAGCCAAATGAGGAACTTGAACCAGATTCGCCTTGTGGCACAGGCGTCCCGCCTGTGCAAGCGCAGGCTAAGGTCTGTAATTACAGCTACATTATCTTTAATTACAATTGAAATCAAAAATTAGTATTAGAAATAATAAGAGATCATGATGAGTCTCCTAATGAGTGGCCTGATATTGATTGATCCAAGGAATAAGAGGTTCAGAAATGTTAGGTAACATTGACTTGAAATATAATGGGCTCAGGTTATTGGAGACGAGGGCCGAGCTGCCCCGCCCCTACCCCGCCGACAAGATCGTCAAGGGCGAAGACGAGGGCGGCTGCGGGGTCACCGGCTTCGCGGCCAGTGTGCCGGTGTCCGGGAAGCACATCTTTCTGCCCTCCATCCAGATGCACAACCGGGGCAACGGCAAAGGCGGCGGGATCGCCGCGGTGGGCCTGGACGCCGCTTCTCTCGGGGTCTCCCAGGAGGTCCTGGAAGAGGATTATCTTATTCAGGTAGCCTATCTCAACCCCGAGGTCCGGCCCCAGGTGGAAAGCCAGTTCATCACCAACGTCTTCCGGGTGGAGCACCAGGCCAAAGTCCCCACCGTCGCTGACTGGCGGGACCTCCCCGGCCTCATGGTGCAGCCCCCCGAGGTCTGGCGCTACTTTGTCCGGGTCAAGCCCGAGGTTATGCAATATTTCGTGCACCAGCACCGTCTCTATGAAATCCCGATGCGCCTGGTGGAAGACGAATTCGTCGCCCAGAACTGCTACAAGCTCAACCAGGCCTTCTACACCTCCCTGGGGGAGAAAAAGGCCTTTGTCCTCTCCCAGGGCCGCAACCTCATGATCCTCAAGATTGTGGGCTATGCCGAGGAAGCGGCTCTCTATTATCAACTCCTGGACTTCAAGGCCCACATCTGGATCGCGCACCAGCGCTATCCCACCCGGGGGCGGGTCTGGCACCCGGGCGGCGCCCACCCCTTTGCCGCGCTGAACGTGGCCCTGGTGCATAACGGCGACTTCGCCAACTATTTTGCGGTGAGCGAATATCTGAGCCAGCGCCACTTTTACCCGCAATTCCTCACGGACACCGAGGTGGCGGTGTTGCTCTTTGATCTGTGGCATAGGCTCTACGGCTATCCCCTGGAGTATGTCATCGAGGCTTTGGCCCCCACTACCGAGCGTGACTTTGACCTGCTGCCCCCCCAGAAGCAGCGCATTTATCGGCAGATTCAGTCTGCCAGCATCCACGGCTCGCCGGACGGCCCCTGGTTTTTTATCATTGCCCGGAACGACACCGCCAACAACCGCCTGGAACTCATCGGCATCACTGACACCAGTATGCTTCGGCCCCAGGTCTTCGCCCTCTCCGAGGGGGAGGTGCAGATAGGCCTGGTGTGCTCGGAGAAACAGGCCATTGACGCCACCTTGGCCAGCCTGGCCGAAGAAGACCCGCGCTTCTGCCCGGTGGCCGACCTCTACTGGAACGCCCGGGGCGGCAGCCACACCGACGGCGGGGCTTTTATCTTTTCCCTGGAGAACAGAAACGGCAAGAGAGTTTTGTCCTGTCACGATAAATTCGGCAAACCCAAGACCTCGCCCTGGTTCCAGCAGCCCTGGGAAGGTTACCTCCCCGAGGTGATCCCGGAGCGGTTTGAGGAACTGAGCTCCCAAGTGCAGGAGCTTCTTAAAGACCGCACAGGTCTGGCCCTGTTCCACTTTGTCACCGCCGTGTTGCCCCAGTGGCCCTATGCCCGCTTCCTGGAGGTTCTCCTGGCGGTGGAGGAACTGGCCCGCCGGAACGACGACCTCAAGGCTGCAGCCATTGCCGCCCTCAGTCTTTTCCTGGACCGGCGCTATGACCCCGGCGAAAAGAAGCGGAGCCACCTGGTCCGGCTCACCTCCGACGCCCTGGGCCGCATTTTCGCGGCCACCCCGAAAATGGGGCAGAAATCCGCCAGCCGGTATCGCTATATCGACTGGCAGAACCGGGACAGCCTGGCTGCTCCTCCCCGGCCCGACGCCATCCTGGTTCTCAACGCCGCGGAATTTCCCCCGGAGGGCGAAGACTGTGACGCCAGACTGCTGTGCCAGGCCTATGCGCTGGGCTGGCAGCGCTTTCTCTGCTACGGTTACCGAGGCCAGCGCTTCCTGGGCTGCGGCTTCGGGCTCAACACCGACCAGGTGCGTTTCGACGTGTACGGCAGCTCCGGGGATTATCTCGCTTCCGGCATTGACGGCATGGAGATCCACGTCCACGGCAATGCCCAGGACCAGCTCGGCCAGATCATGAAACGGGGCAAACTCGTAGTCTATGGCGACGTGGGCCAGACCTTCATGTACGGCGCCAAGGGCGGGGAAGTCTACGTCCTGGGGAACGCCGCCGGCCGTCCCCTCATCAACGCGGTGGGCCGCCCCCGGGTGGTGATCAACGGCACGGCCCTGGATTTCCTGGCCGAATCCTTCATGGCCGGCGACGCCCTCAAGGGCGGAGGGTTTGTCATCGTCAACGGCCTGGAGTTCGACCACCGCGGCCGGGTTAAAATGCAGGCGACCCCTTATCCCGGCTCTAACCTCTTTTCCCTGGCCTCCGGGGGGGCCATTTACATCCGGGACCCGTATCAGCAGGTGGTGGCGGAACAGCTGAACGGCGGCGAACTGGCGCCTTTCACCGAGGCCGACTGGGAGCTCATTCTTCCCTATCTCCAGGAAAACGAGCGCCTTTTCGGCATTTCCCTGGAAAAACACCTCCTCACCGTGGACGGGGAAACAAGGCCCCCCGAAGAGGTGTACCGCAAGATCCAGCCCGTGAAGCTGGCCGTCCTGGCCACGGTGGAGAACTCCGGACTGGAGGAAATCGGCTGGGATAAAGCCGGCAAACGCCAGCAGGCTGGGCCCGGTAGCTTCGGCCTGCGGCCATAACTCCGGACGGGTTGGAAGCCCGTCCTACCGGACCGCCGGCTGGAGGAGAGAAGCGAATCTTTGCCCGGAGGCCGCCTTGTTCTGGGAACTCTCTGAGAAGGGCATCGTCTTTTTCCCCGATCCATATCTGATCGGGACGCCGGCGGATTTCGGCCTGGAATATGAGGAGGTCTGGTTTGCCGCCGAGGACGGCGTCCGGCTGCACGGTTGGTGGGTCCCCAAACCCGGCGCCCCCGTGTGGCTGTGGTTCCACGGCAACGCCGGCAACATCAGCCACCGGCTGGAAAACATCAAGCTCCTGGTGGATGAGGTGGGGGTCCAAGTGTTCATCTTTGACTACCGGGAATACGGCAAATCGGCAGGCCGCATCAACCGGGAAGGAACCTTTAAGGACGCGGCCGCGGCTTATCGGTATCTGACCGAAACCCGGGGGGTGCCTGGTCCTGACCTGATCCTTTTCGGCCGGTCCCTGGGCACCGCGTTGGCCACCGACGCGGCCCTGAAGGGACCCGGCCGGGCCCTGATCCTCGAATCCCCTTTCACCAACTCTCAGGAAATGGCCAAGCTCTATGCGCCCTTTCTATTCGACTGGCGCCCCCGGGTGCCTTACGACAACCTGAGGAAAATCGGTTACGTCAAGCTACCGGTCCTCATCATCCACGGCTCCGAGGATGAAATCATCCCGGTGGACATGGCCCGCCGGGTGTTTGACGCCGCGCCTGAACCCAAGGAATTGTATATCATCCCCGGCGCCCACCACAACGACACCTGCCTGGTGGGAGGCCAAGAGTACGTAAAGCGCCTGCGGGCTTTTATCGAAAAAACCGCCACCCGACGCGAACCTGCCCCCCAACCCTGAACCCCGCGACCTTTTCTTGCAAAATGGCTGCGAACCATTAACAATAAGACCTAAAGAATCCGGTTTCGGCCTGTTATCGAACAGCCGGAGCCTGCTTTGGGCATCTTCCCGGAAGGTTGCCATGACATCCATAAATCTTAGAAAACGAGCTCTCCTCCTTTCTTACCTGACCGTGGGTTATAACATTCTCGAAGGAATCATCTCTCTGGCGGCCGGTTCCCTGGCCGGAAGCATCGCGCTGGTGGGCTTCGGCCTGGACAGCCTCGTGGAGTCCCTCTCCGGGGGCATCATGATCTGGCGCTTCCGCCGACCCGCGGAGTTAACCCCGGAAGAAGAGGAACGCAAAGAGAAGCTGGCCGTCAGGCTGGTGGGCTGGACCTTCTTTATGTTGGCAGCCTATGTCCTGTATGAATCCCTGGAAAAGCTGGTGTTCCAGGAGGCCCCGGCCCCCAGCCTTCTGGGGATCGCCATCGCCCTGGTTTCCCTGATTACCATGCCGCTCCTGTTTTCTCTGAAGCTCCGCACCGGCGCCGAGATGGGCAGCGCCAGCCTTAAGGCCGACGCCAAGCAGACCCTGGCCTGCGCCTTCCTGTCCCTGGCTTTGCTCGTGGGCTTGGGCCTCAACTATGTGGCGGGCTTCTGGCAGGCCGACCCGGTAATCGGCCTGATTATTGCCGCGCTTCTGGGACGGGAAGGCTACGAAACATTAACCGAGGAAAGGCTCTGCACTTGCGGCGGCGTGACAGGTGACAGCCAGGCGGAAGGATAATGTTCGTGGTCGGAGTGGACGGCTGCCGGGGAGGCTGGCTGGCGATCAAGCTCAGCCGGGAGGGGGCCTCGGAAGCCCGTGTATTTCCGGACATGGCTGCTCTCTGGTCCGCCCATCGCCTGGCCTCTCTCATTCTGGTGGACATTCCCTTAGGTCTGCCGGATGCCGCCAACGACCGCACCTGCGATAAGGCGGCCCGGCAAGTCCTGGGAGCGCGGCAAGCCAGCGTTTTCCCCGTTCCCTGCCGGGCCGCGGTGTACGCCCCGACTTATGACGCGGCTTTAAAAATCAACGAGTACAAAACCGGCAAGCGCCTCTTCCGGGCCGTCTGGAACCTCATACCCCGCATGCGTCAGGTGGATCAGATTCTGCGAAGCGATTCCCGGGCCCGAAAGGTCATCCGGGAGGCTCATCCCGAGGTGTTGTTCTGGGGTCTCAACCAGAGAAGGCCCATGGCCTGTTACAAAAAAGAGACGACCGGTCAGGCTGAACGTCTTAAGGTTTTACAAGGCGTTTTTCCGCAGGCAAATTCGGTTTTTCTTGACTTTAAGGAAGCAGTTCCCCGCGGAAAAGTCGCCCCCGACGACCTTCTGGACGCCCTGGCGGCCGCGGTGACCGCCTTGATGGGCGAAAACAATTTGAAAACCCTGCCCCCCTCCCCCGAGCGCGATGCTTACGGCCTGCCCATGGAAATGGTGTATTTCGTTCCCGGCATCTAAGCCGATGACAGCCAGGTAGTTCCCGGTAAGGTTCTGGCAAATATCAGCAAACCTGGACCAGGTTAATGCAGCCGCAGGCTTCAGCCTGCCCCGGCACAGATGAGGACACCTGTGTCACCAAAGCCCTCCCTTATTGCACGGGTCTAGATAAACGGCAACAGGGTCTTCTGTCCGGAAATTCCTGTTATTTTCATCTGAAAGCCGATAACCGAAAACAGTTGAGGCCCTTGCGAAAAAGGTTTTTTGTCATCCTGAGCGAAGCAAGGGACTTAGATTCATCGGTCGCGTCGCTCCCTTAAAATGAGATTTTTTGCAAGGGCAATTTTGCCAGAGGCTCAGTTTCCGACAGGTTGGAAACCTTTTCCATTTTCCTGGTTCAAGTAGTCGGGGGATTCTTCGCCAGCCGCTGCTGCACCGCCTTGACCAGCAGGGGCCAAGCGATGGTGGCGTCGCAGAGCACCTCGGCGTAGCGGCCGCCGTCTTCCGGGGCCACAAATTTTCCCCAGGAAACGCCCTCCTGGTAGGGGGAACCGCTCAGTCCGCCCCAATGGGCCGGCTCAGGACAGAGACGGACCCCGTATTGAAATTTCACCTCAGGTATAGCGAGTCCCAGGCGGCCATGGAGGAGTTCCAGGTAGGGGGCCACCTGCTGGGCCCAATTCCGGGGCACCCCGCCGCCCACCGTGAAAATCCCCAGCTTTTTGGCCTCCAGCACCTTCTGGGCATAGCCTCCCAGGTCTAAAAACGGATTGAATCGGATGGACAGGGATCGGAGCGCCTCGGGTAATTTCTCCCCGCTTTTCGTGGCCTGCCGCACCATGTAAACGGCCAGGTCCAGGCCCAGTTCCGAGTCGGTGAAGGCCGGAATGAAGACCGGCACCCCTTTAAGAAAGGCGTTGCGCAGCAGGCCGGGCTGGTCGGTCAGGTCCGCCAGATGGCGGCCCAGCTCCCGGCACAGGGTCGATGAGGCCCAGACTTCCCGGTGGTCCAGCTTGTCCAGGACCTCCCGCACCACTTCCTCGGCATAGTCCAGGTTGGCCTCCATCTCCAGGGTGTCGTAGATGCGGTTGTAGCCCTGGTTGTAAAGTTCGCGGTCCGAGCGCCCGGAGGGATACTTGTAATGGGCCCGGCCCAGGTTCTCGATGAAGCCGTGGGCCACGAGCGCCCCGGTGGTAATGACCACGTCCAGCCAGCCCTGGTCAATCATGTCACAGAGGAGCAGCCCCATTTTGGCCACACTCATGGCCCCGGAAAAGGTGCCCACCACCGTGACTTCCGGGTCCTGGACCATGGCCGTCAAGACCTCGGCCGCCTCCCCCAGGCGGCGCGCCCCGAACGCGGTTTTACCCAAGGCCCGGAGCAAATCATCAAAATCTTCAATTCGATTGAGATCCAAAGCCTCCAACGGCTCCAGGCCGTCTTTGGCCCCATCGTGGTAGTCTTCAGCCTTTCTCCGCATAACTCTTCCTCTGGAAGATTTTGGGGAAGGACAGGTAGGGGCGGGTTCAAAACCCGCCCCTGCGTCTTTGCCCCTCCCTGCTGACATATTATGAGCGGCGGGATTGAAACATATAACCCAGGGCCTTGTAGAGCACCCGGGCCGCAGTAAATTCGCTCACCCGGTGGCCGGGGATAGGAGCCAGCTCCACCAGATCCAGTCCCACCACGGGACCCCGCTGGGTCACGGTTTTTATTAGAGTGAGGACCTGATAATAGCTCAAGCCCCCCGGCTCGGGCGTCCCCACTCCCGGCACGATGCCGGGGTCGAAAACATCGGCGTCTATGGTCAGGTAAACCGGGCCGGATATTTTTTGCAGGTGTTCCAGGGCCTTCTCCCAACCCTCGGGCGAATGCAGGTCCCTGGCCTTGAACATCTTGAAGCGCGGCGCCACCCAGACCAGTTGGCTCTCTTCCTGGGAGTAGCTGCGCACCCCCAGGACGGTAAGGGGACGGCCCAGGTCATACACCCTCTTCAACGCGCAGGCGTGGGACAGCTTGCTGCCGTCGTAGCTGTCCCGCAGGTCCGCGTGGGCATCCAGGGCCACGATCTGCAGGTCCGGGTACTTGGTCTGCACCGCCTGCACCAGGGCCAAGGTGATGGTGTGTTCGCCGCCTATGGCCAGGACCACCTTGCCCTGGCCCACCCAGGTCTGCACGTTCTTTCGGATCTTGTCCAGCATGGCCTGGGGGCCCGAAACCTCCGGGAGGATGGGAGGAGCCGTGGCCAGACGCACCGCGGCGCTGGGATCCCAACCGTCCTCCTCGTCCCAGAGTTCCACTTGCCGGGACGCGGCCAGGATAGCCTCGGGGGCCTGTCGGGTCCCCGATCCATAGGTGGTGGTGGCTTCATAGGGGACCGGCAGGATAACGGCCTCAGCGTCCTTCACCGGCAGGAACTTCAGGTCCAGAAAATTCGGGAATGTCATGTCAGGACTCCTCGGGGAAAGGCTCTTTGGTCTCCATCTCTTTCAGGCGGCGGTACAGGGTGGCCAACCCGATGCCCAGCAGACGGGCCGTGAGCTCCTTATCCCAGCCGGTCTTCTTCAGGGTCTGAATGATTGCCAGGCGTTCGATCTGCTCCATGGAGGCCCCCACCGGAATGGTGATCTGGTCATCTTCCGGGGAGTGCCGCCGCACTTCGTCCGGGAGGTCGGCCAGTTCGATCATATTCCCCTGGCAGAGGGCCACGGCCCTTTCCACCACGTTCTGCAATTCCCGCACGTTGCCGGGCCAGTAATAGCTTTTCAGGGCGGCCATGGCCTCCGGCGCAATGCCCATGATGGCCCGGTTGTTTTCCAGGCAAAATTTGTCCAGAAAATGCAGGGCCAGAAGGGGGATGTCTTCCTGGCGGTCCCGCAGGGGCGGGATGGAAAGATGAATGACATTCAGCCGGTAATACAGGTCCTTGCGAAAGCGCCCTTCGGCCACAGCCTGCTCCAGGTCCACATTGGTGGCCGCGATGACCCTGACGTCCACTTTCAGGGTTTGACTCCCCCCTACCCTCTCAAACTCCCCTTCCTGGAGCACCCGCAGGAGTTTCACCTGGGTGGCCGGAGGAATCTCGCTGATTTCATCGAGGAAGATAGTGCCCGTGTCGGCCAGTTCGAAGCGGCCCTTGCGCTGCTGGATAGCTCCGGTGAAGGCCCCCTTCTCATGACCGAACAGCTCGCTTTCAATGAGACCCTCGGTAAGTACCCCGCAATTCAGCTTCACAAAGGGCCGGTCCCGCCGGGGGCTCTGATAGTGAATGGCCTCGGCGACCAGTTCCTTGCCCACGCCGCTTTCCCCGGAGAGAAGCACGGTGCTTCTCACCGGCGCGATCTGGTTGACCAGGTGTATGACCTTGAGGAGGGCTTCGCTGCGGCCGATGAGGCGGCCGGTGGGGCTGCGTTCCTGGAGGGCCTGGCGCAGACGCTGGTTCTCCGCCAGGATTTCCTGGGTCTCCAGGGCCTTGCTCACCACCTTGCGGAGTTCGTGCATGCGGAAATCCTTGGTGATGAAGTCGTAAATCCCCTTTTTCAGCGCGGTCACCGCGTCGTTAACGGTGGCCGCGCCCGAAATCATGATAGCGATGGCTTCAGGCCGGATGATGCGCAAGGCCTCGAATAGTTCCGTGCCCTCCATATCCGGCAGCTTGAGGTCAATGATAGCCAGATCTACGGGGCGGCGGCGCACTTCCTCCAGCGCCGCGGACCCGGAGGCCGCCGGGATAATCTCGTGACCCAGCTTTTTCAGTCCGGCGGTGAGGGCCTCCCGGGTGGGGGCGTCGTCGTCCACGACCAGGATAATGCTCATAGACAGGTTAACAGAGGAATATTCCCAAGATATTCCGAGAGGTAATTTTGAATAGGAATAACATAAAGAGGCTCTTACCAAAATGGTTTTTTGTCATCCCCCGCCCGGAAAGAAAAGCGGACGCTGACCCCAAGATTCATCTGACCCTAAAATTTCAGTTGATGCCACCTCTCCGAAAGTGGCCAGGGAATTGATAAGGACCCAGATAATGCTCTTAGATTATCTCTTGAAGACTCGAATTGAACCCTTGGGGAAGACATTTTTCCTGATCCTGAACCATAAAAGAAAAGCCGGGCGGGGATTTCCCTCATAGACTGTCCATCCACCCCAGGATAACCCGAACCACTTCCGCCAGCACCTCCTCGGAAACGGTCCGATTCCCCGCTTCGAAGGAATGCCCCAGTCCGGGGAGCACATGGAGGTCGCTCCTGACCGGCATTTGACCCATAACTTTGCCGAGGAGGTCCAACTGGCAGAACGGATCACGGCCCCCTTGGATGAAGAGCGGCGGACAGGGCAGGGCGTACAGGGGCCGGTCGCGGAGCTGCTCGGGCCTGCCGGGCGGATGCAGGGGATAGCCCAGGAAAACCAGGCCGCTGGCTCCCACATCCTGGGCGACGATCTGCGCGGCCAGCCGGGCTCCCATGGATTTGCCCCCCAAATACAGTTCCAGACCTTTAAACTCTTCCATTTCGGTGACATAGGCCACCACCAGGCGAAAGGCCCCCTCCAACACCGGGTCGGGGTCCGGGCGCTTTTTCCCCTCCTCGGCATAAGGAAAATTAAAGCGTACCATAACCAGGCCTTCCCGGACCAGGCGCTCCTGCACGCCCGCAATCACCGGATGGTCCATGGTGTTGTTGGCGCCGTGACCCAAAATGAGAACGGCATCCATGGTGGTACTGCGGGGAATGCCCAGGACCACGCGAAACCGGCGGTCAGGGCCCAGGGGCAGGGTCACCTGGCGCGTCTCCATGTCAACCCCCTTTTCTCAGTAAACAATGGACGGTCAACAGTTACCGGTGCTCACCAGTCCCAGCTGACCGGACCGATCACCGATCATTAATTACTGCTCCCGCCCGGCTGTCTCCATCGGCCTCGTCCAACAACAGGATACAAGGGTTCAGGTCCGCCAGGAGCTTGGTCAAGCCGCCGCCGCCCTCCCAGGGCACCAGGTGTTCCCAACCGCCCAGGTGCACCACCCGGCTCGCCCCATCCACCAGGCGCTTGAGGCGCTTGGCCCAAAGGCGCTCCCGGCGGCTGCCCTCTGCATCGGCCGACCGGGGCGGCAGCCGCAATTTCCCTTCCCGGGCCCGCCGCGCCTTATGAAACTCAGCTGCCACGAAATCAGCCAAGGTTCCGGAAGCCTGATTTTCTGAAAGCTTGCGCAAATTATCAACCGTCAGGAGTTCCGTGGCATACCGGGGCAAATGTCGGCGGGCCACCGACCCGGCGTCCAGAAGCTTCACCGCCGCCCGATGGACCTCTCCCCAGTCCCGGGCCACCCGGTATTCAAACGGCAAAGCCACCTGAGCCGCCACCCGGGCGACCGCCAGGCTCCCGGCGCTTTCCGGAGGGAGCATCTTTAAGGCTTGATTAAGCCTTTGCCGCCAGGATTTGCCGGCCTGCTCCCGGTAGCGGACGGCAAAGCGGCTGATCTCCACGGTAATCACCTCCGGCTGCAGGCACTCCAAAAATCGCCAGGCCCGGGCATATCCCGCCGGATCCCCGTGCACCGTGGCCAGAAGGTAGAGTCGGGAACCGGGGAAGGGGCCAGGAGCCAGGGGGCAGGTTTTAGACCCGCGCTTTGGTGCGGCCTTTTCTCTTCCTTCCCAACCCTTCACCCTTGAGCCTCGCATCTTGCCTGAACCTGACAGGCTGGAAGCCCCTTCCCGCCCCTTGCTCCGGTAACTCGGGCCTCCTGCCCGGATGTGGCCGGGCTTAAAGCCCGGCCGGCCGTTTTTAAACAAGGATATGGCCGGCCGGGGCTGGGGGAAGGAAGGGAGAGATCGGGACTCCCGGCCGCAGGATCTTCCAGCCGGAGAGCGCCTCCTTCCCCCGACTTTGCTTCCCTAGTGCTCGCCCTGTTTGCCATAGTAAGAAAATTCAGGCGTATCCGGGAACTTATAGAGAAAACGGTGAGCCGATACCTCCGGAGCCAGATCCAGATATTGCCCCCAGTTGACCACATGTACGGTCTTCAGGTCCTCGTCCGGCGCGGCCGCCACCTCCCTGGCATTGAACACCGGGGCATGGGCAAAGACCAGGAGCCGCAGGGCCAGGTCCATTTCCTCCTCCCAAACCCCGTTCGTGGGGGTCACCACTCCCATGAAACGCCCTACATAGATGACAAAGGGTTGGTAATCCTCTTCCGCTTCCCAGTAGCTCTGCTCTTCGGCCAGCTTGGCCCCGAAGGTGCGATCGCCGGTGGCCCCCAGGTACAGCAGCACTTCCTCGCCATAGAGCGGATGGGAGCCGTAAACCTGGTAGAGTCCGTAGTCAATGCGGGGGTCATCCAGCTCTTCCAGTTCATCGAGCGTGTATGGCCCGTCCCAGTCAATGTATATGATTTTGTCGGGCATGAAACATCCTCATCTTTCTGGGGGGTGCACCAACCCAGCCCCCGGTGGCGCAGGCGTCCCGCCGGGGCCAATGGAAAAGACCAAAGCCTGCGGCATAGCCTTTCTAATCCTGGACAAACTCCCTTCCCTCCTTCAGGGCCATCTCCGCCTTGGCCAACTGCCTTCCCAAGTACATGGCGTGGTTTATATCAGAGATGGCCACATCCCGAGCGATTTGATGCTGAAGGGCCGCCGCGGTCCGGCCCCGGTATTCCTTGAGAGTAACATCCTCGGTCCGATGTTCCACCAAAATCTCGTTCCCAGCTATGGTAACCCGGAAATAGCCCATGGGGTCCAGATGCATTTTCCATTGGCGCTTGCCCACCACCGCCAAAGCCCGGTCCAGTTCCCTGGGATCGATGCTGATGGAGTGGCTGAACACCGCAATCGCCCCGGGCGTCATGTCCGCCCGCCGGGCCACTTCCTGCTGCAGGGCCATGAGCCCGTAGAAGTTCAGAAGCCAGGCGTCAAGAGCGTTGTGGGTGCGGAAGGCGGCGGTCAGGGTCAATTTCTCTTCAAATTTCCGGAAAAAGACCGATACGAAGCAGGGGCGGCTTTCTTTGGCGGTCAGGTCCCGGTTGTTGTCCCAGAGGGTGAAATAGGCCTTGCGGTCCTCCGGGTCCTGGCGTAGCCGCTCCGCCAGAACCTCCACCGCGTCCATCTTAAAGTAGGCGCGCAAGCGGTGGCCATAGGTATAGGCCTCATCGGGGCGCAAGTCGCCTTCAAGAAACGCCTGGTAATACCTGCTGATTTTTTCCGGGTCCAGATTGTGGGCTGTCAGTATCTTAGGATCTACTCCCCGTGGATCCTCCACTACAACTTTGATGTTTTGGAGCTCCAACCGTTCTCCTTTTTTCAAGATCACCCGCCGGCCGAAGCGGGATATAAGATAAAGCAGCTCCACCCAAGCTTCCAAAGGGCCGTCTTTGACTATCTGATGGGCTCGAGGGTTGCTAGGATAGTAAAGGGTCTCCACCTGAGGGAGAGGGGGGACGGCAAGTGGTCGCCTCATAGTTCTAAGAGATTGTTCTAAAGAATGTCGTTCAAGCTTTTCAAAGTTTGAAAAAAAACCCCTAATCTGAGAGAGAATGGCAGCGTCCTCAGGCCTACCCGACCTAACGGTCGTGGTGGGGTCACCGAGCCATACTATCCGTGGCTTCAGTTCAAACAAGACCGGCTGAACTAAACCATCAATGAGACGCCGCGTGCCTATGATACGATATGGTTTTCTCTGTTCAGCGGCGTAATTGATATTTGATTCGGGAACGACTTCCAGACCTTTGCCAAAAAAATTTTCCAACTCCTGCCTGGACCCAGACCGGTCATGCCCGCAGATCAGCAGCACCTGTATCTGGGGATTGTACAGGAGATTCCGGAGCATCTCCCGCAAGCCGTTGCCGTACAGGGTTCCGAAGACCGCGATGGGGCTGGTGGCCGGGTCGAGGTCCACCCCTGCCTCCCGGAAACGCGCCATGACATACTCCGGCTTGGACCACAGGGTCACCACCCCGATAACCCCATGGGGATTCACCACCTTCAGCCGGTCGCCGAAATAAAGGGGGATGAACTCCATCTCTTGGGCTTATATACCAAAATTTCGGGGAAGGAAAGTCCGGAACCAGGACGCTTAAAGGACCAGAATCCTCTCTCCTGGAAAATTTTTTGCGGATTGTTGGCAGTTATGGTAGGAAAAAGGTACGAACCCGGTCTTCCAGCCCTGTCCTGTTTTCGAGATTTAATAGCTTTTTCATTTTTTAATTATTTTAGGCAACCCCAAGGGAGACACAGTCATGATGGCATTTCACGAAAGGATGTATCTCCGCAGCTTCATTGACATCAGCAAAACCTTGGCTTCCACCCTGGCGGTCAACGAAGTTTTGGATTTGATTGTACGCCAGGTGACCGAAGCCATGAACCTCAAGGGGGCCACCATCCGGTTGGTCAACCCCAAAACCAACACCCTGGAGCTGGTGGCCGCGGTAGGCTTAAGCGAAAAATACCTGAGCAAAGGCCCGGTGGGGCTGGACAAAAGCATCGCCGACGCCCTGAGCGGCCGCCCGGTGGCCATCTATGACGCGACCAGCGACCCCCGCATGCAATACCCCCAGGAGGCCAAGGAAGAAGGGATCGCCTCCATGCTGGCCATTCCCATGGTCTATAAAGGCAAGGTCATCGGGGTGATGCGGCTGATAACCTCCGAGCCCCGGGAATTCACCCTCGATGAGGTGGATTTTGCCTGCGCCATCGCCGATCTCGGGGCCCAGGCCATCAGTAACGCCCAGATGTATGAAGCCCGCATACGGGAACTGAATTTCCTCAAAGGTCTCCTGGAGGTCTCCAAGGCCATCAATTCGGCCCTGGACGTCAAAAAGGTGCTTCAGCTTCTGGTTAAGAACGCCACCACCGCCTTGGACATCAAGGCCGCGGCCGTCCGTCTCCTGGACGAAAACCGGCAACAGATGGAACTGGTGGCCTCCTACGGTTTGAGCGAACGTTACATCACCAAAGGCCCCGTTACTTCGGACAAGTCCATTGCCGAGGCCATGTTGGGGAAGGCTGTATCCATTTATGATGTGGCCCAGGATCCCCGGGCTACTTACCCCAAGGAGTCCGCGGAAGAAGGTATCAGGTCCATCCTTTCCGTGCCCATCTCCTTAAAGGGGAATGTCATCGGGGTTCTGCGCATTTACACGGCCGAGCACCGGGAATTTACGGATGATGAAATCACCTTTATTTCATCCTTGGCCGAACAGGCCGCCCTGGCCATGGAAAACGCCCGCATGTACCAGAAACTCAAAGGCGAATACGAAGAACTCATGGGCGACCTCTACCGCTTCACCGACTTCACCCGGGGGCTTTAGTTCAGTTGTCAGTAGCCAGTGCAATATAAAAGAAACTTTCCTTGGATATCAGGCAGTTGAGCTTTGGCTCACTCATCTTGGAAGAATGACGGGGAGAGTTGGAAGAGCGCGGCCGGCCGCGCCCGCCGGCTTTCCCCTCAATTTTATTCAGGCTCCTGCTGATAGCTCATTCACCCCGGTTCAGGGCTCACCGCGGCCCACTTTGCCGATATCCCCCATCTCCGGCCAGCGGCTGGTGAGGGTCCTTTCGGCCAGATGGCGGGCCAAGTGAAGCCAGTTGCTCAAGGTGGTCACCAAGTAGCCTCGTGCCAGCCACCGGCGCCCGGAACTGGACACCGGCGGCTTAAGCAGTCTCAGGCAGGTCCGGCTCCGAAGGCGCCACACCAGGTCCAGGTCTTCCGGGCGGCGGTGGGCAAATCCCCCGAGTGAAAAGAACAGAGACCGGCGGACAATCAGGACTTGGTCGCCATAGGGCAGCCCCAGGAGGCGGCTGCGGCGGTTGGCCCCCCAGGCAATCAGCCTTAGGGCCGGAACCAACGGCGTCAACTCCAGTTCAAAGGCCCCGGCGGCAAACGCCCTATCGGTTGCGGCGTCCCGCAGGGACTGCAAATTTTCGGCCGTAAGCCGCGTGTCCGCATGAAGGAAGACCAGGAGGTCGCCGGACGAGGCCAGCGCCCCTCGGTTCATCTGACACCCCCGGCCTCGGGAGGCGGTGAGGACCTTGACTTTGGGAAAACCGGCCGCGACCGCCAGGGTGCCGTCGGTGCTGCCCCCGTCCACCACAATGACTTCCAGGTCCGGGGCGTCGGGCAGATCGGATAAGGTCTCCCCCAGATTTTGCGCTTCATTTAACACGGGGATGATGATGGAGATGGGATTGCTCATCATTTTTGCCAAGCAGCCGTCTCCGGGCCAGGTAAAAACCCGCCTGTGCCCGCCGCTGTCTCCCCGGGGGGCTGCCCGGCTATACGGTCAATTCCTGGAAGACGTTCTGGAGGAAATGGCCAGGCTGCCCCGGATAAAACTGGCCCTGGCCTATACCCCCGCCTCAGCCCGCTCTTTTTTCCGGAACCTTGCCCCTCCCGGCGTTCGCCTGGTGGCCCAAGCCGGAAAGGATCTGGGGGAGCGCCTGCAAATGGCCTTTAACTGGGGGTTTGCGGAGGGAGCCGGGACGGTTTTGATCCGCAACAGTGACAGTCCCGACTTGCCCGGTTCGCTGGTCATGGAAGCCTGGACGGTCTTAGAGCAAGGTCCCGCCCGGGTGGCCCTGGGACCGTGCCCGGACGGCGGCTATTACCTGGTGGGATTGAGACGCCCTCAACCCGAGCTGTTTCAGGGAATAACCTGGTCCGGATCCACGGTGCTGGCGGCAACCCTGGCCCAGGCCCAAAAATCGGGCCTACCGGTGCAACTTCTGCCTCCCTGGCCGGATCTCGACACCTTTGACGATTTGCTGGCTTTTGTAAGATCGGCGAAAACCCGCCTCTCCCCGGGCTGGCGCAGCTATGAGCTTGCCAAGGCAATGCTGACCGACCAGGCTCTTCTGGGGGAAGAAGAGTCTGGGGCCTGATTTAAAACCTGCCCCCTTCCCCGCCCAGTCGCCGCAGCGTGACCCAACGGGGCTCCGCCTGGGCCAAGCGGGTCTTCAGGGCCTCCACCTGCTTCTTCAATTTGTCCACTTCCTCTCGAAGGGCCAGATTCTCCGCTTCCCGGGCCGCCAGGAGAGCCGGCAGGTCTTTTCCGCCTTCCGGGTCCATGGGCGCTTTGGCCTTGGGGGGCCGGCTGGCCACAAGATCCGGCAACACTGCGTCCAGGTGGCTCTCCGCCACCAGGCCGTCCAGCGGGTTTCTCCCAATGGTGGGGCGTTTGGCCATATTAATCCCTCCCTTCCTGGCGAATCACCTCTTGGGCCAGGGCCCGGTAGTCCTCGGCTCCGTGGCTTTTCGGATCATAGCGGGTGATGGGCTGGCCGAAGGAGGGGCACTCAGCCAGCCGGATATTTTCCCGGATGACCGTTTCGTAGACCAGGCCGCCTTGGCGCTCCCGCAGCATGTCCACCACTTCCCGGGCGTGGCGGGTGCGGCTGTCCACCCGGCAGGCCAAAACCCCCGAAATCCTGAGGTCCGGGTTAAGGCGTTCCTGGACCACCTCCACGGTGTGCAGCAATTGGGCCAGGCCGGCCAGCGCCATAACATGGGCCTCCACCGGCACCAGGAGCTCTTTTACCGCGGCCAGGGCGTTTATGGTGAGAATTCCCAAGGTCGGGGGGCAGTCGAACAGGATATAGTCCCAGCGGTCGGCCGGCACTTTGGCGAGCTGCCGTTTGAGGATGGTCTCCGCGCCCAGTTCCCCGGCCAGGATTTTCTCCACCCCCACCAGCCAGGCCGAGGAAGGCGCCACTTCCACTCCGGGGGCTTCGCTCTCCTGGACAAAATCCATGAGGTTCCCCCCATCCACAAACACCCCCAGCACCCCCTTGCCGGCATCGCGAATGCCGAACCAGGAGGTGGCGGAGTGTTGCGGGTCCAGGTCCACCATCAGCACCCGGCGGTTTTGCTCCCCCAGGGCTGCGGCCAGGTTGACGCAGGTGGTGGTTTTGCCGCTCCCTCCTTTCTGGTTGGCAATGGCCAAGGTCCTCATGGTCCAATCCCCCCTATAACAGGTTTCAGGTTTTAAGTCCAAAGCTCTTGGCTGATCCCTTAAAAAAAGGCACCCCGAGGGGGGTCATCGGCCTTTTCCGGCCTCCCGGCTGACTGCCAGCCGGACCACTCGGGGCGTAGCGTCTCGAACCTCGTGCGGCCTCACCGATAGGGGCCTCCGGTTCAGGAATATTTTAAAGCTACCATGCCACAAGGGTACACGGATGTCAACCGTTCCCCGGGCAAAAGCTCATGGGAGCTTTTGACTTTATCCGGGAGGGAATTTTTGGTATCGTGTTTCACGGTCAGGCTCAGAGGGCTTTGCAGTCGCCTGACCGGCAGAGATGCCAGGAAAGCTTCATTATGAACCGGATCCTCCAAAACCTGCTTGCTCTTGGCGCCTGCCTGGCTTTGGTGTTTTTCTCGGTCCAGCCCCTGAGTGCCAGGCGGGTCCCTGACCTCCGGTCTGCCGGAGGCGCCTACCTCTATGACTTGGAAAGGGCCATTTACCTTTTCACCAATGCGGTCCGTCAGCGATACGGCCTGCCCGCCCTGACTTGGGACAATTCCCTGCGGGATGTGGCCCGGGCTCACAGCGCCGACATGCTCGTGCGCCACTATTTCTCCCACGTCAGCCCCGAGGGCCGGTCACCGCAGGAGCGCGTTCTGGCCGCCTGCCGGACCCCCCTTTCCCTGACCGGAGAAAACCTCTGGATGGGCGCCGGCCGCCAAACCGCGGACACGAAGCAATTGGCCCGAATAATTGTGGATAGCTGGATGTCCAGCCCGGGACACCGCCAGAATCTCCTTCACCCCGACTTTACTGACATCGGGGTGGGGGTGGCCTCCAACGGCCGGGAGGTGCAGGTCACCCAGATGTTTGGGCGCCACCGGCAATGACGAGGCACCAGCTCTAATCGCCTGGAAAAAGCCGTAATGCAGGTGGGACTGCCCGCCAAACCTTAAGGCCCAGCGTCAGGTGAATCCTGAATCCCAAACCCAAACCCGGAGTTATTATGACTGATGTGAAAACTATGTCCCGCGATCTGGTCGCCGCCTTGGATTTAGAGTACGAACCGGTGGGCGTTGTCCTCTTCAAGGAGAACGACCAACTGCCTGCAGGTCTCTCCTTCACCACCGAGAACCTGAAAAGCTACTGTCAGGCCCTGGCTTTGGCCGGCAAAGGCCGGGTGCTGCTCCTGGACCGGGACCACCAGGGCTGCAAACTAGGCACCTCGGTCCTGGGCTTTGAATCCGAGAACCTGGAGCGCTTTCTCGACGACGGAGTGCTGGAGAAGTACGGAGTGGGCCTGTTCGCCACCGAGGAGGCCTCTGCGGCGACCATCCGGCAATCCACTTACCTGGAAAAGGGCCAAACCAAGGCGGCACTGGTGGCCCCCCTGGCCACCTTGGCGGAAACCCCGCAGGTGGTGGTCTTCACCGCCAACAGCGAGCAGGTCATGTGGCTGTTGTACGCGGTGAACTATGAGCGGGGTGGTCGCCTTAATCTGCCCCAGTCCGGCGGCGCGCTGGGGGGCTGCGCCGACATTACCGCCCTGCCGCTGCTCACCGGCATCCCCAATGTCACCTTCCTGGGGCTGGGCTGCCGCCTCAAGTCGGCGCTGGGCCCCTGCCACCTCATGATGGGGGTGCCAGGCGCCTCTTTGGCCCTGCTTCACACCCATATCCTGGACATGGCCAAGCCCATCGCCATGCTCAAAAAAGCCCAGGCCGGGGGTGGGTAATACGGTTTTCAGTTTTCAGTTTTCGGTAAACAAAATTTTGTCGTCAAAGAATTATTCTTTTTGTTCTGGAAAGAGCCTAATCAGATTGAGCTGTTGCGAGCATGGTCTTGAAGGGAGGGCGGGAGGGATCGGCGGGACCCCCGCCCTCCCCGCAAACTCCCCTCCCCAACCCCCGGAAAGCAGGTAATCGAGGGTTACCACCTTGATTTATAAATAAATTCATGTGGGGTTGGGGAGCGGGCTTGGGAGAGGGGGCAGGGGGCCGCGGCCCTCTGGCCCCTCTCCCAAAAGCTATTGGCAACAGCCTCAGATTGTTATATTTGAGCTATCAGGGAAATGAGTGATTTCACAGCCCTTTCCCGGCACATGGCCTCAGAGGCCATATAAGGCGCTGAATTTCCCCGCGAGGTAATCTTCCAGAAACCGGGAGTTCAACTCTTTCCCGGTTACCCGCTGCACCAGGTCCCGGGGACGGTAGCGGCTTCCCTGGGAGTGGATGCGCTCCCGCAGCCACTGGAGAAAGGGACCGAATTCCCCCCGGGCGAACCCTTCTTCCAGGTCCCCCATCTCCGCGGCCGCACTGGCGAAAAATTGGGCGGCGTAAATATTCCCCAGGGTATAGGTGGGAAAGTAGCCGAAATATCCCGCTGACCAGTGCACGTCCTGCATCACCCCGTCCCGGTGATCCGGGGGTGTCAGTCCCAGGTATTCCTGCACCTTGGCATTCCAGGCGTCGGGCAGGTCGCGGACCTCCAGGCCGCCGTTGATGAGGCCGCGCTCCAGCTCAAAGCGGAAGACGATGTGCAAGTTGTAGGTGACTTCGTCCGCTTCCACGCGGATCAGGCTGGGAGCGACCCGGTTGATGGCGAAGTGAAAGACCTCAAGGTCCACGTCCCGCAGGGCCGGGAAAAGCTCTTGGGCCCGGGGGAAAAAGTTCCGCCAGAACCCAAGGGAGCGGCCCACCAGGTTTTCCCAGGTCCGGGATTGAGACTCGTGGATACCTAGCGAGATGGCCTGACCCCGGGGACTGCCCCAGTGCTCCGGGGGCAGACCCAGATCATAGAGGGCATGCCCGGCCTCGTGCAGGGCACCGAAAAAGGCGCCGCTGAAATAATGCTCATCATAGCGGGTCGTGATTCGAATGTCCCCGGGGCCCAGTCCGGTGCTGAAAGGATGGGCCGTGGGGTCCAGCCGTCCGGCCTCGAAGTTGTAGCCGATCCTGGCCACGGCTTCCCGGCAGAACTGCTCCTGGAGCGCCCTGGGGTAGTGGCGGTGAAGAACGGCTTCATCGGGGGTCCGGCTGCTTCCCTGAACAGCATCCAGCAGCTTCACCAGGGAGTCCCGCAGGCTGCGGAACAGGGGTTCCAGGTCCGCGGCCCTCTCCCCTACTTCATAACCGTCCAACAAGGCATCGTAAGGTTCGGTGGTATATCCCAGGGCCTCGGCCTGCTGCCGGGACAGGCTCACCAGTCGCTCCAGGTAGGGCAGAAATGCGGGCCAGTCATTTCGGGGACGGGCTTCCTCCCACGCGGTTTGCCCTTCAGCCGCGGCCTGGGCCAAAGCCACGGCCAGGTGCTGGGGAATGCGGGTGGCCCGGTCGAAATGGCGCCGCCATTCCCTGATGTTAACGGCTTCGGTGCTCTCCGGATCCGCCGTCAGGTCAGAGCCTTCCGCCGCGGCCAGGTGCTCTCCCACCCGGGGGTCGGTTTCCCGCTCATGGATCAGGCGGGCCAGCAGGGTCAATTGTTCGGCCCGGAACGCATGGCCCTTGGCAGGAATCATGGTGCGCTGGTCCCAGGACAGAAGCTGCTCCACGGATTGCAGGAGCGCGGTTTCCCGGCTGTGGGCGAGCAGCCACTGATAGGCGTCTGTAGGTTTCATATCAGGTCCTCAGGGCTGGATGACAGAAAACTGCCGGGGAAGGGGAAAAAAATTTAATGTTCCGGAAAATTTGCCGATAAATCAAACAAGTCCCATGACCCCTCCACACCCGGCCTGGGTTTTCCCCGAAAACCCGGGCCTTTTTATTCCACTGAGCAGCGCTGGGTCAGCCGCCAGCACCTACCCAGCCGCGCGGCTCACGGCCCGGTGCTCCCTCATTTGGCCGTGGCCATGAGCACCAGACCCAGGAGAATCAGGGCTACTGCGGCGAGAGTGCCCCATTGCTGCCAGCGCTGGAAAGCCGCTGAGGTCGGCTCCGGGGACCGGCCTCTGCCTTGTTGGCGGCCCACGCCGGTGAGCACAAAAACGATGAGACCCACCAAGGCCAGGACCTGACCGAGGCCGCCTTTTTCCATGTCTTGTCTCCCTGACGTCCGCGGCTGAGGCCCAATGGGACCTAACGCGCTGCCGCCGGGCGACATGGTCCCAATCGGGCAAAAAATGGCGGAGAGAGAGGGATTCGAACCCTCGGTGGAAGTTTCCCCCCACACTCGCTTAGCAGGCGAGCACCTTCGGCCACTCGGTCATCTCTCCGGAAGGCGTGGAAGCAGATCACTCCCAAAATTTGAGGCTGTTGCGGAAAGGGTCTTGAGGGGCGGGCCGAGGGGTCGGCGGACCCCCACCCTCCCCGCAAACTCCCCTCTCCAACCCCCGGAAAGCAGGTGATCAATGGTTAACACATTGATTTATTAAATATTTTATCTGGGGTTGGGGGAAAGGGGGCAGGGGCCACTGACCTCTGGCTCCCTCTCCCGAGAGCTGTTGGCAACAGTCTCAATTCTATACAGCGTAGCAATTTTCCTTAGTTTTATCAAGCCCGGAAAGCGTTTCCGCCGGGGATTACTTTGACCTTCAGGCGGCGCTTCTTGTCTTCGGGGGGAATCAGGGGGAAAGGGGATGCGGCCAGAAGGGCCCTCAGCCCCTTGCCCCACCGGCTCTCCTCTCCAGGCTGACAACGCCTTCTAAATGAGCGGTGTGGGGGAAAAGGTCGAAGGGCTGAACCGCCAGGATCTCATAGTGGCCCTTGAGCAGGCCCAGATCCCTCGCCAAGGTCGCAGGGTTGCAGGAGACATAGATAAGCCGCCGGGGGGCAAGCTCCTTCAAGGCTTCCACCACCCGGGGGTGCAGGCCGGATCTGGGAGGATCGGCCACCACCACCTCGGGAAGGGGGTGTGACCTGGTCTTCAGGGTCTCCGGGAGGCGCTCCTTCAAATCTCCCGCCACAAACCGGCAGTTGGTTAGATTATTGAGCCGGCTGTTGGTGACCGCATCCGCCACGGCTGCCGCAGCCAGCTCAAATCCCACCACCCGCCCCACTTTGGGGGCCAGGAAAAGGCCGATGCCGCCCGCCCCGCAGTAGAGGTCCCAAACGGTTTCGCTACCGGTGAATTCCCCCAGCCGGCCGATGGTATTATAGAGACCTTCCGCGGCCAGGGAATTGGTTTGCAGGAACGAGTGGGCCGAGACCCGCAGGCGCAGGTCCCCGATATGCTCTTCAATGTAACCCGGCCCCCATAAACTGCGAACGGCCCCGCCGGCGGCGAGATGAGCCTTTTTGCGGCTGCGGGAATGGACCAGGGTGGTGATCTCCGGAAACTGCTCTTTCAAATGGCAGGCCAGCCGCTCCACTGCACCCCGATCCTCCTGGTCGCTGGTGAGGAGGTGCACCAGGGTCTGGCCGGTACGCTTGCCCTCCCGCACCACCAGGAAGCGCCAGTAGCCCCGCCGGGTCTGGGGATTGTACGCCGGCCGAAGACTTCGGCCACACCAGTGCCGCACCTCCTTCACAATCTCAGGTGATTGGCGCGATTGCAAAAAACAATGCTCGAGGTCGAATACTCGGTCGGTGGAGCCCCTTGTATGCAGGCCCAGAAGGCAGGCAGAGTCCTCTGCGGGAGCAAAGGTGAACTCCATTTTATTGCGGTAAAAGCGCTCCTGGGGTGAGGGGACCGTGGGCTGAATTACGGTGGGGCTCAGGCCGGCCAGGTGTTTCAGGCAGTCCTGGAGGTGAAGCCGTTTCCAGTGCAACTGTTCTTCATAGGCCAAATCCTGCCAGTCGCAGCCGCCGCAGAGGCCGAAATGGGGACAGAAAGGCGTTACATAAGCAGGAGACTGCTCCAGGACCTGGACCACCTGGGCTTCGGCGAACTGCTTTTTAATCCGGGTGATCCGGGCGCGCACCTTCTGCCCGGGAAGGGCGCGGTCCACGAAAACCACGAAGCCGTCCACCCGGCCCAGGGCTTTGCCGCCAAAGGCCAGCTTATCAATGGGAAGATCAATTTCCATACCCGCCGAAAACGGGCAAGTGGCAGTTTTCATCTCTGGGGTCATGGAGAAAGACTCGGGCCACGCCTTAAAAATGCAGAGCCGGCGCCCCCGCCTGCTCCCTGAAAAGAACAGCTGGGGCGGCTGTGCCACCTTCCGGTTATCTTCGAAGTCAGCTCAAAACGACCCTGCGGCAGGCATCGTGGGGGCAAGGCAGGCCTTGCCCCGCAGAAGGAAGGAGCTTCACGCCGGAATCTTCTCCCGGGACAGAAAGGCCGCTTTGTTGAATTCCCGATTCAAGCGGGCGATGTTGCTGATGGAAATGCCCTTGGGGCATTCCATCTCGCATTCCCGATGATTGGTGCAGTTGCCGAATCCCAGCGCGTCCATCTGGGCCAGCATGGACAGGACCCGCCTGGCGGCCTCCGGCCGCCCCTGGGGCAAAAGCGCCAGCTGCGAGATCTTGGCCCCGGTAAACAAAAAAGCCGCGGCATTGGGGCAGGCCGCGACACAGGCCCCGCAGCCGATGCAGGCGGCCGCGTCCATGGCCAGGTCGGCTTTGTCCTTGGGAACCGGCAGGGAGTTGGCTTCCGGGGCTTGCCCGGTGTTCACGGAAATAAAGCCGCCCGCGGCGATGATTTTGTCCAGCGCGCTGCGGTCCACCACCAGGTCTTTGACCACCGGAAAGGCTCGGGCCCGAAACGGCTCAATCACCAAGGTGTCGCCGTCCTTAAAATGCCGCATATGGAGCTGGCACAGGGTGGTCTCCTTCTCCGGACCGTGAGGGCGGCCGTTGACCACGGAGCCGCACATGCCACAGATTCCTTCCCGGCAGTCGTGATCAAAGGCTATGGGTTCAATTCCGGCCATCGTGAGGCGCTCATTGACAATGTCCAGCATCTCCAAAAATGAAGCGCTGGTGGGAATATTTTCAGCCTTATAGGTCTCCAGGCGTCCGGGCGCGTCAGGCCTCGGCTGACGCCAAATCTGCAGGGTGAGATTGATGGTTTTGACGCTCACTTGTAACTCCTCGTCACCAATTTGACATTTTCGAACACCAGCGGTTCCTTGTGGAAGATGGGATCTTTGCCTTCCCCGGCGTATTCCCAAACCGCCACGTGGCACATATTCTCATCATCCCTGAGGGCCTCATGATCCTCGGTCTGAAAGGCCTCATTGAAATGGCAGCCGCAGGATTCCCGGCGGGCCAGGGCATCCAGAATCATGATATCCGCAAACTCCAGGAAATCCGCCACCCGCCCGGCATTTTCCAGGCTCTGATTTAAATCCTGGTCACCGCCCGGCACTGTTACATTTTCCCAGAATTCCGCCCGGAGATCAGCCACAAGCTTCCGAGCCTTGGTCAAGCCCGCATCGGTGCGGCTCATGCCGCAGTATTCCCACATGATGCTGCCCAGTTCCCGGTGAAAATCCGTCACGGTCCGTTTACCCTTGATCTTAAGGAGGCTTTCGGTCCGTTTCCGGGCATACTCCTCGGATTCCCGAAAGGCCTCATGATCCGTGGTGATGGCCGGGATACTGGTACCGGCCAGGTAGCCGCCCATGGTGTAGGGAATGATGAAATACCCGTCGCTCAGGCCTTGCATCAGGGCGCTGGCTCCCAGACGGTTGGCCCCGTGGTCGGAAAAGTTGGCCTCCCCCAAGACGAACAGGCCGGGGATGGTACTCATCAGGTTGTAATCCACCCACAGGCCGCCCATGGTGTAGTGGGAGGCCGGATAAATCATCATGGGCGTTTCGTAGGGGTTCTGAGCCGTGATCTTCTCGTACATTTGGAAAAGGTTGCCGTATCGGGCTTCGATTTCGGCCTTGCCCAGCCGCTTGATCGCGTCGGCGAAATCCAGGTACACGGCCCGGCCCGTGGGTCCCACCCCCTTGCCCTGGTCGCACATGAGCTTGGCGGCCCGGGAAGAGATGTCCCGGGGAGCCAGGTTGCCAAAGCTCGGATACATGCGTTCCAGATAATAATCCCGTTCCTCTTCGGGGATTTGCTCCGGCGGCCTTGTGTCCCCGGGCTTCTTGGGCACCCAAACCCGGCCGTCGTTGCGCAGGCTTTCACTCATCAGGGTGAGCTTGGATTGATAATCACCATGCACCGGAATACAGGTGGGGTGAATCTGGGTAAAACAGGGATTCGCAAATCCGGCCCCCCGCTTGTAAGCGCGCCAGGTGGCCGTGACATTGCAGGCCATGCCGTTGGTGGACAGGTAGAACACATTACCGTAACCGCCGGTGGCCAACACCACCGCGTGGGCCAGGTGCCGCTCCATTTTCCCGGTGATCAGGTTGCGGACCACGATCCCCCGGGCCTGGCCGTTCACCACCACCAGGTCCAGCATCTCCCGCCGGGGGAACATGGTGACCCGCCCCGCGGCCACCTGGCGCATCAGGGCGCCGTAGGCCCCCAGCAGCAACTGCTGGCCGGTCTGGCCCCGGGCGTAAAAAGTCCTGGACACTTGGGCGCCGCCGAAGGACCGGTTGGCCAAAAGCCCGCCGTATTCCCGGGCAAAGGGGATGCCCTGGGCCACGCAATGGTCAATGATAAGATTGGAGACCTGGGCCAGACGGTAGACATTGCCCTCCCGGGCTCTGAAATCCCCGCCCTTGATGGTGTCGTAGAACAGCCGCCAGATGCTGTCGCCGTCATTGGGATAGTTCTTGGCCGCGTTGATGCCGCCCTGGGCCGCGATGCTGTGAGCCCGCCGGGGACTGTCCTGGATGCAGAAGGTTTTGACATTATAGCCCAACTCGGCCAGCGAGGCCGAGGCGGAGCCCCCGGCCAGACCGGTGCCCACCACGATGATGTCAAACTTCCGTTTATTGGCCGGGTTCACCAGCTTCAGGTCAAAACGGTGCTTGTCCCATTTGGCCTCCAGAGGCCCTGCGGGAATCTTGGCGTCAAGCTGCATTCACTGACCTCCCTATCTCAGCGCCAGGATGGCAAACGGCAAAGACCCAAAGCCGATGGCCACAATGACGGCAAAAACAATGCTAAATTTCTGAATAAAGGGCATGTATTTGGGATGGTTGGCCCCCACCGTCTGGAAGGCGCTCCACAACCCGTGCCGGACGTGAAACGCGACCACGATCACCCCGATCATATAAATGGCAAAGTAAATTGGCTGGGAAAGGACTGCGGTCGCAATCTGAAAGATATTCCGGGTAGTCTGATCGACGAAATGGTGGGAGAACGTGGCCAGGTGCACCCCGATAAACCCGAGGATCAACAGGCCCGTGTAGGGCATGGTCTGCGAACTGAAGGTGCGGCCGCCCCCGCTTTGGTCCACGGCATATTTGACCGGCCGGGCCCAGCGGTTCTCCAAAAACAACACCACCGCCATGCTGACATGAACGATCAGGGCCACCAGCAGGCCCACTTCGGCCACCACCAGCAGTTTTCCCAGCGCGTGCAGGCCCACGGCATATTGCACGAACGCCGCCGGCCCCCCGTAAACGCTTAGGTTGCCTAACAGATGCGTGGTCAGAAACAGCAAAAAGAGCAGGCCGGTTATGGCCATCAACTGTTTTTTCCCCACCGAGGTGCTTAGAGTTCGAAAAACCCAGTTCATCTAATGCCGCCTTCTGTCGTTGATAGGTTTATAAGAACCGATGACCTTAACTTTCTAAATGCGTTAAAAAATTTTGGGCCTGAGGCGAAAACCCTTTTTTGCTTACTGCGCCAAGAAGGTCTTGCCGCCGTCATTGCCCGCCCGCCGAACCCCGAATGTTAATTTTCGCACAAATCCACCGCCCCAGTCAATGGCCAACCGCATAGAATGATGCCTGCCAGATCGGTACGGCAATCATCATTGACACCGGCACTCCAGGTGATTAACAAAAGATTTGAACTTCTTGCGGTTCGTGAGGCTGGTCCCGGCCGTGAGCTTAAACTCCGCTACCGCGGAAAAGCTGACCCCGAGGCGGAATAATGCCGGCTTCGGCCCCCAGGAGGAGGTGCTGATATGAAATTCCTTAAGTACAGAAGATTTTTCGGTTCGCAAACCTCGGGGGGAATTTCGGGAATCCTTCAAAATCTGCAGAATCTGATCGTGGTGGTAGTCTGCATCTTGATGTTCTGGATGATGATTGTGCAAATTTACCGGACGAGCATCGAAACCCTGGAAATCAGAAATTTCCGATCAATCGCCGGTGATCTGATCTATCTTTTTGTCCTTATTGAATTGTTCCGCTTGATGATTTATTACCTGGAAGAACAGCGTATAATTCTAGGAGTTATTATCGAGGTGACCATTGTCAGTTTGCTCCGGGAAGTCATTCTGGAGGGCATCTTGAACATCGAGTGGCCCCGCGTTCTGGCACTTTGCGGGCTGATTCTCACCTTGACCGCCACCATGGCCCTGAACCACTACATGGAAAAAGGCCGGGAAAAATTGGACCAAATCACCCTGCCAAAGTCTGAGCCGGGCCATTCCTGAGGGTCACCCGGCCGGTTCTTGCGGCGCCGGATGACTTTCAGCGGAGCCCTGAAGACGTGCGGCCTTGGATTTTAACGCCCGGCAAGCTACGAACTTTGGGGATGCGCCGGCAGGGTGAAATAAAAAGTTGACCCTTGGCCCGGTTCCGACTCCACCCAGATGCGCCCACCGTGACGCTCGATGATCTTCTTGCATACTGCCAGACCGATGCCGGTGCCGGGATATTCGCCGCGGGAGTGGAGGCGCTCGAACATCTGAAAGATACGCTCACAGTCCTTGGGATCAATGCCGATACCCTGATCCTGCACCCAGAATAGCCATTCCCCGTCCGTTTTCCGGGTGCCTATATGGATTTTCGGGGGGCGGCCGCCGCAGAATTTCAGGGCATTGCCCACCAGATTTTGAAATACCCGGACCAATTGGGAGGGATCGGCAAATACCTGAGGCAGCGGGTCTATCGTTATTTGGGCCTGCTTTTCGGCGATAACCAGGCTCAGGTCCTTGCAAACCTGGGCTACCACCTCATTCACATCCACCTTTTCGAACTCCTTACCCCGGGTGGTTATGCGGGAGTATTCCAGGAGGTCTTTGATCTGCTGCTCCATCCGCTGGATGCTGTCCAACGCGCAGGCAATAAACTCCTGCCCCTTGGCGTCGAGCCGGTCCTGGTAGCGGCGGGCTAAAAGCTGGATAAAGCCTGCGGCCACATGCAGGGGCTCCTGGAGATCGTGAGAAACCACATACGCGAACTGTTCCAGGTCGGCATTGGAGCGGGCCAGCTCCGCTGCCTTCTGGGCCAATAAGGCTTCCGCCTGCTGCCGTTCCTCGATCTCTTTCTGGAGCTGCTGGTTGGCCTGGGCCAGCTCCCGGGTGCGGGCCGCAACCCGCGCTTCCAATTCTTCATAGGCCTTGCGGAGGGCCTCCTGGGCCTGTTTCCGCTCCGTGATGTCTTCGATGGCCAGAAGTATCATGCTCGGCTGCTGGCCTCTGGACGGGATGAGACGCGCATTGAGCAGCATGACTTTGTGGCCGATGCGCGGGAAGTCATGTTCGACTTCAAATTCCTCAAAAGCCTTTCTCAGGGGAATGATTTCCTCCAACAGCTTCCGGAGCCGGGGAATATCCCATTGGCGATTGCCCAGGTCGTAGATAAAACGGTCCTCGGTCTCCTCCGGTGACACCTCAAAGGTGCGGTAAAATGCCGGGTTGGCAAATATTACCCGCAACTCCGTGTCCAGCACCAGCAGGGGTTCCCGTACCGTTTCGATGATGCTTTCTGCAAAGGCCAGCGCTTCTTTTAAATAGACTTCCATCCCGCCGGGCTCTAAGTTACCGGTCGGTGCCGCAGACCCTTGGGGGGACAGCCACTTCATTTTTGCCAGAAGCGGGTCGGGGGGTGCGCCCTTGTTCCTCATGCCATTATTTGCGGATTTTTAAATTCCTCCTTGCTGAACTTGACAAAGCCCAAGGCTATTTCCAAAGTACAAATATAATTATGACAACGCCGACTGCAACCAGTCTGTTTGACAAAATCTGCGCCAAGAAAACGGGTATTAACCGGGCCGTCTTGGAGCAGGTAATCACGCTGGCGGTGGAAATTGCCCGTGAGGGCCGGGAAGGCCGCAAGATCGGCACCTTGTTCATCGTCTGCGACTCGGAGGAAGTTCTCAAACGCTCCAAGTGCCTGATTTTGGATCCACTTTTAGGCCATCCCGATGAAGTCAAGCACATCGCCGACCCGGACCTGCGGGAAACCGTCAAGGAATTGGCCCAACTGGACGGGGCCTTCATTGTGTCTGACAGCGGCGTAGTGGTCTCGGCCTGCCGTTACCTTAACGCCTCCTCGGAGGGCATCAATCTGCCTCTCGGCCTCGGGGCCCGCCACATGGCGGCCGCGTCGATCTCCAAGCAAACCAAAGCCGTGGCCGTGGTGGTTTCCGAAAGCTCCTTGGTGCGGGTCTTCGACCATGGGGAACTGGTGGCCGAAATTATCCCCGAATTATGGATGTTGAGCCGCTACACGCTGCACCTGACCCGCCCCTACACCGAAAGGACCGAAGAGCACCTGACGGTCCTGAGCAAAGAGGAATGAAAACCACCCATCTTTGCCGAACCCTGACGGTGCCATATCTTCTTTGCCCCGGCGATTAGACGTAATTCTGGTATCGAGGCTCATACATCAGGGATTTGATATAAGGCAACAAATCAGCAGGCCTCGGGTTGGTGGCCAGGTCATCCCGGTAGGCCACTTCCGCCACGGCCGCGGCAATGCTGACCGAGACTTCCCTGATGCGGGAAAGGGGGGGATAGACCCGCCCCTGCCCCAGGTCTTCCGCGGTTACGGCCTGCGCCAGGGCCTTGGCCGCGGCAAAGAACATCCCGTCGGTGACGTGGCGGGCGCCGCTGGCGATCACCCCCAGCCCCACCCCCGGGAAGATGTACACATTGTTGCCCTGAGCCGGCACCAGAGTCTGACCCTCCAGGGTAACCGGGGGAAAGGGGCTGCCGGTGGCGACGATGGCCCGACCGGCGGTGGCCGCGTATGCCTCCTGGGCGGTGCATTCCGTCTTTGAGGTCGGGTTGGATAGGGGAAAGATTATGGGCCGTTCATTGACCCGGCCCATGGCCTCCAGGACCTGGCGGCTAAACAGCCCCTGCTTGCCGGAAACCCCAATGATGGCAGTAGGTTTAAGGGTTTCCACGATGGTGGCCAGATCATAGAGGGACTCGTGGTCATGAGCGTAAAGGAGCTTGCGGCCGGTGAGGTCGCTGCGGCTTTTGACCACCAGGCCGCGGGAATCCACAAACCAGACACGCCGGCGGGCCTCCGGCTCGGTCAGGCCCTCCGCTTCCAGGGCTGCGCTGATTAATCCGGCAATACCCAGGCCGGCCTCTCCTGCGCCCACGATCAGAATTGTTTGGTCGCGCAGTTTCCCGCCGGTAAGGCGCAAGGCCGAGTACAATCCCGCCAAAGCCACCGCCGCGGTCCCCTGGATATCGTCGTTAAAGGCGCAGACCCGGTTCCGGTAGCGCTCTAGAAGCCGGAAGGCGTTGATATTGCCAAAATCCTCAAACTGAATCAGGGTGCGGGGAAAAACCTCTGCCACCGCCACGATGAATTCCTCCACAAAATCATCATAGGCCGCGCCCCGCAGACGCCTCTGTTTCAGGCCGATATAAAAGGGGTCATTGAGCAGGTCCTCGTTTTCAGTGCCCACGTCCAGGGTCACCGGCAGGCTTTGCGAAGGGTGAATCCCGGCGCAGGCGGTGTAAAGCGCCAGTTTGCCCACCGGAATGCCCATGCCGTCCGCGCCCAGGTCGCCCAGGCCGAGGATGCGTTCGCCGTCAGTGACCACAATGATGCGGATATCCCGGTAGGGCCAGTTGCGCAGCACCTCCGGCATACGGCCCCGGTCTTTGGTGGAAATAAAAATGCCCCGGGGCCGGCGGAAAATGTGGCCGTATTCCAGGCAGGCCTGCCCCACGGTCGGCGTGTAGATGATGGGCATCATTTCCTCCGGGTAGTCAATGACCACCCGATAAAACAAGGTCCGGTTGCGGTCCTGGAGGGAGATCATGAAGATGTATTTCTCGAGGTCATTGGCCTTCTTGCGGAAGTTCTCCAGGGTCCGCAGCACCTGTTCCTCCATGGTCTGCACCCGGGGCGGCAACAGTCCCCGGAGGCCGAAGAGGTCGCGCTCCTCTTCGGTGAATGCCCCGTCTTTGTTGAGGACCGGATCCCGCAGCATTGCGACTCCGGAAGGAAACCCCAGCATCCGGGCCAGGATTCGGTCCCGGTCCCCGGCGAACCTGCTCTGCTCCAGGACCGTCCAGAGATTGATCGCGTCCAATAGCCGTTTGACTGTTTCCTGGTCCATCAGGTCCCGTTTGACCCGGATAACCGTATCCTCGCCTTCCACCCTGACCTTGTACATGTCTTGCACCCTTGTGGTATGGGATTAGTCGATAAATATCACCTTACCCTTATTATCTCCTGCTGCCAAAGAATTTGAGAGTGCTTATATTAAAAACAGAGTGGTATCCTGGCAACCGGCCGCCGCAGGCTTCAGACCGGACCTTGGGAAATTCCAACGCGGATTCCTCGGACCATGAAAGTTCAACCGGCCCGGCGGGAGGGAGCTTCGCCGCTGAGCCGCAAACGGGGTGGTCATGATCCCCATTGACCCCATCCGCTACCCCAAGTTGGTGCTCGCCCTGGGAGGCAATGCCCTGATCCGCCCCGGTGATACGGGGACGCTGGAAGAGCAGCACCGCCGCATCAGAGAGGCTATGGGCCATACCGCGGACCTGGTGGCGGCGGGGTTCACGGCCGTTCTCACCCACGGCAACGGCCCCATGGTCGGGCACCTGCTGCTCCAGATGGAATGCGCCCGAGCCCTGGTGCCGCCCATGCCGCTGTTCATTTCCGACGCGGACACCGAAGGCAGTCTGGGCTACCTGATCCAGCAAAGCCTGGTGAATGAACTGCGCCGCCGCGGCCAGAGCCGGGGCGTGGCCACAGTGATCACCCAGGTGGTGGTGGATGCCGACGACCCGGCTTTCCGCAATCCTGACAAACCCATCGGGCCTTTCTACCGCGCCGACGAGGTGAAGGCCCTGCAAACCGAACGGGGTTGGTGCCTGGCCGAGGATGCGGGCCGCGGCTGGCGCCGGGTGGTGCCCTCCCCTCGCCCCCTGACCGTGGTGGAGCAGGACATCATCGCCTACCTGGGGCGCGGGGGCTACATCGTGATCGCGGCCGGGGGCGGCGGGGTCCCGGTGGTCCGCCGGCCCAACGGCGACCTGGCGGGAGTGGAGGCGGTTATTGACAAAGACCGCACCGCCGCGGTCCTGGCCCGGGAAATCGCCGCGGATCTGCTGATCTTTTTAACCGCGGTGGAATTTGTCTTTTTGGATTACCGGCAACTGGGACAGCGGCCCCTTACCGTCCTGACCGCGGCCGAGGCCCGCACTTATCTGGAAAGCGGCCATTTTCCGGCCGGCAGCATGGGACCCAAGATCGAAGCGGCCCTCGATTTTCTCGCCCAGGGCGGGAAACGGGTGCTTATCACCCAGCCCGAAACCTTGGCCCGGGCGCTGCGGGGGGATACCGGGACGCATATCTTTGCAGAGAGCAGTGAGCAGGGCTGAAGATTGATTTTAATATAAGGTGATCAGGTCCTTTGCCCTGCAAAAGACCTAATCGCAGCAATAAGGCAGAGAGCCGCCGCTCCCTGGCCCTCCTCCCACCAAAGATCAGTATCCACTTTGCACCTAGTTATTCCGGCAGGAAGAACATGGTGCGCCAGCGGTGGTCTCCGGCCAGGGCGTGCAGAACGACGGCGGCCACATGCACGGCCAGAAAAATGGGGACCAGCATTTCCCCGAATTCGTGCAACTCCTTTATCAGGTGCATGGCGCCGGGGGCCTTCTGCCCGGGGATGAGAAAAAGAAACAGGGACAAACCGGTGGCCGACATCCAGGTGAAGACCGCCAGCCCGAACGTTTCCCAGAGGCCCGCCAGGCCCTGGTGGGGCGCCCGTTCTGGCAACTTCAGCGACAGCAGGTTGCGGAGATCCTCCAGGACTATCTTAAGCCGCGCCGCGGTATAAGGCACCCAGTTGGCAAAACGGGCTGAATCAGGGCCGCAGAAGCCGTGGTATAAACGCGCCGCCACAAACAGAACGGCTCCCATGCCCAGCATTTTGTGGACCATAAAGCCCAGGTGCTTGACCTTCTTGTAGTCTCCGGCCCAATCCCCGGTCAGCCAGGCCAGCACGCCGAACAGCATGAGGCCGAAGTGGAGAAATACGGTAAAGCTGTCCAACTTTTCTGACTTGCGTTGCTCCATCAACAATCAATCCTCCGCCGCTTCTTGGTTCTGGTCCCCCCGGGACTACCGCCTATTATAGGATAACACGAGAAGGCTCTTCTGAATTAATTTTTCCCTGGCAAAAACCGCATTGACTTCAGAAAGCGGAATCGCCGCCTGGGTATTCACCAGGTCAGGGCACCGGCTTTACCAGCCAGCCCGTAAAAGAAAGCCGGGCAAGCCTGAAGCTAAGCCCGGCCGTGGCGCTTTAGCGGTTTGCCTAAAGCAATGCGGCTACTGCTTGCAACTGAAATCACGAAGCTGCAACCGAGTCTGATCCTGGATAGGAGTCATGGTGCAGGTTTGGCTTTGCGGACAATTAATTCCGCTGAAGATGCCAGGGTTATTGAATTGATATCCAGGAAATCCCAATCCTGTCCCCCTGATGTTCCGGCCTTCCTGGTCACTGATCTTGATTACCCCGTTCAGGTCGGCGATTCTCGGGGTTTGGGGCAGGTCGGCGGCCGCGGCCACAGCGACGCCGACCATGACCAGGGACAACACCAGCAACACGGGCATGAATCTTTTCATCGTTTTACTCCTTAACGGGAAAGTTAATTGCTGAAATCCGCTTGGACTAAATAATATGCCCAAGGAAACTCTCCGGAAATCAGAGGAACCCTCATTTTTTTGTAGGATTGGCGGCTTGGCAGGCGTAGGTGTTTGTCCTACCAACCATAAATCAGGCGGTCAAAGAATGATGGGGGGTCTTTTCAAGCAGTGACCGGCCTTCCGCGGGCAATTCTCCGGGATTCCCGGCTTGGACCGCCCCCCCGCCCGGTCTGTTCCATAAAAGATGGCGGGCCGGGTAAAGGCGCCTATCGAATTTCACTGAAAAGCGCCGAAAGGCAGGAGGAGGTCGGCGGCGGCCACCCAGGTTTTACTTGATCAACCCTTGCTTGATGGCGTAATAGGTAAACTCGGAGTTGTTCTTCATGCCCAGCTTGGAGAGAGCCCGCACCCGGTAGGTGCTGACAGTCTTGACGCTCAGATACATTTCGTCGGCGATTTCTTTGACTGTTTTCCCCGAGGCGATCAGCAACATCACCTGGAATTCCCGGTCGGAGAGAAATTCATGAACCGGCCGGTCTGCATCGGCTACGAGGTGGCTGGCAAGTTTTTCAGCCAGGGAGGCACTGATATACTTGCCGCCCTGGGACACTTTGCGGATGGCCGCGATCAGTTCGCCGGGCGCGCTTTCTTTGGTCAAATAACCGGAAGCGCCCGCCTTTAGAGCCCTCACGGCGTATTGCTCTTCGGGGTAAATGCTCAATACCAGAACCGGAAGTTTCGGCTTTTCTTTTTTTAACTCCTTGAGGGTTTCCAGTCCGTCTTTGCCAGGCATGGCCAGGTCCAGCAGCACCATGTCCCAGTCCTCCTGGCGGATAAGCTCCAGCACTTCATGTCCGTTGGCCGCCTCTCCTCCTACCACCAGGTCTTCGGTGTCCGCCAGGATCTGCTTGAGCCCTTCCCGGACAATGGCATGATCATCCGATATTAGTATCTTTATCACCAGGGTTCTCCCGTGCGCCGAGGGGAAGGCTTACCCGGAGGGTGGTCCCGCGACCGGGAACCCCGCTGATATTCAGGCTGCCCCCCAGTGAATTGACCCGTTCCCGAATGCCTAAGATGCCGAATGACCCGGATGCGGCAAGTTGCGCGGCCGTAATGCCCACGCCGTTGTCGCAAATTTCCATGTTCACCGTGGACGTATTCCTTTCAAGGTTAATCTCCACCTGGGTGGCCCGGGCGTGGCGGGCGATATTGGTCAAAGCCTCCTGAAAGATACGGAACAGGGCAATGGAGCGGGACTTGTCCAGGATAATATCTTCGGGTTCCGACCTGATGTGGCAGCTCAGGCCGGCCCGGCTGCAAAAGTCATGCGCCTGCCACTCAATGGCGGCTGTCAGACCCAGGTCGTCCAGCAGGCCCGGCCGTAATTCGGCAGAAATCCGCCGCACAGCCTGCACGGTGGTGTCGATGATCCCGGACATGGAGTTTATTTTAGCCATCAGGATCCGGTGCTCCGCCGGCAGTCGCAGGCCGACCCAATGCAAATCCATTTTCAGGGCGGTCAGGGCCTGCCCCAGTTCATCATGGATCTCCCGGGCTATCCGGCTTCTTTCTTCTTCCCGGACGGACTCCAAATGGATGGCCAGGTCGCGCAATTGCTCCTGGGACCGGGTTAATTCGGTTTCGGCTTTTTTGCGCTCGGCGATTTCCTGTTGCAGTTGCTCATTGGCCGCGGCCAACGCCGCGGTGCGGGCGTCCACCAGGACTTCAAGATGCTTGCGGTGGCGGCCCAGGTCTTCGGCCATTTTATTGAAAGAATCCGCCAAGGTCCCGATTTCGTCATTTCGCTGGATCACAAGGGGCGAGGTCATCTCACCGCCGGCGACCTGTTCCATAGCCTGGGTGATGCGCCGGATGGGCTGGGAAATAAATGCGGCCAAAAAATAAGCGACCACCCCGCCCATGAGAATAGTCACCAGGCAGATCAGTATAATCTGTCGCCGGGCCGCAGCAATTTCCTCGGCCACCGCGGAATAGGAGTATCCCAGGAAAACGGTTCCCAAATGAGCTCCTGAAACCTCAATGGGGGCGCAAATAGTGTAATAAACTTCGGCTTCCTTTATCAGGTGTGCATGTGAGTAGATCGGGGTGGAAGAATTACAGACTCCCCCAGGCGGGGTCTTGTCGAAGATTTTACCAACCTGGCTCAGGTCGCTGTGCATCAGCACTTTGCCGGCAGGATCCACAATGCCGACATAACGGACATAGTCCTGCTTCATGGTGTGGTTCACGAAGCGCCGCAGGGTGGCCCAGTCCTGGCTTATCAAAGGCCTCTCGGAGAACTTCGCCAAGTCATTGGCCAAAGCCAGCCCCCGCTTGCGCAGCTCATCTTCCAAGGTGCCTTTCTCCCGCAGAGTGGTTATCACTCCGGTAATTACCACAACAAGTATTACCAGTCCTTCGATCAATAAGGTCAGTTTGGCTCTTAATCTGAACTTGAACCAGCGGGGAGTGAAATTCATACGCAGGTCATCTTTTGTGAAATAATCTGGCGCTTCTCTCCTTATTCCGCCCAGTTGCCCTTCATCATCGCCTTTACCTGGGTGAAGTCTCCATCTTGGTATTGGCAAAACCCGCCTAATTCAGTCGGAAGCAAAATGGCCTCATGCTCCGGTGTGGTCCGGTCAAGCTTTAGCAAAGCTTGTTTGATCCTGGCAATGATCTCTTTATCAACCCCTTTGCGGGCGCCCATTATCTTCATGGGGACCTTTTGGGTCATTCCGATAACCACAAGCTGGTCGGCTTCTATCCCCATTTCCTTTTGTTTGTTTCCATGCTCGTTGCCGAAATGATCGCACACCACCCCGGCATCCACCGCTTTCAGGTACACATTGAAGGCTATGTCCTCGCAGCAGCCGCCATTCAGGTAGGTCTTTAAATCCTGGTCAATATCAATCCCGTTTTCCTTAAACAATAATCTGGCCGCCAGCCACTTGTTGGCAGAAATCTTGGGGCCGAACATGACCGTTTTCCCCTTTAACTCGGATAACTTCTTTATGCCGCTGTCTTTCCTGACAATAACCGCTCCGGTCTGGGTGGTTCCCCCTTCGGCATTAAGGGCCCTCAGAAGCGACTCCTGGTCAAAGGAATTTTCCAGTTTCAAAAAGGTGTGCGGGTCCTGCAGCGCCAGGTCTATTTCCCCATTATGAATGGAAACTTCAAACCTGGTGAGATTCTCCGGGACCACCAGTTGCAGGTTTACCCCGGTTTCCTGAGTTAGAAACTGAACCAACGGATGAAATTTTTTAAAGGTCTCCAAAATATCCGTGCAAGGAAGTACAGCCAGGATTAACGGCTTTTTCGGAACTTCGGCCGCAATCAGGCTTGATTGCAGAAGGAGAAACACGACCAGCAGGCGGAATGATTTGACCATCATTGATCAGGCTCCCGGAGGGAAGCTCCGTGCTCAGTTTTTCCAGATTGTCAGGCTTATCGGCGCAGAACCAGAGCCGAATCCAGAAATCCCGGTTTGGCCCATAATCTTCAAGACCGGAAGGGGAGAGTTTTTACAGGAGCCGGAGGATTTCCTTGCCGAAAGAAAATTATCGGCCAAGACCGGTGGCTGTTCAGGTCCAATGACTAGAGAAGAGGGCCGTTCAGTGCTTGAGCATGGTAATGGTGAAGCTGCCGCCGCCCAGGTTGAAACTTACCCCCGTCTGTTCCGCGGTGAGATCAATGACCACCCCTTTTTTGTTCTTGGCCACCAATCCCTTGGGTCCGCCGACGATGGCGATGCCGGCCCCGACTTCGCTATAACTGCCGACAATGTCCTTGGCCTGCTTAAGGTTGTAAACGCGGCCGCGGGCGCGCACCTGGGAGAAGCCCACCCCTACCAGACCCAGGCCTTCCACCATAATGGGATAGTTTTTGCCCCTGAAGGTAAGCCAGCCCTTGCCCCAACTCAGCGTGGCGCCGACCCCGACCAGATTGGCATTGAAAATGATTTCGCCCTCTTGGGAAAGCGGCTTGGTCTTGGCAGCCGCGGGCGCGGCCCCTACCAGGGTGAGGGCCCCAAGCAGCACCAGGGCCATAACGGTGGTTCTCATCCATATCCTCCTGGCAGTCTCTGACTGCCGGCAATTTAATTCGATTATAGAAGAATGCCTGATTGAGAGCAACTGATACCCGGCGGGTCCTTGCCGGGGAAGGGCGGAACCGACGGTTTTACCGCCGCCCGGTTCCCTCCCCCATCGGCGGAAATGGAGGTTTTAGTCTTCAGGATGGGCCATCTTATAGGGGTCGACCAGACGGTCGAAGTCCTCGGCCGTCAGGTAGCCGAGCTTCAGCGCGGCTTCCCTCAGAGTCAGGTCCTGGTTCTTGGCCAGGTGGGCGATCTCGGCGGCGCGGTCATAGCCGATTACCGGGGTCAGGACGGTAACCAGCATGAGGGAGCGGTGCAGGTAAACATCAAGCTGGGCCCGGTCCGGTCTTAGTCCTTTTACCAGGAATTCCGCAAAATTTTGGCAGCCGTCGGCCAGAATCCGGATGGATTGGAGCACGTTAAAGATCATCAGAGGGGCGTACAGGTTCAGTTCCAAAATCCCCCCGGCTCCGGCCAGGGCCACCGCCGCGTCGTAGCCCATGACCTGCACCGCCACCATAGTGAGGGCTTCGCACTGGGTGGGGTTGACCTTACCGGGCATGATGGTGGACCCCGGCTCGTTGGCGGGCAGATCCAGTTCATGCAGACCGGCCCGGGGGCCGCTGGCCAGGAGGCGGATGTCGTTGGCGATTTTGTAGAGGGACCCGGCCAGGGTCCTGAGCGCGGCGCTGGCCATGACCAGGTCGTCGTGGGCCCCCAGCGCCGTGAACCGGTTGGGGGCCGGGACCAAGGGCAGCCCGGTCAGGTCGGCCAGGTGTTTGATGGCCAATTCCCCAAATCCTTTGGGGGCGTTAAGTCCCGTGCCCACCGCGGTGCCGCCCAGGGCCAACCGGTAAAGTCCCGGCAGGACGCCTGCAATCCTTTTCAGGTTGTCGTCCAGCAGACCCACATAGCCGGAAAACTCCTGTCCCAGGGTCAAGGGCACCGCGTCCATCAGGTGGGTGCGGCCGATCTTGACAAGATCCGCCCAGGCGTCGGCCTTTTCCTCCAGGGCGTCCCGCAGCTTCCGCACCGCGGGAAGAAGGCGGTCATGAAGCGCCTGGGCCGCAGCCAGGTGCATGGCCGTGGGAAAGGCGTCGTTGGTGGATTGGCTCAGGTTGACATGGTCATTGGGGTGAACCGGCTTTTTACTTCCCAACTCGCCGCCCGCCAGCTCGTTGGCCCGGTTGGCGATCACTTCGTTGACGTTCATGTTGGCCTGGGAGCCGCTGCCGGTCATATAGACCCGCAAGGGGAAATTGTCGTCCAGCTTACCGGCCAGCACCTCCTCCGCGGCCTGGATAATGAGTGCAGCCAGATCATCCGGCAGCCGTCCCAATTCCCGGTTGGCCAAAGCACTGGCCTTCTTGATCAAGGCCAGACCCCGAATCACCGCCAGGGGCATGAGATCATCGCCGATGGAGAAGTAGCGCAACGACCGCTGGGTTCCCGCTCCCCAATAGCGCTGCGCCGGAACCTCGATTTCCCCCAGACTATCCCATTCTTTCCTCGTTTTCCCCTGGTCAGGACCCATGCGCCGGTCTCCGTCTTAGATTCACCCTCATCCCTTTGCGCCGTTGCTCCCGCATCGGAGCTCAGCCGGCTGGGTCAATTCCCCCAGCTTAGCGGTAAGCCTGGCGTTCTCCGAATAGTCCACCGGGCAGGCGATCACGGACACAGTGTCTGCGGCCAGCGCCTGCTTGAGGGCCGGCAGCAGTTCGTCGGCCGCCCGGATGAAAAAGCCTTTGGCCCCGAAGCTCTCGGCGTACCTGACAAAGTCGGGGTTGCCGAACTCCACGTGGGAAAAGCGGTGCAACTGCATTTCCATCTTCCACTTGATCAGGCCATAGCTGCCGTCCACCCACACCAGGACGACAAAGGGGATCTTTTCCCGGAGCGCGGTCTCGATTTCCTGGGAGTTCATTAAAAAACCGCCGTCGCCGGTCACGGCCGCCACCTTCCGCCCCGGATGGGCCAACTTGACCCCGAGGGCCCCGGGCACGGCAAATCCCATGGTGGACAGGCCGTTGGACACCAGGCAGGTGTTGGGCCGATAGGTGGGATAAAGGCGGGCCATCCACATTTTTACGGCGCCGCTGTCCACCAGGGCGAAATCGTCCCGGCCCAGCGCGGCCCGGATATCCGCGACCAGACGCTGCGGTTTCAGGGGATAGGAGGCGTCAGTCCGCCCCCGTTCCAGTTCCTCCCGCAGCAGACAGCGGATTTTCTGCTCGGTGGCCACCAGTCCCCGCTTGGGCGAGACTTTGGCGGCCAGCGCGGTCAGGGCCGCGGAAATGTCTCCGGTCACATCCACCGTGACATTATAGTTGGCGTCCACCACCGCGGGAAAGCTGTGCAGGTGAATGATCTGCTTGTCTCCCTGGGGGTTGATGCGGGCCGGTGCAAATTCCTGCAACTCATAGCCCACAGCGATAATTACATCCGCCTGGTCGAAGCCGAAGTTGACATAATCGTGCATCATGAAGCCCATGGTCCCCAGGGCGTGGGGGTGATCATCGGGGAAAACCCCCTTGCCGTGGAAGGTGGCGGCCACCGGAATTTGCAATTTTTCCGCAAACCGGACCAGAGCCGCCTGGGCCCGGTGGCGGGCCGCGCCGTGTCCGGCCAGGATTATGGGGGCCTTGGCCGCGTTCAGCACCGCTGCGGCCCGGTTGATCTGATCCGGAGACGGGGCCCCCGGCGGCACCGGCTGGGCCCGCAAGGGTCGCAGGCCGGGCGGGACCGCCATCAGGGCCACATCCTGGGGCAGCGCCAGATACACGGCGCCGGGTCGCTCCGTCTGGGCAACGTGAAAGGCGTGGCGGATCATCTCCGGCGCAGCCGCCGGGGTGAGCAGCGTATCGCACCACTTGGTCACCGGCCGGAACAGGCTCACCAGGTCCACCACCTGGTGCGTTTCCTTGTAGATGCGGCTTAAGCCCACCTGGGCGCTGATGGCCACCAGGGGCGCGCTGTCAGTGTGTGCGTCCGCCACCCCGAGGAGCAGGTTGATGGCCCCGGGACCCAGGGTGGCGAGACACACCCCGGCCTTGCCGGTTACCCTGCCGTACATGTCGGCCATGAAGGCCGCGGCTTGCTCCGAGCGGGTCAGGATAAAGCGGATGGAGGTTCGGTCCAGGGCGTCCACCAATGGGATGATTTCCTCGCCGGGAAGGCCGAAGAGGTAAGCCACGCCTTCATTTTCCAGACACCGGGCCAGCAGTTCAGCCACGTTCATTTTTGTTGGCAAGGTAATTTCCACCCTCTGTCAGGGTCTTGTCATCCGAGTTTTACCGGTATGGCTTTCACCCAAAACCCACCGGAATATCATTTGTTGATTTCCACAAACTGAAAACCGCAAACCGAAAACCGCCTTCACTCCCCCACCCGCTTTAAGCCGTACAGCGTCTGGATGGATTCATGCAGCTTTACGGCCATGGGCGAGGCCGCCATCATGTCGGTCACCACCTCAATGTAGGCCCCGGTGCCGCAAGTGGCCGCCTGTTCCATGGCGGCGTCCAGTTCCCCGTTGGTGGTGACTCGGGCGCAAAACCAATCGCGGCAGCCCATAACCCGCGGTAATTCCTGGTAATTCCAGGGGGCCAGGTCATTATAGGGCAGCAGCGGCTCCTTGCAGAGCAGCCGTTCGATCAGGTATCCCTGGTTGTTGAGGCAAAAGATGATGGGCTTGACCCCATAGCGGCAGAACTGGCCGACTTCCTGGACGGTCATCTGGTGGGCCCCTTCCCCGGTGATGAGCACAGTGCGCCTTTGGGGGGCGGCCAACGCCGCGCCCAGGGCTGCAGGGGTGGCCCAGCCGATGGAGCACCAGAGGGTCTGGTTGTGGAACACCGACCCCTGGGGCATCAGCGCAAAGGCCAAGCCCATGGAGACTGTTCCGGTCTCGCAGACAACCAGGTCCCCCGGGCGGAAGAATTTCTCCCAGCGGGGATACAGGTAATCCGGGGTGATCTTGTCCCCCGGCGCGCCCCGGGGTTCGCCCAGCCCGTGAACCCGGGGGGCCTGGACTTGCTTTTTGCCGACTTTCCCGGCCAGCGCGGTCAAAACGTCCCGCATTTCGATATCGGGATATACGGCCCGGCCCACCTGCACCTGGTGGTGCCTTACGGCGATCATCCTGGCCGGGTCGAGGTTGGCGGTAAACGCGCCGGTGTTGAGGTCGCTCCACAGGGCGCCCAGATTCAGGACGCAGTCGCAGCCCTCGATGAATTCCCGGATTTCCGGGTTCATAATCCGCCCGTCGTACATCCCGATGTATTGGGGATGCGTCTCATCCAGCGCGGTCTTGTCCATGAACATGGTGGCAAAGGGCAGGCCCGTAGCCTCCACCAGGGCCAGGGCCTCAGGCGCACACCCCAGGCGGGGGATCAGGTAACCCGCCAGGATGGCCGCAGTTTTCGCCCCTGCCAGTTTGCCGGCAATGACCTCCACCGCTTCGGCAAGAGTCTCCCGGTCAGTGGCAAGGGCCTGGACCTGGCCAGGAGCGGCCCCGCCTCCGGGAAGCGGGGCAGTGGCGTGGTCGGCCGGAATGCCCAGATACACCGGCCGGCGATGATTGACCGCCGCAGCTACCAGACGCTCCATTTCGGAGACGGTGTTTTCCGGCGTCAGAACGGCGCTGGCGCACACCGCGGGTTGGGCCATCTTCATGAAGCTGTCAAAGTCGCAGTTCCCCAGGGTATGATGCACCAGCCGGCATTCCCGCTGGGTTTTGGTATTGGGCATGCCCACCAGTTGAAACACGGGGAGATGTTCGGTATAAGAACCGGCGAGGCCGCACAAGGCGCTTAATTCGCCCACTCCGAAGGCCGTGGCCAGGGCGGCGTAGCCCTTGACCCGGGCATAGCCGTCCGCGGCGTAGGCGGCGTTCAATTCATTGCTGGTGCCGATCCAGCGGAGGTCCGGGTCATGGCAGACTGCATCGCTGATGCCGAAGGAAAAATCCCCGGGGACGCCGAAAACCTCGGTGATGCCCAATTGTTTTAAGCAGCTGAGCACATATTCCACTACCGTTTGAGCCATGAGCCCTACCCCCAGCCATTTTTTTTCCGCTGCGGCCTGAATCTAAAATCTAACATAGGAATTCACCCAGGCCTGCGCAAGGATGTTCTTCAGAAAGGGCTTGAGGTCCTGGCATCATGATTTATCTTTAAGGTGACCCTGAGCTTCTGGGAAATGCCGCCGCCGGTTACAGCGCCTGGATCGGCTGGAAAGCCTGGGCCGCCGTATCTCTATCCACGAAATTTCTTAGAGGCTTGGAACTGAGAAATTTTCTCCCAATTCAAAGGAGGCATTGGATGGCCGACATCCTGCGTTTTGCAGACAAATTGGGCCCAGCCAAGATCATCCAGGTTTACGAACCCACGGTTGATCTGAAAGCGGTTCTGGTAATCGACAATATCGCCATGGGGCCAGCGGTCGGCGGCATCCGCATGGCCCCGGATGTGTCCATCGAGGAATGCATCCGCTTGGCCCGGTCCATGACCCTGAAAAACGCGGCCGCAGGCCTGTCCCATGGAGGCGGCAAGACCGTGGTTTACGCTGACCCGAAGGTGCCCAAGCCGGAAAAGGAACGACTTATCCGGGCCTTGGCCGGCGCTCTGCGAAATTTCCCCGAATACGTCATGGGACCGGACATGGGGACCGATGAAGAGTGCATGGCCTGGATCAAGGATGAGATCAACAACCGCAATGTCACGGGCCTGCCCGCGGAAGCCGGGGGCATTCCCATAGATCAGATCGGGGCCACGGCTTGGGGGATCAGGCATGCCATCGAGGTGGCCCTGCCTTTTTGCGGCTTCCCGGAAGGCTTTACCCTGGCCGGAGCCCGGCTGACGGTGCAGGGCTTCGGCGCGGTGGGGAAAAACGCCGCCCATTTCCTGGTCGGCCAGGGCGCGGTCCTGGTGGGCGCCGCGGATTCCCAAGGGTCGGTGTATGATCCCGACGGTCTGGATGTGAACAAGCTTATCCGGCTGAAAGACGCCGGTAAAAGTGTGGTGGATTATCCCGGCGGCCAAAAGATGGACCGGGACGCCGTCGTCGGCTTCGACTGCGATATCTGGATTCCGGCGGCCCGGCCCGACGTGGTGACCGAAGACAACGTACATCTCCTGAAGGCCAAACTGGTGGTGGAAGGCGCCAATATTCCCATCACCCCAGGCGCGGAAAGATACCTGCATGAGCGGGGGGTGATTTGCCTTCCGGATTTCATCGCCAACGCCGGCGGCGTCATCTGCGCGGGCATGGAATACCGGGGAAAAGTCGAAAGCGAGGCCCTGGAGGTTATTCAGGAGAAGATCAGCACCAACACCCGCCTGGTCCTGGAAGAATCCAGGAACAAAAACATCCTCCCCCGGGAGGCGGCCGTGAACCTGGCGGTGGCCCGGGTGGAAAAGGCCATGTCCTACAAGCGCTGGTCGATTTATTAGCAGTCAGCAGTTGGCGGTTAATTCCGGGTTTGCCTGCCAAGGGAGGGCAATTTGCCAGGAGCCGCAGGGTTAAGCCTGCGCTGCCGTTACGGTATCTATGTGTATTGGAAGAAAAAATGGCCGGAAAGGCGAGCCAGCGGCCCGAACTTCCGGTAAAAAAGCGCCAAGGGGTTGGGGGAGGGGACAGGGGTCCTCTGACCCCTGCCCCCTCCCTCAAATTGACCTTTCTCTCTCATACCTGCAACGCCAGCAAGCGCAGTTCGGTGAGTTCCTCGATGGCGTAGCGCAGGCCCTCCCGGCCGAAGCCCGAATTTTTGACCCCGCCGTAAGGCATGTTGTCCACCCGGAAGGCCGGGGAATCGTTGATGATCACCCCGCCCACTTCCAGGGTCTCGAAGGCCTGCCAGGCGTGGGCCAGGTTCCGGGTGAAAACCCCGGCCTGAAGCCCGTATGCCGTGTCATTGGCCATCTCCAGGGCTTGGGCAAAATCAGCAAAGGGGCTTAAGACTACGACCGGCCCGAAAACCTCCTCCCGCCACACTGCCATATCCCGGCTGACATTTTCCAGGACTGTGGGCGGGATGCGGTTCCCTTCCCCCAGGCCCCCAGTCACCAGGGTTGCCCCACCTTTCAAAGCTTCCTCAAGCCGCTGCCTGACTTTGGCCGCGGCCTCCTGGTCGATGATCGGCCCCACCACGGTTTCCATTAATTTGGGGTCCCCGGCCACTACCTTTTCCTTCAGGACCCGCAGAAATATTTCTTTAAATTCCTCATAAATATCCTGGTGGACCAGGAGACGCTTCACTGCGATGCACACCTGCCCCGCCTGATAAAAGGCGCCGGTGGCGGCCCGGGTGGCGGCCAGTTGCAGATCGGCGCCGGCGTCCACGATGCCGGCGGCGTTGCCCCCCAACTCCAGGATGACCTTCTTGCGCCCGGCAATAGCCTTGAGATGCCAACCCACCGCGGCGCTGCCGGTAAAGGACAGAGCCTTGAAGCGGTCATCCGCCACATACCTTTCCGCCACCTGGGAGGAGCTGGGCAGAACCTGTAAGCCTCCCGGCGGCAGCCCGGCCTGCTCATAGATCTCCGCCAGTTTGAGCGCGGTCAAAGGAGTTGCCGAGGCGGGCTTGACAATGATGGGGTTGCCCGCGGCCAGGGCCGGCCCCACTTTATGGGCCACCAAATTAAACGGGAAGTTAAAGGGACTGATCCCTAAAACCGGTCCCAGGGGAAAGCGCCGGGTCAGGCCCCAGCGGCCGCGGCTGGCCGCGGTCAGATCGAGGGGGATGACCTCGCCGCCGATTCTGGCGGCCTCTTCGGCGGCCAGGCTCAGGGTGAGCACTCCCCGGCCCATTTCCCCCCGGGCGTAGGTGATGGGTTTGCCGCTTTCCGCCACAATGATCTGGGCCATTTCCTTCTGGCGGGCTTTGACCCCTGCCGCCAATGCGGCCAACATCTCCTTGCGCTCCAGGCTGGAGAAGCCTTTCAGCACCATCGCCGCCTTCTGGGCCGCGGCCAGGGCCGCTTCCCATTCAGGTTCGCCGGCCAGGGACACCTCACCCACCGTCTCCCCGGACCAGGGTGAGCGGACGGCCAGCTTCTTTTCGGTTTCCACCCAGGTATTGTTAATGAAACAGCCCTTTATCATCGTGTGTTCCTCTCGCTTAATGAAATCATGTGGAGGTGGGGCCGGTGTCCCCGCCGCTCCCTCCGGCCCTGCCCCCAAGACACCAACTTATCTCGAAACCCGAAACTCCTTAGTTAAATCTTTTCCGCCACGGTTTTCATCTCCAGGAACAGTCTCACGTAATCAGGCCCTCCGGCCTTGGCATTGGTTCCCGACATCTTAAAGCCCCCGAAGGGCTGAACCCCGACCCGGGCGCCGGTGATCCCCCGGTTGATATACAGGTTCCCCACGTCAAATTCGCACCCCGCCCGGGCAATGCGCTCCCGGCGGCGGGAAAAAAGCCCGCCGGTGAGCCCGTACTCGGTGCCGTTGAAGATGCGCACCGCATCATCAAAGTCCCGGGCCCGAATAACGGAAAGCACCGGCCCAAATATCTCGAACTGGCCAAGGCGGGAATCCGGCGGCACCTCGGCGAAAATCGTCGGCTCTATGTAGTAGCCGCCATCCAGGCTCAGGGCCTTGCCCCCCGTCAACAGCCTGGCTTCTGCTAACCCCCGGTTGATTTCTGCCAGGATCCTCCGATGCTGCTCCTCTGAGATGACCGCGGCCACAGGAAAATTGTCTTCCGCCGGTCCCACCTGAAGCTCGATCGTTGCCGCCGTCAGCCTTTCCAGGAAGGTATCGTAAATTTCCTCCAGGACAATAAGCCTCGAAGCCGCGGAACATTTCTGTCCCTGGAAACCGAATGCGCTTTTCACCACCGCGGGAACCGCCGCGTCCAGATCTGCGGTCTCATCCACCACCACCGCGCCCTTGCCCCCCATTTCCAGACAAACTCGTTTCAGCCAGAGCTGGCCGGGGTGGATGGCCGCGGCCCGGCTCCCGATTCTCAGCCCCACCTCCTTGGACCCGGTGAAGGTGACAAAGCGGCAGCGGGGATGATCCACCAGGTAATCCCCCACGGCGCTACCGGTGCCGGGCAGAAAATTGATCACCCCGTCCGGAAGGCCCGCCGCGGCCACCGCGTCCATGAAGGCCGCGGCCACTATGGGGGTATTGGAGGAGGGTTTGAGCACCACCGTATTGCCCGCCACCACCGGCCCCATGGTCATCCCCACCAGGATGGCCAGAGGAAAATTCCAGGGGCTGATGACCGCGCCGGCTCCCAGGGGCTGAAGCCACGACCGGTTGATTTCCCCCGGCCAGGGATGCGTCGGGACCGGTCGGTCCAGCTCCAGGGCCTGCCTTGCATAATACTCGCAGAAGTCGATGGCTTCGGCCACATCCGCGTCGGCTTCCAGCCAGTTCTTCGAGGCTTCCAGCGTTTCCAGAGCCGCCAGGGCAAAGCGGCGCCGACGCAATTCCGCGGCCAGCTTTACCGCGGCCGCGGCTCGTTCCGCAGCGGGCCGGCGGGCCCAATGCGGGAAGGCCCGCCAGGCCGCGCTGAAGGCCTCCTCGACGTGGGTCGGCCCGGCCGCAGCCACCGTGCCGACCACCTCCGCAGGTTTGGCAGGATTGCGGCTTATGATTTTTTCTCTGCTGTCCACCTCCTGGCCCCCGATGATCAAGGGCCGATGGCGGCCCAGGCTGCCACGCCTCCGGGCCAAAGCCCGGCGATAGGCCGCGGCCAGGTCCGGGTCGGAAAAATCGCTCAGAGGCTCATTCCGGAATGGCGCTAACATAACCGGCTCCTTCTGCGGGACCTTCTCTTGCCCAACCCTAGACCGGGAGGACCGCCATTCTGCCTGTTTCTGTCCAGCTGGCAAAAGGCTGTGCTCCCGCGGCCATCCCTGTGCGAAGTTTAAATCACGAATTCTTCCGGCGGCACGGCCCGCTGCTGGAGGCCCAGATCGGCCACTTTGAACCATCCGCCATGCCCCAATGGCACCGACTCCTGTCCGAGAAGCCTGCCGGCGGCAATCCTCCCCAGGGAATCGGCCTTCATAACGCCGCTGCCGCTGCTGCCGGCAACCACGAGCGCCCCTCCCAGATACTCCACAAATGGAGTGCTGTCCCGCAAATGGTCGTCATAATGGCCGGCCCAGGCCTGGGTCGGGACCTGCCCCTGAAAAACCGGGAAATAACGCTCCACCTGGGGGCGGATGCTCATGTCGTAAAAACCGCGGTCCCCTGTGGCCGGCTCTTCCAGACCCGGGGGCTGGTCGGGATTGGCGAACCCCAGGATGAAGGAGGCCGGCGCCGGCCGCAGGTAGGCGGCCCCCGGCAGGATGGTAAAGGGCAGGAGACTGTGCTCGTTGAACCCGGAGGTCGTCAAAAGACCGTGTAACGGTCCTTCCCGGGCCGGGATGGAAAATAGCTGCCTTTTCCGGGGAGTAATGGGGACTTCGATCCCGACCCCGGCCAGGAGGCGGCCCGTCCAAGCGCCGGCCGCGACGATTACCGTTCGGGCAGAGATTTCTGCTTCGCGCGTGCGAATCCCGCTGACCAGGGCCTGGGAGTTTAAGGTGAACCCGCTCACTTCAACGCGATAGCGCACTTGCGCCCCCATCCTCAGGATTTCCTGCTCATAAAATTTTATAAGCTTCAAGGGTTCGAGGATGCCGCAGTTCAATCCGAGGATGCCCTGGTGGAGATCCACGGTGCGCAGGTCGGGCAGGCGCGCTGATAATTCCCTGATCTCGAGGGCCTTAAATCTTACCCCGGCCCGGGCCATGGATGTTAGGACGGCGCGGCGCTCCTCCGCCTGCCTGGCGGTCGCCAGCCACAGGTAGCCGATCTTCTTGAGGCCGATGCCGCCCCGTTCGCCCTCGATCCTGTCGTAAAACGCAATGCTCCCCTGGCTGAGGGCCCGATTCACCGGAGAGGAGAACATATCCCGGAAGGCCGCCGCACTGCGCGCGGTGTCTCCCTCGCCCGGACCGGACTTTTTATCCACGACCAGGAGCTCGAGGGCGGGCTCGCGCTGGAGAATATGATACGCGCTGGCCAAACCCAGGATGCCTGCACCGACGATGATGACCTGAAAACCGGGAATCATTGCGCCAACCCTTTCCAGCCTTAACTTCTTGTATGACAGGTAAGCATTCCGGTGGGCTCCTGCCATACGGAAGAGCGCCGATATGTTTTCGGAGAGGAAAATAATCCCTTACCTCCAGTGACTTGCCGGGTTTGGAGTCAAGTTCCGCGCTCCTTCTGAACCAATTTACCTGGAGATTCAAGGGACCTAAGGCAAAACCAGGCCGAAACCCGGAGACCAGATGGAGCCGCAGCCTTTAAGCTGCACTTCAAGGTATGGCCGGAATAAGGTAATCTTTCGCCGGCCGAAGCCTGCGGCGGCATTTTTCTTTCAGAAATTGGCGTCCCCCCTGAAAATTAGCGGTCCCCCCGGGGGAAGAGGGGGCGAAACTTGACTTGAAGATTTAGCGCCACCGCTCTTGGCGGCGACGGGACCGCCGGAGGCGCGTTCCCCATATTCAGGGTATTTTTTCCTTACTGAAACCGGAGGACAAAAGGCAGCATGGTCAAAAAGGTTATCATCATGGGTGCGGCCGGGAGGGATTTCCACAATTTCAATTTGTTATTCAAGGATAACCCCAATTACCGGGTGGTGGCCTTCACCGCGACCCAGATTCCCCTGATCCACGACCGGGTCTATCCTCCGGAATTGGCCGGCTCCCTCTACCCGGAAGGCATCCCGGTTTACCCGGAAGAAATCTTGCCGGACCTGATCAAGGAGCAGCAAGCCGATCTCGCGGTTTTTTCTTACAGCGACGTGGCCCACAAGGAGGTAATGCACAAGGCGTCGGTGGCTTCGGCGGCGGGGGCCGGTTTTCTGCTCCCCGGCGCCGACCAGACCATGCTGGCCGCCCAAAAACCGGTGATCGCGGTGTGCGCCGTCCGGACCGGATGCGGCAAGTCCCAGACTACCCGGAAAATCTGCGACATGCTGCGCTCCCGGGGGAAGAAGGCGGTGGTGGTGCGCCATCCCATGCCTTATGGGGACCTGCGCCGCCAGGTGGTGCAGCGCTTCGCTGCGTTTGCGGACTTCTCCCGCTTCCACCTGACCATCGAGGAACGGGAGGAATACGAGCCCCTGGTGGAGGAAGGCATCGTGGTTTACGGGGGCATCGATTACCGCCAGATCCTAAGGCAGGCCGAGCAGGAGGCGGACATCCTCGTGTGGGACGGCGGCAACAACGACACCCCGTTTTTCCGGCCGGACCTCCACGTGGTGCTGTTCGACGCCTTGCGGCCGGGGCACGAACTGGCGTATTACCCCGGGGAGACCAACCTGCTTCTGGCCGACATCGCCATTATTAACAAGGTGGATGCAGCCCCGTCGGAGAATATTGACCTCATTCGCCGGAATATCGCCAGGTACGCGCCTCGGGCCGACGTCTTGCTGGCCACCTCGCCGGTCATCGTCAATGAACCGGAGCGCCTCGCGGGGAAAAGGGTGCTGGTGGTGGAGGACGGCCCCACCCTGACCCATGGGGGCATGTCCTACGGGGCCGGCTTTCTGGCCGCAGAGAAATTCGGCGCGGCGGAGGTCATCGATCCTCGCCCTTATGCCGTGGGCGCGTTGCAGGAGGTGTTCACCGACTATCCCCACATCGGCCGGGTTCTGCCGGCCATGGGTTACAGCAAGGCGCAGATTCAGGATCTGGCCGCCACCATCAACCGCACCCCCGCGGACCTGGTCCTTTTTTCCACGCCCATCCAACTGTGCCGCCTCCTTTCCTGCAACAAGCCTACCATCCGGGTGCGGTATGAGTATCGGGATTACGGGAAGCCGACCCTGGAAGAGGTGCTGACCGAAAAGCTGACTTCGTGGTCACAGCCTTAACCTTGGTCTCCAGCCGGCACCCCAAGGAGCCTGAAACGGGCAAAATTATCATCTTTGTGGTTCAATCATTTAAAAAAAAGGAATACCATGGGGCATCGAGCCAAGCTGAGTTGGAGGCTTGAAGCAATCTCTGCCCAAACCACCAAAAGGACTGCCATGCTGCCGGATGATTCGAGACTTGCTGAGCTGAGAGAACATGCCCTGGCGATTTTTCAAGCCGCTCTCAGGGCGGTGGAACCGCGGGAAGCAGTCCTCCGGAGCCTTCAGAGAGCCGGCCGGGTGCTGCGCCTGGTCAGCGGCAAAAAACCGGTCAAGAGGTTCGATCTGGAGAAGATCGATCACATCTATATCGTCGGGGCAGGGAAAGCTTCCGCCCCCATGGCCGCGGCCGTGGAAGAGGTTCTGGGGGATCGCCTGTCTGAGGGGGTGGTGGTGGTCAAAACCGGGCACGGTCTTAAGCTCCGGAAGACCACTGTGCTCGAAGCCAGCCATCCCATCCCGGATGAAGCCGGCCTGGCCGCGGCTCAAAAAATCAAGGCCCTCCTTGAGCAGGCGGGGCCTCATGATCTGGTTTTTTCGGTCATCTCCGGGGGCGGGTCGGCCCTGTTGCCGCTGCCGGCCCCGGGCTTAAGTCTGGCCGATAAGCAGACGGTCACCAGGATGCTGCTGGGGTGCGGGGCCTCCATTCACGAAATCAACGCGGTGCGCAAGCACCTCTCCCAGGTCAAGGGCGGTCAACTGGCCAGGGCCGCGGCCCCGGCCGCGGTGGTTAACCTGATGCTGTCGGACGTGGTGGGGGATGACCTCGATACCATCGCCTCGGGGCCCTTTGTGCCGGATCGTTCCACCTTCCAGGAGATCGCCGCGATTTTCGCCAGGTATGAGCTTACGGAGCGGATCCCGGCGGCGGTGCGGGATTATGTGGAGCGGGGAGCAGCCGGTGAGAGGACGGAAACTCCCAAACCCGGGGCCAAGGAATTCGAACGGGTGATCAATCTCATCGTGGGCTCCAATTACCAGGCGCTCCTGGCCGCGGCCGGGGCCGCCCGGCAGGCGGGCTTTCGGCCCCTGATCCTGTCCTCGTATGTCACCGGAGAAACGCGGGAAGTGGCCAAGGTCCACGCCGCCCTGGCCAAGGAAGTCAGGGCTTCGGGACATCCGGTCCGGCCGCCGGCCTGCCTGATTTCCGGGGGCGAGACCACCGTGACTCTCAAAGGCCGCGGCAAGGGCGGCCGCAATCAGGAATTTGCCTTGGCCGCCGCCCTGGAGCTAGAGGGCTGGCAAGATATCCTGCTGTTCTCGGCGGGCACCGACGGCACCGACGGCAACACCGACGCCGCCGGGGCCATGGCGGACGGCCGGACCTGCACTCGGGCCCGGCAAGCCGGGCTGTCTCCCTCCCGGCATCTGGACGACAACGATTCCTACCCCTTTTTCGCCCGGCTCGGGGACCTGGTAATAACCGGTCCCACCCGGACCAACGTCATGGATATCCATTTGGTGATGGTGAAGTAGGACCCGGTCAAGCGGAGATGGGAATAGGAAGTTTTCGTCGCACCGAAATGGATGCGACGGATTTGCCAGTCCGATTCACCCCGCCTCTTGGGCCAAGCGCCCTTGCACGGCCCGGTAAACGTCTTCAATGATCCGCTTCGAGGCCTTCTCCAGGGCCGCACTCATGGCCTCGGCCAACCCTTGCGGGGTTTTGCTGAGCATGGGTTCCTGGACCTGGTAGTTCCGCTGGAAAACCACCCGGTCCGCAATGTTCTCCTGGTCTGTGTCCAAAAGGGTGACGTTCAGGGCCAGGGCGGCTTTCCAGGGACCTGGCTGGTCATTTTCCTGAAACTCCGCGACCCCCCCCTCCAGGTGAAATCTGGCCGAACCGCTGCGGTCATAGGGAAACACCGCCTTAAACAGCCGGGAGTCCCGCAGGTCCCGGGTGAGGTAATCCGTCACCAGGTAACCCGGATCGGTCCGCCAGCGGTTGTAGCGGTATACGCCGGTCTGGTAGGGGGTTTCCTTATAGACCATTTCCGGCCGGTTCAGGGCCTCGGCCACCGAGAACAGTTCCACCTTGATGGCGGTGGCAAGCGGACTGAGCCGGGCGGTGGCCGGAGGAGGGTAATCCAGGACATACCGGTTGATGAGGGCCGGGGGTTTGCCACAGGCCGACAGACTTGCCGCGGTCAGGAGGACCATTAGCCCAAGGCAGGCGACAGGTTTCCCAACCGAACTTCTTTTTCCGGAAACTTTCAACCCCTTACGATTCAGTGCACCAGCATTCATGGCATCACCCACCGGCTTTCCGAGCTTTACCGGGTTGTTCATTAAAACGGCCTTTGGGGGCCTTACCGAAGAGAAGGTCCGGAGGTCGCTGGTAGAGCCGTTCCAGCAGGGCATCCAGAGTCTCCGAAGTCCGTTTCAGCTTTTCCATCACCGCTTTGGCATCGTCCAGGGTAAGGCGGGCCTTTTTCACCGTTTCGGGAATCCTGGAAGCCTTAACATCGCCTTTGACGCCTTCCACCAGGCTGTTTACGGCCTTTAAGGCATCCCTTGCCTCCGCCAGGATCTTGTCCAGCTTGCCTTCCGCGATAATTTTGTCAACTCGTTTAAGGGAGTCCCTCAGGTATCCCACCGCGGTGTCGGCCTTGGCCAAGGCACTTTTCAGATCCTTGTCATTGGCCAGATTCTTGACTCCGGTGGCCGCAGCCTTGATTTCCCTGACAGCTCCATCGAGGTCGGCTTTTTTGATAGTGTCCACCAGGTCCTTGACGCTCGTGAGAATCTGGCTGACTTCCGAAGGCTTGGAAGGGATGACCGGATACTCCGTGACAAAGGTGATCTTGGGGGAGAGGTCCGGCTCCTCCGGCTTTCGAGGCACCAAGTTGACAAACATGAGACCGGTGATGCCGGTCATGTTCAGTTGGGCCACCACTTTTTTGGGGAGATCGTTTCTCAGGTTAATCACCATGACTACCGCCACCGTTTTATTGTCCGGGGCGATGCGGATCTCCTCCACCCGGCCCACCTTGACCCCCTGATATTTGACTTCGGAGTCCTTGCTCAAGCCCTGCACCGACTCGTCAAAAAAAGTGACATATCTTCTGCCGGTTTCAAAATATCTGGATGCGTTGATCCAGACGATCAAGCCGGCGGCGATGAGGAAGGACAAGGTGACGAAAAGTCCCACCACAAAATATTTTCGGGTCTGTTTGGCCATTTCACCTTTCCTTCTCGTGGCCTATGGGTTCCCGGTTGAAGAAGGCATGTACCCGGGGGTCTGTGGAATCCTTGAGTTTCCTGGGGTCGCCCTCGGCAATGATGCCCTGGGCGCTCTTGTCTAACATGATGATCCGGTCGGAGATCGTGAAAATAGACTGGAGCTCGTGGGTGACCACCACCATGGTGGTGCCCATGCCGGCCCGCAGCCGTTTGATCATGATGTCCAGTTCCACCCCGGTTATGGGGTCCAACCCCGCGGAAGGTTCATCGAAAAACAGCACCTGGGGATCGAGGGCCATGGCTCGGGCCACGCCGGCGCGCTTTTGCATGCCTCCTGAGAGCTCGGAGGGCAGGTGATTTTCAAAACCCGCCAGGTTGACCATGGCCAATTTCATCTTCACGATATAATCGATGGCCGCGGGCGGCAGGTCAGTGTACTCCCTTAAAGGCAGGGCAATGTTCTCCCCCACGGACATGGAACCGAACAGCGCCCCGGATTGAAATGAGACCCCGATCTTGCGCCGCAGTTGGCTCAATTGCTTCGCATCGTCGGTATTGACATCAATGCCGTCAATGAGCACCCTGCCGGTATAGGGCTGATATAAACCGATCAGGTGCTTGAGCAGGGTGGATTTGCCGCAGCCGCTGCCCCCCAGGACCACCAGGATTTCTCCTTTATAGACCGTGAAGCTGACGTTCTTGAATATGGTCCGGTCGCCGAAGCGGGCCGTCAGGTTTTCCACCTGGATAATGGGTGTCTTGTCAGTCTGCGGCAAAATGGCGCCTTTCCCGGATTTCCCGCTCCCGCAAATGCCGAAAAGCTAGAACCGCCGCCCCGTTGGGCCAAACGCCGGCAAGCTCACCGAGGCTGCCCCCTGGCGGACATTTTTCAACCCATGGGCAAACTCTGCAGCTCGAAACTCGAAACTTTCCATAATTATTTGAGATAATTCTGCACAATGGAAAAGATTGAACTGGCCACAATAACCACAAAAAGAGAGGTCACTACCGCGGAGGTGGTGGCCGTGCCCACCTCCTGGGCCCCGCCCCGTACCTGGAAGCCCCGCTGGCAGCCGATGCCGGCGATGATCACCGCATAAACCACTGACTTGAACAGGCTATAGTAGAAGTTGGAGAGGCTGAGGGCCTTACGGGTCTCATTGACGTAAGCATAGGTGGTGATGTCCAGGATCGACACCCCGACAATGAGGCCGCCCAGCAGACCGAAAAACATGCAGTAAATGGTGAGCACCGGCATGACCATCATGGTGGCCAACACTTTGGGCACGGCCAGGAACCGCATCGGTTCAAACCCCATGACCGCCAGCGCGTCCACCTCCTCATTGACCTGCATGGTGCCGATCTCGGCGGCGAAGGCTGATCCCGACCGGCCGGATATCAGAATCCCGGTGAGCAGTGATCCCAATTCCCTGACAAAGCCGATGCCCACGAGGTCGGCCACATAAATGACTGCCCCGAACTGCTGCAACTGAAACGAGGACATGAAGGCCACCACCAACCCCATGAGCAGGCTCATCAAGCCGAGAATGGGGAGCGCCTCGACCCCGGTCCGGTACATGTATGCCAGGACTTCAGCCCACCTGACCTGGCGGGGCCGGAACAAACAGCCCGCCAGGGAAGTCAGGAGTTCTCCAAAAAAGCTGAGCAGCTTGTAAGCCTCCTCCACCAGCCGTACGGCCCCTTGTCCCAGCTGCTCGATAAGATTAAGCTCCACTTCCTGGCGCAGGGGCGGTGCCTCAATGGCCTTCAGGTCGATCAGGTCCATGATCCGCCGCGCCTCCGGCGTGGCATTGACCAAAGTCACCGGTAGGTTCTGCCTTTGGGCTTCGCTTTGCAGGGTTAAAAGGGCCAGCGCCCCGGAGCTGTCCAGGTAATCGATGCCGTCCAGGTCCACCGTGAGCTTGGCCGGGCTCATCTGCGCCAACAACTCCCGGAAGTCCCCCAGGACCTCATAGGCGTTGTCCAAGGCGATCCGTCCCCCCAGGCGGCAACTGACTTCCTGGCCTTTCCGGCCTGCCACCTCCAGGCGGTAAGCCCTCGGTCCGGTTTGGGTCTTTTTCATCCTGATCCGTATATTAGTTCTGGTTCCCCTGAAGACCTAGTTGTTAAAATCGATGCTCAAGAACTCCTTCTCCGATACCTGCCATTTCTCCAGGGCCTCTTCCGGGAATCCCATCACCACGGCCCCGCTTACCTGATGATTATGGAGGACAGGGGCCATGAAAATAAAGATTTTCTTGCCCTCTAAATAAAGCAGGGCCTGAACTTTTCTTTTTTGCGCATAAACCATCCTGGTAGGGTCATAATTGCTGAAATCAAGCTTCCCTTGTTTACTTTCCGGAAACACGGCCTGCACGATGCCGTTTTGATCCAGGACGACTATCCTGAAAGGGACAAATCCCCCCTCCCGTTCAATCCGGCCATAGCAATTCTGCAAAATGGGTTGAAGGGCGTCCCAGTCTTGCTGGGCCACCGGACCCGCCAAGGCCGTCGTGAGCAAGGCCATTTCGCGGAGCAGCCCGGCTTTGCAAGCCTGCCCCGCTTTACTTAACTGGACTTCCGGTGACCCGCACCCTCCGGAAATGACGCTGAGGCCGATGAGAAGGTAAACCCAGCGGCTCATACGCCCAGCAGCCTGGCCAACAACTTCATGCTGCCCCATACCATTCTCCTCTCAGCTCGGCTTGGGGGTAATCTAACCGCCGGGACCAAATAGGGCCCATTCCGAGCGAAACAAAATCAAAGAGTTAGGGTTCACTTCCCGCGCTCCGGGTGACAGGCTGGCCAAGGCCCCGGCCTTCAGACCAAGGAGCTTCGGTCGGTCATTAATTCGCCACCGGAGTCTTAAATTCCAGGGAGAGGAATTCCCGCTCCCCTACACCCCGTTTGTCCATGACCTGGTTGCCCTCGAAACCCAAGGCCAAAATTCCGGTCACTTTGCTCTTTTCGAGGAGGGGCACGCAGATAATATAAGTGGGAGTCCCATCCGGCTGGTACAGGATTGTCTGGTTAGGTTTTTTTTCCGCAAAGGCCTTTTGCACCGCCTTGTAATCGGCAAACTGGAGTCGCTTCACTTCGGCGGGGGGATAGATTGCGGTTAAGTCACCATACTCATCCAGGATGAGGACATTGTAAAACATGCCCTCACACGCGTCGGCGCACACGGAAAAGGCCCTCACCAGCGCCTTCTGTACCGCGCCCCGGTCTTTCTGGTCCACCGGTTTGACCAGAAACGGGACAATCCGGTTGATCACGGCCTGAACCTCCTGGGTGAAGACCACGGCCTTGGGACTCGGCGGTGGCTTGGCCTCCTGGCAGCCCGGCCCCAAGGCCAGTATGGTCAGCACTATCGCCCCAACCAACAGGTGCGCCTTTTCCTTATTTGGCCCTATCATGGATGAACTCCTGATTAAAGTCGGGTAAGGCAAACTCCCCTGCGTCAGAATTAACTTTGCTCCCTTTCGGACGCAAGGTTTCTATTATGACATACTCCCGAGAACTTGGCGAAAGTTTTCCATTCGGGGCCTGCTGCCAGGAGGTTTGCTGCCCAAAGGAATCCGACTACTGCGATGTAAAAGCCGAAATTGCTTCAACGAGACTGGAAAATGGGCACGGCTTAGATCCCCGTTCAGAAAAACAACCCAGGATAATCTGGCCGCCCTGAAAATCGTCTGCCGCGAAAGCATATCCACTGTCTTAGGCGTCAACCTGCCGCCGAACCAGGCCTGAGGTCCGCCCCCCACCGGCAGCCACCTTTACAAGCAGGGGGGAGAAAGGATATTATTAACGGATGGAAATCATTACCCAGAGCAAGTCCCAAAAGAAAGCGGGGTTGACCTCGCGGTTGCTGTCCGCCAGCCTGGAACAGGCCCGGGACACCGGTCTGGCCCTGACGCTCCTGTGCCTCCTTTTAGTTCAGTTTAAGCAGGCCTATAAACTGGTGCCCCTGGCCATGGCCCTCCTGGTGGTCGCCATGGCCTGGCCCCGGGCCTTCCGCCCTTTGGCCGGCCTGTGGTTTGGGCTGGCCCACCTTATCGGCACCTTCATGTCCAAAGTGATCCTCACCGTCTTGTTCTTTGTCCTGGTAACCCCCATCGGCCTCCTTCGCCGCCTTCTGGGAAACGACTCCCTGCAATTGAAAAAATGGAAACAGGGCCAGGACTCGGTTTTTTTGGTGCGGGCCGATCTGATCGACAAGAAGGACCTGCACGCGCCTTATTAAAACCGGAGACGCGGCAACGGAGAATCAAAATGGTTGTATTACTTGGATTGAGTCCACCACCAGGTTTTCACTGTAGATAACCAAACAGGACTTTTCATACAGGGGAGAAGGAGCTATGGACTTTCTAACCGACCTGTGGGGCTTCATGAAGACGCGGAAAAAATACTGGCTGCTGCCCATTATCATTACGTTGTTGTTTTTCGGGATTCTTATAGTGTTTACCAGCGGCTCGGCCATCGCCCCCTTCATCTACACGATCTTTTAGGGAAGCTGCCATGCCGGAAGCCATTGTCGGCCTGTCGGCCTATTATCATGACAGCGCCGCGGCCATCCTGGTCGACGGCGAGATCATCGCCGCGGCCCAGCAGGAACGCTTCAGCCGCAAAAAGCATGACCAGAGCTTTCCCACCCAGGCCCTGGCCTACGTCCTCGAGGAGGCCGGTTTCACCATCGACGAGGTCGCGGCGGTGGCCTTTTACGACAAGCCCTATCTGAAGTTCGAGCGGCTCCTGGAGACCTACCACGCCTTCGCCCCCCGGGGCCTCAGAAGCTTTATCATGGCCATGCCCGTGTGGATCAAGGAAAAGCTTCTGATGAAAAAGCTCCTCCGGGACGAATTGGCCCGGTTCGGGGAGGGCTCCCCGCCGCTGCTCTTTCCCGAACATCACCTGTCCCACGCGGCCAGCGCCTTTTACCCCTCGCCCTTTGAGGAAGCCGCCATCCTCACCATCGACGGCGTGGGCGAATGGGCCACTTCCACCATTGGTTTTGGCCGGAAAAATGAGATCACTATCCTGAGGGAGTTGGACTTTCCCCACTCCTTGGGTCTGCTGTATTCCGCGTTTACCTATTACACCGGCTTTAAGGTCAACAGCGGCGAATACAAGCTCATGGGCCTGGCCCCCTACGGCAACCCGGAGGCGGAGCAGACCGAGCGCTTCCGCCAATTGATCCTGGACGAACTGATCGATCTGCGCCCGGACGGTTCGCTCCTGCTCAACATGGACTATTTCGATTACGCCACCGGGCTTACCATGTGCCGGGACGACCGCTTCGAGCGCCTGTTCGGCCTCCCCCCCCGGCCCCGGGAGAAGGGGCTGCTCACCCAGGATTACATGAACTTGGCCCTCGCCATTCAGCAGGTCACTGAAGAAGTGGTGTTCCGCATGGCCGCCACCGCCAGGGACATCACCGGCGCGGATTACCTCACCATGGCCGGGGGCGTGGCCCTGAATTGCGTGGCCAACGGAAAGCTCCTGCGCCGCAACACTTTTAAGGACCTCTATATCCAGCCCGCGGCCGGAGACGCCGGGGGGGCAGTGGGCGCAGCCCTGGCTGCCTGGCACATCGAGCAGGGCCAAGAGCGTCGCCTGCCGGCCGGTCTGGACGCCATGAAAGGCTCCTACCTCGGACCGCAATTCGGCGCGGCGGAAATCCGGCGGGTCATCCGGCGGCACAACGCCCCCTACCGGCAGTACCTGGATTTCGATCAGCTTATCAAGGAGGTGGCCCAGCTTCTGGATCAGGGCCAGGTGGTGGGCTGGTTTCAGGGGCGCATGGAGTGGGGGCCCCGGGCCCTCGGAAACCGGAGCATCCTGGGGGATGCCAGAAATCCGGAGATGCAAAAGCGCCTGAATCTAAAAATCAAGTACCGAGAGGGGTTCCGGCCCTTCGCGCCTTCGGTCCTCTATGAGGAGACCGCCAATTTCTTCGAACTGGACCGGCCCTCGCCTTATATGCTCCTGGTGGCCCCGGTCAAGCCGGAGCGCCGCCGGCCCCTGCCGCCGGGCTATCAGGATCTGGACCTCTTCGAGCGCCTCTACATTTTACGCTCTGATGTTCCGGCCATCACCCACGTGGACTTTTCGGCCCGCATCCAGACGGTCCACCGGGAGACCAATGAGAAGTACTGGCGCCTCCTCAAGGCCTTCCAGGAGCTCACCGGCTACGGCCTCATCGTCAATACCAGCTTCAACGTCCGGGGCGAGCCCATCGTTTGCACCCCGGAGGACGCTTACCGCTGTTTCATGCGCACCGAGATGGACTACCTGGTAATGGAAGACTTCCTGTTCGACAAAAAAGACCAGCCGCCCTTTAAGGACGTGGGCGACTGGCGTCAGGAATACGAACTGGACTAACAGCCGCCCGCGGTCAGGCAGTTAGTCACAAGTCCAAGTCAACAGTTATCCCGCGGCTACAATTTGTTATCAGGATGATTGCTGACTGCTTGTTTCCCCAGCCAGCCTTTCGCCTTCAACAACTCCGCCAACTTGGCTGCCACCATCCGGTTGCCTTCGGGCTTCAGGTGCACCCCGTCCGCCTCATAAACCTGGGTCGTTCTCTGACACAAGATGTTCCGAAAGTCCACAAAATAGGGCTTATCCTTCAGACGCGCCACCAAGGCGTCGTTGGTGGTCTTAAAGTTGCGCCGGGCCAAGCAATACTTGCGCCCGAAGATCGCCAGGCTTTGGTCCTGGGCCTTGATGGCAGGGTCCACCTCGCCGGTTTCCACCCATAAAAAAGGCTGCCACACCAGGAGAAAATCCGCGCCATAGGCGCCTGCCAGCCGGCGCACGTGGTCGTAGCGCTTTTCCGCCTCTAAAACGAACTTACGGGGGGCCGGGTTGGCGGTATGCACCGGCACCGCGATCTGGCGGAACTTATCGAAGACCTCCAAGCTGAAGGAAGAATAGAGCGCCGCATTCAGGGGCTTGAGCAGGCTGAAGTAACTTTTCCGGTAAGACTCGATCAGCCCCTGAACGCGGCGATAGGCATAATGAGCCTGGGGGGTGCGGTATTGGTTGAAATAGGCGCAATCATTGGCCCCGTCGTAAAAGATGACCAGGTCAGGCGGCCGGTCTGTGTCTATGAGCAGCTTTTGCAGGTATTTGGTCTCCAACAAGGAGTTAAAGGAATTTTCCCCGTAATTGGTCACCACCATTTTTTCCAGGTTTTCCGGCCGGTTCACCATTTCCGCCAGGTAACTCGCTATGGTTTCCCCCGGCTGCACCCAGCCGCCCCGCATGGTGGAACCCCCGAAAAGCCACAGGCGCCGAGGCTGCTTTCCGGCCGTGTCCGATTCGGATTCGGGTGGATTATGCAAGGTGGGCTGCACCCCCTCGGCATTCAGAAATAAGGCGTACGCGTCATAGTAAGCCTGGGAGCCTTCCCAAAGAGTGCCAAACAGGACCAGATTCGTAAAGCTTATCAGCAGAAAGCTGAAGATCTCGACGCCTATCAGGCTCAGGAGGATCCACTTGCCCCCGGCCCCAAGCAGGCGGAAAAATCTCTTCACTGCCATTCTCCTTACCGTAATTTGGTCTTTCAAATCATCAGGATTTTAATCACTGCTATCCGGCATGACCGTTGCGGTCTGAAAAAGTCTGAAAAAAATTGAAGAAATTGGCTTATTGATTCGATAATCTTATTGACCGCGAAATCTAAAAGGACAGGACGTCCGGGAGCAGATCAAGGAGAGATGCCATTATGGAACATTTTCAACCCAACCTCAAACTCACCATTGACCAGGTTTCCCGCCTCACGGGGGTGAAAAAAGTAACCTTACGTTACTGGGAAAAATCCTTCGGAGATTTCTTAAAACCCCTGCGCACAGGCTCCCTCCGTCGAGAGTACACCATGGGAGACCTGGAAGTCATTGACAGCATCAAAAGACTTCTGGAGGAAGAGCATCTGACCAACCAGGGTGTCCGGGTCCGGCTCGGCCAAAAGATTAAATGCCCCCGGCTCGGTAACAGATCATAAAACAATCTTGGTTAATATGACCGTTTAACCCCTTTTGTCAATCGCCTGGCCTTTTAGGCATTTTGAGCGTGGCCAGGGAAGGGGGCGCCCGCCCTGATGAGCCAGGCGCAGCGCCGGACTCTGGCCTAAGGCAGTACCGATCCGCCGCGCCGGCCGGGAACAGGCCGGGTTTGGAACCCGGCGTCTCGGCTGTTCTAATGAACGCCCCTCAGAAGCTCCTCCCGGAACCTGTCCACAAATTCGTCCAGGTCTTCCTCCCAGGGCCTCATAAGATTGAGGCCTTCTTTTTTGAGTCGCTGGTTTTCGAGGATGGAATTGCGGGGCCGCACAGCCGGGGTAGGATAGTCGCTGGTGGGACAGGGGCTTACCGGTTTGTCCAGCCCCAGGCGATCCAAAAAGCGGCGGGCCAGATCAAACCAGGTGCAGTATCCCTCAGCGCTGGCATGGTAGAGGCCTTGCGCTCCAGCCTCCACCAGCCGGGCCAGTTGCTGGGCCAGCCGGTAGGACCAGGTGGGTGAGCCAAACTGGTCGTTTACCACCCTAAGCTCAGGAACCTGGGGCGACAGGGCCGTCTTGAGTATCTTGGTCAGGAAATTGGGCCCTCCCCTGCCGTAAAGCCAAGCCGTACGCACAATAATATAACGGTCGGCGACCTCCCGGATGGCCTGCTCTCCTTCCAGTTTGGTGCGGCCATACCAGGACAGGGGGTTGGGGACGTCGTCTTCCAGATAGGGGTGGGGCAAGGGCTTGCGACCGTCAAACACGTAATCCGTGGAGACATGCACTAAGAGAGCTTCGTAACGCGCCGCGCTTACCGCCAGATTTTCGGGCCCGGTGAGATTTCCCCGGACCGCCTCCTCATGCGCGGTTTCGCAAAGGTCCACCTGGGTAAAAGCGGCGCAATTGATTATAACCTGTGGCCGCCACCGGGATACCGCTTCTGCCACCCGGTCAGGGTCTGCGATGTCCAGATCCTCGCGCCCCAGGGCCAGGACCTCATGGTCGCCTCCAAGAACCTCGAGGCAATCATGGGCCAAAAGCCCCCCCTTGCCGGTAAGAAGGATTTTCATGTTGAGCTGATTAATAAATACCGATTATGGCCTTGGCTCTGCAAAGAGAATAATGATCCTCCGCGAAGGTCCAGGGCGCCGCGGTTCCCCGGCCGCGCCCGGTCCTCCCGGCTCCCTGCTTACTGGCTATAAACCGGCAGCTTCTCCGGCGGCATCTCCCTGAGCCGGGGAGAGTTCAGGTCCTTATCCGACAGCAGCGGTTCCGCCACCGGCCAGGGGATCGCCAAGTCCGGGTCGTTCCAGATGATGCCGTATTCGTCCTCGGGATGGTAAAAGTCAGTAACCTTGTAAAGGACTGTGGCCGACTGGCTCACCACTGCAAAACCATGGGCAAAACCGGGAGGCACATAAAGCTGCCGGCAGGGCTCGGCCGTCAGGGTGACGGCCAGATGCTTTCCAAAAGTAGGAGACCCCCGCCGGATATCCACCACCACGTCCCAAATTTCCCCTGTGAGCGGGATGACCAGCTTCCCTTGGGGAAACTGGAGCTGGTAATGCAGGGCCCGGACCACCCCTTTCCGGGAAAAAGAGACGTTGTCCTGGACAAAGGCAGCCGGCAGGCCGACTCCCTGGTAGCGCCGCGCCTGGAAGATCTCCAGGAAATGCCCGCGCCGGTCCCGAAACACCTTGGGCTCAATGAGCAAAACCTCCGGAAAGATCTGGGGCGTTACCTGCATAAAAACCGTCCTCTGGCCGTCCGAGGAAGCAAAGCCGATTTATTATCTCCGGTTGTGGCGGGCAGAGCCTAAAGCCTGCGGCTGCATCTTATTGCTGAAGCAGCTTCCGCTCATATACCGCCGCCGTAGTGGAACTCCAGCCACTCCCGGTATTCCCCGCTTTGCACCGAGGCCACCCATTCCTGGTGGGTGAGATACCAGCGCACCGTCTTGGCCAAGCCGCTGTCAAAGGACTCCCGGGGCTGCCAGCCCAGGTCCCGGGAAATCTTCCCGATATCGATGGCGTACCGGCGGTCGTGTCCAGGCCGGTCTTTCACAAAGGTGATCAGTTGCGCGTGGGGCCGGTGTGGAGAGTCCGGCAGGAGCTCATCCAGAAGGGCGCATAGGGTTTGCACCACTTCCAGGTTGGTCTTCTCACAGTTGCCGCCGATATTGTAAGTCTCCCCCACCCGGCCCCGGTCCAGGACCAGGCGCAGGGCCTCGCAATGGTCCGCCACATAAAGCCAGTCCCGGATATTCAAGCCGTCTCCATATATGGGCAGGGGCTCCCCTTTTTGCGCGTTCAGGATCACCAATGGAATGAGCTTCTCCGGAAACTGCAACGGCCCGTAGTTATTGGAGCAATTGGTGATCAGGACGGGCAGGCCATAGGTATGATGGCAGGCCCGCACCAGATGGTCGCTGGCCGCCTTGGACGCGGCATAGGGGCTGTTGGGCGCGTAAGGCGTGGTTTCGCGAAACGGCGGGTCATCAGGCCCCAGCGACCCGTAGACCTCATCGGTGGAGATGTGCAGGAACCGGAATTTTTCCCGTCGCCGGCCGGAAAGCCCCTCCCAATACCGGCGCACCGCCTCCAAAAGATGAAAAGTCCCCAAAATATTGGTTTCCATGAAGGCCTGGGGGCCGTAAATGGATCGGTCCACGTGGCTTTCCGCGGCAAAATGCACCACGGCCGCAGGCTGATGTTCCTTTAAAATCCGCCCCACCAACTCCCGGTCGGCGATATCCCCCCGGATAAAGTGATGCTGGGGGTCGTCGGCCACCGCCACCAGATTTTTGAGGTTTCCGGCATAGGTCAGACGGTCCAGGTTGACGATACGGGCCGCGTTTTTTGCCCTGGCCGCCAGCACAAAGTTGGAGCCGATAAAGCCGGCCCCGCCGGTTACCAGCCAGGTTTCAGGCGAAACAGCAGAACTCATCGCGAAGAATCCATAATCAGGAATAATATCCGGCAGATTGTCGGCATAGGTAATTTATTGTATGCCATTTTTCTCCCGAATGAAAACCCAAACCCGACCCTGATCGCGGTGCCTCCCAATATCCTGTCGGCAAAATTCTGGAGAAAGCTTCAGCGGGCCGGATAATTATCTTGAGGGAGGACGTTAAAAAAGTCCCACATTATTTTGCCCATCGGCTCTTTACCGTGGTAATATTCGGATATATATTTAAAAATGGCCAGGTGCAAACCCCGAAGCGGACGACCTGCTAAGTTCACCTCAGGTACAGAATAGTTAAACTCAAGTCATTCCCCTGCGATTCCTGGGGAACCATCGCTTACAGCACAAAACGGCGCAAAAGGAGGAAAGTATGGCGAAAGTGGCAATCAATGGCATGGGACGGATCGGCAGGGCCGCCCTGAAAATCATCCTGGACAGCACCAACCTGGATGTGGTGGCGGTGAACGACCTCATGCCCCTGGACAATCTGGTCTACCTGCTGAAATACGACACCGTTTATGGCCGCTATCACCGCAAAGTGGAAATGCAGGGCGGCGACCTGGTGATCGACGGCAAAACCATCCGGTTTCTAAGCGTCAAGGACCCGGCCCAGCTCCCTTGGAAGGACATGGGCATTGATCTGGTTTTTGAGTCTACTGGGGTCTTTACGAACACCGAGGGTCTGCAAAAACATATCCAGGCCGGCGCCCGCTATGTTCTCCTGTCGGCCCCTCCCAAGGATGTCATGTGCACCATCGTCCACGGCGTCACCGAGCCGCCTCCCGGCGAGAAAGCTTACTCCTGCGCCTCCTGCACCACCAACTGCATCGCCCCTGTGGTGGAAATCATCGGCCGCCACATCGGCATCAAGAAGGCCACCATGACCACCATCCATGCCTACACCTCCAGTCAGGCCATTGTGGACGGGCCGGCCAAGAAATGGGCCCGGGGCCGGGCCGGGGCCGCCAATTTTGTGCCCACCAGCACCGGCGCGGCCAAGGCTGTCACGGACATCCTGCCGCAATACAAGGGCCGCTTTGACGGTGTTGCAGTTCGAGGCCCGGTGCCTTGCGGCTCCCTGGCCGACATCGTCATGGTCCTGGAAAAGCCCACCACTGTAGAGGAAGTCAACAATATCCTCCGCAAAGAGTCAGAAAGCCCCCGTTACAAGGACATTTTGGGGGTGGCCGAAGACCCTCTGGTGTCCTCGGACATCATTAAAGACCCGCGCGCCTCGGTGGTGGAACTAAGCATGACCCAGGTGGTGGACGGCGACCTCCTGAAGGTCATGACCTGGTATGACAACGAGTGGGGCTATACCAACCAGATGGTCAGGGAGGCCGTGCGTCTGATCGGCTGAATACCGCGGATCATCATGGCCGCGCCGGTTTTTCAGCACAGATTCATGGTATCTCCTCCAACCCAGATTGTCTGCTCGGGCGGGGACGCCCCCGCCCGCCGTCAGCCCCTTTTCACCCTGCGGTGGAGCATGCCCAGGAATGCAGCAATCACCCTGGACTTTGAGCTTTTTCCTCCTGACCCGGGAAATCCCCCCAAACGAGTCTTATGTTAAAAAGACTGACCAAAAGGAGCAGCTGCCATGGCCAAGCAAGAAAAAACCATCTGCACGGTTGATCCTGTATGCAACATGGACCTGGAGGGCCAGCACGGCCAGTTCATGTATGACTTCGAAGACGTGACTTATTACTTCTGTTCCGAGCTCTGCAAAAATGAATTCATCCGGCAGCCGGAAAAATTTGCCAGAAAAAAGAAATAATTCTTGACAGTTCCGGCCGGTTTTCACCTGAGGCTTGTTCTCTCAAAGTATTCCGCCCCGGACGCGCTTTGCTTAAGCCGACTTCTCTCCTGGAACGCAGAATCATCCCTGGTCAAGGCAAGGTTCTGCCTTATTTTTCCCCGGGCGCCGTCGGCTCCGGATAAGCCCATGAGTTTTCGGCGGGAGCAAACCCGGTGGCCGCCTGGTGGTGGCCGAAGTGGTTACCCCTTCGGAGCCTGACCCGGCCACCAGAATCGACGACCTTTTGAGGAGCCGGTGCCTTGCCGGAACCCGCAATGATGGAGGAAACCGGGGTCAGCGCGGTGATGGTCCTGACGCGCTTTCCTTACCGGGTGGTTCAGGGGCATCCTTTTTTCCCTGACTTTTGAGGCCCGAAAACCCCAAAGCCCGAGCGTGGGCCCCCCGGTCGGCGGGGGGAACTGCGGCGGGCAAACCTGGGGACCTCCCCGGCCGAGCCGGTGACTTAGTTGTCTTTGCCGAAACCGGCCAAGCAGCCGAAGCAACTGGATGACCGTCGCCGCCCCCCCTGTCCTCCCCCTCTTCGCCGCTTAAACAACCTTGACACTAAAATTTGACTTGTTGATTTTCTTTTCCTTCAGGAAGACGGCAACACCTGGTAATCTCCAGGCGGGAGCGGCTCCGGTTGATTAAAGATTGTTTAAGCCGGCATGTCGAAGTTTTAAAGTTTTTTTAAGAAGCTTCCGAAAGCGGAATTAATTAAAAGTCCTGAATCCTTGGAAGAAATTACCTTTGCCGGGAGTGACTATTTTCGTTCGGCGACCGGGGCTGTCAGCTAATTGGGGTCAACGTCAAAAATTCCAGGCGCCTTACTATCCAGGAGGAGAAGTTTGTCCTTGAGCCGGATGAAAAAATTGTTCATCCAGGAGCTTGGAGGAGAGGCGACGCCAGAGCTGATTTAGGGTACTGGGGACTGATGGGGGAAGAATTCATGATTAGAAGGGAACAGGATCAAAGTGCTTCAGCCGGCGCAGGATTTGGGGGGAAAATCCTCATCGGCCTCCTGGCGCTGGCGGTTATAGGGATTCCCGCCGCCGCGGCCTGGGGGGCCGATCCTTTGGGAAGTGTTCGGGATCTGGAAATCACTCAAACCTTGCACTTGAAGGCAGGGCAGTCCAAGGTCCTGCGGCTGCCCTTTCCCATCACCCGCATTTCAGTGGCCAATCCCGAAGTGGCTGACATCATTCTTACCAACCCCAAAGAAGTTTACGTCAATGGTCTGGCCCCAGGGACCACCAGCCTGAGCGTTTGGGGACCAGGCAACCGCTTCTCCTCAGCCCGGGTGACGGTGCAAGCCGATGTCAGCCAGCTTAAGGAAAGTCTGGCTCAAGTGCTGCCCAAGGAAAAAATCGGGGTGGTGCCTGCAGATGAAAGCGTGGTCCTCACCGGGGAGGTTTCCGGGCCCGTGGCCCAGCAGACCGCCATAAGTCTGGCCGCAGCCGCCGTAGGCGGCAAAAAGGAGCGGGTCATCAACCTCATGAACATCGGCGGGGTGCAGCAGGTGATGTGCGAGGTCCGTCTGGCTGAAATCAACCGGAACGTGGCCCGCCGTCTCGGGATCAACTTTGCGATCGCCGACCGCACCGGCCATGCCTTCGGGGTGAGCATGATAAACAACCTCACCTCCATCAATGAATTCGTGCGCAATTTTGCCGAGACCACGTTCAAGCAGCAAATCAGTCAGAGCATCAATGCCGTGGCGGGCTGGAAGACCGGGTCGGTTCTTTGGACCATGTTTTTTGACGCTCTAAAGCAGCAAGGCCTGGGGAAGGTCCTGGCTGAGCCCAACCTGGTGACCACCAGCGGCCAGGAGGCCACCTTTCTGGCGGGGGGCGAATTCCCGGTACCGGTGCCCCAGCAGTTTCAGACCATCACCATCGAGTGGAAAAAGTTCGGGGTCGGATTGAACTTCACCCCCACGGTGCTTGACAATGACATGATCGCCATGAAGGTCAATCCTGAAGTCTCTGAACTGGACTTCTCCACAGGTATAGCTTTCTCTGCAGCCGGCTTCCTGGTGCCCGGCTTGCGGGTGCGCCGGCTCAGCACCCACGTGGAGGTCAAAGACGGACAAACTTTCGCCCTGGCAGGGTTGCTAAACGATAATTACCGCACCATCATAAACAAATTCCCGATGCTGGGGTCCATTCCCGTCTTGGGGGCGTTGTTCCGCTCCAGCGACTTCCAGAAACAGCAGACCGAGTTGGTGGTATTGGTAACCCCGCACCTGGTCAAGCCCATGGCCCAAGGCACCGCCCGGCTGCCCACCGACGCTTATGTTGAGCCCGGCGATGTGTCCTTCTACCTATTGGGCTGCCTGGAAGGGAAGAAGAAAAAGCAGAAATACCCGGAGCCGCCTCCGGGGAATGTGCCGGCAGGCTTTGGCCGTCAGCCGGTGCAATAAAGGAGGCCTGAGATGCACATCAACAGATACCGCATAACAACCCGGGGCCTGGCCCTGGTCCTGGGAGGGTGGCTGCTGGTGGGCCTCCCGGGCTGTTGCGGCCATTGGACCCAAAAAGACTACGGCCGCTCCGTAACCCATAACCTCGCCTCCCAACTGGTTAATCCTGAAGCCGGCAAGGAGGTTTACGTCAGTCGGGGGCAGAGCCCCGAGGCCGCAGCGAACGCCTACGACAAATATAACAAGAGCTTCAGCCCCCAAGAGAAAAAGCCGGTCTTGAGGCTCACCACCGGGGAGGGCTACTGAAACGGCCAGGGAGGTCCTGCCTGCTGCCGGCGAGGCGGCGGCTCGAGGCGGTCTTTATTTTTCCGTCCCGGTCTCTGGAGACTCATGCGGGTATAATGTTATATAATACCCGGAATGGCGGGGGGGTGATATGGACCGTAATAATCGCGCTGCTGGTCTGTCGATTACGCGAATCCTCTGCTTGGCGCTCATGGGCGGCCTGGTGGCCTTGCTGGCCTCCCTGCTGGCCTGCAATGTCCAAGTCAGTCCCACCCGACGGGCACTCCAGCAAGTGCGGCCGGCCAGCAATACCGCCTTGTTGATGCGAAACGCCAGCTACCTTAAAAAGATAGGCCGGACGGAACTGGCAGTGGAGGAGCTGGAAGATGCCCATGCCCAGGAACCCGATAACCTGGAGATCCTGGATGCCCTGATCCAGTGCTATGAACAACTGGGCCACTTCGACCGGGCCCAGGAGCTTTACGAAGAGGGCCTTTCCCGGAGCGGCCACCATCCGGCCCTGGAAAACAACCGCTGCTATTCTCTCTACCTCCAGGGCCGCCTAAGCCAGGCGGAGTCCTGTTTCCGGAACGTCCTGGCCCGGCAGCCGGACAACCAGGCGGCCCGCAACAATTTGGGATTGGTATTGTGCCGCCAGGGGAAAGAGGCGGAAGCCCTGGCCCTGTGGCGGGAGGCTTTGAGCGAGGGCGAAGCCCGCCAGCGCCTGAGTCAGGCCCTGGCCTCTCTCGGCAAAGACGTGCCTCCCGGTCTGGCCGGTTCGCCCCTGGTTCCCGCCGCACCGCGGGTTGCCGCGTCCACCGGCACCGCGGCGGTTTCAGCTCCGTCGGCCAGTCCGGTTTCCCCGCCGGCTGCGATCGCTGCCACCCCGGTCGCGGCGCCCGCCCCTCAGGCCGCCAACCCATCCTTGTCCCCGGCGGTCCCGGCCGTTACCGCCTCCACTACCCGGCAAGCCCCACCGGCGAAGCCTCTTCACTCACCGCCGCCGGCAGCCGCGGCGACCAGGCCCACGAAGACCTCGGCCGAAGTTCTGTCAGTTTCGGACCTCCTCGGAACCCGGATCGAGATAAAAAACGGCAACGGTCGGCATGATGACGCCCGGCTTACCAGAACCCGCCTCGCCCTCGAGGGATTTAACGTGGTGAGCATCGGCAACCATCTCGACTTTGGCCTGGAAGACACGATAATCGCTTACCGGCCCGAGTCTTTCCGGGTGGCCAAGACGCTGGCCGCAAAGTATTTTCCGGGCGCCAAACTCCAGGTAGATGACACGCTTTCCCCGCTGGCCGATATCCGCATCTCCCTGGGCCGGGACCGGCTGGGCGGTCCGAATATGGCCCGCGGCCCTGAAGAGGGGCAGTGGGCGCGGGAATCCGCGCCTCCTTCTGTTCCCGATGCCCGGATAATCCGGGCTCAGGAAAAAGATTCCCCGGGCCTGGGACACCAGAAACCCTCCGCGCTTCCGGCCGCCACCCCTGATTTTCTCACCGCCCGGGAACTCAGCCAGGTGTTCATCGACCTCCGAAACGGCAATGGGGTGCCAGGGCAGGCCCGAGAGACAAGGGAACTACTTGCGGCCGAAGGCTTCTTAATGGTAAGCATCGGCAACCATGTTGACTTCGGAATTGAGAAAACCCTTATTGCCTATCGGCCGGCCGCAGCCCGGGTGGCCCAGGTGCTTGCCAAAAAGTTCTTTCCAGAAGCCATGCTACAGGAACAGGCAACTCTGCCTACCTGGATGGATGTCCAGGTGCTGCTCGGCCGCGACCTGATTCCCGGCCATCGGCACATGGCCCAGTCCCCTCCTGAGGAAACCCAACCTTAAAGGGCTCATTTCAGGGACCGGCGGGCCGCCAGCCAGCGTTCGCAGACGCGCCAGAGCATGGCGCCGAGTTCCCGGGCTTCATCTTCCGAGAATTCTTGGGGATCGAGCATCAGCGCCCCTTCAATGCCCTCGGCCTCAAGCAGCACTGCGAGCCGGCCATTTTCCCCGTGACCTACCTGCACAGCGTCAGCCGGCACCTCAATTTTCATGACTTACCCCTCCTTTGGCCGGAGAACGGCCGGCGCCGGATCAGCGGCTGCCTGTGTCCCGCGAAGCAGCCTGTCCTTTCATCGAGGGCTGGCGAAAGATATGGGAAATATCAAGAGAGTTTATCTGGCCCTTTTATTATGCCATATCCCTCCCGGCGTGGGCGCCCCGGTTCCCAGCGGCCAGCTGTTCCACCGCTCCGTCCGATTTGTTCCTTAAGCTGTTTTAAAAGGTTAATGAAAAGCAAAAACCAAGGCGGTATTATAGTAAACCAAAAGTAAACATGATATAGGAAATAAAAAAGTCAGGGAATCCTTATGGATCAGAAAAGCTTTTGGCCAAAGTCGGTTTTGCTTCTGGCTGTCCTGGTGATGATTTTCTCCTGCAGCAGCATGGAACAAAAGCGGGAAAACTTCATGACCCAAGGGAAAGCCTCCTTTGAAAAGGGCGATTACATCACCGCCAGATTGCATTTCAAGAATGCCCTGCAATTGGATCCGGAACTGGCCGAGGGGCACCTCTGGCTGGCAAAAACCGAATTGCATCTTCAGAATCCCCGGGCCGCGTTCGCGTCTCTCTCCAAGGCCATCGAGGTCAATCCCGCCCTCTATGAAGCCCAGATTCTTCTGGGGAATCTATTCCTCCTCGGCAAGAAGGTGGACGAAGCTGAGGCCAAGGCCAAACTGGTCCTGGCCCAAGAGCCTGACAACCTCGAAGCTCTGATGCTTTCCGCCGGGGTGGCCGCGGCCCGGGAGAAGCCGGACCAGGCCCTGGAAATTCTAAAAAAGGTAAAGGGCCTGGACCCCCATAAGACCGAGGCTTATCTGATGCAATCCTCTTTGGAATTATCTCAGAAAAAGCTGGACGCCGCCGCGGTCACCCTGGACGAAGGCATTAAGGCCAACCCCCAGAGCTTGCCGCTGTATCTGTCCCGGGCCCGGCTGGCCGAAAACCAGAAACAATTTGACCAAGCCGAGTCCATCCTGAAAAAGGCCGAAGAAATTGCCCCTAAGGATGTAAAGGTCCAGGATGAAATGGTCCGCCTATATGTCCTGCAGAAACAATGGGCCAAGACGGAGGAGACCCTGCGCCGGAAAGTAGCCCTTCAACCTGATGAGGATGCCCCCGCTGCGGCGCTGGCTCGTTTCCTCAGCGGACAGGGCCGCACCGCCGAAGGGGAGAAGGTCCTGAAGGACTTTATGGTCAAGCATCCCGAGAATAAGCAGGCCAAGTTTGCTTTGGCCAATCTCTACCTGACCCAGCGAAAATTGGGGCCGGCTGAAAAAGTTCTTACCGAGATAATAGACAGTAATCCCACCGGGCCGGTCGGCCTGCAGGCCAAGGGGCAACTGGCCCTCCTGCGCCTGGCCCAAAAACGCCAGGATGAAGCGGAGAAGCTCGTTGAGGAAATTCTGAAAGAAAATCCCAAGGACATGACCGCCCTGAAACTTCAGGGCCTCATGGCGCTGAACAAAAAAGATGGCTTAAAGGCGGTGAACAACTTTAGAATCCTCACTCAGGATCAACCTCAAAATCAGGAAAACTGGCTGCTTTTGGCCCGGGCCCACCAGATCAACAAGGAAAACCAGCTCGCTCGGGAAGCCGCCAAAAAAGCCCTGGAGCTCAAACCTGATTATCTGGAAGCCAGGACCTTCCTATACGGCACTTATATCCAGGACAAGGATTATGACGGGGCCATCAAGCTGATCAAGGATTACCTGCGCGCCAATGACAAAGACGTGGCCAACTGGGGCTATTTGGGGGACGTCAATGTCCTCAAGGGCGATGATAAGGAAGCCCGGGCGGCGTTCCAAAAAATGATTGAGCTGGAGCCCGGTAACCCTCAGGGCTACCTGAGAATGGCCGGGTTGAGCCGCAGGACCAAGCATCCCGAGGAGGCTGCCCGCTACCTGGAAGCCGCGCTCAAGCAGAACCCCAATTATTACCAGGCCCTGCGTCTCCTGGCGGCCCTCTACCAGGAACAAAAGCAGCCGGCCAAGGCCCTGGAAGCGGTGCGCGCCGCGCTGGCCAAAAACCCTAACAATCCAGAATTGCACCAGATACTGGGGGAAGTTTATCTGCTGCAGAGCCAACCGGAAGCCGCCGCCCAAGCCCTGGAAGAGGCCTTGACCTTGAATCCCAACGACCCGGAGGCCCTCAGGTTACTGGTTAGGGCGTACAGCCTCCTGCCGGAAAAATCCAAAGTCACGCAGATGCTGGAACACAAAGCAGAAGAACCCCAGGCCCCCCAGTTCTACGCCATGGCTTTGGCCCAGCTCTATGAACGGCAGCGGCAGGGCGATAAGGCCATAGCCCTGTATAACAAGCTTCTGGAGCGGAACGCCAGCACGGTGATAAAAAACAACCTGGCCTATCTTTTAGCGGAATACCAGCCCACCCCGGAAAATCTCGCCCGGGCCCAGAAACTGGCCAGCGAAATCCTGGAGGACAACCCGGAGGACCCCCGCTTGCTGGACACTCTGGGCTGGATCCATTGCCGGCAAAAGAACTACCGCGAAGCCAAAAAATACCTGGAAAAAGCCGTGGACCGGGCCCCCGAGCACCCGGTGCTGCAATATCACCTGGGTTTTTGTGCCGTAAAGTTGGGGGATACTGCGACCGCCCGCGCTGCTCTGGAGAAGGCCCTGGCTTTCCAGGGCAGCTTTTCGGAAAGGGAGGAGGCCCAAAAGCTCTTGCAGGAGTTACCGCCTGCAAGCAAGTGAAACTGATCTGCGGAAAAGAGGAACTGAAAAAAAGACAGACCCGAGGCTTCCTGGTCTGGCCCGTCAGCAGCTCCTAAAAAGTAGGCTTCCTAAACCACCTAAATTCACAAAAATCCTCGGCAGGGCCATTAAGCCCTGCCTTTTTTTTTGATTTATGCTATAGTGAAAAAACTTACGACTTATTTATCCTCTCTCTTTGCTTCTGAGGCTTGCCGGGTCGGCAGGTTCATATGTTGGCGCAGCCCATACTGAATTCGTTCAGCGCACTGGTATTTTTCCTTTGTGGCGGCCTGGGGTCTCCCAATCTCCCCTCGCTGCCCCCGGCGCAGCAGCCCCTCCTCAAAGCGGCCGCCCCGGCGTTGGCTCCGGAACAGCTTGGCCACCGCACCGTCGAGCTGACCCAACGCCTGGAGCCGGTGGCGACCCTTGAAATACCCCGGGAGTTGCTCCAGATGGTCTTCATGTCCGACCCCAAGCTGAGGGCTCGCATCGAGCTTCTCATTAAAAAATACGCCAAGCAAAATCGAATAGACGAAAAGCTGGTCAGGGCCGTGCTACACAAGGAATCCGGGGGCAATCCCACAGCCGTGTCCCCCAAAGGCGCCATGGGACTAATGCAACTAATGCCGGAAACAGCCGCCTCCTTAGGGGTGGAGAACCCCTTCGACGTAGAGCAGAACGTGGCGGGGGGCGTGAAGTATTTGAAATATTGCCTGGATCGCTTCAACCAGGATATCGTTCTGGCCCTGGCCGCGTATAACGCCGGGCCTGAGGCCGTAAAAAAATATGGCGGGGTGCCGCCATATCGTGAAACCGAGCAGTATGTCGCCGGCATCACTGGCCTCCCGGTAGAGGACGTCAAAAACAAAAATATCCCCCCAGAAGAGAGGAAAACCCAGGGCGGTAAACCGGATAGCCGCCAGGCCGACCGTGTCCCCAAACCTGCCTGGAATATAGTCCGAGCGGAAATCACCGTTCCGGCTCCAAAGTGGAAAATCCAACCCTTGGCCACCCCTTTGAGCAGCACCCCGGTAAAGGATGAAGTTGCCTCCGGCGAAACCGTCCGAGTCACCAGAAATTATTCTGCCCTGACAGAGGATGGTAAGAAGGCCGGCAATCCAGGGCACATTGCCATCCCCAGCTTCTTCAAGAAGTCTCAGTCGTGGTAAAAAAGGAAATGTCTCGGTTTATATGAGGCAAGCCTTGACAGTTTGGGGCAAATCCTCTTTAATATTTCCCATAAAAATTTCGATAATGCGAGTATGAGATTGAAGAAGAACCATCATTTCGGCAGGTTCGGGCAAACAGGACTTATTCTCACGACTCCCTGTATATTAAGACAATTGATCTGTCTGCTGTTGGGTTTGGCCTTCCTGGGGGCCCTGGGGTGCAATCCCCGGATGAGCCCTTCAGTCCAGGCGCAGGCCGCCGCCGCCCAACTGGTGGAAGATACTTACAAGTTAGGCCCCGAGGACGTGGTTGAGATTTCAGTATGGAAAGAGCCGGACCTCACTAAACAAATCGCCATCCGCCCCGACGGCAAGATTTCTTACCCCCTTATCGGGGAGGTCCAGGCCGCGGGCAAGACGGTGAAGCAATTGCGGGAGGAGATCAGCAAACGCCTGGAAAAATATGTGACCGACGCCCAGGTCACTGTGATGCTGCTTAAAACCCAGTACTATAAAATTTATGTAGTGGGGAAAGTCAACAAACCCGGGGAATTCCTGGTGGGACGGCCGGCCAATGTCATGCAGGCCCTGGCCATGGCCGGAGGCTTGACTCCTTTTGCTTCGCCCGGCAAAATTGTCATCCTTCGCCGCAGCGGCGGCACCGAGCAGACCCTTCCCTTTGATTACAAGGCCGTGTCCCGGGGACAATTCTTGGAGCAAAACGTGACTCTGTTGCCAGGAGATGTGGTGGTTGTCCCCTGAAAATCTCTTGGCGTCTTGGTGTGATTTGAATATTATCAGGCGCCTAAAGCCAGCCGGCGCCGCCGGATGATCGTCTTTGTCCTCCTAATTACCGTTCAAAGGATACCACCGTGGGGTTCATCGACAAGGCACTGGAAAAAGCCAAAGCCGAAAAACAAGACAAGCAAGGAATCGAGGTGCCTAAGGCGCCCCTGCCTGCGCTGGAGACGCCTCTTCCCCTGAAAGGCGCGGAAGCCGCAGCTATCGCCGGCATACGATACTCCGCCACCCGGACGGTCCCGGTGCAGATGGAGAAATTGCAGCGGCAGCGCATTATTTCGGGAGATGATAATAACTTGGTCAGGGAAGAATACAAGATTTTGCGCACCCAGATTCTGCAGCGTACTCAGGCGGAACGCCGAAACGCCCTGATGATCACCGGGCCTTTGCCCAACGAGGGCAAAACCCTCACCGCCATCAATCTGGCCATCAGCCTGTCCCATGAAGTGGATAAGACCGTGCTGCTGGTGGACGCCGATCTGCGCTCCCCCTCGATAAGCGGCTATTTCGGATTTCCCAGGACTCCAGGCCTGGTGGATTATCTATCCGGCGACGCCTCCATCCCTGACCTGCTGGTGCATCCTGAGGGTTTTGACAAGCTGGTCATCCTTCCCGGCGGGCGCGCGGTGGCCGGTGCGGCCGAATTGATCGGCTCGCCCATGATGGGCAATCTGGTAAAAGAGCTTAAAAATTTTTACCCCGACCGCTACGTGCTCTTTGATTTACCTCCACTCCTGTTCTATGCCGACTCCCTGGCCTTCGCGCCCTTCGTGGACGGCATCATTATCGTGGTGGAAATGGGCCGCACTTCCCGTGAAGATATCCAGAAGTGTATCAATATGCTGAAAAATTTCCCGATCATCGGCTTGGTCTTGAATAAGGTCTCACAAAGGGATCACGAGTGTTACTATTATTACTCCCATAAGGCCGGCCAGGAGAAAAAAGGACTTCGGGCTTGGATTAAATCCTCATGTATGAAGCCTTTTTCGGGTTGACGGAACGCCCTTTCAACCTTCTTCCGGATCCCGATTTCCTTTATCTGAGTCCTCAACACAAACTGGCCCGGGCCTACCTCGAATACGGCCTCACCCAGAAACTGGGGTTTGTGGTGCTGACCGGGGAGATCGGCACCGGGAAAACCACCTTGATCAAGTCCCTCCTGAGGGCCAAGCTGGGGAAACTGCGCCTGGGAGTTCTGTACCAGACCGCGTTCGGCGCCGAGGACCTCCTGGAGCTTCTCCTCACGGAATTCGAAATCCGCGGGCATTTCCACAGCCGGGCCACCCGCCTGGCAGCCTTCAACGAATTTCTCCTCACTGCCTACAGCCGGGGAGAACACGTCGTCCTGATAGTGGATGAGGCGCACAACTTGGGACCCGCGGCTCTCGAGGAGTTGCGGCTCCTGTCCAACATCCAGGCGGACAAGGAACCACTTCTTCAGGTTATCCTGGTGGGCCAGCCCAATCTCCGGGACCGGCTGCGCCAACCTGCTCTTCGCCAACTGGCCCAGCGGGTGGGAGTCCACTTCCATTTGCAGCCCCTGGATGAAGAGGAAACCAAGGAATACATTCAGTTCCGCCTGGCCCGGGCAGGCGGCAGCGGCATCTTCACAGCTTCCGCACTTGATAAGCTTTATGAGCTCACCCGGGGAGTCCCCCGCCGCATCAATGCCTGGTGCGACTTGGCCCTGGTGGCCGCCTTCGCCGAGGGCCGGCATGATATTGACCGGGAATTCCTGGAAACCGTGGTCGACGCCCAAGGGGGAAGCCTCGAGGGTCCGGAGCGAGGCGAAGCTGCGGTTCGGGGAGAAAATCTTTCAGATGTTCCAGGCTCCCAGGATCCCGATCAAGCTGCACCGATGGCCGGCAGTCCCGGCGCCTTTGCCGCAGAAGGCACCAGGGAGCCTTCCGGCAACAACCTGAGGCGCGAAGTCCTGGAACTCTCCGCCCGGATGGCCCGGTTGGAAAGCCTGGTCCTGGACCTGACCGGCCAGCTGGTCCCGGCCCTGACCAAATTTTTCTCCGGCCTCCCGCCCTCGTCGGACACTGCTGGGCTACCCCATCGCATTCCAGAAACGCCGCCCCCCCCCCAACCTTCAGAAACCGGCGCCACCTCCCCTTCTGCCCCCAAAAGCCGCTGGTGGTCAAGGATCCGCCGCGCCTGAGCAGCCGCCGACTTAGAAGGAAATACGGGGCCGGGTTGTGCCGGCGCAGGGGGTAAACCCTTGATTACTTTTTATAGAGGGATGGGGCCGGATCTGTCGCCCGCTGTTACTCTCTGGTTTTTCCAAGCGCTCGTTAGAACGAACTTTGAGCTTCGACACGGTTCCAGACCTACAAAGACTCGATGGTCCTTACGGTTGACAGGGACTTGTAACCACAATGCAGGCAGGCATGGATTTCGTGGGTAATCTTGTCAATCCGGCTGGCCAGCAGACTGACCGCACCCCCGAGGCAGAGGCCCCGCCGGCCGCATTGCGGACAGGGCGCGGAAAGCTTGAAACAATAACGGATTAATAGATTTTCAGTGATTTTCTCTGTGTTGGTCAAAAATTTTTTTACTTCCACCGGGGTTAGATTGTGGCGGAAATCATCATGTCCCTGCATGTAAATCCTGGTTCCGGGTCCTGGCCGGCAAAGGCCGGACGGACCACATCGGGCTTTGCATCCACCCCCAATGCCTTAATCTTTCCCCCAATGTTCCCGGAGAAACTGATCTCGGCCGGAATTCCAGCGATAAAATTTATACCGGGCGGCATGCGTCCGGTAATAGTCCTGGTGGTATCCTTCCGCGGGGTAGAACCTGGTAAATTTGATAATTGGCGTAACAATGGGCTGTTTAAACCGTCCTGACCGTGCCAGCGCGGCCTTGGATTCTTCAGCCGCACGCTTCTGCTCCTCGTCATGGTAAAAAATCGCGCTGCGATATTGTGGTCCCCGGTCCACAAACTGGCCCCCTGCGTCAGTGGGGTCAATATGCCGCCAGAAATAATCCAGCAATTGCCGGTAGGTCACTTTTTGGGGATCATAAAACACCTGTACCGCCTCGACGTGCCCGGAGTCGGCATAATTATCATAAGTGGGATTTTCTTGGCTCCCGCCCGTATACCCGGAAACCACCTTTGCCACTCCAGGAACCTTTTCAAAATCCGCTTCCATGCACCAGAAACAGCCGCCTGCAAAGGTGGCCACCGCCAGGTTTGCCGCCGCTTCCATGCTGCCCCTCTCTTCCCCAAGTTTTCCGGCCCACAGCCCGGCTCCAGCCCTTGCCGCAAACACCAGGGCAATCACCAGGAGGCCGACTGGGCCAAACCCTTTTTTTGCCATTAGCACAGAAAGTTATATTGAGCTTATAGAGATTAGCACTTCCCCGTCTGAGGTTCCAGCCTCAGGGAAAGCAGCACCCGAGTCCCTCGCCCCGGCTCGCTTGCAATACTGATCTGGCCGCGGTGCGCCTCGATGATCTTCTGGGTGATGGCCAACCCCAGACCGCTGCCCTTGGGCTTGGTGGAGAAGAAGGGCTGAAAGATCTTCTCCAGGGCCTCGGGCGGAATGCCGGGGCCGGTATCGCCGATCTCCACCGCCACCTTCTCCCCTTCCCGCCTGGTGGCGATGGAGAGGGTTCCGCCCTCGCACATGGCCTCAATGCTGTTTTTGACAATATTAAGCACCGCTTGTCGCAGGTGCCCCGGGTCGAACTGCATCTGGGGAAGCCGGGGATCAAGGTCCAGGACCAACTGAATCCCATTTTCCCTAAGGCTGGGTTCCAGACGCTGGCAAAGATCCTTTATCAGGTCGTTCAGATCCCCGGTCTGCAAACTGGGCTCGGCTATTTTGGCGTAGCCTCCCACCTCCGCCAAAAAGTCCTCCAGGCGCTTCACTTCGTCCACGATGATTTGCAGCTTTTCCCGGTTGGCCGACAAATCCTGGGCGGCATCCTTCAGGACCTGGCGGGCGAACCCGCCGATGAGCATCAGCGGGTTTTTGATCTCATGGCTGATATGGGCCGCCATATTCCCCAACGCGGCCAGGCGCTCGCTGCGCAGCAGTTCCTCCTCCATGCGCTTCCGTTCCCGCAAATCCCTAAAATGGCCGATCACGCCGATCTCCCGCTGATCTTCATGGAGCACTTGGGCGGAAAGCCAGATGGGGATAAGGGTGCCATCCTTGTGACGAACCAGGGTTTCATAGTTCTCGATTATGCCCACGCCGCCGAATTCAGGATCATGGATTTTCCGGTCGACTTCCTGAGCCTCCCCTGGGGCAAGCAGCTCGCGGATGTTCATCCTGCCGATGACTTCCTCCGGTTCATATCCTAAAATCCTGGCCGCGGTTTCATTGAAGGTAAATATCGTGCCGGCCACATCATACGCCACTATTCCATCCATGCAGGTGTGAATCAGAAGCTTTCTTTCGGCACTCAGGGCTTCTTCCGCCCGTTTGCGCTTGATCTGCCACCACATGGCGTTCATCAGCAGGGTCAACTGGCGGACATCGGCCTCATCATATTCTTCCTCTTTATCGGCCACCCCGGCCAGCGCCACGATGCGGCCGTCAAAAACCGGAATATGCAGATAGCGGCGTCCCCCTTCGAAGCCCTCCGGAAAGTCTCGTTCCTTCGGGACAAGCCGATCAAGGTCATTAGTGATAATGGGCCGCCGCCGCCGTATCGCTTCCCCCCACAGGCCAATGTTTTCCAGAGGGTAGCTGATGGGTCTGACCTCGGCTTCGGCTGCGGCCGGACCGGTGCCCGGCTTGAACCATGACTGCATGGTCAGTACGGATTCGTTCTCGTTGGTGAACGCCAGGTAGCCCATCTTGCTGCCGGTAAGCCGCACCCCCTCCTTTAAGGCGAAATCGGTGATCTCTTTGAGGCTGGCCTGGGTCATCTGGCTGAGTTGCCAGACCGCTTCGAGGCGTGATTCATCAAGGCGCAGATCCTCCTCCATGGTGGCCGTCAACACCGCCAACCCCAATTGACCTGCCAGGGACTGAAAAAAACCCACATGTTCCTTGGCAAAAGCCCCCTTCTGCCCGCTGGCCGCGGTCAGCACCCCCAGGGTTCTGGTTTCCGCGGTCAGCGGCGCCAACACCAGCGAGGCCTGAGTTTCCTCTTTGGCAAGCCCCTGGAGACGATCCGCCACCAAGGACGTATCCGGCACGGAAATGGTCTGTGATGCCGCCAGGCATTCTCCCAGAAGGGATTGGGGCCCGGGCTGGATTGCTTGATCCTGAGGCTCCCATACAAACCCCCGGGAGGCTTTTATATGAAGGACGCCGTCTGCTCCCAAAAGACGCACCGCACATTTTTCAATGCCCAACCGCTCCACCAGAAGATCGAGCACCCCTTCCACCAACTCCGGGATATGCTGGGAGGAGGCCAACCTCCGGGCGGCTTCATACAAGACCGACAGTTCCGCGGCCCGCCGTTTTAACTTTTCCTCGCTTTCCTCCAAGGAACTTGACACCTTGCTGAACAGGTCAAACACATCTTCCATACGGGAGCCCAGGCCTGCCAGGTAGCCGCTGACTATCACCTGGGCTGCTGCCGGGCCGATAGAGCCGGCGATGGTCCGCTCCACAAAATCTGCCAGTTCCAGCTTTTCCTTATCGCCCCAGTCCTGCTCCGGTATGCCCACCTCCCGTAAAAACCTTTGACTGGCTTCCCGGGCTTTCCGGCGGCCGACAAACTTCTCCATGAACAGGGTGAATTCCTCCAGGCTGGGAAGAAAGGTGAAACGTTTGTCCCGAGGCCGTTCCTCAAGTTTGAACACTTCGACGAAATTCCTGGCCTGCTCCTCTTCCCCCGGACCAGGGGCCGTCAACAGGGAGACCCCAACAAAGGCCCCCACATTGACGAACATGGACCAGAAAAAAGCATGGGAGAGATTATCCAGGCCGGACAGACCCAGAAAAGCCGTGGGTTTCAGCCACTTCAGGCCCCAGGGGCCGGCCTCCGCAATGCTTGGCGGAAACCAGCCCGCATCAATCAGATAAGGGAAGATCAGGGTATAGGCCCACAGGAGGAAGCCCAGCCCCAGGCCTGCCAGAGCGCCGGCCCTGGTGGCCTCCCGCCAGTACAAGGCGCCAAGGATGGCGGGAACCAGTTGCATGACCCCGCAAAAAGCAATCAGGCCCATGTCCACCAGCATGGCCGAAGGGCCGATCAACCGATAGCTGCCGTATCCCAGCAGGATCACCAGGACGATGGCCGTCCGTTTCAGGTTCAATAAAACGGCGGGGAGATACTGCTCCAGTCTGAGGCGGATGGCCCCCGGCATTACCAGACTGTTCAGCAGCATGGTGCTGACCGCCACCGAGGCCACGGCGACCATCGCGGTGGAGGCAGATAAGCCCCCCAAAAACGCCACCAGGGCCAGCCAGGGATAGCCGCTTTGCAGGGGCATTTGCAGGACAAAAGTATCCCCTTGGGCCGCCGGCAGGCCCAAAACCAGCCCGCCGCAGGCAATGGGCATGACAAACAGGTTGATCAGCAGCAGATACAGCGGCAGAAGCCACATGGCCGTGAGGATGTGCCGTTCATCAGTATTTTCCACCACCGCCATGTGAAATTGCCGCGGCAGGAAGGTGATGGCCCCCATAGCCAGCAGGGTCTGGACCATCACCAGCAGATAACTGTTTTGCGGGTTGGTGTTGAGCGCCAGGATTTCCTGGCAGCCCTTCATCCGGTGAATTTGCGTGAAAATGTCCTCCCACCCGTGGAATAAGACATAGGTCACCAAAAAGCCGATAGCCAGAAAAGCCAGGAGCTTGATCACGGATTCGAAGGCCACCGCGGCCACCATGCCTTCGTGGCGCTCCGTAGGGTCCAGGTGGCGCGCTCCAAAAAGAATGCAGAAAACCGCCAGAACAAGGGCGACATAAAAGGCGGTGTCGTGGAACACCGGCAGGCGTAGGGCTGACACGGCCGCCCCATGGACCAGGATATTGAAGGTGTCGGAAACCGATTTGAGTTGCAATCCGATATAAGGGACAATGGCCACAAGCACCCCCAGGGTAGTCACAACGCCCACCAGGGGCCGCTTGCCATATCGCAGGGTCAGAAAATCCGATAAGGTGGTCAGGTTGTTTTTTTTGCAGATGCGCAGAATCTTTCGGAGAAGAAACCACCAGAAGAACACCATGACCGCGGGTCCCAGGTAAATACTGAGAAACGGCAATCCCTGGGTTGCAGCCCGGCCTACACTGCCGAAAAAGGTCCAGGAGGTGCAATAGACCCCCAGGGAAAGGGTGTAAATATAGGGATTGGCGATGAGGCTGCGGCCCTGGGTCCGTCGCCAATCCCCATAATAGGCGATGGCGAACAGGAGCAACAGATAGCCGCCGGCGGCCAGGATGACCAGGTTCTGGTTCAGCATAAGAAGCTGCGCTCAGAAATCTCAGGAAAGTAAAAACCTTTGGCCCCAATAGAGGACGACGATAGCCACCAGCCACACGCCGAACAGGTAATAGATCAGCAGCGGCACCCCGGCCAGACACAGGTCGCGGTTGAAAATTTGGAGCAAGGGATAATTGAACAGAGCGAAAGCCAGAAATCCCAGGAAAACCAAGAGCTTGCTATTTTTGGGCATGACATCGCCTCTTCGCCGCAGCGGAAATGAGTTGAATGTTTTTTAAGAAAACTTTCCTGAACGGCCTCACCTCGGTGCCGGGCTGAGCCTGAACCACCTTCCCTCCCCAGACCAAATTCAGGTTAATATTTGGATTCATTAATTTTTTCTTTATTATCTCAGATTGCCCCGAATTGTCAAAGCGGATGCTACTTGACGGCGCCCGAGGGATGCCTAACTTAGGGGTATTCCGTCAGAAAGGAGGTGAGAACAGGATGAAGCAGGCGCTCAGTAAGGAGGTCCTGGCCAAGGAGGCTGCCTTCTGGGATAACATCAAGCGATTGCTTATGAATCCTGGTAAGGTATGCCATTCCTGAAAGAAGTGAAAGAAATAGGGTTGCCGGTTCGGCAACCTGAGGCAGGACGAGCACCGGCAGAGGCCAGGATATTGCTTGCCGCGGCGCCTGGCTTCTGCCGATCAGCAACTTTAGGGCGTTTTTTCCTATGAGTCCATCCTTTCGGACAGTTAGGCGCCCTTACACCAGACTGGCTTTACAAGATCCCCTTTTTAACAGGGTAAGTCGATTTCTTTAACCACCTAAGCAAATATTGGCCAGGCCTGCTCCATGCCCCTTATTAACGGCTACGAATTTTTCATCCAGTGGCATCTCACCGAACGCTGCAACCTGCGCTGCGCCCACTGCTACCAGGAAGCCCCTTCCGGCTCCCCGGAACTGTCTTTCCCGGAAATCATCGGGGTAATCAGGGAGGCGGCCGATATGCTGGCGGCCTGGCAGGATACCTACGGCATTGAAATTTCCCCCTCCTTCCAGGTTACCGGCGGCGAACCTCTGCTGCACCGGGACCTTCCGGCCATCCTGGCGGAGTTGAAAAAGCGGCAGTTTGCCGTGTATCTCCTGTCCAACGGCACTCTCATCACCGCATCCTGGGCTGAAAGGCTGGCGGCGCTGGGTGTTGACGGGGTGCAGATCAGCTTGGAGGGACCAGGGCCGATCCATGAAAGCATCCGGGGGCGGGACAGCTTTGCCTTAGCCCTTTCGGGGGCTCAGAACCTGGTGGCTGCGGGAGTCAAGGTCATCTTCAACACCACCCTGTCCCGTCTCAATGCCGCCTCGTTCCTGGAGTTGGCGCCGCTGTCGGCGTCCTTGGGGGTCCAGGAATTAGGTTTTGCCCGGCTGGTGCCCTCCGGGCGAGGGGAAGCCCTGCTGGACCAGATGCTGTCCCCCAAGGAATTATTGCAGCTTTACCAGGAAATCCTCTCGATCGACTTAAACGGTTTAGAGGTGGGGAGCGGCGACCCTCTGGCCAACGTTTTGACGGCAACGGACTCCCCCGACGATGCCGAAGACGACTCATTCCCCTGGGGCGGTTGCGCCGCCGGGGTTGCCGGCCTTACCCTGCTGCCGGACGGCACCATCCTTCCTTGCCGGCGCCTGCCGGTGCCCCTGGGAAATGTGCGCCGGGAGGGCCTGCGGGAGGTTTGGGCCACCTCGCCGGTGCTGGCAGCCTTGCGGGATAAAACCCGCTACTCCGGCAAGTGCGGTTCCTGTCCGCAATGGTCCCGGTGCCGGGGATGCCGGGCCATCGCCTATGCCTGGTCCAAGAGCCGGGGAGCCCCCGATTACCTGGCTCCGGATCCCCAGTGTTTTTCTGCCATGGAATTTTCTGATTCTTTCTGACCGGTGGCGGGAGAGCCGTCATGGCAAAATGGATCCTTGAATCCGACCATAGCTCCGCCAGCTTTGCTGTGCGCCACATGATGGTGACCTGGGTGCGCGGCATCTTCACCAAGGTCTCTGGCACTTTGGTTTTCGACCCTTTAAATGTGGCCGCCTCAGCCGTGGAGGTCGAAATCGCGGCCGCCAGTCTGTTTACCGGGGTGGCTAAGCGGGACCAGCATCTGAAAAGCGCCGATTTCCTGGATACGGACAAATATCCCAGCATCACTTTCAAAAGCACTCGGGTGGAGCCGGTGGCCCTGGATCACGCCTGGGTCTATGGCGACCTGACCATCCGCGGGGTGTCCCGGCCCGTGGTGCTGGACGCCCACTGGTCAGGCCCGGCTTTTTTCCAAGACGAGGGCACCCTCTACACGTCCTACGGCTTTCGGGGCAAGACCATGATCAACCGGGAAGATTTCGGCATGACCTGGAACACCGCGATGGCCCACGGCGGGGTCATGGTGGGGCGGCAGGTTTACCTCCGGGTGGATTCGGAGGCTGATCTGGTCGAAGACTAGGACCAGCCCCGGCCTTCGCTGTCCAAAAAAGACTTTTGCAACAATGCCCCCGCCCCATTCTTCCGGCCGCCCCTGATCGCGGCCGGCGTTTCCCACGAGAAAATACCGCCAGGAGGAAAGGCCATGAGCCAGGAACACCGAAGCCTGATTGCCCGCCTGAGGGAATCTCATAGTCAACAGAGATACATGTTTCTGTTCGGGGGCCTGCTTCTCCTCCTGGTTATTGCCCCGATTTTCCAGAAGTCCAATATCTACAGGGAAATCCTGGCCGGAATAACCTCGATCATTCTCCTTACCGGCATCTACTCCGTACTGCAGGAATCCCGCAAGTTATTCATCGCCGGTTTGTTCCTGGCCGCCTTAAATTTCGCCACCCTGTGGCGGGAGTATGCCGTCCGGACGATCACCGCGGCTATGGTGCATTATGTCGGCCTGATCATTTTTTTCCTGTTTATCATCATCATAATTTTGAGGCATATCTCCAAGGAAACCTCCATCAACCGCAATGTCATTTATGGCGCGGTAACGGTCTATTTGCTTATAGCCTTTGCCTGGGGTTTGTTGTTTGCTACCGTGTTTCTCGTGGATCGCCAAGCGTTCGTTCATGTCGTCACTGAGCCTACGGCCTCCTTTTCCCCGGTGCCCTTCTGGTATTTGAGTTTTATGACTATTACCACCATGGGCTACAATGACATAGCCCCGGCCAGCGACCTGGCCAAATCCCTGGCCATGATCGAAGCGGTGGTCGGGCAACTTTACCTGGTTTTGCAGGTCTCTTTGCTGGTGGGTTTGCGGGTCTCGGAGGTCTCCCGTCTGCGGGAAAGGAAGTAATGCCTTTCAGCTTTGGGTTTATGACAAAGGCAAAATAACCCCACGTTGGGTAAGTGCGGGGTAGCCAAAATTTAAACCCTGACGCTGAACGGCGGCCTGGACGGTTTGGCTTGGGCGAAATAAAGATCCTGCTGTTGGTAAATCTGAAGCCGCGCGGCCACCAGAGGGCATGGCCGCGCGGCATTGATGGCCAGGGAGCCGGACCCGGCGCCTGCGGCCGGAAATTTGTCAGACTTTCTTATCTCTGCCTGGGGCGCAGGGACCTGAACCCCGCTTGACGTCTCGGGAGCGGCCCTGGAAGATTGCTGCACCAGCAGCCAGGCTTCCCGAAAGACCCGGCTTAGCCGCAGGAGCTTGGCCAACTCCGCCATGCGGCCGGTTTTATAAAGCCCCTCGATATAGGCCAGGGCCTCCTGCGGGGTCTTGACCCCGGAAAAGTCATCCGGACCTGGATCCCTTTTTGGCGATCCCGGTTCGGCCGCACGGAGGCCGGACTGCTTCGGCCAGCCGGTCGGGTCCCGACTCTGAATGACCTCCCCCACGCCCATGCTCAGTCCCCTCTCTTAAAAACTGCCGGCCCGGCTCTCCTCCTGCATCCTGTCCTGCCCAAGGGCGAAACCTGGTGGCAGCCGTGTTGTTTTTGGTAAAGGTCATCACTCCAATGGCGCAGAAAAGATATCCTATCGCCATACCGATAATAACACCAATGAACAATTCCAACACTAAAATTTCCTTCTGTTCAACTTCACCCTAGTTGGAATAATGTTCAAAATAATTTTAATTATTTCTTGCATAAAATAAGCCAGCCGTTTTCTTGGTTGGGCTGTTCGAGTTTCTTGGCCGCTTGCCAAAAAGCGCAGATTGCCCCTGGGCAGGCAGCCATGTTTATATTTTTAAACAACAAGGTTCATAAAATGAAATAGCCCAGGCGGAGAAGCTTAAAGGATCTCCTGGTAAGGGAGTATTGGCTGCTGCCGGGAGCCTTACCTTTGGGAACCGGGGGGATTCCTGCCCCCGAGGGTTTGCTTATCCCTGGGGGGTTGCGAGAAAAGAATCTTTTACAATTCCACTTGGCTGCCCAATTCGACCACCCGATTGGGCGGGATGTTGAAATAAGTGGAGACATTCCAGGCGTTCCGGGCCAGGAAGGCGAAAAGTTCCTTGCGCCATCTGGACATCTCCGCGGTCCCGGTGCTCAATACCGTTTCCCGGCCCACATAGAAGGTGGCGGAATAAATGTCCACTTCCAGGCCGCTCATCGAGGCGATCTCCAGGATTTCCGGAACACTCGGGGTTTGCATGAAGCCATAAGTGGCTATAATGCGGTAAAAACCTTGGCCTAGATCGGTGATGCTCAGCCTTTTTCTCTGGGCGACATAGGGGGTGTTGGCGGAGACAATGGACAACAGAATCACGCGCTGAGGCAGGGACTCGGTGTGCTTTAAAAGATGGAGCAGCGTGATGGGCGTGCCTTTGGGCGACACGGAGAGAAACACGCCGGTGCTCGGGGTGCGCACCAGGTTATATTTTTCGATGTCCTTTAACAGAACCTCCACCGGCACCCTGGCGTCCTCGTAACGCTTGGCCAACAGCGCCCGGCCGTCCTTCCAAGTGACCATGACAATGCTCAGCAACAGCGCCACGGTCACGGTAAACCAGCCGCCGTCCACAAACTTGAGCAGATTGGCGCCGAAATAGGACAGGTCAAAGAAAAGGAAAACGATGGTGGGCAACAGGGATTTCCATAAGGGCCAACCCCAATTGTAGCGGGTAACGTAAAAATACAGGATGGAGGTGATGGTCATGGTGCCGGTCACCGCAATGCCGTAAGCCGCGGCCAGGCGGCTGGACTCCTTGAAGGCCAAGGCCAGCCCCAGGCAGCCGACCATCATGACCGTGTTAACCCAGGGCATATAAATTTGGCCCTTGGTTTCCCCGGAGGTATGCACAATGTGGAGGCGGGGGCAATAGCCCACCTGGATGGCCTGCTGGGTGAGGGAATAGACCCCGGAGATCATGGCCTGGGAGGCGATGACCGTGGCCGTGGTGGCCAGGGCCACCATGGGATAGAGAATGATCCGGGGCACCAGCTCATAAAACGGATTCGCTGCGGCCTTCGGCGTCTCCAGGAGGAGCGCGGTTTGCCCGAAGTAATTAAGGAGAAGCGCCGGAAACACCAGCATAGTCCAGGACAGGCGGATGGCCCGGCGGCCGAAATGGCCCAGGTCGGCATACAGGGCCTCGCCGCCGGTGATGCACAGGACCACTGAGGCCAGGACCACCATGCCGTGCAGGTGGTTTTCGGCAAAAAAGGCCACGGCGAACCGGGGATCCAAGGCATGCAGGATTTCCGGCCTCTTGAGCACCTGGATCAACCCGAACGCGGCCAGCGTTGCAAACCAGACCAGCATGATGGGGCCGAAGACCTTGCCGATGCGCTCGGTGCCGTGGCTCTGGAAGAGAAACAGGCCTACCAGCACCCCGCAGGAGATGGGCAAAACATGGGGTTCAGCCGCGGTGGTGGCCAAGTTCAGGCCCTCCACCGCAGACAGCACGGAGATAACCGGGGTAATCAGGCCGTCGCCGTAGAGCAGCGCAGCCCCGAAGATGGCCAGCAGCACCAGGCGCCCCACCGTTCGCTCGGAGACATGCTTGGCCCCTTCCCCCAGGAAAAGCGCGGCCAGGGCATAGATCCCCCCCTCCCCTTCATTGTCGGCCTTTAAAATAAAGGTCACATACTTGATGGTAATCACCACCATCAGGGACCAGAAAATCAGGGACATGACGCCCAGGATATTGTTATGGGTGATCGCGATGGCATGGTGGCCGTGGAAGCATTCCTTGACGGTATACAGCGGGCTGGTGCCGATGTCGCCGTAAACGATCCCCAAAGCCCCCAAGGCCAGGGTCAGGGTTCTCTTGAGTGATTGACTTTCAGTGGGGGAATGGCCTGCGATTCCGGAATTTCTCCGGTCTGAAGCGGCTGGGGACGGCCGCCGGCCGCCCTGTGCAGAACCGTTGCCCATGGATATCCCCCAGACCAGATATGGTGGGAAAATAACCTCCGGACAACGTCCCGGTAGGTTTCTCCCCATCGACGCCTGCGAGGTTAGCTGACGGGCTGGGACCGATGAGGCTGTCCTCCGCCTTGCGACGATACGCCCCGGATTCTCGGATCCCCCGCTCCCGTTGCGACTGACGGGACTCGGCGCACCCTAGGTATATCCCGCCCGGGAATTGCCCTGCAAGAACTTTCTCGCCCGCGGCCCGAAGAAAAGTCACATGATCTTGGCCACACCTTCTCCCTCGGGGGAAACCGCTCCGGGGCAATATACCGCCCCAGGCTTCAGTCGGTCTGAGGCCCCGACGCCTTCAACGCCTCCTGATAAAACTTCAACGAATACTGCTTCACCATCCGCCGGGCGCTGAAGGTCGGCAGAGTGCTTTTCATGGCCGCCTTCATAATCTTGACCCAATTCCGGGGCGTGCCCTCGGAGTCGACGTCATAGAATAAAGGCACCACATGCTGCTCCAGGAGGTCATAGATAGCCGCGGCATCCTTGGCCTCCCGGTCCGCCGCGTCCTCACCGCCGAAGGCCCAGCCGTTGTCCCCGGTAAAGCCCTCCGGCCACCACCCGTCCAGGATGCTCAGGTGGGGGACCCCGTTCAGACCGGCCTTCATGCCGCTGGTGCCGCAGGCCTCCAGGGGCGGGAGGGGATTGTTCAGCCAGACGTCCACCCCGTGCACCAGGTATTGGGCCCACTGTTCGCCGTAGTCTTCCACGAACGCCACCCTGCCGCCCAGCTGGGAGTCCCGGGCAAAATTGAACACCTTTTGCAGCATGCGCTTCCCCGGATCATCCGCGGGATGAGCCTTGCCTGCAAAGATGATTTGCACCGGCCGCCGGGGGTTAGTCAATATTTTGGCGAGCCTGGGAAGGTCAAAAAAGATCAGGTCAGCCCTCTTATAAGTGGCGAACCGCCGGGCGAAACCGAGGGTCAGGGCCTTGGGATCAAGCAGGGTGCCCCCCGCCGGGACGATATAATCCGTCCGCTCCTCCATCCAGCGCCGGCGCACCGATTCCCGGATGCGGTCAATCAATTTGATCTTCAGCCGGCAATGGACCTGCCAAAGTTCTTTGTCCGGAATCGAGTCAATCGCGTCCCAGGTCTGGGGATTGTCGTGCGCCGCCAGCCAATCAGGCCCCAGGTGCGCATTAAAGAGCATCGCCATTTTGGCTTCGAGCCAGGTGGGCACATGGACCCCATTGGTAACATAATCTATCGGGACTTGTTCCGCCGGCCGGTCCGGCCATAAAGGCTGCCACATGCGGCGGGTGACTTCCCCATGCTTTCTGCTGACCCCGTTGCGATAAGCAGACAGGCGCAGGGCAAAAGCGGTCATGTTAAAGCCGGCATTGGCATCCAGGGGGGACTGGCCCAATTGCATGAAAGCCTCGCGGCTCAGCCCCAGTTGCGGATAATAGTTGCTGAAATACTTATCCATCAGGTCAAACGGAAAAACATCATGGCCCGCCGGCACCGGCGTATGCGTGGTAAAAATGGTGGTTTTCCGGACATGTTCCGCAGCTTCCTCATAACCCATTCCGCCCTCCAGCCTCTCCCTGATCCTTTCCAGCAAGGCAAAGGCCGGATGCCCCTCGTTCATATGCAGGATGGAATGGCGGATCCCCATGGCTCTCAGCATCTCGCTGCCGCCGATGCCCAGGACGATCTCCTGGAGCAGGCGCTGTTCCAAGTCGCTGATGTACAGATGGTCGGAAATACGCCGGATGGCCGGCTCATTGATGTCCAGATCAGTATCCATCAGGTAAAGAGGGATGCGGCCCACCTGGACCTTCCAGACCGCCACATGGATGCCATTTGGGATGAAGGGGACCTCCACCACCAGTTGTTTGCCCTGGCTGTCCAGAACCCTGACGATGGGCGCCGCGTCGCGGTCCAGGGATTCATCCGCGCTGTCCTGCCAGCCGTCTGCCCGGATTATTTGGCGCAGATAGCCGTCGGGATACATGAACCCCACCGCTACCAAGGGCAACCCCAGGTCGCTGCTCTCCTTGAGATAATCACCCGCCAGAAACCCCAATCCCCCGGCATAAAACGGCAACGTCCGGTGCAGGCCGTACTCCAGGGAAAAGTACGCTATGGGAAAGCAAGCCGCGCCGGTAATATTTTCCCTGAACCAGCAGGTCTGGGTCTCAATCTCCTGGTGGAATTGCGCCATCACCCGGTCGTGCTCCTTCAGGTAGTCGGCGTCCGCCGCAGCCTTTTGCAAGGTCTCCGGCGGCAGGACCTCCAGCAGCTTGACAGGGTTGTGCGCCGCGTCTTTCCACACTCGCCGATCCAGTCTCTTAAAGAGCATCCGGGCGGCGGGATGCCAAACCCACCAGAGATTAAAAGCCAACTGCCCCAATCCGGAGATTCTCTCAGGAAGATGAGGAAACCGTTCCTGAACTACATCCATATCAGCCCTCCTTTACCCGGTGATAGCGACAGACCTTCTTTTGCCAGAATCTGTGCCGCTAAGCCCTGGGGCTTGAACCCCGCCGCTCCTCCCGAAAATCTGTCCGGAGCTTGCTCCCTTTATCTTAAGCACGATTCAGCCAAACGTAAGAGCGCCCCGCGACTTACTTCTCTTTACGATTATACCCCTTGCTCTGCCAATAGGATAATGCTTGGGGGGCGGGCCGGGAACGTCGGGCGGGTTTAAAGCCCGCCGGACCGTTTGAGATTTCTTATCGGATACCGTGCCGCCGGGGATTCACTTTTGCGGGCAAATTTGTAATAGTGTCGAAGAAGCCTCATCTCTCAAAGATTGCACTTTGCGGTTGTGCATGGAATAGGAGTATGGCAATGACTGGTGACAATCCTCAACCGACCATCGAGGAACTTTTGGGAACCGAAACGCCGCTTTATGCGGCGCGCCGCTCTTACCGGCCGCAGTTATGCCCGGCCTTGGCCAAGGGCGCCGGGGTCACCCGACCCCTGGCGGGCTTTGATCTCCAGGTGCTCAAGGTGGCCGCGGAACAGTTGCCCTACGTGAGCCAGAACAAACTGGTGGAAATCGTCCCTCAGGATCCCCAACCCCACGAGGACAAACCCCGGCGCCTCGGCATCGTCCTTTCCGGCGGTCCCGCTCCAGGGGGGCATAATGTCATTGCCGGAGTCTATGAGGCCGCCAAACGGGCCCATCCTGACAGTACCTTGATCGGTTTTCTCTCCGGCCCCAAGGGCATCATCACCAACAAACACACGGAAATTACCGGGGAGATGGTGAGCCGGCACCTTAATTCCAGCGGCTTTCACATGCTGGGCACCGGCCGGGACAAGATCGACACCGACGAAAAGATGGCCCAGTGCCGGCGAACCTGCGCCGACCTGCAACTATCCGGCCTGGTGGTGGTTGGCGGCGATGACTCCAATACCAATGCCGCATTTCTGGCGGAAAACCTGCGGGACCTCGGCACCCAGGTTATCGGCATCCCCAAGACCATCGACGGCGATCTCCAGGTCCCCGGACTCCTCCAGGTCCCCTTCGGTTTCCACTCTGCGTGTATGGCTTTTGCCACCGAGATCGGCAACCTGAATTCGGACTGCAAATCGGACCTGAAATACTGGCACTTCAACCGGCTGATGGGCCGCAGTGCCTCCCACATCGCCATGGAGGTGGCCTTTCAGACCCACCCCAACGTCATTCTCATCGGGGAAGAGATCGAAGAAAAGGAACTCACCATCCACAACGTGGTGCGCCTCATCGCCGACGTGGTGGTGGAGCGGGCCAGCCAGGGAAAGAATTACGGCACCATCCTGATTCCTGAGGGCATCCTGGAATTTATCCACGAGATCAACATCTTGATCATCAAAATCAGCTACATTATCGCCGCCTATAACCGGGAGGCCACCGAAGAAGAATCCTTTCATAAGCTTTCCTACGAGGAGCAGGTGCAGTTGATTGACAACAGCGACATCTGGCGGGACTACGACAGCCGCGTATTCCTGGGCTTTCCGTCCCTTCTCCAGAGGGGCCTGTTGCTCCCCCGGGACAGCCACGGCAATTTTCAGTACGCCCAGGTCAACACCGAGCGCATCCTCCTGGAGATGGTGTCCACCTACCTGCGCAAGCAGCGGGCCAAAGGGATTTACAAGGGCACTTTCCGCACCCAGAACCACTATTACGGCTATGACGGCCGCGGCACCTTTCCCACCAAGTTTGATTGCGACTATGCCTATAACCTTGGATTTACGGCCTACAGCCTGTTGGCCAACGGGTGCACCGGCTACATGGCGGCTATCAAGGACCTGCATAAGCCCATCGAGGGCTGGCAGCCCATCGGCATCCCCCTGGCCGCGCTCATGCACCTGGAGGAACGTAAGGGGCGGCTGGAGTTGGTGATCCAGAAGCAGCGGGTGGACCTGGAATCACGGGCCTTCAAACTCCTGGAGCAAGAACGGGTCAAATGGGCCAAGGACGACCTCTACCGCTTCCCCGGACCGATACAGTTCCAAGGCCCGGGCGCGGATTCCAAGCCCCTGACCTTGCAGTTGAACAGCCTGGCCTGAAGAAACCGGAAACCAATCAGCCGCCTGGTTCCCAGCCGCCGCCCAGGGCCTTGTAGAGGGCGATGAGGTCGGTGCCCAGGTTGCGGGTACTCTGGGTCAGGGCATCTTCGGTGAGGAAGAGGTTGCGCTGGGCATTCAGCACGTTTAGAAAGTCAGTCTTGCCGGCCACATAGAGCCGCATGGCCAGATCCACGGCTTGACGGTTGTTCTCCACCGCGGTGGCCAGGGAGTTTCGGCGCTCCTGTTCTTTGGCATAGGCCACCAGCGCCGTTTCCACGTCCTTCAAGGCGGTCAGCACCGTCTGCTGATATTGGAGCAGGACCTGTTCTTGGATGGCTTTCTGGGCCTCGACGTTCCAGCGGATTTTCCCCCCCGCAAATACCGGCCAGGTGACGCTGGGGCTGAAAGACCAAAATCTGCTGCCCGCGGTTCCTATCCGGGCGATGTCGTTGGCCGCGAACCCCAGGCTGCCGGTAAGATTGAATTTGGGGAAAAGATCAGCCACCGCCACCCCGATGCGGGCCGTGGCGGCATGAAGCTGGGCTTCAGCCCGGCGGATGTCGGGGCGCCGTCTCAGGAGGTCGGAGGGCAGCCCCACCGGCACCTTCGGCGGGGTGGGCGGCATAGGGGCGGCGCTGGCCAGTTCTTTGGCCAAAAAGGCCGGTTCCTTGCCGAGGAGCACCCCGAGGCTAAAAATGGCCGCCTGGGCCGAGGACTCCAGCGTCGGGATGGTGGCCGCGGTGGTGGCCACCTGGGCATCGGCATTGGCCACGTCCAAGCGGCTGACAAACCCGGCCTGAAAACGCTTGTGGGTGATCTCCGCGGTTTTTTTCTGGGCCTCCAGGTTCTTCCGGGCAATGTCCGCCTGGTGCTGAAAACCCCGGAGATTGAGGTAATTGGTGCCCACCTCGCTCACCAGGGTGATAAGAACATCCCGGCGGTCCTCCACGGCGGCCTGGAGGTCTGCGGTGGCGGCCTCAAGGCCGCGGCGGGTGCCGCCGAAGATATCCAGCTCCCAGGACGCATCCAGGCCTACCTGGAACAATTCCCGGAAAGGGCCGATGGTGGAAACTGCGGTCCCCCCGCCGGGACCGACAGTTTCGCTGGAACTTTGGCTGCGCTGGTACAGGGCCGAGGCATTGATCTGGGGCCACAGGCCTGCAGCCGCCATCCCCCGGACAGCCCGAGCCTCCCGGATCCGGGCTTCCGCGGTCTGCAGATCCAGATTGGAAGCCAGAGCCAGGGACACCAGGGAATCCAGGATGGGGTCGCGGAAAGCTTGCCACCAGCGCGCCTGCACCACCGGTTGGGGTACCGCCTGGCTGGCGACGGTTTGGCCGGGGGTGGCCGCCGGCTTGGCTTCCAGGCTATAGTAGGCCTCCGGCACCTTGGCTTTCGGAGGGGAAAAGTTGGGGCCCACCGCGCAGCCGGCCAAGGTCAGGAATGAAAGGATTACCAGTCCCAAATTCCGTGAAAGTCTGCCACATTCAGGGTCATAGCCGACCTTAGGAGTCATGCGCCGCTTATCTTCCTCAAAACTTCGGATTAGACGTCACAGCCCGAACTTTTGCTACTCATACCGCAAGGCGTGGATGGGGTCCAGTCTCGAGGCCTTCCAGGCCGGGTAATAGCCAAAAATAATACCCACGGTCACCGAAACGGCAAAGGCCGCCAGGATGGCCTCCAGGGAAATCTCGGTTGGCCATTTGAGCATGGCGGTCACCAGAATGGAAACGCTCCGGCCCACCAGAATCCCGGCGACCCCGCCGCAGAAGCACAAGAGCACAGCCTCCACCAGGAATTGCTGGAGGATATCCCGGCTCCAAGCCCCTACGGCCATACGCAGGCCGATCTCCCGGGTGCGCTCCGTCACCGACACCAGCATGATATTCATAATGCCCACGCCCCCCACCACCAGGGAGATCAGGGCCACCACCAGGAGCAGTTTGGTCATCATGGTGGCCGTGGAGGTCAGAGCCCGGGTCATCTCGGTCATGTCCCGGATGCTGAAATCCTCCGGTTCCCCTGGACGGATCCGGTGCCTTTCCCGCAGCAACTGGTTGATTTGTTTGATAGCGGTGGGAATCTCCGGAGTGGACCGGGCCGCGGCCAGAATCTGGTCAACATTGGTAAACCGAACCGGCAGGGGCGTGTCGGCCGCCTGAATAGCGGATTGCTCCGGGTAAAGTTTCAGCTTCTTGGTGGGATACAAGTCGCTTAAGGTGTTGACCTGCTGCGAGGTGTCGGTGCTGGTGGACCCGGTGGACCCCGTAGACCCGGTGGCGCTCTGGTTGACGTTGCCCATGGAGGATCCGGCAACCCGGTATTTGATGGCGGTCCAGGGCGCCAGGAGGATGTCGTCCTGATCAATCCCCATCATGTTCGCCCCCTTGGAGCTGAGGATGCCGACGACCTTGAACGCGACGTTGTTGATCCGCACCTCCTTGTCCAGCGGGGATTCGCCCTGGAAGAGCTCCCGCACCAGGCGCTGGCCCAGCAGGCAGACTTTGCTGCCATTGCGGACGTCCTGTTCCGAGAACATATCCCCTTCGGCCACCGGCCATTCCCGCACATCCAGGTAGGAGGGCGTCGTCCCATAGATGAAAACCGGCACCCAGTTTTTATTGCCGTAAATGACCTGGGTGCGGACCCGCACAATGGGAGCCACGGCCCTCACCGCAGGACTTTCTTTCAGAATGGCCTCAGCATCCTGGGGGGTCAAGGTCATGACGCTCCCCATGCCGAAGCTGACGCCGCCGCTGCTTGCAGTACCCGGCAGGATAAGCAGGTTGTTGGCCCCCATGCTGGCCATGGTCCGCTGGATGGCGGTGGAGGAGCCCCGGCCGATCTCCATCATGGCGATGACCGCCGCAACCCCGATAATGATGCCCAGGGCGGTGAGCGCGGCCCGCATGTAATTGCGGCGCAGGCCCTGCAAGGCGGTGCGCAGCATCCAGCGGAGACGGGGCCAGGCCCACAGCGGCCGCCGGTAAGGTTCTTCCGGCTTCCCGGACTCAGGCTCCCGGGGGGCCGGGGCCGGCGAGGTTTCATCGGATTCTATCCGGCCGTCACTGATGCGCACAATGCGCTTGGCGGCGCGGGCCACGTTCTCATCATGAGTCACCAGGATAATGGTCACGCCATCTTCATTGAGCTGCTTGAACAGGCCGAGCATCTCCTCGCTGTTTTTGGAATCGAGGTTGCCGGTGGGTTCATCGGCGAACAGCAAGGTCGGATGGTTGACCAGGGCCCGGGCAATGGCCACCCGTTGCTGCTGCCCCCCCGAAAGCTGGGAAGGTTCATGATCCAGCCGATCCCCTAACCCCACCCGCTTGAGGAGGTCCTCGGCCCGTTGGCGCACCTCCTGGTCTGTGAGGTTTATGCCGTTATACGACAGCGGCATGATGACGTTTTCCAGGGCACTAGTCCGGGCCAGCAGATTAAAGGTCTGAAAGACGAAACCGATTTTCCGGTTGCGCAGCAGGGCCTGTTCATCGGCGGACAGCCCGGAAACCTCCTGGCCATCCAGCCAATACCGGCCGGAAGAGGGACGGTCCAGGCAACCCAGGATGTTCATGAGGGTGGTTTTCCCTGAGCCCGAGGTTCCCATCAGGGCCACAAACTCCCCCTGGGACACGGTGAGGGATACGCCTTTCAACACCGGCACGTCGATTTCGCCCAGGTGATAGGTCTTATAGATATCCTGCAGTTCAATGAGCGGCATAGATTAAACAACCGAGCGGTCGCAGGGCTTGAGGAATGAGTTTCCCCAAGGTTAATGCCCCTGTCCCTTCCCGCTGCCCCGGAAAAGTTGGGGGGTAAAGGGACTGGCTGAGGAGGTTTGCCCTTCTTCTTTGAGTTGCTCGCCCAGCACCACCTGCATGCCCTCTTTGACATCGGGGCTTTGGACCTCGGTCAGCGAGCCGTCGGTCACCCCCAGGGTAACGGCCACCGGCTGGACAAACCGGCCGTCGGGAATCCAGACCATGCCTTGGCGGGCCGACTCCCCAGGCCCCTTGGCGGCGGCCGCGGCCGGGCCATTCTTCTTCCCCGGCCTCCCTTTGGGCGAGGTTTCCCGAAAACCGGGGGAAATCTGCTCCGGCTGAGGCAGCCACCGCAATGCCGCATTGGGCACCATCAGGACGTTTCGGCGCTCCGCCAGCTTGAATTTCAGATTGGCGGTCAGGTAGGGAATCAGCTTGCCATCAGAATTATCGGTGTTGACTTCCACTACATAGGTCACCACGTTTTGCGTCATGGTGGCGTTGAGCCTCACTTTCCCGACCACCCCCTCAAAAATCATCCCGGGGTGGGCATCCACTGTAAAGGTGACCGGCTGACCGGGTCTGATGTTGCCGATATCCGCCTCGTTCACCGAAGCCCAGACCTGGAGGCGCGTGAGGTCCTTGGCAATCAAAAAGAGGCTGGGCGCGTTGAGGCTGGCCACCACCGTCTGCCCGATATTCACCCGGCGGTCCACAATAACTCCTTTCACCGGGGACCGGATGGTGCAGTATTCCAGGTTCTGGGCAGCCCGGCGCAGCGTGGCCTCGGCCTGAGCTATCGCATCCCGGGCCTGCACCAGCGCGGCCTGTCCCACGCTCAGATTGGCCTTGGCCACTTCATAAGCGGAGAGGGCGGCGTCAAAGTCGCTCTGGGACAGGGCGTCGGACGGCCCCAGTTGCCTGGCCCGAAGCCACTCCCTTTCCGCCTGGAAAAGTTTGGCCCGCAGTTGCCCCAGGTCGGCCTCGGCCCGCTTGGCATTGGCCTTGGCCTGGGCCACCTGCGCCTTGGCCTGGGCCACCTCCGCGGCATAAATGGCATCATCGATCTGGGCCAGGACCGTCCCGGCCTCCACGACGGAGCCATAATCAATAATTTTGCCATTTTTGTCTTTCCCGAAAGCCACGATCCTGCCGGCCACCTGGGCCCCCACGTCCACCACTTCCTCCGGTTCCACGGTGCCGGTGGCGCTGATGCTGGCCATAAGATCGCCCCGGGTTACCGCCGCGGTGCGGAAGCCCCCATTGTCCTGACGGTGGCGGGACCAGGACCACAAGCCTCCAAGTATCAGCAGCACCACCAGGCAGATCAGGACCAGCCTTTGCCAGGACCAGCGTTGGGCGGGGAAAGCCAGTCTTTCCAGAAGATTGTTTGCCATATTCGTCAGCGAAATGAGACCCCTGGGTGTATTAAAAAAGGGGCTTTGGCCAGGCCAAACCGGGCCTGCCCTGCCACCTTCCTTGTATAACAGGAAAAAAACCCATTTCCGTCGCCCGCCTGCGGTTTTTCTGGCCGGCAGGCGGTATTTTTTTATTATACCATAACCTTAGGCCACAAAATAGATAACCATTTAATATTATAAATGATTTACCTTTTAAGCGATTGTCCCGGATGAAACCGTTGGTTTAGGGCTAAGCGCTCAGAAAGCCTTAGGGACTGATTCTTTATGGGGCTCAGCGCCGGGCGCCGGCCAGCAGGCGCCCCAGGCGGGAGCGGGACAGCCCCACCGCTCCTGAAGGGCAGACCTCGTTGCAGCACCAGCAACGGACGCAGCGGTCCAGGTTGACCACGGCCTTGCGGTCTTGCAGGCGGATGGCCTGCTGAGGGCAGGACTCCGCGCACAGAGCGCAACCGGCGCAGAGATCGGGGTTGATGCGGGGGCGGGGCAACATTTCTTTGCCCAGATAATCTTTGAGACGCCGGGGAAGCCAGGAGAGGCCTTCCAGGCCGTCTTCGAGGGTATTGGGGCTGGGGAGGCGGAAGTCGGGCAGGCGGGCTGCTTCCAGAGAAACGCCCCGCACTTCCACCGGGGGCGGGGGGGCTATCTGAAAAAGCGGCACTGTCCCCGGAGCCAAGCCCATCATCCTACTCATGACCCAGTCCACCGCCAGGGGATTGACCCCCGCCAGGAGATACCCTACATGTCTGGCCCGTCCCCAGGTGGGGCCATCGCCGTCCATCCCCAGCACGGCGTCCACCACGGACAGCCGCGGCTGCAGGTAGTCCACCAGGTCCAGGAGCAGCCCCATGAAGTCCGCCGGATCTTTCAGGCGGGTGTGGTAGGCCACTTTCATGACCCCGGAAACCGCGCCATAGAGGTTTTTCACCGCGCCGGTGAGACGGGCGAAAAGATGAGTCTTAAATTTGGGCAGGTTGAGCAGGGCCGGGGCCGCGGCAAAAGAGCGGTTCAGGGTGACCACCCGGAGGCTGCGGGCCTGGGGGATTCTCACCTCCACCGGTTCGAGGTCCAGGTCCAGGCGCAGGCCCAACTCCTGGGCCACGTCCTCCATGCCGGTGCGGCGATACAAGAATTTCAGGTAGCCGGGGCGGGCCGGGCCCGCGGGGCTGTCCCCCACCGCCACCTCCCGGCCCGCGGCCTGCAGGATGCGGGCCATGGCCCGGACCACCGCCGGGTGGGTGGTGACGGCCCGCTCCGGGGCAAAAGGGCCGGCCAGATTGGGCTTAAGGTAAACAAGGGCTTCGGGAGGGAACAAAGGCTGCCAGTCCCCCAGCAAGTCCAGCGCAGTTTCCAGGACCTGCCTTACTTCGGCGTGGTCATAAGAATTACAGGGCACCAGGGCCACCGGCGCGGGGGCAAGGTTCATGGCCGGGTTGAGGCCTTGAGGCCGGGAAGAGGTCTGTCCGGATTTTTCCATATCGCTCGGTTCCAGGGTTGGGGGAAAATTGCTTTTAAGGGCCGGGACACATTGGTTCAGGATACCAGAGGACCGACGGCTTCGCCAGGGCAGGGTCAACTCTCCCAGACCAGCCGGGCATCCACCGCCCAACACCCCTGGCCATTGACGATAACCGGGTTCACATCCACCTCCTTGAGGCCCGGTTCCGCTGCCGCCAAGCGGGAAAGGGCCGCCAGGGCCCGGGCCAGTTCCGGCAGGTTTGCCGGCGCCTCACCCCTGACCCCCTGCAACAGGGGATAGGCCTTTAACCCCGCCAAGAGCTCCAGGGCCTGCGGTTCGTCAATAGGGGCCAGGGTTTGGGCCAAGTCCTGAAAAACCTCGGTATAGATCCCGCCCAGGCCGCAGACTACTACCGGACCAAAGGTGGCATCCCGTTTTACCCCGAAAAGCACCTCCTTGCCGGCCAATTGCTTCTGAACCAGGATACCCCAGGGTTGATCTCCCCGGACCTTGGCTGCCAAGGAGTGAAAACCACGAAGCAAATCCGCGTCACTGCTGACATTGAGCCGCACTCCACCCCGGTCCCACTTGTGCACAAACTCCGGAGAAATGATTTTCAGAACCACCGGATAGGCCAATTTCCGGGCGACGGCCTGGGCCTCCGCCGGCGACTGGACCAGGGTGCCGGGAGCGGCGGGGATCTGATGGCGCTGCAAAAATTCCAGGGCTTCCTGTCCCAGGAGAAGGGGGTTGCTCCTGCGCACCGGCTGGGACGTCGGCCGGCCGGCCAGCGACAGGGCCTGATCTTCAGGCTGTTCAATGGCTTGGTGATAGCGATACAGGCAGGCCAGGGCCCCGACGGCCCGCTCCACGGAGGGAAAACAGGCCACCCCGGGAACCGGAGCCAGCTCCTGCATGAGATGATCCCGGTTGTCGCCGTAAAAGCTGATCGCCAGGGGCTTGTGGAATTTTTCCAGGTTAAGGCCGGCGATCATTTCCGGGACCGGGGCAAGGTTGCGGTGCAGAGGGGAGGACAGGGCCGGCAGCATGGCCAGGACCCCATCAATCTCAGGGTCGGCCAGAAAACCGGACAGGGTTTCCTTAACCACTTTGAGGTAATCTCCGGTCTGCATGCCGATGGGCCAGAGGTCCACGGGATTATGAAGACGGTGCCAGTATGGCCCCAGGGGCTCCACCTTTTTCCGGATGACCTCCGGAAGGGGACCGGGGACCAGGCCTTCCCGGCTTAAGGCATCCAGGGCCATGATCCCCAGGGCACCGCTCGGAGTGGCGATGCCAAGGCGCGGGCCTCTGAGGACAGGCAGCTTCCGGAAAGCCTGCACTTTGTCCAAAAGATCGGTGGCCCCCTCGGCCCGGGCAAGGCCGATCCGGCGGAAAGCTGCCGAAAAAACGGCATCCTCGCCCACCATGGATCCGGTGTGGGACAGCGCCGCCTGGGCTCCGGCGGCGCTGCGCCCGGTTTTCAGCACCACGATGGGTTTTTTCCGATTCACCCTTTGGGCTACCTCCAGGAACCTGCGCCCCTGGGTCAGGCCCTCCATGTGCAGGACAATAACCCGGGTCTCGGGGTCCTGCTCCAGATACTCCAGCACCTCGACGAAGCCCACATCCGCGGCGTTCCCCAGGTCCAGGGCCTTGCCCAGGGGGCCGGTGAAAGACTCGGGGCCCACCTGGAGGGCGCCGCTTTGAGCCACCAGGCTGACCGGCGGTGGGTTTTTCTCCCGCTTGACATCCACAAAGGCAGTGGTGAAGCCTGCAAAGGCATTCACGGCTCCCATGGTGTTGGGGCCGACCAGCCGGGCCTGGTTAGACCGCATGAGGCTGACCAGCCGGGCCTGCAATTCCCGGCCCGGAGGGTCAGCGTCAGCCAGGCCCTGGGAGATGATGATAAACCGGCGCAGGCCCTGGGCCAGACAATCCTCCACCACCGGGACCAGCCGGTCCCGGGCCAGGCTGATGACGGCCAGTTCAGGAATTTCCGGCAGGTTCTCAACCCGGGGGTGGGCTTGATGGCCCAAAATTTCCGGAGCCGCGGGGTGGACCAAATAGATCTTGCCCTGGTAGCCGTAGCGCAACATCATCTCCAGACAATTATAGGCCCCCACCCCGGTCTGGCGGGACATTCCGATAAGGACCACCGAGCTTGGATGGAAAAATGCCTTCATGGTTCACGCCTCCCCTAGGCTGGAAAAATCAATTTCTCTATTGGCGAAGCAGCGTGGTTCTGACAAAGTAATACCAGAAATCAACCGGAAAGGCCTAACCGGACATGCAGGAAGACCTGATTTTTTCCCCCTTTCAACTCAAGGGCTTTCGGCTTCGGAACCGGCTGGGGGTGGCGCCCATGACCCGGATGTCCTCCCCGGGAGACAGCATCCCCCGCCGGGATGTCCTGGACTTCCTGGTGCGCCGGGCCCGCAACGGCGCCGCCTTGGTGTACACTGAGGCCATCGTCACCGATTTCGAAAGCGCCCAGGGCTACCCGGGCCAGGCCCGCCTGGTCAATCAGAGGCAGATCGACGCCTGGCGCAAGGTGACCGACGCCATCCGGGAGGCAGGGGCAGTATCCATCATGCAAATGTTTCACTGCGGCCGCATTTCGTGGCCGGAAATCAACCCGGCCCGGCGCACCATCGCGCCCAGCCCCCTCATTCCCCGGGACCCCAACCCCCTTACCAATCAGCCCTACCCGGTGCCTGACGAGATGAGCCAATTCGACATCGAGCACGTCATTGTGGGGTTCGTGGAGACCGCCCGGGGTGCGGTGGCCGCCGGCTTTGACGGGGTGGAAATCCACGGGGCGCATGGATATCTCGTCAGCCAGTTCCTTTCCGCGTATTCCAACCAACGGCAGGACGGTTACGGCGGCACCGTGGCCAACCGCTACCGCTTCCTCCACGAAATCATTCAGGCGGTGTCCCCGGTCATCCCGTCGGAGCGCCTGCTTACGGTGCGGCTTTCCGACTGGGGGGTTGTGGACCAGGATGTCTCTCTGTTCCGGACCAAAGAGGAATACCAGGAGATCATCGGCCGCCTTTCCCAGGAGCCCATTGACGCCATTTCGGTGTCCACCTATGATTTCCGGAACAGGGCCTTCGGTACCCGGGAAAATATGGCCCAGATCACCCGGGCGGCGACCCATCTGCCTATCATGATCTGTGGGAAAATATATGATCGGGCCAGCGCCGCGCAGGCTCTCCAGGATGCGGATATTGCCCTGAGCGCCAAGTCCATGCTGCTGAACCCCGATTGGGTGGAGGAAGTGCGCCAGGGCAAGCCTTTGCGGGCTTACAAGTCAGCCGAAGCCGATATCGCCTATACTGAAACTCCCTTGCCCTAATAAGCCTGTTCCCGACAAGGGGCGGAAAAGAAAGCGGCAAGACATTGACTAGAGGCGATCCGTGACTTAACTGATTTACAATTGTAGGATAACTCATAAAAGCGCCGCAACAGCAAATAACAGGAGAACCTCATGCAACTGCCGGAATATGTCACCCAGGAAGAAGTGCAGAAAATCTGCAAGGAAATCAAAATCCGCGATTGGACCAAGATCAAGGAACCCAAGGTGTCGGCGCCGGAGGCCGAAATTATCCTCAAGATTGTCAATGTCGAAGGCATGGACATCCCCTTGGAAGAGTTCCGCCGGGGTCTTGAGATCGAACTGGAACATGGCACTATGTTTGCGGATGCCAATGTGACCAACAACCATCCCATCCTGACCGGGAAAATCGTGCTGGCCCATCTGAAGGAGATGATGGACTACTATGAGCGGCTGGAAGTGGCGGAACTGGAGGGCGACCTGCTCAAGGCCCTGAAAAAAGGTGATTTGGCCAAGGCCCAGAAAAAATACCAGGCCCTGGTGCAGGCCCGGCTGGAACTGGCCGAAGCGGAAAAAAAGCAGATAAAGTAGACCCTCTTTTGGTTGCAGTTTCCCGTTTGGGAACTGTGGCAAAGAGCTTTTGGGAAAGGGGGCCAAGGGTCCCGGACCCCTGCCCGCTCTCCCTCAACCCCATACATTATTTCAAGGAAATAGTGGCCCTGGGCCACGATTTCGCCGAACTTAAGGGGGTGGCGAGGGTAGTTTGAGAGGAATGCGGGGGCCTCTGGTCCCCCGGTCCTCCTCTCAAAAAACACTTTCGCAAAAGCCTCGGAATTTAAGTCATCGTTCCGGGCGGGTGTGAAATTCGCCCCTGCACTTAAGTTCCTTCGCCACTCCTGCTAAGCCAGCCCAATCTCCGTTTTGGTTCGCAGTTTATCCCAAAACTTTCTCAGGTTGACGATGGCCCGGGTGTGGGTGGCTTCGCCCACTTTTTCCCTGGCATCAAAAACTTCTATCTTGAAAGTCAACCAGCGTCCTTGGACGCTCACCAGTTCGGCCCGGGCCCGGACCCGCATCCCTAACGGCGTGGGGGCCAGGTGCTTGACGGTCAGGTCAGTGCCCACGGTCATGTGGCCCGGTTCCAGGTTCGGATCCGCAAGGTTCCTGGCCGCGGCCTCCATGAGACCCACCATCACGGGCGTGGCCAACACCTTGACGCCCTCGCCTCTCAGGTGGCGGGCGGTGTGACGCTCCTCCACCACCATTTCTTCTTCATGCACCATTCCCGGTTTCAAGGCAGGCATGGCATTTCCTCCCCCTGCTTTCCGACGGGACAGCCCTGGGACACGGCCGGCTGGCAGAACCACGGTTACTTGCCATAATGAAAGGCGCCGGCAGCGCGCCAAAAGACAAATCGCCCAACCTCAGCCTTCTCTTGGCCGCTCTGGCAGGAGAGATGAAGGATAACACGAAAGATCCGGTTCAACAAGGAGATACGCGGCAAGAGTTTCCCAATGTTCCGGAAATAAGGGAGTCCATCGGCCAAATGGGGCAACCGGACTTGGAAGGAAAAAGATAAGCGCCTGATGGCAAAACCATGGCAGGGGCCTTTAGATGGCCCCCTGATGATTCAATTGACCGTCCTTGAGATGGTAAACGACATCAAAACCCTCAATCATGCGGGCATCATGGGTCACGGTGATCACCGCGGTCTGGTGTTCCCGGGCGATTTTTTTGAGCATCTCCATGACCTTTTTCCCCCGAGTGGTGTCCAACGAGGCAGTGGGTTCATCGGCCAGGATGAGTTTGGGTCGGTTGGCCAGGGCCCGGGCTATGGATACCCGCTGCTGTTCCCCGCCGGAAAGGAGGGCCGGCAGATAATCAGCCCGATCAGCCACCTCCATGTATTCCAGGAGTTCATCCGCCCGTTTTCTTGCCGCCTCTCCCTTTACCCCGATGAGATCCATGGGCAAGAGCACGTTTTCCCGAGCTGTGAGGAAAGGGATGAGATTGGCGGTCTGGAAGACGAAACCGATCTTTTCCCGGCGCAGTCGCCGCACGTCCAACCCGGTCCAGCCGTCTTGAAAAATAGTCTCTCCGTCAAAGACCACGGTACCGACGGTGGGTTCCAAGATCAGGCTGATGCAAAGAAGCAGGGTGGTTTTGCCGGAGCCGCTGGGGCCCATGAGGGCTACCAACTCGCCGGGAGAAACAGACATGTTGATATTTTCCAGGGCCCGCACTTCCAGGCGGCCACTCCCGAAGACCTTGCCCAGGCCGATGATCTCCAGGGTTTTCATCAGTGGCCCCCCAAAGCCAGCGCCGGTTGCGTCTTAAGAGCCTGCCAGATTCCCAGGCCGCTGGCGATAAGGCCTCCCACCAGGGCCAGGGTGAAGGTGATGGCCTCATCCAGGGGCGTGAGAAAGATCTTTCGGGGAAAGAAGCCCTGAGTATAATGAATGATCAGCCAGCCGATGATAAAGCTGGTGACGGTCAAGAGCAAAGATTGCTCCAGCACCAGGTGGACAATCACCCAATTGGCTGCCCCCATGAGCTTCATGATGGCGATGCTCCGAATCTTCTCCATAGTGAAGGTGTAAATGACCAGGGTGAGGATGACCATGGAGACAATGAGGAGGATGATGCGGAAGATCAGGAGCTGCATCCGGGCCTTGGCCAGGCGGCCCCGGAGCATCAAGTTAATTTCTTCCTGCGAAGTATAGACCGAGAAATACAGCCAGTCTTCAATATGGCGGGCCACCTTCAGGCGATCAGCTCCCGGGGCCAATTTGACCAGGACGGCGTTGATGGTGTGAGTCTCCGTCTGCAACTCCGATATTAACCTGTCAGTCTCCTGGGAATTAAGGGCATTCCGGGCCAGGCTGCGGCGCAGGCGCTCCCGCTGGTTGCGCACGGTCTCGTTGTCCCGCTGGAACAAAACCTCCTGTGCATCCGGGAGGGAAAGAAAGACCACCGGTTCGCCGTCCGGGGAAGTGATGTCGTCGGTCAAGCCTACTATTGTATATTGGTGGAGGCCTAAAGGGATCTTCTCCCCCAGGGAGAGGCCCAGCTTTTTGTGGGCCACCGCCTCGTAATGAGCCCGTTTGATCCCCCGGCCCGCCGTCAATTTTTTGGGGCCGCCCAAGCCGCCGAAGACGTCATAGCCGATGATGCTGAACCTTGTACTCTTGCCGCGGATCTCCCGTTCCACGGGGTAAACGATGAAGGGACTGGCCTGGGCCACCCCCGGCACCGCCGCCACGCTATAGTGAAAGTCTTCGGCCATGGTGGATTGTTCGCTGAAAGGACCGCCGCGGAAACGTTCCACCACCCATAAGTCGGGGTTGATCGACTCTATCAAGGAAATCCCTTCAAAGACGACCCCCCGATAGATGCCGTTCATGGCCAGGACGGTGCCGAAAAGAAGGCCGACGCCGATTATCGTGGTGAGAAACCGCCCCAGGTGGCGTTTCAGGTCTTTAACAGCCAGGTCCATCATTTTCCCCCGGATCCCAGAGCCTTGATCTCTACCTTGACTCGCGTCCCCGGTTTCAGGTTCGTAGGCTGGACCACCACCAGATCCCCTTCTTTGACGCCTTCCAGTATAGCGATCCTTTTCCCATCACTCAGTCCGGTCTTGACAGGCCGGAAGGCCAACCGGCCCTGCTCTACTACCTGAACTCCGGTTTGCCCGTCCCGCTCGGTAACGGCGGTCACAGGTACAGCCGGAGCCTTCACCATGCCGGTGTCGATGTCCACTTCCGCTTCCTCGCCGATGATCAGGGGGACGGGCAATTGGTCAAACTTAACATCCACTTCCAGTTCCCGGGTAACGGTGTCCGCCTCTTTGTTTAGGCGGGCCACCACGCCCTGAAAGGTCCTCCCCGAGCGCAGTCGGATGACGGCCTTTTGCCCTTCCCGCAACGGGGCCACCTGGGCTTGGTCGATCCAGGTGGCCACCCAAATTTCGTCCAGGTCCACCATCTGAAAGATAGGCGTGCCGGGAGCGATAATATTGCCGACTTCCGCCTTGCGCACCGTGATCAAGCCGTCCATGGGGGCGACGATGTCCGTATATTGGTGGACGGCAGCGGCGGCGTGGGTTTCCGATTCCGCCTGCTTAACCGCGGCTTCCTGGGCCGTCACCGCAGACTTGGCGGCCGCGACTTCGCTTTCCGCCACCTTCAATTGAGCCTGGGTGGTGTCAAAGGCCGATTTGGAGATGTAACCCGGCTTGAAAACCTCCAGGTCGCGCTGGTAGTTGCTTTGCGCCAAACCAAGGTTGGCCTGTGCCTTGCGCAAGTCAGCCTGGGCTCGGGCCAGGTCCCGTTGGGCCCGATTTTTGGCGGCCTGGGCGGCGGCCTCCCGGGCGCGCCATTCCGTCGCGTCCAGCTTGGCCAAAAGCTGGCCTTTCTTCACGTGGTCGCCTTGATCGGCATAAAGTTTTTCCAGGATGCCGGTGATCTTGGCGCTCACTGTCACCGGGACCTTGGATTGGACTGTGCCAGGTCCGTGGACTTGGCCCTGCACCTCAACTTTTTTGACCATGATCACCGGCTCCAGCGGCCGGTACCAGAAAAGGCGGTAGCCTATTAGGGCGAGAAGCAGGATTCCCAGGCCGACCCAGACCGTCTTTTTTCCTCCAGGTAATTTCACTTTTTTTGTTCTCCGCTGATTTTTGGCGGTACCGGCTCATAGGGGCCGGAGCCGATGATCTGTTGGAGGCGGGCCTTGCCGATTTCATAGGCCACAGCATACCTGATAAGCTGGAAGCGGGACGCGGTCAAGTCCACCTGGGCCTGGAGCACGTCCAGGCCGATGGCCTTCCCCACCCGGTAGAGGGCCTGGGAGCTGGCAAAGGCCTCTTCATTGGTGGCCACGGTCTGGCGGGTGGAGGCCACCCCGTGGCGGGCGTCCTCCTGGTCCTTCCATGCCGCGGTCAAGTCTGCCTTGAGGCTGTTCAGGCGGTCCCGCTTGGCCTCCAGCAATTGCCGGTACTGGGAAAAGGCCTTGGCCACCTGGGCCCTTTTCAGACCGCCTTCGAAGAAGGGAAACTCCAGGTAAAGCCCGTAGAGATATTCCTCCTTGGTAAGATTCCCCCCGGTGTTCGCCTGATCCCGGTGGCGCACGTCTATGGAGCCCTGGAGGCTGAGCTCGGGGAAATAACCGCCGCGGGCGGCCTTGATCAAGGCCTCACTTTGCGCCAGCTGCAAATCGAGCTTCCTGAGTTCCGGATTGTTCTTCAAGGCCCCTTGCCACAAGGAATCCAAATTCCCGGCGGCCGTGAACTCCTGGGGCAGACGTCCCTTTATGTCCACTTGGGTCTGTTCCTTCAAGCCCAGGGTGCGGGCCAGAATCTGCTTGGCCAGAATCACCGCGTTTCGGGCTTCGGCCACCGCCTGTTCCGCCTCGGATACCTGGGACTGGGCTCGAAAAGAATCCAGGTGGGTCACCTTGCCGGCTTGAAAAAAGGCCTCGGTTAGTTTGGCAAACTCCCGCCGCTGGTTGAGGGCCTCCTCGGCCACCTTGAGATTTTCCTTGGCCTCGAGCAGGCGGTAAAAAGCCTCGGTTACGGTGTAGGCCACTTCGTCAGCCGTGCGTTGGACTTCCTGCTTCTGCGCCTCGGTGCCCTTTCTGGCAGCTTGGGTATTTTGGTAATTTTTCAGGCCGCTGAACAGAACCTGCTTGCCGGTTATCGCTCCGGAGAGCTCCTTGGTGAACAGGTTTGGCGGAGGCAGACCGCCTGAGACAAAACGGTCGGCGGGTTGCCGGGTATAATAAGATAGCAGCGAAAGGCGCGGAAAAAACTGCGACCGGGCCGCCTGGTAATCCGCCACCAGTTCCTGGATCTTTTCCCGGGAAGCACTCAACACCGGGTTTTCCTTCCGGGCGATGGTCAGACAGTCCTCCAGAGACAGGGCCTGGTACTCCTTCTCTGCCGCGGCGGCGTGATTCAGCCATAAAAAGATCACGCCGGCTATCAGGCAAGTAAGACCACAGTTTTTCGGAGGCAACGGCATTGTCGGACTCCCAACATGGCATCAGTAATTCACTGTGCAGTTCGATTGCCGGTTCCACAACGGCGCGCCATTGGCATCCCGTAACTTCAAGGTCTTGTCTCCCTTGGTCACTTCTGCGGCAATGATCGTGGGGTTGCCCTCCACATCTATACGGGAACCCTTGACCGTCACTTTATCTTGAGGCTTAAATTTTAAATCTTGTTGCTCGACATACGAACCACGGCCTAGTAAAACCTCGATGGGGCCTTGGTCTGTCTTTAAGGTAAAACGGATTCCGGCAGGCTTGCCGATGGGGGTGAACTTGCCTACCGCAACAACCTCCCCGCTAAGAGTCTCCACAGTTTCGGGGTTAAAAAGCCACGAGTACCCCCCTTTGGTGGACCAGACGTCACCGGTCCGTTGGCCATAGGAAGCTCCAGCCAATATGAGGCTCGTGGTAAGCAATACTCCAACAATAGCAAGTCTCTTCATAGCTTTTTCCCTCGTCTTTGAAATTTTTTCCTCATCTTGGGCCGGGCCAGAGAGGTATGCCCTTGTCGTCCCGCAATTTTAAGGTCTGGCTGCCCTTTTTCCCCTCCGCGGCTATGACAGTGGGCTGTCCTGGATGCTAAGGCGGGAGCCCTTCACTTCCACGGTGTCTATAGGGGCAATGGCGAAGTGCTGCTGTTCGAAGGCCGGTTTTGCCTCCCCCTCCCATAGGGAAGAATGGGGTGGCGAGCCGCCGCAACCTCAAACTACCAGTGCTTGTTTGGCTTACCGGCTTCATATATCTTAAGATTCGTTTCTATGAATATATAACCGGGAGAGGAGGGAAAATCGGCGGTCCTTTTTTAAAGGCAAGCCAGGCTATTGGTTTTTTTATTTAGGCTGGTTCATGGCAGACTGGCGGCTCTGACCGGGCTGAAGGCGCTTGGGGAGATAAAGGAATACTTTTTACTGGGATTGCTTACGGCTGACTATTAGCCCCAGTCCGGGTTGCCCCAGAGGACCAGGTCCTCACCTACCTGGTGGAAAGAGACCTGGCTCAGCCGGGGGAAATTCCCCAGAGGCAAGGACAGGGAGGATTCCAGGACCCTGAGGCCCCCTACCAGCACCGGCGCCACGGTGACAATGACCTGGTCTACCAGACGGGAGGCGATGAAACTCGTGATCACCTGGGCGCCGCCCTCCACCATCAGCGTGGTTATGCCCAGGTCCCTGAGCTTGGCCAGCAGCGCGGTAAGGTCGATGCCGCCGCAGGAGCCCTCGGGCAGTCGGAAAACCTTAGCGCCCCGTTTTTCCAAATCTTCCTGACGAGAGGCCTCGGCCGCGGGGGTGGTGATGATCCAAGGCAGGTTGCCGTCTTTCAAAAGGTTGGCGTAGGAGGGAAACCGGAGGCGGCTGTCCAGCAGCACGGGTTGGGGATTGGGGCCTTTGACCAGGCGTACGTTCAGACGGGGGTTGTCCGCCAGTACGGTGCCGATCCCCACCAGGATGGCGTCATGGACCGCCCTGAGGCTGTGGGTGAAGGTCTGGGATTCGGCACAACTGATGCCCAGCGGGTGGCCGGGTCGGGCCGCAATGGAGCCGTCGAGACTCTGGGCGTAGGTCAGGGTGACCAGAGGCCGCCCCCGCTCCCGGAGACAGGCAAGGCCGGTCGGGGGAATTTCCCGCAGCTTGAACAGCAACACCTGGTCGCTGGAAAAGCTGTCATCAGAGGGTTGGTCCGGGTGAAAAAGGTGGTGCAGGCGCTCTGCCTTGGTTTTGAGATAACCGCAGTTTTCCGGGGTCACCCGGGGAATCAGGGGTATTCTCTCGTTAATCTCGATTCCCAGGCTCTCCAGGCTGTCGATCTTGTGAGGATTGTTGGTGAGCAGGCGGATATGGCGCACTCCCAGGTCTTCCAGGATCAAAGCCGCGATGTCATAATCCCGTTCATCCACCTGGTGGCCGAGGGCCAGGTTGGCGTCCACCGTATCCAGCCCTTGATCCTGAAGATTATAAGCCTGCATTTTTTTCAAAAGGCCGATGCCCCGCCCCTCCTGCCGCAGATACAGGAGCACCCCGGCCCCGGCCTCGGCGATCAGGCGCATGGCCAGAGTGAGCTGCTCCCCACAGTCACAGCGGCGGGAACCCAGCACGTCGCCCGTGAAACACTCGGAGTGCACCCGGACCAGAATGTCCTTATGGCCGGACACCTCTCCCTGCACCAGGGCCAGGTGTTCTTTGTGCTCCCGGTCATCCTCGTAAAGCAACATCTTAAACTCGCCCCATTCGGTGGGGATGCGGGCTTCGGCCCTGCGGGTAACCATGAGGCTCTGCCCGGCCATGAGATTTTCTCCTTTCAACAGACCCGTTCCTTAATGTCGAATTTTGCTGAATTTCGGCGGCCTTCCAAGGTATTCGTCATTTTGGCGGCACAACAGTTGGAGGAAAACACTTTTTTAATGAACGGACCGAGGCAGTCATTTAAACTGCTTGGGGAATTCCCCTCATGTTAGAAAATAAGATTTAAATTTACGGGTTCAAGGGCAATAGCCTTGACCCAAGGACTTTTGCGGTATATCCCATTGACTTTTTGAGCATTATGACGATGATTAATCTGCATCGGTAAATAAGCGACGCCGGAACCGCTCCCATTCATGGCAAGCCTTAAACCTCAGGTTATTTCCCGGCCCTGGCCCACCCAAACCGGTTTCTCCCGGCGCCTCTGCACTTCCCCGGGCCTCCACCGGCTGGACCCGGCCGTCAAGATAGTGATCCCCGTCCTGCTGCTGGTCCTGCTGCTCCTGGCCCTTGAATGCGGGTCTTTTCAGGATTATCTGAACTTGCTGCGCAGCCGGACCTACACTGCTTTTCTACCGGCTTTGGGGGCCGGCTACACCCTGTTGATGCTGTTCCTGCAAGGGCTGCGTACGGTCCTGTGGGCCTGCTACCGTCCTTATCCCCCGAGCGCTGCGCCACTCCCCAGTATCACCGTAGTCATTCCGGCATTTAACGAAGGGAAAATGGTGGAGATGGCCCTCAATTCCGTGGCCCAGGCCGATTACCCGAAGGGTTTGCTGGAAATCATCTGCGTGGACGACGGCTCCACGGACGATACCTGGGACTTCATCGGGCAGGCCCGTCAGCGCTTCCCCGGCCTGATCAGGACCATGCGCTTTCCGGAAAACCGCGGCAAAAAGGCGGCCCTTTATGCCGGCTTTCAGGCCGCCCGGGGGGAGGTCCTGGTGACGGTGGATTCCGACAGCGTCATTGAACCCGATGCCTTGCGCCACCTGATGGCCCCCCTCCAGGCAGACCGCACCCTCGGGGCCGTGGCCGGCAATGTCAAGGTGTATAATCGGCACCAGAGCTTAATGGGGAAAATGCAGGGCGTCAGGTTTGTGAATCTCGATTTTCTGCGGGCTTCCCAATCCTTGTACAAGACCGTCATCTGCACGCCGGGTTCCTTGTCCGCGTACCGGCGGGAGGCCCTGATGCCGAATCTCACCGCCTGGCTCAACCAGACCTTTTGGGGTGCGCCCTGCCCCCACAGCGAGGACCGGGCCCTCACTAATTTTATCCTGAGGAGCGGTTATTACACTTACTACCAGCGCTCCGCGGTGGTTTACACCCTGGTGCCCGAGACCTATGCCGGGGTGTGCCGCATGTATCTCCGCTGGGAACGGGGCAATGTCCGGGAATCCTGGGTCATGCTGGGGTATCTTTTCACCCGTTATCGGGAGAGATACCGTTTTTTGCCTATCGTGGAGTGCCTCCTGACCCAACTGGAGGGGCCCTTAACCTTTTTTTCCTTCGGAGCGCTCCTGTTCTCCCTCACGGTCTATCCGGCCATCCTCTTAAAACTGCTCCTGCTGCTGGGGATCATGTCCTGCTTGGGCCTCATCTATTACCTGTGGCTGGAACGGGACCTGGAGTTCGTCTACGGCGTCATTTATTCGTACTACGCCTTCTTTTTCCTGCAATGGATTTACCCTTATGCCCTTTTCACCGTGCGGGACCGCCGCTGGCTGACCAGGTGAGTGGCGACGGGCGGCAGGGGGTCAGCAGCCGCCCCTTATGAGACAGCCTTTCCCTCCGAAAAGGTCAGCCGATAAACCTCTCGCAAAAGCGCCACAGTAATCGCCCGCGGCTGTTCTGGACCTCCTCGCCGTCAAAATCCTTGCGTCTCCAAAGGATGAGATTCCTCTCTCCGGGAAAAATCCGCCAGGGCCGGAAAGGCTCCAGGCCATAGGTGCGGATTTTCAGCCAGGTCCGCACATAGCCATGCTCCCGCAGCTGCTGCCTCTCACAACCATGAAGATCCTCCTGGAGCACCAGCCGGGGATTCATGGACGCGATGAGCCGCTCCCAGCGGCAGCCGGGCCAAACCCTTTGGCAGATCACCACCGCGCCTTGGACGCCGCCCAACTCTTCCACCCAGGTGCTCGGAAACACCTTGATCAGATCTCGGAACCTAAGCGGGTCCCCCTGATAATAATTTTGCAGCAAAGCCACCATTTTCCCCCGGTCATGAAAGCAGTCCGGCACCTGCACGGTGATGGCCGGGACGCAGTCGACGCCAACATAATAGGTGAGCTTCAGGGCGGTCAGGAGAAGAAGATGATTGTCCAGCCGGTTCAATTCAGGGCCGCAACCCAGGCTGACCAGGGAGGTGTGACCATGCTGCTGGAGGAAGGCTCGGGCTGCGCTTTTCATTGCCACCTGGGAGCTCCGGTTTAAATTTCGAGGTGATTACGAACCAGGAATAGTAAAAGGTTTAAGGGTCAAAATTCCCCGCGCAAGTCCTCTGAGAGGATCAAGCCAGGGAGACCTTGATCTGGTCTTCCCGGGGGGAAACCTTGTCGAGGCGGACCTGGACCAGATCCCCAGGCTTAAGGCGCAGGCTGGCAGGGGGAGCGAAGGGCACGTCCAGGAGGATATCGGGCAGAAGCAGGCGGGACCGGTGGGGTTGAACCTCCACGACCAAGGCCTCCAGTTTCTGGCCCACCCGCCCGGCCAGGTATTTCAACAGCCAGTAGCGCAGGCGCAAGGTCTTGAGTTGACCGGCCCGGCGCATGGCCGGGTCGAGGACCGCAGCAATTTTTTCCAGTTCTTCGGGCCCATAAAACGGGGGCTCGCCCAAAAGCTGGGTCAATATCTGCCGGTGAATCACCAAGTCCAGGTAGCGGCGGATGGGAGAGGTGGCAAAGGTGTATTGCGGCAGGCCCAGGCCCCAGTGGGGCTGGGGCTTCGTGTCCATGAGCACCCGGCTGAGCTTCCGGCGGTCCTGCCAAAGTTCCAGCAAGGTTTTGGGCGCATCCCGGTCGATGGGCTCCCGGGGCTCAGGCTGGGTGCGGTAAATGGCCGGGACCCCCCGCTCCTTCAGAAAGGTGGCCGCCAGCCAGTTGGCCAGGACCATGGCCTCCGCCACCAGTTGATGGCTCGGGGTTTCCTGGTCTTCCACCGTGACCTGGACTTTTCCCTGGGGGTCGAAGCTTACCCAGACCTCCGGCAACTTCAGCTCATAGCCGCCCCGGGCCAGGCGCCGGGCCTTGAGGCGTTCCGCCAGGTTTGCCAGGATGCCGATGGCATCGTCCTGGCCGGCCAGAAGCTGGTCCGCCTCCCCATAGGACAGGCGGCGCCGCACCTTGATCAGACTCGGGACGATGCGCCACTCCAAGACTTCGCCCTCCGGGTCCAGGGTGATAAGGAAACTCAGGGCCTTCCGCTCCCTGGTGACCACCAGCGACAGAGTATCCTCGGAGATATCTTCGGGAAGCATGGGAAGGCGGGTTTCCGGCAGATAGATGGAGGTGCCCCGCTCCCGGGCCTCCCGATCCAGGACGCTCCCCGCGGACACCAGCGCGGAAACGTCGGCGATGTGAACCCCCAGGAGATAACCTGTGGGGAGAATTTCCAGGCTCAGGGCGTCATCCAGGTCCCGGGTGCGCTCTCCGTCGATGGTAAAGCAGTCCAGATGGGTGAGGTCGGTCCTGATTGCGGCGTAGGGATCCGGGGGGGGGTCGCGTTTCAAGTGCAGGGCCGCGGCTTTCGCCTCCTCAGAAAATTCCAGGGAGGTCTCCAGGCGGTAAAGGTCAAGATTCTCATCCTCGGAGAACACCTTGAGGCGCACCAGGAGATTGAAGGGGGCTTGTTCGCCGGTAATTCTGGCCTTGTCCAGAAAGGCCTTGACCCGGGCATACTCCGGGGAGTCGGCGCCCCAGATCGCTACCGACTTGAGGCACTGCACCAAGCGCTCCCGCATCAGCGGGTCGGTAATTTCCCCGCCTTCCCAGACGGTGCGCAGCCACTGGGCCGCCTCCAGCAGCTCTCTTCGGGCTTCCTCCTCCCGGATGGCCTTTTCCTTAAGGGCCTCCACCACCTCGGGGGGATTGGGGACCCACAAACCGTCTTTGTGCTTGAAAAGAAAGCGGTTCTCATAGAGGGCCCGGCCCATGGCCGCCACCTGATCCGGGGTGGCGGAGCCGAACCACAGGTCGGCTAATTCGGCCACCGGCATGGGTTTGCCGTCTTCCACCAGAATCTCCCAGACCTGGGCCAGGTCGATGGTCTGCTGCAAGGCCTCCCGGCGCCGGGCGGTTTCCTGGAGAAGGTCCAGCCATTGCTGGCGGGATAAGGAAGGCGGTTGGCCGGATGGGCAGGCATGCAGGACCCGTTTGGGGGACAGGGTGGTCTCCCGGTTCGTGGGAGTGACCACCTGGAGGCGGTCCCCTTTGCGGTCCAGGACCACCGCCACCAGGATGTGCTTCTCTTCAAAGAATTCGATGAGATATCCGGGTTCCATGGTAAAATGGAGGAAACTTACCAGAAATCCTGGAAAAGTCAAGGAAGGGGCGGCTCATCGCTTCCGCCTGGGCCTGCGGCCCGCTCGGGAAACTTTCTGGAACCGCAGTCCGGACCGGCCCTGAAGGGTTATTTTTTCTTATGCGCCTGGCCTTGATCTCCGATGTCCACAGCAACTTCCATGCCTTGGAGCAGGTCCTGGCGCGGCTGGACCAGGAAAGAGTGGACCTTATCCTCAACTTGGGCGACCTGGTGGGCTATAATGCCCACCCCAATGAATGCGTGGAGATGCTCCAGCGGCCCGACGTGCTGAACCTCGCGGGAAATCATGACCTGGCCCTGCTGAATATGGAATTGGCCCAGTATTTCAACATCATCGCTTATCAGGCCATTATCTGGGCCCGGGAAAACGTGCGCCCGGAATATGTTGAATTTATTCAAAATCTTCCCTTGACCCGGGACGGCGAGAACTTTGTGGCCTGCCACGGCACTCCCAGCAGTCCGGATTCCTATATCAACTATCATTTTCAGGGAAAAAAGGTGTTGAAAATGCTCAATAAAGGGCTGGGGCTGAGGGTATGCTTCTTCGGCCACACCCACCGCCGGGCCCTGTGGTATAAGGACATCCGGGGCAAAGTCGCCTTGCAGCCCATCATGCCTGGGAAAATCCTGCTGGAGCCCAAATGGCATTATCTGCTCAACCCGGGCAGCGTGGGCCAGCCCCGGGACGGCAACCCGGAGGCGGCCTACGCCATTTTTGACAGCGAGGAATTTTCCATTGAATACCGGTCGGTCCCGTATGATGTGGCCGCCGCCCAACAAAGCATCCTCAAGGCCGGGCTGCCCGAGTACCTGGCGGAGCGCCTGGCCCTGGGCGTGTGACCCAGTTTTTCGGTTTTCTCTAAAACAAAAGCTTCCTTGGCGGGATAGGGGGGTAATATGGCGCTGTACCAGAAAGAAGGGGTGTTGAAGGACGGCAGCCGGGTGATCCTGCGCCCCATGGTCAAAGAAGACCGGGACAAACTTCTGGATTTTTTCAACCGGGTGGACGACCGGGATCTGATGTTTTTGCGCAACGATGTCCGGGATCCGGCCACCATTGACGAATGGGTGAACCACATTGATTACCGCAGTGTCTATCCCCTCCTGGCCGAAGCGGCGGACGGCCGCATCGTAGGCAATGCCACCCTGCATATGCGCAAGGTGGGCTGGAAGCGCCACCTGGGAAACGTCCGCATCGTCATCGCCAAGGATTACCAGGGCAAGGGCCTGGGCACCCTGATGGTCAACGAGATCATTGACCTGGCCGCGGAATTCGGCCTTGAAAAGCTCGTGGCTGAAATTCACCTCCTGGCCCACCCGGCCCTGGCTCTCTTTAAAAAGGCCGGCTTTTCCGCCAAGGCCGTGTTTGAAGACCTGGTGGAAGACCCCTCAGGTCAAAAAGGAGACCTGGTGGTGATGGTGTGCAACGTCATGGGGCGGGACCGTTGAGGCGGCCCGCAGCAGGCAGTGGACAGTAAGCCAAACCGGGCGCGGCTTGCCGATTCCCCGCCAAATTACAGGCGGCGCCGGCGTCCCCTGCCAAGGGCTTGTTCCATCCGCTCCTGCCCACCACAGGAAGGAAGAATCGGGTCCCGACTTCCGGCTGCCAAAATCAAGAAATCCGCTTTGACTTCCGAATCTAGAAGCAGTAATTCCCCAAACCGGAAAACTACTGGTGGAAAGCTTGTACGATTCTTTGGTCCTGTGGTTGAAAACAAACGCCTGGCTGGTGCCTCCCCTCCTTTTGGCCTCCTGGATGGCCTGGGGGGATGCCCGCAGCCGCCGCATCCCCAACTATCTCACCCTGACTGCCGCCCTGTCCGGACTGGGCTTCCAGTTCGGGGCACACGGCTGGTCCGGCCTGGGGCAGGGAGTTTTGGGCCTGGGTGTCGGCTTTGCCCTGATGGTCGGCTTTTACCTCAAAGGCGGTATGGGCGCCGGCGACGTCAAGGCCCTGGCCGCCCTGGGGGCCTGGCTGGGGCCGTCCTCCACCCTTTATTTGTTCATCTACATGGGTCTTTCCGGGATTCCCCTCATTGTTTACTTTCTCTGGCGCCGGGGACAACTCAAAGCCAAGGCCCGGGAATGGTTGACCCGCGCGTTGAACTGGCTTCTGCTCCGGTCCCCTCGGGTACGTCCTTCCCCCTCTCCTCCCCCGGACCGGTCCGAGGGCCTGCCCTACGCGGTGGCCTTGGCCCTGGGCATGGCGCTTTTGTGCTGGCGGGGCCTGTAAGACGGTTTTCGGTTTTCGGTCAATCTGTCTTTGAAACGTTCAAGGTTCAAGGTGCAGGGTGCGCACGGCGCCCCGAGATGGCGGGCCCGGAGGCCCCCGCCCCATCCGCCTTGTCCTTCTTTTGAGAGAGCCACCGGCTCCTGAGCGACTGTTTGCGGTTGGCAAGCTGACCCGGCAACATACCGCAATCCCTGCTTAAAATGCCCACGCACTGTCCCGCCGTCTTTAATTTCCCCCCTGCTCCTGATATAAAGAACGTAAGTTGGTTACTTCTTTTCCTGGGTCCCCCGCTCCTGTCCGGGAACCGGCTTGAATGGCCAAGCTCTGCTTTGCCGATAAACCGCCATGTCTTCGCTGACATCTTGTCTGCTTGGAGCTTGGCGGGCATTCTGCATCCCCAGGCAGGAGCTTGGGGACGAGAAAATTTATCCCGAAGTTTAGGCAGTGGACTTTGTTCCCTGACCTCAGCAACGGAGACCGACATGCTTATCGTCATGGATAAGGACGCCTCCCCAGAGCAAATCCAGGCGGTGGCGGCCAAAATCGAAGCCCTGGGTTATGTGGCCCAGCCCATCCCCGGTGGGGAGCGGGTGGCCATCGGCGTCCTGCGCAATCCCCGTCCCCTGGACCCCGCCCTTTTCCTGGACATGCCGGGAGTCACCCAGGCCATCCCCGTGTCCAAGCCCTACAAGCTGGTAAGCCGGGAAATGAAGCGGGAAAACACCGTCATCACTTTTTCCAACGGCCTGACCCTGGGCAAAGGCCGTTTTGTGGTCATGGCCGGTCCCTGCGCCATCGAAAGCGAGATCCAGGCCCTCACCATCGCCCACCTGGTCAAGGCCGAAGGCGCGCAAATCTTTCGGGGCGGGGCCTACAAACCCCGCACCTCGCCTTACAGTTACCAGGGTATGGGAAAGACGGGCCTCAAAATCCTGGCCAAGGTGCGCCGGGAAACGGGCCTGCTCATCGTCACCGAAGCCGTGGACCACGACTCCCTGAAGCAGGTGGCGGAATATGCCGACATCGTGCAGATCGGCGCCCGCAACATGCAGAACTACACGCTCTTGCGCAAAGCCGGGGGGATCGGCAAGCCTATCCTGCTCAAGCGGGGCATGTACGCCACTCTGGACGAGTGGCTCATGGCCGCGGAGTATATCCTGGCTGAAGGCAACCCTCAGGTAATCCTGTGCGAGCGGGGCGTCAGGGGCATCGGGGAGCACGCCCGGAACCTCCTGGACCTGGCCACCATCCCCTCGGCGCGGCGGGAATCCCACCTGCCCATTGTGGTGGACCCCAGCCACGCGGCCGGCCGCCGGGACCTGGTGCCGCCTTTGGCTCGGGCCGCGGTGGCCGCGGGGGCCGACGGTCTCCTGATCGAAGTGCACCACGAACCGGAAAAAGCCCTGTCCGACGGCGCCCAATCCCTCTACCCACATCAGTTCGCGGTTCTTATGGAGGAAATCAGGTCGCTCAAGCCCGGGAGTTGGGATTGAAAGAAGTTACCCTTAATCTTTCTAGCCGGGACGAAAGCCACCGGCTGCTTCTGGGGCCCGAATTGCGGCGCCGCCTGGGCCAGCTCCTGGTGCCCCTTAATCTTCCTTCCCGACTTTTCGTGGTGACGGACCGCCGGGTGGGCCGGCTTTACGCCAGGGAGGTCACCGAGGCCTTGGCCGCAGCAGGCTACACGGCCGGCTGGCTCGTCATGCCCCAAGGGGAGCGGGCCAAGACCTGGGCCGTGGTTCAGCGCCTGGCCCGGGAACTCCTCAAACAGGGAGCGCCCCGCGGCACCGCCCTCATAGCCTTGGGCGGCGGGGTCGTGGGCGATGTCACCGGTTTTCTGGCCTCCATCTATATGCGCGGCATCCCCCTGGTCCAGGTGCCCACCACCCTCCTGGCCATGGTCGACGCGGGCATCGGCGGCAAGACCGCCATCAATCTCCCGGAAGGCAAGAATCTCCTGGGGACCTTTCACCAGCCCCGCCTGGTGATCATTGACCCGGGGTTTCTGGACACCCTGCCCGCCCGGGAGCGCTTAAACGGCCTGGCCGAAGTCCTCAAGACCGGGTTTAGCCGCGACCGGGAGCTGCTGGAGCGCCTGGACCGGCTGGGCCTTAAGGTTTTCCGCCAACCCGAAGAACTCCTGGAAATCATTTACCAGGCCGCAAGCATCAAGGCTGCGATTGTGGCCGCGGACGCCCGGGAGCAGGACCTCCGCCGCCTTCTTAACTTCGGGCACACCCTGGGCCATGGTCTGGAAGCGGCCTCGGGCTTTAAACTGCCCCACGGCCGGGCGGTGGCTCTGGGAATGCTTATGGCCCTGCATTTGTCTGAGCGGCTCACCGGCCTTTCCAGGGTCGACTCCCGCTGGGGGCAAGAGATTCTCACGAAATTCGGTTATGCCCGCAAGATCCCCCACCTGGACCGGGAGGCGGTCCTGGCCGCCCTTAGCCGGGATAAAAAGCGGCAGGAAGCCGGTCTGGTGTTTGTGCTTTTAAAACACTTGGGCGAGGCCGTGATCCGGGAGAATGTGCCTTTGGCCCTGGCGGCTGAGGCCGTGGAGGAAGTGCTGGGGCCGGGAAAATAAGGGCCGATGCGCTCCCGGCACGCTACTTGCTTTGAGGTGCGTTTGACACACCCTCGGGGCGGCATAATGTGGCAGCGGGCAGCAGCCTGGTTTATTGCCGGCCTGCTGGTCGTCAATTCGGCGGCGGGCGGAACAGATCAGGGAGAGACAAACCAACCAGCCATGGGTTCAGCTCCCGCCATAGAAATCAAGCCCATCGGCCGGGTTACGCGCCAAGGCGACCGGGTGGTCATCACCCTGCGCCCGGAGTTGACTCCGGCCCTGAAAGGCCTGGCGGGCTTCTCACATGTGTGGGTGCTCTATTGGTTCCACGAAAATGACCGTCCCGAGGAGCGGGCCATCCTCCAGGTCCACCCCCGGGGGAATCCGGCCAACCCCTTAACCGGGGTGTTCGCCACCCGGGCCCCGGTCCGCCCCAACCTTATCGGCTTGAGCTGCTGCCGGGTGGTCAGCATTAACCATAATCTGCTGGAGGTTGAGGGTCTGGATGCCCGGGAGGGCTCTCCGGTCCTGGATCTCAAGCCTTATATTCCCCAAAGTGACTGCCGGCCGGCTGCCCGGGTGCCGGGGTGGGTCAATAAGTAATAAGAAGAAGTGGTAAGGCTGAATCTCCCGGCGAAACGACGGTCTGCAAAAGACGCATCAAAAGTTGCCGGGGGAGGGGCTAAGGGCCCCAGGTCCTTACCCCTTCCTTCAGACCGCCACCCAATCCCGTAAGGGGGCTAGCCCGTGAAAGGAAGGCTAGGCCATCCCTCCATTCTCTTTGCCGAGCAAGGCAATAAGCGTTTTAAAAATTTTCTTCCGTGAGTGCCGCCATAAGCCCGGCCACGGCTTTGAGGCCGAAGGGCAGGGCCTTCTCATCGGGGTTGAATTCCGGCGAGTGCAGGGCCTGGCCCCGGGTGCCGGGGGTGCGGACCCCCAGAAAAAAATAGAAAGCCGGGACCTTGGCGGCGAAAAAGGAAAAATCCTCGCTTCCCATGGCAGGGAGATGGATCTGGAGGCTCTTGGGGCCCAGGAGCTGCCGCAACAGCTTGACGGCGCGGTCGGTCAGTCCCGGGTCGTTCCGCAAAATGGGATAGTTGCTGGTGTGGGCCAGCTCGATTCTGGCCCCGGTGGCCTTGGCCAAACCGGCCAGATGGCGCTTTAGTCCGGTGATGACCTGCAGCCGCACCCGATCCTCCAGATAGCGCAGGCTGCCTTCCAGGGTGACTTTGTCGGCCAGGATGTTAAAGCGGTTGCCGCCCTCGATCCTGCCGAAGGTGAGGACTACGGGGTGGCGGGCGTCGATCTCCTGGGAGAGAAAGGCCTTGACCTGGGTCAGGGCCTGGGCGCTCACCAGGATGGGGTCAATGCCCCGGTGGGGGGTGGCTCCGTGGGCGGGCTTGCCGGTCACCGTGACGACCAGGTGATCCGAACCCGCCATGACGATGTCCCGGCCATACCGGATGTGGCCCACATCCAGGGTGGGGGCTACGTGCAGGCCCAGGATGGCATCCACCCGGGGATTCTCCAGGACGCCGGCGGCCACCATGCCCCGGGCCCCGCTGGAGCGGCCCTGCGGCGGGCCTTCCTCGGCGGGCTGGAGAATGAAGCGGTAGGTGCCGGCCAGCCGCTCCTTGATCTGCCCCAGGAGCCGGGCCGCGCCCAGGGCCAGGGTCAGATGGAAATCGTGGCCGCAGGCGTGCATCACCCCCTCCACCTGGGAACGCCAGGGAACCTCCACCGCTTCTCTTAAGGGCAGGGCGTCCATATCGGCCCGGAAGGCCACCACCCGGCCCGGCCGCGCCCCTTTGAGGGTGGCTGCCACCCCGTAACCGGCAATACCGGTCTCCACCTCCAGTCCCAGGTCAGCCAGGTAGGCCGCCGCGACCCGGGCGGTGCGCTCCTCCTGGTGGGAAAGTTCCGGGTGCTGGTGGAAATCCCGCCGCAGCGCGATAAGTCCATCCGCCAGGCTCTCGGCCAGGACCGTTATTTCCTGAAACAATCCGGACAATTGTTTCTCCTTGCCAAGGTTCAGTCTATACCGATCGGAGCTGGAGGACAAGGCAGGCAGGTGACAAATCCAAGAGCAGTCCCGCATGGGCCGGGGCTTTGTCAAAACAAGGAAAAGGTGGGGCGGGCGGTGCCGGCCTTCCGTTGATTTAGGCGCGGCCTCGGCAGCTGACTTCTCCCGGCTCTCCCAGATTGCCCCGCACCTGGAAGCCGGGCCCCAGGAATTGCTCAATGACCCAGAGGTTGGTGAGCAGGTGCAGGGTGATTTCCTCGGTGGTAAAAACTGACGGCCCTGCCGCGCGGGCCAGGTATAACAGGATTTGGTCCGCCAGGTGCTTGTCCAGCGCGGCCTGGCTGTTTTTAAACTTAAGGAAGTCCTCCACCACCTCATCGGCCACCTGCTCCGCCGGTTTGCCCCGGGCGCCCAGGGCGTGAAACCCGGCATGGGGGCCCCAGAGAAACACGAAAGTCCCCGGGTCCAGGCTGTCGGTCTCCACCTCTGCGACCAGCAGAGTTTCGCCGAGTCGTTCCTGAAGCCGTCGGCCTTGGCGCTGGATGACATGATAGGGCACTTGGGAGGCGGCCGACAGGGCCTGGAATCTTGTCGGATCCGGCGGATTGAGCCATTTCTGGGGAGAGAGCCGGCCCGCCGGCTTGACGGTCAGCTGCACTTCCCCGCCCCCCCGGGGATACCAGCCCCAGCGGGTCAGAGTCAGGTCGACCTCCGCCCCCAATTCCGCCAGGGCCGGGAGAAAGACGTGCATGAGGTAATGGGCCGGCGGGCTCCAGGCCACGTGGGTGCCCCCCCGGATGGTCAGGGTGGCCGGTTCTCGGGCTGCCAGCAAGGGCGGCAACAGGGCCTGGACCACCAGCGTGACCGAGCCGGCGCTTCCGGCCTTTTCCGCCACATCGAAAAAATAGCTGCCGCCCTTGATGGTCCGGGGCCGGAAAGTAAGTTCCCGGCTTCCAAGGGTGGCCCCCTCCACTTCGGCCCGGGAGATCTGGGCCAGGGCCTTCACCCCGGTGAGGTGCTGGGCCCGCAGCCCGGGTTTGGTGCGGCCGGCCCGAATGTCGGTGATCTTGACCGGCTCTCCCAGCAAAACTGCTAGAGAAAGGGAGGTCCGGACAAGTTGTCCGCCTCCCTCCCCATGTGCGCCGTCCAGATGCAGCATCAGTCTTCCAGCCGGAAGAGACCCTAGTCCAAAATAAAAATTACTTCCATTTTGACCCGGTAGGTATTGATTTTATTGTCTTTTACGGAGACCCGCATTTCCACGATGCGCATACCGGTGATGCCCCGGAGGGTTTTGACGGCTCGATTGAATCCTACCTGAACAGCATCTTCAAAACTGGTGGGAGATTCAGCAATGATATGGGTTACCCTGGCTACATTGGTGTTGCTCATGACCGCTACCTCCTGTGGCGTCGATGGTCTATCGCCGGAGCTCTGGAGCTTAAGCGATGAAAACCCGAATGGGTTGCTCCCTTAAGTTAAGATTTGATCAGACAAAATCAAGCCGTTGCCACCCTTCCCTTGACAATAAAGATGTTCGTCCATATGCTCCTGCAAGAACTAAAGGCCTTGCCGGCGACCCGCCGCAAGACGTGCTGATTGGAGTTTAGCGACCATGTATCTCGAGGAGACCGAACCGCTCCAATACGAACCCCCGCGGGAGGCCTGGGTTGGGTGGGCTTCCCTGACCAGCGTCCTGCTGGCTCTGGCCGCCGCCGCGATGAGCTTTGCCGCCGCACACTGGGGAGTCCAGGCCTACCTCTGCGCCCAACGGCTGCAAGGCCGTTGGGCTGATTACCAGGCCCTCGCCTCCAAAGTCGAAGCCCTGCATTACAGCCGGGATTTTTTTACCCTGCACCAGTTGCTGGAGCATAAAAATCCCAAGCTCCAGGAATTTATTGAGGAAAAGTTGCGGGAGTGCGACAAGGAAGCAGCCGGCTTGAACGAGGGCTGGGAACATTTCAAAGTGGAGACCAACGAATTGGAGCGGCAGGGGGAGCACTACTCCCGCCGGGCCGCCGGATCGGTGCGCACTGCTTTCCTCCTCTTTGTGGCGGTGGTGCTGGCGGCCTTTGGGGGCGTCGGGAAAAAAAAGCTTTTATGGTTGTCGTCCCTGGTCCTGACCGGTATCGGGGCCATCTCTTTCCTGGGCGGGGTGCTGCTGTGGTTTTAAAACGGTTCCTCCTGGGCCCCGGGGTTTCCCGCCGCACGCAGTGGGTTATGCCCGGACTGCAGTTTCAAAGGGCGCCCTTGACGTTATGAATTTAGAGGCGCAGGGGGAGGACCGCGGGTTTTCCGGAGGGGCCATACGGAAGCCCCGAAATGGAAATATCAACAAGTCCGGTTTTCCCCCTTTAAAAAATTGACATGAACCCTGTCCCGGACTTTTCAGCCACTCCCGCCCCCGGCGGCCGGTCTCACCGCATCGTCGCCAAGCTGGCGTCGCTCCTGAGCGCCCGCTGGTTCATGGAGATTCTTCAGGCCTTTTTCTTCATCTACCTGGCCCGGCGCAGCACCTCCACCTACGGCGAGTTCATGCTGGCCATCAACCTGGGGACCATTATCCGGCTCATCGCCGAGTTCGGCCTCAACGTGCCTCTGGTGGGCCTTCTCACCAAGAAAGCCGGGGACCCGGGAGAAGTCCTGACCCAGTTATTGGTGCTCAAGGCCGGACTTTTGACCATGGCCTATATCGGGGCAGTGGGATTCGTGAATTGGCAGCATTACCATTCCCCCCTTTACGAATTTGCCCTCATCATCGGTCTGGGCTATGGCCTGGAAGCCCTGAGCACCACCTTTTTCACCGCCTTGCAGGTGCAAGGCCGCCAGCTTCAGGAAGGCAAGAGCCGGGCCCTGGCCGCGCTTCTGGGGTACGGCTATGGTTTTGCCGCGATTTATTGGGGCGCGCCCCCCCTGGCCATAGCCCTTTTCAAGCCCCTAGAAACCCTGGTTAACCTGGTCGGCGGCAGGCTGTTGGCCGGGATTAAGCTCAGGTGGCGCCGGCTCTCCCTGGCGGGACTGGGGGCCACGCTGCGCCGGGTGCTTATTTTCGCGGTTTTGGAAGTGACGGCCATCCTCTTTAACAAGGCCAACATCTTTTTTCTGCAAAGATTCGCCGGCTCCGAGGGGGTGGCCCAATACAGCGCCACCTGGCAGATCGTGGACGGTTGCTCCACCATCGCGGCCACTCTTATCCTCCAAAGCATCCTTTTTCCGCTGTTCGTCAAATTCTGGGAAGTAGACCGCCAGGAGGTGGCTCTGTTGGCTCGGGCCTCGGCCCGGTGGCTTCTGGGCGCCGGCTTGCTCCTCATGATGGTGCTGGGGGCCGAAAGCGACCGCATTATTCCCTTGATTTACGGCCCTAAATTCGGAGAAGCCATCTGGCTGCAGCGTTACCTGGTAATCACCATCTTTTTCTCTCTTCTCCACAATCTGGCCGGTTTCCTCTTGATCAGCATGCGTTTGGAGAGGCTCCTGGTCATGGTTTACCTGGCGGCCTTAGCCTTCAACCTGGCGTTCTGCTCGGTGATGATTCCCCGGAACCCACTTTGGGGCGCGGCCCTGGCCATGATTCTCACCAAGGGGGCCATGGCGTTGGTCACCTTCGGCTTTATTCAACGGCGCCTCAAGGTCTTTCCTTTTGAGGACCTAGCCGTGGTGGCCCTGGCCTCCCTGGCGTCCCTTTCCCTCTACTGGGGCGGTCTCTTTTTTTTGCGGCGGGGCTGGGCCTTGTTGGCGGCGGTCCTGGCCCTGTTGGGCCTGCTCCAGTATTTCTGGGCGGTGCGAGGGCCACTCCGCAAGAAAAGCAAAGGAGCCGACTAAGGGGCCGGGGACCGATTAGTCATTTTGGAAGGGAGGTCGAAGTCGAGGCCGCCTTCCCTTTGCCGCTCACCTTTACTCCGAAATGGATCGGACCCGGCCCCGCCAGTCCACCTGGTAGATTTTACCCCGCCAGGAGATTTTCTGGGTAAGGCAGGTCTTGAGGTGCACCCAACTGGCCAGGCAGAGCGCAGCCAGGCAGGCCGCCAGCCACAAAGGCGGGGGGCAGGGGCAGGGATGGAAACGCCGCAGGGCCAGGGCCAAGGCGGTGACTGCGGCCAGGAAGGCCAGAGAGGGGATAAACATTCCCGGCAGGCCCCAGCCCCAGGGGGCCAGGAGCACATAGGCGGCGGCAGCCAGAGTAAAAAAGGCTAGGAGATACAGGATGCCCCCGGCAGCCAGCCAGGAGCCGGGCAGATAATACTTGAGGTAGATCCACTGGCGGAAGAGCCAGCTCTCCCAGGAAGCCCAGGTCTCGCCGGAGACCTTGGTGGCCAGGTCGGCGCCGCGGGAAAGGCATACAGGGATGCGGGCGGTGATCAGTCGGGCGGCCAGGGAGACGTCGTCCACCACGGTTTCGGCCCACAGGCGGGGCACCCCGAGGGATTCGAAGGTATCCCGGCGGATGGCGGTGGCCCCGCCCCACGGCTGGTTGAGCCAGGGCACGGCCTTGGTGAGGTATAGGGTGAGAACCGAGACCGCCCTGCCCCAGCCAGCCAGGCGGTTATCTTCGGGGATGATGTGGTGGTAGCCGCTGGTCACCACGCCTTCTCCCTGGGCCACCGGGGCGGCCAAATTCCTCAGGAAATCCGGGGGAGCCTCCTGGTTGCTGTCACAGAAAGCCAGGATTTCCGGGGTTTCTCCGGCGAGCCGCACTCCCGCCAGGAGATTATGGTTTTTCTGGCCGCAATCCCGGGCCGGACCGGCCACCACCAACCGAGTCCGGGTCTCACCCCAGATAAGGGAACTGATAAGCCGGGTTGCCGGATCTTCCAGGTCCCGGGTGGCGAAAATCACCTGGTAGTCCGGGTAGTCCTGGCGGAGCAGGGCCTCCAGGCGCCGCCTCAACCCCGGCGGCGCGCCGGCCACGGGCACGATGAGGGCAAGCCGGGGCCAGCGGGCGGGTGAGCCTTGCACCCTCTCCTGGGCCCCGGGGCCCGGGATCCGACTTCCCGCCCGTACCAGGCCGGCAAAAGCCAGCAGGACTATGGCCATGCCGGCCAGGAGAAAACCGTACGTCACCCAGATTACCCCGCCGCCGACGGGCCGGCGGCCTTTTCCAGGCAGGCCTTGAGCCGGGCGTAATTGGTGGTGGAGTCAAATTCCCGGCGGACCAACTCCCGTCCTTGCTCTGCCCGCCGTTGGGCTTCCTCCGGCTGGTACAGGGCCTCCCGCATGGCCTGGGCCAGGAGCCGCGGCTGCTGCGGCGGCACCAGCCAGCCGGTTTTTCCCGGGATTATCGCTTCGTTGACGCCGTTCACGTCCGTGGCCACTACCGGCACCTGGAAGGCCAGGGCCTCCAGAATAACGTTGGGGAGACCGTCCCGGTCGCCTTGCCGCGCCACCACGCAGGGCATGATGAACTGGTCCGCCTGGCGGAAAAGTTCCGGAACTTTATTGTGGGGCACGTGCCCGAGGAAGGTTACCCGGTCCCCGAGGGCATATTCTTGAACCAAGCCCATAAGGCGGCGGCGCTCCGGGCCATCCCCAGCCAGAGTGAGATGAAAGTCCACCCCCCACTCCATCAGGTGGCGGCACGCAGCCAGAAGCACGGGAAAGCCCTTCTTTTCCACCAGGCGCCCCAAGGCCAGGAGTCGAAACGGGGGATTGGGGGTCCAGGGCTGCCGCGGCTCAGACGTCAACGGCGCGCCATAGGTGAGGTGCACGATTTTGGCGGCGGCTTCCGGAACCAAACCCGTCAGATAGCGGCGGTTGGCGTGGGAAATGGTGCGCACGAAGCTGGCCGCCACCAGCTTCTCCTGAAGCGCACCGTCCGGGGGATAGATGTCGTGGGCATGGGCGCAAAAGCTGAAGGGAATGCCGGTCAGGCTCGAGGCCACCCAGGCGGCGGTGGCGGGGCCGTTGGCCCAGGGCGCGTGGATGTGATTTATGCCGTCGGCTTGAAAGCGCCCGGCCAGGTGGACCCCGCCCAGAGCGGCCCACAGGGCCTCGCCCGCGGTTTCCGGAGACCGCCAGCGCCGCACCCACACCCGGCGTAGCAAGGCTGGGGCTTCCGGTCCAAAATCCTTGCTCAGCCGGGCCAAGCTGTGAAGCACCTGTCTGGCAGATGCCACCCCCAGGTGGTGGACCGGGGTTTTTACCTTGGCCATACCCGCGACTCGGGAGGCGGGGCGGGGGCCATACAGGGTGTACACCGTGAGGTCCAGCCCCAGGCCCGCCATGGTGTTGACCTCGTCCAGGATGAAGGTCTGGGTGGGCTCAGGGAACCAGAGGAGAATATAGGCGATCCGGGGGGAGTTCATGGGCAAAAGCTCAAAAGCCAAGGTTCATAATTCAGAGCTAACCTGAAGCATGCCCGTTACCCCAAAGGAGGCGGGACCACACCTCTTCATGACGGCTCACCATGGCCCTAAAGGAAAACAGTTCCACGGCCCGTTGCCGTCCCTGGCGGCCCAGCCGGCGCCCGGTTTCCGGGTCAGACAACAGGCGCTCCAGGGCCAGGGCCAGCCCCTCCACGTCCCGGGGGGCGACCAGCAGGCCCGTCTCTTCAGGCACCACCGCTTCCGGCAGCCCTCCCACCCGGGTGCCCACTACCGGCAGGCCCGCCGCCATGGCCTCCAGAATGACGTTGGGCAGGGCCTCGGCCACGGAACTCAAGACAAATACTTCGGCTTGGTGATAAAAATGGCGAATGTCCCGGGCCGGGGGCAGAAATTTCACCTGCCCGGCAATACCCAGGTCGTTGACTTGCTGCTCCAGGATCGAACGCCGGGGGCCGTTCCCCACCAGCCAAAGTTCCGCGTCGGGATGCCGTCCGGAAATCCGGGCAAAGGCCATGAGCAGGGTGTCATGGTCTTTGTCCGGGACCAGGCGGGCCACGGACAGCAGCACCCGCGGGCCGGCTCCCCGGCCGTCGGCGCCGGGTTGATAAAATTCGGTGTCCACCCCGTTGGGCACCACGGTCAGCCGGGACGGAGGGAGCCCATAGCGGGAGACCAGGAAATCCCTGAGAATTCGGGAGTTACAGAGAATGTGGTCGGCCGCGGGCCACAGAAAGCGCTCGTGCTGCCGCCAGGGGGCCGCGCCGCCCCGGCAGTTCCCTACAATATGAGGCACCCGGGCCAGCCTTCCCCAGAGCCGTCCCCAGATGTTGGGGATGGCGGTGAGGAGCATGAGAAGATCCGGCGGGGTCGCCCACAAGCGCTTCCCCAGGTTGAGGAGGCTTTGCGGCCCCACCCAGCCGGTGCGGGCCAACCAGACCACCGGGAGCCCATACCCCCGGGCCACCGGGGCCAGATCGTCGCCTTTACGCAGCACCCAGAGTTCCACCTGAAAGCGGCTTTTATCCAGGCGGCGGGCCAATTCCAGGGCCTGGCGCTGAGTGCCGCCGTATTCCAGGTCTTCCAGCAGGAACACCACCCGAGCCGGCACCCCGGCGGGAGTTAAAGCCCTTTCCTGACACCCTGCGGGAGTATGCGCCTTCTGCGACAATCCTTTCGTCAACGCCAACACCTGATCAATTTCTACTGAATCGGCTGGAGAGCGGAGGCCCTCGCCTACCCTATAAAGCCGGAGGCGGCTGTTCGGCTTGATTTGCGCGGAAGCCTCAATATCCCATAAGGCCGCAGCAGCGGGAGCACACCGGCATCAGGCCCTCGGTAGTGACACTGCGCCTGAAAGCCCGGTAGCGCTCGGAGTTCCACAATTCCGTGATGGTGTTTTCCTTGATGTTCCCCACCACGTAATCATGATAATCGCGGCAGGGGGACAGGTCGCCGTTGCTGTCTATCTCCACCACCTGGAAGATGGACACGCACTGATCGTAGCCGAATCTCTCCTTGTGGTCGGTATAGTAGCGGCGCAGGTTGTCCTCGCCCAGGATGGAGGGGATCAGCACCACCGGGGGCGCGGACCAGGGACGGGAGTGCTCCAGGAGCAGGTTGAGCTGCCGATCCAGTTCCCGGTAGTCAGCCGGCTTCCAATCCCCCAGCCAACCCCAGGGGCACTGCGGCTTGAAGCCGAAGCGGCGCCTAAAATCCTGGTCGTGAGCCTTGGCGCTCTCCTCGTCAATCCACCAGGAGAGGTAAAATACGGAAAGATCCACCCGATCCCGGAAGGTCTCATAGATATCAATCAGGTGGCGGTAATTCTCCTTGGAGATGGTGGTAAGGGAAGCGATGAGGGGCAAATTCGTGCTGCGGGCCTCCCTGGCCTCCCGCACCGCGGCCAAGGCCTTGTTGATATCGGCGAAATTGTCGGCGTTGCCGGCCGCGGGGCGAGCCCGGTTGTGCAATGCCGCGGTGTGGCCGTCTATGGATATCTGGAGAAGAAACAGGGGCGCGTCCACCAATTCCTCGGCCTTGACGGCCACCCGGGTGCTGTTGGTGGCAATGGAGGTGGGCAGCCCCAGGGCCGCAGCCCCTTTGATGATGGGCAGGGTGCCTTCGTACAGCATAGGCTCTCCCCCCCATAGATAAATGAGGGGCCGGTGGCCGTGGGCCACCAGGTCAGAGAACACCTCCAGGTAGCGCTCCGGGGTGACCTCTTCCTTTTTAAGTTCCGCCAGGCTTTTGCCGTGCAGAAAACCGTGATCCCCCCACTGGCCGCAGGTGTGGCAGCGCAGGTTGCACACGTCGGTGATGCGGATGCTGACTTGGCGGATGGACCGGGCCTTGCCGGACGCGGCATTGGGGTTCAACAGATTGAACAGCCATTTTTCCCCTTCCAGGGCCATGAGCTTGAGCCCGATCCAGGGGTGTGGGAGCAGGGGCCGGACATTTTTCACCACCGCCCCCAAAGACAATTTGCTTCGCTGTACCATAGGTCATCCGTCAATCTTTCAGGGTGCGCCGAACGCCCCCTCAGAATCATGAGAAGCTCGGGCCGGCAGGCCGCCCGGGTTTTCGGGCGCGGCGCCCACCCCGCATTGACTTGTGCACGCCGAAGCAACCAAGGCGCCAAGGGAAACCCTCTCCCCTGTCCTCGGCGGCTTAGCAATTTTTAATAAGGAACTCCTTGGAAAATTTTCCCGCCGAAATTTTAATTCGGCTGATATAGTATACTGCAAAATTAATCTTAAACTATACATCATCCGAAAGACTTCCTCAAAAGAGAACTTGTTAAGGAAGGCAAATCGGTGATAAGGCACTGATAGCCGGGGAGGGCCATCGTCCCTCTCCCAACATTAAGACATGCTTGCCCTGGAATATTACCGCTCCATTCCCCGCTACCTTCTGTCCAAACACCTGAGCGCCCTTTTCCCCAGGCGGTTTTTCCCCTGGGCGGTTCCCTTGCGGCTCAAAGAAGTTCCTTTCAGCAAGCCTCGCCCGGACTGGGCAGTGCTGCGTCCCTTGCTCTGCGGCATCTGTGGTTCTGACCTTAACCTTTTGCGAGGAAAGGAGTCTTACCTGTTGGAACCCTATGCCTCCTTTCCCTGCATTCTGGGACACGAAGTGGTGGCCGAAGTGGTGGAAGCGCCGAAAAACAGCGGGCTTGTCCCTGGAGAGCGGGTGGCGGTGGAGCCCATCCTGGCCTGTAAGGCGCGGGGCGTCACCTTTTGTCGGTTCTGCGCCCAGGGAGAGTATAACCTGTGCGAGCACTTCACCCAGGGGGACCTTCCCCCCGGGGTTATACTGGGCTTCACCCGCGGGGCCGGAGGAGGCCTGGCGGAGCTCCTGGCCGCGCCTCTGGGCAATCTTTTCCGGCTGCCCCCGCATCTTGCCGACGAAACCGCGGTGCTGGTTGACTCTCTGGCCAGCGCCCTGCAGCCCGTCCTGGACAACTTTCCCCCGGATGACGCCACCGTGGTCATCTACGGGGCCGGCATCATCGGACAACAATTATTGCGGGCCTTGCGGGGCTTGGGGTGCCGGGCCCGGGTGGTGATGGCGGCCCGCCATCCCTTCCAGGAGCGCCTGGCCCTGGCCGGCGGCGCCGACCTGGTTGTCCTTAATCCCACGCGCCGCCAACTGAGCGAAGCCCTGGGATGCACTTTCCTCCCCACCACCCTGGGGGGCGGCAACCTCGAAGGTGGAGCTGATTTCTTTTTTGATTGTGTGGGGAGCAAATATTCCATTCAGGCCGGTCTCCTGGCCCTGAGGGCCCGGGGAGCCTTGGTGATGGTAGGGACCGCCGGAGCCGTGGGACAGGTGGACCTTTCCAGTCTCTGGTTCCGGGAACTCCGCGTCACCGGTTCGTCGATGTATGCGTACGGCAACTTTCGGGGGAAACGGGTCCGCACTTACCAGTTGGCCCTGGATCTGTTGGCCGGGAAGGATTTTCCGGCTGCTGGCCTTTTGACCCATACCTTCCCTTTACAGCAATATCGGGAGGTCTTTCAGACCGCGCTGGACAAACGGCGCCACCAGAGCGTCAAGGTTGCCGTGGACCTGAGATCTGCACCTGGCCCCGCGCAGCATTGACTTTTAAGAAAATTTTCTTAAGTTAGAGGTAATAATTGCCCTTTTAATTTTAATTTGCTAAGATTCCTTTCCGAAAAACAGGTGGAATTTTTTCACGAAGCAAGTATAATGCCCATATGATGCTAAAGAAACGCTGCTTGACCTTCCATCGCTTTGTGACAGGGGCCAAAGCCCAAGGGGTGTACCCTTATTTTCGCCCTATTTCACGCTCCTGGGGCCCGGAAGTCGAAGTCCACGGGCGGCGGATGGTGATGATCGGCTCCAACGATTATTTGGGGCTGAGCCATGAACCCCGCGTTAAGGAAGCAGCCATTCAGGCTTTGCACCGCTGGGGCACCGGCCCCGGAGGTTCACGTTTCCTGTCGGGCAACATGACGGTTCATGAGGCCCTGGAAGAACGGCTGGCGGCCTTTGTCGGCAAGAAGAAAGCCGTTTTGCACGTCACCGGGTTCAGCACCAATTTAGGAGCCATCGCCTGTCTGCTCTCCCCCCAGGACATAATTTTGGTGGACCGGGAGAATCATGCCAGCATCTTTGAGGGCTGTCAGGCTTCGAAAGCCAAACTGGTGCCTTTCGCCCACAATGATCCTCAAGCAGCGGCCGAGAAAATCGCGGCGTATCGTCAAAAAAACAGCGACGGCATAATGATCCTCATCACCGAGGGCGTTTTCAGTATGTCCGGGGATGTCTGCCCCTTGCCCGATTTGGTGGCCCTCAAGGAGGCTTTCCCGGACCTGTTGATCTACCTCGACGATGCCCACGGCTTGGGGGTTTTGGGTCCCAACGGGCGGGGGGTCGCAGCCCATTTCGGTCAGACTCAGCAGGTAGACTTTATCATGGGGACCTTCAGCAAGGCCCTGGCCTCCATCGGCGGCTTTATTGCCAGCGACGAAGAAGAGGTTTTGGAATATGTCCGGCATCATTCCCGCACCCTGATTTTCTCCGCGGGGTTGCCGGCCAGTTGTGCCGCAACCGTGCTGGCCTGCCTGGATATTATCGAAGCAGAGCCGGAACGTATTGAAAATCTTTGGAGAATAATCCGCAAGGCTCATGCCGGCTACCAGGAGATCGGCCTGGTTATCGGCCCGCCGGTGAGTCCGGTTATGCCCATCCACATCGGCTCAGACCTCAAAGCCGCCATGTTGGCCGCTGACCTCTTCGCTGAAGGCGTCTTTGCCCTACCCGCCATCTCCCCTGCCGTCCCCCGGGGAAAGGCCCTGATCCGCACCGCCTACATGAGTACCCACCAGGACAGCCATCTGGACTTTGTCCTGGAGGTCCTGGACCGACTGGCCAAAAAGCATCGGGTCCGGGCCGTGGACCTGGCGGAACAGGGACAAACCCTTGATCCGGTTGGAATTGCCAACCGCACCTCCATCGACACAGTGATGGGCGTAGCGGGGAAGTGATCCCGCAATTAAAGGAGTAAACTGTTGCGGCTTGACGACCTTGTGCGCATAAGCCTGCGCCAGGTAATCCGTCACCGCCGGCGCTATATTGGCGTGGTACTGGCCATCGCGGTCGGAGTGGCGGGCTTTATCTCAATCATTACCATGGGCCAGGACGTTAAAAGGAACTTTAACGAAGACCTGGCCTTCATCGGCGGCGTTACCATTATCCGCAATGTTCTCGAACTCCGTCCACAATTACCGTTAAACAGATTCCACCCCGATACGGTCCAGGCTATTCAGCGGATTCCAGGGGTTTACGTGGCCAGTCTGGTGGGCTTAACCCGGACCAAAGGTGAATGGCAGGGTCAGGTAGAAGAATATTCGGTGGTGGCGGTGGATGATAATTTCTGGAAAATGCGCGGCCTGCAAGCTCTTACCGGCGCTCTGTTTGATAAAAAGCAGGTGGAAGAACGGCAGCGGCTGGCTGTCCTGGGCACGCGCCTGGCCCAGAGCCTTTTCGGCACTGATAAGGTAGAGGGCCGCACCCTGGAGCTGGGCCGCGATATTTATAAAATCATCGGAGTCGTGGGGGGACTCCGGGATATCAACCTGGATAAGAGCGTGTTTGTCCCCCTGACCACGGCCATGGACCGCTTTGGCAGGCAACTGGCCGTAGATCGGCTTTATGTGCGCTGCCTCACCTGGGATGATGTTCCCTCAGTGGCCGCAGCCATCCCCGGAGTCGTGCAGGCCCATCAATCCGCCCAAAACCTGTTGGTGGAGGTTTCCTGGGAAAATCTTGAACATGTCAAGCGGGTGGCCTTTTGGGTGGAATTCTTTATTTATCTGGCCTTCGCCGCCACCCTTATTCTGGGTGGCATGGGCATCTGGAACATCATGATGGCCGCGGTGCGCACCCGCACCCGGGAGATCGGCCTTAAAAAAGCCATGGGGGCTGAGGACCGGGATATTTTGGCCCAATTCCTGACCGAAGCCCTCTGTCTGTCCTGCGCGGCGGCCCTGGTGGGCGTGGCTTTAGGGAGGGTTCTGGTGGAGCTTTTGAGCATATGGATCGGCATGCGCCCCCCCGAGGAGCTCTTTTTTACCTGCCTGGCCTTCAGCCTCATCTTTGCCGTACTCCTGGGGGTAGGGGCCGGACTCTACCCCTCTCTGCAGGCGGCCCGCATGGAGGTAGTGTCAGCCACCCGATATGAATAGCATAATAGCAAATTCTCGGAATTTCCTGCATATGGAGCCCAAACCCGAACCGTCTCCCAGCCCCTTGATCCGGGTGGCCGATATGACCAAAATCTACCACAATGGTGCGGGGCCGATTGAAGTGCTGCGGCAGGTCGATCTGGAGATCTATCCCGGCGAGATGGTGGCCGTCATGGGGCCTTCCGGCTCCGGCAAATCTACCTTGCTCTATATCCTGGGCCTCCTCCAGGCCCCCACCAGCGGCTCCTACTTTTGGGAGGATACCGATGTTCTTACTCTCGACCGGAGTCAGCAGGCCGAATTTCGGCGCCGGCGCCTGGGCTTTGTCTTCCAGGCCTGTGATCTCCTGGAAAACAGCACTGTTTACGAAAACCTGGAATTCCCTTTGATCTATGAAGGGGTTGACAAGAAGGAGCGGCCCCCCCGAATCCGGGAGGCCCTGGAACGGGTAAACCTGGGACACCGACTGTACCATTCCTCCAACCTGCTTTCCGGCGGGGAGCGCCAACGGGTTGCCGTGGCCCGGGCGTTGGTGAACCGGCCGCAATTGATCCTGGCGGATGAACCCACGGGGCAGTTGGATCGCCGGCATGGCCATCTGATCATGGAACATTTTGAGGAGATCATCGCTGGCGGGGACACCTCCGTGGTGGTGGTGACCCACGACCCAGAAATCGCCGCCCGCTGCACTCGGGTTTGCCCCATGGAGGACGGCGTCCTCCGCGGCCTGAGGCAATAGCCTGGATGAGGGGTGCGTGGCCCAAGGAAAGTCTTTTGAACATGGTAAACCTGACGGCAGGACCGAAAAAAGCCAGGCCGGATTTTGTCGGCACCAATCTTTACGGGCCGCTTCTATGGGCCGGAGTGCTCCTTTCCTTGATTTTGTGCTGGTCCATCCCGACCTCGGCTGGAGAAAACGGCCTTAAAACAACCCCTCCTGAATTTTTCCAGACCCCGGCTGATTTCGACTCCTGCGTCAAGCTGGCCTTGCGGCAATCCCCGTTTTTTACCAAGAGCGCCTTGGAGATCGAAGTAAGGCGTCTTGATGAAAAAGACAGCAAGGCCGACTACTTTCCTTCGTTCCGAGGCACGGCCCGCTATTATCTGACCCAGCCTAACGATCCCAATGTCACCGATCCCTTGAATTATTCCTTTGCTATCACCACCGGCGATTATAATCCCCTGTTTGCCCACCTGTCGCTCAAGGCCAAACGGGTGGTCACCCAAATCGCCACCCTGGCCCACCTCAAGGCCATTTCCCTGGGTCTGGACCGCCTGGCCAAGGCCTTTCTGGAACTCAACTCCCTGGAAAACCTGTCAAAATTGCGGGAACAGGCCTTGGCCTTTGCTAAAGAGAATTTGCGTTTTGCCCGGGAACAGCAGAAGCTGGGAGAGATAACCCCGGTGGAGGTCCAGATCGCCTCCCAGGAAGTGGAGGTGGCCGCGGCCGAACTTAACGGGCTGGCTGCCTCCAAAGAAAGGGTCCAGGACGCCATCAGGGAATTTTTAGGGCTTAAACCCGGAGAGCCCTTGCGTCTGGATGTAAGCAAGGCCCGCAGCCAAGTATTGGGGGATTTTCAACCCCAAAAGGCTAACCTGCAAGAGGCCCAGGAGCGCTCCTTCGATGTGCGGATCAAAAAGCTGGCCCAGGAACTGCAATCCTGGAACGTGGCCCTATCCAAAATGAAGTTCATCCCCAGCCTTAACGTGGCCCTGCAAAGTCCCGACCCCCTGAGCCTGACCAACGTCAGGGGCACGTTTTTCTCGGTGGGTCTCACTTTTCCTATTTTCGAGGGATTCAAGCGGGTGCGGGACATACAACGGCAAAAGACCGTTTTGCAACAGTTTGCCTCCGAGGAAACGGTAAAAGCCGATGAATTAAACCAGCTTTGGCGGGAAGCGGAGGAAAAGCTTGACAGGGCCGCGGCCACCCTGCGGCTCACTCAGGCCCAGGTTGAACTGGCCCGCCTTAAGGAATCCCAGGCCGAAACCCTTTATCGCACGGCTCAGAAGGATTTCGGGGTGCTCATGGCAGCCCGCCAGAACCGGATCAAGGCGCAGACGGAAGCCGCGAAAGCGGCTCGCGATTATGACCAGGCCGCCCTGGCCCTGCGTTCTCTTTCCGGAAATCTGGTGTATCATTATGTTAATGAAGCCCAGTTCCAGAAATGAGCACGATCCTCGGGTCTACCAGCCACCGGCTTCCTAGCTTGGGGAGACCGCTTTAGACTTTGATGGTGTATCTTAATTTTGCTATGAAACAAATTGCGCGAATATTTTTATTTTTCACCGCCTTGGGACTAATTCCGGGCGGCATGGTGTCCCTGGCCCAGGGCGCGGAAATTAATTTCACCGGGAAGCTGGTCTGTTCTCTCAAGCGTCCGGTAGTGCTGCCCATGGCTGCGGACATCGTCGCCCTCAACGTGCAGCCCGGCCAGAAAGTAAGGGAGGGAGAGGTCCTGGGCCGCTACGAGCTGCTCCCCGAATCCGTGCAAAATCTCCGCCGCCGGCTCCTGCCCTCCCAGATCACCGAGCTGCGCGCCAGAATGGCGGAAATTGACAAGAACCTTACGCTCCTACGGGAAAAGGAAAACTCCCTGACGGAATTGTCCCGGCAGAACCTGGCCCCGACCCAGAGCCTGAAGCAATTGGAGCAGGAAATTCAGGCCCTGGGCAAACAGCGCTCCCTCCTTCAGGGGGCTCTCGGCCAGGCGGAAAAGTCCATCGCCGAAGAAGAGGCTCTGGCCCGCAAGCAACTGGGAGTGCCGTTCAAATCCGGCCATATTCCTAAAGAGGGGACTCTGGTGGCGCCGATTGACGGCTACGTGGTCTGGATGCACCCGGATCTCCGTCGGGGCGCTCAACTAGGCGGGGGCACGCCGGTGATGATGATCGGGGTCATGGACCCCATGCTGCTGAGAGCCCAGGTTCACGAAATCGAGGCCCTCAAACTTAAGGTGGGGGACGAAGCTGACATTACCCTGGAATCCATCCCGGGCCGCAAGTTCACCGCACGGGTCAGCCGCATCCCTTGGGCTCCGCCTGCCCTCTCCCTGGAGGCGCCCACCTATTACGACGTAGAATTCAAGGTGGCCAATCCCGACTTGGCGCTCAAGGAAGGCCTTAAGGCGACCATAGAGCTGCGGCAGCCTGGAGGAAAAAACCTGGCCGGGGCCTCCCAGGAAAAGGAGCCCGCCGCGCAGGGCGCGCCCAAAGGAAAATAAGCACCGGGGCAAGCGGGGTACTTTGAGCGTGTTGCGAAACAGGTCTTGAGGGGAGGGCCGGGGGCGGCGGACCCCCCGCCCTCCCCTCAAACTCTCCTACCCCCCATAAGTCAAACAAATTGAGGCTTACCCCTTGAATTGTCAATGAATGAATGGGGTTGGGGAAGAGGGGGCAGGGGGCCGGCCCTGGCCCCCTCTCCCAGTAGCTATTTGCCACAACCGCAATTTAACAGAGCAGCACAGGAGCTTTCAGCGCAATCTTAACCTCGCGTCAACAAATCCTTGGCAGCAACTCTCCGCTCGGCGGGTCGAGAATCCGGCTGGTGCCGATCTGAGTGCGCAGCTGCACCCGCCCTGGAGGGAAAGGCTTCGCTTCGCCGATGACTTGGGCTTCCTGGCCATAGCGACTGGCTCGGATCAGCCTGAGGGCCTTATCTGCAGCTTCGGCTGCCACGAAAATCAGCATCTTCCCTTCATTGGCCACCTGGAGGACATCCAGCCCCAGAGCCTCACAAGCCGCCGCCACTCCTGGTTTTACCGGGATCACGGGTTCTTCGATTTCCAGGCATACCCCTGACTGCACGGCAATTTCGTTTAAGGCCGAGGCCACCCCCCCCCGGGTGGGGTCGCGCATGGCGTGAATCGGCAGGCCCTCGCCCAGCAGGTTGAGTACCAGTTCGGTTAAGGGCGCAACATCACTGGCAATATTTTCCCCCTCCAACAGCCTCTCCCGGGTCAGCATCACAGCAGTGCCGTGGTCCCCCACCGAGCCGCTCAGGATAATTCGATCACCCGGCCGGACGGCGGCGCCGGAAACGCCCCGCAGCACCACCCGGCCCACTCCCGAGGTGGTGATAAATATTTGGTCCGCCGACCCCCGGGGCACCACCTTGGTATCGCCGGTGGCTATGGTAACCTGGGCCTCGGCGGCAGTCTGGGCCATGGACGCGGCGATCCTCTGCAAGTCCTGGACCGGGAAGCCTTCCTCGATAATAAACGAAGCGGACAAAACCAGGGGCCGGGCGCCGGCGGTGAGCAGGTCGTTCACCGTGCCGGCCACCGCCAGCCGGCCGATGTCGCCGCCGGGAAAAAACAGGGGGGAAACCACAAATGAATCAGTGGTAAACGCAATCTCAGATGCTTCCAGCTGCAACAGGACGCTGTCATCAGGCTGAAAGCCCGCTGCCCCGTATGCGGCCAGGAAAACTTGGCGAATCAACTCCCCCATTTCCCGGCCCCCCGCGCCGTGACTCAATAGTACTCGATCCATAAGCAGCTTTGCATGATGTGTTTGGGAGGAGGGCCAGGGACCGGTGGGGCCCCGCCCTCCCCAAAGCCCCCCTCCCGGAACCGCAGAGGGTCCGAGAAAGGCGGGCCATGGGCCCCGACATTCTCGAAAGTATTTTTCCAACTGAGGGATTGGGGGAAGAGGCATGGGGAGGGGGTATGGGCCACCGCCCCTTTGCCCCCTCCTCCGCCTACTGCCTCAGCCCCTCTCATATTTATGCGCCGCGGCGCAGGCGCCTTCGTGGGAGACCATGCAGGGCCCGAGCGGTCGTGAAGGGGTGCAGGTCCGGTCGAATTGAGGGCAATTCCGGGGAGCCAGGGTTCCCCGGAGAACCTCTCCGCAGCGGCACGCCGTGGGTTTAGCCGGGGGAACCCGTGCCAAAATTTCCGCAAAGCGCCGTCGGGCATCGAAGCGGGCGTATTCTTCCTGAAGCGCCGCGCCGCTGCCTGGAATCACCCCCAAACCTCGCCAAGCCGCATCCTCAGGCATGAAAACCTCATCCAACAGGGCCTGGGCCTTGGAGTTGGCCGGAGCTTTCACCGCCCGGGTATAGACATTGTCCACTGCAGGGCTGTCTTCCTTTATTTGCCGCATTATGGACCAAATCCCCCAAAGAATGTCCACGGGCTCAAAGCCCGTCACGGCACAGGGAATCCTGAACTTTCGAGGTATAAAGCCGTAGGCTTCAGGACCAATGATAGTGGTGACATGACCCGGCAGGAGCAGGCCATCCACCTTGACTACGCCTCTGCCCAAGAGAGTCTGAAGCGCTGCGGGCATAGTCTTATGGACAGAAAAAACGCTGAAATTATTGAGGCCTTCGGACGCAGCCACTTTGAGCGCCAGCGCCGTGGCGGGCATGGTGGTTTCAAAACCCACGCCGAAAAAGATGACTTGCCGGTGGGGATTATTTCGGGCCAGGACCACGGCGTCCAAAGGGGCATAGACCACCTGCACCTGGACCTCCTGGGCCCTATGTTTTTCCAAAGAGGTGACCGAACCCGGCACCCGCATCATGTCGCCGAAAGTGGCAAGGATGGCCCGGGGCAGGCTCCCCAGGGCCAAAAACGCATCGATGTCCTCCTGGGCCGTGACACACACCGGGCAGCCCGGCCCGGAAACAAGCCTGATTTCAGGGGGCAGAAGGGACTTCAGGCCGAAACGGGCCACGGCCATTGTGTGAGTGCCACACACTTCCATGAGGGTGGCCGGACCGGATGAAAGTTCCCTGATCTTCAGGCTGAGCTTATGAACCAGCTCCCGGTCCCGATACTCCTCACTGTATTTCATAAGTGAGCTGCCTCAGGACGGTCAAGGTTTCCTCCGCGGCCTCCTGGTCCACCGTGGCGATGGCCAGCCCGGCATGAACCAGGATGTAATCGCCCACGGCGGCCTCGGGGAGCAAGTCCAGCCGGGCCTCCCGGCGCACTCCGTCCACTTCGGCGACGGCCTTGAATCCGTCAATTTCAACAATGCGCATGGGAATAGCAAGACACATGATGTTCCTCAGTTTGATTTGGGGGGAGTTGCACTCCCCGGCTCTCCCGACCGCTCACGGCTTCATTCCCAGCCTGGCTGCGGCTATGGCTGCCTGGCCTAGAGAGATGCCGCCATCGTTGGGCGGCACCAGCCGGTGGGTCAGCACTTCAAACCCTTGCTGCGCCAAGCCGGCCTTCAGGGGAAACGCCAGCAAGGCGTTTTGGAAGACGCCCCCTGACAGGACCACCAGGTTAAGGCCGGTGCGTTCCCGGATCATGATGCACATCTGCATCAAGCCTTCGGCCAAGGATCGATGGAAGCGGGCGGCGATGACAGCCCGGTCCCGGCCCGCCAGGCAATCCTCCACCACGCCGCGGAAAATGTTCAGGGTGTCCAATATCAGGGTTCCCTTGCTTTGGTGCACCTTAGCATAATACCAGCCCGCCTCTTCGGGGTCTGCAGCCATCTCCAGTTCCAAGGCAGGTTGGCCCTCGTAGGTGCGTTGGCGGCAGATTCCGGCGGCCGCGGCCACGGCGTCAAACAGGCGTCCGGCACTGGTGGTCTGCGGGGAATGCCAGCCGGTGGCAAGCTGCCTATGCAACACCCGCCAGGTCAAATCCGGAAAATGCAGACCCAATTGATGCGCCGTCTCCTGGAACTTTTCCCCATAAGCGGCAAACAGATAAGCTGCGGCCATGCGGGCCGGACTGCGGATCGCCGCCTCGCCGCCAGGAAGAAGCACCGGCGCCAAGTGGCCCGCCCTGGCAAATCCTTTCAAGTCAGCCACCAGGACTTCCCCGCCCCAGACTGTGCCATCGGGACTGTAGCCCGTGCCGTCCAGGGCCAAACCGATGCAGGCTGAGGTGCGCCCGTTTTCCGCCAAGCAGGCAGCCACGTGGGCGTGGTGGTGCTGCACCCCGACAAGCTTAGTGCCCTTCTGCTCCCGGGCATAGCGGGTGCTGAGGTAGTGTGGGTGCAGGTCGTGGACCAATATCCGGGGGCGCTTGCGGCTCAGGGCCTGGAAGTGCCGGATGGCAAGCTGATAATACTCGAAGGTTTCCAGGGTGTCCAGGTCCCCGATATGCTGGCTCAGGAGCGCGGTTGTATCCCAAGCCAGGCAGAAAGTGTTCTTCTGCTCGGCCCCCAGGCCCAGGATTTCGGGGGCCGCCAGTGGCAGGGCAATGGTTTGGGGCACAAAACCCCGGGCCCGGCGCAGCGGGACCGCGGTCCCATCCGGCAAAGGCCGCACCACCGAGTCATCGCAGGGAACATGGATATCCCGGTCATGCATCAGGAAGGCGTCGGCCAGCGGGGCCAGTTTCGTCCTGGCCTCGTCATTGGTGAACACCAGGGGTTCCTCGCTTAAGTTGCCGCTGGTCATCACCAGAGCCGCAGGAGACTGGTCCAGAAGCAAAAGATGGAGGGGCGTGTAGGGCAGGAGCAGGCCCAGATAACTGTTGTTCGGGGCCACCAAGGAAGCGATCTCCCCGCCCGGCCGCCGGCGGCAAAGCACAATGGGGCGCTCGGGAGACATAAGGAGAGAGCGCTCCCGATCAGTAATGATCGCAATCCGCTCCGCTTCCTTCAGATCCCGCACCATGAGAGCGAAGGGCTTGTCCCGGCGCCCTTTCCGCTCCCGCAAGGTCCGGACGGCCGTATCGTTGCCGGCGTCGCAGGCCAGGTGAAAGCCTCCCAGACCCTTTACCGCGAGGATTTTGCCATCACGGAGCAATCTTGCCGCGGTTAAGAAAACTTCATTCTCCTGGCCTCCCCCCTGGTATTCCAGCCATACCCGGGGGCCGCAGGCCGGACAGGCGGTAGGCTCGGCATGAAAACGGCGGTCCCCTGCGTCTTCGTACTCCTGACGGCAGGCGGGGCACATCTCGAAGACGGCCATGGTGGTCTGGCGCCGGTCATAGGGAACCTGCCGGATGAGGGTGAAGCGGGGACCGCAATTGGTGCAATTAGTGAAGGCATATTGGAACCGCCGGTCGGCGGGGTCCCGAATTTCCCGGGCGCAATCCGGGCAGAGCCCCACATCCGGGGGAATAACCGCCTCTGTGTCCGGCAGACTCTCGCTTGCCAGGATCTCGAAGGTTTCCTGGGCCAGAGGCAGGGTTTCCTCGGACACCACCCGCTCCACCCGGGACAGAGTCGGCGCCTCCTCAGAGAGCCGGCGCACAAAAAGGTCCAATGCAGCCGGCGGCCCTTCCACTTCGATCTCCACCCCCCGGGATGTGTTGCGCACCCACCCCCCCAGGTTGTGGCTTCGGGCCAGACGATACACAAAGGGGCGGAAGCCTACTCCTTGGACCAGGCCGGTGACGGCAAGCCTTCGGCGTGCCGCAGATATTGGAGCTGACCGGGGCTCAGCCATGGCAACCTATCGGCAGAATCCTAGACGGAATTATTTCAGTATATCATAGTGAGGAAGGGAATTGAGCCGGCCGGAATCCTCTGACCTGGCTTCAGGGTGATTCCATCTTGTCAGGAGCCCCAGACGTGGCATAATCTCAGCAAAGCGGCCAGTCCGACCAGTCAATAATTTCTGGCTGACCATTCACCTAAAGCCATCGGGGTGTTGCCGAACTATCAGGGCTATCGCCAACACCCCTTAGCCCCTATTCAAAGAAAGAGGGCTTCAGACCTCTTTCTCCGAGGCGAGCCGTATGGACAGACGGGCGAGGATTCTCAAGGAAGGGAAAGAGCGGCGGGGGCCGGTGGCCTATTGGATGAGCCGGGACCAGCGGGCCCACGATAACTGGGCCTTGCTGTATGCCCAACACCTGGCCCTGGAGCGCCGGGTCCCCTTGCTGGTGGTTTTTTGCCTGGCTCCCCACTTTTTAGGGGCGGCTTGGCGCCAATATGAGTTCATGCTGGCCGGCTTGGCCGGGGTAGCCGAGGATTTGGAAGAGCATTTGATTCCTTTCCATCTGCTGGAAGGCGAAGCCGCCCGGGAAATCCCCAGCTGGGTGAAGAAGCTGGAAGTCGGCCTCCTGGTTACCGACTTTGACCCCCTGCGTTGCAAACGGGAGTGGCAAGAGGCGGTGGGACAGGGCCTGGATATCCCCATCTGGCAAGTGGATGCCCACAACATTGTCCCCTGCTGGCTGGCCTCCCCCAAGCAGGAGTGGGCCGCGTATTCCTTTCGGCCCAAGATCCAGCAGGCTTTGGCCGAATTTCTCACCCCCTACCCTGCCTTGCGCAAGCACCCCTTCGCCACCGGTGCAAGAGGAACAGGGGTTGATGCCCCCAGCCTGCTTGACTCCTTGCCCCTGGACCGCACCGTTCCCCCGGTCACCTGGCTCAGTCCTGGCGAAGCAGCCGCCCGAAAGCAGCTTCGGCGGTTCCTGTCTGAAAAATTGGCGCGCTACGATCAAGACCGCAATGATCCCAACCGGGAAGGGCAATCGAACCTCTCACCTTACTTGCACTTCGGGCAACTGGCCCCCCAGCGGGTGGCCTTGGAGGTAAGGGCGGCGAAGGCTCCCCCCGCCGCCAAAGGTGCATTTCTGGAAGAGCTTATCGTGCGCCGGGAACTCTCGGACAACTTCTGTTATTACAACCGGGATTACGACCGGTTCTCAGGCTTTCCGGCATGGGCCCGCCAGACCCTCAACGACCACCGGACCGACGAGCGGGAATATCTTTACACCCTGGCGGAATTCGAGGCCGGCCGCACCCATGACCCCCTCTGGAACGGGGCCCAACTGGAGATGGTTCGCCGGGGGAAAATGCACGGCTATCTCAGAATGTATTGGGCCAAGAAGATCCTGGAATGGACGGCCGCGCCGGAAGAGGCCTTGGAAGTGACCATTTATCTCAACGACCGCTATGAGCTGGACGGTCGGGATCCTAACGGCTATACGGGCATTGCCTGGAGTCTGGGAGGCGTCCACGACCGGGCCTGGGGGGAACGCCCAATTTTCGGAAAGGTCCGCTCGATGAGCTCCAAGGGCGCGGCGGGAAAATTCGACATCCAGGCCTACATCCGCAAACAAAGGCAGTAATAAACAGGGGGGAGAGGTCAACTTCCCCCCCGGCTTACCTGGTGAGCGGTTACTGTTTCTGGCTTAAGATCTTGGCGATGGCCACCGCATGATGGCCCGCGGTACGCAAGCCGTTCAGCAAGGCGAGAAACAGGGGCGCGGCCTGGGGCAGGCACAGACCTTCGATGAGCCGGTCTTCGTGCTCGGTGGCGAAGTCATTGCAGGACTGGGTAAGCCGCTGCCCCTCTTCCAGGATGTAGCGCTTGAGAAATTCGTTGTCGGTTTTCAGGGCGTCCAGAATGGAGCGGAGGAGGCCCGCCAAATGATCAAAAAGCTGATTGGCCTGGCCCACGGCCTTGTCAGAGAAAAGCACCCCTTCCTTGATCTTCCGCGCCAAGGGAGTGGACAGGGCCTCAAGATTGTCCCCAACCATTTGTAAGTGGGTCAGGATACTCTGGAGTCGAATTAAAGAGGCTTTCTGGTTCTCCGGGGCCTTGGCCGCCAAATTCCCCAGATCATCCATCAACCCTTTGATTTCTGAAATCAATTCACCATAAATCTTTTTTACTTGATCGAGGCTGGCGCTGCTGTGGCGATTGAAGGCATCCCGGGCTGCGCCCACCATGTCTCCGAGTTTGACAAAGACAGGATTAAACTTTTCTCGCGTCGCAAGTTCATCCACCATGACCAGCCCTCCTCTCCGTTTATTTATAAACAAAATATGAGGCCGGGCCTGGTGGGAATCAAGGGGATAAAGGAGTTTTGGTTAAGCGGTTTAAGCTCAGGTCACTTTGCAGGGCGTTAGAAGGCGGAACGATTCCGGCTTTTTTTCTTCTTGGGAACCGAGGGGGGCCAGGGATTGGCCCCCCCTTTGTCTGATCTAAAATCTGACCTCCTGGAAACGCTTGGCGCGGGCCTGCTCCTGGGGGCTGGACGCGGTTTGTCTTACCAGCATTTTGACCACGTCCACCCGCTGGCTGGTGAGCGGATGGGAGCGGAAAATCCCCCCGCCGCCGCCCCGGGAGTTCAACCGGCTCAGGATCGCGGCCAGGGCCGCGGGATTATACCCGGCCCGGGTGAGGGTGGTCACGGCCTCCCGGTCGGCGCTTTCCTCGGCCCCGCGGCTGTAGCCGTTCACCACCAGGGTCTTGAAAACGTCGTCAATGGCCCCCTCGAACAAGTTGACCAGGCTCCCGGCCACCCCGCCCCCGTACTGCCTGGCGGCCTCGGTCCCAGCGGTGGTGAGGACCTCGGTCCAGCGGGCCTTGTTGATGGAGTTGACCCCGTCCTTGTGGGCCACATGGGCGACTTCATGGGCCAAGACCGCGGCCAGTTCGTCCTCATTCTGGCATTCCTTGATGAGTCCCCGGGTTATCAGGATGATGCCCCCGGGACAGGCATAGGCGTTGGGTTCAGAGGTCTCCAGGATGCCGAAGTGGTAGCCCCTATAGGTCCGGGGCATGCTGGACTTCTGGGCTACGGCCTGGCCCACCTCATTGACGTAAAGGGTGGCTTCCTGGTTTTGGGACAAGGGATTCCTGGCCAGGAGACGGGCCGCCACCGCCCGGCCGATGTAATATTCCTCGGACTCGCTGATCCCCCGGGCGGCCACCAGCGCCTTCTGCCCGGTTTTGGCGCCGATATCCACCGCTTTCCGCGCCTCCCCAGGCATAGGAGGCGTGGGCACCGAAGGCGTGGGCACCGGGAGGGAGGGAATCTTGAAACCCGTTAGGAACAGAACCGTTACCACCAGCAAGAAAATTCCCCCGATTTTCAGTCTCATGGAGTCAGCCCTCCTTCCCTGAGAAATGCCGCCAGCTGCGCCGGACTCACCTGGAATCTCTCCAACTGGTCTACCTGGGCGTAATTGAGTCCCGGATTTTTCTGCCGGAAGCCGGCCTCCACCTCAGGAGTGAAGCCCTTGCCGGCCAGGGCCACTTCGTCGCTTTTGCTTTCCCGCACCGGGCCTCCGGTAAGCAATCCCGGCAGTTTTACCCCACCGGCGGCTTGGGGAAACGCGGTCTTGTGCAGCCAGCCGGTCTTGCCCCCATAGTTTACCTGGACCCAATCCCCCGAGCGGGATATAACCGCCACCTCGGCGCCGGGGGGCACCGTCCCCAGGGTGCTGCTCCCAAAATTCGGAGAGCCGTAAAGTTGGGTGTTCGGTCGCTCCACCTTGAGGGTCTCGGCCTGGCCGGGGCTAAGACCGGCCAGCAGCACCATCACCAGAAACAGCAGCACCCATAAGCCTGGTCCCGACACATATCCTGGTCGTTTCACTTGTTCCTCCTTTCTGTTACAGTTCAAAGTCCAAGGTCCGACTTTCAAGATTTACAGAGGCTTAAACGTGCGCCTGGCCCAGCACCGGGATGGAGTCTGCCTATCGGGCTTCTTTTCACTTTTTATCCGGGCGGAAAACCCCATCCCAGCCCGGGGGCGGCGGATTGACCTGGAAGTTTTGACAGCGCTCCAGAAAAACCTTAGACGGGGCGTCCCCGGGATATTTGGTCAGGATTTCTTGAAACCTTAAAGCAGCCTCGGCAAACTTTTCCTCGCGATACAACTCGAGAGCCCGGGCAAACTCCTCATGCAACCGGGCGAGTTCCGGTCCGAGGTCCTCCTTCAACGCCAGAGCCTGATAGACCGCCACCGGCTTTTCCTTGCCTTTGACGGCCACCCGGTCCAATTCCCGGAACACCACGGCATCGCCGCATTCCGCCACCGTGGTCTCGCTGGCCATAATGGAGGTGCCATAAAATTTGTTCAAGCTCTCCAGGCGCGAGGCCAGGTTCACGGTATCCCCGATGGCCGTATAATCGAAGCGTTTTTCCGACCCCAGGTTTCCCACTACGGCTTCCCCGGTGTGCAAACCGATGCGCATGGCCAAGGGGGGCAGGCCCAGGTCCCGAAAGCGTTGATTCAACTCGGCCAGGGCCGCCTGCTGCCGGAGCGCGGCGCGGCAGGCCCGGAGGGCCTGGTCCGCCTGGGGCAGGGGGGCCCCCCAGAAGGCCATAATCGCATCGCCCTCGAATTTATCCACCAGTCCTTCTTCTTCCAGAATGATTCCAGTCATGCGGGAGAGGTAATCGTTGAGCAGGCCCACCACTTCTTCGGCGCTGAGCCGCTCAGAGATGCTGGTAAAGCCGGCCAGGTCGGAAAAAAACAGGGTCATGTGGCGGCGTTCCCCCCCCAGGTTCAGAAGCTCCGGATGCTCCAGGAGGTGAGCAATCACCTTGTCCGACATGTAATGGGAGAACATGCGGCGGATGGCCAGCTTCTGACGGCCCTCGGTGGCGTAGCTGTAGGCCGCGGCCAGGACGAAGGCGAGGCCCAGAGCGACCCCCGGCGCCACCGGGTCGGTCCACCAACTGGCCCGAAAGGCCAACAGGCTCACTTCCACATTCAGGGCCAGCAACAGAACCAGAGCCGCCAGGGTGACCCACAGCCGCGCCGAAAACAGCACGGCCAGGGTTACGCCGCCGGCCAACATCAGGGCCCAGAGCCATACCCACCAGTGGCGCGCTTCCCGAAGAAAATCGCCGGTCAGGAGATTGTCCAGCAGGGTGGCGTGGAGCTCCACCCCGGGAAAGACCGGGGCCAGGGGGGTGGGCTTGAGGTCAAAGAGGCCGGGAGCGGTAAAACCGATGAACACCCATTTGCCGGCCAGGTCCTCGGGCCGATAAAACGGGGTCAGGCCGTGCTTGAGGCGCTCCTCCGACTGAATGAGGTTGGCCGCACTCAGCCGCTTGAAGCTGCGGCCCTTTCCCCGGAATTTGAGGAGAAGCCGCCCATCCTGGTCCAGAGGCACCCGGAAGTCTCCCCGAATCAGGTCCCCGGCCTCGAAGCGCCACTCTCCCGAGGCCTTGAACCGGCAAAACGCGGCAAAGCCCAGGAGGGGCAGGTAACGGTCCCGGCAAATCCCTAACAGGGGCAGTCGGCGGTAGATGCCGTCTTCGTCAGGCTTGCATTCAACATTCCCCAAGGCGGCCGCGGCCTTGAGCAAAGGCGGAATGGGGGCGGTCATGCCCTGATAGACCGGCAAGCCGGGGGGCCCGGGACCGGTGAAGGGCAGGGCGCCCCGGATCAGCGCCTCCTCGTTCGGGGGATCAGAGCTCTTGTCTTCCCGGGTTAAAAAAAAGGGGAGAACCACGCGGCCGGAGGCTTCCAGGGCCTGGGCCAACCGCTGGTCATCATCGCCGCCGTAGAACGAAGCCTCGGTATATAAGACATCGAAGATCACGGCCTGGGCCCGGCCCCGCTGGCAGAACTCGATGATAGGGGCGTAGAGCTGACGCGGCCAGGGCCAGGAAATCCCTTGTTTTTGGAAAAAATCCAGGTCAGGCTGATCCACCGTGACCACCACCACCTGGCCGCTGGCCGGGGACAAGGGCGCCGATTTGTAAAGAAGATCCAGGGTCTTGAGGCTGTAGTGGGCCAGGATGCCGGCCAGGTCCAGGCCAAGGGTCAGGCCCCAGGCCAGAAGCAGGATGAGCACTCCCGCGGCCGTCTTGCGGCGGGGAGAAGCAGTGGTGAATGAATTCATGCACTAAACCAAGGGTTCGCAAACCACGGTGGCATTATAGCAGAATCGGCAGACAGCGGGCAAAATCGATTCTGCCCGGCGAAGCGGCCACCATCTTAATCGGAAGAACGGCTGGACTACTTTACCGGTTCGACCCGCAGGCCGGACTTTCGTTAATTTGCCTTAAAAAGTCTCAACTCGAAAGAGAAATAAACGAACGGCAGGAATCTCCCACTAAAAGCGTTCCCAAGGGGTTGGCAGTCGGAGGATGCTTCCGCCTTGCCGGGGGCCTGGATCGGAAGAAAAGGGACAATTGCCTTTGTCTTTTCAGAGAGGGGCAATAATTCAAGGGGGCAGGGGTCCCTGCCCCCCTTGGTTGGCGGCCCAGACCAATTGACGGCCTAGTCCAATTCGTTCATTTTCTTGCCGCAACAATCCGGGACCGGGTCAGTAGTTCTGACCGTCTTGAAGGTGTTGCATTGGATGCACACATAGGTTTTGTTTTCCTCAGGCTGCTCCGGCTTGGCCGGCCCTTTGCAATTGCACGCCCAACCGCTCATGGTATGTCCTCCTTAAGTTTTTCCATCAAGATAGTGAACCGATTAGAACAGACTGTCAGCTAACCGGCGGCTTATATTGAGACAGTGGCGAAACGGGTCTTGAGGGGAGGGCCGGGGGGTTGGGGGAGAGGCGGCCCCCTGGCCCCCTCTCCCAACAGCTATTGGCCACCGCCTCATATTGACCAATCAGCCTTTAATGGAGGGCAGGCGCCATGCCGGCAAAATGGCGGGGCCCCATCTGTTCCCCCCAAACTTTTGCTGAGGTCTCCCCTGCTTTATCCAGGCAGGGGCTTTTCAAACTCTTCTTCCACCTGCCAGCCCTTTTCCTTGAACGCGGACAGGGGCGGGGGGTAGCAGCCGGAAAAAAAATCTTTGTTGTCTCGGGTGTCCTCCATAGTCACTTCCACTACCACCTCGCCCTTGCGGACCCGGTAGCCCCATAAAAAATTGTCCTTGGTGGAGGGAGCGGTGGCCTTGCCTTCATATATGAGCGTATGGCCTTCCTTTTTCACCTTGGAATAGGTGTAGCAGCAGTCACCGCCCATACCGCTGCAGCCGCATTTGCCCCGGCGAAATTCCAAGCCGTCGACCCTGAACCCTCCGGGAGCTCGTTCAATCTGAGCCATGATTTCTCCTGATAATTTTTAAGGTTTATTACTTTAAAGGAATAATTATTTTAGAATAAAAATTCAAGGGGGATTATGGAAAATTTTTTGAGCTCCAGTCCCCTTGCTAACTTCCTAAAAATAATTAATACTATTTAGGTATTGCTCCTTAGGAAGAGCCTGGATACACCTGATTGCCGCCGCGAAACTCCGCCGCCTGTTTCAGCCTGTCCCTCAAGGTTTTTTCGGTTCAGAATCCCTCGGCGGATTAATATTTTCCGGGAAACGGTGTCTAAACTAGATAAAGATTTTGGTTTTGCTTGCTTTTTATTTTTTCTTGGCGGAAAATCCACCGATAATAATTACAATTCCGTGAGTACCCGGGGTGGACGGAACGGGGGAGGTCGTCGGCCTCTGGAGGACCGGGAGAAGCCCGGCGCAAAGCCGCGCCTGCCTTTTGCAGTCCGTAGCGCCCCCCTGAAAAAAACCTGTGACGACCAACAACAAACTCGATCACTGTTGTCAGAATTTTGTGGGCCTGCTGAAACGGGGGGCCTGGTGGATCATCCTGATCTCTTTTGCCCTGTCCGCCCTCTCGGTCTACTACGCCTTCAATCATCTTAAATTCCGGACCAGCCGCAGCGACCTGGTGGCCAGCGATCAGCATCTCCTGCAGTTGGGGGAAAAACTCAGCAAGGATTTCGGCTCCCGGGACGACCTGGTGGTGGTGGTGGAAAACGGCCACCCTTCCCGCACCAAGGCTTTTGCTGACGCCCTGGCGCAGGAGTTGAAAAAATATCCCCGGGAATTTCCCGAAATTTTTTACCGCCTGCAACCCGAGGCTTTTAAAAAGTGGGCCCTGCTCTACCTGGAGCCCAAACAGATCCAGGATATCAAAACCAAGTTGGAGGAACACCAGGGCTTTCTGGCCCGCCTGGCGGCCGCGCCGAACCTCACGACTTTCTACCAGGGAGTGAATCAGGAGCTTACCGATTCTCTGCTCGGGGAGCTTTTCGTGGGGTTCCTCCAGGATGACCAGAAAAAAGGGAAGATCCCGGACCTATCCTTGCTGAACGGCAGCCTCCGGGAACTTAAGAGGGGCCTCGCCGGCGACCGGTCTTACAGTTCGCCCTTAGGCGGCCTTTTCCTTCAGGGTATGGGAGACCTGGACCAGCAGGGCTATTTCCTCACCGAGAACGACAAGTATTTGCTGTTCCTGGTCACCCCCCGGAAAGACGGCTTCACCCAGGCTTCGCAATCGGTGCATCTCCTGCGGGACCTCGTGGACCGGGTCAAGACCGGCTTTCCCGGGGTGAAGGCCGGGGTGACCGGCCCCATGGCCCTGGAGGCCGATGAGATGGGCAGCGCCATGGGCGATATCGCCCTGGCCACCTGGTTGTCCCTGGCCAGCCAGTTGCTGCTGCTTATCATATTTTTCCGAAGTCTCAGGCGCACCCTGATAGAGGGGCTGGTGCTGGTAGTAGGCCTGTGCTGGACCTTCGGCGCGACCACCTTGGTGGTGGGTCACCTAAACCTCCTGTCCATTGTGTTTGCGCCTTTGATGTTAGGCATGACCATTGATTTCGGTATCCACTGGTTTTGCCGCCTGGAAGAGGAACAAACTTATCAGGGCAAAACCAACGGCAACAGCATGATCTGCACCATGCGCCGGGCCGCGCCGGCCATCGTTTATGCGGCCGTGGCCGCAGCGGCCTCCTTTGTCCCCCTGGCTTTCACCGGTTTCAAGGGCCTGGCCGAACTGGGCATTATTCTCACCATAGGGGTGCTCCTGGAACTGGTGGCCACCCTCACCCTGCTCCCCAGCCTGGTCCTGGTGACCGAACGTTACACTTCTATGGATAAGGGCAAGGAATGTCAGGGAACCCCCCGGCCTTTCCTGTCCCTGAGTTGGCGAAACCCCGGCCTGGTGGTGACCCTCGGGCTGATTTTATTCGCCTTGGGCGGCTTAAGTCTTCTCCACGTCAAATTTGATCTGAATCCTCTGCACCTGCAGAACCAGAAGACCGAATCCGTGGTCTGGGAAACGAAGCTCCTGGAAAACTCCCGCTACTCCACGGCCTTTGGGGCTTTGACCACCAATAGTCTGGAAGATCTCAAGAATAAAAGCGCGGCGTTGAAGAAACTCCCCACCGTGTCCCACGTGGAGTCCATTCTGTCCTTTCTCCCGGAGAATCCCGAGGCCAAACGGGAGCAATTGCAGCAGTTGGCGCCGATCTTCCAGAAGATCTCCTTCAGCGCCTCGCCGGCCCGTCCTGCCACTCTCCGGGACCTGGCCGAAGTGCTGGGCCGCATCCACTTCAAACTGACCAGGGCCCTGGAAAGCGACCCCAATCTGCCTCAGGTGAAAGAGGCTGCAGACCTCCTGGGGCAGGTCATCCCGGCCTTGAAGGCAGGCGGCCCCCGGACCGCGGCGAACCTGGCGGCTTTTGAGAAAAAGTTCTTTCAGGACCTCAGGGATAAGTGGGAATTTCTCCGGGACGGCGTATCCAGCCCGCTGCCCCGTTTCATTGACCTGCCTTCGGAAGTGCGGGACCGTTTTATCAGCCCGGAGGGGACCTTCTTGATTCGGGTGTTCTCCTCCCAAGACATTTGGGATCCCGCACCTTTGGGTAGATTTGTCAATGACTTGCGCAGCATCGACCCCGACGTTTCCGGAGACCCGGTGCTCCTTTATTTCTTTACCGAGGCCTTCCGGAATGCCTGCCTGTGGGCCGCAGGGATGGGTTTGCTGGTCATCGCCTTCATGCTCTGGGGCGTTTTCCGTAGTCTGGATCTGACCCTGCTGGCCCTGGTGCCGCTTTTCGTGGGGACCGGCTGGACCCTGAATCTGATGTGGCTGCTGGCCATTCCCTTCAACCAGGCCAACGTGCTGTTTTTGCCTTTGATCCTTGGAGAGGGGATCGAGTTTGGCATCGTTATCCTGGTACGGTGGCAGATGGAGTCTTCGGCGCGAGATATCACTTTGCCGGCCAGCACCGCCAAGGGCGTGCTCCTGGCCGCGCTTACCACCACTGTGGGCTTCGGCAGCCTGATGGTCTCTGGACACCAGGGAACCTTCAGTCTGGGGCTCTTGGCCACCGTGGGCAGCCTGAGCGTGCTGCTGGCTTCACTGAGCGTGCTCCCGGCCCTTCTCCGCCTGGTGGCAGCAAAACAGGCTGGCATTGCCCGGGTCCGGCTGCTGCCCGCCCTTGATTTCAAGCGCCTGTTTTTCCTGCTGTTGGGCAAGGAAGCCACTCAATTAGATAAGTTCTTAAAATAGGAAACCACCCGTAATGAAACAGCTTGCGAAAATCATGGTGGCGGCCTTGTCGGTCTTCTGGCTGGCGGCCGCTCCTGCCTTGGGGGCCAGCACCCCCACGGCTTTTGTAAAAGGCATCTTGGATGAGGTGATGGCCATTCAGGGCAACCCTGCCCTTGAGGGCCCCGCCCATGAGCCGGCTCGGGCCCAAGCCATCCGCAGAATTATCCAAAAGAACTTTGACTTCCCATACATGGCCCAAGATTCCCTGGGAAAAGCCTATGAAAACCTGAACCCCGGCCAACGCCAGGAATTCACCGACGTTTTCAGCTCTCTTTTCCAGTCCTCCTACACCAATATGGTGTTGCGCTTCCTGAAGCGGGAGACCATCAAGTACGGGAAAGAGACATTGACCGGGAATAAGGCCAAGGTGGACACCACCCTGATGCGCGCCAACGACGCCATCCAGGTGGAGTATCTGGCTCACCAGAAAAGCGGGGGCTGGCTCCTGTATGACGTTATCGTCGATGGGGTAAGCATTCTGGACAAATACAAGTCCGGGTTCGCCCGGGAAATCCAGGCTGGTTCCTTTGATTCCCTCATGGGGAAAATGAAGACCCAGCTCAAGGCCGTGGAATAACGCGAATCGGTAAGGTCCTTTGTCCGGTTTAAGACAAGCGATTGCACGCGGGGAGGAGTTCAGGGCCGCAGGGCTTCACTCCTCCCCTACTCCCAATCCTTAAGAGAGGGTCTTGGCCCCCATGATCGTCAGGCGGCGGGTTCCGCCTGGCACAGTCTTTTCTATGGGTAAGTTCCCTTCCCCTGATCCGGTCGGCTGCCCGGCGTTTTCCCCCCCGGGATAGGTGCAAAGCAAGCTCCCGCCTGCTCCTCTTCTGGCGCTCCTGACCGACATTCTCTTTAACGGTGCTGCGCCTGCAAGCGCTTTGAATCTTGGCCGCATCATAGTACCGGTTCGCCCCGGATGATGCGCTCGGGAACGGTGGCCACCATGTCCCAGGCCCGGCTTTGCCCTACCAATTTCCTCAGTTTTTTGAAAGCTTCTTCCATAAGGGGCGGACGATTTTTGACGCTGTGGGCATCCGTGGCCATGAGGTGGACCAGGCCTTCCCGCACCAGTTTCTTGGTAAACCGGGCCACACCCCAGCCGAATCCGCGGGTGAGACTCCGGGCGGTGATCTGGGCCAGGCAACCCAAAGAGATGAGACGCCGAAGCTTCTCGGGCATTTCGTAAAACACCAGGTTGCGCTCCGGATGGGTAATGATGGGGGTGATGCCCCTGGCGTTCAGTTGGAAAACGAGGTCCTCGACGGCCGGAGGGATGACGGTTTCCGGCATTTCCAGGCAGAGATAACGTCCCAGGTCATTAATGGTGAGTATTTTCTGGTCGTCAACGAACTTGATGATTTCCGGAAACAGGGGGCTTTCGCAACCGGGCAGAATCGTAAGGCTGATTTGTTCCTCGGCCAGTTTCTCCTGGAAGTGCCGCACCGCTTGGCGAATGGTTTCCGGGTGATTCAGACCGTTAAGCTCCACCGACTTACGGCGGAACAGGTGCGGCGTGGCCACCATGGTGGTGATGCCGTCGGCCGCGGCCAGTCGGGCCATTTCCAGAGCGTCTTCCAGGGACCGGGGGCCGTCGTCGATGCCGGGCAAAATATGCGCATGGAGGTCTATCAATGAAGAGGCTCCTCTCCCCTTTAGGGAAGTGCTGAGTCAGCGATGCGAAAACTGGGTCGGGACCAAGGGATTACTGCCGGCGCGGACGGCGCGGACCTTGGCAGGATAGCCGCACTTTCATCCAGGAAGTGCTTCTCCGCTCTAATAAAGGAATGGCAGGCAAGAGTCAAGCAGGCCTTCCGCCTGCACTTTCGTATACCCCTCATTCTGATACCGGTTGCAGTCTTCTCTGATCCTGCTTCTGGACAATCCAGAATTCAATCTTAAATTATAACAAACTTTGGTCCAAATTATTGCGGCATTTGTCCCGCGCCTTGATCCGTGCTGATCCGCACCTCCAACCTCCCCCCCCGGAAACACCCGGCCGGGAGGGAAATAAACCCGCTAAAGCCAAATATTTGCACCATCCCGGAGAACTCCCGGTCTCCCACCGGGGAGCAGAGATCCGGGGCTGGGAGAAAAGAAAGAGATCAACAGAGCAGGAGGTGGACATGTTCAACAGGTATGCAAAGATTGGCTGGATTTTGGGGTTTGCAGTCCTGGCCGGGGTGTTCCTGGTGGGAATGGCCGGCGTCAAGGCGGAAAAAGGTCAGGAAAAAAAGCCTTCCAGCTATCTGCCGGTTGTCATCCAGGAGGATTTTGCCGTCACCATGGCCCGGCTGAAGGAGGAAAAACCCAAGTTCATGGCCCGGCAAATGAACCTCTTAAAGGAGCGTTACGACCTGAGCAACCGGCCTGCCCAAGGGGTGACCATGACCCGGGGGAAACCCGTGCAGGAAGGGGTGCGGGTGAAACTGGCCCCGGGCGTAACCTGGGAACAGCTCGGAGCCATGACCCCCGAGGACATCAAGGCCAGAGGCTTATGGCCTGCGGGTTTCTTGCCGCTCCCCCACCCCAAGCATGAGGAAGGGGGAATGGTTTTCCCCAAGTTTCACATAGAAGAAATCAAAAAGCAGGAAGGCAGCCGGGACTTGACCCGCTTCGACGTGGATTTTGACCTGCCGGACCACTTTTTGCCAGAATTTCCTCCGCCCATTTTCCTCACCACGCGCCCCGACCTGGGGGACGTGTCCCAGGGGAAGCTGGTGACCATTATGAACCATCAGGAGATTTTCAACGGCATCCTTAACCCCAAACAATTGGAGGGCCTGCGTCTCCTGGTGACGCCTTTCATGCAGCAGCAATTCAATCAGACCGAGGACCGCCGCTCAGAGAAGCCCAGCCAGGGGGTGGCCTGTTTTGACTGCCACGTCAACGGCCATACCAACGCCGCCACCCATCTGGTGGGGGACATTCGCCCCCAGGAGTTCCGTCACCGCATCGACACGCCTTCTTTGCGGGGGGTTAACATTCAGCGACTCTTCGGCTCCCAGCGGGCCTTGAAATCGGTGGAGGACTTCACCGAGTTCGAGCAACGGGCCGCGTATTTTGACGGGGACCCGGTGATCGCCACCAAGAAGGGAGTGAACATCCTGGAGCGGGGCAGCCAGGTGCATTTTATGGCGGAGTTCCAGGAAATTCTGGACTTTCCGCCGGCCCCCAAGCTGAACCTTTACGGCAAGCTGGACCCCGCCAAGGCGACGGAGGACGAATTAAAAGGGCAGGAAATCTTCTTCGGCAAAGCCCAGTGCGCGGTCTGCCACGTGCCCCCATATTATACTGACAACCTGATGCATAACCTGAAGACCGAGCGTTTTTTCAAGCCTCAGATGGTCAACGGACTCATGGCCATAGGGGATGGCCCCATCAAGACCTTTCCCCTGCGGGGTATTAAAGACTCGCCGCCGTATCTGCATGACGGCCGCCTGCTGACCCTTGAAGACACCGTGGAATTTTTCAACCTGGTCCAGGGCCTCAACCTGAACGCCGCGGAAAAGGCCCAATTGGTGGCGTTTATGCGGGCGTTGTAAGGGAAAACGGGGGAGGCAGGCGAAGAAGGGTAAAGGTCAATCAGACTTATCCTGAAGCCTTTCCCCCCTGCCCTTTTCCCCTCAGGCCGCGCCGCCTCCGACTGTCTCCCCTACCCTCAGCGCCAGTGACAGGCCATCGTGTTCCGGGGAATGGTCGGGGAGGAAGCAGAGGATGGGTGCCACCTGCCATTCCGGTCTGCGGAAAATCTCCCGATTGAAATCCTGAGCCCCTGCAAAACCGACATTGTCCGCCACCAACAGGCCCCCGATCCTAAGGAGGCGCTGGCAGTGATCAAGAGCCGGCAAGTAGCTTTCCTTGTCGATGTCCATGAAGATGAGGTCAAAAGGCCCGGTCATGTCCTCCATAAGTCTGAGGGCGTGTCCCACCTTCACTTCCACCCGGTCGCCGAGACCGGCCCGAACGATGTTGGCCTGCGCCCTGGCCGCCATGTTGCCATCCAACTCCAGGGTGATCACCCTGCCATCTTCCGGCAGGCAGCCACGACCCAAATAAATGGCGGAATAACCGGTGGCGGTGCCCAGCTCCAGGATCTGGCGGGCTTTGGTGGCCCGGGCCAGAATAAACAAAAGTTCACCCACCAGGGGGCCGATGATTGGGATACGTTCCTTTCGGGCCTCCTCCTCCAGGGTGCGGAGGAGGTCATCCCGGGGCGGAATGAATTCCCGAAAATGGGCTTCCGGGTCGGGGATCATGGCGCTCATAAGAGTGTTTCCTTTAAATAATTATAAAATTTTATTTTATTCATAATGGATGGAAAGGCCGCTGGCCCTTGCCCAGCCAATCATCTGACCCGGCAGCCTTGTTCCCCACCCCTCTCCCCAGATGCAAAGGTCAGGGCTTGCGGTCCGGGGGAATTCCGATAAAATTTAGGAACCCGATTATGGCCATGGCTCTGCCAAGAGAATAATGAGCCTGCGTGGGGGGAGGGCTAAGGAGCGGCGGCCCCCTCCCCCGCTAAAATTCAGAATCACTAAAGGATATAACCTAATGGGTTGGCTGATCACCATAATTTTGGCAGTAGTCCTTATTTATTTCTTTTCCCGGGGAGGTTGTTGAGGAAGGTAAATGCGGCTTCGGGCAAGCCGCAGATCCTGACTCCGGTCCTCAAAGTCCTTTTATGCAGCACCTGTTTGCCATTTTCTTCCGGTTGTTTTTCGCCTTTCTGGCAGCCAAGTTTCTGGCCCGCGTCTTCGGCCTGGACAACCTGATGGTCCTGATTGGTCTCACCCTCCTGTTTCTGGCCAATATTTACCTATTTGATTATCTGGATCACCGCAGCCGCACCTCCTGGCGTCGCCGAGCGCAGGCCCAGCCCTCTGACCCCGCGCCGGAAATTCCATTGCCGCCCCCGCCCCCGGAATAATTGGGGTCTCAAAGTCAAAAAAGGCAAAAAGTGCTTGGTTTTGCCGCTCTGCACCTTCAGAGGCTGACGGCCCTCTTTTTACTTTTTCCCGTCTAAAAGAATTTCTCCTAAAACGCATCTGCGACATCAGTCCAACTTATTGAATTTCTTAATAAATAACCCGGAGGAAATTATGGTCCGGCATCGCCGCCGAGGGCCAATTTTTCCTTGACACCGATTTTTAGGTTGTTATATGTTTCACAATTAGTATGCGGCGGCTGATACCCTTCCTCTCTGCCAAAAGCCCGGCCATCCTGGAAAAATGGCTGGATATCCTTTTGGGCAGTTATTCTCCTGATACGGTTCGCTTCCTGAAAATGGAAAAAGACCCCTTCAGCAATCCCGTGGCTCACCAGCTTAACCGGGGTCTGACCGACATCCTGGCGGTTCTGGTGGAAGACCTGGGAGTTGAGGAGGCCAACGCCGCGTTGGACGAGGTGATCCGGGTCCTGGCCCTCCAGGATGCCCCCCCTTCCCGGGCCCTGGCTTTCATCTTCACCCTCAAGCAGGTGATTCGGGAGGTTTTGGCGGAGGAACTGGAGGATCTTGCCCTGGCCCCGGAGTTACTGGAGTTGGAGTCCCGGATCGACGGGCTGGCCCTCCTGGGTTTTGACGGATATACCAAACGCCGGGAGAAGCTCTGTGAACTGAAGGTCAACGAAGTGAAGGCCCGAGTCAGCGGGCTTCTGCGGCGGGCGGGCATAGAAATCGACAACCCATGAGGCCGCCAATCTCCGGCAATCAGGCGAACTTCAAACGAGGTGACCGTACATGACGGACTTTTTCAAGATGCATTTCTTCGTGCCGCTGGCAGCCGTCCTCGGTTTGGTGGCGATGGCTTACTTCGGGGCACAGGCCAATCTGCAATGGGTCTTCGGGGTGGCCATCCCGTATCTGGCCATTCTCCTCTTTTTTGAAGGCCTGATCTACAGGATCGTCCAGTGGGCCCGTTCTCCGGTGCCCTTCCGCATCCCTACCACCTGCGGCCAGCAAGAATCCCTGCCCTGGATTGAGCGAACCCTGGCAGACAAGCTGGACAACCCTAGCAAATTCACCCAAGTGGTGGGCCGCATGGCTTTAGAGGTCCTGGCCTTCCGCAGTTTGTTCCGCAACACCCGCACCGAACTCAAGAAGCATCCGGAATTTCCCGAAGGCCAGAAATTGGTGCATTGGTCCTACAAATGGCTCTGGCTTGGGGCCATCGCTTTCCATTACGCCTTCTTGACGGTGCTTTTGCGGCATCTGCGTTTCGTCTCCGAACCGGTTTGGGGGTTTGTCCACCGGCTGGAAACAGTGGACGGCTTCGTGAATTTTTACACCCCGGTGGTGTATCTGACCGACATCGTCCTGCTCACGGCCCTCACGTATCTCCTGGCCCGGCGTCTGGCCAACCCGGCCATGCGCTACCTCAGTCTGGCGGCCGACTATTTTCCGCTTTTCCTGATCCTGGGCATCGGCCTTACCGGGTTTCTCTTGCGCTATATCTACCGCACCGACATCACCGCAGTGAAACAGCTGGCCATGGGGCTGGTGACCTTCCACCCGGTGGTCCCGGCGGGCATCAGTCCCCTGTTTTTTGCCCACCTTTTTCTGGTATGCGTGCTGTTCGCCTATTTTCCCTTCAGCAAGCTGATGCACATGCCCGGGGTCTTTTTAAGTCCCACCCGCAACCTGGCCAACAACAATCGGCAGCGGGTCCACATTAATCCCTGGAACTATCCGGTCAAGTTCCATACTTACATGGACCAGGAAAACGAATATCGGGAAGCTATGGTTGAAGCTGGCATTCCGGTAGAGATTCCGCCGGCTGCTCCCGCGGAAGAGGAGAAGTAATGGCTAAGCTACCCAAACCCCAAGACTTGGCGAAGGTCAATTACCAGCCCCCGGCCAAGGGATGGATGCATGTCAAACCGGAGTTCCGGCCGGGCACCTATGTCAACGCCGCCCAACCCAAGTGGCTGGAGATGGTCAACTATCCCTATCCCCGGGCCTGGTCGGTCACCGACGAAGACTGGAAGCTGCCGCCGGACTGGAAAGAGATCATCCTCCAGGGTATGGAGGACCGCTTAAAACGGTTCCGCAGCCTCAAGCTCTTTTTTGACATCTGCGTGCGTTGCGGGGCTTGCGCGGACAAGTGCCATTTTTACCTGGGCACCGGCGACCCCAAGAATATGCCGGTCATGCGGGCGGAGCTCCTGCGTTCGGTGTACAAGCGCTATTTCAAGCCCGCCGGCAAGATTCTGGGAGAACTGGCGGGAGCCCGGGATCTCACCGAGGATGTGATCAAGGAGTGGTTTTCGTACCTCCACCAGTGCACCGAGTGCCGGCGCTGCTCGGTTTTTTGCCCCTACGGCATCGACATGGCCGAGATGACCATCCTGGGCCGGGAATTGTTGTCCTCCATAGGAATCAACATCGAGTGGGCCATGGCCTCGGTGGCCAGTTGCTACACCAAGGGCAGCCACATCGGCGCCACTCCCCAGGCTTATAAAGATATGATCGATTTTTTGGCGGAGGAAAACGAGCGCATCACCGGCATTTCGACCCCGGTGACTTACAACCGCAAGGGCGCTGAGATCCTCTTTATCACGCCTTCCGGCGACTACTTCGCCGACCCCGGCAGCTACACCATGATGGGCTACCTGCTGCTCTTCAAGTATCTTGATCTGGATTTCACCATGAGCACCTATGCCGCCGAGGGGGGCAACTTCGGGTATTTCATCTCCCACGAGATGGGCAAGCGCCTCAACATCAAGATGTATGAAGAGGCCAAGCGCCTGGGGGTCAAATGGATCCTGGGCGGGGAGTGCGGCCACATGTGGCGGGTCTGCAACCAGTACATGGGTACTTTTTACGGCGAGTCCCCGAGTTTCCTGGAGGTGCCCAAATCCCCCATCACCGGCACGGTCTTTGAACATGCCCGGGCCCATAAGATGGTGCACATCTCTGAGTTTACCGCGGACCTGATCAGGCACGGCAAACTTAAGTTCGACGTGAGTCGCAACGCCCACATCAAGCTCACCTTCCACGATTCCTGCAATCCTTCCCGGGCCATGGGCATACTGGAAGAACCCCGCTACATTATCAGGAATGTCCTGCCGGAAGGGCATTTCTTCGAGATGCCGCCGAACACCATCCGGGAGAAGACTTTCTGTTGCGGCTCCGGCACCGCCCTGAACGCCGATGAATTCATGGAAACCCGGATGAAGGCTGGCTTCCCCCGGGCCAATGCGGTTCGTTATGTGCACGAAAAATACGGGGTTAATCACCTGGGCTGCATCTGCGCCCTGGACCGGGCCACCCTGCCGCCTTTGATGCAATACTGGGTGCCCGAAGTGGAGGTCACCGGCATCACCGAACTGGTGGGCAATGCCCTGGTTTTCCCCGATGAAATAGAGCGCACCACCGACCTGCGCGACCGGCCCCTGGTGGGCTTCGAGGAAGCGGAGGAGGAGGAGGAAGCGGAATAAATGGCTGACTACAAGAACGAATTCGGGTGGTTTGCCGAGCGCCCGCAGGTAGAGAAGAAGATCTACAACAAGTTTGCGATCTTCACCGGGCTGGCCGCTTTTGTCATCCTGGCCACGTCCCCCCTGTGGCTGAATGCCGGGAGGGTCGTCCCGCCCCCCCAGCCCAACCTGGACACCCCGGCTATCATGAGTCTTGCCGGCGACGACAAACAATGTGTACTCCCTACGGAAGAAATGCGGGCCTACCACATGCAGCTTTTGATTAGCTGGCGGGATCAGGTGGTCCGCACCGGCAACCGGGTGTGGGTCAGCCCCAGCGGCAAGAAATATGAGCCCAGCCTCACCAACACCTGCCTGGGATGCCACTCCAATAAGGCGGAATTCTGTGATCAGTGCCACAATTATGTGGCGTTGACGCCAAACTGCTGGGGCTGCCATCTGGATAAGCCACCCACGGGAAAGATGGCGCAGGCGGAGGTGAAGTAATGGGAATCAACAGACGCGAATTCATTCGGATTGCTGGACTTTCCACCCTGTTCGGGTTGGGCGGCAAAGCGGCCTGGGAGCTATTGAAGCCGGGCCAGGTGGAAGCGTCGCTTAAGGCCCTTCCCCAACCCCTGACGGCCAAGCGCTGGGCCATGGTGGTGGACATGCGCAAGCTGGACGAAGTCACCGCCCAGCAGTGCATCGAGGCCTGCCACCGGATTCACAATGTGCCTGATTTTGCCCATCCGGTAAACCCCAAGGACGCCCTTCCTCCCGAGGACGTGGTTCGCATGCAGGTCAAGTGGATCTGGACGGACCCGTTCCACAACGCCTTTCCCGGCGAAGAACCGGATGTGCCTTCGGAAAGAGTCCATCATATGAAATTCCTGTTGCTCTGCAACCATTGCAACAACCCGCCCTGCGTCCGGGTGTGCCCCACCCAGGCCACCTTTCGGCGGGATGACGGAATTGTCATGATGGACATGCACCGCTGCATCGGTTGCCGCTACTGCATGGCGGGCTGCCCCTTCTCGGCCCGGAGTTTCAACTGGCGGGACCCCCGCCCCTATATCAAGGAGACTTATCCCGACTATCCCACCCGGGAGCCGGGAATGGTGGAAAAGTGCGATTTCTGCGCCAAGCTCCTGGCCAAGGGGCAGATGCCCGCCTGTGTGGTGGCCAGCAAGGGGGCCCTCCTTTTCGGCGACCTGGCCGATGAGAAGTCCGCGGTGCGGGAAGCCTTGAAGGCTAACTTCACCATCCGCCGCAAAGTGCATCTCGGCACCAACCCGCAAGTCTATTATATCGTGTGAGGGGAATATGCTGGAAAATGCCTTCCAAGGAACCAGGCGCTATTACTCACTGTTGGGCGTGCTGCTGTTTTTCATACTGGTGGGAGCAAGCTTTTACGCCATGCAGTTGAAATATGGACTGGGATACACCACCGGCTTGGGCCGCGATGTTTCCTGGGGCTTCTACATCGCCCAACTCACTTACCTGGTCGGCGTGGCGGCCAGTGCCGTCATGGTGGTTCTCCCCTATTATCTCCACGATTACAAGGCCTTCGGCCGTATCACCATCCTCGGGGAATTCCTGGCGGTGCCCGCGGTCCTCATGTGCCTGATGTTCGTCATCGTGGACCTGGGGCGTCCTGACCGGCTGGCCAACATCATTAAATATCCCACGCCCAATTCGGTGCTCTTCTGGGATATGATCGTTCTGAACGTCTACCTGCTCCTGAACCTCGTCATCGGCTGGACGGTCCTGGAGTCGGAGCGCAATGAAGTGAAGCCCCCGAGCTGGGTGAAGCCGCTCATCATCCTGTCCATTCCCTGGGCTCCCAGCATTCATACCGTGACGGCGTTTCTGTACGCCGGGCTTCCGGGGCGGGGTTACTGGCTTACCGCTATTATGGCCCCCCGGTTCCTGTCCTCGGCTTTTGCCGCGGGTCCCTCGCTCCTGATTCTGCTGGCCCTCCTGGTCCGCAAGTACACCAAGTTCGACCCGGGCCGGGAACAGATCCAGTCGCTGGCCAAGATCGTAACCTATGCCATCCTGATTAATGTGTTCTTCTTCTTCTGCGAAGTGTTCACGGTGTTCTACAGCCAGATCCCGGACCACATGCTCCACTTCCAGTACCTGTTCCAGGGGATCGACGGCAAGGCCAGACTGGTGCCCTGGATGTGGTTCGCCATCGTGGGCATGACGGTGGCCGCGCTTTTGATGGTGTCCCCCAAGATCAGGGAAAATGAAACCACCCTGGCTTTGACTTGCGGGTTGATTATCATCACGACTTACATCGACAAGGGCCTGGGACTGATGACCGGCGGCTTTGTGCCCAACCCCCTGGAGAAAGTGGTGGAGTACTGGCCCACCGTCCCGGAACTGCTCATCTCCTTGGGGGTCTATTCTGTAGGCTTCCTGGTCCTCACCATTTTGTACAAAGTGGCGGTTTCGGTGAAGGAGGAAATCAGGGCTTAAGAAGGTTTTCGGTTTTAGGTTTAACGATTGTCAGGTAAATAAGTTGCGCCGCCTCTTTTCGGGCGGCGCTTCTTTTGGGGGAAGGACAGGTCCTGCCAAGTTGAGTTTAGTGGCCAAGAAATGCAGCCGCAGGTTTTAGCCTGCGCTGGGCCGGGGTCGGACCTGCCCAAGGCCGCGGTTCAAGATTTTCAGGCGTTCACTGGCGTTTTAAGCGACGATAATCTTCGCCGCCGAATCCCCCCGGATAAACGCGGCAAAGCGCCGGGCGTCATTCCACATGGTGAGGTTGTTGAACAGCACATAGGCTTCCTGATACCCGGCCAGGAATTCGGCTAGTTCGGCAAAATCCGCGTCGCGGTAGGAATAGCGGTACCCACCTTTGCCGTGCAGGCGGAAGTAGGCCAGGTGGCCGGGATCAGGCAGGGTGGCAAAGGGGTCCACGGCAGGGATCAGGCCCAATTCCTGGCATAAATCAGTCACCAGGCTTCGGGGCCAGTCGCCCCGGGGTTCCCAGGCAAAAAGGAAATCCTCTTTGGCCGTTGTTCCAAAAAAATTGCGCAGGTTGGCCAGGTTCTCCGGGGTAGGAGCGAAGCTTGCCGGGCATTGGAAGACAATAAGGGAGGCACGCAGGGCCAGGGCGATCTTTCGGGTAGCCTCCCACGCCTGCCGCACCAAAGGCGTGTTGCGGAAGGAACCGGCCTGTTCCTGCTCATCCCGGCTCAGGGGCCGCCGCAGGCGCCGGTAAGTGGGACTCCTGGCGTTATGGGTGATAAGCTGCCAGGCCTTAAGGCAAAATTCAAATTCTTGGGGCATTTCCTGCCGCCACCTTAGGGCGGTGGCAGGCTGCGGGGGTTGGTAAAAGGTCTGTTGTACCTCCACCACTCGCAGGTGGGCCGCATATTCCCGGCGCTTTATCGGAAAGCCGCAGCAGCCGACTTTGATAACCATGGGCAAGTCCCCCCAGCCTCATCGCGCTTCCAGCGCTGAAATACCCTCCCAGCCCGCCGGCGGGGGCGTTTCCTGGCAGCGTCGGCAGCGCCGCAGGTACAGGGCAGCCGGGCCGTCTTCCGGCTTAAGGCGGATCACCTCCTCAAACAACGAGGCCGCTTTGTCCCAGTTCCTCCCCAGAAAGGCAGCCCGCGCTTCCTCAAAAGTGGAAAGCCAGAGGGGCACAGGCTCCCCCGGAGCAGCCCAGATCAGTTCAAAAACAGTCACTGGCTGCACCCGGCCCCGCACCTGCACCTGGTCCAACTCCCGCATGAGAAAGCCCGGACCCGCCAGCTTCCGGGTGGCTCCACTCAAAATAAGGTGGGTGCCGTAAACCCGGTTCAGTTCCTCAAGGCGGTGGGCCAGGTTCACCGTATCTCCCATGATGGTATAGCTGAAGCGCTCCCGGGAACCTACATTCCCAGCCATCACCTGTCCGGAATGCAGCCCGATCCGAAGTCCCAGAAAGGCCTGTCCCCGGGCCTGGCGATCCCGCAGATCCTCTTCGATGCGGCGCTGCATGGCCAAGGCCGCCTGGCAGGCCCGCCGGGCATGGTCGGACTGCGGCAGGGGCGCCCCCCACACGGCCATGAGGCAGGAGTCAATGTACTTGTCCAGAGTGCCGCCATGGGCCAGGACAATATCCGTCAGCGGGGTAAAATAGTCGCTCAGAAGCTTGACAAGGTCCCGCGGCGCCATCTGCGGGGTAAGCTCCGCAAATCCGGCCAGGTCGGCGAACATCACGGTGGCTTCCAGCTCCTCCCCCCCCAGTTTCAGCCGCTCCGGATGCGCCATAAGGACTTCCACGACCTCCTGGGAGACATAGTGGGTCAAGGCCTGGTGCAGCCAGCGCTTCTCCTGGAGGCCGGACACATGATGGGTGAACAGGTTGACGCCGTAAATCATGGCCAGTCCCAGCGCCAGCAGCACCGGTTGAATCCAGACCTGGAAATAACACAAGGCCGCCCAGGCTCCCAGCCCCAAGGCGAGACCCAGGGCAGCCAGCAGCCCCAGGCTGGCTGCGGGGGACAGCCACGCGCTCAGCAGGCTGAAGATCAGGAGCACCGCAAAATAGAAACCATAGCGCTCCGCCGGGGAAATTTCCCTGTTCCAGGTGCCGGTGAGCAGATTGTAGATGATGTTGCCCTGGATCTCCACCCCCGACATAAAGCCTGGGGACCCCCTGCTGTAGGGGGTAAGAAACGCGTCAACCCGGCCCTGGGAGAGGGGGTTGTCCTCCACCAGGCGCCCCACCAGGACGATCCGGTTTTGAATCCGCTCCCGAAGATGGTGTTCCTCACCGGCAAGAACCTGGAAATAGGGGATGTTCTCCAGATGTCCGGGAGGGCCGGTATAGCGAATCAGGCCGGTCAAATCCGGCGGCAGCGCCCGCTTCGGTCCCAGGAGGCGCACCACCTCGCTCGGCAGGGTCCTTTGTCCGGCCAGGGAGGTGGTAAAATGACGCACCACCCCATCCGCATCCGGGGTGATGACGCCTACCCCCACGCCATAAGCCGCGGCGCACAGGGACCCGAGGGGATTCAGGATGATCTGGCGGGAGAACAGCGGATCCTGGGTTGATTCTATCACCCGGGCCAGGACCACCTTCCCGGACTTTTGCACAGCTCTGGTGAGAAGGCGGTCATTCTCGGCGTCCGTTTCTTCCCCAAAGAAGATATCAAAAACGATGAGGGAAGCGCCGGCCTTGGTCAGGCGATCAATCAGGCGGGCGTGGTACTTCCGGGGCCACGGCCAGGAGTGTCCCAGGGCCTCGAAGGAATCGGTGTCGATGCCCACGATAACAACTTCCCGGGGCGGCGGGGAGGCCGGCTGCATGCGGCAGCAGAGGTCCAGGAGAAAATTTTCCGCAGTGCGGCCCAGGCCATAGGAGGCCAGGGCCATGACTGTCAGGAGGACTGCCACCCCCAGCCCCAGACCGCGTCCTAAAGGTCGCTTGAAAATCTCAAAACCAAAGCTGAACTTTGCCAATGATCCGCCGGGCCGGATAAAAATCCGGCGTATACACATAATAAGAGGGTTCCAGGCGATAATAGAAGTGACGGTTGAACAAGTTCTGCACCTCGACAGTGATCAGCCCCCGTTTGCGGGCCAGTTCCTTGCCGAACCGGAGATTGACAATGTCAAACAGCTCGGCGGAGCGGTCCCTGACGTACTGATGGACCAGCCGGTTGGTAATCCCCCCCTGCCAGCCTTGGCGGGTGAGAAAAGACAAGCCTGTAAGCCAGTTCACCTCGGTATAGTCGTTCAGATTCAATTCGTCTTTGAAGCTTTGGTCGGGGAAGACACGTTTGCCTATAACCCCCATCCTTAGTCCCAGCCAATTGGTAAGAATGCGGTTGGCGAACAAGGACGCCTCGTACCGCCTCCAGGTTCTCCAGCCGATATAATTGTACGGCGTCCCCTCCGCGGTGGCAGCCGGGAAATACCGGGGAATTGACGCCCGGGTGGCGGCAAAGCGCAGGACGCTGAAGGTCTTCTTATTCCACTGGGCCTCCCATGAGGCCCCCGCCTGCCGCACCTCCGCCCCGGGCAACACATCCTCCACCCAGGGCAATCCGCCCACTTCGGTAGGCACCAGCAAGGGCGCTAAAATCTGGTGGGTGTCGAGGTAGCGCATCAACCCCAGGCGCATAATGTGCTTGGGGCCTATCTGGATGTTCAGTCCCAGGCGCGGGCTCCACAGGGAATTATTGATGGTTCGAGAGTCGGCGCTGCTGGCATTCCTGGCCACATCCCGAAAAACCCCCAGCTCCACCAGCATCCACGGGGTCAGCCGCCAGTAGTCCAGGAGATAGAGGGTATAGGTCCGGTCAATGGGGCCCGTAAATTGGTAAAATTCCCCCAACGGGAGCACCATCATTTCCGAATCCACCGGGAACAGCAAGTGTTGGAGCAGCTTCGTGCTCAAACTGATCGGTCCGGTCAGATAGTCATAGCCACCGAGTATGGTGTGATTTCCGAGGATGAGCTGCCCCTGCAACTGGAGGTTGTGGAAGTAGTTCCTGAACTCGCCGAAATAGTTGGTCCTGATGAGGACATTTTCATCCCGGCTTAAATAATCCAAAAAATTCCCGAAGCGATGGAGGTCCAACCGGTGAAAACTGTAAAAGGCCAAAAGGCCCAGGTTGGGCGTGAACCGGTGGAGGTAGGATAATTCATAGACCTGGAAACGGTCATTTTCCCGAAGGTCCGTTTGGTTCTTGTAGAAATAATCGTTGAGCGCCGTAAGATCTCCAAACTGCTGGTTATTGTATTGCACATATCCCGTCAGGTTGCCCTGCACCATAGGCTCCCCTTTGAAGATACCCTCGGCATTCCAGGTTTGATTAAAGCCGTTTTTCCCCCGGAAACCCCGGTCATCGTCATAATCCCCCCGCCCGAAGAACGCCGCACCCGGCAACCCGCCATACGCTGCTGCAAAATCTTCATGGATCGCCTTGCGTTCTTCCCAGGACCCCAGCCCTCCCTGGACCGTGGCCCGCGCGTAAGGCATTTCAAACATGGCGGTATAATCATTTTCCAGGATATACCGGAAGGTATTCTGGTTGGCCGGGGACAGCACCCGGTACAGCAATTCTTCCGAGTTCGCCGCCACCACCCGCTGGTTGGCGGCCAGGAAAGCCCGGGACAGGAAAAGATGAGGCGTGGCGTTCAAGGGGTCCAGCTTCACCGCGGTGACGGCCCGGCTCAGGGCCCACTCCCCCAGTCCCAACTGGGAGTAGGCCCGGGCCAAATTGTAGTTGCGGGTCGATTGGTCCCGTTCCAGCAGGAGACGGGAGCGAAACACCGCCCGGTTGTTATTCAGGCCGATGGATTCGTTGATGGACTGGACCGCCTCACCCGGACGGTTCAAGTCGGTGAGGGCGATGCCCTTGTAGAAGTGGGGGGTAGGGTCCTTGGGGTCCAGCTGGGCGGCATAATCCCAGGTGGCCAAGGCCTTGTCAAAGGCCCGGACCTGATAGAAGGCCTTGCCCAACTCACTCTGGTAGGCCGACAGTCGGGGTTCCAGGAGGGTGGCGGTAAGCATTTCGCTCAGTCCCTGGTTCATATCCTTAAAACGGAATTGGCAGATGGCCAGTCCCAGGTGCGCCTCTCCCAGTTGGGGGCTTTCTTTAATGGCCCGGACGAACAACTCCTTCGCCTTTTCATAACGGCGAAAGGCGACATCGACAAACCCGGCCAGGGACAGCACCCGGCCGTCATGGGGGGCCAGCTTGAGGGCCTGGTCCGCCAACCGCCGGGCTTTGACGAAATAATTCCCCCCAAGGTAGATTCGGCCCAGGTAAAGGGCGGCATCCAGAAAGCGGGGGTCTGTCTCCAGAGCCTTTTCCAGGCGCTGCTGGGCCAGGGGCAATTGAAAAGCAGAGATATCCACCAGGGCCCGGGTGAGGAGGGCCAGGGGCGAGGCGGGCGCCAGATTCAAAGCCCGTTCGGCCTGGGACCTGGCCTCCGCCTGGCGGTTTTGCACCAGATCCATCTGGGCCAGGTAGCAAGTGGCCAATAATTGCGCCACCGGCGAGGAACCGGCCGCGGCGGTCCGGAAGAATTGACGCGCTTCCGCCGTCCTGCCCAAAAGCATGGCAAAATAGCCGGTCATTGCCCTGACAACGGGGTTGCCGGGCATGGCGGCGACGGCTTCTTTCATCAGGAGATAGGCCCCCACCGCATCGCCGGTCTGATAACGGGCCAGGGCGGTTCCCACTGTCGCCGCGGCCCCCGGCTGCGTCACCCGTTGAAAAAATCCCAAGGCCTCTTCCGGTTGGCGGCGCTGCAACCGCGCCCACCCGGCCAGGGTCAGGGCCTGGGGGTTTCTGGGGTCCTGGGCCAGGGCCTGCCCGGCCAGGTCCGCGGCCTCAGCCAGCCTCCCCTGATCGTAGGCCGTCAGCCCTTGGCTCAAAAGCGCGGACCGGCCGGAGACGCCGGAACCTTCCAGGGACTGGAGGGGCAAATCCCGATAGCTGAAATATCCTGGGTAATACAGGGACCACTGCACCGCGTCAGCCGGCTGCACGAGCACCTGTTTGGTAGGCGCCTTGCCGGGGAGAACCAGCCCTTCCTCACCGGCCGTCAGGGTCACCTGGCCATAGCGGTTGGCAAGCTTGACCTCGCCTTCCAGCAGCACCACACTGGTGGCTCCGTCGGCCTGCACCCGGACATTTAATTCCGTGCCCCGGATGGTGGCGGTCACCGTGGGGGTTTCCAACTCAAAGAGAAATTTTTCCTTTTTGTTGCGCAGCCAGATTTCCCCCTGGATCACCTGGTAGTTGCTGAGGGCTTCCCCGGCCTGGGCCGCCGGCGCGATCTCCCCCAGGCGCAGCCGGGGAGAAGGGGCCACGCTTTTCAGAGTTAACACTGTGTGCTGATTGAGTCTTATCTGACTTTCATCCAGGCAGAGGATGGCCGCCCGGGAGTAGGCTCCGGTGCGCACTGTATCTCCCCCGGAAAGGTCCTGGTGGAGGCGGGCTTTCTGCCACTGGTCAGTCCCGGCGGGCCGCACGGCCACTTGCCCTTCGATATAGACCAGGCGGCCCGCCAATTCTCCGGCCCAAAGCAGGCCGGCCCCCACCAAAGCCGCAACCGGTATAAATATCGTCCGCCGTAACCTCTTCCCTCTAAACCAGCGCATGGCGCTTTTCCTCCCTTAACATACCCGCAGACCAGAGGGACTCGGGAAAATCTTTAAGCCAGTCGAGCTTGCCAAAGTGCAGAAAACACCAGTAACAAGGAATATACGTCAGGCCGGCCAGGTTTTCCCTGTCCCGGACCCTGGCTGCCATCAGATTTGCCACGGCGTGAAAATGACGGATGAGGCCTTCCTGGAGAGGAACTTCCTTGAGGTCGGCCAACCATTCCCGGCCGTAAACGCTCGCTTGACCATCATCGCGGATGGTATTGGAAAGGTTGCAGCAGAGAATCAGGTTTCCGCGAAAATCCAGATTGGCGCACTGCTGAATGTTGGGGCACGAAAACAGGGTGGTTTGGGGACCAAAAGCCTCGATAGCGATGGTGGGACGCAGGGCCTTGGCCAGACTGCCGGTGATCCAGGCCATGATTCCCCGAAGCTCCTCGGGGGACGGGAGAATCCCCTCCCGGAGGGACCGGGGCGATGGAAAGGGGTGGATAAAACCATGGTCCCGGGCCCCCAGATCAGCCCCCAACAAGGCCAGGTCGGTGAGTTCGGCCTTGTTGAAGTTGGTAATAACACTTTTGAAAGCGAGGGGAAGGCCGGCAAGCTGGCACAGTCCGGCCCCTTCCAGCACCTCCCGGAACGACCCCGCACCCCGGAGGGCGTCATGGCTTTCGGCCCTGGCACCGTCCAGGCTGAAGCACACCACGGTGAGCTTCTCCCGAATTCTCGGGGCAGAGAGCAGGGGAAGGAGGGTTTCTCGGAAACGATAGCCGTTGGTTACCAGACTAAAGGTGAATTCATGGTCCGCTAGGAGATTTAAAAATTCTTTCAGGCCAGGATAGAGGGCCACTTCGCCGCCGGTGAGACAGACGCTCCGGAAGCCCAGGTCCCGGGCCTGGGACAGGACCCTCCGGGCCAGACCCAGAGGCAGGAACTCCAAAGGGTCCTGTTTGTTCCGAAAGCAGTGGCCGCAACGGCGGTTGCAGGCGTTGGTGAGCTCGATGGAGAGTCCATCCATGGATAGTCCCCTCCCGTTTCCGGAGACGCAACCCTAATCACGATTGACCCGTGCCAAGAATGAAGCAATGCACCTTGCCAAGCCTCCGGGAATTACTCTCAGCAAGGTGGAAGAGCGGTTATCTCCAAATGGTAAAGGCGGCGTTGCCGCAGCCGTAATGGTGGTTATCTCTTGTTCTGGGCGGGTGATCCGAACTCAGGTCAGTGACGTCGGGAACCGCGTCCCATTGACTCGGGATATCAAACAGGTTACAGGGATCAGGTTCGTTGGTCTCAAGACTTCGGTCTTTGACGTCAAGAATCCCGATATTATCAATTTTGCCAAGAAAGGAATTTAGTTCGCTGATCGCGCTGGCATCACTGAGATTATATTTCTGTTTAACCAGGTCCTTCATGGTTTCAAACAGAATGTCAGTATGCCTTGGCCGGGACAAAAGATATAGTAAATGGGCGGCGATGGAATTATTAACCTTAAAATGTCTATTCATGCCGGGGAAAATGATTTTTCCCAGGGCTTTGTAGTTGGTCTCCGGGTCGGTTAGCATCACATAATAAACATGATCCTTGAGGCTCAAAAATTTCCCCGCATAACTTGTTAAAGCACCCATAATTTCCAACCTCCTTGTCCCTGCTGGATTTTCCTCGATCCCTGGTGGGGAGGAATCTTCGGGTTGACGACCTCGGCCTTCCTGAGCAGGCAGGATTTCCTTTGCAAAAATAGCCGGCTTACCTCCCCGGCAACTGCCGGCCCTAGCAAAGGAACATATAAACCCCTTTGAAACCGGGAGACTTGTGGTTTACCTTACGGTGGGGGACTAAGTCTTTTGTCACCTTGGCAAAATCCAGCGGCATTGTCAAGATGTTTATCATTCCGCCGGGAGGTTTTGGCCTCCGGTCACTCAGTTCCGTTGCCTCTTTAATATTCCCGGGTTGACCCGGTTGCTCCTCATCCTTATTGTAAGGCTGAGCAACAAAAACAAGGATTCCCCGAGGAGGTCGGCATGCAAGAGGCCAAGTATCCCCCCTGGTACAGTTTCATCAAGAAAAAACACGGGAAATTTATCGATTCCCTGGAGCAACTCGGAGAGGCGGTGCGCCGGGAGGGCCCTTTGGACGAAAAGACCTCCCAGCTCATCCAGTTGGCCGCCGCGGCGGCCATCCGCTCCGAAGGGTCGGTGCACAGCCACGTGCGCCGCGCTCTGGCAGCCGGGGCCAGCGCTGAGGAGATCTACCACGCCCTGATCGCTCTAACCAGCACCATCGGCTTTCCCACTACGTCGGCGGCGCTGAGCTGGGCCTATGATGTCCTGGGGGAGAAAGGGTAGGTGTAAGGCGTAAACTTCAAGTTCTTGAGATGGCGCCTCAGGAACCATGGAAAGATTGAACCGCCGCCGGAGGCTGGTCAGCGGTGCAGCCAACCGCCCTGCTTTGGCTTAGGGCTTAGCGCCCCAAGCTTGTACTCTGGCTGTTCTTTAAACTCGTTGCCTCTCGAGCCAGCGGCGGAATTCCTCCACCAGATCCCAGAACCGGGCCATGGCGGCTTCACCCGCGGGGGTGAGCCAGGCCCGGCCCCCCTTTTTGCCGCCAAAGGTGCGGGATACCAGTTCCTCGCCGGCCAGATCATTCATTTTGGCCACCAACCCCCAGGCATGGCTATAGGCCATGTTCAGAGAGCGGGCCGCAGCCGCGATGGACCCCAGATCCCGGATGCGTTCCAGCAACACCACCCGCCCCCAACTCAAAAAAGTTTCGCCGTCTTTTTCCAGCCACAAGCGGCCCTTGATTTGTATTCCTGCGGGTGCAGGAGGACTGGCCGCCAAGGCCGTACCCCGCCCGTGATCCGGCTTTTTCCCGCGCATAGCCTGTTCTTATCTCCAATTAGCATATTGATTTCTTTATATAAAACCAGATTTTCGCCGGAAAAGTCAAGAGAGTGGCCGTGAGGCCCGGCAAATAATCGACAGTCCGGTTGCAGGTTGTTATTAACTTGCGTACATTTAATATAGCTTTGGTCATCAGCAAGCGGATAACTTAACCCTGGGCAGCCGGCAAGCCGCCCGGGGGCTGGAAAGGCTTCCCGAATCATGACTCAGCCTACCTTTAGTCTGAACGGCATCCAGGTGCCCTTGACGCCGGGACAGACAATACTTGAAGCTGCCCGCAAGGCCGATATCTATATCCCCACCTTATGCGATTACAAAGACACTACTCCCACGGGTGCCTGCCGCATCTGCGTGGTGGAGCTGGAGGGGTCCCGGACCCTGGTGCCGGCCTGTGCCACCCCGGTTTCTGCGGGCGCAGTGGTCCGGACCGATACCCCCCGGGTGGAGTCGGCCCGCCGCATGGTGCTGGAATTGATGCTGGCCTCGGGGAACCACAACTGCCTCATCTGTGAGGCCAACGGGGACTGCGAGCTCCAGGCACTGGCCTACCGCTATCAGGTATCTCCTCCGGTTTTCGGCAAACCTCCCGGCACCACGTATTATTACGAAGACAACAACTCCATGATTGTGCGGGACAGTTCCAAGTGCATCATGTGCGGCCGCTGCGTCAAGGCCTGCAGTGAGCGCCAGGTCAATCTGGCCATCGCCATCGGCTACCGGGGAGAACATGCCGCCATCGTCACCCAGGGAGACCAGCCTTATATTGATTCGGAATGCGTCTTTTGCGGCGAATGCGTGCAGGCCTGCCCCACGGCGGCGATCCTGGACAAAAACGCCATGTACAAGGGCCGGCCCTGGGAGCTCCAGAAAGTACGCTCCACCTGCCCCTATTGCGGGGTCGGCTGCCAGATCGTGATCCACACCAGGAATGACCGCATCGTCAAGGTGACCGGAGCCGACTTCATCCCCAACCGGGGGCGCCTGTGTGTCAAAGGCCGCTTTGGCTGGAATTTCGTGCATCATCCGGAACGCCTTAAAACTCCTTTGATCAAGGAAAACGGTGAGTTTCGCAAGGCCACCTGGGAGGAAGCCCTGGACCTGGTGGCCCGCCGTTTCCGGGAGATCAAGGAGAAGCATGGCCCGGAAAAGATCGGCGGCTGGTGTTCGGCGCGCATAACCAACGAGGAAAATTACCTCATGCAGAAGTTCATGCGCGCGGTCATCGGCACCAACCATGTGGACCACTGCGCCCGCCTCTGACACAGCGCCACGGTGGCCGGTCTGGCCGCCTCTTTCGGTTCCGGCGCCATGACCAACTCCATCGAGGAGTTGGAAGAGTCGGACTGCATCCTGGTCACCGGCTCCAACACCTCAGAGACCCATCCGGTGATCGCCAGCTTCATCAAGCGGGCCGCCTACCTGAAAGGGAAAACCCTCATCGTCATTGATCCCCGGCGGCTTTACCTGACCCGTCACGCCGCCGTCTGGCTGCGCCAGCGTCCCGGCACCGACGTGGCCGTCTTGAACGGGCTGATGCATGTCATTATCCGGGATGATCTTCACGACAAGGCCTATATTGCCGAACGCACGGAAAACTTCGAAGCCCTGCGGGAGACCGTGGCCCGCTATACCCCTCAGGTAGTGGAGCAGATCAGCGGGGTGCCGGCCGCAGACCTGGAAAAGGCGGCGCGGCTTTACGCCATGGCGCCCAAGGCCGCGATCTGCTACGCCATGGGCATCACTCAACACACCACCGGGACCAATAACGTCAAATCCCTGGCCAACCTGGCCATGTTATGCGGCAACGTGGGTATCCGGGGCGGCGGCGTCAACCCCTTGCGGGGCCAGAACAATGTGCAGGGTGCCTGCGACATGGGTGGCCTGCCCAATGTTTACTCAGGTTACCAGTCCGTGACTGAACCCGAGAACCGCTGGAAGATGGAGCGGGTCTGGGGGGTCAGGAATCTCCCCGGCTGGGTGGGCCTGACCATGACGGAGATGCTGCCGGCCATTTCCGAAGGCAAAATCAAGGCCCTCTATATCATCGGGGAAAACCCGGTCATGTCCGAGGCGGATGTGAAGCATGGCATGATGGCCTTGGCCAAACTGGATTTTCTGGTGGTCCAGGATCTCTTTCTTACCGAGACCGGCAAATTGGCCGACGTGGTGCTGCCCGCCTCCTCCTTTGCCGAGAAAAACGGCACGTTCACCAACACCGAACGGCGGGTGTTGCTGGTGCGGCGGGCGGTCCTGCCCATCCGGAATTCCCTGCCCGACTGGCGGATTATCTGTGAGCTGTCCCAGCGCCTGGATTATCCTATGGATTACAGCACGCCCCAGGAAATCTTCGAGGAAATCCGTCAGGTGACACCCTCTTATGCCGGCATTACTTACGAGCGTCTGGAGCGGGAAGGGGGTCTGCAGTGGCCCTGCCCGCACCCGGATCACCCCGGCACCCGTTATCTCCACAAAGACCGCTTTTCCCGGGGCCGAGGCCAGTTTTTCGCCATCGACTATCAAGCGCCTGCGGAATTGCCGGATGAAGAATACCCCCTCATTCTCACCACGGGCCGGGTCCTGTACCAATACCATACCGGCACCATGAGCCGCCGGGCTCCGGGGCTGGTGGAAAAAGCCCCTGAGTGCCGGGTGGAGATCGCCGCCGGGGACGCCCAGAGATTCGGCATTAATGATGGCGAAATGGTGCGGGTGAAGAGCCGCCGGGGGTCAATCAAGGCTCGGGCCCTGGTATCCACCAAGGCCATTCCCGGCACCATCTTTATCCCCTTCCATTATTATGAAGCCGCAGTGAACAAGCTTACCATCGCGGCCCTGGACCCGGTGGCCAAAATCCCTGAATACAAGGTATGCGCCGTGAAGCTGGAAAAATTGGCGGAGAGCCCCAAAAGAAAAGGTGAATCCTCTCAGGACAGCACTCACGGAAAAGGAGTTTCCCCATGACCCCGCTCGGCCCTTGTGTCAGCGCCCCTACGGTTCTGCTCAGGCAGGAGGTTTGCGACCGGATCCAGGCCGCAGTGGCCCGCCATCGGGGCCAAATCGGCGCTCTGCTGCCGGTGTTGCAAGAGGCCCAGACCATCCTGGGGCATATTCCTCTGGAAATGCAGAAAGTCATCGCTGCAGAATTGAACCTTCCCGGTTGCCGGGTTTTCGACACCCTGAGCTTTTATTCCATGTCCGCCTGGCAGCCCAAGGGCCGCTACATCATCCGCGTCTGCCACTCCCCTTGCTGCCACGTCAACGGCGCGGCCAACATATTGGAGATGCTTCAGGAGGAGCTACAGGTGGAGGCCGGGGGCGTCACCCCGGACCGGCTTTTCTCCCTGGAGCTGTCCGCCTGCCTGGGGGTGTGCGAAGTGGCCCCGGCCATCCAGATCAACGAGGTGGTTTACGGCCGCCTGAACCGGGAGAAAATCAGACAAATCCTGGCGGATTACCGGGCCGCAAAGATCGTGGATTTCCGGACGCGGCCCTATTCGACCCGGAACTTCCGGGAATTCGTCCAGGGCCCTCATGAACTCGTCCTGTTGGACAACGTCGGGCTTATCGACCCCATGAACCTGGACGATTACCTGGCCCGGGGAGGATACGAGGCGCTCAGGAAGGCGGTTACCACCATGACCCCCGAGGAGGTCATCGAAACGGTGAAGGCCTCGGGCCTCAGGGGCCGGGGTGGCGCCGGCTTCCCCACCGGACTGAAATGGTCCTTTACCCGGCCGCTGGCCGTCTCCCCCAAGTATGTCATCTGCAACGCGGATGAGGGGGAGCCGGGGACCATCAAGGACCGCTATCTCATGGAGGGAGATCCCCACAAGGTGCTGGAGGGTTTGGCCCTCGCGGCTTATGCGGTGGGGGCCGGCAAAGGCTTTATTTATTGCCGGGGCGAGTACTACCTTTCCCAGCACCGCCTGCAAAACGCCCTTAACCAGGCCAGGGCCAGGGGGTACCTGGGAGAAAATATCTTCGGCACCGGCTTTTCCTTCAACGTGGAACTCCGCTCCGGGTTCGGCTCCTATGTGTGCGGTGAGGAGACCGCCCTTATCGAGTCTCTGGAGGGCAAACGGGGCTTCCCCCGCCTCAAACCCCCTTTCCCCGGGGTCTCGGGTCTGTTAAAAAAGCCCACGGTGGTCAACAACGTAGAGACCCTGGCGGCGTTGCCGGCCATTATCCGCCGGGGCGGCGAGTGGTACCGGAGCCTGGGCACCGAGGACACCCCGGGCACCAAGATCTACCAGGTCATCGGCCACGTCCGGACCCCGCAGATCGTCGAGGCGCCGGTGGGTATGACCCTTCGGGAACTGATCAACACCTTCGGCGGGGGCCTAAGAGAGGGCCGGACATTCAAGATGTGCCAGACCGGGGGGGCTTCCGCGGGACTGGTGACTGACGCGGCCCTTGATGTGCCTATGGATTTCGGCTCCCTCGCCCGGGCCGGGGGCGCGTTGGGATCGGGAACCATGCTGGTCCTGGACGATTCCACCTGCGTGGTGGATTTTCTGAAATGCGTGGCCGAGTTCTTCGCCCACGAATCCTGCGGGCAGTGCACCCCTTGCCGGGAAGGCACGGCCTGGTTCCGAACCTACTTGACCGGTTTCACCCAGGGCAAAGGCACCAAGGAGGATCTGGCCTTTCTGAAACGTCTGGCCGCGACCATGCAGGATGCCTCCTTCTGCCCCCTGGGCCAGTCCGCGCCGGTGCCCTTCCTGAGCGCGCTCAAGCACTTCCGAGCGGAGATCGAGGAACACCTGCAAGGCAAAAACTGCCGGGCTGGGGTATGCTCTTTCGGGAAAAGCAAGATTGCTGGTGCAGGCCATCTTGGTAATAAACCTTGAACTACGACCTTGGACTTTTGGGGGCTGCTCTGCCTGACCCGGACTTGATCCCCGTGAGGATTATTTCCGTGCCCTGGCTGATTCCCACCTGGGCCCGGGCGCAGACTTGGTGGAACGTGGTCCTGGTGCGCCGGGGGGTGGCCCTGACCCGGCGGCTTCTGGCCCATGAACTGGCCCACGTCCAGCAGTGGCGGTCTCTCGGGGGCTGGAACTTTGTCCACCTCTACGCTCGATACCTTATCCGGCACGGCTATGAGCAAAACCCGTTGGAGATCGTCGCCCGTCTGGCCGAACAGGACGATTACTTCCTCGGCTGGGCTCGGAAGATTCTTACCATGCGGGAGAAACCCGGCCTCTCCCCCAAAAGCTAAAAAACCCCCCGGCTGTTGAGAAAGGGACCGTATTTTTTGTCGGTCCCCAGGATATGCTTGGCCACCCAATCTTCCAAAAACTTCATGGTCTCGAGAGTGGGAGGCGAGGAGGCCCGATTTCTTCGCCATTAGAAGCCATCTTCCGGAAGAGCACCGTTTTGGCTACTTCACCCCTTTCAAGGGGTGTCTGCGCGGCGCCAATCCCAGGGGCATCTCCAGCATGACGCTGCCGACGTCCAGGGGAAACTCCCCCGGGATTTTAATAAGCACCGGTTTGCCGTCCTGCACCAAGATGGGCGCAACGGCAAAGCCCCGCTGGAGGGCAATGAAATATTCCCCTGGCGGCAGGTTCCCGAGATTTACCCGGAATCCCCCCGAAGCGCGGACCGGTATCCGGGGCAGGTTCGATTCCAGGGCGGCCAATCCTTCCTTGTCTGTAATACTTTTTAACTGTTCCTGTTTTTTAACCAGCTGCAAATAGGCGCTTGCCGGCAGCTTGCCCTTCACGCGGGGCCAGTTGACAATAACCCCGCTGATGGCGGCGCCGCCGGCCTCCACCGGGACCTGGCTCCAGATATTAATCAACGCCAGCCCGACCACCGCAGCCAACCATTTACTCAACGGCCTGTCTCCCATTCTAAAGGTGGGCATCCCTGCCGGTCCGTATTGCTCTTCCTTGATATTCGAGGATCCGAGCTTTCTGGGGAGAATTGACCATTCTCCTCTCAGTCCCTATCAGCTGTCGCCGCTACCGTCATCCCCGTCATCGTCATTGTCCCCCTCCTCCGCGAGCCGACCTACGGGCAGATCCCAGGAGGGTGGCATACTCGGCAAGGCAGATGTCAGGGCCGGGCCGGGGCTCGTCTGCTGCCTGCCACGCCCCACCGCGACCTGGCTCCAAACCCCCGCAGGGTTCATTCCCATCAACAGGATCGCCAGGGCCAGCACCGGGCCTGAAAAGAGCCGCCTTGACTGCGAGGCCAGGCTACCTTTTTTCCTTTGATGGGCATGTATTCTTGATCTTCGGTTCATTTTTCCTCCCTCCCTGGATTATTGCGGCCAGGCAGCCAAAAGCCGGCTATTCCCCGGGCGAGGGCGCCGGGGTTTCCCGCTCCTCCAATTTCCCTGAGACTTTGCCGCCCTTTTTCCATTCGCTGAAGCTGGCGATGGGCAGGGGTTCAAGACCCTGATCCCGCCGCTTCCGGTTGGCTTCTTCCATGTTGGCCACGTATTCCCGGTAAGACTGGTGGGTCCGATGCCGGCTGACCCCGTAGGCCGCCGCTGCGGCTATACACCCGTACAAGCACAAACACAGGCTCAGGATTGCGACAGCCCTTTGCAAAAACTTTTTCATATCCGTCCTTTCTTTTTATGGTGAATTTGCCGTCCGCAGGTAAAACCTGAGTGCCGCCCCAGTCCAGCTCGAATCACCCGGCGGTCGCGGTTGCCCAACCGGCACAATCGGGCTGTTTGGCTCGTTTTAGAGAGTTCGTATATCAGCTTATTATACTTTAATCCAGGCAAGCCCCTGCCTGAACCCTTACGAAAAATGGCTCATCCTGTAGATGTATTTCGCCGGAGGGGCGCTATCTGGCCCGCCGGTATTCCCAGGGCGGCTGCGGGTCAGGGTCGGCCCACAGCCCCCTCCGGGCCTCCCGGGCCTCTTTTTCCAGCCGCGCCAAGACGCGGCTGTAAGGGGCGTATCTGCGAAACCACCAGGCATAGCCGGCCCTGACCATCTCCTGGTTGAGATTGACGCCATCGGACAACCTGACTTCAGCGACAATCCGCCCGTAGCGGTCCTGGTCCCGCACCAAGACCCGGACCTGTCGGCGGAAGGCCAGGGCCGCCAGGTATTTTCGGGCCGCATTGCTGTAAGCCTGACGCCGCTCGGGGGCGTCGATCCCCCAGAGTCTGATGCGCCAGACCGGGCCGTCCTCCAGACGTACGGTAAGGGTATCTCCGTCTTGAATCCCCACCACCCACCCGGTTAACTCCGCAGCCCGGAGAGCCGGGAGAGCCGACTGGAGACAAACCAAAACCAGGGCGAGAGCCAGGGCGATCTGCCGCACCGCGGCAAAGGCCCCGGCGACGTGCTGCCGGGACCCCCAGGGTAGGGCAAAAATCCAGGGCAACCCAAAGGATGGCCGGTTAGTTGACAAGGCTTGAATCTTCTTCAGGAATCGGCACTTGCCTAAACAATTTGCGTAAACTCCCTCAAAGTAGCAATATAAGGAGAGGGGAGGAAAACCATGATTCCAGGCCGCGCCTTCCGGGTTATTATCCTGATCGTCCTGTTATCGGGATTCTTTAGGGCTGGCTCAGCTCTATTCGCCCAGGGAATCGGCCCGGAGCGGAAACCCGTCAAAAATCTCATCATTCTTATAGCCGACGGCGCGGCCGCCGAGCAATACACCCTGGCCCGTTGGTTCAAGGGCGAACCCCTGGCCTTGGACCGGATGCTGGCCGGCGCGGTGCAGACCCACAGTGCTGACTCGGTGGTGACTGACTCGGCTGCGGCCGCCACGGCCTTCGCCACCGGGCACCGCACCTGCAACGGGTTCGTCGGCGTGGGGCCCGCAGGCCCTCCCCTGCCCGGGGTGCCGCCGCCTGGCCCCGACCACAGCGGCAGGCCCTTGGCCACGGTGCTGGAAGGGGCCAAGCTTCTGGGGAAAGCCACCGGCATCGTGGTCACCTGCCGGGTGACCCATGCCACCCCCGCTGGTTTCTATGCCCACGTGCCCTCCCGGTCCCTGGAAAATGACATCATGGAACAAGGGGTTTACCAGAATCTGGACGTGATGCTGGGCGGCGGCAGGAGGCACCTGCTTCCTCTCCTGAAAGGCGGCAGACGCACCGACGGTGAAAATCTGACTGCGGTTTTGCGCGAACGCGGCTATATCCTGGTCAGGGACGCCGAGGAACTGCGTCAGGTAAAATCCGGCAAAGTGTTCGGCCTGTTCGCCGACAATCATCTGGAACCCGAGATCGACCGGACCAGATATGCACCCCAGCAGCCGACCCTGGAAGACATGACCCGGAAGGCCATCGAGCTGTTGTCCCAGGACCCTGATGGTTTTTTTCTCCTGGTGGAAGGAAGCCAGGTGGACTGGGCCTGCCATGCCAACGACCCGGCCCATTTGCTCAGCGATTTGCTCATGTTTGACCGGGCGGTGCAGGCGGCCCTGGATTTTGCCGGGCAGGACGGCAACACCCTGGTGGTGGCCCTCTCCGATCACAATTGCGGCGGCCTGACCATCGGCAACCGGGCCACCAACGGCATCTATGGTCACTTGAGTCCAGATGCCCTGTTGGAACCGCTGCGGCGGATGAAGCTGTCCGCCCGAGGCCTGTGCCGGGAACTGGGGGCGGATCCTTCTCCCGCGAAAATCCGGGAAGTGGTGGAGAAATTTTGGGGAATCAGGCCCAGCGACAACGAGGCCGGAGAGATCCTGGCCCTGGCCCGAAAATACGGGGGCCATCCCCAGGACGCATTCGGCGAGGTCATTTGCCCGAAATATACCGCGATCGGCTGGACTACCCATGGGCACTGCGGGGGTGAGGTGCCCCTTTTTGCCTTCGGTCCCCGGCGCCCGGAGGGTCTTTTGGAGGCTCCGGCTGTCGGTCGGGCCTGCGCCCAGGCCCTGGGTCTCAGCCTGGAACAACTGAACGCCCGCTTGTTCCAAGACGCAGATAAGGTCCTGCCTGGCGGCCGGGTGGCCGTTGACCGGTCCGAGCCGGAAAATCCGGTGGTGCAGATCACCTTGCCAGGCAAAGTGGCCGAGCTGCCGGTTAATAAAAACCTCCTGAGACTGAACGGCAAAACCATCAGCCTCGAGGGCGTGGTGGTCTATGCGCCCGATACCGGCAAAGCCTATATCCCGTTAGAGGCGGTCCACCGCCTCATTGGCCGCCCGGAACCATTGCCGGCAGTTTCTGAGAAATAATGTTTCCCGATTCTGGCCTTGGCCCGTGAAAAATTTTTTTGCCTTCTATCCTTTTTGATGTATAAACGATAAATTATAAATCAAGGTCTAAAGACTTGCCTTCTTGACGGCAGGCCGTCCATTTCCTAACTTTAAAAAACAGGTGACATTTCGGAAGAAACTGTCATTCCGGTACTGACTTGAAGAAACAGGGGATATCGACGTTGACCGCCGCCCTGCGCCACCGCCTCCCCCAGCTTCGGCTGCCACACCTGACCAGCCTGTTATGGTTTTTTTTCCTTTTATGCTTCAACCTTCCCCTGAGAGCTCAGGAGCAGGCAGGTCTTCCCGCCGACCTCAAGGCCCTCCTTGCCGAGGCGGTTGCCGCCAACCCCGCCATCAAAGAAAAGGCTCAGATGAAGGCTGCTTCCAAGGAAGCCATCCGGCCGGCCGGGGCCCTGGACAACCCCGAACTCATGGTCGGCCTATTGAACATACCCACCAATACCTGGGCCTTCAACCAGCAGGACATGACCATGCAGGAGGTGGCGCTCAGCCAAAAATTTCCCTTTCCAGGCAAAAGGCGCCTGCGCTCCGAAGTGGCCGAGGAGCAAAGCCGGGCCGACGGCTTTTCCCACCAGGATAAGATCAACGAGATCCGGACCAAGGTGATCCAGGGATATTGGGCTCTGTCCCTGGCCTATGCCAGTTATGATATTACCCGGAAAAACAAGGAATTATGGGATCAGGTGGTGCAGGTGGCTGAAACCCGCTATGCCGTGGGGCAGGGCCTGCAGGCGGACGTCCTCCAGGCCCAGGTGGAGGTCGGAAATTATCTGGATCGTCTGTTCCAATGGCAGCAGGCCCAGGAATCCCTGCGCGCCGATTTAAACGCCCTCCGCTCCAAGCCTCCCGGCGCTCCCATCGCCAGGCCCCAACCTTTAAAGCCCCGGCCCCTGAACCTGAAGCTGGAGAACCTGTTAAAGCTGGCGGCCGAGCAACCCCAACTCCAGGCCCTGAAGGCCCAGGTGGCCAAGCAGGAAAAGGCCGTCGCCCTGGCCCGCAAGGAGTTTTTTCCGGATTTCGGCGTGGGTGTGGCCTATGGTTTTCGGGAAAACCAGCCGGGCGTCACGCGGCCGGATTTTTTCAGCGCCACCTTCAGCCTGAGTCTTCCTCTTTGGCGGGAAGGCAAGATCAAACCCAAGATCCGGGAGCAGCAAGCCCTGCAGGCCGCGGCCCAGGATGCCCACCAGTCCTCTTGGGACCGAATCGCCGCGGCCGTCAAAGACCGGTTCGCCACCCTGCAACGCGTGTCGGAACAGGTCCAGCTATACAGCCAGGGCATCATCCCCCAGGCTGACCAAGCGGCCCAGGCCTCCCTGGCCGCCTACCAGACCGGGACCCTGGACTTTGCCCGCCTCACCCAAAATTTCATCGCGTTGTACAGGGCGGAATTGAAGTTTCAGGAATATCTTAAGGACTTTGAAGGCGCCTGGGCCGAACTGGAATGGCTGGTGGGCCAGGAGCTCCCACGCGCTGGGGCGGCAAAATGAGGTCTGAAGGTCGACGCTTCCTCTGGGGGGGTCTGGTCCTCGGCTTGGGACTAGCCGCCTGTGCCCTGGCGGTGCTGTACTGGGCCGGCTTCCGGTTTGTAAATCCCGGCGCCGCGCCTCCCACAGCCGCAGCCAAGCCCAAACCCCTGTGTTACGTCTCCCCCACTGACAAAAGTTATATCCGGTTCTCGCCGGGGAAGGACGAGAAGGGCCAGGAGCTGGTGCCGGTCTATCCTACCCAACCCGGTCCCCCGACCGCCGGCCGCACCGTAGAGTATTGGATGTCCCCCACGGACCCGACCTATATCCGGGACGCTCCGGGGAAAGATCCCCAGGGGCATGACCTGGTGCCGTTTTACGGAGTGCTGGGCGAGCCGCCGGCTCCCGGCCCCGGGGCAGCCCCGAAAGAGCGCAAAATCAAATACTGGGTGTCGCCCATGGACCCAGGCTACATCCGGGACAAACCCGGCAAAGCCCCCTGCGGCATGGACCTGGTGCCGGTTTATGAGGAAGTGGGCGAGGAAGCTCCGGGCACCATCAAGGTGTCTCCGGCCACCATCCAGTCCATGGGGGTGACGACCGCCAAGGTGGAGATCCGGCCCTTGTCCCGGGTGACCTTTACTGTGGGCACGGTGACCTTCGACGAACGCAGCTTGAATGTGGTCACCACCAAGATAGACGGCTGGGTGGACCATCTTTATGTCAAAGCCACCGGGGACCCGATCCGCCGGGGCCAGAACCTTTTGAGCCTCTACAGCCCGGAACTGGTGACCACCCAAGAGGAATATCTTTTGGCCTTAAAGAATTTCCGGACCCTGCAAAAGAGCGCGGTCCCGGAATACCGGGAGGGTGCCCGGCGGCTCCTGGCCGCAGCCCGGCAACGCCTGAGATACTGGGACATTCCTGACTCCCAGATCGCCCGCCTGGAGCAAACCGGGGAAGTAAAAAAGACCCTTACCCTGATCTCCCCGGTCAACGGCATTGTCACCAAGCGTCTGGTCACGCAGGGCATGTTTGTCAAGGCGGGCATGCCGGCCCTCGAGGTGGCGGATCTCTCCACCATCTGGGTGGACGCGGACATCTACCAGTACGAGCTGCCTTGGATCAAAGTGGGGCAACCGGTGACCATGACCCTGGATTATCTGCCCGGCCAGACCTTCCGGGGCCGAATCGATTATATTTACCCTTATCTCAAGGAATCCACCCGCACCGCCAAGGTGCGCCTGCGCTTTCCCAATCCCGACCTCAGACTCAAGCCCGAAATGTTCGCCCAGGTGAAGATCGAATCCCCGGTGAGTCGTCAGGCTGTCGTGGTGCCTGCCGATGCGGTGCTTGACACCGGCCTTAAGCAGCACGTGTTCATCGCCCTGGGGCAGGGCCGCTTCGAACCTCGGGAGGTCAAGTTGGGCGTTTTCGGTGACCACGGTTTGCGAGAAGTGCTCTCCGGCCTCAAGGGGGGCGAAGAGGTGGTGACCTCGGCGCAGTTTATGCTGGATTCCGAGTCCCGCTTCCGTGAGGCGGTGCAAATGATGATGCCGGGCATGGAAGGGGGCGGCAAAACCGAAGAGAAGCCTGCGGCCATGCCGGGGATGAAGATGGAAGAGAAACCTGGAGCGGCCCCGGCCATGCCGCCCGGACATAAACATTGAGTATGTCTTTACAGACCATATTGGTCTCGGAAGAATAGTCATGGGCGAATTACTCGAATGACTTTTGAAACCAGAAAATCAAAAACCCTGCCGCTTCCTTGGCATTGTATTAGTTTTAATCCCACTTTTATTTCATTTCGGCGGAGCATAAGGCGCTGCGCTTGAAGGCCCAGAATTACAGCTTCAGGTCTTAGGGGAGCATTTAGGCCCCGCGGGGAGAGGGCCCGGGGTAAGGGGGCTACCGAAAACCAAAAACTGAAAACTTCCTATGATAGCCCGGGTCATCGATTTCTGCGCGGCAAACCGCTTCCTCGTGATAATGGTTACCATTCTGGTCACCGCCTGGGCCATTTACGCCTCCTATAAGCTGCCGATAGACGCCATTCCCGACCTCTCGGACGTCCAGGTCATCATCATTACTGATTTTCCGGGCCAAGCCCCCCAGGTGGTGGAGGACCAGATCACCTACCCCCTGGCCAGCGCCATGCTGGCAGTGCCCCGGGCCAAGGTGGTGCGGGGCTACTCCATGTTCGCCGAGTCCCTGGTGTACGTTATCTTCGAGGACGGCACCGATATCTACTGGGCCCGCACCCGGGTGCTGGAGTACCTTAATTTCGTCCGCAACAAACTCCCGCGAGAAGTTAACCCCACTCTGGGCCCCGACGCCACCGGCGTGGGCTGGGTTTTCCAATACATGGTGGAGGACCCCACCGGCCGCCATAACCTGGCCCAACTGCGCAGCATCCAGGACTGGTACCTGCGCTACCAGCTCCAGACCGTGCCCGGCGTCGCGGAAGTGGCCAGTGTGGGGGGCTTTGTCAAGACCTATCAGGTGGTGGTGGACCCCAACACCCTAGCCTCCTACGGCATCCCGTTGGCCAGAGTTAAGGAGGCCATCATGCGCTCCAACAACGACGTGGGGGGAGCGGTCATCGAACAGGCTGAAACCGAATACATGGTCCGGGGGCTGGGCTACATCCAAAACCTCTCTGACGTCGAAAACATCGTAGTGGGAGCCGACCGAAACGGCACCCCCGTGATGGTCAAGGACATCGGTCTGGTGCGCCTGGGGCCGCAATTGCGCCGGGGACTGGCGGAGGCCAACGGCGAAGGGGAAGTGGTGGGGGGCATTGTCATCGCCCGCCACGGGGAAAATGCCCGGGCCGTGATCGAGGGCGTCAAGGCGAAGATGGAGGAGTTGAAAGCGGGGCTCCCCCCCGGCGTAGTCATCAAGACGGCCTATGACCGGTCCCGCCTCATTGACCGGGCCGTGGAAAACCTGAGCCACAAACTCCTCGAAGAAATGCTCGTGGTGGCCGCCGTCTGCATCATCTTTCTCCTCCACTTCCGCAGTTCCTTGGTGGCCATTGTCACTTTGCCTCTGGGGGTGCTCATCTCCCTGGGCATCATGTATGAAGCGGACATCAGCGCCAACATCATGAGCCTGGGGGGCATTGCGCTGGCCATCGGGGTGATGGTGGACGCCGCGGTGATCATGATCGAAAACGCGCACAAGCACATCGAGCACGCCCCGCCGGACGCGCCCCGGGGTCCCCTGATCCTGGAGGCGGCCAAGGAAGTGGGGCCGTCCCTGTTCTTTTCGCTCCTGGTGATCACTGTGTCCTTTCTGCCCATCTTCGCCTTGACCGCGGAGAGCGGCCGGCTCTTCAAGCCCCTGGCCTACACCAAGACCTTTGCCATGGCCGCGGCGTCGGTTTTGGCCATAACGCTGGTGCCCGTCATGATGCTGGCCTTCCTGCGAGGGAAAATCCCGGCGGAATCCAAAAATCCCCTGAACCGCCTAGCGCAGGCCGTCTATCACCCCCTTTTGGAAGGGGTGTTGCGCTTCCCCATATTCTTCATCATCGTCGCCGTAATCCTGGTGGGGGTTACGGTGATTCCCTTCTCGAAGCTGGGCTCGGAATTCATGCCGCCCATCAATGAAGGGGATCTCCTGTACATGCCCACCACCATGCCGGGCATTTCCATCACTGAGGCCAAAAATATCCTCCAGCAGACGGACCGCATTATCCGCACCTTTCCGGAGGTGGTAAATGTTTTCGGCAAAGCCGGCCGCGCCGAAACCGCCACCGACCCGGCGCCCTTGAGCATGCTGGAGACCACCATCCGCCTCAAGGACCCCAGGGACTGGCGGCCGGGGCTGACCATGGAAGAACTTATCCGCCAGCTGGATGCCGCCGTGAAATTCCCCGGTCTGTCCAATTCCTGGGGCTATCCCATCAAGATCCGGATTGATATGCTGTCCACCGGGATCAAGACGCCCATCGGCTTAAAGATCACCGGACCCGACCTCGAGGTGCTGGACCGCTTGGGGACCCAGGCCGAAGCCCTGTTCAAAAGCATCCCCGAGACGGCCAGCGCCTTTGCGGAGCGTACCACCGGGGGCTATTATCTGGATTTCGATATCAAGCGGCGGGACGCGGCCCGTTACGGCCTCACCGTGGGCGACATCCAGGACGTCATCCTCACCGCCCTGGGGGGCATGAACCTCACTTACACCGTGGAGGGCCTGGAGCGCTACCCGGTGAATCTGCGCTACTTCCAGGATTTTCGGGAGAATCTGCCGGCCCTGCGCCGGGTGCTGATCCCCACCCCCTCCGGGGCCCAGATTCCCATGGAACAGGTGGCCGATCTCCGGATCCGCCAAGGCCCCCCCATGATTTTCAGCGAAAATGCCCGGAAAGCCACCCTCGTCTTTGTGGATATCCGCGATATCGACGTGGGCAGTTATATTAAAAAGGCCCAGGCGCTCTTTCGGGAGAAATTGAAGTTGCCGCCGGGGTATTCCTATTTCTGGAGCGGCCAATTTGAGTACATGGAAGCAGCCCGAAAGCGCCTGACGGTCATTATCCCCATCACCCTGGCCATCATCTTTTTCATCCTGTACATCAACACCCAATCCATCACCAAGGTCCTGATCGTGCTTCTGGCGGTGCCTTTTTCCCTGGTGGGGGCCATCTGGCTCCTCTATCTCCTGGGCTACCACATCAGCGTGGCGGTGGTGGTGGGCCTCATCGCGCTGGCGGGACTGGACGCCGAAACCGGAGTGGTCATGCTCCTTTACCTGGACATCGCCTACCACCGGGCCCAGGCAGAGGGGCGCCTCCTCACCTACCGGGATACGGAGGACGCGGTCATGGAGGGCGCGGTGCAGCGCCTGCGGCCCAAGCTCATGACGGTGATGGCCATTCTGGCGGGACTGGCCCCCCTCATGTGGGGTACCGGCACCGGCTCCGAGGCCATGAAGCGCATCGCCGCGCCCATGGTCGGCGGGGTGGTCACCTCGTTTTTGCTGGAACTGTTTATCTACCCGGCGATCTATCTCTTGTGGAAGTGGCACTTTGAGGTAAAGAGAACCTCTGAGCCCCTGGGCTAGCCGTTTCTGCCGCGCCCTCACGGCTAGAGCCGGAATTATTTTGCTTAAATTTTTAATCAGAAAATTGTCTAAACATAACAATATTCACAAGGAGAAGAGGCAGATGAGAAAGATCAGCAAGATCCTGGTGGCTTTGGCCCTGGCCCTGATGATGGCCGGACCGGTTATGGCCCAGGCCAAGACCGGGGCCAAGGCCACGGCTCAGACCCAGGGCAAGCCCCAGACCAAGTGCCCGGTGCTGGGAGGCAACATTGACAGAAACATCTATGCGGATTACAAGGGCTACCGGATCTACTTCTGCTGCCAGGGTTGCGACGCGGAATTCAAAAAGAATCCCGAAATGTACCTGGAAAAGATGAAGGCCGAGGGCATCACTCCGGAGAAGACCCCGGCCGCGCCCGCCCCAAAGGGCAAATAATCCCAAGCTGGGCCTGATATTGCCCTGCCGGAGCGGAGCCGCCGGTGGGGGTTACGCCCTCCACCTGTCGGTCCAGGGCCCCTCCTCTACTTGCGGAGCGCCCGCCCGGCAGGAAACTCTGCCCTCAACATGGCAGTCAAACCGCCCTCAAAAGTAAGGCTGCATCTCCTTTTCTGCATTTTTTCATTGACTTTCATTAAACAATTTTTCTAAAATGGCCGAAATTCTTTTTAAGTTCCATAAGAACCTTGTGACAGCCAGCGACCGGCGCCCTTTCTCCACCAACAAGCTGTCTTAGCTTAGCCTTACTTATTTCTAACCAAACAACGGACCGATTCAGGACGAATTATGATTAAATCCTGCTTGCGGAAACCATATAGCATATCATTATCTTCCCTCACCCTCATACTTTTCTTAACCGGCATCTCAATTTTCCTGTTGACCCAAAATGACCGCATTACACCATCGCCCCCCACTCGAGACTCATCTTTTTCTTTGCCCGGTTTTCCCCTGTTAACGACCGGTCAGTATTTCAGAATCGCCTACGAACGGTCACTCTGGCAGGATGCCCCGTCATTATTGATGCAGTGCCTGTTTCTCTCCGAGCGATGGTTGAACTTGCCCATCTATGCTGAACCGGCCAAGGCGGATATGAGTTCTATGGCTCTCCCGGCTGGCCCTGGGCCTCTCTCCCTGGACGAGGTGGCAAATTTTCTTCAGGAAGCGAGTCTGCGGGAGCAGTTGCAGGAACCGAAGCGACCCGGGCGGGCGGGCAACGCCCCCCTGACTGACCAGTCTTTTGACCTGTTGAGCGATGACCTTGATTACCGGGGGCCGGTAATGCCCAGCGGCAAGCTGATTATCAATGCCAAGTACCCCAATTACTGTTTTCCCGTGTCGTGGCCCTTTTTCTTCCGGAATTCCTTCGGCGATCCCCGGGGTCCCCACAGATTACACCTGGGAATTGACATTGTGGCCGAAGAGGGCACCGAAGTTTACGCCATAACCGACGGAGTCATCGAGAAATTAGCAGACTGGCCCAGAGCCGGGAACACCCTCCTGCTTAAAGGCAGAGACGGTCGCGGCTACATTTATATGCATCTCCAAAGATTCGCCGGGGGGATCACTGAGGGGAAGGCCGTCAAAAAAGGCGAACTGATTGCCTATGTGGGCCATACCGGCACCACCAGTTCCGCCCCCCATCTGCACTTCCAGGTTCATGGCGACCAGAGCTTCAGCAAGGAGTGTGCGGTGAACCCTTATGAGGCCTTGGTCTCCTTATGCCAGGGCCGCGGCGTTATCGACCTGGGTCAGCCCCGGCCCCATTTTTCCATGGCTCGCGGTCCGGACCTGCCGGTGTCCGCGTCCCGGAAGTCTCCTCGCAAAGAGTACTTTTTCATCGTAAACCGTTCAATGCCCATCAAATCCGCCGTCATCAAGACCTGGGAGGTGAAAACCCCCGCCGTCCAAGAGCCTGGCCTGACCTGGCTGATCCCCAAGCCTACGTGGAAAGTGCCGCGCGCTGACCTCAAGGTGCCGGAGGAAAAGGGAGAGACGCCGCCGCCCACCCGGGTCACCTGGACCTGGCGCAAACCTAAGAGCGCCACTCAACTCCTTCTCCCGCAGAACCACTAACCTACCGGGCCCGGGCAGGACATCCAATCCCTCTTTTTTTGATTAGTCGAATAATTTTAGATTTGGATAATTATTATTTAATAATATTTTTTATTATATTGTTATAATTGCATTATTTGATCCCAGGTGCGGGTGGGGCAAATCACCTCAGGGGCATGGGGCACAGGCTTACGTTCCAGCGGCTGGCGGTGCCGAAAATTTTGGCCAAAAGCAAGCGTCACCCCGGCGTCAAGAGGATTTATGAAATGGTCCAAGCCACCTTTCCCACTGCCGGGCTGGCCAGGGGGCCGAAGGGCCAGTGGGTCCTTACCCCCCCTCCCCCACGGCCTTGAGGGGGTTGAATCTTTTGCCCATGCCAAGGCTGTGCCCCGGCAAGGCAGGGTTTGGGAGGGGGGTGGAGGGAGGCAGGGAGCCGCCGCTCCCTGGCCCTCCCCCACGTGGGATCATCCAGGAGAGATGTTTTTAATTCCGGAACCTGAATTGAAACTTGCCAAGGGGGCATTAATTTTAACAAAAGGAGGAGGTCTTACCATGAGAAACGAAGACCGCAACCAACCAAGACGCTTCAGAGGCACGCTGAACCGGGATTGGTGGCCTAATCAGTTAGACTTGAAGGTTTTCAGCCAGAACTGTCCCCTGAACAATCCCATGGGCCAAGACTTCAAGTACGCTGAGGAATTCAAAAAACTCGACGTGGAGGCTTTGAAGAAGGACCTCTTTGCGCTGATGACCGACTCGCAGGACTGGTGGCCGGCCGATTTCGGCCACTACGGGCCGTTGTTCATCCGGATGGCCTGGCACAGCGCGGGGACCTACCGCATCGGCGACGGCCGCGGGGGCGGGGGAGCCGGCGCCCAACGCTTTGCGCCCCTTAACAGCTGGCCCGACAACATTCTCCTCGACAAGGCGCGCCGGCTGCTCTGGCCCATCAAACAGAAATACGGCAGCAAGATCTCCTGGGCCGATCTCATTATCTTCGCCGGCAATTGCGCCATGGAGTCCATGGGCTTCAAGACCTTCGGCTTCGGCTTCGGCCGCGAGGATGTTTGGGAGCCGGATGAGGTCACTTACTGGGGCGCGGAACGGGAATGGCTGGCTACGAGCGACAAACCCGAAAGCCGTTACCACGGCGACCGGGAGCTGGAAAATCCTCTGGCGGCCGTACAGATGGGCCTGATTTACGTGAATCCGGAAGGGCCGGACGGCGTCCCTGATCCCCTTCTGGCAGCCAAGGATATCCGCGAGATCTTTGGGCGCATGGCGATGAACGACGAGGAGACGGTGGCGCTCATCGCCGGCGGTCACGCCTTCGGCAAAACCCATGGCGCCGGGCCCGCGTCCTATGTGGGACCGGAGCCCGAAGCCGCGCCCATCGAGGAGCAGGGCCTCGGCTGGAAGAGCAGTTTCGGCACCGGCAAAGGCAACGACACGATCGGCAGCGGCATAGAAATAATTTGGAGCCAAACGCCCACGCAGTGGAGCAATAACTTTTTCAATAATCTGTTCAGCTATGAATGGGAATTGACCAAAAGTCCGGCCGGGGCGTATCAGTGGCAGCCAAAGGGGGACGCCGGCCGCGATACGGTGCCGGATCCCCACGACCCGTCGAAGCGCCGCACGCCCGGCATGCTGACCACGGACCTCGCCTTGAGGGTTGACCCCATATACGAAAAGATCTCCAGGCGCTACTATGAGAACCCGGACGAGTTTGCCGACGCCTTTGCCCGGGCGTGGTTTAAGCTGATCCACCGCGATATGGGGCCGCGCTCCCGCTATCTCGGCCCCTATGTGCCGGCGGAGGAACTGATCTGGCAGGACCCGGTGCCGGCTGTCGATCATGAGCTCATCGACGCCCAGGACATCGCCGACCTGAAGAGCAAAATCCTGGCCTCGGGCCTGTCGATCCGGGAGTTGGTCTACACCGCCTGGTCCTCGGCCTCCACCTTCCGCGGCTCCGACAAGCGCGGCGGTGCCAACGGGGCGCGCCTTCGCCTGGCGCCGCAAAAGGATTGGGAAGTCAACCAGCCCGCTCAACTCGCCAAGGTCCTCCGGACCCTGGAAGGCATCCAGAAGGAGTTCAACACCGCGTCGTCCGGCGGCAAGAAGGTGTCCTTGGCCGACCTCATCGTTCTGGGCGGCGGCGCCGCGATCGAGCAGGCCGCCAAAAACGCCGGTCACCAGGTCACCGTTCCCTTTTCGCCGGGACGCACCGATGCGACCCAGGAGCAAACCGACGTAGCCTCCTTCGCCGTACTCGAACCTTACGCGGACGGCTTCCGCAACTACCTCAAAGCCAAATACGCCGTCACACCAGAGGAACTGTTGGTTGATCGGGCCAATCTGCTGAAGCTGACCGTTCCTGAGATGACGGTTCTCGTGGGCGGCCTGCGCGTCCTGAACGCCAACTTCAAACAGTCCCGGCACGGCGTTTTGACCAAACGGCCGGAGACGCTCACCAATGATTTCTTTGTGAATCTTCTCGACATGAGGACCGAGTGGCAGGCCACCGCGGATGACAACGTGTTCGAGGGTCGTGACCGCGCCACGGGGGAACTCAAGTGGACCGGCACCCGGGTCGACCTCATCTTCGGTTCGAACGCCCAACTCCGGGCCGTGGCGGAAGTTTACGCCTGTGAGGATTCTCAGGAAAAGTTCCGGCAAGATTTTATCGCAGCGTGGCACAAGGTCATGAACCTGGACCGCTTCGACCTTGCCCGGGTTTAGGACATCATCTTGAGGAGGTGAAATGCCGGGCCGGGCTACCGACCAGAAAACTTTTCTCTGGGGAAGGCTGGAGCAGGTGCGGCCTTCAGAGAAATATTTTCCCTTGGCGGGAAATTCTTAACTTAAAGGAAACCACTGAGGAGGAGGCCAATGGAACCGAGGAAGACCCTGGTCTGCACCTGTGAAAAATGCGGCAATGAAGCGGAAATGATTATCAAATGCGAAGAGGTGGGGGGGGAACTCCCTGCCGAATCCAGCACGCCGCCGCCGCCGGGCAAACATACCCTGGTTTGCACCAAATGTGGCAACGAGGCGGATATGATTGTCGATCTCTAATTCTTTTATTAAAGCTAATCGGAGGAATGCAATTATGGCTGCAAAAACAGGCAGTGGTTGCGTGGAGCCCGCCCAGGGCGTCCTGGGCAATTCCCCGGAGGCGCCACCGGTTGCGGGCGCGCCCTCGCCCTCTCCCCCGCCGGTCATCAGGGCTCGGGTGGGCCAGCCCGCCCCCGATTTTGAGACTACGGCCTTCGTGGACGGCGGGTTCAAGAACATCAGGTTGTCGGACTACCGCGGCAAATGGGTGATCCTATGCTTCTACCCCGGCGACTTCACCTTTGTTTGACCCACCGAACTGACGGCGGTCGCCGTCAAGTATCCTGAAATCCGGAAGATGGGCGCGGAAATCCTGGCAGTCAGCACTGACAGCCGCTTTTCTCACAAAATCTGGCAGGCCGAAGAGCTCTCCAAAATGGTGGACAAAGGGGTGCCCTACCCTCTTCTTTCCGATCCCGGCGGCGCCCTGGGCAAGGTGTACGGGGTATATGACGAGGCCTCCGGGGTGGATTTCCGCGGCCGCTTCCTCATCGACCCGGACGGCGTCATCCAGGCCATGGAAATTCTCACCCCGCCGGTGGGGCGCCACGTGGCCGAACTCCTGCGCCAGCTTCAGGCCTTTCAGCATGTCCGGGAGACCGGCGAGGTGACACCCTCGGGGTGGAAACCGGGCAAGCCCACCCTTAAACCGGGACCGGACCTGGTAGGCCTGGTCTGGCAGTATTGGAAGCCGGAAATGGCGGAAGATTAAGATGAGGGGCGCAGGGGCCGGCACGCCAAAGTCTGCCGGCCTCTCACCTTGGCATCCTCCAATCCGCAGGTTTCTGCACGCCTGGCGAATTTCCTCTATTATCTTTCAGCTCAACTCAGTTTCTATTTCGTCAAAGATATCCTCGAGTTCATACAAAAGTTTGTCTGCTTCGGCCAGTTTCCAGTCAGCCAGATAAGCTGCGATGCTTTGGTGCAGCGCCAGGAGCTTCTCCCGGTACTGGCGGAGCACCTCTCCTAACTCGGTGCCGTCGAAGGCATACAACAGCTTGTCCAACCGGCCCGCCAAGGCATAAAGGGAGGGGCTGCTCTTTACCAGGGGCGCGTCCAGGTAGCCCAGGTGGCGCGCCAGCTTTGGGTAGATATCTCCAATTTCATTTTGATAATAAGGAGTTACGGTCACGGCGATGTGCATATATTTACTCATTGGATTAACCCCTCCAATTTGGAGTCTTCATTCTTGAGATAGTCCCCGAGGAAGCTCTCCCGGCGGCAAACCAGGTTGACTCTTCCTTGGCGCCGCAAGGGCACTAAGGCTTTGGGCGAAAAGAAGGCTGGGGGGATGAAAGTGAGGCACCCGCCCTCGGTCCTGTCCGGCCCAATCCAAACCGACCAAACAAAATTGGTAAAATTGCACTATTTTGCTATGGTCTTATTTTACCCCTTCAGACCTTCCTTTAGTGAAATATAGCGGTTAGCTCTTTACTCCTTTTATTAACTGCAAAAAAACCTTTGCATTTTTTTGAATTTCATGTCAAGGATGAAACCATTCGGCAGTATGCCTTTCATAAGGCAGGTCTCCCAGCGGCAGACTTCCCTCCTCTGCTGACGGGGGTGCCTATTCAGGAAAACCTTTACTTCAGTTGCTGGTCTCTTCCTAACCCATCCGTTTGGCGGATGGCCCTGTTCAATGGATTGAACACCATCCCCCCCGGATTTTATCCGGGCCCTTCCCGTGTAATCTTTCTCTCTCAGGTAAGGAGACCTGACTATGAAAGCGAAAAGGAGAAAAACCAAGTATTGCGTCATCGCCGTCATCGGTTTACTGGCGCTGCTCCTGGCCCAGCCGGTCTTGGCTGTAACTACTACTAATTGGATCGGACCTTCAGGAAATTGGACTGTTATAAGCAACTGGGACAATGGCGTCCCTGCCGCCGGATATAACGCCAATCTTACCAGCACCACGAGCAAGACGGCTACGCTCAACACCGTAACGCCGGCCTTAAATGTGGTAACCATTGATGGCACCGGCGGGGCCACCTTCACCTTAAACCAGTCCTCGTTCTCCACTGCCTTGAATGCCAATATAGAGATTATTGGCTACGACGGCAAAGGGGTTTACAACCAGAGCAGCGGCCAAAATAACGTAGCCAGTTACATACTCCTTGGAGTAAACGCCACCGGTAACGGCACTTACAATAAGAGTGGCGGCAGTCTGACGACCGGAGCTCTCCAGGTGGGCAACGCCGGCACCGGCACCTTCAACCAAAGCGCCACCACCGTAAATATCGGTAGTGGCGTATTCGATCCGGGACAACCCTTTTCCCTGATCATCGGTGGCATTTACAACAGCGGCAGCCCCTTGCCTGGAATCGGCACCTACACCATGAGCAGCGGCAATCTCAATGTGGCGGGTGGCGAGGCTGTCGGACAGGCCGGTACCGGGACCTTCACCCAATCCTCCGGCAACCATAAAATTGGCGGCCGTCTTGAGGTCGGCGTTCTGGGCGGCAGCACCGGCACCTTCACTATGTCCAGCGGCACTCTCAGCGTCGGCGGCTTTGAGGTGATCGGCGACGTCGGCACCGGCACTTTCATCCAATCTTCCGGCTCTCATACCATAACGGGTGATCTTGACATTGCCAAGGCCGGCGGCACCGGCACTTTCAAGATGTCCAGCGGTAGCCTGTCGGTAGGCGGAAATGAGTATATCGGCCACTTCGGCGGCAGCGGCAGCTTCACCCAGACCAGCGGCAGTAATACCGTCGCGGGCAATTTCATTATGGCTGATCAACCGGGGACCTCCGCCACCTACACCATGACCAGCGGCAGCCTTACGGTTAAAGGCCCCAATGGAGAAATCATCGGCAATAACGGCCCTGCCACCTTCACCCAGACCAGCGGCAGCAATACGGCCAAGACGATCACCATCGCGGCGAATGCTCCCGCAACTTACAACCTGAACAGCGGCAGCGTGACCGCGACCGATCCCGCCTTAAATGCGATCCATATCAAAGGCCCTTACGACGGCAACATCCCCAGCGCCACCGGCGCCAACTTTAACGTCACCGGGACGGCCACGGTGAACGGCAACGTCACCAACGACGGTCTGGTGAAGACCACCAACGCCAACGTTACCTGGAACGGTGTCTTCACCAACAACAGCGCCTATGTCAGCGATCCCGGCTCCACCCAGATCTTCACCCAAGACCTGGTGGTGAACCAAACTGGCTATCTGGTGGCCACCGCCCCCCTGAATGCCCAGGGGAAGGCCAGGGACAAGTTTGTCTTAAAAGAAGATTTCGTCATTACTCCCAATAATAACCAGTCTTCCAAATGGGATACCCACCTTGCCTTATTGAACTTCAATAAGGGCACCGATAATATCCATGATCTCTCAGTCGCCGGGGTGAATAATGGCAAGCCCGGAAAGACCGGCGGGGTCAGTAATGTGGTCACTGATAATTACGCCTGGGGCTCCTTGGATATCACCAATCAGATCATCAATCTGGTGGATGCCAATACCAGCGTAGACCAAGGCGCTTTGTACGTAAATTACCTGCTTACCGGGGTCGTCATATCAGGCACTACGGCGGCAAATATCAACGGACCGAGCGGCCCTGGTACGTTTAACCTGTTTATCTATTACAACCCGGATGTGAACAGCTATCTGGGTGGTCTAACGTATGACTTTAATTCCGGCAAAGGCGAACTTAGACCTTACCATACCCCGCTACCTCCCTCCGCGCTCTTACTGGGCACCGGCCTGTTGGGTCTGGGGGCCCTGGGCTGGCGGCGGCGAAAGCGGGCTTAGATAGAACTTCATTTACGGCAATTGCTGTAGCCGGACAAGGCAGGGTCAACCCTGACCCTGCCTTTTTTTATGGCCGCGAAGGAGCGCGTAAATCCTTGAGGCGTCGGCTGGAGAGGATCGGCTTAATGGCACCGGCACCTGCAGCCGCGGCCGCGGGACCAAGTCCGTCCGTACCCTGCAGGGTCTTCAGAAGGGGAATTAGGCAGACAAAACCCGCCGGATTTCGTCGGGGATGCGGGTCAGGGGCAGGACCTTCCGGGTGGCCCCTTTCTTGATGGCCTCTTTGGGCATGCCGAAAACCACGCAGGAGGCCTCGTCCTGGGCGATGGTATAAGCGCCTTGCTCTTTCATGGCCAGGAGGCCCTCAGCCCCGTCGGCCCCCATGCCGGTCAATATCACGCCGATGGCGTTGGCCCCGCTGCTGACCGCCGCGGAATTGAACAGCACATCCACGCTGGGGCGCTGGTGGTGCACCGGCGGCCCGCTCTTCACCTGGACATAATAGCGGGCGCCGCTGCGCTTCAGCAACATGTGGTAATTTCCGGGCGCAATCAGGACCCGGCCGGTGACCACACTGTCGCCGTCCTGGGCTTCCTTGACTTCCATGGCGCACTGCTGGTTCAGGCGCTCAGCGAACGCGGAGGTAAACTTCGGAGGCATATGCTGGACGATGACCGTCCCCGGAGTATTCTGCGGCAGGCGCATCAGGATTTCTTTGATAGCTTCGGTGCCGCCGGTGGAGGCCCCGATAACAATGACTTTGTCGGTGGTGTGGGCCAGCGGGGCTGCCGGGGCAGGGGACGGGGGGGGAACGGCGTCCCGGATTTTTTTGCGGTCAAAGCGCACGTGGGCGGCAGCCCGGATCTTCTGAGCCAGTTCCACGCCCAGATCCCCTACGGAAAAGGCGCTGCCCGGCTTGGCCAGAACCTCTACTGCGCCCAATTCCAGGGCCTGAAGGGCCAGGGAGCCTCCGCGGGGGGTAAGCGAACTGACGATGATGACCGGCAAGGGATGGTAATGCATGATTTTCTTCAGAAAAGTGAGACCATCCATGCGGGGCATTTCCAGATCCAGGGTGATGACATCAGGGTTGGTCTGGACGATTTTGTCCCGAGCCACGTAAGGGTCGGGGGCCGCGCCCACCACCTCCAGGTCGGGCTCCCGGGAAAGGATCTCGGTGAAGATCTTGCGCACAATGGCGGAGTCATCCACGATTAAGACTTTCAGCTTGCCCATGCCCTTGCTGCCCGGATAAGCCGGAGGAAGTGGGGAAAAAGGGGCAGTGACATGGAAAGCCGAGGGGAGGGACCGTCGGCGTAAGTTTGTGTGGTTCATGTCACCCCACCCTTTTTCCCGTTCGGAAAGGAGAAAATCACGAACATCCTATTTAGTCTTTTCCAGAAACACCTCAAGACCGAGGTCTTCCACCGCCAATAAAAGATGATGGGAATTTTCCTCCCAATGCTGGCTATCCAGGTCCAATCGTATGGCCTCAGGAGGCTTCAGGTTGAAGTCCTTGGGGACCTGCTCTTTGATGAAGAAACTGCCGGCCACCATGTTGGCTGTCTCCTTCACCACGTCCTCCAGATTTTCCGGAGTAACCCTATCCTTTTCGAGGCCCAGGAAGTTGGCGGCCATCTCCTGGGCCAGGGGCAGGGGCACAGTCAGTCCCACTCGGAAATTCTTGGGCCCCTCCACCGGGACCCAGGCCCGCAGGCCCGGGCCGTGAAACAGGGTGGCGGCTTCCTCCAGGTTCTCCGGAAAGAGGAAGAACATGGTTTCCAGGACTTCAAAAGTCGCAGCCTTCAAGCTCTCTACCATGGGGCACCCAAGCCTCCCCGAGGATGTTTTGCAGCTTTTCTTTGATGTCCTCAGGCCGGAAAGGTTTGCGGATATAACCCTGGATGCTGCAGTCGGACAGCGGCGCCAGGACCTCCTGGCGGCCCTCCGTGGTTATGAGCACCACGGGAATGGTCTGCCACAGATGATCCTGGCGCATGGCCCGCACCAGCGCGGCGCCGTCCATTTCCGGCATGTGCAAGTCCGACAGAACCAGGTCGATCCAGTTTCGCTGTAAAATTTCCAGGGCCTCCCGGCCGTTGGCCCCCTCAAAGCATTCCCCCAGATCCAGCCCTGAAATATTCAGCACTTTGCGGACCAGGGCCCGCATGGTGGCTGAATCATCAACGATTAGCACATTGTAGGCCATTTTCTCCCCCCATCAGACCGAAGAAGACCTGGGCTTCCTGCCAGGCGCTGCCGAAGCTGAGCAGGATTTTTTCCAGGTCGCGCTCCCGCAGATGAAAATGCCGGAGCACCTCGGGGTAGCCGTCATAAGCCAAGCCGTCTAGGCCCAGGTCCTGCCCGAACATCAGCGCCAAAAGATCGGCCAGATAAATCAGCAACACCAAGTCATCGGCAAAGGCCTCGGGGCTGTCCAGGTGGTGGAGGTTGATGACCAGGCGCAGGCGGTCGGGGAAATCCCACAGCCGGGCCATTTCACCTCCCAGTTGGGCATGATCGATGCCCAGGACCTCCTTCTCCGCTGCCTGGAAGGATACCCCGCGACCATCCACCACTTGCATGATCTCGGAAAATTTCTGATCCACATAGAGACTTAAGACCACCTTGCCGATATCGTGCAAAAGCCCGGCAGTGAAGCTGTGGGCGTGCTCCGGAAAGGTCAAATTCCGGGCGAGCAGGTCGGCCATCAAGGCGACGCTTACCGAGTGGCGCCAAAGCCCCAAACGGTCGGTGAAATACCCTGGTGTAGCCCGACAGAAAAGCCGGGTGGCGCCGCTGGCGATGATGATTTTCAGGAGTTCCTGGGTTCCTAAAAGCAACAGGGCCTGGTGGAGGGAATGGATTTCCCGGCGCAGCCCGAAAAAGGCGGAGTTGCTGATGCGCAGGACATTGGCGGTGATGGCCGGGTCAAATTTGACTATGTCCACCAGTTCCTGGATGCTCACCTCGGACTGGTTGAGAAGAAGGAGCGCCCGCTGGGCCACCAGTGGAAAGGGGGGCAGGGTTTTCAAGGACTTTAATACTTGGGGTACGAGGCTCATAGTTCCCGCCGCCTAAAGTTCTATGGTTTCCTGGCCCATGACCTTGATCCAGACGTTGCCCGTGGCGATTTCCAGAAACAGAGTCCGGGCCTTGGCACCGCCCACGCTTTGATTGTCGATCAACACATTGTTCTTCAAAAAGATTTTGCGTAAGGCCGCGTAATTGCGCCGACCTATCTGAAAAAACTCCCGACTGCCCAGCACCTGGCTTCCTCCCGCCACCTTCACCCGGAGCCGGGATTTCAGTCCTCCCAGCCGGTAGCATTCCCGGAAAAGAAGGGGCAGGCCGGTGTCGGCGAACATGAGCGGCTGTTCCTGCGCCTTCACGGGGTCAAGGCTGGAGTCCGGCAACATGAAGTGCAGGATGCCTCCTACTTTGGCCACCGGATCATGGATGGCCACCCCGATGCAGGAGCCCAGGGCGTGGGTCACCAGCACCTCACCCGGCTGGTTGCTTACCTTCATGTCCGCGACTCCCACCACGACCTGCACTCTTGCTGTCCCTACTTGCGGTAGATCGTCGGCTTTATGTAACGGAATCGATGTTGGTGGTTGCACAGACTCTCCGAATGTCCGATGAAGAAATAGCCCCCGGGGCGCAGGCAGCGGTAGAACTTCTCCACCAGGCGGGCCTGGGTCTCTCTTTCAAAGTAAATCATGACATTGCGGCAAAAGATGATGTCCAACTCTTCCTTAAAGGGGAAGGGGTCCATAAGATTGAAGTGGAAGAACTTGACTAGGCGCCGCACCTCCGGTTTTACCCGGACAAACCCCTGCCGCTGCCGAATGCCTTTCTGGAAAAATTGCCGCTGCCATTCGGAAGGCAGGGGTGCCACCCGGGCGAAAGGGTAGATGCCCTGCTCTGCCTGGGCCAAAACCCGGGTGTTCAGGTCCGAGGCGTAGATTTTCACTCGGGAGAGGTCCTCCCCCGGGAAAGTGGCTGCCATGACGATGGCCAGGGTATAGGGTTCCTCGCCGCTGGAGCAACCGGCGCTCCAGAGGTTCGCCTGCAAGGGCCGGCGGCGGTTGCGAGGCCAGGCCGGGAGGAGCTCCTGGACCAGGAACTGAAAGTGCATGGGCTCCCGCCAGAAAGCGGTCTGGTTGGTGGAGAGGGTGTCCAGGAGGCAGGTGAGTTCAGCGCCGCTGCTATCCCCGATCAGCAGCTCGTAATAGTCCTGAAAGGAGGTGAGACCGCGCTGCCGGAGGATTTTCAGGAGGCGGGCCCGCACCAACTCCTTTTTTTGGGGCGTCAGGTGGATGCCGGCGTGCCGGTGCACCAATTGACAAAACCGGGAAAAATCGCGGTCGGAGAGCTCCGGATAAAACCCGGCGTACTCCGGGGGCAGGACCGTGGCCGGGGCTCCTGCCTGTCGGGACGCGCCGCTCCGGTAGTGCAACACCGCCTCACACCTCCTGTTTCAGTTGCCCAAATCCTCTAAAGCTGCCAGTTCCCGGGTTTCCATGACCCGGTCAATGTCGAGGAGGATTTTGATGGTCCCCCGGGCCTTGGCCAGCCCCAGGATAGTACGGGTGTCGAAGCGGGAGCCGAAGGACGGGGCCGGTTCAATGTCGGCGCCATTGACATTGACCACTTCCGACACCGTGTCCACCACCACCCCCATTTGCACCGGCCCCAGGGCGGTTTTCACCTCCACCACGATGATACAGGTGCGCTCGCCGTACTCCACCGGGGGGAGGCCGAATTTCAAGCGGAGATCGATGACCGGGATCACCCGTCCCCGCAGGTTAATGACCCCTTTGATGTAGGGCGGGGTTTGGGGAATGGCGGTGATATCCAGCATCCCGATAATCTCCCGCACCTTGAGAATTTCGAGGCCGAAATCCTCGTCCGCCAGGGTGAAGGTGAGGTATTTCCCTTCCAATTCATGGAGAGCCTGGGTTTCCTGATCCAAAGCACGCGCCGCCTGACCCATTGTCAGTCTCCTTGGGTTCCGCTTGGCCGGGGGCGAAGGTCACAAACCTCTGCTCCGCCTCCCAAACGGGTTCTGTCAGAAGTATCGGCGAAAACGTTAAAAATCCTTAAAATTATCTTCCTCCAGGGGAATGACCTGTTCGGGGGCCAGAGTTTTGGCCGGGCTTCCGGGCCGGACCAGGGCGGGGCGCCTTGCGGCCAGCTGCGCCTTAAGAACCCCGCTTTTGCCCTCCGGCGCCGGATGGTGCCCGTTGATCTTTGCGGTTCCCCCTCCCACCAGGGCCACCAACTCCCGCACCACCGCCTTCATCTGCTCGGATTGGGCGCTGAGCTGCTCCGCCGCGCCGGCGCTTTCCTCGGCGCTGGCCGCGGTCTGCTGGGTGACCTGGTTCATCTCGGCCACCGCCTTGTTGACCTGCTCCACCCCTTGGGCCTGCTCGCCTGAGGCCGCCGCGATTTCGGCCACCAGTTCCTTGACCTTGTTGGCGCTGCCCGCGACCTGCGAGAAGGCCGCGGCGGTCCTGGTGACCAGGTCGGAGCCGTGTTTGACCTTGGCCACCGTGGTTTCGATCAGCTCGGCGGTGTTCCTGGCGGCCTCCGCGGCCCGCATGGCCAGATTGCGCACCTCGTCGGCCACCACCGCGAAGCCCGCACCCGCCTCCCCGGCCCGGGCCGCCTCCACCGCGGCGTTCAGGGCCAGAAGGTTGGTCTGGAACGCGATTTCATCAATAGTTTTGATGATCTTGGCCGTCTCTTCGCTGGCCACGGACACTTCCCGCATGGATTGGGTAAGGCTGCCCATGGACTGGTTGGCATGATCCACCACCTTGGCGGTCTCCCCCATGAGGGCGTCGGCCTGGCGGGCGTTGTCCGCGTTGGTGCGGGTCATGGAGGCCAGCTCCTCCAGGGAGGCGGAGGTCTCCTCCAAGGAGGCGGCCTGTTCGGAGGCCCCTTCCGAAAGGGTTTGGGATACTCCTGAAATACGCCCGGCGGCGCTGTTCACTTCTTCGGAGGCGGCGAACAACCCTGCGGCCACCGAATTCAAACGACCCAGATGGCGCATGGGGATGGCCAGCAATCCCAAAATTATGAGGACGATGGGGATGATGGCCAGCAGAAACGAATTGCGCAGCGAAGCCATCTCCTCCATGACATCATTGATATATAGGCCGGTGCCGATGATCCACCCCCAGGGACTGAAAGCCTGGACATAGGAAAGCTTGGGGACAATGCGGGTCTTGTCGTCTTTCCATTGCCACATATACTCCACAAAGCCGGACCCTGAACCCCGGCAGGTTTGAACAAATTCCACAAACAGGGCCTTGCCGTGGGGGTCCTTGTAGTCGCTCAGGTCCTTGCCGTCCAGGTCGGGCCGGAAAGGATGCATCACCATCCTGGGACCAAAATCGTTGATCCAAAAGTAATCCTTGCCCTCCGGTCCGTAGCGCATTTCCTTGATGCGCTTCAGAGCCCGCTGCTGGGCCTCGGCCCGACTCAGCTTTCCCTCCTGCTCTTCTTTATGATATTCGTTGAGGAGGCTTACCATGCCTTGCACCAGGGATTTAAGCTGATCCTGTTTCTGCGTCATGACCACCTGCTTGGTCCTGGGAAGCACCCACAGGAAGACAAAACCCATAAACAGGAGGACAAAGATCACGAAGAGGCCGACGATCTTGGTGCGGATATCAAAGGAAAGTAGTTTCATGGCTGGTCCCTTTTATTTGTCTTGCCAAAATTACCTCCCCTGGTCTGATGACCATGGGGAGGGTTCAAGGTTCAAGGCTCAAAGATAGTGTCGGGTGGGCACTGCCCCCCCGGAGGCCTCCCCTGCCGGTCTTTTGACTATTTGCCTTGCCATTAAACCGATTCCTCCGCCGTTAGATGCCCCAACGGGTCATAAAACCCGGGTTTTCCAGGATGTCAGACCGCGCCGGCATCAAGGCGCAGCAGGCTGGCCAGATCCAGGATCAGGCCCACCCGGCCGTCTCCCAGGATAGTGCCGCCGGCCACCCCTTTGTGGTTTTTAAAGAAGTGCCCCAGGGATTTAATGACGATTTCCTGTTTGCCCAGGATGTCGTCCACCAGGAGGGCCCGTTTTTCCCCTTCGTGTTCCACCACCATCACCAGAGCTTCAGAAGGATGCACCTCCGGATCACCTACCCCGAAGAGACGATGGAGACGGAGCAGCGGCATGAGCTGCTCCCGCACCCGGATGAGCTCGCCTTGCCCCTTGACGGTGAAATAATCTTTGGGTTCGGGGCGCAGGGTCTCCCGGACCCCCACGGTGGGAATAATGTAGCGCTCGTCACCCACCCGCACCACCAGGCCGTCAATGATGGCCAGGGTCAGGGGCAGGCGCAGCAGGAAGCGACACCCTTCCCCGGGCCGAGACTGAATGTCGATTTTGCCCCGCAGGCGGGTGATGGTCTGTTTCACCACGTCCAACCCGACGCCGCGGCCGGAGATCTCGGTCACCGTGGCAGCCGTACTGAATCCAGGTTCAAAAATAAGGTGGTCGATCTTCTCCGGGCTCAAGGTCTGCCCGGCCGATACCAGGCCCCGGTCGGCGGCCTTAGCCAGGATGGCCTCCCGGTTAAGGCCCCTGCCATCGTCTTCGATTTCGATGATGATGTCCCCTCCCTGGTGGAAGGCCCGGAGACTCAGGCGGCCGGTGGGGGGCTTGCCGCGCGCCCGGCGCTCTTCGGGGGTTTCCAGGCCGTGGTCCACGGAGTTCCGCACCAGGTGCACCAGGGGGTCGTAAATCGCGTCCACCATGCTGCGGTCGATCTCGGTGTCCTCCCCTTCCAGGCGCAGGTCAATGTCTTTGCCCATTTTGCGGGACAGGTCCCGGACCAGGCGCACCATCTTGCGGAAGGTGGCGCCGATGGGCACCATGCGGAGGGACATGGAAATTTTTTGGAGTTCCGAAGTGATGCGGGCCATCTGGGCCAGGTCCCGCTCCAGCTTCTGGTCCGCCAGTTCGCTGATTTTCCGGTTCTGGCGCACCTGGCTCTGCACAATGACCAGCTCCCCCATGAGGTCCACCAGGTTGTCCACCTTGGCCAGGCTGACCTTGACAGTTTCCGGCACCGCGGCCTCGGCGGCCGAGGCCGGATGGCCGGCCTCGGCCACCTTCAGGGGGGCCACCTTGCCTTCCGGGGGCGGCACCTCAACCTTGGACGGCGACGTCTCCAGGGCCTGAGGTTCCCCCTGGGCTTTCCCCGGCTGAGCCCCAAGGGCGGCAGAACCGGCGCTTAGCTGGGCGATTTTGGCTTTAAGGGGGGCAAGGTCAAAAACGGCCAGTTCCCGGCCTTCCGTCAGGGCTTCCTGGAGGTCGGCCAACATTTCTCTAAGAAGGTCAACCACTTCCAGGACAAGGTTCACCAGTTCGGCGGTGACCAGGAGTTGGCCGGTCCGGACCCGGTCCAGGAGCCATTCCGCCTCATGGCTCAATTCCTGGATCTGCGCCAGGTTGAGAAAGCCGGCCACCCCTTTTAAGGAGTGGAAGGGCCGAAAAATGGCGTTCACGGCCTCCAGGTCATCCGGGTGCTGCTCGAGATAGACCAGCCGGGTCTCAATGCCTTCGAGGTGCTCCCTGGCTTCCGGCAAAAAGTTGGCCACCAGCTCCGGGTCATCCCAGAGATGGAGCTCCGCAGGCGCCTGGGAGGTGGATTCCGGCGCCTCCTCCTGAAGGCCTAGCTCATAGGACAGTTGCAGATAGTGTTCCCAAGCTTCACCGACTGGAGGCCATTCTCTTTCCCGGTGCCACCTCTGGAGGAGGTCCACCCCCTGACCCAATAATTCGAGGGCCTGGGCCGCGGCCGTTATTTCACGGAGCACCAGGCGCTGCCCCACTTCGGTCAGGCGCTGAAAAAGCGGCGCGAGTTCCTGGACCTGGGCGACTTGGGCCTGCAATTCTTCCAGTTGAGCGAGGAAGGCCCCCAGGCCCTGGACATCATCGGCCTCCAGCATAACCACCTTGAGGGCCAGTTGTTCCAGGAGGGCTGCCAATTTCTGCGGTTCAGTTGACATGTCTGCCAAGATATACTCCCGGCTGCCAGGGAAGCGGCCTCCTAAGCGCAGGCCTGCTTTTTGAAGATGGTCTCGATCTTTTCCTGGAGAACCTCGGCCGTGAAGGGCTTCACCACATAGTTGTTCACCCCGGCTTTAACCGCCTCCAGGACGTTGTCCTTGAGGCCTTCGGCGGTGACCATGAGCACGGGGATGTCGGCGGTCTGGGGATTCTGGCGGATTTCCCTTAACAGGTCGATGCCGCTCATGTTGGGCATGTTCCAGTCCGTAACCACCAATCCCACTTGCTCATTTTTGATCAGACGGAGGGCCGCATTGCCGTCCTCGGCCTCGGAGATGTCCTCAAAGCCGATCTGCTTCAAAATATTCCGGACAATTTTACGCATGGTGGCGAAATCGTCCACCACCAGAACCTTCATGCGGTAATTGATATTTTCCATGACCCAAACCTCTCCCATGATGCCTTTGTCATGAGTTCTCTTTACCCTTTTCGAACCGCCGCGCCATTTTCTTTAATGGAAAAACCTGCCGACAGCTTGCTTTTGGCGGGGGAATTCTCCACAATGCATCCTATGATCACTTCGCTCACCAGAAGCCGACTGGCAGCCCTGCGGGAGTTGCTGGCCAGCCAGAGGCTGGACGCCCTTCTCGTCTCCGGCCCTGACAACCGCCGCTATCTCAGCGGCTTCACGGCCCGGGAGGAACTTATCCACGAATCCTGCGGCTCGCTCCTGATCACCAGAGAGGAGGCCCTCCTGTTCACCGATTTCCGTTACCAGGAATGGGCCCGGGCCGAAGCCCCGGAATACGACATCGTGCTTTATAAGGCTGGATTGGGCGTGGTGCTGGCCGAACAGCTGGGGGTTTTTCGTGTCCGCCGCTTGGGCTTTGAACCGGCCTACCTGGCCGTAGCGCACTACCAGCGACTTACTCAGGCCGTCGGGGAGGCCGGCCTGTCCGTGGAATGGGTCCCCACCGAGGGCCTGGTGGAAGGTCTGCGGGAGGTGAAGAGCGCGGCGGAGGTGGCCGAGGTGCGCCGGGCCCTGGCCCTCACTGAAAGGGTGTTCAGCGAAGTGGCGGCCCTGTTGCGTCCGGAAATGAGCGAAGGGCAGGTGGCCTGGGAAATAGAGCGCCGCCTCCGGGAAGAAGGCGCGGCGGAGCTGGCTTTTGAGCCCATTGTGGCCGCAGGTCCCAACAGCGCTCGTCCCCACCATCGTTCCGGCACCTACCTGCTCAGGGAGCAGGAGCCTATCATTATTGACATGGGAGCCCGGGTGCAGGGCTACTGCGCCGACTTTACCCGCACCGTCATCTTGGGAGAGCCCACGGCGCGCTTCCGGGAAATCTATCTGCTTGTCCGTCAGGCCCAGGCCCGGGCCGAGGCTGGCCTCAAAGCCGGGATGGAGAGTCTGGCCGGAGACGCCCTGGGCCGGGAAGTCATCGCCCAGGCCGGCTACGGCGAGGCTTTCGGTCACTCCCTCGGCCATGGGGTGGGGCTGGCGGTACACGAGGCCCCCAGCCTGAGCCCGGTGGCGGAGCGGAGCACCATCCTCAAGGCCGGAAGCATTGTAACGGTGGAGCCGGGCATTTACCTTCCCGGTTGGGGAGGGGTGCGCCTGGAGAACCTGGCCCTTATCCACCCGGACCGGGCCGAGGTGCTCAACCGTTTAGGCTTTTACCGGTTCTGAGGCGGATTCCTGCGGGAGCCGGCCGGGCTGGACCTCCATGGCTGGCAGGCGGTTACCTTTGGTATTATATTAAGGACGTGACCTTTGGCGGGCGGGAAGAAGGTCTAAGGAAGGCAGGAACCCAGGGTCCCTGGCCCTCCTCTCCGCCAAAGGCGATATCTTCTTGGCTGTGCAAAGGGAGCCAACGGAGAAGTAAAATCAGGTTCAAGGCAGGACGAAGATGAAGCGGGAAACCAAGCCATTGTCCGCGGAAAAAGAGGCAAACCTCCGGGAGCGTCTGGCCCACAATCCTTTTGTCCAGTTTATGGGGGTGAAAGTGCCTGATCTCGGGGAAGGCTACTCCCGTTTCACCTTGGAAATTCGCCGGGATTTTCATAATTCCCAGGGCTTTCTCCAGGGCGGGGTCATCGCCGCGCTGGCCGACGAAGCAGTGGCCTATGCGCTGTTTTCCCTGGTGCCCGAGGGGGAGATGATCAGCACGGTGGAAATGAAGATTAACTTTCTGGCTCCGGCCCAGCATGGAACCATCGAAGCCCAGGCCCACATCCGCAAACGGGGGCGCACCCTGTCCCTGGGAGAGGTGGAAGTGACCCAGGGCCCCCGCCTGGTGGCCAAAGGCATGTGCACTTATATCCATCTGCCGCCGCCACCCCAGGCGGCGTGAGAGGAAATGTGGGGCAGGGGCTAAGGACCGGGGGGCCCTTACCCCCGCCTTCTTTCCCAATCCCTTGAGGGGGCATAAAAGAGGCCGTGCCCTCAGGGTCTTGAACCCCGCCGGCATCGGCCATCCTCAGAGGGGGTCGGGAGGGGAGTTTGAGCGGTTCTCCCCTCAAGAAACATAATTCAAGGAGGCACGACGTGAAAATTGCTATCAGCGGCAAAGGGGGTGTGGGCAAGACCACCTTGGCGGCGCTGTTGATCAAATACTTCCGGGACCAAGGGAAAAAGGTTCTGGCGGTGGACGCCGATCCGGACGCCAACCTTGCCCTGGCCTTAGGGGTCCCGGACCCGGAAAGCATCACCCCCATCAGCGACATGAAAAAGCTGGTGGCCGAGCGCACCGAGTCCGAGCCCGGAAAAATGGGGGGGTTCTTCAAATTGAACCCCAAGGTGGACGATATTCCCGATAAGTTTTCCCGGAACCTGGACGGCATCAAGCTCATTGTTATGGGGACGGTGAAAAAAGGCGGCTCCGGCTGCGTCTGCCCGGAGAGCGTCATGCTCAAAGCCCTGATGACCCACCTGGTGCTCTTCCGGGACGAGGTGGTGGTCATGGACATGGAGGCCGGCATCGAACACTTGGGCCGGGCCACCACCCAGGGGGTGGATCGCCTGATCGTGGTGGTGGAACCGGGCCGCCGGAGTATCGAGACGGCCCAGCATGTGCGGGATTTGGCCAGAGATCTGGGCCTTACCAAGGTGGCGGTGGTCGGCAACAAGATCCGGGGCCCCGAGGACGAGGAATTCCTTAAAAAAAATATCTCCGATCTCCCCATCCTGGGCTTTCTTCCCTTTGATGAAAAAGTGATAGAAGCCGACTTGACCGGCAAACCCCCTTATGAGTTAAGTCCGGCGATGGTCAAGGCGGCCCAGGAAATCGGCAAAAAGCTGAGTGGATAATCTGAGGGGGTGGTGGAGGGGTCCGGCTCCCGTCCTACCCCACAAAATTTATGCCACAACCGCCTTCCTCCTCTCGTTTCTCCCTGACCCTGAAGCTGGTGGTGGTGGGGATTCTCTATTTCGGCGAGGGCATCCCCTTCGGTTTCATTCTCACCTCGGTCAACGCCTACCTGAGCGGCCAGGGGGTGCCGCCGGAGCAGATCGGGTTTCTGAGTCTGCTCAGCCTGCCCTGGAGCCTGAAATTCTTTTGGAGTCCCCTGGTGGACCGCTTTGGCCCGCGGTCCGTCTGGATATTGGCGGCCCAGGCGGTCATGATCCTCTGTCTTCTGGGGCTGGCGGGCCTCATGAACGGGGCGGTCACCCCGTGGTTCTGGCTGCTTTTGGCGCTTCTGTGTCTGGCTTCGGCTACCCAGGACTTGGCCATCGACGCCTACACCGTTGATTTTCTGGAAACCCGGGAACTGGGCCTTGCCAACGGCGTCCGGAGCGGCGCCTACCGGTTCGGCAGTCTGGCCGCCGGTTCAGGGCTTCTGATCCTGAGCGACTGGATCGGCTGGCGTCCCGCTTTTGTCGGCGTGGGCCTCCTGTTTCTGGCCCTGGCGCTCACCATAATGACTTTCCGGCCTTTTCGCCTGCCCCGGGTCGCCCAGCCGGACCAGCGGTCCTATAATCCCCTGGCAATTTTCACCAACGCGCTCAGAGGCTTGCAAAAGCATCCCTCCTTTTGGGCCATTATCTTGTTCACTCTGCTTTACAAGGCCGGAGATGCCATGATGGGCATCATGGTCATCCCCTTCTGGAAAAGCCGGGCCTTCAGCGGGACCGAGATTGGCGTGGTTTCAGGGATTCTGGGCTCGGTGGCCACCACCCTGGGGGGCTTTGTGGGGGGCTGGTTCACCAGCCGCTTCGGGATCGGCCTCTCCCTCTGGGTGCTCGGGATTTTCCAGGCCGTGTCCAACCTGGGTTACTGGCTGGCGGCCCTTCCCGGCATGGGCCGCCTGGTGCTCTTTCATCTGCCCATTCCCTTTGCCGACCTAAGCGTGCCGGTGTATCCCATTTACCTGGCGTCGCAGGGGGAAAGTTTCAGCTCCGGTCTGGGGTACGCCCCTTTCATGGCGTACATGATGAGCCTGTGCGACAAGCGCTTCAGCGCCACACAGTACGCCTTTTTTGTGTTTCTGTCGGTTTTAAGCGGGCGGCTCATGGGGTTTCTGGGAGGCTTCGGGGTAAAATACCTGGGCTTTGCCCATTTCTTTTTCGTGACCTTCCTGGCGGCCCTGCCCGCGTTCGCCCTGCTCCCCTGGATCCTCCCTGTAGTGCGCCGTATTGAGGGACGATGACCTAAAGGTTTGGGGGGGGCAGGCAGAGATCTACCCCCCTCGCGTTGTTTTCCCAAGCCAGAGGTACCGGAGCTTCAGGAATCCGGCCCTTTCCTTAAAGAACCTGCACTTCTTTGAGCCCCTCCTGCCAGCCGTCCCAGAGGAAGGCATCCTGGCGCCCGTCAGCGATGACCTTAAAGGCATAGCGGGCCTGGAGGGCATAGAAATGGCAGTAGGGTGGCCGCTCCTGAAGATTGCCGGTGAGTGCGTAAACCTCCGCGGGGCAGGGCGCACCGCAGTAGTGGCGCACCGCGCAGCGCCGGCAAAAGTCGATGTCCTCCACCACCCGGGTTTTCAGGCGCCGGAAAGGATCGCTGTCCAGAATCTTAGGCAGGGGATCGCTGAACAGATTGCCGCCGGAGAACTCCGGGAAGCCCAAGAATTCGCTGCAGGGGACCACCTGGCCGGTGGCGGCCACGGCAAAGAAGCAGCGCCCCCCGCCGCAGGGGGAGATGTCGCACATCAGGCGCCTTGCTCCGGGGGCCACCAGCCCCAGGAGCAGGTTGGCGAAATTGCCGATGACCAGTTTATGCCCGGTCTGGTCATAGAGTTTGGCGGCGCGCTCTAGGGCCCCGAAAAAGTAGGCGGCCAGGGCCTCGCCTGCCGGCATCAGGTCCCGGCCCCCGGGCTGGGTCCCCCGCACCGGGTTAAACAGGGCGTTTCTTACCCGGCGCCCATGAAGGAAATCCACGATGGCCGGCAGATTCTCAAGGTTTTCCCGGGTGATGGTGGTAATGACATTCAAGCCCGGGTATTCCGCCAATCTCTCCAGAACCTGGACTACCTGGTCAAAGACGCCGATGCCGCTCCAGGTGCGCCGGCTGCGGTCCGCCACCAGGGCGGTGGCCCCATCCAGGGAAAGGCCGAGGCTCACTCCCTTGCCGACCAGGAAGGCCTCAGCTTCGGAATCAAGAAGGGTGGCGTTGGTCTGGACGCCAAAACGGAACCGGTCCCCGAAAGCCTCGATGCCTTGAAAGACGGCGTCCCGGGCCAGGAGGGGTTCGCTGCCGTGAAACACCACCTGGGGACGGATGTCCTTGGGGAGGATTTGCTCGAAATAAGCGGCCAGATGCCCCAGTGCTTCCCGCACCCGGGCCGGAGTCATGTCTTCCCCGTGCCGGCGTCGGCTGGCTGGCAGGTAACAGTAGGAGCAATTCAGGTTGCAGCGCTCTGTGGGGTTGAAATACACCGCCGCGGGCGCGAGTCGGAAGCGCACGTTGTCCAGGTCGGCTTTGAGCTCGGCTTCCTTTTCCAGGTAGGCTCTGGGAAAGGCGGTGCCCAGCAGGTAATCCAGGGCCTGGCTCCGGGGCACCAAGGCCCAAAACGCGGCATCGGCCTCAATTAAAGCCACGTAGTCGGAGTGGCCCACTTCCAGAACGTCGAAATGGGGCCCGACCCCCACATTGACGGCAAAGGTGGCCGGGGCCCCTGCAACCGAGAAATTCATAGCCATGTTAGCGGGCTTTCCGCCCTTCGGTCATGAGGTAATGGGACAGCCCCACCTGCTCGCCGTTGGCGTCGCAGACATAGCGGATGCTGATGGGGGCAGGAGAGGCCGCCGCTGACTGTTGTTTCTGGTTTTTCCGGTCCATTTCCACGTGCTCCTTGTCATCAGGTGATAAGGCCTGAAAATCAGGCCCGAAGGCGGTGGCCCCCAATAAAAAGGGGAGTTCCACCGCGAAGATGAAACTCCCTTTGCCGTCAGGAGTAATCCTGCTTCCACCCGGCAGGTCTTCTGGCTTTCGGTTCAACCGGTGCGGGGCAGCCTTCCCATCAGGGTGGGCCCTGACAGTGGCCGGGCTCGCGCCCCCTCCCTCACCGTCCCCGATCACAGCGGCGGGTCCGCCCCGGATTTGCACCGGGTTCCGGGATGCCAGGCAGAGTTTTATTATTCATATCATCTCCCGGGGGGATCGTCAAGCTAAACCGCGGGCCCGAAAGCAGCCCCCTTTCCAGGGCGCCGTCTCCGGTTACCGAATCGCTTGACCATAATTGCTTTTTTCAGCCAGCCTTTTTATAATCTTCATGAAGCCAAGACGTGAAAAAGATATTCTCCGGGGAGCAAAAGGGAATAATCGGGTATAATTTCTGCAAATGTCTCAAAAAACCTGGATTGAGGTACGCCTGTTGGTGCCGGCCGCCATGCAGGAAGAGGCTTCCCTGTTCCTTAACGAATTCAGCGGCCGGGGGGTGATCCTGGAAGAGGACCCGGAGGGAGAGGGAGTGGTGTTGCGCGCCTTTTTCCGGGCCGAAGAATTTGGCTCCTGGCAGCAGGAGGAATTGCAGAGCTACCTGTCCCGGCTCAGAGCCCACCAGCTCTATCCCCTGGGCCTGGAGGTGCGCCAGGCCGCCGAGGATGACTGGGCTGAGGCCTGGAAAGTTCACTTCAAGCCCGCCAAGGTGACCGCGCGGCTGGTCATCAGGCCCCCTTGGGAGGAATACCAACCGGCCCCCGGAGAGACGGTGATCATTATTTATCCGGGCATGGCCTTCGGGACCGGCCGCCATCCCACCACCCTGCTGTGCCTGCAAGCCCTGGAGCAGGTTTGGGACGATTTGTCCCTTCCAGTGTCGCCGGGGGCCTGGCAGGTTCTGGACGTCGGCACCGGCACCGGCATCCTGGCCTTGGCCGCCGCCCGGCTGGGGGCCAAGGTCCTGGCCATCGACGTGGACCCCGAGGCCGTGGCCGCGGCCCTGGAGAATGTGCGCTTAAACGCCTTGGAAGACCAGATCTGGGTGGAAAGCACGCCGCTCCAGGCCCTGCGCCAGCAGTTCGCCCTGATCCTGGCCAATCTGACCGCGGCTGACCTGAGCCACTGGGCCGAGGCCCTGGCGGGCCGGACTCTGCCCGGCGGGGTCCTGATCGTTTCAGGATTTCTGACCCAGGACTCTCCCGCCTTAGCCGCGCGCTTTTCCGAATACGGCCTCACTGAAGCCGGCCACCTCACTCAGGAAGAATGGAGCGCTTTGATTCTAAGGCGTGTCTGAGAATAGAGAGGGGTCCGGGAGCCGCGGCTCCTGGCCCGCCCCACCCCCGCCACCCTTCCGGAGGCCGGGGAAGTCGGGACTTCCGCCCCGTCTTCCCCGGCCCGGCCATCATCACCTAAGGGATTGGGGAAGGGGGTGCGGGGGTAAGGGCCTGCGGCCCTTTAACCACCTCCGCCGCCAAATTTTGATATGTCTTTTGCAGGGCAAAGGACAGAATCAAATAATCTTGTGGATAAGCCTCCGACCCTGATGCCGAATTTGAGGCATTTTTTTGCGCCCCCCGAACGATGGGACAAGCAAAAGGTGGTGCTGGACCGGGAGGAAACCCACCATTTGAGCCGGGTACTACGACTGGGGCCGGGATCCCGGGTGGTGGTGTGCGACGGCCGGGGGCGGGCCGCGGCTGCGGTGGTGCAGACACTGGGATCGGAAGGCGCGATCCTGAGGCTGGAGGAGGAGGGTTTCCCCCAAAGGGAGTCTCCCCTGGGAGTAACCCTCGGGCTGGCCCTGGCCAAGGGCGAGGCCATGGACCAGGCGGTGCGCCAGGCCACGGAAATGGGCGTGCAGCGGATTATCCCCTTTGTTTCCACTTACTCTGAAAAGTTTGGGCCCGAACGGGCTGAACGCCGTCTCGCCCGTTGGCAGCGGCAGGCCCAGGAGAGCCTGAAGTCCTGCCAGCGGCTCTATCTTCCGGAAATATCTTCGGTTCAAGATTTTTCCGGAGTTTTGGCGGGGCCGGAGGAAGCCAAGTTTCTCTGCTATGAGGAAAAGCGGAGCGGCGGCCTGCGGTCGGACCTCGGCTGCGCCCGGCCCGCAGGAGTGCGGGTCCTCATCGGCCCGGAGGGTGGCTTTACTCCGGAGGAAGTGAAACAGGCGAAGGAGGCTGGATTTCGGATCATGAGCCTGGGTCCCCGGCGCCTGCGGGTGGAGACCGCGGCGCTGGCGGCCCTGGCCATCTTCCAGTATGCCTGGGGGGACTTGGGGTGAGGGAGGCCTTGCCTTACCGGGATCTGAACTCCTACCTGCGGGAGCGCTTCGGCCACCGGGTCCAGAAAGTGACCCTGGACGCGGGGTTAACCTGTCCCAACCGGGACGGCCGCGTGGGGGTGGGGGGCTGCCTTTACTGCAACTGCCGGGGCTCCGGCACCGGGGCCTGGGGCCGGGGGCTGAGCCTCCGGCAACAGTTGGAAGAGGGCATGACTCGGCTGGGGCGGCGCTACGGCGCCAGCCGCTTTATCGCCTATTTTCAAAGTTATTCCAACACTTATGGCCCCTTGGAAACCCTCCGGACTTTATATTACGAAGCCCTGGCCTTCCCGGAGGTGGTGGGATTGAGCATCGGCACCCGGCCGGACTGCCTGTCGCCGGCAATCCTGGACCTTTTGGCAGAGATCGCCAGGGAGCGGCTTCTCTGGCTGGAACTGGGTCTCCAGTCCGTCCACGACAAAACCTTGAGGCTCATCAACCGGGGCCATGACGCGGCCTGCTTCACTCGGGCGGTAGCGGCCGCGGCGGCTCTGGGTCTGGAGGTGGTGGCCCACGTGATCTTGGGGCTCCCCGGAGAGGGTCCGGGGGAAATGGCCGCCACCGCCCGTTACCTGGCCGGGCTGCCGGTGCAGGGGGTGAAGATTCATCTCCTCTATGTGGTTCGGGGTTCAGCCCTGGAAAGTCTATATCGGTCCGGAAACTACCGCCCCCTGGAGGAAGGGGAGTATATTAATCTGGCTGCCGATTTCCTGGAGCTGCTGCCGCCGCACCTGGTCATCCACCGCCTGACCGGGGACCCCCACCCGGAGGAGCTGGTGGCTCCGGCTTGGTGCCGGAACAAGTCCCGGGTGCTGGCCGGCATCCGGGCGGAACTGGCCCGGAGGAAGAGCCGCCAGGGAAGCGCCTGGGTCGATGCCCGCGATATCCCCTGCCCTGAGGTCCCGCCCCCGTCTGGGTGAAAGCGCCGCTCCAGGCCGAAGGCCTCCGGCCTTTGGTCAGGCCTTCGGCCCGCAGCTTCTCACGATGTAACTGTATGAGGATATTATTCTTACTCCCTGACCGAAAAGCGAAAACCTTATTTTCCTTTCCACCCTGGCCGGTCAAAAAATGTATAATGCGCCAGAAGGAGGTCCGGTAAATCACCCCGGTTTTTATTCCGATATAGGTCTACATGCGCACGCCTGAATCCCCCCCCCGCCAAAACAATCGAACCTGGCGGCTCCTGGCCGGGCTGGCCGTAACGGGTCTTGGTCTTTACCTGGCCATCCAGTTCTGTAAACCGCTTTGGGCCTTGCTGTCGCCTTATTATGAATTCGTCAGCGACAAAGAGCAGATAAAGGCCGTCATCAAGGGAGCCGGTCCCTTGGCGCCCCTCTTGTTTATCGGGCTTCAGGCCCTCCAGGTGATTTTCGCACCCATACCAGGAGAGGCCACGGGCTTTCTGGGAGGCTACCTTTTCGGGGTGCCCCTGGGTTTGCTGTATTCCACCCTGGGCCTGACCCTGGGGTCGGCTGGAGCTTTTCTTCTGGGGCATTGGCTGGAGAAGCGCTATGTCACCCGGATTGTTTCCCGGGAAACCATGAAGCGCTTCGATTTTCTCATGGAACACCAGGGCGCGCTGGTGGCCTTTATCCTGTTTCTGATCCCCGGCTTCCCCAAGGATTACCTGTGCTTCATCTTGGGTCTAAGCCCCATGGACTTTCGGGTTTTTCTGGTAATCTGCACCATCGGCCGGCTCCCCGGCACCCTGATCCTGACTCTCCAGGGGGCCGAAATTTATGCCGGCCACTACTGGAGCACCCTTATCCTCTTTGGAGTTTCCCTGCTGATGGCAGGCCTGGCTTATTATTTCCGGGACAAATTGTATGTCTGGATCAGGCGTCTGGAAATCTACCACCGGAACAACCGCATGAATAAACTCAATAATCTTGAGGAATCCCAAAAATGAGGTATTGCCCATGGCCAAACCCTCTGGAACCGACTTTCAAGAATTGATGGACCTGGTCCGGGGCTTTCGGCCCGCCAAGATTATCATGGTGGCCACGGATCTGGAAATGTTCGATCATCTGGAGGAGTTCCGCACCGTAAGTGAGGTTGCTGCGGCAGTGAAAGCCGACTCCCGGGCTGTGGGGATTTTGCTTAACGCCCTGGCCGCCTTGGGAGTGGTGGTCAAGGAAGATGAGCGTTTTCGCAACGGCGAGCTCAGTTCCCGTTACCTGGTGCGGGGCAAGGAGGAGTACCGGGGGGCTATCGTACGGCATATGCACCACACCTGGTGGGGCTGGTCTGAACTTGAGGACACCGTGAAGCGGGGCCATGCCGACATGGCCAGGTCAGAACGCTGGCTGGACCGGGTGTCGGAGCCCGAAGCAGAATGGGTGAGGGAGTTTATCTGGGGCATGCACGCCATCGCCCGGGACTTGGCGCCCCGGGTGGCGGCCTTGGTTGACCTTGCCGGGGTTAAGCGCCTCCTGGACCTGGGAGGGGGTCCGGCCACCTATGCCATCGCCTTTGCCCAGGCAAACCCGAGGCTGCGCGCCACGGTCTTTGACCTTCCCCAACCCATCGCCATCGCCAAGGAGAATATCCGCCGCCATGGATTAAACGACCGCATCGACACCCTGCCCGGCAATTTCCTCGAAGACTCTATCGGTTCGGGCTACGACTTCATCTGGATTTCCCAAATCCTCCACAGCCACACCGAGGAGCAGTGCCGCCTGATAATCGACAAGGCGGTGAAGGCGGTGAACCCTGGGGGTCAGGTGGTCATCCAGGATTTTTTCCTGAATGATGACCGCATAACTCCTTTGGAAGCGGCGATGTTTTCCGTGCATATGCTGGCCGTCACCCCCGGAGGCCGCGCTTATACCCACCGGGAGGTGGCCGCCATGATGGCGGCAGAGGGCCTCGGCGCCGTGGAATACAAAACCACCAGCCCTCAGACCGGCATCCTGATCGGCCGGAAGCAGTTGGCAGTAAGCCGTGCCCAGTGAGCTGTAATTCAGTAAACTTAATCATCATACACTCATGAGCCGCGGGCTCCTACTTACTGCTCCCCACCCCGAAACACCGGCTGGCGCTTTTCCAGGAAAGCTTTGACTCCCTCCTGAGGGTCCGGGCTGGCGAAGCACAGGGCGAACAGGTCCACTTCCAGGGCGCAGCCGGTGCGCAAATCCACGTCGGCTCCCCGGTCCACGGCCTGTTTGGCGGCGCTCAGAGCCACCCTCCCCTTGGCGGCCAGGGACCGGGCCGTCTTCAGGGTCTCCTCCAGGAGCTTGTCTTCGGGGAAAATCTGAGCCACAATGCCCCTGGCCCGGGCCTCCGCCGCGTCCACCAGCCGCCCGGTCATGATGATTTCCTTGGCGAGGCTGCGGCCCACCAGCCGGGTCAGGCGCTGGCTGCCCCCCGCACCGGGGATGATCCCCAGGTTGGTTTCGGGGAGTCCCAGTTTGGCGCTGTCCGCGGCATAAATGAAATCACAGGCCAGGGCGATCTCAAAGCCGGCTCCCAGGGCGAAACCGTGGACCGCGGCAATCACGGGGATCTCCAGGGCTTCCAGGCGGAAAAGGAAATCGTGGGCCCGCTGGATGAAGCGCCGCGCCGACAACGGCTCCGCCCCGAGGAAGGACTTAACGTCCACCCCGGCCATGAAGGCCCGGCCCTGACCGCTGAAGATGAGCACCCGGATGGCCGCGTCTTGGGAAACTTCTTCCAGGGCCTGCCGCAATTCGACGGTCATCTCCTGGTTCAGGGCGTTCAGCTTGTCAGGCCGGTTGAAGCTCAGGGTGGCGATGCCCTCGGATTTGGTGAACCGGATATGCTGAAAAGACATAGTATCCTCCCGGACAGCAACAGATTGCGGTGAACCATTCTTTGGCCCATTGTATCATCGGTTGGAACCGGCGGGCCAACAATACGGAATTCGATTATACTTTTGCACTCAAAAGACATAATCGAACTTTAACGGTTAGGGGGGCTAAGGGCCAGTGGGCTCTTACCCCCTCCCCCAATACCTGGTCGGGCGGTAACTTGGCCGGGGAAGTCGGGACGAACGTTTCGTCTTTTCCGGCCCCCTAAAGGGTTGGGGGAGGTGGGGGGGCAGGGAGCCGCCGCTTCCTGGCCCTCCCCCCGCCTGGGAGCAGTATTCTCTTTGCAGGGCCAAAGGCCATAATCGGAAACGGTTTGCAGGGCCTGGCAGAGCCGAACGCGGGGCCGGTTTTTCCCTTGCCAGACGGGCGCGGCTGCAGTAATTCCAATTTTTTGATATTGTTGTTAAGATTTCCATGGTGCATGACTTTCTCCAATTCATCTTTGCCGGCCTCACCAGCGGCGCCATCTATGCCCTGGTGGCCCTAGGCTTCGGGGTGGTGCACAACACCATGGGCATCGTCAACTTCACCCAGGTGGATTTTGTCTCCCTCGGGGGGATGCTCCTGTTCAGCGCCCTGTTTGCCTTGGGGCTCCCCATGCCCCTGGCCCTGGTCCTGGCCGTGGCCGGCGTGACCTTGGTGGGCCTGGTGGTGGAGATCCTGGGGATTCGCCCGGCCCGGACCGACAGCCATTTAGTTCTCATTTTTCTTACCATCGGCCTGTCCATCATCCTGCGGGGGGTGATGAAGCTCCTCTGGGGAAGGAACCGCCTGGCGGTGCCGCCCCTGAGCGGCGAGTTGCCGGTAAAGTTCCTGGGCGCCGCCATCCTCCCCCAGACCCTGTGGATCCTGGGGCTCACCGGCGCGGCCATCCTGCTCCTGGTGTTGTTTTTCCGTAGGACCTCCCTGGGGCTGGCCATGCGGGCGGTGGCGGCCAATGAAGAGGCGGCTCAAGTGGTGGGCCTGAACGTGGGCCGGGTCAAGGCCCTGAGCTTCGCTCTGGCCGGGGCCTTGGGCGGTCTGGCCGGCTGCCTGGTCACCCCCATCACCACCCTGGCCTACGATGTCGGGGTGCTCCTGGGCCTCAAGGGCTTCGCCGCCGCGATCCTGGGGGGCTTCGGGTCCTTCCCGGGGGCCATTGTGGGGGGCCTCATGCTGGGCTTGCTGGAAAGCCTGGGTGCGGGGTATCTTAGCAGCGCGTATAAGGATGTGACAGCTTTCCTGGTATTGTTGCTGGTCCTGTTTGTGAGGCCGCGGGGTCTGCTGGGGGATTCTCGCTGATGGTTCTTCTGGAACCTTAAGGGGTACTGGCATAGGTTGGGTTAACCGGTGGGAAAGGGCCCTCTTACAAATCCCCTGACCCCGCCTTTAGCAAAGGGGGGGATTGTTTAAAGGAATTATAGTTGGTTATTCTTTTATCAGATTAAGTCAGTTTCGCACCCTCTTCCTCCGGGGGGAACCGCTAATTTTCAGGGGGACGCCAATTTCTGAAAGAAAAATGCCGCCGTCGGCTTCAGGCGGCGAAATATTGCTTCATTCCGGCCATACCTTGAAGCGCAGCCTAAAGGCTGGTGCTACATTTGGTCTCCGGGTTTCGGCCTGGTTTTGCCCTATCCCTTGGATCTCCAGGTAAATCGGTTCATAGGGAGTGCGAAGCTTGACATATTAAGATTTGGAGTTTGATGATTACCACATGAAATGCCACGTATCACCAAGAATTGACAACCACCGCCTTCTCATGGGCAACGAGGCCATCGGTCTGGGGCTGGTGGAAAACGGCGTCAGCCTGGCGGCCTCCTATCCCGGGACGCCGGCCTCCGAGATCCTGGCTGCCGTGACTGCCTTTGCCAGGGAACATGGGGTCGCCCTCCACGCCGAGTGGTCGGTGAACGAAAAGGTGGCCTACGAGACCGCGCTGGCCAATTCCATGGCCGGGCGGCGGTCCGCGGTGTCCATGAAGCAGGTGGGCTTAAACGTGGCCTCCGATCCCTTCCTGCGTTCGGCTTACTTAGGGGTTATGGGGGGATTTGTGGTCATAAGCGCGGACGACCCCGGTCCCCACAGTTCCCAGACCGAACAGGACAGCCGTTTTTTCGCCATGTTCGCCAAGGTCCCGGTGCTGGACCCCTCCTCCCCTCAGGAGGCCAGGGACTTGGTGGCCCGGGCCTTTGAGCTTTCAGAAAAATACGAGATTCCGGTCATGCTGCGGCCCACCACTCGGGTCTGCCATGCCCGGCAAAACTTGGCGCTGAGGGCAATAGTGCCGCGGGAACAACCAGCCCGTTTTGAGAAAAATCCCAGCCGCTGGTGCGCCACGCCCCAGTTTTTACGAGATTTGCACCGGCAGCTCAATGAAAAAATCGACCGGATCGCCCGGGAACCGGCTCTGGCGCCTCTCCTCACGCCCGGGGACGGTTCTGCCCCCCGGACCTGCATCGTGGCTTCCGGCGTAGCCGCCGCCCATACCTGGGACCTCTTGGATGACTTGGATCTTTTGAACAAGATCGACTTTTACCAAGTCGTTCTGCCCTATCCCCTAAACCAGGATTTCATTGAGGTAACCCGTTTCCTGTACGACCGGGTCCTGATCCTTGAGGAGACCTACCCGGTGGTGGAAATGCAGTTGGCCGGGGTCCCGGTGGAGGGACGGCAAACCCAGACGGTGCCCCGGGAAGGGGAACTGACTCCTGAGGTTATCCGTCCCATTCTCGAAAAATTCCTGAATCGGCCTGCGGTCTTCCCCTCTCCCCGGCCTGCGGCGGGCGGGACCCGACCCACCCTGTGCGCCGGCTGCGGGCACCGGGCCGCGTTTTACGCCATCAAGGAAACCTTTCCGGGCGGCATCTTCCCCAGTGATATCGGCTGCTACACCCTGGGGGTCAACCTGGGTGCGGTGGACACCTGCCATTGCATGGGGGCCGGAATAAGCCAGGCCGCCGGCTTCTACCGGGCCTTCGCCGCCGGGGCGGAGGAGTTTCCCACCATTGTGGCCACCATCGGGGACTCCACTTTTTTCCATGCCGGCATCCCGGCGCTCCTGAATGCGGTGTTTCACCAGGCGCGGTTCATCCTGGTGATCCTGGACAACGCCACCACGGCCATGACCGGCCATCAGCCCACCCCCGAGTTGGGGGTTACGGCCATGGGCGAAAAGGGGCAACCGATTTATCTGGCCGACCTGGTCCGGGCCTGCGGGGTAAAATTTCTCAAGGACTGCGACCCCTATGACCTCCCGGCCATGATGGACCTGCTCAAAGACGCGGACCGGTTTTGCCGAAGCCCTGAAGGCAGCGTGGCCGTAATCATTGCCCGCCATCCTTGCCTGCTGGACCGGCACGCCAGGAAATTGCCGCCCCCCTATAAAATGGTGGTGACCGAGGACTGCATCGCCTGCCGCCATTGCCTGGAAAACTTCGAGTGCCCGGCCCTGCGGTTCGACGAGGCCGGCGGCCGGGTGGAAATCGACCCGATCCGCTGCGTGGGCTGCGGCGTCTGCGCCCACGTCTGCCCCGAAGGGGCGATAGTGCGGAGAGATGGCGGAGGAGGGGGCTAAGGGGCAGCAGCGGCCCCTTACCCCCCAATCCCTTGAAGGCTGGGGGGCTTGGGGGGAGGGCAGGGAACCGCAATTCCCTGGCCCTCCCCCGACAAAGAACTTGTTTTCGTTGCAGGCGGTGATATCACCGCCTGCAACGAAGGCCATATACTATGAGACAACAAATCATCGTAAGCGGCTTGGGCGGGCAGGGCGCGGTGACCCTGACCCGGCTGTTGGCGGAGGCGGCCCTGGCCCTGGGTCTGCCGGTCATCACTTCCGAAACCCATGGCATGGCCCAGCGGGGCGGCACAGTGATCTCTATGGCCAAAGTGGGAGGGTTTCGTGGTCCTTTGATACCGTCGGGGGGTGCGGACCTGGGTTTTTTTCTCCATGAATCAAACCTGACCGTGCACCGCTGTTATCTGAAGCCGGAAGGAACCCTGGTGGTCAACAGCGCCATCCCGGGTGACTACCTTTCCCTTGACGCCCTGGCCTTGGCCTCCGATCTCGGCTTGGCCCCGGTGACCGCCAATCTGATCCTTCTGGGATTTGCCGCCGGGAAAGGGGTGCTCTTCTGCCAGGATGATCTCCTGGAACAGATCGTTAGGGAAAAGTCCGCCGCTAAATATCGGGAAACCAATCTCCAGGCCTTTGTGGCCGGCAGAAACGCCGCGCCCGCACGTTGACCAGGGAGCAGGCCGTCGTTGGCTAAAGGAGCTTTACAGAAAACCCGGGCATTTGTTCTGCGGCACCACACCGGCGCGCTGGTCATCGGGTTCGCGGTTCTGATCCTCCTGCTTCCTCTTCAGCTTGCCAACCCGTTTGCCTTGAGCCTCCTGAACCAAATCGGCCTTTTTATCCTGGTGGTCCTTGGTCTCAATCTTTTCACCGGCTATGCGGGCCAGATTTCCCTGGGGCACGCGGCTTTTTTCGGCCTGGGAGCTTACGGCTCGGCCATCCTCACGGCCACGCACCAGTTCCCGCCTTGGCCCACCATGGTTCTGGTGGCCGCGGCCGTGGCCCTGGTGGCTCTGATTATCGGCCTCCCCACCTTGAGACTGTATGGCCACTACCTGGCCATGGCCACCCTCGGGTTCAACTATGCGCTGCATATTATCTTTGTTCAGTGGGATGAGGTCACCGGAGGACCGAGCGGGCTGTCGGGGATTCCGCCCCTTACCGTGGCTGGGGTCAGTTTCAACACCGACTTAAAATTTTATTATATGGTGTGGACCTTTGCCCTGGTGGCCCTGACTTTGTGCCTCAACCTGGTGCGCACCGGGGTCGGCCGGGGGCTGGCCGCGCTGGCCCAGGACGAAGTGGCTGCAGCCTGCCTGGGGGTGGATGTGCGCCGGGCCAAGGTTCGGGTCTTTGTGCTGTCCGCGGTACTGGCCTCGATCGCCGGAAGCCTTTACGCCCACTACTTCGGCCACATCAACCCGGATTCGTTCAGCATTTTCAAGTCCCTGGACCTGGTCATCATGGTGGTGGTGGGAGGGCTGGGCTCCATTTGGGGCACCCTGTTCGGGGTGAGTTTTATCGTCATCCTGCCTTATGTTCTGGAATCTCTGGAACAATACTTCGACATCATCCACGGCGTAATCCTGGTCTTGATTCTAATGTTCTTACCCCAGGGCCTGGTTACCGGACTCCGTGACCAGGCGCGCCTTTACCTCGCCCGCCGCCGCCTGGCCCGGGAGGGAGCCTCGGGTGCTTGAATCCCCCGGAAGCAAGTCCCTGCTCCAGATCCAGGGGCTAAGCAAACATTTCGGCGGGGTCCCTGCCCTGTCAGAGGTAAGCTTCAGCGCCGCGGCAGGGCAGGTGACCGCGCTTATCGGCCCCAACGGCGCCGGGAAGACCACTCTTCTGAACTGCCTCTCTGGAGTGCTGCCGCCGGATGCGGGGGCCATCTGGTTCAACGGCAAAAACCTGGCCGGACTGCCGGCGCACCGGGTGGCCGGCCGGGGCATCACCCGGACCTTTCAAAACCTGCGTCTCTTCCCCCGGCTGAGCGTCCTGGACAACGTGCTTTGCGGCCTGACCGTGCAGGCGCAGGATTCCCTGTGGCAGGCGCTGCTTCGGCCCCCGGCCCTGCGCCACCAGGAACGGCGGCTCAAACTTGCGGCCTTGGAGGCCCTGGACCTGTTTGGCTTGACCGGCAGGATGGACCTGCCGGCGGAGGTGTTGCCCTATGGTGACAAAAAGCGGGTGGAGTTGGCCCGGGCCTTTGTTTCCCAACCGGTCCTGACCCTGCTGGATGAGCCGGTGGCGGGTTTGAACCCCGAGGAAACCGAGGAGATCGCCGGGTTGCTGCGGCAGCTCCGACAGCAGGGAAAATCCATGCTCCTGGTGGAGCACGACATGGAGTTGGTCATGGGAGTGGCGGACCGGGTGGTGGTGCTGGATGGAGGCAGACTCATCGCTTCGGGATCTCCCCAGGAAATCCGGACCAACCCCCTGGTGCTGGAAGCCTACCTGGGCCGCCTGAGTGTGGTGGCCTAGCGGTGGTGGCGAAATTCGAGGCCTGAGGTTCAAGGGGCTGGAAAAGAAAAAGGCCAGGGCTGCGAGGGCCCTGGCCAGGATAGCTGATTAAATGACAGTTAGGCTGCCACAGGTTCGTAGTAAGCCACTCCGTCGCTCCACCAGGTAAGCTTGTAACGCTCGCCCTTGAGATTCACATACGGGCGCACCCAGAGGATCACCCGCTCCACCAGACGACCGTGGAAAGGATGGGGCAAGACGGCGACCACCAGCTTGCCGTAATCCGGTTCAGTTCCTGAGATATCAAAGCCATGTTCATTAAGCATTGCAAATCCCCTTTGTGGCGCTCCCCATCCCTTCCTCGAAGGGTGAAAAGCCATATATCTTGATGTTTCCCCAAATCTGCGGGAAAAGTCTCTGATTATTAATTTTAACCATTCCCCCCAAAATATCAAGGGATCCCTTTTTCCTACTTTCGGCAGGATTGCCTAAGGCAGATTGCACTAGGACAAGATTTGAGGTAATTTTTGACAACCATGAGCACAGTTTCGGACTTCCTCCTGCATATCCAAGACCTCCGGGTTCACTACGGCGCGGCCCAGGCCCTGTTCGGCCTCGACCTGTCGGTGGCCAAAGGCGAGACCGTGGCCCTGGTGGGGGCCAACGGCGCCGGCAAATCCAGCCTTCTGAAGGCAGTCATGGGGTTGGCGCCGGTCTCCGGCGGCGAAATATACCTGGACGGGGAAAAGGTCACGGGCTCTACACCTGCGGCCATGGCGGCGCGGGGGGTGGCCCTCTGCCCCGAGGGGCGGGAAATGTTCGGGGATCTCACGGTCAGGGAGAACCTGGACCTGGGCGCCCTGCCCTTAAGGGTCGACCGGGGGGAACGGGAACGGCGGCTGGCCGAGGTTTTGACCCGCTTCCCCCGGCTCCGGGGAAAAATGCACCAACCCACCGCCACTCTTTCCGGCGGGGAGCAGCAGATGGTGGCCATCGGCCGGGCCCTCATGGCCAAGCCCCGCCTGCTGCTGTTGGATGAGCCCAGCCTGGGGTTGGCCCCCATGGTTGCGGATGAAATCTTTGACATCATCCATCAACTTAGACGGAGCGGGGTGACTATCCTCCTGGTGGAGCAAAACGCGGCCCGGGCTCTTACCGCGTCCAGTTCGGCTTATCTTCTGGCCAATGGCAGGATTGTCACTTCGGGCAAAAGTGAAAAACTCCTGGTGGATGCTGACCTGCGCCGGGCCTTTTTGGGCGCCGCCTCGGCCAGCAACCCGGCCGCCAGCCGCCTGGGCGCGGCCGGCCTTACCAATATTCGACTGGAAAAACCCGACATGAGCAGACAGACCTTTATGCCCCCCTTTAAAACGGTGGAGGCCCTGGAGGAGCACCAACTCCAGGGTCTCAAGTGGACGGTGCGCCATGCCTATGAAGGTTCGAGCTTCTACCGGGAGAAGCTGGACGCCGCGGGCGTGGGGCCGGATGATATCAACTCTTTGGCGGACTTAGCAAAACTCCCCTTTACCACCGGCGAGGACCTCCGGGACAATTACCCCTTTCCCCTTAGAGCCGTGCCCTTCGAGCAAATCGTGCGCATCCACTCCTCGAGCGGCACCACGGGCAAGCGCAAGATCCTGTGCTACACCCAGAAAGACGTGGACGACTGGGCCCATTTTTTCGCCCGCTGCTACGAAATGGCCGGGGTCACCCACCTGGACCGGGTGCAGATCGCGGTGGGCTACGGCCTGTGGACCGCAGGCGTGGGCTTCCAGGCGGGCGTCGAGCGGCTGGGGGCCATGGCAGTGCCCGTGGGCCCGGGCAACCTGGACCTGCATTGCGAGTTTCTGGTGGATTTGCAGTCCACCGTGTTCTGCTGCACCGCGTCCATGGGGCTGCTCATGGCCGAGGAGATTCACAAGCGCCATTTGACGGACAAGATCAACGTCCGCAAGATCATTTACGGTTCAGAGCGCTCCAGCGTCTCCATGCGCAAAAAAATTTCCGAGCTTTTCGGCGGCGCGGAGCTCTTTGACATACCCGGGCTGACCGAACTATACGGACCGGGAACGGGCATCGAATGCCCCCACCACGACTGCATCCACTACTGGGCGGATTATTACATCCTGGAAATTGTCGACCCGGACACCCTTAAACCCTTGCCCGATGGGGAATGGGGCGAAATGGTGGTCACCACCCTGGCCAAGGAGGCCGCCCCCCTCATCCGCTACCGCACCCGGGATATTACCCGCATTATCCCGGGAGCTTGTACTTGCGGCACCATCCTCCCCCGCCACTCCCGTATCCGAGGGCGCACCGACGATATGTTCAAGTTCCGGGGAGTGAATATCTATCCTTCCAGCATCGACCGCCTGCTGTCGGAGGTGCCGGGCCTGGGCTCCGAGTACCAGGTTCACCTTACCCGCGACGACCGGGGCCGGGACCATATGACCCTCAGAGTCGAGCGGGGCGAGGGGGTGGAAGCCGGCCGGAGCGGTGAACTGGAGCGGGAAGTGCGCTACCTTATCAAGCACAAGCTCATGGTGACCCCCGAGGTGGACATCGTCGGGTATGGGGAGTTGCCCCGCACGGAGCGCAAGAGCCAGCGGGTCTTCGACAACCGCATCACCGATCCGGTCGTGGAGGGGCCGCCCGAAGGTTCATAATCTCGGAAGGCGCAAGGTTCATCCTTCCAAGTTGAATGGAAAGGCTTTCGCAGCGGCCCGCAAGCGAGGAATCTTGTCCTAGGCCTGAGATAACTTCATTTGGGATAACCTCCCCGGAGGCCAGCCTTTTAGGAAAGGGGGCTGGGGTTGTTAAGATCCCTTGATGGTTGGCCCGTAAATGAATGCAGTGGAATCAGTTCAGATCAGTTCAGTAGAAATGCGGCTACCGGAATCTTAATGACTTTTCCCTGGCATTCATGGTAGTTTGGTTCGGGCGGAAAGAAACGCAACGGCTGCTTCAGGGAGAACCCATGAAACCTATAGCCAAAACCTTGCTGGGGATCATTTTGCTGGTCTGGCTCCTGGCCTCTGGTTGCGCCACTGAAACCGCGGTCACGGCCAGGACCACGCCCGGAACGGGCCCGGATCCTTTTTACCGCGACTCCTGGTGGGGTACTGACCCCGTCTGCTCCCCGGGCTGCCCCCCAGGGATGCCGCCAGGCGGGTATTGAGGAACCGGCAGCATCTGGCTCTCCGCCGGATCGTAGCTATCCTGCTTTTGTGCTTTCGCCGAAATAGGCAGGGCTTCCACCTGGCTGATATAGCTTAGAGAACGTTCAAGGAGAGAGAAGTCATGATGACAAGAAGATTCGGGGCAATTCTGGCAGCGGCCATTTTGTTGCTGGGGGCGGGCTGGGCCCGGGCCGCAGCCGCAAAGGAACCAGCCAAGGACAAGGAACCCATCAAGATCGGCGCCTTCTTCGCCCTCTCCGGGCCGGCCGCAGCCATCGGTACGCCCACCAAGCTGGTGGCCGAAATGGCGGTGGCCAAAATCAACCAGGAAGGGGGCATCCACGGCCGCCCCCTGGAGCTGGTAATCGGCGATACTGAGAGTGATGCGGCCAAGGCGGCTACTATTGCCAAGAAATTCATCCACCAGGACAAAGTGGCGGCCATCATCGGCCCGACCCGGACAGACAGCGGCATGGCTGCCAAAAAGATCGTGGAGGAGGCGGGCATGCCCACCTTCATGACCGTGGGCGGCGACCCGGTGATCATGGGGGGAGAGAAATTCGGCTCCTACAAATATGTTTTCAAGTCCCCCCAGCGCTCCTCGGTCGCGGTGAAGGTGCTCTATTCCTATCTTAAAAAGCAGGACATCAAGACCATCGGCCTGCTCACCGCCACCGATGGCTTCGGTAAGGACGGGGCTCAGTGGCTCGAAAAGCTGGCGCCGGAATATGGCCTGGAGATCGTGGCCCGGGAGTCCTTCGGCCCCCAGGACACCGACATGACCGCGCAATTGACCAAGATTAAAAATGCCAAACCCCAGGCCATCATCTGCTGGACCATCGGCCCGGCCGGAGCCCTGGTCTCCAAGAACAAAGCCCAACTGGGCCTCGATACCCCCCTGTTTCAGTGTCATGGCCTGCCGGACCCCAAATACATCGAACTGGCCGGCAAAGCCGCCGAGGGAGACCGGATGCCGTCCACCAAGCTCATGGCCGCAGAAGAACTGCCGGACACCGACCCTCAAAAGCCGGTCATCAAGGAATTCATCCACCTGTATAAGGATGTTTATCACTATGACCGGCAGTTCCCCATCAACACCCACTCGGGCTATGCCTGGGATGCCATCATGATCGTGGCTGACGCCATGAAAAAAGCCGGCACCGATCCCGCCAAACTCAGAGACGCCATCGAACAGACCAAGGGATATGTGGGGGTCTCAGGGGTCTATAACCTGACGCCGGAAGACCACAACGGCCTGGGGGAGGACTCCATGGTCATCGTGCAGGTGAAGGACGGGAAATTCCGGCTGGCCGACTAAGGCCTGGGAGGACTATGGGAAGGAGGGGCTGGCGGGTGGAGAAATCGAGGAGGGCGGGGACTCACCGGTCCCCTGATCCTCTCCGCATGGCTTTCCCCTGGCCTTATCCTGAAGGCCGGGCCGCCCAGAAGGTGGATCTCAGGGGCCTGGCCTCGGCCTGGAGCCTAACCAGGGCAGAGAGGCCCGCCCCCGGCAGTTCCAAAAAATATCATGAAAAATCGCGCGGGAAAGACTCATTGAACAGAACCGCAGCCACTTGGCATTTGCAGGGCCAGAGCTGCTTTCATATAATAATGAGCGCCGGCGGCAGGCCCTCAAAGCATCTGTGGCGGCATAACCCGGCCGCTCCGAGCCGCCCGGCCGCGGGGGGAGCCATTGGTTAAATCAAATAAACTATCATCCGAATAAGCCGCGCCCTCCCCAGAGCATCAGCCAACCCGAAGCGCCTGTAGCTCAGTCGGACAGAGCATCGGACTTCTAATCCGAGGGTCGCAGGTTCGAATCCTGCCAGGCGCGCCAATTATTATAGACAGCGGGAAGCTGCTGGGAAGGCCAAGATTGCCGAACTGGAGGGGTTCAAACGCCTTATTTGAGCCCCAACAAAGGCGCCAGCACGATCCCGGTGAAGTCCTGGAGGAAGTGCATCACCATAGGCGCCACCAGGCTTTGTCGCCAAATGAAGACGACGGCTAATACCAATCCCATAGTCCCCACGGTGACCACCCCGGAGGTTCCCTCATAGCCGTGCCCGAGGGAAAAAATCACCGCCGATAGCAGTGCCGCTTTGGGAAGACTTAATTTACTGCCTCGCAAGCGGAGCAACAGATAACCCCGAAAAATAGTCTCCTCCGCCACTGCCACAACGGTGACCAGAAAGAAACCCAGCAGCAATTCCGCCCGGCCCCTGGGCTCCAGGAACGAAGGCATCGGCGTCACCGGGGCTGAGAGCCCCGCGGCTTGCAGGGCATGGTCAAGCAAGCCGGCGCCGAAGAACATGGGCAGGAACAAGCCGATCCCAAGGGCCACGTCTTTCCAGCCGTTCTTGAAGTTCCAACCCAACTGCGCCAATGGTTCGCGGTTGCGCCAGATAAAGAAAAGTATCAGGCTGACCAATGACAGATCCCGCAGAATGACAGAGAATGCCGTAAATACAAAGCCCAGCCTTCCCTGGCGGAATACGAAGAAGGAAAGGACCATGGAGGGAACTATCAGAAACAAGAAAACGGAAACTTCTATAAGCTTTTCCTTTTGACTTTCTGGAGTACTCGGCATAATTCTTGCCTCATTTAGGATTGGTTCATCTGATGAATGTCCTATCTCAAAAAGAAAGGCGAAAGACCATTGTTAAATAAGCCTTCGGTCCTTGTTCTACTCAAGGGCCCGGCGCTGCTCCTTCATTCTCTCGATAATGTAATCGAAGCCTTTGGTCCGCATGACTTCGGAGAATTTTTCCTTATAGGTATTCAAGATGCTGACCCCATCCACAATGACATCATACATTTTCCAGCCCGCACGGTTGTCCAACAAATATACTACCGGGATATTTTCATTGGGGCGCCTGATGACGGTGTCCACTCTGGCCTTCCCGTCCATCCGGGAGGCGGCCCCGTACTCGATATTTTCCTGTTTGAGAAAATCAAGAACCATCCTGGTATAGGAGTCCTGAAACAGGTAACTGAAGACGCTGTTGAATTCCTGCCGTTGCCCGGCGTTCAGTTGGTCGTAACTGGAGCCCAGGACCGTTTTCGCCATGATACTGAAATCAAAATTAGCGCGGATAATTTGGTGGATTTCCTGACCGCGTTCCGACCGGCTTAAAGCCGGGTTGTTCTGGATGGCCATGACCCGATCAAGGATGCCTCGGATATATTCGGTCGGGCCTTGCGCCAGAGCCGGATTAGCCCAGACCAAGGAGGTAATTACAGCCAGACCCCACAGAAGTCGCCTCATCTCCATTCTCCCTTCATGGTGGTTTAAGGATACGTCAAAATTAAAACGATTATTCCCTTTGCTCGGCAAGGTGAATAATGATTTTCTGGGGGAGGGGCAAGGGACCGGCCCCTTAGCCCCCTCCCCCACCCTTCACTGGAAAGACCCCACCTCGCCCCTTGGCCCCCTCACCGGCTATCAGTGGCTTTGGAGCCCGGCGCCTCCGGCTCCACCTCAGGAGAGCCGAGCAGGGAATAAAAGCGGAAGGCTCCGGGCCGCAACCGTTTCCTCATGACCTTGAGGAAAGCGGGAAGAATGCTCAGCGAGGCCAACAATACACTGAGGCTGCCGATAGTAGCCAACAGCCCCAGGCTGAAGGTTCCCCGGTCTGCGGACACCATCAGGCTGCCAAAGCCGACCGTGGTGGTCAGGGCAGCCAGGGCCACCCCTTTGGCAGTGCTGGCTGGCAGCGTAATATCCCGGGCCGACTCCTCCAGTTGCCAGCGGGTCAGAATGATAATGCCGAACTCGATGCCCTCTCCCAGAATCAATGGCAAAAACAGGACATTGGCCTGGTTGAACGGCAGGTTGGTAAGCCACATCAAAAACAGCGTCAGGCTTGTTCCGACCCACAAAGGAATCAGGGCCAGCATCGCCATCATCAGGCTGCGGTAAAAAATTACCAGCATGGCCGTAATGATCATCACAGCCATACCCGTCGCCCATAGTATGGAATTACGAAACCCTGTGGTGAAGACATAGAGCAATACCGGGTCGCCGACGGCGTTGGGGTCCACTTTCCAGACGCTGTCGACAAATCTCTTTAAAGGCCCGAAGTTCCAGATATCCTGGGACGGGAACGCCTGGATCAGATAGGTGCCCTGGTGGATGAAGCGCACCCGGACCGTTTCCGGCAAATCCTTCGTAGTCATGGGCGGCGAGGTCAGAGCGGAATGTTCGTAACTCCGTAAGAGATTCCACTTGTCGTGCAAGTCGGCAAAAAAGCGGCTCTCGAAATCACGCAATCGGGAAAGCACCTGGGGGTTCGCGGTAGGGTCGAGCATCGGCATGATCTTGTTGATCAGGGTATGGGTTTCAGCAATCTGGGCCGCGGTGGCGGCCTTTTCTTTCTCCAGGTGCTTGGCAGCCTCATCCATTTTGAAATTGATCCGGCCCAGGATATCGGCCAGCTCCTGCGGGGCCGAGAAGGCAGAAATAGTCCGGGGAAAGCTGATGGTATTGAGCGTCGGGGCCAGCGCCTCAATAACCGGCCGTTTTTCTTGGACCTGAGCAGGCAGGAAGGACAATACCGACTCAACGTGGGCAATGGTAGGCAACTTTTCCAAAGTGGCGCTTTTGGTCTTCAGCTCCGCCAGGGACGGCGCCGTCAAGGCGGCGAAAGTGGTGGAATATCGTGATTCCTCCAAGAGCTTCATTTCCCACAGCACCGATTGACTATGAGGGTTTTGCAAATGCAGGGGATTCAGGTCGAAGCGCACCTGGTGAAAGCTGAAAATTCCCAGTCCGACAATTATTGCTCCCAGGGTCACCATGAGTTCCGGCCGGGTCCGCCTGAGATGCAGGAAAGGGCGTGGCTGACCCGGGCATTTGTGGGGCTTGCCGGTGGAGACACATTTTTGCGTCGCCAGGACCAGGCAGGGCGCCATCACCAAAGTGGCGAGGACCATGATGGCGATTCCCAGGGTGAGGATGAGGCCGAGCTCGGCCAGGCCCCGGAAGTTCACCAAGGCCAGGGGCAGAAAGGAGAGCATGGCGGCCAGGGCCGCACAGGCGATCCCCGGCAGGCTCTGACGATAGGCACACGACAAGGCTTCAGGGGTGCATCGGCGCTGATTGACCCACTCTTCCTCTTCCAGGCGGCAGAACCAATGGATACCGTAATCTATGGAGAGTCCCAGCATCAAAGGCGCAAAGATCACTGAAAGCAGGTTGAGGTGACCCACCACCAGGGTGACCATGCCGAAAACCCAAAAGAGGCCTATGATCAGAGAGAGCACCTCAACCAGGGGACGCCTCAGGCCGCGCAGAAACAGGACCAGGAGGGCGAATTGCCCCGCCAGAGAGATCCAGGTGGCCAGGGTGATGTCCTGCATGGAGCCGCTCATTTGATCGACGTTCAGCGCGTCGGCTCCGGTGACCCCGGCCTCAAGCCCCGGAAAGCGCGTCTGGATGTGCGTCACGGTCTTGCGCAGCAGTTTCAGGTTGGCAGTGGATTCTGCAAATTCCCCGGGTTTTTGCGTCACCATGAAAATGAGAAACTTATTATTGGGCGTAAAGAAATAGCCCTGCTGGCTCAAGTCGGATATTCCCGAGGGGAAATAGGCATCAAAGGGGGAGACATAAGGCTGTCGGCCCTTAAGGCTGCGGGCCAATTGGTCCAGAGAGGCATTGAGCAGGGCGACGTTGGGCAGCGCGGGCTTCTCCTTGACCTCCAGAAATCCGGTGAAAATATTGGCCACGGTGGCTTCGGTGAGCTGTCGGTTAACCAGGCCGTAAAAGGTGACCAGGCGCGGGTCGCGGGCCAGCCCGGCCAGCAGCTTTTCTTGACCGACAAGGTTCTTTTTCAGGTCGGCGAGATCGTTTTGGCCCAGGAACAGGAGGGCCCAGGGTTTAAAGACATCCGGGTTAAGACGGTAAAATAATTCAGTAAAATTACCAGGGTAGCGGCGGAGTTCGGTCGCCAGGGCCTCGGCGAAAGCAATGCTGCGGGACTTCTCCTGATTTTTTACCACCACCACCAGGCCATCCCGGCCGCCAAAGGCCTTATCCATCTCCTCGGTGAGTTTGATGAGCCGCAGATCACTGGAAATCAGATTCTTGGTGCTGCTTTGGATGGTGAGGGAGCTTTTGGCATAGTAGATGGATAAGGCGCACAGCACCAGCGCTGCGCCGATGATCCACCAGTAGCGCCGTTGGACCCAATTCAGGAAGGTGCTGGAACAATGTTTTAAAAGGTCCTTCTCTGCTTCAGCCACGGAGATTCCCCGGAGTCAATGGCGGGCCTGGGGTTTGGCGAACGGCCTGCTCCTTCACAGCTCATTTTCAACAGCCCTTAGGGTAATCGCGGGCTAAAGTCTGCACGGCACCGGCCGGAAGGTCTGCCACTCCCTCCCTGAAATATAGTCACTGAAACGGAAAAGTCAGGGGAAAAAGTAAGAAAACCGAAGGCCTGACCTCCCGGCTGCAAATCACCCAATCCGGAATTATTTGATTCGAACAGCTTTGGCTTTGCAAAGGGTATAATCAAACTTTAGCGGGTGAGGGGGCTAAGGGCCGGTGGGCCCTTTCCCCCTCCCCTAATCCCTTGTTGGTTGGTGACTTGGGCTTGGGAGGGGGTGTGGGGGGGAGGGCAGGGAGCCGCCGGGGTCCTTGAAAGGCCGTCGGGCTGCGCGGCCGCAACCTGCTCCGGTCTTCTCTCCAAACGAGAGCCATAAGGTGTAGGGCAGCGCCCTTGCCTGCAAAATACCTCCGGGCGCCTGCTCCACATGTTTACCTTCCTGGTGGGCCTGTTTTAGATTTCCAGTTTTTTCCGGTAAACGCTTACCTTAAACTGGAGGACGTCGCCCCGCCCGGCGGCGCCTCCCCCTCACCCCCGCCCAGGACCGCATAAAGGCGCACCTGGTTGGCGAGCTTTGCCAAGCGGATGGCGATGAGGCCCTGCTGGGCGGAATAAAGCGAGCGCTGCGCATCCAGCACATTCAGGTAGATGTCGATCCCCTTCTCATAGCGGGCGGTAGAAAGCCGGTAGGTCTTGGCGGTGGCTTCCACCAAGGATTGCTGCGCCGCTATCTGGTCTCCCAGAGTGCCCTTTCTGGCCAAGGCATCAGCCACCTCCCGAAAGGCATTCTGGATCGCCTTTTCATATTGTGCCACCGCGATTTCCCGGTCCACCTTGGTTACTTTCAGCCCCGACCAGGTGCGCGCGTCGAAAATGGGCAGCACCACCTGGGGCGAGTAACTCCAGATAAAGGAGCCTTCCTTGAACAGGCCGGACAGGTCGCCGCTGGCCGTGCCCACCGCCGAGGTCAGCACAATGCGGGGGAAGAAAGCCGCCCGGGCCGCGCCGATATTGGCATTCGCAGCCCTGAGGAGGTGCTCCGCCTGGAGAATGTCGGGGCGGCGTAAAAGGACTTCAGAGGAGGTGCCGGGAGAAACATCCGGCAAAGGCTTGACGGCGCTTAACTCTTCCGGCAGCAGCTCGGGCGGCACCGTCGAGCCGGCCAACAGGTTCAGGGCGTTTTGATCCTGCGCCACCAGTTCGGTGTACTTGGCGACGTCCACCCGGGCCGCGTCCACCCTGGTCTGCACCTGGCGCAGGTCCAGTTCCGGCGCCAACCCGACTTCAAAGCGCCGCCGAATCAGATGATAGGCCTCCTCCTGGGTCTTGAGGGTGGATTGGGCCAGCTTCAGGTTTTCCCGATCCGCGGCCAGGGTCAGGTAAGCGTTGGCCACTTCGGACAACAGCAGGATCTGGGCGCTGCGGCGGGCCTGCTGCGTGGCGAAGAATTCTTCCAGCGCCCGCTTTGACAGGCTGCGGATACGGCCGAAAAAATCAAGCTCCCAGGAGGAGATGCCCATTTTGACGCTGTACTCCTCCAGGGTCACCAGGCCGGTACCGCCGGAGATCGTGGCGCGCTGCTTGCTGGCGGTGAATCCGGTTTCCACCGTGGGCAGCAGTTCAGCGCGCTGGATGCGGTACAGACCGCGCGCCCTTTCCACGTTCAGCGCGGCGGTCCTGAGGTCGCGATTGTTTTTCAGGGCCATGTCAATGATCTGTTGCAGGCGGTTGTCCCGGAAAAATTGCCGCCACTGCAGGTCGGCGGCCAGGGGGGCCTCCGGCGCCGCGGGTGGCTGCTGGTAGGCCGGTCCCGTGGGCCAAGCCCCCGGGACCGGCGCTGCCGGGCGGGTGTATTTTGGAATCATGGTGCAGCCGCCCAGACAAATCATCATCCCGATCACCACTATTTTTCTGGTCATGTCAGCGCCCCCTGCTCCATAACAGATCCGGACCGGGCTCCGGGAGCGGCTCCGGCCGCTTCCTCTGGAAGAGACTGCATACCAGGACATAGAACAGCGGGATGAAAAAGAGATCGATGAAGGTGGCGGACATCATGCCGCCCACCACCGCGGTGCCGATGGCATTTTGGGCGCCGGCACCGGCGCCGGAGGTGACGGCGAGGGGCAAAACCCCAAAGAAAAAGGCCAGAGAGGTCATAATAACCGGCCGGAACCGGGTCCGCACCGCCCCCAGAGTGGCCTCCACCAGACCTTCTCCCTGGGCCCGCCGTTCCCGGGCGAATTGAATGATGAGGATGGCGTTTTTGGTGGACAGCCCGAGCGTGGTGAGAATGCCGATCTGGAAGTACACATCGTTGGGCAGGCCGCGCAGCCACGTGGCCAGGGTGGCCCCAAACAAGCTCAAGGGCAACATCAAAAGATTGGCCACCGGGATTGTCCAGCTCTCATACAGAGCCGCCACGCACAGGAAAATGACCAGAACCGAGAAGGCGTAGAGCGCCGGAGCCTGGGACCTGGACATCCGTTCCTGATAGGACAGCCCGGCCCAGTCAAAACCAATGCCTTTGGGCAGCTTGGCGACGATTTCTTGCATGGCGGCCATGGCTTCCCCGGAACTTCTGCCGGGTGCGGGTTCGCCCCAGATGTTCATGGCCGGGAAGCTGTTGAAGCGCTCCAGCAGGGGCGACCCATAGGACCAGTGGCCCGTAGCAAAGGCAGAAAACGGCGTCATGGTGCCTTTGGTATTGCGGACATAGAGCCGTTCCAGGTCCTGGGGCAGCATCCGGTAAGGAGCGTCGGCCTGGACGTACACCCGTTTCACCCTCCCCCCCTGGATGAAGTCGTTGACATAGGCGCTGCCGAAAGCCGCGGAAATGGTGTTGTGGATGGCATTGATGGGAACCCCCAGCGCCCCCGCCTTCTCCCAGTCCACATCGACCCGGAACTGGTTTACATCCTCCAGGCCGGCGGGGCGGACGCGGGTCAACCGCGGGTCCTGGGCCGCCAAGCCGAGCAACTGGTTGCGGGCCGCCATCAGGGCGGCGTGTCCCAGGCCCCCCCGGTCCTGCAATTCAAAATCAAAGCCGCCCGCCCGGCCGAGCTCCAGGACTGCGGGCGGCGGAAAGGCAAAGACCCTGGCGTTGCGGATCTGCGAGAACCGGGCCATGGCCCGGGCCGCAATGGCGTTCACCTTCAACCCGGCGCCGGGACGGTCGTGCCAATCCTTGAGCATGACGAATCCCAGCCCGGTATTTTGCCCGGCACCGGAAAAGCCCCGGCCCGCCACCGTGAACACCCCCTGGACCGCTTGCTTTTCAGTGGTCAGAAAATAGTCGCGGACCTGGTTCAGGACCTGCTGGGTCTGCTCCATGGTCGAGCCGGCCGGAAGCAGGGCTTGGATGTACATGACACCCTGGTCTTCCTGGGGAAGGTAGGCGGTAGGCATGCGCATAAACAGGAGCGCCATGATCGTTACCAGCGCCAGGTAAATGAGCAAAAACCGGAGCTTCCGCCCGAGGATCCAACCGACGGTGTTCCGGTACCAATCTCGAATCCGAAAGAATACCCGGTCAAACCAGAGGAAAAACGGCCGCAACAGGAAAAACCCGGTTTCCGCCGGATCATGCCCCTTGGCCACCGGCTTCAGCAGGGAGGCGCACAGCACCGGGGTCAGGATCAGGGCCACCAACACCGACAGAAGCATGGCGGCGATAATGGTGACGGAGAATTGGCGGTAGATGACTCCGGTGGAGCCGCCGAAGAAGGCCATGGGGCCGAAGACCGCGGCCAGGACCAATCCTATACCGATCAAGGCGCTGGTGATTTCCCCCATGGACTTGCGGGTTGCCTCCCGGGGCGGCAGCCCCTCCTCGGCCATGATCCGTTCCACGTTTTCCACCACCACGATGGCATCATCCACCAGCAGACCGATGGCCAGCACCATGGCGAACATGGTCAACATATTGATGGAAAAGCCCAACAAACCCAGGACCGCGAAGGTTCCCAGGAGCACCACCGGCACCGCCAGGGTCGGGATCAATGTGGCCCGGAAGCTTCCCAGGAAAAGATACATCACCAGGAAGACCAGGAAAATGGCCTCAAACAAGGTCTTGACCACCTCATTAATGGCCACCTTCACAAAGGGGGTGGTATCATAGGGGTAGATGACCTTCATGCCGTGGGGGAAGAACCTCGACAGCTCCGTCATCTTCGCCTTGATGGCATCGGCGGTGTCCAGGGCATTGGCCCCGGGGGCCTGCCGGACGGCCAGGGCGGCGGCCGGTTTGCCGTTGTACAGGGTGAATCTGTCATAGCGCTCGGTACCCAACTCCGCCCGGCCCACATCGCGCACCCGCACTATGGAGCCGTCCGGGTTGACCCGCAGCGGGATGGCGGCAAATTCCTCCGGAGTCTTCAACAGGCTTTGGACGATGATGGAGGCATTCAGCCGCTGGCCGGCCACCGCCGGCGCCCCGCCGAACTGGCCGGCGGAGACCTCCACGTTGTAGGCCTGGAGCGCCTGGATGACATCATCCACGGTCAGGTGAAAGTTGTTCAGTTTATCCGGATTGAGCCAGATCCGCATGGCATACTGGGTGGAAAAGGTCTCCACCTCCCCCACCCCCGGCACCCGGGCCAGCACCTGCTCAATATTGGCCTGAGCATAGTCCGCCAGGTCATATTCATCCATGCTGGCGTCTTCGGAAATCAACCCCACCACCATCAACCAGTTGCGGGTGGATTTGCTGACCTTGACCCCCTGCTGCTGCACCACCGTGGGTAAAGAGGCCATGGCCAACTGGAGTTTGTTCTGCACCTGGGCCCAGGCCAGGTCCGGATCGGTCCCCGGGGCAAAGGTGAGCTCGATCCGGCCGGCCCCGGAGGCATCGCTGGTCGCGGACATGTACAGGAGCTTGTCGAAGCCGGTCATCTTCTGTTCAATGATCTGCACCACACTGTTTTCCACGGTTTCGGCCGAAGCCCCGGGATAAAACGCGTCAATGGCGATGGATGGGGGTGCAATGGGCGGATACTGGGAAATGGGCAGGAAATGGATGGCCAGCCCTCCCGCCACCATCAACATGATGGCGATAACCCAGGCGAAGACCGGACGGTCAAGAAAGAAATTGGATAGCATTGTGGCTCCCCTTACTGTGACTTCGTGGCGGGGCAGGCGGTATCGGCGCCCGCCAGGCCGGCCTCAGGGGGCTTCCAGGCCACGGCCTTGACCGTCATACCGGGCCGCACGTTCAGCAGGCCCTCGACAATCACCCGCTCTCCGGCTGCCAGCCCGGAGGACACCAGCCATTTGTCCCCGATAGCGCGATTAAGGGTCAGCAGCCGCTGTTGCACTTTGCCCGCCTCATCAACCACCAGGGCCACAGGTTCCCCCCGGGGGGTGCGGCTCACCCCCTGCTGGGGGACCAGGATGGCCTGCGCCGCGATGCCTTCCTGGACCACGGCCCGCACAAACATGCCTGGCAGCAGCAGATGTTTCGGATTGGGGACCACGATCCGCAAGGTGTAGGACCCGGTCGCCGGGTCCACGGTGATGTCCCGGAATTGCAGCAGGCCTTCCAGAGGATAGGACGTGCCGTCCTCCAGCACTATGCGGACCTTTTTCCCGTTTTTGCCGTCCACGCTGAGCTGGCCGGTGGCCATGTTCCGTTTCAACCGCAAAAGCTCGGCCGATGCCTGGGTCACATCCACATATATGGGATCAAGCTGTTGGATGGTGGCCAGGGCCGTTGGCTGATACGCGGTCACCAGCGCGCCGTCCGTCACCGAGGACTTGCCGATCCGCCCCGAAATGGGCGCTCTGACCTGGGTGTAGCCCAGGTTGATCTTGGCCGCGTCCACCTGGGCCTGCCAATATTCAATCTCGGCCTTGGCCTGGCCCATGGCCGCCACCGCGTCGTCATAGTCCTGTTTGCTAACCGCTTTGTCCACCAGCAATTCCCGGTACCGTTCGGTCTTCAGCCGGATCGAGGGCAAATTGGCCTGAGCCTTGCCGAGGGAGGCCCGGGCGGATTCCAGGGCTGCCTGGAAGGGTGCGGGGTCGATCTGGTAGAGCAGTTGCCCGGCCTTGACGTCAGAGCCCTCCTGAAACAGACGCTTTTTGATGATGCCGTTGACCTGGGGGCGGATTTCCGCCACCAGATATGGGGAGGTCCGCCCCGGCAATTCGGTGGCCAGTTCCACCTGTTGCGGCTGCATGGTCACCGTGGCCACTTCCGGGACCGGGGGCGGCCCGGCCGGCTGCCCCTGGCCGCTGCCGCAGCCTTCCAGCGCCATCAGCAACATCGGCAAAGCCACAATCCACCCCAGGGATTTACCGTCATTCTTATACCTGCGCATCAGCCTCTCCCAACTATCAGTGCGGAGCCCTAATGCTCCATCAGTCCTTTGAAGAAAATATTCAAGATCTCATCCGGATCTTCCGGAAAGGGATGGCGCTCGGGCGCGTCCAGCCACAGCAGCAGCCGGGCATCGATGGAGCTGTCGAGGGCCACCGCCAGATAATACGGGTCCGCGATTTTCTTAAAACGCTTGTTGGCCATACCGCTGGCAAACACCGCCGCAAGTCTTTCCAGGATGTTGGCATAGCGCTGGCGCACCTCCTCATCCACCCCCGCCTTGAGGTTATAGCTGATACCCCGGCTTTCCGCCAGAAAGAGACGCACGAAGGGGAGGTTGGTGCGAAACCGCTCCCACCGGAAGCGCACGTAACGGCGCAATTTTTCCACCTCATCATCCGTCTGTCCCATGGCCTGGACCAAAGCCTTTTCAAAATCATCACACCTTTCCAGGACCATGGTCTTGTAAAGATCTTCCTTGTTCTGGAAAAATTTGTAGAGCGTGCCGATGGCAAACTCGGCCTTCGCGGCGATCTCGTGCATGGAGACGTTGTGATAGCCCTTCTGTGAGAAGAGATCGAGGGCGGCCGCCAAGACCTCCTGGCGCTGCCTCAGCCTCTCCCTCTCCCGCCTGGGGAGCTTTTGTCCGTCCATCGCCGGCCTCCGAATCTGAATGTCTGTTTCATAAAATGAATAATAATTCACATCATAGAACAGACCGACAGATTGTCAAGAAAATTCCCGGACCGCCCCGTTCTCAGGCGGGGTGCTTTTGGAAGGCATTCCGCCCCCGGCGGACGAACCTTAAACCTCTGAGCTCATGGGGGCGAAATGAGAAAGGAGCAAAGGCGGCGACTCAAATCCTGGCCTTTCCCCGCAAAAAGGCCTTTCTGCCCGGAGAGGCCAAAAACAGTTTTGAGTTTTTGACTCCCAGAACCTTGCAACCGTAGGATAGAATAGACTAGACTGCCCCATGCCTAAAGAAACCCGATCGGCAAGGAGGGCCGGCGGGACAGGGGCAGGATGGCGTATGTTATAATGGGTTTGGCTCGCCGACAATTCCCGTCCCCAACTTCGTCAAAAGGGCTTTATTATTGTCCAGGCCTTTTCAACTCAGCTCAGCCCTGGTCAGAGTGCTTTTTTTCAGCGCCTGGCCGGTCATTGTCCTCAGTCTGCTGATCACGGCTGCTTCCATCTATTATTCCTTGCATCACCTGTCGATGCGGACCAGTCGGGCCGACCTGGTGGGCCTCGATCTGCGCCTCATGCGGCTGAGCCAGGACCTGGACCGGCAATTCGGCGCCCTGGATAATCTGGCCGCGGTGGTGGAAAACACCGACTCCCGGCGGTCCATTCAGTTTGCGGAGGCCCTGGCCGCAGAGTTGCGGAAATATCCGCAACATTTTTCCGATCTGTTTTACCGGGTTGAGCCGGACAAACTTAAGAAATGGGCCTTGCTTTATCTGGACCGGGAAAAACTCCTGGAGCTCAAGGAAAAATTCTCTGATCACCAGAAGGAATTGCGGGCCTTGGCCGCTGATCCCAGCCTTAAACGCTTTTTTCAAGTAGTCAATGAAGAGATGACCAGCGCCATGCTGGGGCACCTGTTCACCGGCTTTCTGGAGGAAAAGCAGGAAAAGGAGAAGATTCCCGACCTCGGCCTTCTGCGAGACTGTCTAAGGCAGATGGAAATCAGCCTGGCGGGGGGCAGCGCCTTCACCTCACCCCTGGGCAGCCTGATCCCCGGAGGCCTAACCGATCTGAGCCAGGAAGGGTATCTATTTACTGACAATGACAAATACCTCTTGTTTCTGGTGACCTCCCGGCAGAAAGATTACACCGCGACCGCCGAGGATCTGCGGCTGCTACGCCAGACCATAGACCGGGTCAAGGAGCGCTTCCCCGGTATTCAGGTGGGTGTGACCGGCCCCGGAGCCCTGGAGGCTGATGAAATGACCGGCGCCATGGCCGATATTGAACTTGCGTCTCTGCTGTCCCTCGTAGGCCAAATGGGTCTCATGGTTGCTTTTTTCCGCAGCGTCAGGAGAACCCTGGTGCAGGGCGCGGTTTTGTTCATCGGGCTGTGCTGGACCTTCGGCATCGCCGCCGTGGCCGTAGGGCATTTAAACCTCCTCTCCATCGTTTTCGGCCCCCTTCTGTTGGGTATCACCGTGGACTTCGGCATCCACTGGTATGCCCGCCTCGAGGAGGAACAAGGCCACGCGCCGCGCTGCACCGTGGGCCACCTGGCCTGCACCATCAAGCGGGCCTCCCCTGGAATTCTCTATGCCGCGCTGGCCGCGGTGGTCTCGGTTTGCCCGCTGATTTTTACCGGATTTAAGGGCTTGGAAGAACTGGGGCTCATTATCACCCTTGGCATTCTGGCCAATATTTTCGCATTTCTGGTGCTGTTGCCCTGCCTGGCCCTTGTCAGCGAAAGGGGGGTCCCCGGGCCCTTGGAGGTGCCGTGCGCCGGTCAGCCGCGCTCCTTCCTGTCCATCAGGTGGCGGCGGCCGTTCCTGATTGTGGCCGTCGGGGCAGTTGTTACGATCCTGGGCGGGATCAGTCTGTTTTATGTGCCCTTTGATTTGAACCCCCTGCACCTGCAAAATCCTCGGACCGAGTCCGTGGTCTGGGAGCAGAAGCTCATCCACGACTCCAAATACTCCACCTCCTACGGCGCCATGGTGGTCTGCCGCCCCGAGGATCTGTCGCTGAGAATACAGGTCTTGAAAAAGCTGGAGAGCGTCTCCCACGTGGAATCCATCCTGTCCTTCCTGCCCTCCCACGTCGAAGCCAAACAGCGCCTGGCGGCAGAACTGGAGCCCCTGGTGAGCGGGATACACTTTGCCGCCGCCCCTCCCAACCCTTATCCTGACCCCGAAGAACTAGCCGCCACCCTGGGGAGCATTCGGTTCAAGCTGTCCCGGGCCACGGAAAGCGACTGGGAACCGGAGGACCGGCCGACTGAGGAACAGCTCAACGAAGTCAAGGTCTTGCTGTCACAAATCATTACCGCCCTGAGACAGGGAAACCCTTCCCGCGTCGCAGCGCGCCTGGCCGACTTTCAAGGCAAATTTATCGCGGACCTCCGAGACAAATGGGAGACATTACAGACGGACATAAAGTGGGCCTTCAGCCCGCCGGGCCTTCAGGACCTCCCCCCCGGTGTGCGGGCGCGCTTCGTCAGCCCCGAAGGCAATTTCCTTATCCGGATTTTCCCCTCCCGGGATATCTGGAACCCTGGCCCCCTGGAGCAGTTTGTGCGCGACCTGCGGACCATCGACCCGGACGTCGCCGGGGACCCGGTGTTGCTGTATGTCTTTACCTTTGCGTTTCGAAACGCCTGCCTCTGGGCGGCCGGAATTTCCCTGCTGAGCATCGCCTTGCTGGTGGCGTTCCTGCTGCGCAGTCTGTGGCTTACCGTGCTGGCCTTGGTCCCCTTGCTGGTGGGGACCTCGTTAACTCTTAGCCTTATGTGGCTTCTGGAGGTTCCGTTTAACCAGGCCAACGTCCTCTTTCTGCCCCTGATCCTGGGCGAGGCCGTGGAATATGGCATTATTATCCTGGTTCGCTGGCAGCAGGAGCCGTCCGCCCGGGTTATCACCTTGCCGGCCAGCACCGCCAAAGGAGTTCTTCTGGCGGCGTTGACCACCGCGGTAGGCTTCGGCAGCTTAATGGTTTCGGGACACCGGGGCACCTTCAGCTTGGGGCTCCTGTCCACGGTGGGGAGCCTGAGCGTGCTGCTGGCTGCCTTGAGCGTCCTGCCCGCCCTTCTCCGGCTGCTAAGAGAGCGTTTTCATGAGGAGGTTTTTCTCATCCAGACGGAGACATCGTGATTAAGACCTTCTTTAGCGGATCTTCCGGTCGACCTAAATATGCCCTCACAGGTCAGACCACCGGGCGATGCGGATGCCTACCCTGGTCGCAGGGTTCCTAACAGCTCCAGCCCGTAAAGTGTAAAATGAACCAACCGGTCTCGGTTTATCGGGCCTTAGCCCTGGCGAGCGGTTTATGCTATCTTGATTCGGCCAAAGCCGGGATTCTATAGCAAGAGGTACAGGTTATGGGTGAGATTCACTGGACCGAAGTCGTTTTTGGGATGGCGACTTTCATCGTGTTGACGACCTACCATGTTTACTGGGCCATCCAGGTGCGGAAGGCGCCGCTCAGGACCTACAAGGGGATTACCAGCCATCTGCGGCATATGTGGGTGGAATCAATCATGAAGGAAAAACGGGACATTCTTTCCGTGCAAACCCTGCGCAATTGGATCATGGCCGCCAGCTTCCTGGCCTCCACCGCCATGCTCATCGGCCTGGGGCTGCTGAGCTTCCTGTTCAAGCCGGAGCACATCACTGAAGTCCCCTTCGACTTCAGCCTCATCTTCTCCAAAATGAAGGCCCTGTTTCTGGCAAAATTGATGCTCCTGATGGTCCACTTTTTCTTCGCCTTCTTCAGCTTCACCCTCTCCATCCGCTATTTGAACCAAGTCAACTTTATGATCAATGTCCCCATTGAATGTGACCCGATGGTGAGCCCGGAGTTCATCACCCACATTCTGGACCTGGGGATGACCCACTACACCATGGGCATGCGGGCTTTTTACCTGTCAGTGGCGGTCACCTTGTGGCTGTTCGGACCGGTATGGATGTTCCTGGGCAGCCTGATCCTGGTTTTTATCCTCTATAAACTGGATCACTGCTGCGCCCTGGATTATTCCACCGCCGCCTGCGAGATCAAACCTCGTTGAAAAGGGTAAGGCAACATCAGGAGATTGGCCGGGGTCGCGGGTATCCTGCCCCACCACGCCTGATCCCCTCCTGATCGAAAATTAACGGGGGAGGGGGCTAAAGGCCGCCGGCCCTTACCCCCTCCCCCCATCCCCTATCCCTTAAGGGGACAGCCCCGGAAAGGCAAAGGCCGGGGCCTCACCTTTCCGGGGCTCTTCCGGCTCTCCTTAACTTCAAAATCAATTACACTTCGAGAAGCCGCACGCCCGACAAACCAAACAGCCTCCTTCGTGCTCCACCGCGCCGCCGCAGTCCGGGCAGGCTCCCATGGCCGCGGTGGGGGTGGGCAGCTTGGTCTGGGAGACCTGGGAGAGCACCTGAGCAATGGCGTCCGGGCAGGACAGCACCTGGCGGCCGTTCTGCCAGATGGAGTGGGGGCAACGGATGCCGTTGATCTGCTTGATGATGGCCTCCATATGCACCCCGGAGCGCAGCGCCAGCGAGATCAGGCGGCCGGTGGACTCGATTTGGCTGCTGGCGCAGCCCCCGGTTTTGCCCATCTGCGCGAAGACCTCGCAGAAGCCGTCCTCATCCCGGTTCACGGTGACGTAGAGCTTGCCGCAGCCGGTGGTGATGAGCCGGGTCACCCCGGTGGTTTCCTCGGGGCGGGGCCGGGGCTTGATGTATTGAAACTCCTTGGGTTTTTGCTTTTCCCCGAAGCTTAACACCTGGTCCTCCCGGCTGCCGTCCCGGTAGATGGTGACGCCCTTGAGCCCCTGTTCATAGGCCATAAGGTATACCCGGCGCACATCTTCGGGCGTGGCCTGGCGGGGGAAGTTCACAGTTTTGCTCACCGCGTTGTCGGTGTGCTTCTGGAAGGCCGCCTGGATTTTGATGTGCCACTGCGGCGAAACCTCATGCGCGGTGACGAAGAGGCGGCGGATGTCCTTGGGGATTTCCTTGAAGTCCCGGATGGAGCCGGTCCGGGCCACGGCCCGCATGAGTTCCGGGGAGTAAAAACCCCGGCGCTTGGCCAGCTCCTCAAAATAGGGGTGGACCTCCACCAATTCGGTGCCCTCCAGGACCCGGCGCACGTACGAGATGGCAAACAAGGGCTCGATGCCGGAGCTGGCCCCGGCGATGATGCTGATGGTGCCGGTGGGCGCAATGGTGGTGACCGTGGCGTTGCGCATGCGCCCCATCCCGTTGCCGTCATAGCGGCTGCCGGCATAGCTGGGGAAGTTCCCCCGGCGGTCGGCCAGGGCCGCGGAGGCCTTCTTGGCCTCCTGATTGATGAAGGCCATGACTTCTTCCGCCGTCTGCACCGCTTCTTCGGAGTTGTAGGGAATGCCGAGCTGGAGGAGCAGATCCGCAAAGCCCATGACCCCCAGGCCCACTTTGCGGTTGTTCCGGGTGTTTTCGGCGATCAGGTCCAGGGGAAAGCGGTTGGCGTCAATGACGTTGTCCAGGAAGTGCACGGCGTTGTGCACCAGCTCCCTTAAGGCCCGGTAGTTAATGCTGCCGTCCTCCACCAGGCGGGCCAGGTTCAGCGACCCCAGGTTGCAGGACTCGTAGGGCAGCAGGGGCTGCTCGCCGCAGGGATTGGTGGCCTCGATGTCGCCTAAGTGGGGCAGGGGGTTGGTACGGTTGATGGCATCCAGGAAAATGATGCCGGGCTCCCCGGTGGCCCAGGCGCTTTTGACGATGAGGTCAAAAAGCTCGGTGGCTCTCACGCGGCTCGCCTCCCGCCCATTGCGGGGATTCACCAGGGGGAAGGTTTTGTCCTCCCGCACCGCTTCCATGAACGCGTCGGTCAGACCCACCGAAATGTTGAAATTGGTAAGCTTTTTGGTGTCGTTTTTACAGGTGACGAACTTTTCGATATCCGGATGGTCCACCCGCAACAGCCCCATATTGGCCCCCCGCCGGGTGCCGCCCTGCTTGATGGTCTCGGTGGCCACGTCGAAGATGTTCATGAAGGAAATAGGCCCCGAGGCCACGCCTTTGGTGGACATGACGGGATCGTTTTCCGGGCGGATGCGGGAGAAGGAAAAGCCGGTGCCGCCGCCGGATTTGTGGATCAGGGCAGTATGCTTGATGGCGTCGAAGATGCTGTCGATGCTGTCCTCCACGGGAAGGACAAAGCAGGCGGAAAGCTGGCCCAACTCCCGCCCGGCGTTCATGAGAGTGGGAGAGTTGGGCATAAAGGCGAGGCTTGCCATCATGTCGTAAAATTTTTTGGCGGTGGCGGCCACGTCCGCGTCCGGGTCATAGAGCCGGTCCATCTCGGCGATGGTGTCGGCCACCCGGCGGAACATGTCGGGCGCGCCTTCGGCCACCTCGCCTTTCTCGTCCTTCTTTAAATAACGGCGCTTCAGGACCACCACGGCATTGGCGCTCAGGGGCAGGTCCTGGGAAATCTCATGCATATCCGTCGACATCGACATACAGAGCTCCTTTTTCCGGAAATTCGGACAGTTAACCAAATGGCTTATAAAAACAATATGTTGTATTAGTATCAATATTATAATACAATATATTGAGTGTCAAGCAGTTTTTCAATGAATTTTGAGGGCTGCTGGCATGTTTAGTATATCCGAAATATTCCGAAAATACTAACCAAATGTTTAGTTTTAAGCCTTCGGGAGATGGTGGGTGTGGCAGAGCGAATTTAACTTGGAGGCTGAAGATCTTACTACGGGATAGTGACTACTGACCGCTGCGGGCTGACCAGCCGCACCACCGGCTCCAACTCCCGGCTGATGACCTGGGCCGCCAGCTTGGAGCCTCGCTCCGTAAGGTGCACCGGGTCGTAAATATATGCCGGCGCCGGTGGGATTTCCCGGGCCAGATCCACCACCAGGACCTGGTTCGCCGCGCCCACCTCCCGGATGGCCTGGTTAAACCGGGCATGGAGCTCCTGAAACTCACTGAAGCTGATGCCCTGCGCCTCCAGGACCTTTACTTCCTTCCAGGTCTGGGGATCCAGGTTTCCTGACAGGCGGCTGGGCTGGGTCATGAGCACCGGCCTTATCCGCCGGGCCCGGCACATATCCACAAACATCTGCAGATTGCTGCGGAATTCCTGGAGCAGGTAGGGCCGGTTGATCTCAACTTTCTTCCCCCGGAGGTGACGAAATTCGTCAGTATCCTGGTCAGGGCCGCCCACCCGGTGCGACCACTCCAATATGGCCCGATAGAGGTGGGGAATGGTGTATTCCCGCAAAACCTGGAAAAAACCCCGCACCTGGCCCGTAAGCGTCGGCTTGACCTCCACCATGACCCGCCGGCTGGCGTTGTTGTTCCAATAGGTCTTCTCATAGAGGAGCGTCACCAGGTCGTTGATGTTGTGCATCATCACCACGATGTCGGGTTTTACGGGCATCAGTTTGTGGAGGAGGAGGTTGAGGGAGTGGAGGGAATTGTTGCCGGACCGGGCCGCGTTGTAGGAGTTGACCTTGACCTGGCAAACCTTTTCCAGGCGGCGGCCCGCGAGATACGGAAAGCGGCTGTCCTCCGGTACCACCCGGCATTCGGTGGTGGAGCCCCCCAGAAAGGCCAGGACCAGGTCCGGCTGCGGGTGGACTCGGGAGGGCATGAGAAAGCCCTGCTCGTCCACCCGGATGAGGACAGGCCGGGGCTGGGAGCCGGCCTCGGTGTCGAACACCTGCGGTCCTGGAGTGAGGACCTCGAACGTCCGGGGGGAGAGTTCCCTCAGCCTGACGTATCTCTGGACCGCGGGTCCCTGGAAGGGGACTTTCAAGCCGATGAGCTTATCGGCCAGGAAGGTCAGGACCAGGAGGGCCGGAACCACCAGGACCACCAGGGTTTTCCTGGGGTGCCGCTCAAAAATGTTCCCCTGGTCAGATAACCTTGTAGAGCGGATATTCCACAATGCCCTGGGCTCCGGCGGCTACCAGGCGGGGCACCAGGTTCCGCACCTCTTCCTGGTTCACCACCACCTCCACAGAATACCAGTCGGTTTCATACAAGGAGCTGATGGTGGGCGCCAGCAGGCTCGGCAGCAGGGCGATGATGGCCTTCAGACTCTTTTCCGGGATATTCATCTTCAGGCCCACCATGTTTTCCGCCCGCAGCGCGCCCAGCAGCAGCACCCTGAGGTTTTCGATTTTCTCCCGTTTGAAGGGGTCGTTTTCCCAAACCTGGGGGTTGACGATGAGCTGGGTGTTGGACTGGAAGAACTCGTGGATGATTTTCAGCCCGTGGGCTTTGATGGTGCTGCCGGTTTCGGTCACTTCCACCACCGCGTCCGCCAGCCCCTGGGCCACTTTGGCTTCGGTGGCGCCCCAGGAAAATTCCACGGACACCGGGATGTTCCGGGACTCGAAATAGCGCCTGGTGTAATTCACCAGTTCGGTGGCGATTTTCTTGCCGGCCAGGTCCTTGAGACTGCGGATGTCTGAATCCGCGGGCACCGCCAGCACCCAGCGCACCGGCCGGGTGGAGGCCTTGGAGTACATGAGGTCCGCCACCACCATCACCTGGGAGTCATTTTCCATGATCCAGTCTTTGCCGGTAAGGCCGCAGTCCAAAGTGCCGTTTTCCACGTAGCGGCTCATCTCCTGGGCCCGGCACATGGTGCAGGCGATTTCCGGGTCGTCGATGTCGGGGAAATAGCTGCGGCCGTTCACCTTGATGTGCCAGCCGGCCCGCCGGAACAAATCTATGGTAGCCTTTTCCAGACTGCCCTTGGGGATCCCCAATCGCAGTTTATCCACGCTTGTACACCTCCTCGGGATCGAACACCGGGGTTCCCACCACCTGCCAGCCGTCTTCCCCCAGCTTTCGGAAAAAACAGCTGGCATAGCCTTCATGGCAGGCGGCTCCGCCCACCTGTTCCACCTTCAGGAGCACCGTGTCGGCGTCACAATCCAAAAAAATCTCCTGGACGCGTTGCACATGCCCGCTGGTGCCGCCTTTGTGCCAGAGGGTCTGACGGCTGCGGCTGAAATAGTGGGCCTCCCGGGTCTTGAGCGTCAGGTCCCAGGCTTCTTCATTCATAAATGCCAGCATCAACACCGCCCCGGTGGCGCTGTCCTGGACGATAGCCGGAAGCAGGCCCCCCAGCTTGTCAAATCTCGGAGTTATTTTTTCTTTCATAACAGGTCAAAATATCCTTTTTTATTTCAAACGACAAGGTAGGATGATACATAATTAATGGAAAAATTTCCCTTTTCCGGGGTCCCCCAGCCCATGAGCAAAATCATCCCTTTCCGTCAGTTGGCCCGGGCGCAGCACCTAAATTTCCTGGAACATAAGCGCCGGGAATACCAGGAACGGGAAGACTACTTGGCCCGGCTGCGGCGTCTGCTTTTTCAGATTGAGGGGCAGATGCGCCAGGCCGAGTTCCTGCAATTAGACCTCATCATGCAGATAGCCAAGCATTTTCAGGTGAACCTGGAGTTGCCCGTCCAGGGCGACCGTCTCGCTTTGCAGCGGATCTTTGCGGAAAACCCTTTCCTGTTTACCCTCACCGAATTTTTCGCCGGTCGGCACACTCCCGAAGAATGCCTCAAAAAAATCGAGTCCCTGCAAGAAAAGCCACCCGGGGAATAATTCATACCGGGCCGAGGGGGCCGGCCGCCAGGAATACGGACCTTAAGCTTTAAGCGGTCGGCCTTCGCTGAGTTCCTTTTTTTTGAAATCAACCGCTTATGGCCTCTGCTCTGCTAATGATCCTCCGGGGCAGGGCCAGGAAGCGGCGGCTCCCTGCCCTGCCCCCTCCCAACCCCTTTAGCCCCCTCACCCGCCACCGTTCGATTATACCTTCTGCAGAGCAAAATCTATAATCGATTAAAATTAATTTCCCAATTTCATTGGAAAAAGCTGGCTGGAGGGCAAACCAGGTGGCCCGGGCGTCTCACCGCTCCGTCCTGCAGCAACGGGCTTACAGCCCAGCCTCAGAGCTTATATCAGCAGGGATTTTGCAGAAAGACGGGAAGCCGCGGCTTACTTCCGCAACCGCCGCTCACTCCACTCGATCAGCGCCGCGCCCCAGGTGACGCCGGCACCGAAGCTGCACAACAGCACCTTGTCGCCGGGCTTAATGCGGCCTTCCGACAGGGCTTCGTGGAGCGCGATGGGCACCGACGCGGCCGAGGTGTTCCCGTAACGGTTGACGTTGACGTAGAGCTTTTCCCAGGGCACACCGGCGAAGCGGGCCGCAGCCTCCAGAATGCGGCTGTTGGCCTGGTGGATGATAAGGTAATCCAGTTCATCCCGATCGATATCGGCCATTTCCAGGATGCGCCGGATGCTCTCTTTGACGGCCTTCACCGCGAATTTGAAGATCTCCGGGCCGTCCATCTTGAGGAAATGCCGCTCGGTGGTGGTGGTCGGCGGCACAAAGGGGCTTACCTCGGCATTGAACTCGGTTTCGCAGTATAGCTTCATGTTGAAGCTGGAGGTGATAAACGAGGCGAGGATGCCGCCCTGCTCCACCGGGCCCACTACGGCCGCGCCGGCGCCGTCGCCGAACAGAACACAGGTGGAGCGGTCCGTCCAGTCCGTGAACCGGGAATTGGTGTCGGAGCCGATGACCAGGGCATACTTGCCCTCGGGCGCCACTATGCGCTCGGCCACATACAGGGCGTAGTTGAAACCGGTGCAGCCCGCCTGCACATCGAACGCAGCCAGAATCCCGTTGACGCCCAGGGCCTCCTGGACCTGGATGGCCCCGGCCGGAAAGAAATGGGTGGGGGTGTTGGTGCCCAGGATGATATAGCTTAAATCCTGGGGGGCGAGACCGGCGGCTTCCAGCGCCTGGCGGGCGGCGGCCACCGCCATGGTAACGGTGTTCTCCTCCGGTGCGGCGATACGACGCTCGGCAATTCCGGTGCGTTCCAGGATCCAGTCGTTGTTGGTATTTACCATTTTTTCCAGGTCCTTATTGGTCAGGACCCGCTTGGGCACATAAACGCCGGTACCCAGAATGCCGATTTTCCTTGTCGCCACGCGCCTCTACTCCTTCACCGCCAGGGTATCTCTTTTATACCTCAGGTGTGGTAAAAAGGCAATGAGTTGTGTCCGAATGCCCGGATATCCCCATCGCCAGTTCAATTTTCCGGATTCTTGCCGGCCCGCGGGTGAGGTAAAACTGCTACAGAAGGGCTGACAGCAGAGGCATCCCGGTTATACCTGGAGAACCGGCGCCCGGCCCATCTGGTTTTGCCTACTTCAGTCTCTCCTCGCCGGCTGGCCTGAATTTCAAGGCCAGGCCGTTCAGGCAGTAGCGCAGGCCGGTGGGCGGGGGGCCGTCGTTGAAAACATGGCCCAGATGGCTGTCACAGCGGGCGCACAGGACCTCGGTGCGCTTCATGAAAAAGCTGTTATCCGGCTTGGTGTAAACGTGGTCGTCGATGGGCTGCCAGAAGCTGGGCCAGCCGGTGCCGGAGTCGAATTTGGCCTCTGAGCTGAACAGGTCCAAGTCGCAGGCGGCGCAATAATAGACCCCCTGGGCCTTGTTGTCGTGCAACGGGCTGGAGAAGGCCGGTTCGGTGCCCTTTTCCCTGAGGACGTGGTACGCGGCCGGCGGCAGGAGCTTGCGCCACTCAGCCTCGGTCCTGATAAGCTTTTCGATCATTACGGTTCCTTTTTGCGGAGGCGTCACCGGTTGGGTTTCGGCCTTAAAAACGCCGAACCAGGCACCCAGGCCCAGAATCAACAATAGGCCGAGACCTGCATAGAATAAGAAGCGCCGCTTCATAAGAATCCCTGTTTGCTAGAACCTGAATCTTTCCCCAGTTCCTCTCTAAACATAAAGGTTTCCGGAATTTAGTCAAGTGGGGGCGCCGGGGGCACGGTTCAAGAACCCGCAGTTTATCGGTTTCCAAAGGTCTGGGCCAGAAAACGGGCGGCGTTGGCAGGGGCATCATATTTTTCGATGGTCTTTTTAAACTCCTGGGCCCGGCGGTGGGCCTCGGCGTCATTCATCAGGCGGTCCACCGCGGCGATGACATCGTCCGGGGAAAACCGACGCTTGCGCAGCCTGACGCCAAAGCCCTTGCGCACCACGCACTCCAGGTTGGCCTCCTGCTCAAAATGCATCCCCACCCCGACGATGGGCGTCCCGGAAAGGCAGGCGGTCAGCACCGTCCCCAAGCCCCCATGGATCACCGAGAGCCGGGCCATGGGGTTTACCTTGTGGGCCGGGAGCCAGTCGGTGACCAGGACATTGGCGGGAATGTCCACGGCTGATCCCCCCAGAAGCCGGGCCACCGGCGCGATGACCCGGTAGGGTTTACCGCCGAAGGCCTTGAGGATGCCGGCGATGATCCGCTGTTCCCCGGAGCTTCCCATGGCAAAATAGACGATAGGCAGATCCCGGGGGAGATCTTTCACTGCTGGGGGTATGTCCCGGTCAAGGCGGGCGATCAGGGGCCCAAGAAAGTGGAAGCGGCCCGGGAGATTATTTATTCCGGAGAATTCGGGCGGCTCCGCCAGCAGGGTATAGTCGCCTTCCCAGAACTCCATGCCCTTGAACGGCTTGGCGCCGAAAAGATAGGCCGCGGCATTGAAACGCACCATAATCAAGCGGTTAAAGAACATCAGGTAGCGGGCCAGAAAATTGAGAACCCGTTCGGGAATCAGGCGGAAGGGGCGAAAATCCAGAATATCCGGCCAGAAGGCCCGGGGGGAGCGCCAGTAAGGGGCCAGAGAGGTGGTCTGGGCCACCCATACCAAAGGCACCCCCGCCACCCGGCAGGACACCGGCCAGCTCAGGCAGAGGCCGGTAACCACCGCGGCCGGCTGCAAGGCCTTAAGCCAGGCCAGTTCCCCCTTAACCCGGTCGATGAGGTGGTCCATCCCAAAGGGGTGGTTAACCGACTCCCATCTCATGATGCGGTAGAGGCGCTCGATTTTCTGGGGAGTCAGGCGGGGCTGCAGGGGGATCAGGGGGAAACCCTGGTCGGTGATCAGCCACTCAAACTGACCGCCATAGGACGCGAAAATCACCCGAAACTTATCCCGGCAGGCCCCAGCGATGTCCACCAAGCGAGCAGTTTCGGCAAAGTTATATGAAGCCGGGGCAAACAGCAGGGTCTTCATTAAAGAAAGGTTTCAAAATTTCAAAAAGTTTCCCAAAAGCGCACCATAGAATAGCCCCCGGGCGTCCTAACCCCTGGGGGCGGGGCGGGGCAGCCGGCCTTATCCGGGCGAAAGCTCTTTTCCTTGCGGCCTTATTATATCAGGAACAGGGGAGGCATTGAAGGGACGCCTGTTCTCCGGCTGGGCAGCGTCCAAGTTCACCCATTCCTTGGACCTTGGACTTGAAACTTTGACTTTGACCCGTCACACCGAGCACAACCGGCATTCTTCGCTGAACTCGTGGGACAGGGTCAGCCGCTCCGGCGGCAGGCTCAGCACCTGGCCCGGTTTTGAGCCGTAGCGGTACACCGTGATGCCCTTGAGACCCAGGCGGTGGGCCAGGAAGAAGGCCTCCGCCACGTCGTCCTTGGTGGCCTCCGGGGCCAGGTTGATGGTTTTGGACACCGCGTTTTCCACGTGGGCCTGAAAAGCCGCCTGCATCCTGATCTGGTATTCCACGCTCACCTCGAAGGTGGTGGGGAACAAGCGGCGGAGGCTTTCGGGGAGACCTTCGAGGGGCCGCACCCTTCCGAGGGCCAGAACCTCAGGGAGCCACTTGTCTTCACTCAGGCCGGCTTCCCGGAGTTTTTCCAGGAACAGCGGGTTAACTTCGTCAAATTCCTCGCCTTCGAGGGCCACCCGGCGGTAGGCCACCGCGAAGAGGGGTTCTATCCCGCTCGAGGTGCCGGCAATCAGGCTGATGGTGCCGGTGGGGGCCACCGTGGTCACCGTGGCGTTGCGCCGGGGAGGCTGGCCTTCTTTATGCCAGCGGCTGCGGTGGAAGTTGGGGAAAGGCCCCCTCTCCCGGGCCAGGATCTGGGACTGCGCCACCGCCACGGCCTCAATGCGGGCCATAATCCTGTCCGCCAGATCCAGGGCCTCGGGGGAATCGTAAGGCAGGCCGAGTTTGATAAACATGTCCGCCAGGCCCATGACCCCCAGCCCCACCTTGCGGTTGGCCCGGGTGACGGCGGTGATCTGGGGCAGGGGGTAGTGGCTCTGGTCAATGACGTCGTCCAGGAAGGTGATGCCCAGTCTGACCAGGCGGTCCAGTTCGTCCCAGTCCAGGCTGCCGTTCGTCACCAGCCGGGAGAGGCTGATGGAACCTAAGTTGCAGGATTCGTAAGGGAGCAGGGGCTGTTCGCCGCAAGGGTTGGTGGCCTCCAGCCGCCCCAATTCCGGGGTGGGATTGGCCCGCTCGATGGCATCCAGAAACAGAACCCCCGGATCACCGGTGGTCACGGCATAGTAACACATGAGGTCAAAGACCTCCCGGGCCGGCAGACGCCTGGTTTCCAGGCCGGTGCGGGGGTTGATCAGCGGGTAGTCCTCGCCCCGCTCCACTTTGGCCATAAACTCGTCGGTGACGCCCACTGAAAGATTGAAGTTGGTGAGCATGCCCAGTTCGGCCTTGGCCTTGATGAACTCGAGGATGTCGGGGTGATCCACGTTGAGGATGCCCATGTTGGCCCCCCGGCGCCGCCCCCCCTGCTTGACCACGTCGGTGGTGACGTCGAAAATCCGCATGAAGCCCACCGGGCCGGAGGCCACCCGGCCGGTGCTGCGCACCTGGTCGCCCCGGGGTCTGAGATGCGTGAAGGTGAACCCGGTGCCGCCCCCTGTCTGGTGGATCAGGGACATGTCCCGGACTGCCTCCATGATGCTGCGCATATCGTCTTCCACGGGGATGACAAAGCAGGCCGCCAGTTGGCCCCGAGGCAAACCGGCATTCATCAGAGTCGGGGTGTTGGGCAGGAATTTCAGGGAGGTCAGGGCCTCATGAAACACTTCGGCCTGGCGGGCCGCAACCTCCGGGCCCCCGTAGCGCTCCTCCGCGGCTGCCACGGCCCGGGCCACCCGCCAAAAGAGCTCTTCCGGGGTTTCGATGACTTGTCCCTGCGGATTCCGCCGCAAATAGCGCTCCTCCAAGATGCGCTGCACGATGGGTCTGAATTCCATGATCACCTCGGTTCCGAGCTTTTAAGGAAAAGGGTCAGGGTCACGGCGCTCCGCCCCTGCCCGCCAAACCCCAGAGACCGGCTCGGGCTTCCAGCCCGTGTTCCCCCAGAACAAGATGCCCCGGTTGCCTGGCCTAAAAAGGGTTGATTTCTCGTTCCCCGGCTCCTGTTTGGGAACGTAATTTTGACCCCCAAGCTGTGCAGACTTCGTGCTCTAACTTACAACCAAGGAAATGACTAAAATACCTTTGCCAAGCAGGAGATTCGGAAACAAAGGGGGCCCCCGGCAGGAGCTTGGGAACCAGGATGCAGCCGGGATTCATTAACTCTCTTAAGTTTTTCATATCATAAAATTCCCCATTTCTTGGCTCTCTCCTGGTAGGGCTGGGGAAATTCCGGCTGGAAGTTCTGATAAAAGGTGATGGGATAGCGGGCTCCGATTTTCTTACCGGCTTCGGCCATGCCCTTGAGGACGCCTGCAAGAAGTCCGACGGGAAAACTCACCACCATCTCGTCGTCCTGGGTCATGGAAAAGATGCGATCGCCCATGCCCGGGATGACCACCCGGACCTTGCCGGTTTTATAGGGGCCGATGAGATAAGAGCTGCACTCGATCTTGCCGCCGAAATCCCCTTGGGCCCGCTCTCCCAGGCCGAAGGCGGCACCTTGCAGGAGGCGCATGAGCTGAGCCGGGTTGCCGTAAACCACTACCACCTCCGGGTCCAGGACCAGGCGCTCCAAAGGGGCCAGGTACAAGGCCTCAATTTCCTGGGAGCCGAAGCGGGCCAGGGCTGCCACTTCCTGGCGGGCCGAGTCCAAGTCTTGATGAAAGCCCACCTCGCACATCAGGGCGGCTATTTCCTGACCGGGGTCGGGGTCCGGGGACAGGCCGAAGGCCAACATGCCGGGGACGCAGATCAGGTCTGCCGGAGTGAGACCCAGAGACCAGCCATACACCCGGGCCATGGTAACCCCTTGGCAGATGGTGACCTTTTTGCCCAGCACCTGCAGGGGGCGCCGGGTTTTCTCGGGCAAGGAGGCGGCATCGCGCAGAAACGCGACCGCCAGAGGTTCCGTCCGCAGACGGAGGGCGGTTTTGAGTTCCCGAGCGGCTTCCTGGTAGTTCACCGGCGATCCCTCCCTGGCAGGCTTAGAAAAATTTTTACTATTTCTCATTCTAATTACCTGGCGCGGCTATGCAAGCCCGAAAATTGATTTTCTTAAAGGAGGTTATAGGCAACTTGCGGCTGAAGCCGCGGCGCCGGCAGGCGATTGTGAACCGCGGGTTGTATCTTTGCAACCAGGGCTTTACAATGGAGCAAGCAAACATGGGCCACAATCCCCGGCCCTGAAACCCAATTCTTGTCGAACCCGGCCGCGTTTCAGAAATATGCTCGACTCTGCCCTAGCCAACTTTTTTGCTCCCCGGTTTGACTGGCTTCAGGTGGAAGTGACCACCTGCTGCCAGGCGGCCTGCACTTACTGCCCCCATACCGTGTATCAGGACGCCTGGAACAGCGGCCACCTGGCTCTGGACACCTTCCGCCGCTTGCGGCCGGACCTGAAAAGGGCCAGGCTGGTCCATCTCCAGGGCTGGGGGGAACCTTTCCTGCACCCCGAGTTTTTCACCCTGGTTGCCCTGGCCAGACAGGCCGGCTGCCAGGTGGGCACCACCACCAACGGCATGCTCCTGGACGCTGACAGCTTAAAAAGGCTGGTTGACCTCGAGGTCGGGATGGTGGCCTTCTCCCTGGCCGGGGTGGGAGCCAACCATGACGCGGTGCGGCGGGGCACCAGGTTCAGCGAGGTTCTCGAAAAAATCAGGCTGCTCCGCGAGATCAAGGCCAGGAAAGGGGTCGTGGTGCCCAAAGTGCACGTGGCCTATATGCTCCTGCGCTCCCATCTCCAAGACCTGGCCCTGCTGCCCCAATCCCTTGAGGGGCTGGGGGTGAGCCAGGTGGTGGTGAGCACCCTGGATTTTGTGGCCGAGCCGTGGTTGGCCAAGGAAAGTCTGAGGCTCCTCACCCCAGAGGAATACCCTGAGGTGGCAACCAGGCTGGCGGAACTGGCAGAGCGGGGCCGGCGCCAGGGGATGGAGATCCATGGCGGCCTTCCGCCCCCAACCCAGGGTTCGGCCCTCTGTCCGGAGAATCCCACCCGGGCCTTAGTGGTGGCTGCCGACGGGGCCGTTGCCCCTTGTGTCTTTCTTAATCTTCCCGTTCGAAATGAAACTTGCTTGAGCCGGGAAGGACAGATTCGTTACCGCCGGCTGAGCTTCGGCAGCCTGGGAGAGCGGTCCTTGCCCCAGATTTGGCGCAGCCGCGCCTATCGGGATTTTCGCCGGGCCTGGGCCCGCGGGGATTTGCCTTCTGCTTGCCGGGGCTGCCTTAAGCCTTTCTGATCGGTTTTCAGTTAAGGATATCCACCTTTAACTACGAAATTTTTGCAAAATGACGCCGCAGGCTTCCGCCGGGCGGGGTACCCCCCGCCCAGGACAAATACCTAGCTGAAAAAAGTTATCTTTGGTCTGAATAAAGTGTTGAAAAAAAACAAGATGTGAGGAATTGTAAAAGCAGGCTTCTTTAATCTTCCACAAATTATATTACCTGCCAGAGGAAAAGGAGGTGAGCGTCAAGGAATCGAACCTGCGGCCCCCCATCATTATTTGCCGGTAAAGGTCGGAATCACCCCATTTTAGCCGGACGCATAATGGGGAAGGAGAAGGAGAACTTCATATGAAATTTTACGAGGTTGAACGAATCAAGAAGTTGTTGGGGCTCCCCCCCGAGGCCGGTAATCGCGAAATCGAAGCGCGCATTTCCGAACTTATGGCCTTGGAAGGGGCGGGGAAAACTCTGCCTCCTGAGGAGGAACCGGAAGTTCCGGCTGAAGAAAAAGGCAGCCTGGTTACTGAACTGAGCCGAATGGAATTTGAACCCCTCCTGCCGGTGGAGAAAAAACTCATCTCCTGGAGCATTGCTCTGGGAATCGTGGGTTTGGGCTTTCTGGTGTGGGTGAGTTACACCTTTTTCCCTGGCGGCCATTGAGAATCTGAGGAGGGCGGAAGATGCAAGAGAAAAAGCAAGGACTCAGCGAGGACTGGTTGTCATTTATCCTGGGGATGGTGGTCTTTGTCTTGGGCCTGGGGGTCTTTGTGGGTCTTGACCTTCTGGGTTGGGGGATTAAAACCAGTGTCTGGATGGATATCAGCAAGGCGTTGTCCCCGGTTTCGGATACCTTCAAGGGCATGCCCGGACTGACATCGCTGTTTTTGACCTATCTTTTTATGTTGGTTCTGACCGAAATAGGCGCGGCGGCTTTAGGAGTCAAGGTGGGGAGATTTGTCCTGTCCTTCACCTTGGTCTTCTGGATCGGTTACTTCTGTTGGTTATTGGGCCATTATGCTTATATCGCCGCCACTCCGGACGCCTTGAAAAAATTCGGCATCGGCTGGTCCCTGCAGTTGACCGGGGAAGCCGGCTTCATCGTAGCCCTGATCGCCGGTCTCATCGTCGGCAACTTCTTTCCCGGTTTGGCCGACAGCCTCAAGGAGGCCACCCGGCCCGAACTCTATATTAAAACCGCCATCGTTATCCTGGGGGCAGGGTTGGGGGTCAAGTCCGCCGAAGCCATCGGGCTGGCCTCGGCCGTCCTCTTCCGGGGCCTGTGCGCGATCATCGAGGCCTACCTTATCTATTGGGCGGTAGTATATTTCATTTCCCGAAAGTATTTCAGGTTCAGCAAGGAGTGGGCCGCGCCCCTGGCCTCCGGTATCTCCATTTGCGGGGTGTCTGCGGCCATCGCCACGGGCGGCGCCATCCGGTCCCGGCCCGTGGTGCCCATCATGGTCTCCTCCCTGGTGGTTATCTTCGCGGTGGTGGAGCTGATCATTCTGCCTTTCCTGGCCCAGGGCTTCCTCTGGCAGGAGCCTATGGTGGCAGGGGCCTGGATGGGTCTGGCCGTAAAAACCGACGGGGCCGCGGTGGCCAGCGGGGCCGTCGTCGATGCCCTCATAAGGGCCAAGACGCTGGCAGAGACAGGGATCAACTATAAGGAAGGCTGGATGCTTATGACGGCCACCACCGTCAAAGTCTTTATTGATATTTTTATCGGTGTCTGGGCCTTCATCCTGGCCGTCATCTGGTGTGCGGTCATCGAGTGCAAGCCGGGTGAGCGGGTGCGTGCCGGACAAATTTGGGAACGGTTCCCCAAGTTTGTCATCGGCTATGCCCTGACCTTTCTCATCATGCTGCTTCTCTGCCTGGGCAACCCGGGAATTATCAAAGTGGCCAAAGCCGCCACCGCGCAGATGGATTCCTTCCGGGTGTTGTTCTTTGTCTTGACTTTCTTCACCATCGGGGTGGTGTCCAATTTCAAGAAACTCTGGGAAGAAGGCATCGGGCGTCTGGCCGCGGTTTACATCCTCTGCTTGTTCGGGTTCATCATCTGGGTGGGTCTCTTGATTTCCTGGATTTTCTTCCACGGAGTCAAGCCCCCCATAGTGGGCGCCTGAGTCCAGGAACTTAGCCATTTATCCCAGGCCCTCATTCGGGCCAGGATTGGGAAGATTCGGCCTTCGGCCTGGCAGGATTCCGGTCTTGCCAGGCCGCTCTTTTGCCTGATAGAATTCACCAATACTTCCCGCTCTCCCATCGCTTTAGACTTGCCAGACTGGCATTTGGCTTTCCCAGGCTGGCCGCACTCGGGGGTGTCGGTAGCAGCGCCAATTCGCCTGTCGTCATAATGCTGGAGCTCGCATGCATTGGGCAGCCTGGGGTCTGGACAACCTGAACTGGGCCTTCCTGGTCGGCATCATCAACATCGTCATCATCGACCTGATCCTGGCCGGGGATAACGCCGTGGTCATCGCCATGGCGGTGCGCTCCCTGCCCCGACGCCAGCGCCAGTGGGGCATCATCCTCGGGGCCGGGGCCGCGGTCATTCTGCGGGTGATCCTCACCTTTTTTGTCGCCCAGTTGCTGGTGCTCCAATTTGTCAAACTGGCCGGCGGAGTGCTTATCGCCTGGATCGCAGTCAAGCTTTTTGTGGAGGGCGCCCCGGCGCAGGCGGACCAGGAGGCCAAGACCCTGTTTCAGGCCATGTGGCTCATCGTGGTGGCGGACATCACCATGAGTACGGACAATGTCCTGGCCGTGGCCGGCGCGTCCCACGGCAACCTGTTCCTCCTGATTTTCGGCTTGGCCCTGTCCATCCCTTTTGTGGTGTTCACCAGCAACCTGCTGTCCATGCTGATGGACCGCTATCCCATCATTATTTACATCGGCGCCGCGGTCCTGGGTCGGGTGGCCGCGGAGATGATTTTCAGCGACCCCTGGGTGGGGCGCTGGCTTGGCCCGCCCCCCTGGTTTACCTATGCCATGGAGGCGGTGTTCGCGGTGGGGGTCATCGTGGCGGGCAAGCTGTGGCTCAGATTTGTCTTTCGCAAGACCGAGGAGCAGGAGCCGCCGGCGCCGGAACTGGAACATCCCGCCGAAAATCTGAAGGCCCGGCCGTCGGACGAGGGGTAAGAATGGCGATTCTGGCGATTTCCCGGGAATACGGCAGCGGCGGCCGTGAGATCGGCCGCCGGGTGGCGGAGCGGTTAGGCTATCAGTTTATCGACAAGGAACGGCTTTTTCGGGATCTGGATGCAGCAGGCGGCCGTTGGGGACGGCTGGCCCGGGAGGTGGACGAGGTTTGCCCCACCCTGTGGGAACGCCACGACTGGCAATACCGCGGCTATGTGGCCCAACTGGAGGCCTTGATTCTAACTTATGCCGCCTCGGACAACGTGGTGCTTATCGGCCGGGGCAGCCCCTTTTTGTTGCAGTCGGTGCCCTACTGCCTCAAAGTGAGGGTCGTGGCTCCCCTGGAGGCGCGGATCGAACGGATTATCCTGCGTGAAAGCCTGGACCAGGAGGGCGCCGCGCGGCTGATCGAGAGGGTGGACCGCGAACGGGCCTGTTATATCAAGGCCAACTATGGCGTTGATTGGGACCTGGAAAAATTCTACGACCTGACCTTGAATACCGGCGCCTTGACCTATAGTCAGGTCATCGATATCCTGGTGCCTGCTCTGGCGGACAAGGACCGGCTGGCCACGCCCGCGGCCAGGGCCCATGTCCAGGACCTCGCCCTGGCTTACCGCGTGAAGGCCCGGATTGCCTGTGACCCACGCCTCCTGGTGCCCACCCTGAAGGTCGAATTGGAGGGCGGCATGGTCGTGGTCTCCGGCATTATCCACACCCCCAAGGATGAGAAACTGCTCAAGGAAATCGCTCGGGAAGCATGCGGCGACCGGCCGGTGCGCTTTGCCTTGCACCGCCGGGTTTAAATTCCCTTTGGCCCGAGATGGCGAAGACCTCCAAGACTTCGGCAAAATCGCCTTTCCCCGCCATGACCCCGGAGGAGGCGCTAAGGGCCCTCGGTTCCAGGCCCCAGGGTCTGGATGAGGCCGAGGTCGCGGCGCGTCTCCGGCAATACGGCCCCAACCAGCTGGCCCCATCCAAGAGAATCTCACCCCTGATCATTCTTTTCCGGCAGTTCGCCAGCCTCCTAATGCTCATTCTCTTCGTCGCCATCGGAATTTCTTATTTGTCGGGGGAGACCCTGGATGCCGCGGTCATATTGGCTATTCTCCTGGCCTGCGTCCTTTTGGGATTCATCCAGGAATACCGGGCCGAGAGGGCCGCGGCCGCACTGGCTAAAATGGCGGCCCCAACGGCCACGGTCATCCGGGAAGGCCGGGAGACCGCCATCCCCAGCCGGGAGGTGGTCCCCGGGGACATCCTGGTGCTGCGCACCGGGGACCGGGTGGCGGCAGACGGCCGCCTGGTGGAATCCGTCAACCTAATGGCCGACGAGGCCCTCCTGACCGGGGAATCCATCTCCGCCGAAAAGCATGCTGAAAAAGTTTCCCAGCCGGACAGCCCCATTTCCAGTCAATGCGGCATGATCTTCGGGGGCTCGGTGATCACCTATGGCAGGGGACGGGCCGTGGTCACCGCCACCGGCATGGGAACCGAATTCGGGCGTATCGCCCGGCTGCTGGAGGAAGTGAAGGTGGAAAAATCGCCCCTGGAGCAGCGCCTGACCACCATCGGCCGGGTGTTGGCGGTCATTTGTCTCTCGGTGGCCGCCGGGGCCGTGCTCCTGGGGATCTCTAAAGGGGAGCCGCTGTGGCCCATGGTGCTCTGGGGCGTCAGCCTGGCGGTGGCCGCGGTGCCCGAGGCCCTGCCCGCGGTGGTTACCGGGGCCCTGGCCATCGGCACCACCCGCATGGCCCGCCGCCACGCCATTGTCAAGCGCCTGCCCGCGGTGGAGACCATGGGCTGCACCACGGTTATCTGCACCGACAAAACCGGCACTCTTACCAAGAATGAAATGACGGTGCGGCGCTTGTTCATTGACGGGAGAGCCGTTCAGGTGAGCGGCTCAGGCTATGAGCCCCGGGGGGAGTTCCGGGACGAAGCCGACGGTGCCCTTCTCACCAAGGCGCACCCGGTCCTAAAGCAGGCCGCCCGGGTGGCTCTCCTCTGCAACGACGCGGCTCTGGATAAGGTCTCGGGGGATTGGGGGGTGCGGGGGGACCCCACCGAAGGGGCCCTCCTGGTCTTGGGGCGCAAAGCCGGCCTGGATCAGGCCCGCTTGCGGGAAGAATGCCCCCGAATCGGGGAGATCCCCTTTTCGTCGGAACGCAAGCGCATGAGCACCATCCATCAGGGACCCGCAGGGGTCTTTATGTGTCTCAAAGGCGCGCCGGAAAGCTTGCTGCCCCACTGCACCAAGGTGCTTACCGGTCAGGGCGAGGAGCCCTGTGACGACACCGTGAGGGCAAAAATCATGACGGAAGCCGCAGTCATGGCCGGGCAGGCCCTACGCGTCCTGGGGCTGGCCTACCGGCCCCTGGCTGACGTCCCGGAGTTGACGCCCAAGGTGGAGGAGGAGAACCTGGTGTGGGTGGGCCTGGTGGGGATGCTCGACCCGCCCCGGCCTGAGGCCCGGGCTGCAGTCCGCCGCTGTCATGAGGCGGGGATCAGGGTGATCATGATCACCGGGGATCACCCGGATACGGCCAGGGCCATCAGCCGCGACCTGGGAATCCTGAGCCCGGAAGGCAAATATTCGGGAGTACTCACCGGAGCGCAGATGAATGCCATGGGCGATGCCGCGCTGTTCTCGGCCCTGCGGGAAGTTCAGGTGTTTGCCCGAGTGTCCCCGGAGCACAAACTGCGGCTGGTGGACCTCCTCAAAAAACAGGGGGAGGTGGTGGCCATGACCGGGGATGGGGTGAATGACGCCCCGGCGCTGAAAAGAGCTGACATCGGCGTGGCCATGGGCATCACCGGTACTGAAGTCACCAAGGAGACCGCGGCCATGATCCTGGCGGATGACAACTTCGCCTCCCTGGTGGCCGCCGTGGAAGAAGGCCGGGCCATTTTCGACAACATCAAAAAGTACCTGATTTACCTGCTGAGCTGCAATTTTTCGGAAATCCTCACCCTCACCGGGGCGATTTTCCTGGGCCTGCCCCTGCCGTTGCTGGCTCTCCAGATCCTTTGGGTCAATCTCCTTACCGACGGCCTGCCGGCCCTGGCCCTGGGAGTGGACCCCAAGGCCCCGGACATCATGCGCCGCCCCCCGCGGCCGCCCCGGGAAGGAATCTTCAGCCGTCCGGTCACCGTGCTCCTGGTAGTCATCTCGGTCTCCCTTACCCTGGTCCTGATCCCCCTTTTTGCTTATTATCTCCACTTTAACCCCCGCCGGCTGGAAGACGGCGGCCTGGTCCTCACCCAGGCGCAGACCATGGTTTTTGTCACCCTGATCCTGGCGGAGCTGGTGAACGCGCTTAACTGCCGTTCCGACATTCATTCCCTTTTCATCGTGGGCTTCCTGAAAAACCGCTTTTTGCTGGCCAGCGTGCTGATTTCCCTGGCAATAATGATAGCCGTGATCCATTGGCGGCCGCTGGCCGCCGTTTTCCATGTCATACCTCTGCGGCTGTGGGATTGGCTCCTGGCCGCGGGATTGGGCCTGACCCTGCTGCCGGTGGTGGAACTGGCCAAATGGTGGCTGCGCCGCTCCCGAAATTTCAGTCTGCGTTCCACCCTGCCCTCGCCCAGTTCACCCCGAGGTGCTTGACCGCCACCAGTCTGGGGTCGGGCCCGGACGGCATTGGGGGCTGATGGGTGAATTAACAATAAATTTAAATTCTTTAGCCTTAAGCCAAATATCTCCCCGCCGGAAATTTCCTGACAAAGTTTCTGAATTTAAAAATTTTTAATTATAAAAATGGGTTGACCCCTTTTGTTTTTTCCCATCCTGCCGATAAGCGGGAATGAAGGCATTGCGGTTGGGAAAACCGGGGCTTCCGATGTTTTGATTTTTATCTTTGTCCAAAAATTAATTAGTAAATTTAATTAGTTGCTTAATCAAGGTTCATTTCCATAGGGGCTGGGAGTAATCCCGTTTATCCTGGAGAAGCATTACCGCACACCAAGCCGACTATACGTGGAAGGCCACAGTTGATAGGGGGTATTCACCATGCGGCAACTGAAATTGAGAACCAAGATCTTAGGCGGATTCCTATTCCTGCTTTTCTTATCCAGCGCGCTGGCCTACCTGGGCTGGCACAATCTCAAGGCCTTCAGCGCGGCGGTGGAACACAGGGATGCCCTGAATCTCATCATGAAAAACACCCTGGAGGCCCGGCGCCAGGAAAAGAACTATATCCTCCGGGGTGATCCACAGTCTCTGGATCAGGTAGGCCGTTGCATCCAGGCCATTAAGGATCTGGCCGCAGAAGCCCGCCGGGGGGCGTTGGAGGCAAACCAGCCGGTGGGCCTTGACCAGATTTTAAAACACGCCGGACTTTATGAGGCCGCGTTTAACGGTTACGTTCAGGCCTCCCGGCAGTCCCCGACCCAGAACCCTCAAGTCCAGAAGGGGCTGATGGAGCAAGCGGACAAAGATATGGTCAGCGCGGGTCGGGCCTTGCTGAGGGAAGTTGATGCGGCCCTGGCTTCCCAAAAAGCCAGCCTGCACTCCCGACTGGCCAGGGCTGTCACTCTTTTGGGCGGCGGCGCGCTGTTTGCCATCATTATCGGTTTACTGGTCTCCCTGGCTCTGGTCAGAAGCCTCACCAATACCTTGAACCGAATCATTGCGGATCTGGGGGAAGGTTCCCAGCAAGTGGCCACCGCGTCCCTGCAAGTTTCCAGCGCCAGTCAATCCTTGGCCGCAGGCGCCTCGGAGCAGGCGGCCTCCCTGGAGCAAACCACCTCATCCCTCGAAGAATTGGCAGCCCTGGTAAAACAGAACTCCCTGCATGCGGAGGAATGCAACCGTTTGGTGCTCCAAACCCATGAAAAAACCCGGGAGGTGCACAAGTCCATCCGGGCCACCAAGGAGTTCATGGAGACAATTTCCGCGTCCGGGGAAAGCATCAAGAAGATTATCAAAAATATTGACGAAATCGCCTTTCAGACAAATCTGCTGGCGCTTAATGCCGCGGTGGAGGCCGCCCGGGCCGGTCAGGCCGGGGCCGGTTTTGCCGTGGTGGCCGATGAGGTGCGGGCTTTGGCCATGCGGGCGGCCGAGGCGGCCAAGACCACCGATGACCTGATCGGCGAGACCGCCCGGCAGATTGAATTGGGCTCGTCCCAGATTCAGGAAACCCTTACCAAATTCTATGACATGGGGGAATCGGCCAAGGCAGTGAACAGCCTGGTAAACGAGATCGCCGGGGCCAGCAAAGAACAGGCCACGGGCATCGAGCACCTGAGCCAGACTATGCTGGAGATCGATCGCGTGGTGCAGCAGAATGCCGCCAACGCCGAGGAAAGCGCCAGCGCGGCGACCGAACTTCAGGCCCAAGCCGCGCGCCTGCAGGAAATCGTCAAGGAGGTCAATGTCTTGGTGCAGGGAGGCCAAAGCCGAACCTCAGCGGGAACCGCCTCCTCTCGGGTGGGGGGCCAGCAGCAATTATTGGCTTCCCCAGCCGGGCCTGAATATTAAACAGGGATCGAATCTTTTGCCTGCGGGTGAGAGAGCCAAGGGCCGGAGGGCCTCCCCCCACCTCTGTCTGGCAACCGCGCCGCCCGGCCCATGAGGTTGGGACATCCGACCCTTTAGCTGCGGTAGCTGGCGTTGATGCGGATGTAATCCTCGGTGAGGTCGCAGGTATCATAAAAGTCCCGGGCATCGCCGGATTTCAGGTTGATGGTTATGGTAAAGGGCCCGGCCAGGATAACTTCCCGGGCCGCGGCCTCCGCTGCTTCCCCCAGCCCCTGCCCATTTTCCACCACCTGATGCGGTCCCCAAGAAATGCTCACCCCTTCGGGGTCAAACCGGGCCCCGGAGCGTCCCAGCGCGGCCATGATTCTCCCCCAGTTGACGTCCGCGCCGGCCATGGCCGTTTTCACCAGGGGCGAGGTGGCCACGGTCGCCGCAGCCTGGCGGGCCTCCCGGACTGAGGCCGCGCCCTGCACTACTATCCGATAAACCCGGGTCGCTCCCTCCCCGTCAGCCACTATTTGCTGCGCCAGGTCCTTCAGCAGGTGATTCAGGAGCTCTCCGAAGGGGGCCGCCGTGGCCAGGTCCGTCACTTCCGGATGGCCGGCCCTGCCGCCCGCCAACAACAAAAGGGTGTCATTGGTGGAAGTGTCGCCGTCAATGCTGATGCGGTTGTAACTCTGTTGGACCCCCTGTTGGAGAAGCTGTTTCAAAACGGGGGCGCTGATTGCCGCGTCGGTGAACACAAAAGACAGCAGGGTGGCCATGTCCGGGTGGATCATGCCTGCGCCTTTGGCCACCCCCGCCAGGGTGATTCTCCGGCCCCAGAGTTTTTCCTGGATAAAGGCGGTCTTGGGCCGGGTGTCCGTAGTCATAATGGCTTCAGCAACCTCGGGCAGGCCCTCCGGGCGCAGGCGAGCCACCAGGCGGGGCAGGGCCGCGGCCATCCGCGCCGTGGGCAAAGGCTGCCCGATGACCCCGGTGGACGCGGGCAGGACCGCGGCTTCAGGAATTTTCAGAAGCCGGGCCGCTTCCCGGGCAAGGGTGCGGGCGTCCTCTTTGCCCCGACGGCCGTTGCAGGCATTGGCATTGCCGCTGTTGACCAGGATGGCCTGAGCTGTCCCGGTCCGCACCCGGCGCCGGCAAAGCAATACCGGCGCGGCTTTCACCCGGTTGCGGGTGAAAACCCCGGCCGCCGCTGCGGGGCTGTCGGCTACGATCAGGGCCAAGTCCAGGCCCCCGTGCTTTTTGATCCCGGCTGCGAGACCCGCAGCCTGAAAACCTGGCACTATCACCTTTGAACCTCCAGAGAGACGGGCTGGCGCACGATGGTCTTGAGCTTACCGGGTGCGGTGCGCCGGGGATCGTTCAGGTAAATCTCGTGGTGCCGGCCGCCGAAGTGAAAGCCCCTTTCCCGAATAAAGCGGTGCAACCGGGCAATGGTCGCAGCTGCTTCAGCATAAGGTCCAACATGGAGAACCTGGGCGGATTGGCCGTCGGTGTGCCGCCGGAGCGCCATATCATAAAGAGGCGGGGCGTTTTTCGTGTTCCCGGCCAGTTCTTTGGCCCGGGCCACTTTTTCTTGGGTGACAAAGTCGGGCTGTAAGATCATCAGGGTCCATTGCCACTCCTCCCGGCAGGAATTCTTAGGATTGGCGGCCGGGTCAATCGTATCCCACAAGGCCTCCAGGGGCATGATCGTCCAGTCCAGTCCCTGTTCCTTTTTCAACATGAATTTCAAGGCGTGGGCCACACGGAACAGGCTTGTTGCGGCTTGCCGAAAGGCCGGAGAGGTGCGGGGCTCACCCCGGCCTTCGGCCATAAGAAAGGGGAGAGGCGGGATATCGATGATCTCTATGCGGTCCGCGGCGGCGGTATAGAATGGCTTGAGATCGGTTCTCAGGTCGATTTTGACCATATCAACAAACTTGGATACGCCAAACTGCAAGGCAAACCTCAAAAATTTAGAGCAGGCCCCCTCGCCTGCTCTTTTTAGGAACCGCCGAGCCGGGGGTTCCCGCATTATCAGGAATCAGCGGGAATTTCCACCTGGCCCCTTCCTCCACCCCCCATCATTTCCCGCAGCACTTCTTGAATTTTTTGCCGCTGCCGCAGGGGCACGGGTCGTTGCGGCCCACTTTTCCCTGTTTGCGTTGAACGGGCCGGGGGTTGTCGCCGCTGCCGTGGCTGTAGGCCAATTGCTGCTGGGCGGGGCGGGCTTCCTCGGGAACTTCATGGTGGGGGCGCACCTGGAGGTGGAAGACGGTGCCCACGGTGTCCGCCTTGATGCGATGCACTAGGTCCATGAAGGATTCGTAGCCTTCTTTCTGATACTCCCGCAGGGGGTCTTTCTGGGCGTAGCCCCTGAGGCCGATGCCGTCCCGAAGGTGGTCCATGGACAGGAGGTGGTCTTTCCAGTGGTTATCCACGATCTGGAGCATGACCATCTGCGTCAAGTGGTCAAAGAGCTCCGGGCCGATCTCCTGGGCCTTGGCCTCGTAGCGCTCCCGGACTTTTTCCACCAGGAATTCCGTGAGATTGCCGTTGCCCTGGCTTGCCAGCGGCGGAACAAAGCCAAACTGCTTCAGAAAGGCCCTCTCGAAGCCCTCAAGATCGATTTCCTCCCTGGTATTTTGGGGGATATATTCCGCCACCAGGTCTTCGATCAGCTCTTCGGCCATTTCCAGGAAGTCTTCCTTGAGGTTTTCCCCGGCCAGGATCTGGCGACGCTGGGCATAAATCACCTCCCGCTGCTGGTTCATGACGTCGTCATATTCGAGGAGGTGTTTGCGGATATCGAAGTTGTGGGATTCCACCCGCATCTGGGCCTTGGCAATGGCGTTGGAGACCATGCGGTGTTCTATGGGCTGGCCGTCGTCCATGCCCAGCTTGTCCATGAGGCTCTTGATGCGTTCGGAGCCGAAAATGCGGAGCAGGTCATCCTCCAGGGACAAGTAAAAGCGGGATGAACCCGGGTCCCCTTGGCGGCCGGACCGTCCCCGCAACTGGTTGTCGATGCGCCGGGCTTCGTGGCGCTCGGTGGCGAGAATGTGCAAGCCGCCTCGTTCCACGACCCCTTCCCCCAGGACGATGTCAGTGCCGCGGCCGGCCATGTTGGTGGCAATGGTGACGTGGCCGAGTTGCCCGGCCTGGGCCACGATCTCCGCCTCTTTTTCATGGTGCTTGGCGTTCAGGACCTCGTGCTTGATGCCTTCCCGCTTCAGAAGCTGGCTCAGGTGCTCCGATTTCTCAATGGAGGTGGTGCCCACCAGCACGGGCTGGCCCCGTTGGTGGCATTCCTTGATTTCCTCCACCACGGCCCGGAATTTTTCCTCCGCGGTCCGGTAGATAACATCCGGATAATCCACCCGGATCATCTTCTTGTGGGTGGGGATGACCACTACGTCCAGGTTGTAAATCTTTTTAAATTCCTCCGCCTCGGTGTCCGCGGTCCCGGTCATGCCGGCGAGCTTGTCGTACATCCGGAAGTAGTTCTGGAAGGTGATGGTGGCCAGGGTCTGGTTTTCGTTCTCGATGCGCACGCCCTCCTTGGCTTCCAGGGCCTGGTGGAGGCCGTCGGAGTAACGGCGGCCCGGCATGAGGCGGCCGGTAAATTCATCAACAATGATGACCTGGCCGTCTTTGACGATATATTCATCATCCCGGTGGAAAAGCTGGTGGGCCTTCAAAGCCTGGTTCAGGTGGTGCAGCACCTCGATATGGCGCGGGTCATAGAGATTGTCGATATTCAGAAGCTTTTCCGCGCGGGCCACGCCTGCTTCGCTGATGAGCACGCTTCTGGCCTTTTCATCAACGGTGAAATCCTGATCCCGTTTAAGCTGCTGGGCCACCCGGTTCAGGATGTAGTAAAGGTTAGTGGATTCCTCCGCAGGACCCGAAATGATCAGAGGGGTGCGGGCCTCGTCGATGAGGATGGAGTCCACTTCATCCACGATGGCATAATAAAAGTCCCGCTGGACATAGTCCTGCAGGGAGAATTTCATGTTGTCCCGCAGATAGTCAAAGCCGAACTCGTTGTTGGTGCCGTAAGTGACATCGGCGTTGTAAGCCCAGCGGCGCTCCTCGTCGCTCAGGCCGTGGACGATGGTGCCCACCCGCATTCCCAGGAAATTGAAGATGCCCCCCATCCAGCGGGTGTCCCGGCGAGCCAGGTAATCGTTCACCGTGACAATGTGAACCCCCTTGCCCGTGAGGGCATTGAGGTAGGCGGGGAGCACTGCAACCAGAGTTTTGCCTTCACCGGTTTTCATTTCGGCGATTTTGCCCTGGTGGAGGACGATGCCGCCGATAAGTTGAACGTCAAAGGGTCGCAGCCCCAACACCCGCCGCGAGGCTTCCCGGACTACGGCAAAGGCCTCGGGCAAGAGGTCGTCCAGGGATTCCCCCCGGTCCAGGCGCTCCCGAAAGTGCGGGGTCTTGGCCGCCAGGTCCGCATCGGAGAGGCTTCTCATTTCCGGTTCCAGCGCGGTGATGCGGTCCACCAGGGGAGCCAGACGCCGGAGTTCCCGGTCGTTCTTGCTGCCAAAGATCTTTTTCAGGATATAGCTGATCATATATTTTTAGACATGTCTTAACCGGCAGACGTTATAGTTGAAATTTGGCCTGACTCTTCCTGAAGAATGGTCAGAACCTGGTTTCCCAGCACACAACTCCTTATCAAATATCAGGACGTACCGGAAGGCTGTCAAGGTCTCTCCGATAACTTCAGGATCATGGGGACCTCATCGCAATCAGGAAACTTAAGGCACTTGACGCAGTCTGCCCAAACCCGCGGGTGCAGGTTTTCCCGGGGCATCTCTTTAAACCCCAGACGCTTGAAGAAATCGACGCGGTCGGTGAGGACTATGATTTCTTTCAGACCCAGGGCGCGGGCTTCGTCGATGCAACTCTGGACCAACCCCGTGCCGATGCCCTGGCCCTGGTGGTCCGGCGTGACCATAACGGAGCGGATCTCCCCCAGATTCTCCCAGAAAACGTGCAGCGCGGCGATCCCCTGAATATTATCCTTACCATCTTCCGTATAAACAAAAAAGTCCCGCACAAAGCTGTAAAGTTCGGACAAAGAGCGGGGCAGGATATTCCACTGGCCGGAACACTCCGCCAACAAGCGGTAGATTTCCGGAACTTCCTGAACTCTGGCTTTGCGGATCATGGCACCTTGACAGAAATGCGCCTCCACATGTTATTATAACACGCGGAATCAAAGGAGAAAGCAATGGCCATCATCTCTCAGGATAAATTCGTTTGTGTGGAATATCGGCTCAAACTTGCAAGCGGTGAATATATCCGAGGTTCAGCCGAAAAGCCGGACCGGCTGGTTTTTGTGGCGGGTTGCGGTGAGGTCCTCCCCGGCCTGGAGCGGCGGCTCTGGGGCCTGTCCACCGAACAGGGCCCGGTGGAGTTCGTGGTGCCGTGCGAGGAGGCCTTCGGGGCTTACGATCCTGACAATGTGCAGGTTTGGAGCAGGAAGCGTTTCTCCCCGGACATCGACTTGAAGGTAGGCCAGAAAGTCCTGCCCAGCGTATTGCCCTTCCCTCCCGAACATCCCCTGGTCATCAAGGAGGTGCGGGAAGACAGCGTCGTCCTGGACCTCAACCACCCCCTGGCCGACCAGGATCTGTATTATGAGGTCAAGGTGCTGGAGGTGCGGGACATGGCTCCGGAAGAGTTGGCCGTCCTGAAGCAGTGCCAGTCCTGCCGGGACGAGATGCAGTAGCCGGGGCTTTTCGCTAAAAATTCGGCAGATAGGCGGGGTGCCGCTCCTTTTCAGGGTTTGCGCGCGAGGCCGGCGCCGGGCTGCCGCCCCCCCCAAAATAGAATCCCGGCCTGAAAACAGACCGGGATTTTTGTTGGCCGGACCGGGAGGGGACTTACACTTCGGTTACGGTGATTGCCCCGGAAGGGCAGACTTCGATGCAGCTTTCGCAACCTAGGCATTCTTCCTCGTTGACCGGATTGGCCTTGCCTTCCTTCATTTCAAAGACACCCACCGGACAAACATTGACGCATTCCTCATCGCCGGTGCACTTGTCTTCGTCCACTTCGACGCGCCAAGCCATAAGTCGTTACCTCCTTTGAAAATTCACTATCGTTCTTTATCCGCTAGCAGAAATTTCCCCGTAAAAAAACCCTGGACCCCCCAGGGGAGCATGCCATCCTGCTGCGGGCAGGTTTAATGCCTTTTTTCACAAGGGCCAGCTTCCACTTCTCGTATATTAAATGCCACCTTTCTTGTCAAGAAAAAATCACCCCAAAATCTTTCTTCGGAGCTTGCCCTGAAGGGCTTGGGAACGGGACTCAGAGAAGCCTTCCGGGGTCTCCCCGCTAAGCCGCCGGCGTTGGTGCTTCCGGGCCAGACGTACCAGGGCGGGGGCCCATTCCGGGGCTCCCAGGGCATGGAGGTGGGTATAGGTGGCCAGGACGTTCTTGTAAACGAAGCCGTCCCGGTGTCCGCAGATGCCGGCGCCCCGGCTCATATGGAAGACCAGGTTGGCCTCAGGGCCCGGCTCCGGGTAGAGGCGGGAATAATGAAACTCGTGCCCTCTGAGGCGGGCACCCCGCGGGAAAAAGGGGTTTTCCCCGACAACTTCCAGGATAGTATAACCGTGTCCCTGGGGACTTTTGCCCATAAGAAATTCATACGGCAGCAGACCTACCATGGGATGGGACTCTCCCTGGAGAGTCCTGATGGAGCGTCCCAGATACATGAGGCCGCCGCATTCGGCATACATGGGCAACCCCTGCTCCGCCGCCCGGCAGACCGAGGCCCGGAAGGACTCATTCCGGGACAGAGCGGCAGCATTGGTCTCCGGAAAGCCGCCCCCCAAATAGAGCGCGTCCAGGTCCGGCGGCAACTCCCGGTCGGCCAGGGCGCTTAGGAAGATGAGCCGGGCTCCGGCCTGCTCCAGGGCCTCCAAGTTCTCAGGATAATAAAACTGGAAGGCCGCGTCCCGAATCACCCCAAGGCTCACTTGGGGATGGGGGGAGGCCACGTCTGGATAGAGAGGCCGGGTGGCGGAAGGCAGAGGCGGGGCCTGACAGGCCGCCTGCCAGAGCCCGGAGAGGTCGAGGTAGCGTTCCGCCAACTCTTGGGCGGCCTGCACCGCCCGCACCGCGGCCCGGTGTTCCGGCGGGGGCACCAAGCCCATGTGGCGTTCGGGAAAGACGGCGCACTTGAGACGAGGGAGGGCGCCCAGGACGGGAACCCGGCAATAGTGCTCGATGCTTTTGCGCAGGATGTCTTCGTGGCGGGGTCGGGCCACCTGGTTTAATATCACCCCGGCCAGGTTCACCTGGGGGTCGAAGTGCTGACACCCCATAACCAGGGCCGCGGCCGTGCGGGTGGTCATAGTGCAGTCCACCACCAGCACCACCGGCATGCGCAAGAGCTTGGCCAACTCGGCAGTGCTATAGGTGCCCTGGGCGTCGAGGCCGTCAAAAAGGCCGCGATTGCCCTCGATCAGGAGGGCATCCGCGGCCTGGGCGTGACGTGATACCAATCCGATAATCTGGTCCCCTTCCATGAGAAAGGGATCCAGATTATGGCTGGGGCTCCCTGCGGCCAACGAGTGCCAGGCAGGGTCGATATAGTCCGGCCCTTTCTTGAAGGGTATGACTTTGCGCCCCTGGGCCTGCCAGACGGCCAGGAGCCCCAGTGTCAAGGTGGTCTTACCGGCCCCACCCCGAAGAGCTGTCAGGAGCAATCGGGGGCAGGACCGGGACATCAGTGTTTCGCAGCGCCTTCTACCCGGGGAATCTCGATGAAGCTGCCACCGAAATAGGTATAGACGCAGCGCCCGCCATCAATGAGTTCCTTGATGGCGAATTTCACATCATTTTTCGGTTGATCGGGATGCTCCTTGAGCACCGCCTTCTCAATGTCCTTGGCCTTGAGCTGTTTTTTGCCCGAAGCCGCTTCCACCATCTTGTAGATGTACTCTACAAGCTCCGCTTTTGGTAAAGCCATTTTTATGCCACCTGCTTAGAATTTGAAATGCATGGACGTTCTATAAGTATCATATGCTTGGAACTTATAGTCGTCAATATGCTGATAGGTGAACGGAATATCGCAGACCTCGAAAAACTTCTCCCACCCGATGCGCTCGACCCATTCGCCCACGCGTTCCCACTTATTGGCGCCTTCGGCGTACTTGGTGAGAATCTTGCGGATGGTGGCCACCACTTCGGGCCAGCGGGGCGGATTATTGGGGATCCAGGGCACGGCCAGGCGGGAGAACATGGGCTCGTGCTTGGCGTTGGAGACTTTACCGCCCACCAGCAGGGCCACGCCGCCCTTTTCTTCGTCAAAGCAGGGCATGGCCGGGCACATGGTGTAGCAGTTCCCGCAGTACATGCAGCGTTCCTCGTTGACGATAACGCTCTTGAGGTTCTTGTCCGGATGGGGCCGGATGGCGCCGGTGGGACAAGAGGCGATGGTGGTGGGAATTTCGCACAGGTGGCGCAGCTTGTCATGCTGAACCTTGGGCGGGGTCCGGTGGACGCCGCAGATGGCGATGTCGGAGCAATGCACCGCGCCGCACATGTTCAGGCAGCAGGCCAGAGAGATGCGGACCTGAGCCGGCAGTTCATGGCTGCCGAAATAGCTGAACAAATCATCCATAACGGACTTGACGATACCGGAAGCGTCGATGGCCGGCGTATGGCAGTGCACCCAACCCTGGGTGTGAACGATGTTGGTGACGGAGTGGCCGGTGCCGCCCTTGGGGAGGCCCATCTTGGCCAACTCGGCTTTCAAGGGTTCCAGTTGAGCCTTGTCGGATACCAGGAATTCACAGTTGTGACGGCTGGTGAAGCGAAGGTAGCCGCCGCAGAATTTGTCGGCGATGTCGCACAGTTCCCGGGCAAAAATGGTGGTGATAAGCCGGGGGGAGGCGACGCGCACCGAATACAGTTCGGCGCCGCTCTCAGAGACATGCTTCAGGACCCCAGGCTCCACGATTTCATGATATTTCCATTTGCCGTAATTTTCCTTGATGATGGGCGGCAGGAATTTGCTGTAATGGGGGGGGCCAATATCGGTAAGCCGTTCAGCCATGATCGTAATTCCTCCTCAATTTGACAGGTTATCGCCTGGTCTCGAAAAAATTTTTTACTTGGTGGTGTAATACTTCCGTCCGGCGGCTTCGGCTTCGAAGTCAGACTTGTGCCAGAAGAAGAAGGGATTAGCCCGGGGCATCCGCACCGTCTGGGGCACCGGCGGCAGCTCCACGGCCTCCAGGAAGGCCCGCATGCCCATGCGCATGATGAGCTCGCCGACGCGCTCCCGGTTTTTCCCGTGCTCAGACCACCATTCGGTAATCTTGGAGGTGAGTTCCTTCAGTTCATCGTAGGGAGGTTCCATCCTCATGAAGGGCACGATGACCCAGCTCATCTGGGCGCCTTCCAGGATGGGGGCGTGAGAGCCCAAGAGCACGGTGCAGCCCACATCGGTGCCGGGACGCAGGGCCTGCGGCATCATGTTGATGCAGTGCATGCAGTGATTGCAGTTCTTGTTGTCGATGGCGAGCTTCTTGCCGTCCCAGCTCATGCAGGCAGTGGGGCAGAGATCGGTGACATCAGCCTTGATGTCCAGCTTGGCGACGTGGGCGCCGCCGCCCCGAGGCTTCAATTCGCCGGCGGCATAGGCCTGCACGGCTGACTGGTCAATGCGGATATCGTCTTTCCAGACGCCGATCATGGACATGTCGGAACGGGCCACCGCGGCCACGCAGTCATTGGGGCAGCCGGAGAACTTCAGTTTATACTTGTACGGATAAGAAGGCCGGTGGAGGTCAAACTGGAACTCCTGGGTAAGCTGATAGCAGGCTTCCATGGTGTCATAACAAGACCATTCGCAGCGAGCCTTACCCACACAGCAGGAGGGGCTGCGCATAGCGGAGCCGGAGCCGCCGATATCCCAACCTTTGGCAGTAAGGGCCTCAAAGCAAGGTTCCAACTCCTCGGTGCGGGTGCCCAGGAAGATGAGGTCACCGGTGGCCCCGTGCATATTCAGAACGCCGCTGCCGTGCTTGTCCCAAATGTCACACAGTTCCCGGAGAGCCTGGGAGGTGTAAAACCACCCGGAAGGCTGATTGATCCGCATGGTGTGGAAATGCTCCAAGCCGGGGAACTCATCCGGTAGGTCGGAATAACGGCCGATAATGCCGGAGCCGTACCCCAGAACGCCCACGATCCCGCCGTGCTTCCAGTGGGTGATTTTCTCCTTGTACGACCTTTCCAGTTGCCCCAGCAGGTCATCGACCTGAGGCTTCTTTTCGGCCATCCGCTTCAAGTCCTTCACGAAGCTGGGGAATGGACCGGACACCAATTGATCCAACAATGGGGTCTTGTGCATTAAATTTCTCCTCCTAATTAGATGGTCCCCAAAGGGCTTATCCTTTTTTTCACAAATATCTGTGTTATCTCATACCATCAAAAGAAATTTGTCAATAAAAAAATAATTCTAAATTCTCGTAAGCAGGGTGACGCCACCCAGGTTCTCCAGGGCGCTTTTGCACTTGGCCGCAGGGCCCACCACCAGGATGCTCAGGGCCTCGGGGTGAAGATGGGTGCGGGCTGCGAGCCCGGCCGCCTCAAGGGTGACCTCCTGAATTCTTTCACAATACTTCGCCAAATAATCCAGGCCCAGGTCATATAAACTCAGGTTGGCCACCTGATGAGCAATGGTCCGGGCGGTCTCCAGGCTCTGGGGAAAGTGTCCCACAAAATAACTCTGCGCCTCCGCCAGTTCCTGGGCCGTAACCCCTTTTTCCTGGACGTCCCGCACCACGCCGGTGATTTCCTCCACGACCCGGGCGGTGTTTTCCGCCGGGGTGAAGGTGGAAATCATAAAGGGACCCGGAGCCCGCCGGAAATGAAAGCGGCTGCGGATGCCATAGGTAAAACCCAGGTCGGAGCGGATGCGGGCCATGAGGCGGGATGAGAACCCGCCTTCCCCCAGGATATAGTTGGCCAGGCGCAGGGGGAAATAATCAGGATGATGGCGGGGGAGGCCCAGGTGGCCCATGCGGATCTCGCTTTGGGTGAGCTCCGGCCGGTCGAAAAGATAAACTCCGGGAGCGGCCAGTCGTTCGGGAGCCGCGGTGTAGGCCGGGCTCGCCGGCCCGCCGCCCGGCCATCCCTGCCAGAGGCGGCGCACCTCTTTTTCCACCCGGTCTTGGGGCACCATGCCCACCACCACCAGGCTCGTAACCTTGGCACTGAATTCCCGGGCATAATGAGCGGTAAGATCGGCGAGCGCCAGGGTTTCCAGGCTTTCCGGCTCCCCCCGCGTGGCATGGCCATAGGGGGCCCCTCCGAAGAACAGGCGGCGGAAACTGCGGGTGGCCAGCTCCCGGGGATCGTCGAGCATCTGGGCCAACTCGGCGCGCCGGCGATCTTTGAGCAGGGGGAATTCTTCCGGCGGGAAGCCGGGGGTCTGCACCACCTCCGCCAAGATCTCCATAAGCACGGGGAAATCCTCGGCCAGGCCGTCCAGAGAGATATAGGTGGCATCATATTCCGCCCGGGCCTGGAGCTGGGCGCCAAGGGATTCGACATCCTCGGCCAACTGCCGCTGAGAGCGCCGGACCGTGCCCAGGGTCAGATACTCTGCGGTCCAATCCGCCGCCCCGGCCTTATCCGGCGGGTCGGTCTCCGCTCCCCGCTTGACCATGCAGGTGAGGCTCACCCAGGGCACCCGTTCATATTCCACCCCCAACAGCTCCAGGCCGGTGGGCAGCAACACTTGGTAAATTTCAGGAACTCGCAGGGTCATAGGATTCCTTATCGAAAATTCAAAACCTTGAACTTTGAATTTTGAACCTGAATTTTGAACTCACGCCAACGGCCCCAGGGCCTGGCTCTCTTCGGGCGAAACCGGTTGCAGAGTCACCACAGTGCGGTTGTCCTCCCGCAGGTATTCCCGGGCCACCCGGACCAGGTCTTCCCGGGTAACGGCCCCGTAACAGTTCAGGATATCATTGACGCGTTGGGCGTCGCCGGTTTTCAGATGGAACAAACCCACCAGCAGGCCCCGGAAAAAGTTTTTGGCCAATCCCTGGACCGTTTGCGCCTTAAGGATTTTTTTCGCCCGGGCCAATTCCATTTCCGAGACGCCTTCAGTCTTGAGGCGCTCCAGGGAGTCCCATAAATCTTTTTCCAGCCGAGGCAGATCGGTGCCTGGGGCAGCTATGGCCCGAAAAACCAAGAGGTCCGGGTCCTGGGCGGTCCATGGCGGTGGAGCCAGGTAGGCCTCCAGTTCGGCGACCCGGCCGGGGCGCACGAATTCCTGGTACAGGCGGCTGGCCTTGCCCAAGGACAGGACCGCCGACAGCAAGGTCAGGGAATAAACGTCCGGGTGATCGAGGCCTACCACGTGAAATCCGGCCAGGAACGCTTCCACTTGGGACACCTTTTTGAATACGGCCCGCCGCTCCCCCCGTTGCGGCGGTTCGATGACCTTGGGAAAGGCAGGGCGGCCTGGACTGGGGATGTCGCCGAAATAGCGGCCCACCAGATCGCGGGCGGCTTCGGGAGCAACGTCTCCGGCAATGATGATGGTCATGTTTCCCGGGTGATAATAGGTGCGGTAATAGGCCAGACAATCCTTAAGGGTCAGACGGCGGAGGTCCTGGTCCCAACCGACGATGGGCCAGGAATAAGGATGCTGGGTGTAGGCGGTGGCGAAAAGCTGCTCCTCCACCAGGCCGAGGGGGTTGTCTACGGACCTGAGCTTTCTTTCGCTGAGGACCACGTCCCGTTCGGTCCGGAAGTTCTCCTCATCGAGCTTGAGATGCACGAGGCGATCAGCCTCCAGCCGCAGGGCCAGCTCCAGGTGTTCGGAGGGCAGATTTTCAAAATAGGAGGTATGGTCCCTGGTGGTGAAGGCGTTGATTTCGCCGCCCTTGGCCTGGAGTATGCGGGCGAATTCTTCAGGGCCCAATTCCTCCGTGCCCCGGAACATGAGGTGTTCGAAGAGATGGCTGATGCCGGTGATGCCGGGAAGTTCATTGCGCGAGCCGACCTGGTAGTGTACTTGGAGGGAGACCACCGGCACCGACTGGTCGGGCACCACCAGCAGGGTAAGACCGTTATCGAAATAAAAGGGAACTATGCAGATGGTGGGGTTCCAGGCGGCCGGCTCAAGGGTAGCGGGAAGGGTCATTCTTGCTCCTCTCGGGGTTCAAAACAACCGGGGTGTTCGGTAGGGTAAAGTAGCATGTTTTTCCCGAATTGTCATGCTGCAGAAGCCGGGCGACGGCATAAAAGATAAAAAAGGCAAAGAGCCGGAAAAAGTGAAAACGGGGGGAAAGGGGAAAGAATTTCTGTCAGCGAGTTTGCGCGCCTTTGGGATAACCGCTCCAATAGGCGAGCAGGCCCTCATCGGCTTCCACCTTCAGCGGCATTTCCTCGGCGATGGGGATTTTTTCGGGGCTGTCGCCGGCCAGCACCCGCTTGGCCAAGACGGCGGCTTTCTGCCCCAGGGCTTGGTAGTCCAGGGCAACAAAGAGCACAGCCCCCCGGTGGTCCGCGTCCGGCTGGCTGCTCACCACCGGGACTTGGCGTTCCCGGCCCCAGGCCATGACCAGGGGGGCATAGCGGGCCGCGCCGAAAGTAGGCGGGACATAGAGCACCCGAGCCCCTCGGGCCAGGAGACGGCGAAGGGCCGGCAGATCATCTGCAGCTGCGGAGGAGGTTTCCGTCAGGGGCGTGATGCCGTGCCCGGGGGCCAGTTCTGTAAAAAGTTTCGCCACTTCCACCGCCTGGCCCTCCCTGGGGTCATAGAGCAAACCCCAAGGGCCGGGTCCCAAAAGCCGTGCCCCCTGTTCCAAAGCCGCACCCACGGGCGGAGGGGAAGCGATCCCGGTAAGGTTTTTCTGATGGAGGTCAGGATGCTCCGGAGTGTCGGCCGCGCCGGTAACATAAGGATTAGCCACCATGGCGAAAACTACCGGGCTGACCTTTTCCACCGGGGTTACCCGGACAAGGGCCGGGCTGCCCAGGACCAGGATAAGGCGGGGGTGCTTGTCCCGGAGTTTTTGCAGCGCCTCATCACCCTTCGGCCCGAATTCCGGAATTACCGTCACTTCCAGGGGCTGCGGCGCCAGGCCGGCTTGCAGACCGGCTAGCACCTGCCGCAGGTGGGGTGAGTCCGGAGACGCGAACACGGCCAGGGGCGAGTCCGGGCGGGGGCCGCAACCCCAACCCGCAAGGGCCGCACCCAGCAGGAATACAACCAAAAAATGGCGCCGGCGAACAGGAAAGCGCCGCCGGCTGAAGCTGCAGAAAAAAGACATCAGGAACCTTGTGAGATTCTCGAGGCCAGGGGCAGTAGCTTTGGGATGAGGTTTTGGCAGGTCTCTGCCCTCCCGCCACCGTCCTCCCCACCCCCAGAAATACTCCACCCCTCAGGGGCGGGTTGCCCCTTTAAGGGATTGGGGGTGAGGGTCCGGGAGAGGGGGTAAGGGCCTGCGGTCCTTCGCCCCCCTCGCCACCTTTGCGCCCCAGTCTCAATGGATGAGCCTGCCGATGCGATCCCAACGCACCCGGAAGGCATTGCAGTCCCAGGCATGATGGTAAATCAGGCCCTTGAGCCCCCTGTACAAAGAGGGGATGAGGGTGGAGTGGGGCTGACCGTCACCGGCCCAGGAGAAGTAAATGATGAAGGCCCGCCCTCTCAGGTTCTGCATGGGCACGAATCCCCAGAAACGGCTGTCATAGCTCCGGTCGCGGTTGTCTCCCATGACAAAATACGAGTCTTTGGGAACCTCCACCGGACCGAAATTATCCCTCACCGTGGGGGTGATCTCGTTGTCCGCGTAAACCGCGCGGGGCGCGTCCGGATCAGTGGAGGGCGGCGGAATCTGGGTCAATTCTCCGTTAATGTAAAGCTTCTTGTCCTTGATTTGAATCTTGTCTCCCGGCAGCCCGATTATTCGCTTAATGTAGTCCTTGTCCGGGCTCTGGGGATAGATAAAGACCGCCACGTCACCCCGGTGGGGCGTTCCGGTGGGAATCCAGACACTGTTGGTAAACGGGTTGCGGATGCCGTAGGATAACTTGTTCACCAAGAGATAATCCCCCACCAGCAGGGTGGGCTCCATGGAGCCGGAGGGGATGGAGAAGGCCTGGACCAGAAAGGCGCGGATAACCAGGGCCAGGATAAAGGCGATGAGAATGGACTCACCAAACTCTTGCCACCAGTTTTTACGACGCATGACTCCCTGGGCCGAATTGACCCCAGGGACCTTTTTGTTGATTGCCATTATAAAAAGACCTGCAAAGAATTGCTCAAGGTTTGTTTCACAGGGGACAGCAACTCAGTCTACCGGGGAGAACTGGTCTTTGGCGGCTCCGCAAATGGGGCAGACCCAGTCCGCGGGCAGATTCTCAAACGGGGTATTGGGGGGTATCTTGGCCTCGGGGTCGCCCTCGGCCGGATCATAAATATAGCCGCATACTTGGCACTGGTATTTCTTCATGTCGTCCTCCTTGAGTTATGTCCAGCCGCCATCCCAGGTCCGTTGCGGGTGAGTTGGATCGGGGCGAGGTGTCCATTACGGATTATATTATAATATTTCGCCATTTTGTGCAGAGTCAAATAAATTCTCCCTTGGAGCCAGGAAAAGTTCATTTGGGACAACCTCCTACTCCCAGCTAACCTGCTTAGATTCCTAATAAATTATTGACAGAGGGTAGTATTTTTGCTATTGTGGCCGCATGCCCCAGGGGGGGCCACAACCTTTAAACAAAGGAGTAGGACTCATGGCCACCTTTATGATGTTTGGGAAATATTCCGCCGAAGCCGTCAAGAAGATCAGTGCTGAGCGCACCGAAAAAACCGTGAAGCTGGTTAAGAAATTCAAAGGAGAAATCAAGGAGATGTACGCCCTGCTGGGAGAATACGACCTCCTGCTCATCGCCGAGCTGCCCGGGCCGGACCAAGCTATGCAGTTCTCCGTAGCCCTAGCCAAGCTCACGGGGATTGCCTTTGCCAGCTACCCGGCGGTCACTGTGGCGGCCTTCGACAAGCTGATGGCCGAGGTTTAAGGTCGTTTTGGTAAAGGGGCCGAAATTCGGGACAGAGGCCGGTGATCCAGGGCGGCAACCATCGAGAAGGGTGACTTGGCGCCCCAAAGAGATTTCCGGCGCAAGGCTGAAAGGTCCGCTTTTCCCTTAACCAACCAACTGCTGGATCAAGGTCCGGCCGTCGGCGAAGGAGTCCAGGTGAAAGTCCGCGTTCAAGCCGGGGTTGCGGTAAGCCACCAGGGGAACCCCGGCATTCCGGGCGAATTCTTCGTCCACGGAGGAATCCCCGATATAGATAACTTCTTCGGGGGCCAGATCGAAGTGGGCCATGATGCGCCACAGGGACTCGGGATGGGGTTTGGGCCGGGAGACGTCCAGGGCTGAGACCACCAGATCAAACTGGTCCGCCAGGGCGTGATAGTGGAGCACCGCCTGGGTGGTGGTGGTGCGGTTAGTGGCCAGGGCCGTGTAGAACCGGGGCCGGAGGAACGCTAGAAAATCCCGGAGGTGGGGAGCCTCCACCATCATGGGAATGAAGCGCTGATAATCGATGGTCCGGCAGAAATCCAAGACCTCCTCCAGCTTCTGACTGCCCCGGAAAAGATACTCAATGGACTCCCGAACGGTGTGGGCGTGCACGTAGTCCACCGCCGGAGGGGCCATGGGAGGAAAACCAAAATGCGCCAGGATGTCATTATAAAAAGCAATATTGGCGTCCCGGGAGTCAAACAAGACGCCGTCGCAATCAAATCCCACCAGTTTCAGCACCAATTACTCCACAAAAAATTTCCTTCAGTTTTTAAGGTACTGGTTATCCCGGTCCTTGTCAATCGACGGAATGCAGGCCTAACCCTGATTCTAAGTGACAGCAGGAGCTTGCGGTCATAAAAAGCGCTTGTCAAGGCTGTTGCAGGAATTGTGGAGACAGTTCCCCATCGCGGGCGGAGGCCTGGCTGAGGCGAGCCACCTGAAGCAGCCGTTCATTTCAGAGTCAAGAGACTTATGTGGCCTGGTTTTTAATGGGGGTAAGTTGTTTGTCGTTTAGGCTTTGCGACAGATTGAATTGGCTGGAAAGGTCGTGCCGGTAGAGATATCTTTGGTAGTCAGCGGGGAAGTGCTTCAAGATGTAATTCAGACGGCTTATGTTAAATTCAATGGCCTCCCTGTCCAGATCCCGATCGATTCCCCATCGGACTCTGAAGTGGTCTTTCAAAAAACGATCAACATTTCCCAATTCAGTTCGAAATCTTTCTTGCGAGAACTTCCAGAATTCCGGAGTTTGTTTCATCAGATCAAATTCGGTGTTAAATCCAGGAACAGATCCTTCTTTATATTCTTCAAATAAAATCGGCAGTTTTTCAAGATAATTATAATCAGACATCTGTCCAATAAGGTCGGCGACCCCAAGAATCTTCCCCATTAATTCATTTTCCACGGAAATAAAATTGATTTTATCAATGTGGACATCGAGACCGGTACATTTTAAGCAATTCTTGCAAAATTTATAATCACTGGAAGAATATCCTTTTAATGAAAAATATCTTCGGGTAAAATCAATGCTTCTTTCAATATGGGTCATGGTGTACTTTGCGCCGGTCCCTTTATTATCCCCCACTTCCTGTATATAGCCGGTATCATGCAGTAGGGCCGATATCAGGCCAAGGTTCATCCCCGGGACGGAAATCTGTTCGCCGTTTAAATAGGCTCCATGGGCTATTCGGGCAAATTCCAGGGTGCAATCTTCGGTGTGGCGGAAGTCATGGTAATTGGTGTTGCATTTGCGGTAGCCGACGAAATCTCCGGCAAATAATTTGACCACGTCCCGGTATACCGAGGTTATCTCGGAAAAATCAAAACGGGGGAACATGAGCCGAACAATCTTTTTAACCTCTTGGAAGATCTCCGGAGGTCTGATAATTTCCTGAAGATTTTTAATAACCATCATGAATTAATCATAATTTTAAGATAGTTTAACCTCTTTCAAGAAGCATACCATAACTTATCTTGGCAATTTTATAAATTATTGCAGCTTGTTAGAATATTTTAGGATATTTGTCTATGTAAAATTTTTAAAGTGTCAATTTTACACAAGTGTTATTTTACACTTTTAGGCCATGCAATTCGAGGAGGCGGTATAAGGTCGGGCGGGAAATACCGAGCAGGCGGGCCGCTCTGGCCTTGTTGCCTGCGGTCCGGTTAAGGACTTCTTCCAGTTGCTGAGCGCCCAGGGGGGTCTTCTCCAAGGGTGCAGACTGGCGGCGGACGGACTCCCGAATGTCCGCCGGCAGGTCGTCCGGAGTGATGGCCGACCCTTTGCACTGGACAAAGGCATGTTCCAGCACGTGCTTCAGTTCCCGGACATTCCCCGGCCAGGAATAATCCTTGAGGATTTCCAAAGCGGCCGGGAGAAGCCCTTCCACCTGTTTTTTATAGGTTTGGTTCAGGAGGTGGCGGAAGTGCTCGATCAGCAGGGGCAAGTCATCCAGCCGCTCCCTCAGGGTCGGCATGGTGACTTCGAAGACCTTCAGGCGAAAATAGAGATCCTCCCGAAAGAGTCCCTGTCTTACCATCTTGCGGAGGTCCCGGTGGGTGGCGGCGATGATGCGCACATCCGCCTGGCGGGTGCTGGATTCCCCCACCCGCTCATAACGCTTGTCTTCTATGACTCGCAAGAGCTTTACCTGGGTCTTTAACGGGATGTCGCCGATTTCGTCCAGGAAAATCGTGCCGCCGTGGGCCGTCTGAAAGCGGCCCATGGCATCCTTGTGGGCCCCGGTGAAGGCTCCCCGCACGTGTCCAAACAATTCGCTTTCCAGAAGGTTTTCCGCCAGGGCCGAGCAGTTCACCTTGACCAGGGGTTTGTCCCGCCGCGGCCCTCCGTAGTGCAAAGCCGCAGCCGCCAATTCTTTGCCGGTGCCGGTTTCCCCTCTGATCAGCACGGTGGTGTCTGTAGGCATCAGGTCATCCAGGAACCGGTATACCCGTTGCATGGGCTGGCTTTTGCCGATGATCTGGAAGGCGCGGTAACGCTCGCTCAGATCCTGGGCTAGGGGGATTTCCCGGGTGAGATCGCGGATAACCAGCACCACCCCAATGGGTTTATCCTCGTGATCCTTCAGGGGGGCCCGGGTCAGGGAAACCACCTGGTGGGGCCGGGATGGTCGGCGGCATTCCTGATAACCTTCGTCCCCCTGATCGCCGATGGTTTTGGCCTTTTTTAACAAGTCAAAGCAACCTTTGGAGCAGTTCTTGACCACCTGGAGGAAGTTTTGCCCCACAATTTTTTGAGGCTCCAGCCCGCAAATGTTGCGGGCCGCGTCATTGATGGCCAGAATCTGCATATCCTTGTCCAGGGTGATGACCGCGTCTTTGACGCTTTTGAAAATGGCCTCCAGGTGATAATGATAGCGCTTTCGCTCCGCGGCCCGCAGGGTTTCCAGGGTTTCCATGAGGCGGGCATTGTTGATGGCAATCGCAGCCTGGGAACCGAGGGCCAGGACCAGATCCTCCCAGGCTGCCGGAAAAGGTATTACCTTTCCCTGCTCATCCTGGGCGTTAATCAGTTCCAACACTCCCACCACCTCTCTTTGTTGATCCTTTAACGGCACTGCCAGGAGCGATTGGGTCTGGTAGTCGTTGCGTTGATCAAAAGAGGGGTTGAAGTGGTACGGCAAATCGGGGGAGAGTCGATAGACGTGGGGGATGTTCAAGGTTGTGCCGGTAAGGGCCACATAGCCGGCGATGCTCGACTTGTTGATGGGAATTTCGAAAGGCTTGAATAACAGAAAATCTTTCCCCTTCTGACGCCTGAGGGTGTCGTTTTGGGCCACTTCAAATTGCAGGCGGTCCTGGTTGCGTAAATATAAGCTTCCACCATCGGCATGAAAAAAAGTACGCAACTCTAAAACAATCTTCTCCAAAAGTTTATTGAGATTGGTTTCACTGGAAAGGGAAATTGCAATATCAATTAATTTGCTTGTTAAATTTTCCTTGTCCATTTTTCCTTACTTTTTTCAGACAGCGACACAGACTTGACAGTTCATAGGACGCCGCCATCCGGATGGCGGCATCTCAGCCAAAAATAAATTACCTGGTCTGAAAATATTAAAAGAATTCACAGCAAAATATCCGGTGGGGAATAGTGAAATAGATTTTTTTGCCTAAAGTTTCCTGATTCAAAGCCGAAACAAATATTGCATGATAAAATCAAGTTATCATACTTATCCTTAAAATTCAATAGTGGCCCATTTTTTGCAAATATAAAAAATGCCTCTCAAAACAGGAGGTTTGAAGGCACTGGCGAGAAAATTTTGGTTAGTTAGAAAAGAGGTCGAACAAGGGAAAAATGGAGATTCGCATTATCATAGCCGATGACCATAAGATTGTGCGCCAAGGTCTGAGGACCCTTTTGGAACGTGAGCCGGATATGGTGGTCGTGGCTGAGGCGGAGGACGGGCGCAAAACTTTGGCCATGGTGAAAGAGCACGTCCCCCATATAGTCGTCATGGATGTGGAGATGCCGGACCTGAACGGCATCGAGGCCACCCGCCAGATTCTCACCGACTTTCCGCAGGTCAAGGTCATCGCGTTGTCCATGTATTCTGACCGCCGGTTCGTGATCAATATGCTCAAGGCCGGGGCCAACGGTTACCTTCTCAAGGACTGCGCCTTCGAGGAATTGACCCATGCCATCCGCTTGGCGATGTCCGGCCGGGTTTACCTAAGCCCTGGGGTCGCAGACGTAGTGGTCAAAGATTATGTTACCACCACCCCTGCTCCCGGGCTGTCGGTTTTCTCCGTGCTCACCAGCCGGGAGCGGGAGGTCCTGCAACTTTTGTCCGAAGGCAAACGCACCAGCCAGATCGCCGAACTGTTGCGCATCAGCGTCAAGACGGTGGAAACCCACCGTCAGCAGATCATGCACAAACTCGGGATCAAAAGCGTCGCGGAACTCACCAAGTACGCCATCCGGGAGGGGCTTACCTCCCTGGAAGGGTGAACAATCTGCCATTCTGCAGCAGCAGCCTGCGACCTCCGAGGCGGTCGGCCTGAGCCGGGTCATGGGTGATAATAATCAGGGTCAGGGCCCGCTCCTGCCGCACTCGCCGGATACAATCCTCGATGAGCCGGCTGTTGACCTTGTCAATATGGGTGGTGGGTTCATCCAGGAAAAGGACCTCAGGGTCAATGGCCAAGGCCCGGGCCAGCCCCAGGCGCATGGTCTCCCCGCTGGACAGGGTGGCAGCGGGCTGAGCGCTCTTGTGTCTTAGGCCTACCTCCTCCAGGGCCTGCGCCACCCGTGTCCGAACCAGTTGTTTACTCATGCCCCTGATCTTCAGGCCATAGGCCACATTGTCAAAAACGCTGCGGCTAAAGATCCCCACCTGGGGGAGCACCATGCTGAGCCGCCGTTTCAGGTGAATGTCCGGCGGCAACACCCGATCTCCTTCGAGATACCGCACCTGCCCCCGGTCAGGGGCCTCCAAAAGGGCGGCAATGCGAAAGAGCGTGGACTTACCGCTGCCATTGTCACCGTGAAGGATATAGGCACCGCCGGCCTCAAAGGTGTAAGAGCAATCCTCCAGGACCCGAAAGCGGTGGTACGTTTTGGCGATCCCCGCCAATTGCACGGTCAATCCCATAGACCCACCCCGGTTTGAGCCCGTCCCCGGCGCTGGACGGCGCGCAAGGCAAGGTTTACCACCAGACTCAGGGCCAGCAGGATGATCCCCAGAGCGATGCCCAGGTCAAAGTTTCCTTTGTCGGTTTCCAGGGCGATAGCAGTGGTCATTACCCGGGTGTAGTGGGCGATATTACCCCCCACCATGAGCACCGCCCCCACTTCGGCGCTGACCCGGCCGAAGCCGGCAATGACCGCGGCGCCGATGCCGTACCGGGCCTCTCGGACCACAGTGACGGCCTCCTGGAGGGGCGTGGCCCCCAAGGTTTGGGCTGCCAGGCGGATGACCGGATCCACCCCCACAATGGCCGCGTGGGTGAGGGAGGCGACAATGGGGAAAGAGAGCACGGTCTGGGCCATAATCATGGCCGAGGGCGTGTAAAGAAGCTCCAGAAAGCCCAGAGGTCCGCTGCGGGAAAGGATGAGATAGAGAACCAGCCCCACCACCACGGGAGGCAGTCCCATGCCGGTGTTCAAAAGATTCAGGAGAAAACCGCGCAGGGGAAAAGGCTTCAGGGCCAGTAAGGCTCCAAGGGGAAGGCCTAAAAGCGTGGCCAGCATCAGGGCCATGCCCGACACCTGAAGCGAGAGCCAAATTATCCTGAGCAGTTCCGGATTCAGGTGGGTAAGGAGCCGCAAGGCGCTGACAAAACCCTGGAGGATGGTTTCCATATGGAATTTCTTATGAGTAATTTGAGGGGAGGGCCGCGGGAGCAGTGGCTCCTCCGCCCTCCCTCAAGCTCCCCTCCCAGCCCCCCTCATGGGATTGGGTGAGAGGGTCCGGGGGACAAGGGACCACTACCCCTTAGCCCCCTTCGCCAGATCATCTTTGTCCTTCCCTCACCTGGCATTGGGGGTGAAGAGCTGGTTGCCGTGCTTGTCCCTGAAATCGCCGATGGTCTTCTGGCCCTCAGGAGAAATGAGCCAGTCGATGAATAATTTGGCCTCCTGATATTTCGCAGTTTTGTGCTTCTCAGGGTTCACCGCCATGACCCCGTACTGGTTAAACAGGACAGGGTCGCCTTCCAGGACGATGGTCATGTCCAGCTTGTCCTTGTCTTTGGTGGCCAGCCAAGTGCCCCGGTCGGTGAAGGTGTAGGCCTTCTTTTCATTGGCGATCCGCTGAGTTTTTTCCATGCCCTGGCCCGCTTCCAGATACCACTTCTGGTTTTTGGGGTCTATGCCGGCCTTTCTCCAGATGGCGAGCTCCTTGGTATGGGTGCCCGATTTATCGCCCCGGGAGACAAAGGGGATCTGGTCCTGGGCGGCGATCTTCCTGAAGGCTTCCGCTGCGGACTCCATGTCCTTGATCTTCAGGGGGTCACCATTGGGGCCGAGGATGACAAAATCATTGTACATGAGGTCATGGCGGTCTTTGAACCAACCCTCCGCCACGGCCTTAAGCTCCTGGTCCTTGGCGTGCACCAGGACCACGTCAGCATCGCCCCGCTTGCCGATTTCAATGGCCGCGCCGGTGCCTACGGCCACCACGTCCACCTTGAGCCCCGTTTGTTTTTCGAAGATGGGCAGCAGGTAGTCAAACAGTCCCGAGTTTTGGGTACTGGTGGTGGAGACGCACTTGATGCGGGTTTCAGCCAAAGTGACCCCGGGGCCCAGGACCGTCGCGGCCAGACAGACAATCAAAAGCTTGTTTATCATGCTCTGCTTCCTTCTCTGCTTCCTTGGATTTCCGACCGGAGCAACCCGGTTTGCCCGGCTTACGCCTCTCTGTCGCTATAGATTTATTAGTATAGCGAAAGAGCATGGACAAAATCCAGTTTTTTCTTGCCAGACTTGCAGACAGAAATGACTGGCCCTCACCTCCACCCAATCCCTTGATTGGGCGGAGGTGAAAAAACCGGGAAAGTCGGGGCCGGAGACCCGCCTTTCCCGGCTCTTTTGCGGGTTGGGAGGGGGGTGGGGGGGTCAGGGAGCCGCTCCCTGACCCTCGCCGCCGGCAAATATGTATTATGTGCTTTGCGGAGCAGAGGGCATAATTCGGGTGGTTAAAAAAACCGCACTCCCGACCCCAAGACTTGCATTCTCACTGTTGTCTTTCTATAAACTTTAAGCTTAGTTTGCCCTTCCCCAAGATGCCCTGGGGCCGCAGGATGAGCAAGGCCACCAGCAGGCCGCCGTAGATCAGGTCCTGGTAGGCCTGGAACTGCCGCAGGGTTTCCGGCAGGATGGTCAGAATGACGGCCCCCACCGCTGAACCCAAAATTGAGCCCATCCCCCCCAGAACCACCATACACACGATCAAAATCGAGGTATGCAGACCAAAAGATTCGTAATTGATGTGCCTGATGTAATGGGCGAAGAGCGATCCGGCCAGGCCGGCCAGGGCTGCGGCCAGAGCGAAGATCGCCACCTTGTAGGCCGGCGAGTTGATGCCCATCACCTGGGCCGTAACCTCATGATCCCGGATGGCCCGCAGCGCCCGTCCGTGATAGGAGTTTACCAGGAGATAGGTAAATAACAGGGTGAGAGCCACCGCCAGGGCCACCAAAAGCAGGTACAAGGTCGGGGGGCGGAAACTTATACCCAGGATTACGGGCGAGGGCACCCCCACAATGCCGTCAGGCCCGCCGGTGATCTCCAGGTTGCGCATGAACAGGTCGATGATGACCCCGAACCCCAGAGTGACAATGGCCAGGTAGTCTTCCTTGAGGCGCAGGGTGGGAAGCCCCAGGGCCAGCCCGCAGAGGCCGCTTACCATCATAGCCGCCAGCGCTGCCAGGGGATAGGGAAAACCCAGGGACATGGCGGTAAGGGTGGAGGCATAGGCCCCGATCCCGTAAAACGCCGCGTGCCCCAGGGAAACCTGGCCGGCATAGCCGATAATCAGGTTCAGGCTTACAGCCAGGATGAGATAAATGCCCGCCAGGATGGCCAGGTGCAGGATATACGCAACCATGTCAGTGCCCCCGCCCCCGCAGGATTCCTTGGGGCCGGACCAGCAGCACCAGGATGAGGATAATAAAGGCGATGGCGTCTTTATAGCCGGAGGAGATGTAGGCCGCGCCCAGGCTTTCCGCCACCCCCAGCAGGAGGCCGCCCAGGATGGCCCCGGGGATGTTGCCCACGCCCCCGAGGATGGCGGCGCTGAAGGCCTTGAGGCCGGGAAGGAACCCCATCCGGGGATAGGTGGCATTGTAGTAAATAGCCATCATGATGCCCGCCACCCCGCTCAGAGCCGACCCCACAATAAACGTGAGCGACACCATGCGGTCCACGTTGATGCCCATGAGCCGCGCGGTGTCGCGGTCCAGGGCGCAAGCCACGATGGCCTTGCCGTAGCGGGTATAGCGCACAAACAGGATAAGAAGCCCCATGAAGCCCAGGGCGGCCAGCAAAATGGCGGCCTCCAGGGTGTTAAAGGGCACCCCCAGGAGCTGCATCGGGGTAAAATCAAAGGCCAAGGGGAAGGGCCGGTTATTGGGGCCGAACAGCAGCAGGGCCAGGCTTTGCAGGAAAATGGAAGCCCCGATGGCGCTGATCAGGGGCACCAGGGGATGGGCGCCCCGCAGGGGCCGGAAGGCCACCCGCTCCAGGATCAACCCCAGGACCGCGGCAGCCGCCATGCCCGCGGCCACGGCCAGCAGGAACGGCACCCGGCCCGTGGCCAGAAGCAGCACCGTCACAAAGGCCCCGCCCATGTAGATCTCCCCCTGGGCAAAGTTGATCAGCCCCAGAATGCCATAGATCATGGTGTAGCCCAGGGCGATCAGGGCGTAGGCGCTGCCGGTGGTCAGGCCGTTAATCAACTGTTGCAGAAGCATCGTCCGGACGCGTGCAATTCTTTCCAATATCCGCAAAACCATATCATCTTCCCTCAACCGAGACAAGGAGGTTGGAGCAGGGAGGATGAAGCCGAGCCGGAAACCTCGCCGGCCTCAAGGGACTGCGTGAGGGCGGCTGTCTTTTGACACCTGAAAATAACTGGGGGTCATCCACGAGGCACTGAACTCTGCTTATTGTCCCTTGACAGCCCCTCTGGGTCCATGGTAGTTTGCATCTGAAATTAGGTAGTTAGTCCTGTAACTCTAAATTCGGGTTTACAAGTATGAATCTCTTTCATCAGAACCGGCCGTCCTCGTCATTCTCTCCCGAGACGGAGGATGACGTCATTGAATTGACCGAAGTGGCGGAGGATCCCGCTGCTGAAGCCCCGGACACCGACGCCGAAGTGGTGCTCGATTTGCACGCCGGCGGTGACACTCCAGCTTCCCTGAAGTCAACGCCGGAGCCGCCGCCGACCGCTCCCCGGGAAGAGACCCTGGATGACTTTCTGGCCTCCCTTCCCGATCTCCGGGAAGACCTGGACCTCGCTCCTGAAACCGGGCCGCCCCAAGGCCAGACCGCCCCGGAGCTGCCCCGGGAACTGCTCGGGCGCCTCAGTGACGCGGAGCTGAGGGACATGGTGCGGCAGGTGGTCCAGGAGACCGTGGAGCGCCTGGCCCGGGAACTGTTTCCCCAAATGGCCGCCGAAGCCATCGACCGTGAACTGACTCTTTGGAAAAAGCGCCTCACCGAACCAGACTGAAGACCTGTTTATCCCGGACAAGACAGCTAAGCGAACGGCCCCAGGATATTGGGAAAGGAGGAGGAGCATGGAATTCCGCCTTGTCAACGGCATCAATGTGGACCAGTTGTTCCAAACCATCGAGCTCGTCAAAGAAAACCCGGGATTGGCCGCCTTCAAATTCCGGGCCCGGAACACCTGGGTGGCAGGCACCCATAACCGGGCCACGGTCAAAGATTTTTACGGCGCCTTCCAGGAAGATGACTCCCGGGAGGCCATGGTATTTGAGCTTGATGAGCCACCGGTCCTGTGCGGGGATAACCTGGGGGCCAACCCGGTGGAATATCTGCTGGTGGCCCTGTCGGGGTGCCTGACCACGAGCCTCGTGGCCCATGCCGCGGCCAAGGGCATTTCCCTGAAAAAAGTCTCTTCCCGTTATGAGGGTGACCTTGATCTGCGCGGCTTTCTCGGCTTGTCGGAGGAGGTCCCGGTAGGCTACCAGACCATCCGGGTGTATTTCAGTATCGACGCGGATATTCCCGAGGCCCAGAAGCAGGAATTGGTCAACATGGCCCAGAAATACTCGCCGGTTTACAACACCATCACCCGGGGTACGCCGGTTTCGGTGCTCCTGGACAAGTAAAACCGCGGTTTGCGGCGGCCACGCCTGTCGAATTGGGCCGGGCTCATAAAAGCACACATTTTTTATTGATTTTGCTAAAATAACCACTGGCGCGCCCGGCGCGCCCAGACTTGCCAGCGCTTTTCTCCACCCTCTAAGGGACTGGGGGTGGGGAGTTGGGGGAGGGGGGAAGGGGCCACCGCCCCTTAGACCCCTCCCCCAATAACTACCGCTAAAGGTTCACCATGACCGAACTTCTCGACAAAGTTTACGATCCCCATCGTATTGAAACCAGATGGTATGAATATTGGGAGGCCCAGGGCCTTTTCACCGCCCGGGCGGACGGTTCCAAGCCGCCTTACTGCATTGTTATTCCGCCCCCCAACATCACCGGCTCCCTGCACATGGGGCACGCGCTGAACAACACCTTGCAGGATATCCTGATCCGTTACAAGCGTATGGCCGGTTTTGACGCCCTGTGGATGCCGGGCACTGACCACGCCGGCATCGCCACCCAGAACGTGGTGGAGCGCATGTTGGCCAAAGAAGGCCTGGATCGCCACCAACTGGGCCGGGAGGCCTTTATTGCCCGGGTCTGGCAATGGAAGGCCGAATCCGGCGGCACAATCATCAAACAGCTCAAAAGGCTGGGCTGCTCCTGCGACTGGAGCCGGGAGCGCTTCACCATGGACGAGGGTCTGTCCCGGGCCGTGCGGGAAGTTTTCGTGCGTCTCTTCGAGGAGGGACTCATCTACAAGGGAGATTACATCATCAACTGGTGCCCCCGCTGCCAGACCGCGTTGGCCGACCTGGAGGTGGAGCATGAACCCACTGAGGGCTTTCTCTACTACATCAGATACCCGCTAGCCGACCGGGAAGGATTCATCACCGTGGCCACCACCCGACCCGAGACGCTGCTGGGAGACACCGCGGTGGCGGTGAACCCCGACGACCCTCGCTACCAGGCTTACCATGGGGTTTTCCTGCGCCTCCCGGTTTTGGGCCGGAAAATCCCCCTGATCACCGACCCCCACGTGGACCCGGAGTTTGGCACCGGCGCCCTCAAGGTCACCCCGGCCCACGACTTCCACGACTTCGAGATTGCCCGGCGCTGGGATCTTCCTGCGGTCAAGGCCCTGGACGAAGAGGGCCGCATGACCGAAGCCGCGGGGAAATATCAGGGGCTGGACCGCTTCGTCTGTCGGGAAAAGATCCTGAAGGATCTGAAACAGGAGGGTCTTCTCGAAAAAATCGAACCGCACAGCCATGCGGTGGGCCATTGCTACCGTTGCCGCACCGTGGTGGAGCCCCTGATTTCCAAGCAGTGGTTCGTGGCCGTCAAGTCCTTGGCCGAACCTGCCATGGCCGCGGTGCGGGAAGGCCGCATCAAGCTTATCCCCGAGACCTGGGAAAAGAGCTTTTTCGATTGGATGACCAATATCCGGGACTGGTGCATCTCGCGGCAAATCTGGTGGGGCCACCGCATCCCCGCCTGGACCTGTCCAGAGTGCGGCAAGGTCACCGTCGGCCGGGAAGCCCCCACCGCCTGCCCCACTTGCGGAGTGGCTGACTTCCAGCAGGAAACCGACGTGCTGGACACCTGGTTCTCTTCAGCCCTCTGGCCCTTTTCCACCCTGGGCTGGCCCGACGACACCCGGGAACTTCGTCTTTTCTATCCCACCAGCGTGCTGGTCACCGCGTTCGACATCCTGTTCTTCTGGGTGGCCCGCATGATGATGATGGGTTTGCATATCATGGGGGAGGTGCCCTTCCGGGAGGTTTACATTCACGCCTTGGTCCGGGATCCTGAAGGCCAGAAGATGAGCAAATCCAAGGGGAATATCATCGACCCTCTGGATCTTATGGACCAGTACGGTACTGACGCCTTTCGCTTCTCTTTGGCGGCGTTCGCGGCCATGGGCCGGGATATCCGCCTCCAGGAAGAGCGCATCGTCGGTTACCGCAACTTTGTCAACAAGGTGTGGAACGCCAGCCGCTTCACCCTGATGAACCTGGGGGATTATGATCCGGAGCGGCCGGATCCGGCTCCGCTCACCACGGTGGAAAGCTGGATTTTGAGCCGACTTCAGCGGGTCAAGGAGGAGTGCCGCCGCAACCTGGAGGCCTACAACTTCGACCAAGCCGCCCATGTGCTATACCAGTTCACCTGGCACGAGTTCTGCGATTGGTACCTGGAACTCATCAAGCCCGACTTGGGCGAAGGCTCCTCTCCTGAAGGGCGGCATCATACGCAAAAGGTGCTGGTGGGAATTCTGGGCGAGATCCTCAGGTTGCTGCATCCCTTCATGCCGTTTATCACCGAGGAAATCTGGCACAAACTTCCCGATACCCAAGGCAGCATCATGGTGGCCCCCTACCCGACGCCCGATCCGGCCCTGGAAAATCCCGCAGCAGAGGCCGAAATGGCCCTGGTCATGGAAAGCATTGTGGCCATCCGCAATATGCGGGCCGAAATGAACGTACCCCCGGCGGCCCAGGTAAGCGTCCTGGTGCTCAGCCAGGATCCGGGGCTGCTAAGAATAATGGCGGCCCACCGGAACTCCGTCCGGCTTCAGGCCAAGGTGCAGGACCTTAATTTACAACCGGAGGGCGAGCTCCCGGCGGCTGCGGCCAAGTCCGTGGTCATGTCTTCCTCCGGAGGCAGCCTCGAGCTGGTCATGCCCCTGGCTGGCCTTATCGACTTCAAGGAGGAGGCCCGCCGCCTCAACCGGGAGATGGACAAGCTCTCCCGGGAGTTGGCTGCGGTGCAGAAAAAACTGGCCAACGAGGATTTTCTGAGCAAAGCCCCCCCCGAAGTGGTTTCCCGGGAACAGGAGCGCCTGAAAACCTTGAACGAAAAACACAGCAAGTTAAAAAGCCACGAAAAGCGCTTAAAAGAGTTGCTGGCCTGACGAATTGGGGGCGGGAAAACGCAGCCTCCCGCTCTCCGTTAACAAGATTTTAGGGGCGGCGCCTGGTCCCTTGACGTTATCTTCAGGATGGGCCTTTTAAGGCAGGCCTCCGGCCCCCATCTTGGGGGGCAGTGCCCCCTCTACGATTCCTTCAGACCTTGGACTTTGGACTTGACTGAAGTGACTGAAGACTCTTATACCATTACCGTCTGCCCCATCCCCCACCTGGGGTATTGCATTTACGAGCGCTGCAATTTCTGGGACGAGGACCGCCAGGAATGCTCGGGACTTTGTTTCGGAGACTATAACCCGTTGGAGGAGACTGCCTCGCCCCAGCCGGGCAGCGGGGGAGGGGGCTGAGGGCCGGTGGGCCCTCCACCCCCTCCCTTAATCACTGGTTGGGAGGAGGGTGTGGAAGGAGGGCAGGGAGCCGCTGCTCCCTGGCTCCCTCCCCCCACCTAGGATCATTATTTTCTTTGCCGAGCAAAGGCCATTATCGCTTTAGAAAAACCAAGACTGCACCGTTGTTACTTTTTCTGAACATATGTGTTGGATTGAACAAAGCCTGCACGGCAATTTTCCTGATTTCGCCTGCCTGGTGGACCGCCTGATCGAGCTGGCCCTGGAGGAGGATTTGGGCCCCGGAGACGTCACCACCCAGGCGCTGGTCCCTCCTGAACGCAAAGGCGCGGCCCAGATCCGGGCCAAGGCTCATTTGACCGTGGCGGGGCTGCCCGTAGCCCATCGGGTTTTTCGCAAGCTGGAAGACAAGGTGCAATTCTTCCAGGTGGCCGTGGAAGGGCAGGAGGTCACCCCTGGTGCCGTATTGGCTCAGGTTCGGGGACCCCTGGCCGCCATCCTCACCGCCGAGCGCACCGCACTAAATTTTCTTATGCGCCTCTCGGGAATCGCCACCTATACCCGGAAAATGGTGAGCGCGGTATCGGGCTTCCCCACGGCCATCGTGGATACCCGCAAAACCACACCTGGCTGGCGGGCCCTGGAAAAATATGCGGTCCGGGTGGGGGGCGGCGCCAACCACCGCTTCGGCCTCTTCGACGGCGTGCTGATCAAAAACAATCACCTGGCCGTGGTGGACAGTATCTCGGAAGCGGTGCGTCTGGCTCGGGAAAAAGCCCACCATCTCCTAAAGATTGAAGTGGAAGTCACCACTCTGGCCGAACTGGAGGAGGCCCTGGCCGCAGGGGCGGATATCATCATGCTGGACAACATGGACGAGGCTACCATGGCCCAGGCCGTCAAACTCACCGCTGGCCGGGCGCTGCTGGAGGCCTCGGGTTCCATGACCCTGGACCGCCTGCCGGCGGTCGCGGCTACCGGCGTCAACCTGATCTCCATGGGCGCCCTCACCCACAGCGCTCCCGCGGTGGACATTCATTTGCGGATGGTTAAATGAATCAGGGGGGGGCTGAAGGCCGGTGGGTCCTTACCCCCTCCCCCAATCCCTTGAACAGGGTTGGGGGTGGGGGGAGGGCAGGAAACCGCCGCTCCCTGGCCCTCCCCCTCCACTTCGCTCCCTGGCCTCCCCTCCGCAAATTCGCTTTCCCATTATTTAACCACCGCGGCCAGGTCCTGGGCCCGCCAGGTAGCGGCTTCAACGGCGCTCATGGCCGCAGCCCGGAAGGCTCCCTGCTCCAGGGCATGAAGGCCATGGATGGTGGTGCCGCCCGGGGAGGCCACCAGGTCTTTGAGGGTGCCGGGGTGCAGGTTCTTCTCCTGGAGGAGTCGGGCCGTGCCCAAAGCGGTCTGGGCGGCAAATTCCATGGCCAGGCTCCGGGGCAGGCCCATTTTGACGGCGCCGTCGGCCAGGGCCTCCAGGAATACGGCCACAAAGGCGGGGCCGCTGCCGCTCAGCGCGGTGACCACGTCCAGGTGGCTTTCCTCCACTACTTCCGCCCGGCCTACGGCCCGGAAGAGGTCCAGGGCCAGGTCCACGTCTTCGGAAGTGGCCCGGCTGCCCGGAGCCAGAGCGGTCATCCCGGCCTGCACCATTAAAGGCGTGTTGGGCATGGCTCTTATCACCCGGCTCTGGGGCAGGGCCTCCTCGAGAATGGTCAGAGAGACCCCTGCGGCAATGGATATCACCAGCTGCGTGGGCCGGCCGAAATCCCGGATTTCCTTCAAGACCCGCCGCAGAATTTGGGGTTTGACGGCCAGCACCACCACCGGGGAGCGCATGACCTCAATGTTATTCAAAGCCGCTTCGATTCCCAGTTTTTCCAGGTCCTGCCGCCGCTTGGGGTCCGGGTCATAGAACACCACTTCATCCGGTTTTACCCGCGCCGCCGTCAGCAGCCCCCGCAACAAGGCGCCGCCCATGGCGCCGGCGCCGATAAAGCCCAACCGGGCTTCCTTGACCTGTTCTTCCTTTCCTTGAGCCATTGACATCCACTCCCAATCGGGTGATAGTTGACTTGAGCCTATTGTGGCACAGTTCGGGCTTTAACTAATACTGTTTTCGGTTTTTAAATAATATCCGAGATCAAGATGAGCGCCAAATCTGATTCCCGGCCGCTTTTGGCCTTGACCCTGGGGGACCCAGTGGGAGTGGGGCCGGAGATTATGATCATGGCCCTGGCCGACCACGCGGTGTATCAGGCATGCCGGCCCTTGGTTTTGGGGGACTTGCCCGCTCTGGAACGGGCCCGCCGGGAGCTGGCTCCCGAGCTGAGCATACACCCCATCCAAGACCCCGGCCAGGGGAAATATCAGCCTGGGATCATTGATCTCCTGGCCCTTTCCCACCTGGCTCCCGACGACTTAAACCACAGCCACCCCAGCGAAGCGAGCGGCCGGGCCATGGTCTCTTACATTCTAGAAGCCGTAGAGATGGCCCTGAGAGGGAAGGTGGCGGGGATGGTTACAGGTCCCATCAGCAAGGCCGCCCTGCACCTGGCCGGCTATCGGTATCCCGGGCACACGGAACTCCTGGCCGAGCGCACCGGAGCCGCGGAGGTGGCCATGATGCTGGCTGGGGGGAAGTTCCGGGTGGTCCTGGCCACTATTCACTGCCCCCTCTCGGAAGTGCCTGAGAGGCTGAGTCTGGATGCCCTTCTGCGGCTGTTTACCCTGACCTGCCGCTGCCTGGAACAGGATTTCGGCATCCCCCGGCCCTGCCTCGGGGTGGCGGCCCTCAACCCCCACGCCAGTGAAGGAGGCCTGTTCGGCAACGAGGAAAAGGAAATCATCATTCCTGCAATTCTGGAGGCCCGGGGCCGGGGCTTGCGGGTGAGCGGCCCCTTCCCGGCGGACACCCTGTTTTGGCGCCACGCCCAGGGGGAGTTCGACGCCATCTGCGCCATGTATCACGACCAGGGGCTTATCCCATTGAAACTGCTTCACTTTATGGATGCCGTGAATGTCACCCTGGGATTGCCCATTATCCGCACCAGCGTGGATCATGGCACCGCCTACGACCTGGCCGGCACGGGTACCGCCCATCCAGGAAGCCTCAAGGCTGCAATTTTTATGGCCGCGGAGATGGCCGGAAGAAGGACGGCCAAGGATATTTAAAAGAAGCCAATCTTGGTGGAGGGGCAGGGGCTGAGGCCCCTGACATCCGCCCAGCCCCCTCCCAACCAGAACATTTTTCTTAATGGCCCTTGGCCTCTTACGGGGCAAAGGAAGCCGGAGAGCCTTTAGATACCGTTCCTTGGAAAGAGGTTTATTCTCAGTCTAATGCAGGTGTTGTTTTGCGTGCCGCTCGCAAGAGGGAAGGCCTTACACAGAAAGATTTAGCTATATCTATAGGGGTAAAGCAAAGTCACATATCTGAGATGGAGAAAGGCAAAAGGCCAATTGGAAAGGACATGCAAAACGCTTGGCAAGGGCACTAAACATCGATTACCGGGTCTTTCTGTAAGCGAATATTTTTAAAATCAATCAAAGGGCCTTGCTTTACCAAACTTTGATATCAAGAATAAATATTTTTGGGATTAAAAAAGCGCCGCTCAGGGCCGCGGCGCTTGAATTTTTGATTCCTGGGCGGGATTTTCGGCCTGCCCTGCCTACCGGCAATCGCGGCAGACAAAGAAAGTTTCCACCGGGTCCCCGGTCAGGCGGGCCCAGTGCTCCAGTTGGGCCTTGGGCGCAATGTAGTTGCCACATTTGCTGCAGGCCTGCAATTCAAAGTCCCGGCCCCAGATGGTGCGCACTCCGTCTTTCTCCGTGTAGGGGATGACGTTGGTGGGACAGATGAAGGCACAGGAGCCGCAGCCGATGCAGGCCTCGGAGGCCTCCTTGAAGGGGGTGGCCACCTGTTTTTCCGGGGTGCGGAAGGCCATGGAAATGGCGCTGACGCCGACGATCTCTTTGCAGGTGCGGACGCACTGGCCGCACAGGATGCAGCGTTCATCCTCGTCGTCGATGTGAAAGCGGGTTTCATAGACCCCATGCTGGGCGGCCAGCTCCTTGATGAGCTCTGCGGCCGGAGCCTGGGCCAGGAGCAGTTCCAACACGATGCGTCGGGCTTGCATTACCCTCTCTGAGTGGGTCTGGACCTTGAGATCTTTTTCCACGGGATAGGTGCAGGAATTAACCAGCCGGGTTCGGGGCGGCTCCCCGATTTCCACCAGGCACAACCGGCACTGGCCCTCGGGTGGCAAATCCGGGTGATAGCACAGGGTCGGAATCTCAAAGCCATGGGCCCGGGCAGCCTGGAGCACTGACCAGGAGGTATCGGCCCGGATAAAGATGCCATTGATATATAAGCCCACCTCTTCAATGGTGGGCGCTTTCACGAGATCCGCAAGTTTTCTGGCGGGCATGATAATTACTCCCTTTTCACCGCGTCAAATTGACAGGCCTCGTAGCACAGTCCGCACTTGATGCACAGTTCCTGGTCGATCTCCTGGGCTTCCTTCTTGAGGCCGCTGATGGCTCCCACCGGGCACTCCCGCACGCAGGCCAGGCAGCCGGTACAGGTCTCGGGATCGATGGTGTACTTGAGCAGCGGCCGACAGACTAAAGCCGGGCATTTTTTGTCCCGGATGTGGGCCTCGTATTCGTGGCGGAAGTACTTGAGGGTGGAACGCACCGGGTTGACCGCGCTCTGGCCCAGGCCGCAGATAGAGGCGGAAGCCATGGCCTCGCAGAGGTCCTCCATAAGGGTGATATGTTCCATTTGGCCCCGGCCGTTGGTGATTTCCTCATAGAGGTACTTGAGCTGAGTCAGGCCTTCCCGGCAGGGGGTGCACTTGCCGCAGGACTCGGCGTGGAGGAAGCCGATAAAGTAGCGGGCCACGTCCACCATGCAACTGGTGTGATCCATGACGATCATGCCGCCCGAGCCCATGATGGAGCCGACCTGCTGGAGGCTGTCGTAGTCCACCGGCAGATCTAAGAACTGCTCGGGGATGCAGCCCCCGGAGGGGCCGCCGGTCTGAACCGCCTTGAAGGGGTTGCCGTTGCGGAGACCGCCGCCCTGCCCGAAGATGATCTGGCGCAGGCTCGTGCCCATGGGCACTTCCACCAGACCGGTGTTGTTCACCGCGCCCACCAGGGAAAAGACCTTGGTGCCCTTGCTGTGTTCCGTGCCCTGGGACGCAAACCACTCCGCGCCCATGTTGATGATCTCCGGCACGTTGGCCCAGGTCTCCACGTTGTTGATGACGGTAGGCAGTCCGAAAAGCCCGGCTTGGGCGGGATAAGGCGGCCGGGGACTGGGCTCACCGATGAAGCCTTCGATGGAGGCCATGAGCGCGGTCTCCTCGCCGCATACAAAGGCCCCGGCGCCTTGGCTGATCTTGAGGTCGAAGCTGAACTTGGACCGCAGGATATTGCTCCCCAAAAAACCGGCTTCCCGGGCCTGTTCAATGGCGAGCTTGAGGCGTTTCACCGCCAGGGGGTACTCGTGGCGGACGTAAATATAGCCCTGGCGGGCGCCGATGGCGTAGGCCCCCACCAGCATGCCCTCGATGACGGCATGGGGGTCGCCTTCCATCACCGCCCGGTCCATAAAGGCCCCGGGGTCGCCCTCGTCGCCGTTGCAGATGATGAACTTGACCGCACCTTCGGCCTCCCGACAGATCCGCCATTTGCGGCCGGTGGGGAAGCCGCCGCCGCCCCGGCCCCGCAGTCCTGAGCGCTCCACCTGGTCAATCACTTCCTCCGGGGTCATGGTGAACAGCACCTTGCGGAGGGTGCGGTAGCCCCCCACGGCCAGGTAGTCGTCCAGGCTCTCCGGGTCGATGAGGTCGAGTTTCCGGAGGACAATGGGAACCTGACCCTGATAGAAGGGGACCTCGTTCTTATGGACGCAGGCCGCGCCGCTCGCCGGATCATGATAGACCAGGCGCTCCACCACCTTGCCTGAGACCAGGGTCTGTTCCACGATCTCCGGGACATCCTGGGGCGTGACTCCCTGATAGGCAATCTCTTCAGGGCGGATGAGGACTTTGACGCCCTTGGAGCACAAGCCCTGGCAGCCACAGGTTTTGAGGAGGACCTTGCCGTCCAGACCCTGCTCCGCGATGGCCTCCCTGAAGGCCGCAGCCACGTCCTCGCTTCCCAGGGGCAGGCAACCCGGTCCCCCACATACCAGGACAAGAGGTTGCTTGGGATCCCGGGAGGCCTTGAGCTTCCGGCGATATTCAGTCAAATGGTCGACGGATTCAAATTTTGGCATTTTCTTTCTCTTTTTTAAGCAGTTGTAGCCGCAGCCGTTAGGTTGCGCCTGAAATTAATCTGGTTTACCGGCGGAAGCCTGCGGCTACAACATGCCCTGGTGCTATTTTTGGTACAGCTTCAATATCTTTGGCACCTTGTCCACCTTCACCCGGGCATAGTATTTGTCATCAATCATCATCACCGGCGCCTGGGCGCAGGATCCCAGGCAGCCCACCGTCTCCAGAGAAAAGCTCCCGTCTTTGGTGGTGTAACCCACCTCGCAGCCGAGGCGGCTGGACAGGGCGTCCACCAGGCGCTGCCCGCCCCGCAGATGGCAGGTGGTCCCCAGGCACACCTTGATCTGATGCTCGCCTTTGGGCACCAGGCTGAACATGGTGTAAAAGGTGGCCACGCTGTAAATCTGGGTCAGGGGGACATTGAGCCTCTGGGCCACCACCTTGAGTTCATCTTTGGGAAGAAAATTGTAAGTGTCCTGAATGTCCTGGAGCACCGGGATCAAGTCGGTGCTTTCCCCTTCATATCGGGACAGGATGGCTTCCAGTCGTTGAACGTCCATTATTTGCCTTCCTCCGACGGGGCCTCTTCGGGCAGGAATGGGAACTCGGGTTCGGCAATCCCGCACTTGGCCAGGAGATCCCGGTAGCGGTCGATTACGCGGTTTTGAATAAAGTTTATCTCAGGGTCTCTCAGGTGTCGGAAACGGCCCTGGGGTTTCAGGTAATCCCGGACCGGCCGGATCTTATGGGGCTGCACCGTAAGATGGTATTTGCCTTCCACTACTTCAAACAGGGGAAAGACCGCGGTTTCCACCGCCAGCCGGCCCAGGCGGACGGACAAGTCCGTAGGCGAGCGCCAGCCGGTGGGACATACCGAGAGTACATGAATATAGGCCGGCCCCGGAGTCTCCAGGGCCTTTCTGACTTTGAAATACAAGTCAAAAATGTAACTGGGGCTGGCGGTGGCCACATAGGGGATGTTGTGGGCCACTGCGATGGCCACCATGTCCTTTTTCCAGGTGGACTGGCCGATGCTCTTTTTGCCCGGCGGCGAGGTTGTGGTCATGGCCCCGAAAGGAGTGGAGCTGGACCGCTGGATGCCGGTGTTCATATAGGCTTCGTTGTCCCAGCAGACATAGGTGAAATTGTGGCCCCGCTCCATGGCGCCGCTCAAGGCCTGGAGTCCGATATCGCTGGTGCCGCCGTCGCCCCCCATGGCCACCACTTTGGGCATTTGGCCTTTGAGCTTGCCTTTGCGCGCCAGGATCTTTAAGCCCGCATCGATGCCCGCGGCCACTGCCGCGGTGTTTTCGAAGGCCACGTGGATCCAGGGGTTCATCCACGAAGTCTGGGGCATGCCGCTGGAGACGATTTCCATGCAGCCGGTGGCGTGGGCGATAATGGCATCCGGGCCGATGGCCTTGGTCACCCACCTGACCGCCAGGGCCTCGCCGCAGCCCTGGCAGGCCCGGTGCCCCGGGGTGAAAAGCTCCGCCCGGGGCATGAGCCGGGCGGCATAGGTATCATATTTTTGACTTTCGGCGTATCCGAACTTTTCCATTACCCTCGCACTCCATAGAGGTGAAATTCCTGGCTGGGGCCCTCGGCCATTTCCGTTTGCGCCTTGGCCACGATATCCTTAAAAGCCTCGGGCGGCACATCCCGGCCTCCCAGGCCGATGATATAGCCCAAAATATGCGGCCGTTGGGCCAGATGATACAGGGCACTCCTGACTTCGCTCATCACCGGCCCGCCGGGACCGCCCAGGGACAGGGCCCGATCGCAGACAATAAGGAGCTCGGCGTCGCCCACCGCCTGGCGCAAATCCTGAAAGGGGAAGGGCCGCCAGAGCCGCAGAACCAGCAAGCCCACAGGGACCCCGGCCTCCCGCAGCTCATCCACGGCGATCTTGGCCACTTCGGAAAGGCTGCCCATGGTCAAAAGGAGGATTCGGGCATCCTCGGCCCGGTAACGCTCCACCGGGTGGTAGCTGCGGCCGGTGAGCTGGGCCCATTCGTTCCAGACTGCGAGAATATGTTCATATGAATTGGTCAGGGTCACCTGGTGATTCATCTTCACTTCGGTATAGATCTCCGGCATGGCGAAGGCCCCCATGGTCACCGGATTTTTGGGGTCCAACTGGTGCCGGGGAATGTATGGCGGCAGGAAATCATCCACCATTTTCTGGTCCAGCATCTCCAGGGCCTCCACCACGTGGGACAGGATAAAGCCGTCCAGATTGACGATGGTGGGCAGCAGCACCTTGTGGTTCTCGGCGATCTTGAAGGCCATGATGGTGTGGTCGAAGGCCTCCTGGCCGTTTTCCACAAAGACCTGGATCCAGCCGATGTCCCGGGCCGCCATGATGTCCCCATGGTCGTTCCAGATGGACAACGGCGCTGACAGGGCCCGGTTGGCCACGGTCATGACGATGGGAAAACGCATGGCGCTGGCGATGAACAAAATCTCGTGCATGAGGGCCAGACCCTGGGAGCTGGTGGCTGTGTAGGTGCGGGCGCCGCTGGCCGACATGCCGATGCAGGCGCTTAGGGCTGAATGCTCCGATTCGACGTTGACAAATTCGGCTTCCAGTTCGCCGTTGGCCACCATGCTGGAGAGGTGCTCCACGATGTGGGTCTGAGGCGTAATGGGGTAGGCGGCGATGGCCTCGGCCCGGGATAGTTGCACCGCGTGGCTCACCGCGATGGAGACCTCCATGCCCACCCGTTTGCCGGGCCCATGGGCCCGGCCGATAAGTTCAGCTTTGGCCTCGGCTTTGGCTTTGGCTTTGGCCATCATTCCTCCTCCGGCACCATGGTAATGCAGCCGGTTACACACTCCCGGGCGCAGGTGCCGCAACCCTTACAATAGTCGGGGTCCATGTCGAAATAGCCGCCCGGCTCCTCGATAATGGCGGGTTCGGGGCATACGGTCCAACACACCCCGCAGCGGATGCAGCGGCCTTTGGTCCACACCGGATGCTGGGAGCGCCAGTCACCGGTGCGGTAAGCCCGGGCGCTGCCCGGCTCCCGCAGCAAGCCCCCCAATTCTATTTCCTGCCAGGTGGTCTGCTCTAAAGGCTTCACGATTGGGCCTCCTCCACCACCGTTTTTTCGTATGCCACCTTTAAGGCGTTGAAATTTTTCATCGCCAAGGCACCGAAGCGCTCCTTGAGCGGCTCTTCCAGAGACTCCACGTCCACCACCCCGGTGGCCTTGATGAGGGCGCCCAGCATGGTGGTGTTAGTAATGGGCACCCCCAGGACCTCCCGGGCGATGGTGTTGGCGTCCACTAGGGCTAATTTGTGTTTGAAGCCGAACTCCCGGCGGACCTCGGCGGAGGATTTGGGGGTGTTCAAGACAATCATACCGTTGGGCTTTAAGTCCGCGGCGGGATTCTGGATGCGGATGAGGCTCGGGTCCAGGATCAGGACCACGTCGGGATTAGCAATCTTGCAGCGCAGGCCGATGGGCTTGTCGTCGATGCGCAGAAAAGCCAACACCGGCGCACCCCGGCGCTCCGGGCCGAAGCTGGGGAAGCCCTGGGCGAACTTGCCTTCGTTGATGGCGGCCAGGGCTAAAAGCTCCACCGAGGTCACGGCCCCCTGCCCCCCGCGCCCATGAAAGCGGATTTCGAGCATGGTTATGTTCCTTAAAGTTGATTGGATACCTTTATTTTTTTTACGAAAGAACCTCTGGTCTTGTCTCTGGCAATTCCAAACAATTGAAAAATAGAGCCAATTACCTAAAAATTACAATTACCTTCCTTTGAACATTCACTTAAATATTCTTTGAACCAACCAAAACTAAATTCGCTTTCCTCAGATAACTTCTTATAAGCCTTTTCAAATTCCTCGACCAATCCTTTTCTAACTGGATTTTGGCAAATATATTCCACTTTTTCCCGAATTTTCTCATCCGTTCTCAAAACATGGTCAAAAGACTCATATTGCCATACCGGACCTTTGCGTTTGAGAGCCTTGTTGATACTTTGGGCTGAAGCCCCTTTGATGCCGTTCATGATTTCTGACAAGCCGAAATAATGGCCTTGCCTGTCTTGCAGGGGTGAAAAGATCATGTGGACGTGGTCCGGCATTACCACTGCTCCATGCATTTGCAGTTTAATAAGGTGGTCATGGAGGCAATGCCTGAGAACCGGAGAGCGTACCGATTCCGGCGAAATCCACCGTTTAATGGTGCAAAACGTGACATAAATCGGCTTATCTTCGACCTGAAGATGGGGAAGAGTACGCCTGTATTCACCCTTGAGCGGTTTAGCCAAGGGAGCAGGTAATTTCAAAGGAACAGCCGAGGGCGGCTGTTCTACCTGTCGCTGATTCGCTGCCCCATCTCCCATAAAACGCAGGCTTTCAACAAAAAGGCCACCAATTATACAAGTGGAGAAGGCACCCTCGCCTGCTTTGTTCATCTTTTCTTTTTATTGTATGCTCAAAATTCCGTTCAAGCAAAAGGGTCCTGCACCAAAATCGTCTCTTCCCGGTCCGGCCCCACGGAGATCAACTGGATGGGCACGCCCGCGAGCTCCTCCACCCGCTTCAGATAGTTACGGGTATTAGCCGGTAAGTCTTCGAGGCGCCGCACGCCCCGGATATTGTCCTGCCAGCCCGGCAAGTCTTCATACACCGGCCGGCAACGCTCCAGCTCCGCCAGGGTCGCGGGCATGGTCTCCCGGCGCTCGCCGTCCAGGTCATAGGCCACGCAGAGGCGCACCGGATTAAGGGTGGAGAGCACGTCCAGCTTGGTGATGGCCAGACCGGTCAGGCCGTTTAAGCGCGCCGCCTCCTTGACCACCACGAGATCCAGCCAGCCGCAGCGGCGGCGGCGCCCCGTGGTGGAGCCGAACTCCACTCCGCATTCTACTAAGTGGTCGCCGATCTGGTCCAGGCATTCCGTGGGGAAAGGGCCGCCCCCCACCCGGGTGGTGTAGGCCTTGACAATCCCCAGGACCCGGTGCAGGGCGCCGGGGCCGATGCCGCTGCCGGTGGCCGCGCCCCCGGCCACAGGGTTGCTGGAGGTGACAAAGGGATAGGTGCCGTGGTCGATGTCCAGGTGCGTCCCCTGAGCCCCCTCGAAAAGAATATTTCTGCCGCTCTGCACGGCTTCCTGGAGGATTACAGAGACATTGGCCATTAAGGGTCTGAGGCGCTGGCCCATGTCCCGGTAAGGCTCAAAGATTTCCTCGAAGGTAAAGGGCTGATCCTCTAACAATTTTTCCAGGAGAAAGTTTTTTTCCGGCAAGGCTTCCGCGAGCTTCGCCCGAAGCTGGTCGGGCTCCACCAAGTCCGCCATCCGGATGCCCCGGCGAGCCACCTTGTCTTCATAGCAGGGGCCGATGCCCCGGCCGGTGGTGCCGATTTTGCCGGCACCCTTGGCCCGCTCCCGGGCCAGGTCCAGGCGTCGGTGATAGGGCATAATGATCTGGGTGCGCTCGCTTACTTTAAGGTTCTCAGGGCCCACCTGGACCCCCCGGGACTGGAGGCGCTCGATTTCCGCTAAAAAAACCTCAGGGTCCAGGACCACTCCGTTGCCGAGGCAACACACGGTTCCTGGGTGCAGGATGCCGGAGGGGATCAGGTGAAAAATGAATTTTTCCCCGCCCACTACCAGGGTGTGCCCGGCATTATTGCCGCCCTGGTAGCGCACTACCACGCGGGCCTGTTCGGTCAACAGATCGACAATCTTTCCCTTACCCTCGTCACCCCACTGGGTGCCCACTACAACGACGTTCGGCAATTATGCTCTCCTTTTCCCGGCCATATATTTATTATCAGACGAGGGGGCAAAGTCAAAAGAAAAAGGGTACAAAGCGGACCGCCGAAGGGAGGAACAGGGGGCGGCGCGCCGCCCCCTGGAAAGGCCCGTCCTATTTCACCTTGGGCACGAATTTGTTGGGATATTCCGGATACATCTTCCGGAGTTCCTTCTTGATGATTTTGCCGGTGGCCGTCCGGGGGATGGAATCCAGAAAAACCACTTCCCGGGGGAGCTTGTAGGTGGCCAGGACATCCATGCAGGACTTGATGATATCATTGGCCAGCTCCTGGGAGGGGGTTTGGCCGGGTTCGAGCTCCACCATGGCCACCACTTTCTGGCCCAGGATTTCATCAGGAACGCCCACCACGGCGTCGTCACGCACCGCCGGGTGCCGGATGATGGCGTCTTCGATCTCGGTGGGAGCCAGACGGAAACCGGAAGACTTGATCATATCGTCTTCCCGGGCCTGGAAGAAGATGTAGCCGTCTTTGTCCATCATAACGGCGTCGCCCATCATATTCCAGCCGTCTTTGACGCCCTTCTTCATGGTGGCCAACAGCTTGTTGTCCTGGACGTAGGGCTTCCAGTACAGGGTGGCGGTGGGGCCTTTGATCATCATGCTGCCCACTTCTCCGGGGCCGGCGGTGGTGCCGTCTTCCCGGACCACCTTGATCTCGAAACCCGGAATGGCCTTGCCGATGGAGTCGGCCATGGGGATATCGCCGATCGCGGTGGAGGTCACCAGGTGCATCATTTCGGTGCCACCCAGTCCTTCCCAGATGGGCTTGCCGGTCTTGGCCTGCCACTGGGACAGGGTCTTGCCGGTCAGGGCATCGCCGCCGGTGGTGTACATGCGGACGCTGCTGAGGTCGTAATCGTTGAAATTGGGCATCTCGAGAAGCTTCCGGTAGGCGGTGGGCAGACCCGTCACCACCGTAACCTTATGCTTCTGGATAGTGGCCATCATGTCATCCGGGGTGAATTTGGGGAGCAGCGAGATGGCGGCGCCGCCGGCAAAGGGGATGATGCAGAAGGTGCCGTAGCCCGCGGCAAAGGTCACGGGCGCTGAACCACCCAGGACTTCGCCGGGTTTTAACTTCCAGACGTACTTGTTCACCAACTGGGACTCGATGTATACTTCCCGGACAAAGTGGACGCAGCCCTTGGGTTGGCCGGTGGTGCCGGAGGTATACAAGATCACCCCGATGTCCCAGGGGTCGGTCATGACGTTTTCGAACTGGTCACTGGCAGTGGCCATGGCCTTGGCAAAGGAGACATTACCTTTGGCCTCCACCTCTTCGGGATTGCCGCCCACCACCAAAACCTTGGTGGGGAATTCCCATTCAGGCTTGGATTCCTCCACCGGGCCCATGAGAGGGAAGCTCACCACAAAGACCTTGAATTCAGCGTTGTTGACCACGAAGGCCACTTCTTCCTTGGCCCACAGCGGAGACACCGGCACCGGGATGGCGCCCAGCTTCATGATGCCGAAGTTGATGGCCACGGGCTCGGGCGCATTGGTCATGCGCAGTCCCACCCGGTCCTGAGCCTCCACGCCCAGGCTCTTGAGGACGTTGGCGACCTTGTTGGCCATGGCCAGGAGTTCTTTGTAGGTAATCTTGGTATCGCCGAAAAGAATGGCGACATTGTCGCCGCGGCCTTCTCTGACATGCCGGTCCAAAAGAAAATCGGCCAAATTCAGCTTATCCGGGACCGGAAATTCGGGCGGGGAAGTGTACTCCGCCCATAGTTCTTTCGGGGGCAAATAATCAGCAGGAATCTTTCCCATAAACGTACGACCTCCTTCAAGGATTTGGTTTATCAGCCGGGCAGGACAAACTACTCCACTACACTATGTGAAGCATATTACAAAGTCTTGGCCTACTGTCAAGAAATATTTGGGAAATTTAGAGTATAATGAGGGCGGTGGGAAAGCTGCAGGCTCCGAGCCTCGCGACTTCCCCAGAATAAGCAGCCTGGCCGACCTCCTGTTTCGCCCTTGTTTGGGGCAATGTGTTCACCTATAACTTGAACTTTGAACTTTTCCTATGCCGACCGTTGCCCTGATCGGGCCCGAACTCTTCCCTATCCCGCCTATTCGAGGCGGGGCCACGGAACTTTTTATCGACCGGTTGGCCGCGCATCTGACTCGGTATCAGCCGGTGGTCATCGGACCTGCCGACCCGGACCTGCCGCGGCGCGAGAGCCGGGGACAGGTGGATTATTGGCGGGTACGCCTCAATCCCTGGGAACGATGGCTCTACCGCCGTTACCGCCACCTGCTGCCCCTGTATGACCGGCGGGTGGCCGGATTTATTCGCCAGGCGAACCCTGACCTCCTGCACGTGCACAACCGGCCCCTCCTCGCTTTGCATCTGAAAACCTGGTTTCCGGGGCTGCCCGTTATCCTGCACATGCACAACCTTTATGCCATTTTGGGGAAACGGGAACGCCCCGCCCCGAACACTCCCATCCTGGTGGAGGCCTTCCTGGCCTGCAGCAACTTTGTCCTGGAACAGGAGCGGACGCGGCTTGGCACCGGCGCCAAGCTGCATCTCGTGATGTATAATGGGGTGGATCCCGTGGTCTTTGGCCCCAAATGGGAAAGGCCGGCTGAAGCCCCCAGTATTCGGAAGGACTATGGGTTGCAGGACGAGCCTGTGGTGCTCTACGCCGGCAAAATCCGGGAGAGCAAGGGAGTGGGGGTGCTCCTGGCAGCCATGCACCGGATCTGGGAAAAGCTGCCCCGGGCGGCGCTGGTGCTGGCGGGGGGGACTGAGTTCGGCCGGGGACGGACAAAACGGGAGACGCCCTTTTTCAAAAAGTTCCGGCAGCAGGTGTCCCAGGCTCCCGGTCGGGTGGTCCTCACCGGTTTTGTGCCCCACGACCGCATGGCTCAGATTTACCTTTTGGGGGATGTCTTCGCCGCGCCCTCCCAAAAGCCCGAGGGCCTGCCCATGGTGCTTCTGGAGGCGGCCGCCAGCGGCTTGCCCCTGGTCGCTACCCGGATGGGGGGCATTCCGGAAGTGGTCCAGGATGGAGAAAACGGTCTGTTGCTGGACAGACCCCAAGACCCTGAGGAACTGGCCGACAAGATTATGGCTCTTTTAACTGAGGCAGATTTCAGGCGGCGCCTGGCCCGTCGGGGCCGGGAGCTGGTCCTGGAGCGCTTTTCCTGGAGTCGCATCGTCCAGGAGCAGGAGGCGGTGTATGACCGGATAATCGGGGGAGGCCCAGGGCCTTAAGACCCCTGCCCTTCCCGATTAATCTCCCCCCAAGCCGCCTGACCCTCCGGCAACCCGGGCATCTGAGCCCTGTCCTTGGCCCGGGTTGGAAACCGGCGCGCCGCCGGACTTGGAACATTTAAACCTCATAGGTCTGATACAGGGAAGGGATAATTACCTGCCGGTATCCCAAGTCCTCCTGTAACTTGGCCGCGAAAACCTGTGCGGCCTCCGGGTCGCCGTGGACGACAAAAATCTTTTCCGGCCGCTTCCGGAACGCTTTCATCCACTGCAAGAGGCCCATCTGGTCAGCATGTCCGCTGAAACCGTTCAGGGTGACCACCTCGGCTTCCACCTGATATTCCATGCCGAAGATCCGGACCACGGGTTGCCCCTCCACCAGGCGGCGGCCCAGGGTATTGGGGGCCTGCCAGCCGACGATCAGCACCGTGTTCCGGGGGTCCCCGATATTGTTCTTGAGATGGTGTTGGATGCGCCCGGCCTCGGCCATGCCCGAGGCGCTGATGATGACACAGGGACCCTGACGAGAGTTCAAGGCCTTGGACTCTTCCACGTCCCGGACGTAGATCAGTTTTTTAAAGCTGAAGATGTCCCCTTCCGGGTCCTGGCGGAGGAGATCGCGGGTTCTCTGGTCAAAATAATCCGGGTTGCGCCGAAAAACCTCGGTCACATTCACCGCCAGGGGGCTGTCCACGAAGACCGGCAGGTCAGGCAGGCCGCCGCGGTTATAGATATTATTCAGAAGGTAGACGAGGAGCTGCGTGCGTTCCACCGCAAAAGCCGGGATGATCACTTTGCCGCCGCGCTCATAGGTCCTTCTGATAGCCTTTTCCAGCTCCCGGGCCGAATCCTCGATGGGCGGATGAAGGCGGCTGCCGTAAGTGCTCTCGATAAGCAGGATATCGGCTTCCTCCACGGTGGTGGGCTCCCTGAGGATCGGCACCCCGGTGCGGCCCAAGTCGCCCGTAAACACCAGCCGGCGGCTGGGCCGCCCATCCCCTTCGGCGAAATCCAGGACCACGATGGCCGAGCCCAGCAAGTGGCCGGCATCGTACAGGGTCAGGGTGACCCCCGGACCCAGGAGATAGGGTTCATCGTAGGCAATGCCCTGAAAATACTTCAGGGACTTTGCCGCATCTTCCTGGGTGTAAATGGGCTCTACCGGCGGCTGACCGAGCTCAGCCCGCTTTCGGTTGACATAGGCCACATCCATTTCCTGGATATGGCCGCTGTCGAGCAGCATGGCATTGCACAAGTCCTGGGTGGCCGTGGTGCAGACGATTTTGCCGCGAAAACCCCGGCGGACCAGGTTCGGGATATTGCCCGAGTGGTCAATGTGAGCGTGGGACAGCACCAAAGCATCGATTTCCACGGGACTAAAGTGAAATTCCCAGTTCCTTTTCCTGGCTTCGTCACGCTTCCCCTGGTAAAGGCCGCAATCCAACAAAATTTTCTGACCGTTCACCGTAATCAGATGTTGCGAGCCGGTAACGGTCTGGACCGCGCCGTTGAAGGTGATTTTCATTGATAACCTCTTTTCCCTGCAATGCCTTGGCCGGGGGACCGGCACCGCGGCTCTCAGCTATCCCGGACCTTTATCATAGAATGAGAAAACCCGGGAGACAAGTTAATTACGGGCCCCGCCGGGGAAAGACTGCGGATTATCCATGGCCAAGGTCCGAATCTCCCGCCCTGGAAGTTACGGTCCTGAAAAGTCGGGTGCAGGGGCGAGGCAGGCCTGGCCTTTACCAGCTCCGCCTGCTTTACCGGGGGGCCGCAGGCCGAGGAACTGCTTTTTGGCCGCCGCTTGCCTGATGTTGGGATTAACCCTACCCACCCCGGTTTTTTCAGCGCCGCCCGGGGTTCCCAGACCGAGGGGCGCTCCAACGATCATCCGGTTCCCTTTGATTTGAGAAAGATCGCGCCGAAAAAGAAGTGGTTAAGCTTGTCAAAGTGGCCCTGCTAATGGTAAATTTTCCAGATAAATAAACTGCCGGCGAATCTCGGCCGGGAGAAAGGTGAAAAGGCGGAAATGAGTTTTACCGTGTGGTTCACCGGCTTGCCGTGTTCAGGCAAGACCACCTTGTCACGTCGTCTCTATAATTATTTGAAGCACTGGGATTACCAGGTGCATCTTATGGATGGGGATGCCATCCGGGCCCAACTGCCCCGCCCCTTAAGTTTCAGCAAGGAGGACCGGGACAGTCACGGGCGCAGGTTGGGCTCCCTGGCCCAGAGCATCAATGACCGAGGTATCATCTGCATCGTGGCGGCCATCACCCCCTATGCCGAAACCCGGGAGCACAACCGCCGGACCCTCGCCAAATACATCGAAGTCTTTTGCAGCTGCCCCGTAGCTGTGGCCGAAAGCCGCGACAGCCGCGGCTTATATGCCAAGGCCCGCAGCGGCAAGATCTCCAATTTCACCGGGGTCTCCGACCCGTATGAAGAACCCGAGGCCCCGGAAGTGGTCGTGTTCACCGAACAGGAAGATATTGACACCAGCCTGGCAAAAATCTTGGATTATTTGGAAAAACATGGACTTATCCAGGAAACCCCGAAGCCTCGCCAACATCCGGAAACCCAGCCGGGGGAAATCAGCCCGGTTAATTGAACCAAACCTCCTGCCCAGGCCCGAGCGGCGGAATCAGGTTATAGCCGTAGCGGCCAAAATTAAAGGCCCAGTGCCGACTTACCCTGGCCCGGTCTTCCTCCGTCAACCGGTGCCGGTTTTTTCTGTAGCCGGTCAATCTCTTTAAATATTCCGCCACTCTCTGCCAGGACCGCTCAAAGTCCGCCAGTTCCAGGTCGGCATAAAGCTTCTCAAGGCATTTTCGGGGCTCCTGCTCCAGGTCCTCAAAGCGCAGCTCATGCAGCGAGCCGGGAGGAATCAAGCGCCGGTCCCGTTCGAAGAGGGCGTAGAGTTCCCGGTACCAGGAGAGGATGAGCTCTTCCAGGGCGCGGGGATCGGGCTTTTGCAGATGGGAATAGGACAGCCCTGAATGCCAGAGTTTTTTGGCGGAGAGAAAAACGGCATAGGGGTTGCGCACAATGTGAATGAATTTGGCCCCGGGAAACATTTTCAGTAAGAGCGCCACGCGGCCCAAGTGCGGCGGCGATTTCAAGACAACGCGCTTCCCTTTGGAAAAACTCAGCTTTTTAAGGAAAAGCCGGTAAGCCGACTGCCATCTGGCCAGCACTTCGGGGGGCAGCTTGCCCGGATCCACCGCAGAGAACATCCCGTCCCGGGTGGCGGGGAACAAGGCCAGCATGTAAGGCGAGATGCCGCAGAGGCCGGCCAGGGCCATCTCCTCTTCATGGGGGGTGCTGCCATTGATGACCACATTGTCCATGGGCCGCCTGCCCGGCGTGAACCAGTTGAAAATCCTGGCCCCCCAGGGCTGGCTATAGACAAAGTGATGCGGAAACATGGATTGGTAGGCGGTGGGGCTGGTAAAGGCAGGGTCGCAGCTCAACAGGTTGTGGAGATGAGTGGTGCCGCTGCGCCAGTAGCCCAGGATGAACAGGGGCGGCGCGGCCAGTTCGGCCGCGGCAATGTCCTCGCCGTCCACGGCGCGTTCCAAACAGGACAGGTAAGAATTTATCCCCGCCAAGATCAGCAGATAGGCCAGCCGGGGCAGATACCGCACGTTTACCCGGCCGCGGTTCCTTAGAAGCACTTTGAGCAGGGTGCCAAGTTTCATCCCTGGAATGGCTTGCAGAGATAAGGGTTGCATGATGTTACGGTTCAGCCGAGTGAAACAGTCTCCCCCGGGGCCAAGGGGGGCAGCAAAGGATAGCCGTGGCGTTCAAAGAAAAACCGCCAACGCCGGCTGACCTTCGCCCGGACTGCCTCGGTCAAGATGTAGGTGCTCTTTTTGTAGCCGGCCAGGCTTTCCAGGTAAACCGCGGCCCGCGGCCAGAAACGCTCAAAATCCGGCAGAGCCAAGGCCTGGTAGAGCCCGGCCAGGCAGTCCCGGGGGGACTTTTCCAAATCCTCGAAGCGCAACTCATGGAAGTCGCTCGACGGAATCAGCCGTCGGTCGCGTTCGAACAAGGCAAATAAATCCGTGTACCAGGATAAAATGAGCTCATCAATGGCCAAAGGATCGGGCTTCTGAAGATGGGAGAGAGCGTGCCCGCGACGCCAGTTTTTCTGAAAAGAGTGGTAAACCGCATAGGGATTCCGGGTTATGTGGATGAACTTGGCCCCGGGAAACATCTGGAGAAGGATGGGTATGCGGCCCAGGTGCGGGGGCGATTTGAGGACGATGCGTTTCCCTTTGGAAAAGCTCAGCTTCTTTACGAAATGCCGGAAAGCCGCCTGCCATTCTGCCAGCGCCTCCGGGGCCAGGCGGCTCGGGTCCACGGCGCAGTAAGCCTCTTGGGCACTCACCGGAAAGAGAATACGCAGGTAAGGGGAAACGCCGGTAAGCGCAGCCAGAGCCATCTCTTCCTCGTGAGGGGTGTCCCCGTAAAAGGCCACGTTGTCCATGGGCCGCTTTCCCGGAGAGAAATAATCGAAAAGCCTTACCCCCCAGGGTTGGCTGTAGACAAAGTGGTGCGGGAACATGACCTGGTAGGCGGTGGGGCAGGTGAAGGCCGGGTCCAGGCTCAGGAGGTTGTGCAGGTGGGTGGTGCCGCTGCGCCAGAAACCCAGGATGAAAATGGGCGGCGCCACCGGCTCGGCCGCCGCGATCTTTTCACCATTCATCGCCTCTTCAAAGCGGCTCATATATGAGTTGAACGCGGCCAAGCCCAAAAGAACCGCCAGGCGGGGGAGGTAGCGCCAATACAGCGGTCCGCGGTGGCGGCGCAGGACCCGGCCCAGGGTGCTGAGATTCATGCCGAGGATGGTTTGCTGAAATAAAGAAAACATGATGCTTTGGGCCAGGCAGCGGTCAGAGGCCCCTTGGCTCTTTGAGCTATTCCTCCGGTTTTTTTGCGGTTTTCCCCTGCGATAAGCGCCTGTAGGATTTCTGGGCGCCATTATAACCTTACGATTATGCCCTCTTTGCCGCAAAAAGACCCGAGACGCCATTCCACAGGGACCGCAGCCGCCTTTAGGGGACCTCGGGAGCCCGGGCCTTCCCCCTGCGAAGCCTTATTCTCTTTGCGGAGCAAAACGGAATAATCGGATTATAAAATTAGCACGTCCGCCCTGCTTCCGCCATGCTAAAGTAACTTAATTTTTCCGGGTCAGCCTCCCGTCCGACAGGAGCAATCCTCCTTCAGTCTTTACATCTTTTGGTTTGGGGGATTTTCGGATACAGTAAATCTCAAAAATTTCGCAGCCGAGGGAAGTCAGATGTCACTTTTTGGCCTAGAACAGCATGGCATCAAGAACGTGGCGGCAGTGCACTGGAATCTCACCACTTCAGCTCTTTATGAGAAGATTGTGTCCCGCCAGGAGGGTCTTATCGCTCACCTGGGGCCGGTGGTGGTGCGTACCGGAGCCTATACCGGACGTTCCCCCAAGGACAAATTCATCGTCTATGAACCCTCGAGCGCACATCACATCGCCTGGGGGGAACAGAACCAAGCGATTGCTCCGGAAAACTTTGAAATCCTCCATGCCCGGCTGCTGGCTTTCCTGCAGGGCCGGGAATTGTTCGTTCAGGATTGCTACGCCGGCGCTGACCGGGAACACCGTATCCCGATACGCGTCATCAACACCCAGGCCTGGCAGAACCTCTTCGCCCGCAATCTCTTTGTGCAAATCAAAAACAGAGCCGAATTAGAGCAGCACAAGCCTGAGTTCACCATTATCAGCGCTCCCGATTTTCACGCAGTGCCGGAACTGGACGGCACTAACTCCGAGGCCTTCATCATCGTCAATTTCGCCAAACGGGTGATCCTCATCGGCGGGACCAGCTATGGCGGCGAGATCAAAAAATCGGTATTCACCATCCTGAACTACTATCTGCCCCAGAAAGAGGTCCTCTCCATGCACTGCTCCGCCAACATGGGGGAGAAGGGGGACGTGGCCATCTTTTTCGGACTGTCCGGGACCGGCAAGACTTCCCTGTCTGCGGATCCCGAGCGCCGCCTTATCGGAGACGATGAGCACGGCTGGTGGAGCGAGGGGGTGTTCAACTTCGAGGGCGGCTGTTATGCCAAGATGATCCGCTTAAACCCCCAGGCTGAACCGGAAATTTATGAATGCACCCGGCGCTTCGGCACCATCCTGGAGAATGTGGGCATTGACCTGGAAACCCGGCGCCTGGATTTAAACGACGATTCCCTCACGGAAAACACCCGGGGGGCCTATCCCATCACCCACCTGAAAAACATTGTGCGCGAGGGCGTGGGGGGGCACCCCCGCAATATTTTCATGTTAACCTGCGACGCGTTCGGGGTGTTGCCGCCCCTCGCCCGGCTGACTCCGGAGCAGGCCACCTACCACTTCCTGTCAGGTTATACCGCCAAGGTAGCCGGCACCGAGCGGGGCATGGGCAAGGAGCCCGCGGCCACTTTCAGCACCTGTTTCGGCGCGCCCTTTATGGCTTTGCCGGCAGAGGTGTACGCCCGCCTGTTCCGGGAAAAGGTACAGCGACATAAGGCCACTTGTTGGCTGGTCAACACCGGTTGGACCCAAGGGCCTTTCGGCGTGGGCCACCGCATGGATATCAGCCACACCCGGGCCTTGCTCAGGGCGGCCCTCTCCGGCGTTTTGGATGAGGTGCCCTTCCACCAGGACCCCACCTTCGGCCTCTTCGTGCCGGACCGCGTGCCTGGGGTTCCGGAGAAGATTCTCCACCCGCGGGATACTTGGCAGGACAAGGAGGCTTACGATCGGGTGGCCCGGGAGCTCATCGCCAAATTTGCCGACAATTTTGCCGAGTATGCCCCCAAGGTTGACCCGGCCGTGCGGGAGGCAGGCCCCGGCGCCCGCCTTTAAGGCTTTTGGGGAGAAAAGAGGCAGGGGCGGGCTTATGGAGCTGCAGCTCTAACCCCCTTCCCTTCCGGCCGACGGCGACAGGCGCTGCCGCCGGATTTCGAAGAGGGCCACGGCTCCGGCGGCGGCGGCGTTGAGGGAGCTGACAACTGTGGAGGCCAGGGGGATGGCCAGCAGCAGGTCGCACTGCCGGCGCACCCGGGGACGGATGCCGGTGTCTTCGCCGCCGATGACCAAGGCCAGGGGCATGGTGAGGTCAGCTTCGTAGAGGCTCTGCGGGGCAGCGGCGTCTGCCCCGATGATCCACAAGCCGGCTTCTTTCAGCCGTTTCAGGGTTTCCGCCAGGTTGGTAACCCGGCACACCGGCAGAACCTCCAAAGCCCCGGCCGCGGCCTTGATAACGGCCGGGGTGACCCCGCAGGCCCGGTCCTTGGGAATAATAAGACCTTGCGCCCCGGCGGCCAGGGCGCTGCGGCAAAGGTTTCCCAGGTTCATGGGATCGGTGAGCGAGTCGGCCGCCACCAGTAGAGCCGGTTCAGTCGAGCGCGTCAGCCCCTCCAGGAGTTTTTCCAGCTCCATATAAGCAAACATCGCGCGGCGGGCCATGACCCCTTGATGATTAGCCGTGCGGCAGAGACGGTCCAGGGTGGCCCGGGGGGCCAGTTTCACCCGCACTCCTGCGGCTCTGGCCAGTTCCCGCAGCTCGGAGACAAATCTCGGGGCCGAACCTTCGGCCAAAAGGATTTCCTCCAGGGGCGCATCCGCCCGCCGCAGCGCCGCCAACACCGGCTGCCGGCCGTAAATTATGGTGGTCATATGCCGCCTCGGACCTGTTTAACAGTTCGGCCGCGCGAGGGCAGGCGCCCTCTCCTGCCCTTAGTGTCTGGAGCACCCGCTCAGAGCTGATGGCGAGCGGGGACATTCACCCGGTTTTTCAGCTGGTTGGAAGCAGGACTTAATTCGGTCCCCTGCCCCCGGCGACATATTGCCGGGAGCTCTCTTTGGACAATATGCCCTTTTTGCGATTTAAGGGTATAATGAAACTGGAAAATTAGAAAGACCCTGGACATATGGACAAAGCCATTCATCAATTTTTGAGCCACGCGGAGGAGGACCGCGGCCTGCCCGCCTCTTGCCGGGAGGCCTGGGAGCAGGACTTACACGATTTCTCCACGTTTCTCCGGCAACAGGGTCGAACCGGCTGGCAGGAAGTGACCTCGGGCGATTGCCGGGCTTACTTTCAGCATCTGGGGCAGCAAAATCTTTCCCTGCGGCTCCTGGAACAGCGGGAAGCCGCGCTGCGGCGGTTTTTCCAATTTCTGGGAGAAGAGGGGATGGTTGCGGTCAACCCCCTGGCCGCCCTGGACAAGACTGGCCAAGCCTCCTCGCCCTCCCAGGTGTTGAGCCCCACCGAGCTTCAGGCCCTGCTGTCCGGGCTCCGAGCCGCCGGCCCCGACTACATGGATGAACTGCTGGAGCAGTTCTACCATCATCTGGGCGCGGAACGGGGCCTGGCCCCTCTGACCCTGGAGTCCTATGCCCAAGATCTTCAGGATTTCCGGGAGTTTCTGCGCAGGCTCGGCCGGAAGGCCTGGGAGGAAGTGGGTCTCGAGGACCTGCAGGGCTACCTGAACTCCCTTCAGTCCCGGGGGCTGGCGGCCCGCAGCCGGGCCCGGCGCCTGTCGGCCCTGCGCCAGTTTTTCCGTTTTTTGCAGCGGGAAGAGCGTCTCCCGGCTAACCCGGTGGAGCTTTTAGATTCCCCCCGTCTGCCCTTGAAACTTCCCCAGGTCCTCAACGAGCAGGAGGTGGAGGCGTTGTTGAACGCGGTGGACCCCTCCACCCCCCAGGGCCAAAGGGACGCGGCGCTCCTCGAAGTGCTCTATGCCACGGGCTTGCGGGTTTCCGAGCTCGTGGGCCTGACCTTGAAACAGCTTGACCTGCGCCGGGGCGCGGTGCGGCCGCTGGGGAAAGGCCATAAAGAGCGTCTGGTCCCCATGGTGCCCCAGGCGGTGGCAAAGCTCAAAGTCTATCTCAAGGAGGGCCGGCCCCAGCTCCTCAAGGGCAAGGACAGCCCCTTTGTGTTCGTCAACCGGCGAGGCGGCGGCCTGACCCGCCAGGGGTTCTGGAAGATTCTGCAACGCCACGCTCTGAGCGCCGGCTTGGGGCATCTTTCCCCCCACACCCTGCGGCATTCCTTTGCCACCCATCTCCTGGCCCGGGGGGCTAATCTCCGGGTCCTGCAACTGCTTTTGGGGCATGCGGATCTGGCCACCACCCAGATTTACACCCATCTTGACGCCGAGCGCTTAAAGTCGGCCCACAAAAAGGCCCACCCCCGGTCATGACCAGAGATCCGGCCCCCTCCGCCCGGAAGCTGGAGGTGATCACCACTCACCTCAACGCCGATTTTGACGCGCTGGCCTCCATGGTGGCCGCCAAGAAGCTTTATCCTGAAGCCCTGTTGGTCTTTCCCGGCGCCCAGGAAGGCAACCTGCGGGATTTCTTCATCCGCTCCAGCTTTTATTTTCTCGATTTTGCCAGGGCCAAGCACATCGACCCGCAGGAAATCAAGCGCCTCATCCTGGTGGACACCCGCCAGCTTTCCCGCATCGGCAAGTTCGCCGAAGCCGCGGCCTCCGGTGAGGTGGATATTCATATTTATGACCACCATCCCGACTCCCCGGACGACGTCCATGGCAGCCTTGAAGTGGTGGAACCCCTGGGCTCCACCACTGCCATCCTGGCCAGGATTCTGCGGGAGAGAAACCTGGACCCGACCCCCCAGGAGGCCACCATCATGGCCCTGGGGCTGTTTGAGGACACCGGCTCTTTCACCTTTTCCTCCACCACGCCTGAGGACTTCGAAGCCGCGGCGTATCTTTTGCGCCACGGCGCCGACCTCAATGTGGTCTCCCAGATGATCACCCGGGAGCTTACCGCGGAGCAAGTGGCCCTGCTCAACGACCTCATCGCCCACGCCAGCCGCTTCACGGTGAACGGCATCGAGGTGGTCCTGGCCCGAACCATGGCCTCCCAATATGTGCCTGATTTTGCCGTGCTGGCCCACAAGTTCATGGACATGGAAAATCTTGAGGTTCTCTTCGCCCTGGCCCAGATGGAGGACCGGGTGTTCATAGTGGGCCGCAGCCGCCTGCCGGAGGTCAATGTGGGCGAGATTCTGGGTGAAATGGGCGGCGGCGGCCATGAATTCGCTGCGTCCGCCGCCATCAAGGACATGCCTCTGTCCCAGGTGGAGGAAACCCTCAAGCAGATTATCCTTCGACGGGTGCGGCCCTTGCGCCGGGCCAAGGACATCATGAGCTTCCCGGTGAAATGGATCTCTCCGGACGCCACCCTGGAAAAAGCGGAGATCCTGCTCAACCGTTACAGCATCAATGCTCTCCCGGTGGTCGAAAACGGCCGGCTGTTGGGTCTGATCTCCCGGCAGATCGTGGAAAAGGGAATTTTTCACGGGCTCAAGAACCATCCGGTGCGCGACTACATGAGCGCCCCGGTGGCCACGGTGAGACCCGAAGACACCCTGGCGGACATCCGGGAAAAGCTGGTGGCCCACAAACAGCGCCTGTTGCCGGTGGTCCAGGATGACGAGGTCGTGGGCATCATCAGCCGCACGGACCTTTTGAACCTGCTCATCGACACCGGAGAGGAAACCGAGGACAGCCAATGGTATCAACCGTTGCGTAAAAAAAACATCATCAGCCTCATGCGGGAGCGGCTGCCGCAAAAAATTATGACCATCCTGGCCCGGGCCGGGCAGGTGGCCCAGGAACTGGGTTATCACGCCTACGTGGTGGGGGGCTTTGTCCGGGATCTATTCATCAAGCAGGAAAACCTGGACGTGGATCTGGTCATCGAAGGGGACGGCATTATTTTTGCCAAGACCTTTGCAGCCCGCTACGGGGCCCGAGCCCGGGTTTTTCAAAAATTCAAGACCGCGGTGATCATTTTCCCGGACGACTTCAAAATAGATGTGGCCACCGCGCGCACCGAGTATTATGAAGCCCCGGGGGCCTTGCCCGTAGTAGAGTACAGCTCCATCAAGATGGACCTGTATCGCCGGGATTTCACCATAAACACCCTGGCCATCAATCTCAACCCCGATGAGTTCGGCACGCTCCTGGATTTTTTCGGCGCCCTCCGGGACTTGAAGGAAAGGCGCATCAGCGTCCTCCACAACCTGAGCTTTGTGGAGGACCCCACCCGCGTCTTTCGGGCCATCCGGTTCGAGCAGCGCTTCGGCTTCCGGATCAGCAAGCTCACCATTAATCTCATCCAGAACGCGGTCAAAAACAACTTTTTTGACCGGCTCTCGGGAGTCCGGCTGTTCCATGAACTGCAGCTCATCCTGCAGGAGGAGAACCCTATTCCGGCCATCGCCCGCCTGGCCGAACTGGACCTGCTCAAGGCCATTCATCCCCGGCTCTGGTTCGACGAAGGCACCAGGAATATGCTGGATCGGGTCCAGGCCGTGCTGTCCTGGATGGATCTCTCCTATCTGGAGGAGAAATTTGAACGCTGGCTGGTTTACTTCCTGGGCCTGGTGGAGCCGCTGACCCGGGAGGAACTCGAGGAGATGATGGACCGCTTCAAGCCACCGCCCAAATTGGCGGCCGCCATTGTGGAGGGCAAAGAAGCCGCGGATCAGGCCCTTGTTAAACTGTTCCGCCTGGGGGAGCCCAGCCGCAGCCAGCTTTACCGGCTGCTGTCTCCCATCGGCACGGAGTTTCTGCTGTACATGATGGCCAAATCCCGCCAGGAACCGTCAAAGCGGCTCATCTCGCTGTATTTCACCCACCTCAAGCATCTGAAGCCGGAACTGCGCGGGCGTGACCTCATTGCCCTGGGCTTCCAGCCCGGACCGCAAATCAAAGAAATGTTAAACATGCTGCATGAGGCCAGGCTGAATGAGGTGGTTAAGAACAAGCGGGAGGAGTTGGACCTGATCAGGCGGGCCTGGGGAGAAAAGGCGGCGTCCTGATATCAAGTTGGGGTCATAGTGACAAAAAAATGCAGCCGCAGGCTTTAGGCTGCGCCGGGCCCGGCAAGCTGGGCCCGCCCAGGAAAGTCAATTGTTTGATGCCACCTGGGTATAAGGGATTTTTCGGTGATTGATTATGTCTTTTGCCCGGCCGGAGACCTAATAAAACCTTAGCGGCGGAGGGGGCCAAGGGCCGGTGGGCCCTTACCCCCCACCAATCCTTTGAGGGGGATAATAAATCTGGCTGGACTCCCCCCCAAAGGGGTGAAAGGGGGTTTGGGGGCAGGGAGCGGCGGCTCCCTGCCCCTCCCCGGAAATAAAATCAGTGCTCAGTTTTTCCGGACATGTTCCCGGATATACTTGGCGATGTCGTTGGTATCGGTGCCGGGGGTGAAGATCTCGGCAATGCCGGCGTTTTTCAGGACAGGGATGTCCTCTTCCGGGATGATGCCGCCGCCTAAGACCAAGATGTCGCTGATGCCCTTGTCCTTGAGGATCTCCATCACCCGGGGAAAGAGATAGCCGTGGGCTCCGGACAGGCAGCTCATGGCAATGACGTCCACGTCTTCCTGCACCGCGGCGCTGACGATCTGCTCCGGGGTTTGCCTCAGGCCCGTGTAGATCACTTCCATCCCTGCATCCCGCAGCGCCGCACAGATGACCTTGATGCCCCGATCATGGCCGTCCAGTCCCGGTTTGGCGGCCAATACCCGGATTTTTCTTCCTTCCTGCATGGTCCTGTCTCCTTGGCTATAGCTCAAAGCTTACTGCTTGCCACTCCTACATCACCGCCATCTCGTACTCGCCCCAGACGGCCCGCAGGGTGTCGCAGATTTCCCCCAAAGTGGCCAGGGCCTTGACAGCCTTCAGGATGGGGGGCATGAGGTTGTCGGTTCCCTGAGCCGCGACCTTAAGCTCCGCCAGGGCCTGCTGCACCGCGGCATTATCCCGGGTGCTTTTGAGTTCCTGGAGGCGGGCCACCTGCTTGTCCCTGACCGCGGGGTCCACCTTGAGCAGGTCTTTAGGCTTTTCCTCTTCCTTGACCTGGAATTTGTTGAGACCCACCACGATGCGTTCGCCCTTCTCGATTTCCCTCTGGTAGCGGTAGGCGCTGTCGCCGATCTCTTTTTGGATGAAGCCCTTCTCGATGGCCGCCACCGCGCCGCCCAGGCGGTCGATCTGGTCAAGATATTCCTGGGCCCGGGCTTCGATCTGGTCGGTGAGATATTCCAGGTAGTAGGAGCCGGCCAGCGGGTCCACCGTGTCGGCCACCGCGGTCTCGTAGGCAATGACCTGCTGGGTCCGCAGGGCCACCTGCACCGCCAGCTCTGAGGGCAGGGCCAGAGCCTCGTCAAAGGAATTGGTGTGCAGGGATTGGGTGCCGCCTAACACTGCGGCCAGGGCCTCGAACGCGGTGCGCATGATATTGTTGAGGGGCTGCTGCGCAGTGAGGGAGCACCCCGCGGTCTGGGTGTGGAAGCGCAGCATTTGGGAGCGGGGGTCCTGCGCCCCGAAGCGCTCCTTCATGATCTTGGCCCACAGGCGGCGGGCCGCCCGGAACTTGGCGATTTCCTCCAGGAAATCAATGTGGGAATTGAAGAAGAAGGACAGCCGGGGGCCGAACTCGTCCACCTTGAGCCCCGCCTGGATGGCCGCCTCGACATAGGCGATGCCGTTGGCCAGGGTGAAGGCCACTTCCTGCACCGCGGTGGACCCGGCTTCCCGGATGTGGTAGCCGCTGATGCTGATGGTGTTCCACTGGGGCACATTCTGGGTGCAATAGGCAAAGATATCGGTGATGAGGCGCATGGATTTGCGGGGGCCGAAAATGTAGGTGCCCCGGGCCGGGTATTCCTTGAGGATGTCGTTCTGGACCGTGCCCCGCAGCTTGTCAAAGCTCACCCCCTGCTTTTCGGCCACCGCCAGATACATGGCCAGGATGACGGCGCAGGGGGAGTTGATGGTCATGGAGGTGGACACCTGGTCCAGGGGTATGCCCTGGAACAGGCGTTCCATGTCCCAGAGGGAATCGATGGCCACCCCCACTTTGCCCACCTCGCCCTGGGCCAGTTCATGGTCGGAGTCGTAGCCGATCTGGGTGGGCAGGTCAAAGGCGACCGACAGGCCGGTCTGCCCTGATTTCAGCAGGAAGTGATAGCGGGCGTTGGTTTCCTCCGCGGTGCCGAAGCCGGCGTATTGGCGCATGGTCCAGTAGCGGCCCCGGTAAGCCGTGGGCTGCACCGCCCGGGTAAAGGGGTATTGTCCCGGCATGCCCAACTGCTTGAGATAGTCAAAATCCTGCATGTCCAGGGGGGTATAGACCCGGTTGATGGGGATGCCGGAGGTGTTGACGAATTCGGCCTTGCGCTCCGGTATCTTTTTGAGCACCTTTTCCACCTGGGCATCATACTTGGCCTTCGCTTCTTGCAACTTTTGCAGATCGTCCATGTGGCCCCCTCGTGGGTGAAATAAGGAGGGGAGAAGGCTGGTCTCCCCCATGTCGCCTTGTTCAGGCTGATTTCTGCCAGGTTCAGAAAGAGTTCAAGGTTCGAGGTCCAAAAGCAATATTGGGAAATTTTTCACATTTGCCCCTAAACCCCAGGTTCACCCGCGACTCAAGTCAAACCCAAGTCGCCTCTACCAATCATGATTATGCTGAGCTGGCGCCCTTGCCTGCAAAATACCGCCAGGCGCGGCTGGGCTGCATGATTTTCTTCGAGGTCTCAGGCTGCCTGCCAAGGCGGTATGGACCTTCCAGCCTAAACCGGCGCAGGCTGAAGCCTGCGGCCCATTTTACCAGAGGCTATTCCGAAACCAGAGAACTGGATTAAATTTCGCCGTTCTGCTCCATCTTGGCCATGTCTTCAAACCGGATATCCAGACCCAGGACACCCTGGATCTCATCGTTGTCGTCCCGGATGGGCACGCTCACCGTGATGCACAGGGCCCCGGTGAACCGGGAGGTGTAGAAGTCCGAGACATAGACCTTGCCGGTTTTCAGGGGCTCGATGAACCAATCCCGGTTGGACAGATCCTCATCCAACCCTGCGGTCTCGAATTTGGCCCGGTGCACGATATGGGTGATGTTGCGCGTGATCTTCCGGCCTTCCAGGTTGGTGACGTACATGAACTGGACATAGGGATTCTTTTCCAGCGCCACCTGGAGAACCGGCTCCTGGAGCTCCGGCTGCATGGAGCGGATTTCCTCCCGGTCTGCCAGTTCCTGGGCCAAGTGGGCCGCCAGTTCCCGGGCCTTCAGTTTCAGACGGTCGAACTCCGAGACAAAGAGTTCAGGGAGATACTTACGGGCCAGGGTTTCCATTTCTTCATTGGCGATGGAGGTGACCCGCCCCTCTTCGTACATTTCCATGATGCGCTTGTGAATCTTGGCCACCCCGGGATGGGTCTTGTCCACCTGGTTGGGGCCGGTCAGGTTCAGGCGGGAGTTGAGCCAGTGGACTATGCCGGCTTTGCCCGATTTGTCGGTGATGGTGATGGTCGGCGGGCGTTTCAGGATTTTGGTGGTGTCAAAGGGATTGTAAATCTCTTCGAATTTCTGGATCCCGTCGGCATGGATGCCCGCACTGGTGGCATTGAAGCTGGCCCCCACAAAGGGATAATTGGGGGGAATCCGGTAGTGCAGCTCCCGTTCGAAGTAATGGGCGATGTCGGTAATCACCGTAGTATCGATGCCGTCCGTGGTGCCCCGGAGGCTGATGTATTCGATGATCAGCCCTTCGATAGGAGAGTTGCCGGTGCGCTCGCCGAAGCCCAGCAGGGTGCCGTTCACCGCCCCGCAGCCGTAAAGCCAGGCGGTGACCCCGTTGACAAAGACCTTGTGGAAGTCGTTGTGGCCGTGCCATTCCATGAGGTGCCCGGGGACGCCGGCATCCTCGATCATGGCCCGCACCAGCCGGGGCACACTCCGGGGCAGGGCCGCGCCGGGATAGGGCACGCCGTAGCCCATGGTGTCGCACAGCCGGATCTTGATATCGATGCCGCTTTCCTCCCGGAGCTTCATGAGCTCGATGGCAAAGGGCACGCAAAAGCCATAGATGTCCGCCCGGGTGATATCCTCGAAATGGCACCGGGGCACGATCCCCAACTCCAGGGCCGCCTTGACGATGGCCAGGTAGTCCTCCAGGGCCTGGCTGCGCGTCCATCTCAATTTCATGAAAATATGGTAGTCGGACACCGAGGTGAGGATCCCGGTCTCCCCCAGGCCCATGTCCTTGACCAATTTCAGGTCAGCGGGATTGGCCCTGATCCAGCCGGTGATCTCAGGATAGAGATATCCGCGCTCCCGGCAGCGCTCCACCGCTTCCTTGTCCTTGGCGCTGTATAAAAAGAACTCGGACTGGCGGATGATGCCCTTGGGCCCCGAGAGCTTGTGGAGCATATCGAAGATCTCCACGATTTGGCGCACCGTATAAGGCGGCCGGGCCTGCTGGCCGTCCCGGAACGTGGTGTCCGTGATAAGCATCTCCTCCGCCGGGCTGGGCACCACAAATTTATAATCGAAGTCGATGCGGGCGATCTCGGTATAGGGAAAGATGTCCCGCATCAGGTTGGGTTCGCTCACTTCCATCAGACGATACTTCCAGAAATGGGAGTGCTCGTGGTCTAACAAACGCCGTTCAGGATTCCACCGTGCCATAAGATTACTTCCAGTCTGTTTGGTTTATTTTCTTCGCCATCCCGAGTTCCCGCTGGGGGAGGCATATGGACGCCAGCTGACCGCTATTTCTCCAGCCTTAAGCCCAATTCCAGAAGCTGCTCCGCTTCCACCCGGGAGGGGGCCCGGGTCATCAGGCAGCCGGCCTTCTGGGTTTTGGGGAAGGCGATCACTTCCCGGATGGATTTGGCCCCGCACATGATGGCCACCAGCCGGTCAAAGCCAAAGGCCACTCCCCCGTGGGGCGGGGCGCCGTAATCCAGGGCCTCCAGCAGAAATCCGAATTTCTCTTCGGCCTCCGCAGGGGTAATGCCCAGGACCTTAAAAACCTTTTCCTGGACGTCCCGACGGAAAATCCGGATGCTGCCGCCGCCGATCTCCTGGCCGTTCAGCACCAGGTCATAGGCCCGGGCCCGCACCTTGCCGGGCTCGGTCTCTAATAAAGGGATATCATCTTCCTGGGGCGCGGTAAAGGGGTGGTGCATGGCCACATAGCGCCCTTCCTGCAGGTCAAACTCCAACAACGGAAAATCCGTGACCCACACCAGGTTGTAGGTGTCTTCGGGAATCAGGTTCTCCCTTTGGGCCAGGTGCAGACGCAGTTGCCCCAGGGCGGTGTTGGCCACCTGAGGCACATCCGCCACGAAAAAGAAAATGTCTCCCTCCCGCGCTCCCAGGTGGTGGGCGACCGCACCCTTCACGTCGTCCGGGAAGTACTTGGCCAGGGGCGACTGCCAGCCGTCGGCGGTCAGCTTTACCCAGGCCAGCCCCTTGGCGCCGTAAACCGCCGCAAAATCAGTCAGGTCGTCCAGTTCCTTGCGGGACAACCGGGCCAGGCCGGGAGCGCAAAGGGCCTTGACTATGCCCCCCTGGGCCACCACTTCCTTGAAAGTGCGGAAATGGCTCTCCTGCACGATCTCGGTGACCTCGCTCAGCTCCAGGCCGAAGCGGGTATCCGGGCGGTCAAGGCCAAACCGGGCCAGACATTCATCAAAAGTCAGGCGGGGAAACGGCGGTCTCACCTTTACGCCCGCGGTTTCGTCCAGGAGCGTGGTGATGAGCCCCTCCACCACTTCCAACACGTCCTCTTCGGTGACAAAGGCCATCTCCAGGTCGATCTGGGTAAACTCCGGCTGGCGGTCGGCCCGCAGATCTTCGTCCCGAAAGCAGCGGCATAATTGATAGTAACGGTCCAGGCCCGCCATCATGAGAAGCTGCTTGAAAAGCTGGGGCGACTGGGGCAGGGCGTAAAAATAACCCTTCTGCACCCGGCTGGGGACCAGATAATCCCGGGCGCCTTCCGGAGTGCTCTTGGTGAGGATGGGCGTTTCCACTTCGATGAAACCCTGCTCATTCAGGAAGCGCCGACAGACCTGCGCCGCCCGGTGCCGAAACAGAATGGGCTTCATGACGCTGGGGCGCCGCAGATCCAGGTAGCGGTACTTGAGGCGCAGGGCCTCGGAAATATCCACCCGGTAGTCCTCCAGCTGAAAGGGCGGGGTCTTGGAGGAATTCAGGATGCGCAGCTCCTCGGCGATAACCTCGATTTCTCCGGTGTCCAGCAGGGGATTCACCATATCCGGGGGCCGCAGACTTACCACCCCCCTCACCGCCAGGCAAAATTCATCCCGGAGGAGGCCGGCCTTGGTATGGACGTCGAGGTTGACTTCCGGGTTGAATACCACCTGGGTGATGCCTTCCCGGTCCCGGAGGTCGACGAAGACCAAGCCTCCGTGATCCCGGCGCCGTTGCACCCAGCCCATGAGCACCACTTCCCGGCCTTCATCCTGGGCCCGGAGGACCCCGCAGGTATGGGTGCGCTTGAGCCCTGCCAGTGAGTCGAACACGTTAATTTCCTTCCTTGTGCCCCAGTCGGGCCATGAGTTCGGGCACGAGTTCGGTCAGGGGGACGGCCTCCTGCTCGCCGGTGGCCATCTGGCGCAGCGTGGCTTTGCCTTCGGCCAATTCCAGGTCCCCCAGGATCACCACCAAGGCCGCGCCCAATCGGTCAGCCAGAGACATTTGGGCCTTGAGCGAACGCCCCTCATAATCCATAGCCGCGGGCAGGCCCCGGGCGCGGATGTCCTGCAACAGAAAAAAGCCGCGCTCCCGGGCCGCGTCCCCGAGGGCCGCCAGGAAAACCAGGGCAGGCTCGTCAGGTCCGACTTCCGGGGGCAGCACTTCCATGAGCCGGTCTTCGCCGATGGCAAAGCCCAGTCCCGGCAAATCAGCCCCCCCTAAATCCCGGGCCAGGCCGTTATACCGCCCGCCGCCGGCCACTGCGTCCTGGGCGCCCAAGCCTGGTACCGTTACTTCAAACGCCGTGCGGGTATAGTAATCCAGGCCCCGGACCAGGCGGGGGTTCTTTTCGTAAACAACCCCGGCCCCGCTAAGGAGGGCAAGCACCCGGTAATAATGCCGGGAGCAGTCCTCACAGAGGCTGTCCTCCATGACCGGCGCCCCTGCCAGCATAGCCTGGCAATGCTGCGACTTGCAGTCCAGAACCCTAAGCGGGTTGGTCTCCCGGCGGCGCCGGCAGTCGTCACACCAGCCTTCCTGCCCGGCCAGAAAGAGTTGCAGCTTGGCCTTAAAGTCCGCCGTGCACTTGGGGCAGCCCAGGGAGTTGATGAGCAGGCGCAAGTCTTTGAGGCCCAACCTTCCCAGGAGGTCCAGCAACATGAGGATGACTTCGGCGTCCAGTTCCGGGGCCGCGCTTCCCAGGGCTTCGCAGTTGATCTGGTGAAACTGGCGGTAGCGCCCTTTCTGGGGCCGTTCATAACGGAACATGGGGCCGATAAGATAAAATTTTTTGACACCGCCCCCCTGCGCCAGGTTTTTCTCCAAGCAGGAGCGGACCACCTGGGCGGTGGCCTCCGGTCTCAAAGTCAGGGAATCGCCGTGGCGGTCGATGAAGGTGTACATCTCTTTGGCCACGATATCCGTGTCCGCGCCGATGCTGCGGGCGAAAAGCTCGGTCCTTTCCAGCAAGGGCAGGCGGATCTCCCGGTAGCCGTAAAGTTCAAAGATTTCCCGGGCCTTATTTTCCACCCATTGCCACCTCGAGGTTTCGGGAGGCAGGATATCCCGCATGCCGCGGATCGCGCGTATCTTAGCCATAGGTTCCAAAATATTAAATTTAACCAGGAGATAGGCTGATTGTCAATGAAATAGCTATAAACTTGGCAAGCGAACTACAGAGGCCGGAGAAGGAGTCCTGATGCCCGGAGGCGTTCAAACTGATATTCTTATGCAGCCGCCGGGCTTCAGCCTGCGATGGCCCAGGTGAGATGCCTGGGCCGCCAGGCTTATTTTCCAATGGTATCTCCCGGCTCGGAGATCGAGAACCTGGATTCGAGGACCGATGATTCCAAGCCCCCAGGATGGCATTGATCGGTTCTTTTAGAAATGAATCTCAAACAGGGAACTGATGGAGTCTTCCTGGTGGATGCCGAGGATGGCCCGGGCGAGGAGATGGGCGACGGACAGCTGCACGATTTTCGAGCAGCTTTGCGCCTCTTCATTTAAAGGGATGGTGTCGGTGACCACCAGGCGGTTCAGCTGCGAGTCCCGGACACGGTTCACCGCAGGGCCGGAAAGGACCGCATGCGTGCAGCAGGCGTGGATTCTTTTGGCCCCGTGGTCGATTATGACCTTGGCCGCTTGGGTCAGGGTGCCGGCCGTATCGATGATGTCATCCAGAACCACCACTTCCTTGCCCTCGACGTCGCCGATGAGATGCATGGCCTGGGCCTTACCCGGGGCGTCCCGGCGTTTGTCGATAAGGCCCAATGCAGCCCCCAGGCGTTTGGCGTAAGCCCGGGCTCGGGCCACCCCGCCGGCGTCGGGCGAGACGATGGCCAGGTTGTGGTTAAAATTCTTGGAGATATAAGGAATCATCAAGGGGGAGGCGTAGAGATTGTCCACCGGAATGTCGAAAAAGCCCTGGATCTGGCCGACGTGCAGGTCCATGGTGAGAATCCGGCTGGCCCCGGCGGTGGTAAGCAGATCGGCTACCAGCTTGGCGGTAATCGGCACCCGAGGGGCTACCTTGCGGTCCTGTCGGGCATAGCCGAAATAGGGAATGACCGCGGTGATGCGCCGGGCGCTGGCCCGTTTCACCGCGTCGATCATGATCAACAGCTCCATGAGGTTGTGGTTGGCCGGAGGACAGGTGGGCTGGATAATGAAAACATCCCGCCCCCGGACATTCTCACCGATTTCCACCCGAATCTCGCCGTCGCTGAAGGTGGTGACCAGCGCCTGTCCCAGCGACAGGCCGAGATGCTCGCAGATTTTTCTGGCCAGCTCCGGGTTGGCGTTGCCGGTAAGGATCCGAGGGTCATTGTGCAACATGGCCGGGAATTTCCTCGTCGAGCGGAGAAATGTTAGTCTTTTAGTAGAACAGGGTTAACGAGAGGTCAATATAAATCAAAAGGGAGGGGATCGGCAAGGGTAATTTCCGGGGGGTTCAGCTTTTCCTGGAGAACCAGGATATGCACGCCGGCTGCGGCTACCCGACTCAATTCCCGGGCATACGCCGGATCCACGCCGACCGCCGGCCGGAAAAGGCGCGCGTCGGCACGTTGCACCACGAACACCTGCCAAGCCTCATGACCCTGAGCCGCCAATCCGGCCAGTTCAGCCAGGTGGCGCCGGCCCCGGACGGTCACCCCATCCGGGAACAGGGCAATCCCCGCCTCCACCCAAGTGATGCTTTTTACTTCCATGAACAGCAGGCGGTCCCCGAGGTCGGCGACAAAATCCAGCCGGCTGCCCCCGGACAAGGTCACTTCGGCCCGATGGCTCAAAAGGGGCGGCATCCCCGGCAAACCCGGCCCGGCCAGCGCCTCGGCCACCAGGCGGTTGGGGACCTGGGTGTCCACACACACCCAATGGCCGCCGGATTTACAGAAGCGCCAAGTGTGGGAAGTCTTGCGCCCGGGGCGGGGTTCGTGGGTAAGGAGGACTTCCTGGCCAGGAACCAGGCAACCGGTCAGCGCCCCGGTGTTTGGCACATGCGCCCAGATTCGGCGGTGATCGGCCAATTCAACCTCGGCCAGGAAACGCTTTTCCCGGCGCAGGAAACGACCGGCGACCAAAGGGGCATCAAAGCGCACAGGCAGGGAATACTTTTGGGGTGGGATTTAAAAAACGTACCAGACCCTGAACCAGCTCTGGAGGTCCTTGTTGTCTTCCGGCCTGCCCCTCTCCACCTGGCTTTGAATCGTGAAGCCGAAGCGGCCCAAGTCATACTTGAGGCTGGGACCCCAGCCCAGGGCCAGATCGTTTTTCTGGCGCAGGAAAGAGAGATTGTCGGCCGGGGGCTGATACAGAAAGCCGCTCAAACCGACCCGCAATTTGGCTGTAAAACAATAATCCATGGAGTATTTGAACAGCAAGGGTGGCTGGCTGATCCGGTCGGCGCCGCTGACCGGATTCTCACTGTTGTACCGGAAGGAAATGCGAAAATTCTTGGGAAGCGTCAGGGTGGTCCCGAACTGGCCGCTTTGCAACCCGGAACAGATATCCCGGAGATATGATTGGGACGTCAAGGGCGGAGCCGGAACGGGGCGCTCCCCCAGCATCTGGGCTTCCATGGGGGACTGAGCGGTTACGAAGGCGAAGGGGGCAGGCCACATCTTTGAAGCAAAAACGGCCGAGTTCGCAGCATTGCCTGCGACCGGCCATAAGGTCGTGACAATTATGAGCAGCCAGAAACCGGCTCTCAGCCAGGTCTTCCCCCTGGGACCCAGCACCGTTTTTCCCCCTTTTAATGGTTGTTAATTTTTTACCATAAAAGCGCCCCGAAAGTCAAGGCAATCTTTATTTAAAATCCAATTTTCCCCTTCCGCTGCAAAGGACATATTCGAACGCCTATAAAGGCCGGCCATAGATGTCCTCGAGGATTTTCCCGCCTCCCTGCGCAAGGAGCATCTCTGCCAGGCGGCGTCCCATGGAACCGGCCTCGGCGGGAGGACCCGCCAAGTGGTCCTGGAACACCGACCGGCCTTCCAGATCGCTGATCAGTGCGTCCAGAGTGAGGACCTCACCCGCAAGCCTTCCCAGGGCGGCCACCGGGACCAGGCAGCCTCCCTCCAAGCGGGCCAGAAAGGCCCGTTCCGCGGTGACCGCCACTTGGGTGGGAACATGGTTTAGGGGAGCCAAGAGGTCCAGCATCTCCTGGTCAGCCGCCCGCACTTCCAGCCCCAGAGCGCCCTGGCCGATGGCGGGCAGCATCTCCTCGGTGGAAAGATAACCCCGGGGTATATGCCCCAAGCCCAGGCGCTTGAGCCCCGCCGCGGCCAGGATGATGGCGTCCAGCCCCTCGGTTTCCAATTTGCGCAGGCGCGTGTCCACATTGCCCCTGAGGTGCACCACTTCCAGGTCGGGGCGGCGGTGCAGGATTTGCACCTTACGCCTGAGGCTGCCGGTGCCCACCCGGCCTCCGGGGGGAATTTCCTTCAGAGAGCCATAACGTTGCGAAATGAAGGCATCCCGGCAATCCTCCCGGGGAGGCACCGCTCCCAGGGTGCAGCCCGGGGGCAATTCCGCGGGCATATCTTTTAAGCTGTGCACGGCCAGATCAACTTCCCCGGCCAGCAGGGCCTCCTCAATCTCCTTGATGAACAGGCCCTTTCCCCCCACCTGCGCCAAAGGCACGTCTTTGAGCTTGTCGCCGGTGGTTTTGATGATAACCACATCGGTAGCCAGACCAGGATGCCGGTCCTGCAGCTGAGCCTCCACCCAATGGGTCTGAGCCAGGGCCAACCTGCTCCCCCGGCTGCCGATGCGGATAGTCCTCGGCAAAACGCTATCCTAGCCGCAGGAACTACAGGACGTGGAGGTGCAGCCGCTGCAAGAGCTGGCCGGCTTGGACGCCGAGGTGAATTTATAACCCACCTTGGCGGCACAGGGGCTCATCAACTTGTTGACACTCTGTTGGCCGCACTCCGGACAGGCGACTGGTTCATTGCTGCGAAAGACCAAACGTTCAAATTCCTTGCCGCAATTCTGACATTTAAACTCAAAAATAGGCATATCTGACTCCTTTAGGAACCATGCGCTTAAATCCCGCCCAGCTTCAAGGCAAAAATAAAGAGCGGCGGTAACCTCAGCGCTCCGGCTCCTCGTGCAAATTTTGCCGATCCAGGCTTTCTTTTATTAATATAATCTTTTTTTTCCCAAACGCTATCCCACCGGGATTTAATCCTGCAGGCAGACAAATCTCTATTGGAGAAGGGCGAACCGCCGCTTTCGACGCTTCACCGGCCGCCGTGGGCGGCGGCCCTGCATGTCCCTTTCCCGGTCAAGACTTTCGCTCCACCCGGACGGTGGCCCCTTCCGACACCAGGGTCAAACAGCAAGGATCACCCAACAGGCGGCCCACCAGGTTCACCGCGCTGGCCGGCCGAATTTCCCCAGGGACGCTGGAGGGCGTCAGCCCGAAGAAAAAACAGAGAGCCCGGCCCGGCGGCCAGTAGCCGATGTCTCCCACCTGCACTGAGACCGCCGCGGTGTCGTCCAGTTCCTGAACCACCTGGGGTACGGGAAAATAGATTTCGTCGCCCCAGCGCTGCGCCTGTCCTTCGATGGGCAGGGCCTCGGCCAACGCCCGGCCCGTGGGCGTGTCGGTCAGGTATCCCTCCAGACCGATATCTCCGGCAGTGATGACGATGTCGATAGGCATCTCAGCCCTCCATGGTCTCCACCACATAGGCGGCCAAAAGGGGTATCAGTATTTCATGGTGGCCGGTCAGGGCGTAACCCGTCCCGGCGCCGGCGGTGGGCCGGCGCACCACGTTGGTCATGGGGCGGTAATGCTGGATAAAATCCAGGTTGACCGTGGTCAGGGGTTCTACCCGGTAGCCCAGGTTGCGGGCCAAGGTCAGGGCCTTGAGGAACACTTCCGGGAGAATCACCGCGGACCCCAAATTGATATACAGGCCTCCCGCCAGCCGGCTCACCTGGGCCGCAAAAGTACGGAAGTCCAGGTGGGTGGTTTCCCCCAGGGCCGCGGGGTTGCAGGAGGGATGCAGGTGGATGATATCGGTGCCCACGGCCACATGGACGGTGACAGGCACTTCCAGATGGGCGGCCGCAGCCAGGAGACTTAGGTTCTTATAGGGAAAATCACTGTCGTGCAGACGGCGAGCCACTGCCTGTCCCAGTCCGAGACCCAGCCGGGCCCCCCAGGCGGTGGCTTCATTAAGGAACTCGGCGGTTTCCCGGGCCATGCCGAACTGGCCCGCGCCCAGCACCCGGTCCACATCCTCGGAAGTCCGCCCCACCATGGCGATTTCAGCATCGTGGATGATAACCGCGCCGTTCACGGCCAGTCCGGTGACCAGGCCCCGGCTCATCAAGTCGATTAGAACGGGGCCCAGGCCCACCTTGAGGGGATGAGCTCCCATGCCCAGGAGGACCGGTCGGTCTTGTCGCCGGGCCTGGACCCAGGCGGCGGCGATCTCCCGTAAACTCCGGCCGGCCAAGATCTTGGGCAGGCGCTCCAGGAACTCCCGGAGACCCCCTCCCCTGGTCCAGGGCCGGGCAAAGTCCTGGTGGCTAACCTTGGAAGGACGGTCCTTCAGGCTGTAAGTGGTCAGGCCTTTGAGGGGCAGGGGATCGATCTTGGTCATGGGTCAATCAATCCTGGGGAAATTTTTCCGGAAACAGTAAATAATCCACCAGGTCACAGAGCACATGGCCGATGGTGATGTGCACCTCCTGGATCCGGGGAGTGCTCCGGGAGGGCACCACGATGGCCAAGTCAGCCGCGGCGGCCACCGGCCCCCCCTCCCCGCCGCTCAAAGCCAGGGTCGCAAGTCCCAGTTGCCGGGCCGCTTTGAGGGCTTCCACCACATTGGCGGAGTTGCCGCTGGTGCTGATTCCCAGGGCTAAATCCCCCGGGCGCCCCAGGGCCCGGACCTGTTTGGCGAACACCTCCAGGAAGTCGTAATCATTGGCGATGCTGGTCAGAATGGAGGTGTCCGTGGTGAGGGCCACCGCGGCCAAGGGAGGACGCTCGATCCGGAAGCGGTTGACAAACTCCGCGGCCAGATGCTGGGCGTCGGCGGCGCTGCCGCCATTGCCGAACAGCAGGATCTTCCCGCCCTTTTGCAGGGTGTCGGCTAAAAGCCGCGCGGCCGCGGCCACCTGCTCGCCCTGCTCCGCCGCCACCCGGTTTTTAAGGTCATTGGCCTCCGCCACGGCCTCAGCCAGGCGCGTCTTCAAGGACATATTAACTCCTAACATTCAAATTCTTCAAGCCAACAGCCGCTGAAAAGGCTCGGGGCTGAAGTTCAGGGCCGTGGCAATGTTGACCAGGGTATCGGCCAATTTCCGGACTTTGTCGTCTTTGGCGGCCCGGACCGCCAGCGCGGCAAAATGCTCCTTCAGGAAAGCGAAGTAAAAGTTCTGGCCTTCGGTGAGTTCCAAAGTGATGGGGATCCGCCGTTGCAGTTTCAAGAAGTTCATCAGGTTTGCCGCTGTCTCCTGGTCAAAGCCCGCGGCCAGGTCCATCAGCTGATGGTCCAAAATCCGGCGCAGGATCTGGGCCCCTTCCTGGGATTCCAGCTTGAAGCCAAAGAGCGCGGCCTCTTTCAACAGTTCCGCCATTTCTTCCGACGCGGGCAAAAGCTCCGGCTCCGGTTCCAGGCGGCGCAGGATTTCCACCAGACGGCGGTTCAGAGTGATCTCCCCCAACGCCCGGTAAAGGCGGGGCAGGGGCAAATCCTCGGCGGCCATGGCCTTCAGAATCGGGGTGGCATTGCCGAAATGGTGCCTCACGTCCACCAAGGCCTCCTCCCGATTTTCCGCCAGGAGATCAAGGAAAATCTGCTCTTTTTCCTCCTGGAAAATATCATGCACCGTATAATAGCGCTCCCCCAGGCGGGTGGCCAGCAGGGGGATCAAATCCTCCGGGGTTTCGGCCAGGACCTGGAACAACTCCTGGTTCAAGGCCTGGAAGGCCTCCGGGCTTGCGCTTTCCAGAACCTGGGTGCGGTATAGATAGCTGCCCAGGTGCACCGTAAAAAAGCTCAGGGTTTCTTGCCGCCAGGTAACCCCGGAGGTCACCCGGAGGCGGCCGGAAGCCAGGGTCAGCGTGCCCTGAGTCTGAACCTCGGTTTCCAGAGGCCTGACCCCGAAGTGATAAATGTGATGGGGGCATTGGCGCTCCCGGTCCTTAAGCCAGGAGATGGCCCACTGGTTCACCACCTTGGGGAAGGTGACCACCGCGGGCTTTACCCGGTGCACATAGATATCCCTTCCGGTGCCTTCCTCCGGCAGGTTGCTTTTGGCCTCATCCAGGATTTTGAGAAAGGGCTCCTCCAGGGATTCCTGAATGAAGTAACTCCCCAACTGCAAGGCCCTGGCCGCGTATTTCAGAACCTGGATGGTCTCAAGACCCGAGAGATCGGCAAAGAACCAGCCGCAACTGGTGTACATCAGGAGCGTATGGCGCTGCATCTCCAGCAGCCGCAGGGCTTCGAGCCAGTTCCGGCGGGATAACCCCTTGACGCCGTGCCGGGAAAAAAACTGTTGGATGGTTTCCTCCTGGCGGTCCAGGATCACCTCGATGTAATCATTGCGGGCGGCCCAGGGATCTTTGAGGAACCTGGCGCCTTCCTCTTCAAAGATGCGGGCCAGGCGGTCGTTCAGGAAGTCAAAGGCTTGCCTGAGCGGAGCCCGCCACCGCTGATTCCAATGGGGGAGACCGCCGGTGGAGCAGCCGCAATCCTCCTTCCAGCGGCCCACGCCATGGGCGCAACTCCAGGAAGTGCCTTCCTTCTTGGGGCCCAATTCCAATTCCACCCGCATCCGGGGCGGCGCCGTTTCCAAAAACGCGGCGTAATTCGTCAGGGTAAGACCCTGGGAGGGCACAACTTCTTCCAAGGCAAAGGCCAGGCCCAATTCCCCAAACTTGTGATGGTGACCGTAATTCTCGCCATCCGTGGCGACATGGAGCAGCTGGGGCCGAGGCCGATCCGCGCGGAAACTTTCCTTGAGACGGGCCACCAGGCGCCTGCTGTCCGTCAGCAGGTCCCCGAAGCTCAAATCCGAGGCTACGGCGCCGTTGTAAAAGAACACATCGATGTAACGGCCAGAAGGGCCCGCGTCCGGCAAAAAGCAGCGATAGGCCTGGGTGGTGTCCAGGGTCTGTGCCTGGACCGCCTCCCAGGTCCCGCCGTCAAGGGAGCCCACCCGGCGGGCCTGATAAGGGGACAAGATCACATATTTCATGCCGTGATCCACCAGTGCGGCCAGGGTGGGATAATTCACCGCAGTTTCCGGCAGCCACATGGCTTCGGCCTCCCGGCCAAAACGGTGCCGAAAATCTTTAAGCCCCCAGATAATTTCGGTTTCCAAATCACGGGGATTGGCCAGGGGGAGGATTATGTGATTGTAGGCCTGGGCGATGGCATTGCCATGCCCCAAGCGGGCCAAGCTCTGACGGTCCGCGGCCAGCAGCCGGTCATAGGTGAGAGAGGCATGCACTTCGAGCCAGGCGAGCAAGGTCGGCCCGAAGTTGAAACTTATTTTTTCGTAATTGTTTACAATATCAAGGATGCGGCGGTCGCCGTCATAGATCCGGGCGCAGCTGTTGGGAGCATAGCACTCCGCGGTTACCCGGGTATTCCAGTCGTGATAAGGGTGGGCGCTGACCTCCCGTTCGATCTTTTCAATCCAGGGGTTTTCCCGCGGCGGCTGGTAAAAATGGCCATGAATGACCACAAAGCCTGCGGCCTTTTCTTTCCCTGGAGGGGTCTTTTCTGCCAAAGGCCGGCCTTTCGGATTCTAAGGATGAAATTACCGTTTCAAGTCATCAGAATCTTAATCCGGCGCCCCATGCCTGTCAACCACTTGCGATGAAGACAACCCGCCGCAAAAAAGTATTGCTTAAAAAGCGAAGAAATTATAATATTACCAGGTTAGCTTATTTCTGGAGGTTACCTTGTTCGCCATTGTCCAGACCGGCGGGAAACAATATCGGGTGAGCCCGGGGGATATCCTCCGGGTGGAACGCCTCCCCGGAAACCGGGGGGATGAAGTCCTGCTTGAACAGGTACTCCTGGTGGCTGACGGCGATGCCATCCAGGTAGGCCAGCCCTTGGTGCCCGGAGCCCGGGTGGTGAGTGAAATTTTGCGGCAGGGCAAGGGCAAGAAGGTCCTGGTGTTCAAGAAAAAGCGCCGCAAGAATTACCGCCGCAGACAGGGCCATCGTCAATTGTACACCGCCTTGGAAATCAAAGAGATTGTCGGGTGAGCGCCGGGAAGGCCAGGGAGGCCTTACCTGGCGATTTGTAATCAGGAGATCATACCGTGGCACATAAGAAAGCAGGTGGAAGTTCCCGCAACGGCCGGGATAGTGCCGGGAAACGCCGGGGCGTCAAGCGCTATGCCGGGCAGGTGGTCAAGGCCGGCAATATCCTCGTCCGCCAGGTGGGCACCCGCATCCATCCGGGGCTCAATGTGGGCCAGGGCCGGGATTACACCCTGTTCGCCAAGATCGACGGGGTGGTGGCCTTTGAGTCCTTTGGCAAAGACCGCAAAAGGGTCAGCGTTTATCCCACCACTTGAAGTCCTTCCCCGATGAGGCGGAGATCATCGTCCAGGGCGGAGCCGGCGGCCCCGGCTGTGTCAGCTTCCGCCGGGCCCGCTTCCAACCCCGGGGCCGCCCCGACGGCGGCAATGGCGGTAGGGGCGGCGATGTAATCCTGGAAGCCTCACGTCACGAACGCACCCTGGCTTATTTTAAGCGGCGGCGTCTGTTCCTGGCTGATAACGGCCGGGCCGGAGAAGGACAGGACCGCCTCGGCAAGAACGGCTCCCCTCTGGTGATCCGCGTCCCCCTGGGGACGCTGGTCTTCGACTCCGAGTCCGGGGAACTGCTGGGTGAACTGCTGGCAGAAGGGCAGCGTCTGGTGGTGGCCAAGGGAGGCCGGGGCGGCAAAGGGAACGCGCATTTCGCGTCTTCGCGCCTGCGCTCTCCCCGTTTTGCCCAGCCTGGAGAAAGCGGGGAAAGCCGGCGCCTGCGCCTGGAACTCCAGATCCTGGCCGACGTGGGTCTCATGGGCCCCCCCAATGTCGGCAAAACCACGCTGTTGAAGGCTCTGACCGCGTCCAAGGCCAGGGTGGGCGATTTCCCCTTCACCACTTTAAGCCCCCAATTAGGGGTGATCTATGTCGACGACCAGGAACCCCTGGTGGCCGCAGAGATTCCCGGCCTTATCCGAGGGGCGCACCGGGGCAAGGGTCTGGGGCACCGTTTCCTCCGGCATCTCAGGCGTACCCGCATCCTGGTCCTGGTCGTGGACGTGAGCCGGATCAATCCGGCCCAGCCCCTGACGCCCTGGCTGGAGCTGGAGGAGGAATTGCAGGCGGCCGACCCCGACCTGCTCGCCAAGCCCCGGCTTATCGTGTTGAACAAAGTGGATCTTCCTCCCGCCAATTTTCCATTGGATGAGGTTATAAAAGCCTATGGCGGCCTCGGGCGGCGGGTCCTGGCAGTGTCCGGTCTCACCGGAACAGGGCTTGGGGCCTTGCGTCAGGCAATCGCCGCGGAAGTTGCGAGGCTCAGCGCGACATCTGCGAACCATACCGCCGCGGAATCGGAATTTCCTGGAATCAAGCCAGGTTAATCCGGTATAATTAAAGAAGTAATGGAACGCCGCCGCCCATATCTGGACAAAGCCCGGCGACTGGTGCTGAAGCTGGGAAGCTCGGTCCTCACCGCTGAAGACGGCCTGAACCTACCCCTGATCCAACGCCTGGTCGGGGAGATCGCCACACTGCACCAGGAGGGGCGCCAGGTGATCATGGTGTCCTCAGGCGCGGTGGCTGCGGGCCTGAGAAAGCTGGGGATTTGCATGCGCCCGGTGGGCCTCCCCCAAATGCAGGCTGTGGCCGCGGTCGGGCAGAGCAGCCTCATACAGACCTATGAGGAGGCCTTCGCCGCCCACGGCCTCAAGGTGGCGCAGATTCTCCTGAGCCACGACGACCTCGCGGCCCGCGGCCGCTTCCTCAACGCCCGCAACACCCTCTTCACCCTCCTGCAGTGGAATGTGGTGCCCATCATCAACGAAAACGATACGGTGGCCACCCGGGAACTGAAGTTCGGCGATAACGACCACCTGGCCGCCCTGATCTGCAACCTGGTGGAGGCCGATTTCCTGGTTTTGCTGACCAACACCGAAGGCCTCTATGCCCGGGACCCCCGGGAGGACCCGGCGGCGCCGCTGCTGACGTTCCTGGAGCCCACCGATCCCCGGTTGGAGACCGCCGCCGGACAGCGGCCCAATGCCTTGGGCACGGGGGGCATGGTCAGCAAACTCCAGGCAGTGAAAAAGGCCGCCGCCGCCGGGGTGCCGAGCATTATCGCCAATGGCCTGCGGCCCGGCGTCCTCGGAGAAATTTTCGCCGCTCAGGAGGTGGGGACCTTTTTTCTGCCCCAGACCCACAGGCTTTCCAGCCGCCAGTATTGGCTGGCCTACAATGTCACCCCCAAGGGAGCCATCCTGGTGGACGCCGGGGCCCGGGAGGCCCTGGTGCGCATGGGGAGGAGCCTCCTGCCGGCCGGAATCCTCGAGGTTTTCGGCGGCTTCAAGAAGGGCGCGCCGGTGAGCCTGATGGACCCGGAGGGTCAGACCTTCGCCATAGGCCTGACCAATTACTCCTCCCGGGACATCAACCGCATCAAGGGCAAGCAGACCCAGGAGATCGCCCAATCCCTGGGTCACAAGGACTACGACGAGGTCATCCACCGGGACAACCTGGTGATCTTTCCCGAGTTCGGGAGCGGGTGAGGAGGGGTCAGACGGGAGCACAGGCATCCTGCCGGTGGCGAAATGGAGGGTGGGGCACTGCCCTCCGATAATCGGGTTCAAGGGATATTTGGCGGTGGGTGGAGCCCACCAAATCCAAAATCAATGGCGCGGTGAATCTATGGATATTCCCAAAATGATCCAGGAAATTGCGGTAAACGCCAGACAGGCCGCCCGGCCCCTGGGGAATCTGTCCCGGGGCATCAAGGACCAGGTGCTCTGGCGCATGGCGGCGCTGCTTACGGAGCGTCAGGCCCACATCCAAGCCGAAAACGCCAAGGACGTGGACAAAGCCAGGGCCGAGGGCCATCCCGCGGCTTTTATCGACCGGCTGACCCTGTCCGACAAGGTCATGGCCTCCATGGTCAAGGCCCTGGAGGAAGTGGCGGCCCTCCCTGATCCGGTGGGGGAAGTGGTGAAGATGTGGCGGCGGCCCAATGGCCTGTTGGTGGGGCGGGTGCGCATCCCGTTGGGAGTCATCGGCTTTATCTACGAATCCCGCCCCAACGTCACGGTGGACGCGGCGTCGCTGTGCCTGAAAAGCGGTAACGCGGTGATCCTCAAAGGGGGCAAGGAGGCCCTGCACTCGAATCTGGCCCTGGCCAAACTCATGCAGGATGCCTTAAGCGAGTTCAACCTTCCTGGGGGCGCGGTGCAGGTCATCCCCAGCGTCGCCCGGGAGGCCACCCTGGAGCTGCTCAAGCAGGACGAGCTGGTGGACCTCATCATCCCCCGGGGGGGCGAAGGTCTGATCCGGTTTGTGGCCGAAAACTCCCGCATCCCGGTGCTCAAGCATTACAAGGGCGTGTGTCATATCTTCGTGGACGAGGGCGCCGACCCGGACCTGGCCGAAGCCGTGTGCTTCAACGCCAAGGTGCAGCGCCCCGGGGTGTGCAACGCCATGGAGACCCTGCTGGTCCACGAAAAGATCGCGCCTGAGTTTCTGCCCCGCATGAACCAGCGCTTTCGGCTTGCCGGGGTGGAACTCAGGGGCTGCCCGGCCACCCAAAAGATCGACCCACAGGTCAAGCCGGCCCAGGAGAAAGACTGGGGCTGCGAGTTCCTGGACCTGATTCTGGCCGAAAGGGTCGTGCCGGATCTGGACGCGGCCCTGGCGCACATCGCCCGCTACAGCTCCAACCACACCGAGGCCATCATCACCCGGGATTACGACCGGGCCCAGCGCTTTCTCCGGGAAGTGGACTCCTCAGTGGTCCTGGTGAACGCCTCCACCCGGTTCAACGACGGCGGGGAGCTTGGACTGGGCGCGGAGATCGGCATCAGTACCAGCAAACTCCACGCCTTCGGCCCCATGGGCCTGGAGGAACTCACCACCACCAAGTTCATCGTCTATGGGAACGGACAGGTGAGGACGTGAGTTGTGGGGAAGGGGTCTAAGGGGCGGCGGCCCCTTACCACCCCCTCACGCCCCTTCCCCCAATCCCATAAAGGAGGTTGGGAGGGGAGTTTGAGGGGAGGGCGGGGGATTCGCAATCCCCCGGCCCTCCCCTCCAAAAACCTGCCCCAAAATGAAAACCAAGCCAAAACGCCTGGGGTTGTTCGGCGGGACCTTCAATCCCATCCACTATGGGCATCTGCGGTCGGCCGAGGAGGTGGCCGAGGCCCTAAACTTGCGCCGGATTTTATTTATCCCCGCGGCCCTGCCCCCCCACAAGGCCCCGGTGGGAGTAACGCCTTTCGAGGTTCGCCTCACCATGACCCGGCTGGCGGTGGGGCGGCACCCCAGGCTGGCGGTGTCCGACGTCGAAGGCCGCCGACCGGGAAAATCTTATTCTATCGATACCTTGCGCTATTTTCGGGAGGAATTGGGTCCCCAGGGAGAGCTCTATTTCATCCTGGGACTGGACGCGGTCTTGGAGATTTCCTCCTGGAAGGATTATCGGGAGCTTTTCACCCTCAGCCATTTCGTGGTCCTGGACCGGCCGGGCTATGACCGTGGCCAACTGGGAGAGCTTCTCCGGCGGCAGGTGCATCCGGGATTCAAGCCCTTGGCCGACGGCCGCGGGTTTCAACATCCCCAGGGCTGCCAGGTGCTTTTTCAGTCCACCACGCTCCTGGATATCTCCGCCACCCGCATCCGCCAATCAGTGCAACAGGAAAGGTCCATACGATATCTCTTGCCGGAGCGGGTGCGCCGATTTATACTTAAAAACAGATTATATAAAGCAAGGTGAGAACGGTAAATAAAGCCAAAAAGACAGATTTGTCCCCGGAAAGTTTGATGGAACTGGCGGCCCGCACTCTGGCGGCCAACAAGGGCCAGGACCTGTTGATTCTTGATGTCAAGGGCCTCTCCAGTATCGGGGATTACTTTATCATCTGTTCCGGGACTTCCAGGCGCCATGTCCAGGCTCTGGCCCAGCATCTCCAGGAGGCCTTGGAAAAGGCAGGCGTGAAGCCTTTGGGAGTAGAGGGTCTGGAGGAAGGACAGTGGGTTCTCCTGGATTATATCGACGTGGTTGTCCATCTATTTATCAAGCCCATGCGCGAGTTTTATGACCTGGAGGGCTTGTGGACGGAAGCCGGGCGCCTTCCGGTAACGGAATTTACCCGTAGCCAGATTCAGGGGCATCCCGGCGCCTGATTCCAGGAGTGCCTGTTATGCAAAGTTGCGGCAGCTGGCGATGGACAGCCTGGCTTTTGATTTTTCTTCTTATAATCGGCACCACTCCGGCCCGGGGTGGTTTTTTTGAATCCCTGAGCGTCGAAAAAGAAAAGCAGATCGGGGAAGAATTCTTCCTGGAACTGCAAAGCGCCTACCCAATCTCCACCGATCCCTTTGTTTCTTCCTATATTAATCGCTTGGGCCACAAAATCGAGGCGCAGCTCCCCCCCCACCCTTACCAATATCGCTTCTATATCCTGGAAGACCCCAGCCTGAATGCCTTTGCGGTTCCCGGCGGCTACATCTTTATAAATAGCGGCTTTATCCGCTCCATGGAACGGGAAGGGGAATTGGCCGGGGTTCTGGCCCATGAAATTTCCCACATATACGCCCGTCACTTGGCCCGCCAGTTGGATGAGGCCAAAGGCGTCAGCATCGCCACCGTAATCGGAAGCCTGGCCGCGGTGCTTTTGGGGGGGCCTGCGGCTGCGGCCCTGCTGGTCGGCTCCCAGGCCGCCGGGCAAGCCGCCATGCTCAAATACAGCCGGGACCACGAGCAGGAAGCCGACGATTTAGGCTTCAAATGGATGCTGAGAGCCGGATACAACCCCCGGGATATGATCTCGGTGTTTCGCAAGCTGAGCAAGCAAAGGTGGTTTCAAGGGGGTGACATTCCTACCTACCTGAGCACCCACCCCCATACGGACAGCCGGTTGGTAGACCTGGCCAACCAATACAGCATGCATGAGGGCAAGATCCCGGTGGCGAATAATAATCCGGATTTTAATTACTTCGCCCTGAAGGTCGAGTCCACCGGCGGCAACCCTTACCAAATGCTGCGGCGTATGACCCAGGCGGCCATACGGGAGCCGAACAATCCGGTGTATTTGTATGGCAAGGGGCTGGCCCTGGGCCGGCTGGGACGCCCGGAAGAGGCCGAGGAAGAGTTTCAGGAGGCGTTAAAACTGGACCCGGGTAATTTTATTATTCAACGGGAAATAGCCATCCAGTACTTTGAACGGAACCGTTACCAGCAAGCTTTGCCACTGTTGCTGCGCCTCAGTCAGACGCATGCCCAGGACGAAGTGGTCTTGTATTATCTGGGACGAATTTATCAGGAACAGCGGCAAACGGATCAGGCCCTGGCGGCTATGGAAAGGGTGCAATCGCTGAACCCGGCCTTTGTGGAGGTTTACCAAAATTTAGGGACCCTTTACGGGGAAACAGGGCGGCTGGGGCTGGCCCATTATTACCTGGGCCTCCACAGCCTGACGTCCCGGGCCTATCCCACGGCCCTGTTTCACTTCAAGAAGTCCTTGGCTTACATGCCCATCACCGATCCGCGCTACAGCCGGGTGAGGGACCAGATAACCCGCCTGGAAAGGATGAAAGTGAGGGTGGCCAATTAGGATTAACAACGGAAAAAACTTAGGGTAAAATCGGCCTGGATAAAAAACCAGTTGCCGATATTCCTTGTTCCTTGAACTTCTGAGCCATGCCGATTTACGAGTATCGCTGTTCTGCGTGCCGCAAGGTATCCGAGTTTCTCCTGCTCAGCCTGAACTCCCCGTTTACGCCCGTGTGCCCCCGCTGTGGCGGCACTGACCTGGAGCGGGTCCTTTCCCGGGTGCGGGTGCGCCTTTCGGAAGAAACCAGGCTGGAACGCCTGGCTGACCCTCATCGTTGGGGCGGCTTGGCGGATATCGACGAAAATGACCCGGCCAGCGTGGCCCGGATGATGCGCCAGATGGGGCCTCACTTGAAGGAAGCTTTAGGGGAGGACTACCCTGGAGAAGTGGACCAGATGATTGAGGAAGCCATGGAAAGCGGGGAGATGGGGCCCCCCGATGACGCTTCCGGTGAGGAGGATGATTAGCGTGTGCGGTTTTCGCTAAAATTTCTACCCGTGCGGTTCAGCTTTATCTTCTCGCTGCTTCTTTATTAACTTCGGGTTTAGGCTTCTTTTCAACTTTGGTTTTCTTGGCCGGGGTCTGGGCGACCGGGTTAGAGGCCGGGGGGGTGGCAGGGACCTGCCGATAAATGGCAAAATACCGCCCTTCTTCGTCTTTCCCCTCTTTCAGCGTTACCTTGTCTCCGTGCTTTTGCATCTGGGACAGCTTGGCATGGGCCTGGCCGGCGTCCCGGAACCGGGCCACCACTATCTGGGATGTCGCGGTTTTGGATGCGACCGTGTGCTCCTTGTCACCTTTCTTGGTCTTATCGCCATGGGCCATTCTGGTCGTGGCCAAGTCCAGGCTGTTTTGGAACTTCAGTTTGCTGGCCACTTCCTGGCGAATTTTTTCCAGCTTATCCTCTTTAGTCTTGGCCTCCTGCTTAGGGTTCTTTTTTTTGGCCTGGGGCGAATTGGCCTGAAGGTGGCTAGGCGGGGCCGCTATGGAGCCCTTGATGGGGAGGGGGACGGTGGTCGGAGGCTTGTCCACCGCGCCAACCTGGGGCGTGGCCGGCACTGCGGCGGTGGGAGCGGGTTCCGCAACCGGGGGATTGGAGAGCACGGCCATGGCCGGGGCGGGCGGCGGCGGCGCCTGGTACCAGATCTGTCCGGCCTTGCCACTTTCAGGACCCAGCAGACCCCAGTTATGCAGCACCCGGTATATGTCTCCCCGGCCGGCCAGGGTGCCGACTGCGAAACTCATCATGACAAGTCCGGCCACCCCCAGGCCGCTGAATATCAGCTCCTTGACGCCCAGCTGCACCTGCCAGCCGGCCTTCTTGGCCTTCTTCCCCCGCTCCCCCATGGTTCTCCCCCCTTGGTCAGGCCAAACCCTTACATACTTTCCGGACCTGTAACGCCGAGAATTCCCAGACCATGGGCCAGGACGGTTTTTACCCCCAAAACCAGCCACAGGCGGGCCTGGGTCAGTTCGGCATCCTCGGAGATAAACCTATGCTTATAGTAATAACTATGCAACCTGGATGCCAGCTCCGTCAAGAAATAAGTGATGCGATGGGGCTCTAAATGCCGGGCCGCGGCTTCCACCAGATCAGGATAATTGGCCAACATTTTGAGGAGCTCCAGCTCCTCGGGGAGAGACAGGAGGGGGAGCCGGGCCGGGTCCGGGGCTAGGGTGAGGCCCTGGGCCTCAGCCTGGCGAAACACGCTGGCCAGGCGGGCGTGGGCATACTGCACATAATACACGGGGTTTTCCGCGTTCTGCTGCTTGGCCAGCTCCAGGTCGAAATCCAGATGGGCGTCGGCCCGTCGGGTGAGGAAAATGAAGCGGGCTGCGTCCTTGCCCACTTCATCCAGCACTTCCCGCAAAGTCACAAAGGTGCCTCCCCGGGTGGTCATGGCCACCGGTTCCCCCTGGCGCAGCAGGCTGACCAGCTGCACCAGGATGATATGCAGCCGGTCCTTCAGGCCCAGGGCCTGGGCCGCAGCCTGGAGGCGGGGAACATAGCCATGGTGGTCGGCTCCCCACAAGTCCACCACCAGGTCGTAGCCCCTCTCGAATTTGTTCAGGTGATAGGCCACATCCGAGGCAAAATACGTGGTTGCACCGTTGGAGCGCCGGACCACCCGGTCCTTTTCGTCCCCGAAGCGGGAAGCGGCGAACCACAGGGCGCCTTCCGCTTCGTAAAGGTAGCCCTTTTCTTTCAGGACGGCAAAGCTGCGCTCCACCCAGCCCTGCTCAAAAAGGTCGGCCTCGCTGAACCAGCGGTCAAAGGTGACGCCGAAGTCTTCCAGGTCCTTTTTGATGCCGGCCAGGATCAGATCCGCGGCATATTTCCCCAACGGCAGATAATCCTGGCTGTCAAGCCCCGGGAGGGCCGAGCCATGTTCAGCCAGATACTGCCGGGCCAAATCCTTTATATAGTCGCCCTGGTAGCCGTCCGCGGGGAATTCCACCGGCTCGCCCCGCAGTTCCCGCAGGCGGAAGGCCAGAGATTTCCCCAGGTTGATGATCTGGGTTCCCACGTCATTGATATAGTATTCCCGTTCCACCTGGTAGCCGGCTGCGGTCAGGAGGCGGGCCAGGGCATCCCCCAGGGCCGCGCCTCGGCCGTGGCCGATATGGAGGGGCCCGGTGGGGTTGGCGCTGACGAATTCCACCTGCACCCTAAGGCCGGCCCCCAGGTCACAATTGCCATAGGCCTGGCCCAGACGGAGGATTTCCGGCAGAACCCGGTGCCAGTAGCCGTCTTCCAGGAAGAAATTGATGAATCCCGGCCCGGCAATCTCAACCTTGGCCAGGACTCCGGCCGGAGCGGCAAGTCCCTGGACTATGATTTCCGCCAGCCGCCGCGGGGCTTGCCTAGCCTGGGAGGCCAAAACCAGCGCGGCATTGGTGGCGAAATCGCCGTGTTCGGTCTGCCGGGGGGCTTCGACTTCAAAGGCCGGGAGTTCGCTGAATTGCACCGACCCGGCCTCCCGGGCCCGGATCAGGCTGTCCGTGATCAATCCGCGTAAGAGTTTTTTGGTCTGCATAAGGGGAAAGGCCATTCAGGAGAAGGCTTTATTTTTTATTTTCCGGATGTTCCGGTGGCTCAGGTTTGGGTTTCAAGGTAACGTCACGGGTATATTCCAGGCAATGCTGGCCGTCAAAGGAAAACCGCTTCACACAGGTTTCCCGCCAGGCACAGACTGCGCAGATACTGGGCTCGCTTTTGTCCGGCTTTCTTTCCATCTCAGGCTCCGACAAAATGATGAGGGTTGGCGCTCCCCAGGGTGCAGTATATATCATAACTGATGGTATCGGCCCAGGCAGCCAGCTCGTCTGCGGTGAGGCGGTCGCCGCCGTCCTCTCCCAGGAGAGTGACCCTCTCCCCCACCGCCACGTCCGCAATGTGGCTGACTTCCACCATGGTCAGGTTCATGCAGACCCGGCCCCGGATCGGGGCCCGGCGGCCTTTTACGAGGACTTCCCCCCGGTTGGACAACAACCTCGGGTAGCCATTGCCATAACCCACCGGCAGCACTGCCAGGGTGCACCAGTCCGGGGTGGTATAGGTGCGGCCGTAGCTGACGCTGCTTCCCGGTGGCAGTCGTTTGACCTGCATTACCTGGGTGGCGAAGGTCATCACGGGTTTCAAGTCCACTCCCCAGGAACGCCCCGGGGCCGGCGGCGACCCATAAAGAGAGATGCCGGGCCGCACCATGGCGAAATGGGCCTCCGGGGCGTCAATCAGCGCCGCGCTGTTGGCGATGTGGCTTAAAGGCAACTCCCATCCCAAACCCCGGGCCGTTGCCAATATGGCCATAAATTCCTGAAGCTGCCTTTGTGTATAGGCTTTATCGGCCTCATCCGCCGTGGCCAGATGGGAAATCAGCCCCAGGATTTCCAGGTGCGAATAATTTTTGAGGCTCTCCAGGAAAGGCACCACTTCAGGAGGATTGAGCCCCAGGCGGCCCATGCCGGTGTCCACCTTGAGATGGGCCCTGACCTTTTTCCCCAGGGAACGGCCGGCCTCTTCCAGGGCCTGGGCCACATCCGGCCGATACAGAACCACTTCCAGGTCTGCGGCTGCCGCTGCCTGGCTTTCCCTGGGAACAATGCCCATGAGCAGAACGACGGGAACACCCAGGCCGGCCTGGCGCAGAGCCAGGCCTTCCTCCAGGGAGGCCACTCCCAGGTATTCCGCCCCGGCCGCGGCCAGGGTACGGGCCACAGGGACCAGACCGTGACCGTAGGCATCCGCCTTGACCACTGCCAAGACCTTTGTTCCCGGAGACAAACGCCGACGCAACTGCAAATAATTATGGCGCAGGGCCGTCAGGTCAATGGCAAGCTCCACCAGAGACGTCACCATCATGGCCTATTCTCCGGTCTCCTCCAGGCGCCGATCATTACCCTTGAGGACGATATTCTGCTGGGATTTTCTCATTCTGCTGCACAACTCCGGCAGCCAGGTCAAGTTTGTGTTTTTTCAGTCGATCCTGCAAGCGGGGGTCATTCAGGGCCAGGATCTGTGCGGCGAACAGGGCGGCGTTCCGGGCCCCGGCCGAACCCAGCGCCATGGTAGCCACCGGTACTCCGGCCGGCATCTGCACGGTGGCTAACAGGCTGTCCAATCCCTGGAGGGAAGAGCTGGGCAGGGGCACCCCTATCACCGGCAGAGTGGTTTCCGCCGCCAGAACGCCTGCCAGGTGTGCGGCCGCGCCGGCGGCGGCGATGATAATCTTGAGTCCCCGGCCGGCGGCCATACGGGCATAGGCTTGAGCCCTTTCCGGGGAGCGGTGGGCCGAGGCCACCGATACTTCCACGCCAATGCCCCACTCCTTGAGGAGAGCTGCAGCGGCTTCAAGGGTCGGCCAATCCGAAGCGCTGCCCATTACAATACCAACAAGAGGTGCAGTCTCCGCCATGCGACGTCATTCCTTTCTACAAGTCAGCCAGGTTTGATCCCAAGGAACACTCATTCCTGAGGCAACCTTTGGAAATGAAAGGCTCATTAATAAACCAGCCTGGTGGCCCGCGTCTCACCTGGGCCAGGGCAGCTATCAACAGCGGGGGAGGGAGGGACCTCTGGTCCCTGGCCCTCCCCCACCGAAACAGGATTTTCTTCCCAGAGCCCTGGGGGCCGCTTTGCACGGCCGGCGGCCCCTGCTCTTTTGTTCATCAATACCAGCGGGCCAGAGTGAGGATGGTATCAGCGTAGGCGTCGGAGTTGTTATAGGCCAGAATCGCCCGACGCCAGGAATTGGGATTGTTCTGGCGAAAACCGCTTTTTTCCAGGTAATTGGCGATGCTGGCAATGGCGTCGGCGTGGGTGAACAGATCAATCCTGCCGTCGCCGTCCCCGTCCTGGCCGCAGTTTACCAGGCTGGTGGGCAGAAATTGCGGATAGCCGATAGCCCCCGCCCAGGAGCCGTTAAACTGAAAAGGATCAAGGCGGTTTCTTTGGCAATAGCTCAGGAAGGTCTTCAGTTCCCGGCGGGCCCAGGCCGCCTTCTTTTTCAAACGGGCCTTGAGGTACGAAGGCAGCCCCAGCTCCCGGCTGACTTCGGGGCTGTCCATCACCGCCAAAGAGGCAAAGACATTGAACACCGGGTATTTCCCCGTAGTTTTTCCCAGGCCGCTTTCCACTGTGAGAATGGCGACGATCACCCCAGGGTCAACCCCATACCGGTCCCGGGCTCGGCTCAACTGACTCTGGTGCTCCTTGGCATATTGACGGCCCCGGGCCACCACCTCCGGCTTCAGGAATTGCTGGTAATCCGCCGGCCGTTCTTTCCTCAGGGTAGCGATTTTGCGGACAATGTCAGGGAGAAAACTGTTGCGCTCGTCGGCGAAGACCCGGAAAACATAGTCCTTGTCCAAACCCTGGGCGGACAATTGGTATTTCAGGTCCACATAAGCCACCGGGGCCGGTGCGCTTTGCCCGGCAATCGGGCTTACGAATATTGCTGCCAGGACAATCCAGACCCACCTCGTTATTGGCCAAATCATCCTTGTCTCCCCTCAGAATGTGCTTCACGCTAACCTGATTCCCCCATTTTGTCAAGAAGAGGCGCCCAGCCAAGGCTTTTCCCGGAAACCCTGCAAAAAGTCTGCCGACCCGGTCTCCGAACCTGTTAAAATGATCAAGGATGGCATCTTCCGGGTCATTTCCGGAAAGCTTCGAGAGGACTCAGATGACGATAAGGCCGCAGGCAGACCCCGACCTCTGGGGGGGCGTGAAAGGGCCGGTTTATGCCGGTCAGCCCCTGGCCCCCCTCACCACCTGGAAGATCGGGGGACCGGCGGAGTTCCTGGCCGTGCCCCAGGATCTGGAGGATGTCTTCGCTTTGCAACGGGTTGCGGCCCACCGGGGCTGGCCCCTTTTCTTCCTGGGGCGGGGCTCCAATGTGCTCATCGCCGACCACGGCTTGCCTGGGATTACCCTTCACCTGGCCAGGAGCTTTCAAAAAATTGAGCGCCTCGGTGACTCAATTCGGGTGGGGGCAGGTCTGGCGCTGCCTCGCCTGGCCAAGACCATGGCGGCTTGGGGCCAGGGAGGCTTTGAATTTCTGGCGGGCATCCCCGGGACCGTGGGCGCGGCCGTACGTCTCAATGCCGGGGCCTTCGGGCGCAGCCTGGGGCAGGTTCTCAAGCGGGTCTGGGTGGTGACCCCGGCCCTGGAACTCAAAGAATTGACGGTCGCAGAACTGGCCCCGGGATACCGCTCCTCCCGCCTGCTGCAACTGCCCCAGTGGCTGGTGGTGGAAGCCGAATTTGTCTTGCCGGAAGAGGTTTCCCCTGAAGTTATCCGCAGGCGCTTGCGGGATATTTTGAAGGAACGCCGGGCCCGGCAGCCTTCTCATCCCCGCACCTGCGGCAGTGTGTTCAAAAATCCTCTGGGGGGCCCCCCGGCCGGCCGCCTCATTGAGGAAGCGGGCTGGAAGGGCAGGAGCTACGGGGCTGCCCAGGTTTCCCGGAAGCATGCCAATTTTATCCTCAACCGGGGAGGAGCCACGGCGGCTGAGGTGGCGGCCCTGATGGCGGCCATTGAGGAATCCGTGGAACAGCGTTTCGGCATCAGGCTGGAACGGGAAGTGGTTTTCCTGCCCCAAGCTGTCCTGGCAAAATAACCCCCAAGAATTTTACGAGGAAGGAGAAGCTGCATGATCCGTCGCGAAGCATGGTATTTCATGGAAGCAGGTCCCAAAAACACCCCGGCCTGCCTGGATCTCCTGGATAAGGCAGCCGCAGACGGTTTTCGGCATTTCGTGATGGCCTCCACCACCGGGGACTCGGGGGTTCAGGCAGTCCGCCGCCTGGCCGGCAAAAACCTCAACCTGGTGGTGGTAGGCCACTCCGTGGGCTTTAAGGGGCCCAACGTCGATGAATTTCTGCCGGAGCATCAGGAGGAAATCACCCGCCTGGGAGGAAAGGTGCTCAAGGCCACCATCCTGACCCATTCCCTGGAGACCAGCGTGGCCGACCAGTTCAAGGGCAGCGCCCCTACATTACTGATTGCCAATACGCTCAGGCGCCTGGGGCAGGGCTTGAAGGTGTGCTGCGAAATCGTCATGGAAGCGGTGGACGCGGGCCTGATCCCCGAGGAGGCCGAAGTGGTGGCCGCCGGCGGCACCGCCCGGGGCTGGGACACAGTGGCCGTCATCAGAAGCGCGGCATCCAAGCGCTTCCTGAAGCTCTCGGTCCTGGAGGTCTGGGCCAAACCCAGAGGGTGACCACCTCAAGTCGTCGGTCAACGGGGGCCCAGGCGTTTTCGCCTGTGCCGCCTGGAGTTACAGTTTTATTTAGGTCCGCTTGATTATCGGCAGCCGGACGGTCACCCAGGTCTGTCCCGGGCGGCTTTCTATGGTGATCCCGCCCTCATAGGGGGCAAGCAAACGACGGGTCATGAACAGACCCAATCCAGCCCTGGGCGCCCCTTTGGCATCTTTGGTGGTGAAAAACGGCTTAAACAGACGAGGCGCCATCTTAGGGGAAATGCCCACCCCGGTATCGCCTATTCTAATAATTCTCAGATCCTGTTCCACGAGAGTGGCAACCGTCAGGAGGCGCCGGGGACTCTCAGCCATGGCTTCCAGGGCATTGTCCACCAGATGGCGGAAACTCTGGCTGAAGTCCACATAATGTCCATAAACGGGAGGCAGGGCCGCAGCCAAGCTGATATTTTTCTCCACCCGATGTTTGAAAAAAGGGTCGGCCCGGTACAGCTCCAGTTCCTCCCGTAAGATTTGATTCAAGTCGAGGTAACACTGCTCCTCTTCTCCCTCATGAATGGACTGGAGGGTTAAATGGTGAAGCATGTCCCGGATATTCTGCACTTCCTCGTTTAAGGCCCTGATCTTTTGAACCCGGTATTCATGCCAGGCCGCCAATTGGGGGAGGGTTGCGCCTCCACCGGCGAGCGCCGCGGCTTCTTCCTGGGACTTTTGCTCCAATAGTTCCAACTGAAAGGAAATAACCTGCAGGGGGGAGTTCAGATTATGGATAAAACCGCTTACGCGGCGACCGACGGCTGAATGCCGGTAATAGCGCACCAGCTCCTTCAGGCAGGGGGCCAGGGCCCCGCTTTCCGGCTCGTCCGGACCTTCCCCGGCTTGTATAACAACAACCTCTTCTTCAAAATTTTTCATAAGTGCTTCAGCTCTGCCCCGTTTTTTGGTTTTGGGCTTAAGTATTCAGAATTGTCAATATCTTGTCAATTCAACCGGGCAGGCCGGCGAGCGCGGATGATAGGTTGACCTCACGGAAGAGTTTTGATTTTTTAAGGATCGTTCATCTCAGCCATTTTCTTTAGAAAAACGATCAGGTCTCTGCTCCCGGAAAGCACCTGGTAAGGCGTTTTACAGACAATCAGAAAAAATAAAGTCTGCCTTCATACTTTATCACGAGAGCTTGGACATTCAGGAGGGCATTCAGGAGCTTAGATGAAAGTCCAGGTATTTGGGGCCGAACCCAGGCAGCAGCGTCAGATAATGATTGGGCCGGAAGGCTTGCGGCGGGCCTCGGAATTACCACTTGGCTCCCAGCCAGGGCGGGGGCGGCATTTGAGCTAAGGTGCGGGCATCCAGGCCGCGCACCAATTGAACAAATTTGCGGGCCAGGTCCGGGTCGAACTGACGACCCGCCTGGGCTTCAATTTCGGCCAGGGCCTCAGGCATGGTAAAGGCTTGGCGATAGGGCCGGTCGGAACTGAGAGCGTCGAAGACATCCGCCAGGGCCAACAGACGGCAGAGGAAGGGAATGCCGTTGCCCCGAAGGCCGAAGGGGTAACCCTGGCCATCCCAGCGCTCGTGGTGGAGCAGAATAAGGTCTCTCTCCCGGGGCGGAAGCCCCAGCGGTTCCACGATTTTCTCCCCGATGAGGGGATGCGTTTCAATAACGGCCCGCTCTTCCGGGGTGAGCGGGCCCGGCTTCAGCAGGATGGCATCACTGACCCCGATTTTGCCGATATCATGGAGATACCCGGCATTGGCCAGGGTGTCCAGGTCGAGGGGAGGAAGACCCAATGACCGGGCAAAAATCAGCGCTATATTGGTTACCCGGTTGGAATGTTGGCCGGTATACGGGTCCCGGGCCGACAGGGTACGGAGCAAGGCCTTGATGGACTCCCGCTGGTAGACAACCTTTTCCAGGCCGCGCCTCAGGCTTCGGGCGGTCGGGGGGGAGGAGGCTGCCGCGGCCGGCCGGATTTGGAGCTCAAGCGAGGGTTGACCGGGGAAAATCCCTTTACCTGGAATCACTTGCAGGCCTCTTGAGCGGAGCTTAAGAGAGATATCTAAATTAAAATGCGCTCTTTCAAAATCTGGAATTCCTTCTCCGTCAGCAGGTTTTCCCGATAAAGGCCCAGAAGGCGCTCCAGATCGCTTTGTTGGGGAGGATCCACTTCCCAGGGCAAAGGATAGCACCATAACAGATTGCGCAAGGGATCCTTACCGCCATGAGGGTTCGCCGGAGGCAAGTCGGCCTCGGGGTAAGAGTTTTCCTGTTGCAATTCCGCCAGCTTGGCGGTGAGTTCCTTCAGCTTGTTCAGCAGGCGGCCGTTCTCCTCCCGGAGATGGAGGAGCCTGGCGGCGTTGTCCACCGCGACTTCGATTTCCTGAAGATTAAAGGGCTTCCGCAGATAATCATAGGCTCCCTCCCGGGTCGCCTGGATGGCACTGGTCAGAGAGGCGTACCCCGTCATGATCACCACCAGCACGGCCGGGTTTTTCTGGCGCGCCGCTTTAAGGACCTCCAGGCCATCGGCCTCCGGCATCACCAAGTCGGTGATGATCAAGGAATAATCCCGCCGGCTGATCAGGTCCATGGCTTCGGCCCCATGCCGGGCCAGGTCCACCATATGCCCTTTCTCCCGCAAATAGCTCAGCAGGGCTTCCCCCAAATTCGGATCATCCTCGGCAATGAGAATCCTGAGGACAGATTTCTCCGCGGTCATCTACAATGAAACCCCTCTAACAAGAAGGAGTAATCTTCCCGGCCGGCGGCCAGGGCCCTTCGGCCTGCCTCTGTTTCAGGAGCACCGTCCAGGCGCCTGGAATTTTGCCTGAATCCGGGGTTGTCATTCTCGCTCCAGGGGTTCTGGAGAGCAGGAGCACGACGATAGAAAACCTGAAAAGAGGCCGGCTTGTCTGCGTCTGCCTTACTTATCGGCGGCGGGCGCGGGGGCAATGAAAAATCGGCGGATTAATGAAACGGAAAATTCGACCGATTATATCTAGTTTATCTGGATGGGAGAACCAGACAGTTGCCGTCCCTTTGGCCACCCATTCCAAAAGAATCGAAAGACTTAGATGCCTGACCCAGATTTACTGGAAGATCTTGGTGATCCCCAGATTTCTAAAAGAAATCGGTAAGGTAGGGGTTGTTGCGTTTCTCCTCCCCCAGGGTGGAAAAAGCGGCGCCCCCATAATCATGGCCCGGCCAGATGCGGGTATCATCCGGCAAGGGCATGATTTTTTCCTGGAGGGAGTGAATAAGCTGGTCCAGGGACCCACCCGGCAGGTCGGTGCGCCCGGCAGCCTCCACAAAGAGGGTGTCCCCGGTGAACAGATGGCCGGGGAAATACAGGCAGATGGCCCCAGGAGTATGGCCGGGGGTATGAAGCACTTGGGCTTGCCAGTCCCCTAAAGGCAGGAGATGACCGTCGGCCACCGCCAGGTCCACCCGCCCAAGGGGCGGGAAACCCTCGGCCCGAGCCTGGGCCTGCATTTCAGGGCGCAGGAAAAATTCGGCGTCCAGGCGGTGCATGACAATGGGGGCCCCGGTCTTGGCGGCCCAAAGATCATTGCCCGCCAAGTGGTCGGCATGTCCGTGCGTATTGACAATCCAGCGCACCTGCCAGCCTTCCTGATCCAACCTGGCCGCCAGCCCGGCGGCCGGCCCTCCCGGGTCCACGACCAAGGCTTCCCGGCTAACCGGGCAGGCCACCAGATACGTCAAGACCTGTAAAGGGCCGACCTTTTCTGAAAGAATGATCAGGTCAGGCAAGGAATTATTCCAGGACCTCAGGGGGTGCGCTGATCACCAAGAAAACGGAAGATCATCTGCTGGTTGCGCAGGGCGTAAAGTTCAGCCTGGATAAACGCGGTATGGGCCTGCTCGTTTTCGATCTTGGCCTGGCCGAAATAACGGGTCGCCAGGTCATGCTGGCCCTTGGCCTCGGCCTCCTCCCCTTTTTTAAGGTTTTCCGCCGCAGCTTTCTCCAGGTTCGTGCCCTTATTAAAAAACTCTTCCTTTTTCTTGTTATTGTCATTTTCCTGGGCCATTTCGGCTTCGGTTAAAGCCCGCTCTTTTTGCTGAGGGGCGCATTCCTTCACCAGGATGGAGAATAAGGAATTGGCCTCCTTGAGCTGGGCCTTGGCTTCGGCGGTGTATTTGGCGGCCAGTTTTTTCTCGGCGCTGTCCAGGAGCTTAACCGCTTTTTTATAGAGAATGGCATGGTCCGGACCGCATTTAACCGGGGTGGTCTGGGCCGGCGCCAGGCCGGTCAACATTAAACCCAGGCAGGCAATACCGGCAATCCCAACGATCAGACGAACAGTGCGCTTTGACATGATTTCTTCCTTTGCTAGTGGAGTTGAAAGGTCTCGGCGATGACTCGGCGGAACCGGGGCTGGTAGATCAGCTCAAAGGCCAGTTCCTTGCCGGGAAAAAGCTGCAAGGCTTGGCTGCGGACATTGGCCACGATCCTTTCAGCCTCGGGTCTGGTGTAGCGCCCGGCCCGGATTTCCATTAACGCCAGATCCACCAGAAACCTGAGGTAGCGGAGGCGGCGATTTTCCTCCCGGAGCGCCTGTCGGTGCGATTCGGCGGCTTCCTGCGCCGTTAAGTTTTTCTCCATTGCGTGCCTATTCTATCCGGGTGTCCTGGCCTTGTAAAGGGGAAAGGCCAAGCTTTCTCAGGTTGGCCGGCCGGGGGGATTCGGATGCGTGCCTGGCGGCCTCCGGAGCCTTGGTGATTTCCCGGGCCACCCCTTCCTTAATTTTCAAAATAGTGTCAACCTTGGGCCAGTCGATGCGGTCCTCGAGTTGATAGCTCTTGGCCAGCTTTTGGACGTATTCCAGGTAATTGATCTTGTAATCATAGACGTTGGGATGGGCCTCCAGGTAGATATGGCCTTGGCGGGTCAGGGCCATCTTCACCGGCTGATAGATGATCTTGATCGGGGATCCCACTTCCACCTGGGGATAGAGCTCCGCAATCTCATCGGGAAGCATGCGCATACAGCCGTGGGACACGGAATGGCCCACGCTCCAGGGGCGGTTGGTGGCGTGGAGGCCCACATTTTCCGCGCTGGTGCCGATCCAATATTTTCCCAAAGGGTTTTTGGGGCCTGGAGGGACCTTTTCCACCACCTCCATGCCCATTTCCTCCATTTCCTCCTGGATGGACGGCGGCACATTCCAGGTGGGATTCTCCCGTTTGTTGAGGATGACGTAGGTTCCGGTGGGGGTGGGCCAGTCCTTCTTGCCGATGGCCACGGCATACCGGCGCTGATAAACCCCCCGGTAAAATTGATAGACCAGAAGTTCCGGAAGATTGATGACCAGCCCGTCGGAGATCTCGGTGGGCACAATGTGGGAGGTATCGATTTTCAGCACCTGCCCCGGTTTCAGCACGGTGTTCCCCTTCAGTTTGGTCTGCCGGGACAACACCCAGGGCCGCAGACCCAGAGTGCGGGCCAGATATTCCAGGCTTCTGGTTTTCTCGACCAGGTAGGTGGTCTCGCCGCCGGTGACCAGATGGTAAAGCACCTCCGACTGGGCCGCCACCTGCCCCGAAATGCTCAGACTGAGCACTATCAGGAGAAGAAATGACCACCAGCCTCTCATGTCAGTATTCCACCTCAACGAAGTAGGGAAAATGGTCCGAGGGATAGCGACCCGCGTGATTATACCTGACAACCTCCGCTTTGATAACCCGGAAGGGCGCCGTGATGAGTATCCAATCGATACGGTGGCCCCGGGGCTGTCCATCAAAATTGTGCTGGGTGGCAGGTTCAGGCCCGTGGTAGAGAGCCCTCCAGGTGTCCACCCAACGGCCGCCCGGAGAGGTCAGCTCCTTGAAGACCGCCTCATCCGGGGGCTCATTAAAGTCCCCCGCCAAGATCAGGGGCTCTTTTTTTTCCTGGAAAAATTGCTTAATGACCCGGCTGCCCTGCAAACGGGCCAATTGGGAAACGTGGTCCAGGTGTGTATTGATAAAATAAAACCAGAGATCCCGGCCAGTCTCTTGAAAAAGGCCATAGGTGGCCAGGCGGGGGAAGGCGGTGTCCCAGCTTTTGCTGCGGTGGACCTTGGGAGTCTCGGAGAGCCAGAACTCCCCGCTTTCCCTCACCCTGAATCCCTGCCGGTAAAAAATCGTGGGATACTGGCAGGTGGGGTCCACCTGGCGGTGGGCCACCAGGGGCAAGAAGCCCGGAAGATGCTCGGTCAGGTAATCCAACTGGGGAACGGTGCCTTCCTGGGTCCCAACCAGGTCGGGGTTCACTACCAAGATGGTCTCGACCACCAATTCCTTGCGGTTATCCCAGTAGTTAAGGCCATCCAGGGGATTGGCGAACCGCAGGTTAAAGGTGAGGATACGCATGCTTGACCTCAAGCGAATTTGAGGGGCAGGGGCTGAGGGAAGAACAGCTCCTGGCACTGGCGCAGAAAATTGGCGTCAGTCATGGAGGCCAGATAGTCCCGGACGATGATGGCCGGGTGCTGCCGGCGGCGATAGTCGTCATCCATGTGGTCCAGGAATTTCGTCCAGATCGGGGAATCCCGCCGCGCCTCGGCCACGTCTCGGGAAAAACGATGAAAAAGATCGGTGAAAAGTTCTTCGATCTTTTCGGTTTCCTGCTTGATCCGGGGATTGTTATAGATGCGCTCGTAGTTATGCTGCCGCAGGGTCTTCAGGGCTTCGCCCACTTCCGGGCTGTAGCCCACATAATTCTTATTGAAGCTATGGGTGATCAGGTCGCTTACCAGGGTGTAAACAATGGCGCCGTTGGTGCGGCCCAGCCGTTCCGTGACCAAGGAGGGCAATTCGTCCCGGCGGACGAGGTTCAGGGTGATGGCATCCTCCAGGTCCCGGCCGATGTAGCTGATGGTGTCGGCCAGGCGGACCACGCAACCCTCTAAGGTCATGGGCTTCAAGGGGTAATCCGGATCGGCCAGTTTCAGGCGGATCTCCTCCTCCAGGCGCTGAAAGGTCTTTTCCTGTTCGGGGGCCAGGCGCTCCAAGTGAGTCTCCCCGTCATGGCAGAGGATGCCGTCCAGGACCTGGAGGGAAAGGTTCAAACCTTTACCTTGCTTTTCCACCCGTTCCAGGAACCAGACCCCCTGGACGCTGTGGAGGAAGGGCCCGATGCCGTGGGCCTCGCAGAGCCGGGAGAGGATGCGCTCGCCGTCGTGGCCGAAGGGCGGGTGCCCGATGTCGTGCCCCAGGGCGATGGCTTCGAGCAGGTCCTCGTTGAGGCGCAGGTAGCGGCCAATGGTCCGGGCAATCTTGGAGAGAAGCTGAACGTGGAGGACCCGGTGGCTGATATGCTCATGCTCAATGAGATAAAAGACCTGGGTTTTGTCAATATAGCGGGTATAGGCCTGGGAATGGAGGATACGGTCGGCATCTACCGCAAAATTCTGGCGATGCCCTTGCTGGATGCGCTCCTCAAAGCGACGTCGGATGGCCTGGGAGCTCCTGGCCGCATAGGGGGCCAGGCGAGTTTCTTCCTGCCGGTCGAGCTCCTGGCGTAATTCCCCCAAATTTACCACGCTAGTACCTGCCCCCAGTAAAATATAATGAAGGAACCGAAAAATTTCAAGGTTGCCTCCGGGCTCCGGGGCTGGATTTTCCAGGCTTCCTGGTATACTAAGGGAAAAGGCGGGCAGGCACGGACAGGGTAGACGGCGGGGGCCCGCCGCGAGGAGGATGATATGGTCAAGGTATTGCTGGAAAGGACTATTAAAGGGAAACATGTGAGCAATATTGTGCGGTTGCTGCGACAGATGCGGGTGCTGGCCATGCAGCAGCCGGGTTATATATCCGGGGAAACCCTGCACGCGGTCGACGACCCCAACCATTACCTGGTCATCAGCACCTGGGAGTCCATGGAGCATTGGCAAGCCTGGTACAACAACGAGGAACGCCGCAAGCTCCAGGCGGAAATCGACAGGTACCTGGAATCAGAGACAGTTATGCGGTTGTTCACCTATTAGGGCATAATTGCCGGGGACAATTGTCCGCTTGAGGTCCGCTGGAAAGTTTATTGTGACTTATGCTTGCCGCATGAGCTGATTTTTTTCTGGAATACCTGATTTTTCGAGGCCCGCAGGTCAAGGCGCGGCCTCTCCTTTTCCACGGGACTGACCGGCTGATCCGGCCAGTCCTTTTAGGTTTTCCCTGCTCCAAGATTCTCCTTCCGCAGAGTTCTGGTTAGCTTTCGAATAAAAAATGGGAAGCCTTGGGTTATCCCTCACCCTTTACTACCCTTGTTTTGGATTCGGCCAGGCAGAAGCGGCTTGAGCGTTTCGTTATTATTGCAGGACCGGGTCGCAGCGCGGCATAATTTGCCCTGACTTCAAATAATATTCGGAAAAATTCATAAAGTTAGCTCGCCGGCGGTCCGAAAAAGAAAAGAAACACCCATGAAGAGAACTATGGGCATGAGGCCGCGCCCGATTTTGTCGGTCCGCCTGGCAATCGGTTGGTTTTTGCTGACATTCCTGTGCGGTTGTCAGAACCCCTTCTCGCAGCCGCCCCTGGTGGGCATTATCCTGTGGAACCAGGATATGCAGTCTTACGATGAGATTCTGCAGGGGGCCATAGAAGGTCTCAGGGAGGAGGGTTATCTGGACGGGCTGAATCTCCGCCTCGAGGTGACTAATGCCACGGGAGACCGGGGCCGGGCAGCAGGGGCCGTGTCTAAACTGAAAGAGCAGGGGGCCAGGCTGATTATCACACTGGGGACGATATCCACCCTGGTGGCCTTGGACGTCCTTCAGGGCAGTTCTCTGCCAGTAGTGTATTCGGGGGTGGGGGCCCCCGCGGCCGCCGGCCTGGACGACAAATTCGCTGCGGGCCGCGCCACCGGCGCCAGCATGGAGGTGCCGGTGGCCGAGCAGCTGAAGTTCCTGATACTGGCCCGGCCCGGCTTGCAGCGTCTGGGCATTTTGTTGTGCACGGCCACCCCGCCCGCGGTGGCCACCGGCCACGCGGCCGAGGCCGCCGCCCGGGAGATGGGCCTTCGGGTGGTTAAGGCCACTGTGACGGACGAGCGTCCGGAACTTCTGGAAAAGGCCTTGACAACCCTTGAAAACAAAAAAGTGGAAGCCCTTTTTCTGTCCACCGATCCGGTGCTGGCGGCGCCCAGGAACCTGAAGGTCATCAGCGCCCGGATGTTGAAGGCCCGGGTGCCGCTGATGACGCCGTTTGCATCATCGATCACCCACGGGGTCCTGATATCCTATCATGCGGATCTGGTGGAAGTGGGCCGCCAGGCCGGGAGGCAGGCGGGCCGGATTCTGTCGGGGGCTTCTGTTCGGGAGGTCCCTCCGGAAATTCCCCGGGTGAAGCGTCTGACCCTGAACCTGAGAGCGGCCGAATCCCTGGGACTGCCCCTGACCAGACAACTGCTCAGCCGGGCCCACAATCTCCATTAAGTCGGGGTCCTTGGCAGAGGGGAACAGGGACGCTGCCAGGAAAGGAAGTTAGAATAGAAAAAAACCAAAGCTCATCACGGAAGTTAGTAAGATTGCAAATTACTTCTCATACAGGAAGCTGAAACCCCAAAAGCGCTGATTGCATATCATGGCCATAGCCCGCCTTCGCTCAAAATATCGGATTCAGCGAAGTTTCTCCTTGAAGATCCTGACCCTGGGCCTGGCAGCGGGAATAATTCCGCTTGCGAGCCTTCTGGTTATCCTTGGCCTGTTTCCCCGCATTTTGCTCCATGAGCTCCATCAATCCCTCTCCGATGTCAAGGCCCGGGAGGGCCAGCGGCTGGAAAGCCATCTGGGCCAACTCGTCCATCAGCAGGTACGGCAGAAGGCCTTGGATGTGGCCCAGGAGGTCACCTCCTATCTGAAGAATCATCCGGACCAAACCTGGCCGGAGATCCGTCAGGATCCGGCCTTCCGTGAGAGGGCCATCCAACCGGTGGGGACCGTGGGAGAGACCTTTTTGGTAGCTCTCCCCGATAGAAAGATCCTCTTGCACCGGGAACCGGCCCACGAAGGCCAGACCCTGGAAAAAGCCCTGGCCCCACAACAGCCAGCCTCCGGCCCGGTCAGCCTTCATTTTGCCGGCGCCCCAGGTTTGGAGGAATTTTTCCCGGCCCCGGGACACGGGCTGGACACCGTTTGCCGCGGCTTTCTGGTGCCCATTCCTTTAAAGCCCTCCCTAGGGCCGAATCTCATGGTGGGCGCCTGGGAGTCCCCAGGGGAAATGGATCTTATCCTGGGCCAGACCCGAGCCATTTTCAAGACCGCGTTCAATGTGACCGGGACCTTGATGGAAGCCCGTCTCGGGCGGTTTCGGCGGTACCTGTTCTATATCCTCTCCTTCATGGGGTTGCTGGTGCTGGCCGCCGGTATGTCCCTGGCCCGCCGCCTCACCACTCAGGTGGGCGCCCTGGCCCGGGCCGCAGAAGCCTTTGACCAGGGCAACCTGAGCTATCGCATCCCTAACCCGGGGGGAGATGAACTGGGGCAATTGGCCCGCACTCTGAACCACATGGCCGCCGGCCTGAAAGAAAATACCGTCTCCCGCATGGAATGGGAGAACAGTTTTAACGTCTTGCCGGATCCTGTCATCCTGGTGGACGCCAACGCCTGTATAACCCGTCTCAACCGGGCCGCGGCCCTGCAATTCGACGTGTTTCCCGAGGAGGCGGCGGGCACTCACGTATCCGAGCTGAAGTCGCCGGGGAAGGATTGGTTTCCCTACCAGGCCCTGGCCCAGGCCTTGGAACACGGCCAAGAGACGCGGATGGAAAGCTGCCTGGGCAACGGCCACTGCTTCCTGGTGAGCGTGGACCCCTGCCGCAACCTGAAGGGAGTGATAACCGGCGCGGTGGTAGTGGCTAGGGACATCACCGACTTGAAGCGGATGCAGGAAGAATTGTCCCAAACCACGCATTTCCTGCACCAACTTATCGAGTCAGCCCCCTTGGGTCTTACCTTTATCGACCGGCAGGGGCGCCTTATCAAGGCCAACCCCCAGTTTCAGCGGGAATTCGGGTACGCTCCTGAGGATATTCTCAACCGGCACTATTCTTTCCTGTATGCCAGTAACACGGAACGGATGCAGATGCTGGCGGAACTCAGGGAAAAGGGGGAAGTCCTGGCCCGGCAGGTGCAGTTGCGCCAGCGCGACGGCCAGCCGGTGCCGGCCCGCATTTCCATCCGCAAACTCTATGACAAGGACGGCGCAGTGATCGGCTCGGTCTGTCTGGTGAGCAATATCACCGAGGAGACGAATCTGCAGCGGCAGCTTGAGCAGGCCCAGAAACAGGAGATCATAGCCACGCTGGCCGGAGGGCTGGCCCATAATTTCAACAACCTGCTCATGATCATAATGGGCCTCACTTCTCTGATAATGTCCAAAATCAGTCCGGACCATCCGGCCTACGGGGACCTCCTGGACATAGAGCGCCAGGTCCAGGCCGGCCGGGATATCACCCGGAAGCTCCTCTCCTTCCGCCGGGCCACGGAATTTGAAACCCAGCCCGTAAATCTAAACACCCTGGTGGAGGCCACGGCCGACATATTCGGACGCACCCGGCCCGAATTGACCATCAAAAAAGAGCTGTCCCGCAAACTGCCGGCCGTAGAGGTCGACCCTAGCCAGGTGCAGCAGGTTCTCATGAACCTGCTCATCAATGCCTGGCAGGCCATGCCCCAGGGAGGGGAGATCACTCTCCAGACCCGCGCGGTGAATCTCCCGGACTGGTGCGACCCCACCTGGGAACTGCAGCCTGGCCCGTATGTCTGCCTTTCGGTGACCGACTCCGGCATTGGTATGGATGAAGAGACTGTCCGCCATCTTTTCCATCCCTTCTTCACCACCAAGGAGCCCGGCCGGGGGAGTGGTCTGGGGCTGGCCTCGGCCTTCCGGATCATGAAAAGTCACCGGGGCGCGATCCAGGTCAGAAGCAAACCGGGGGAAGGCTCCACTTTTACCCTGTTTTTCCCGGCGTCCGGGGCGTTGCCCAGCGATCTTGCCCCGGAAGACAAGCAGATCATTTCCGGCCGCGGGACCATCCTGCTGGTGGAAGATGAACCCACCCTGCGCCGGGTGGCGGGGAAGTTGCTGGAAAAGCTCGGTTATCAGGTGCTGGAAGCAGCCTGCGGCGAGGGTGCTCTGGAGATCTACGCCCAGCAACATGGGGATATCGACCTGGTTCTCCTGGATCTGATCATGCCGGGGTTAAACGGCATGCAAACCCTGGCCCGCCTGAGGGACCTTGACCCCCAGGTCAGGGTCATCCTGTGCAGCGGCATGGAGGAAGCCAGGGAAGAGACCCTCCCGGATGGGGTGAGTTTCATTCCTAAACCCATTCCCCTCGAAATCCTGTCCCAAAAAGTCGCGGCCGCCCTGAATAATTAAGGCCACCTGCCCCGAATAACCCATTTTGAGGCGGTGGCCAATAGCTATTGGGAGAGGGGGCCGGGGGGGCCGCGGCCCCTTGCCCCCTCTCCCCCAACCCCGATCATTTATTGACAATTCAAGGGGTAAGCCTCAATTTGGTTGCCTTAGGGGGGGTTGGGGCGGGAAGTTTGAGGGGAAGGCGGGGGGTCCGCCGTACCCCCCGGCCGTCCCCTCAAGACCTGTTTCGCCACGGTCTCACTTTAAAAAAAGTCTCAGGCCGGATTCCGACCAAGCTAAGTTCTTGGCAGTCAAATAAATTAATGATAGTTTATAATTTTTAAGCAATTTTCCCCTACCGGCTAGCGGCGCGGGGGTGGAATGGCCGAAAACCGATTCAGATCCCGGCCCGAGGCATGAGCACCTGGTCCTACCTGGATGAATTCCTTGGATATCTGAGAGCCGAAAGGCACCTGTCGGAGCACACCCTCAGGAACTATGCCCAGGATGTCAGCCAATTCCTTGAATTTTGGGAGAAAAACCAGCCGGGCCAATCCCTCTCCCTGGCCACCTATCGGCAGGTGCGTTCCTTTTTGGCCACCAATCTGAAGGGGAAAAGCAAGGCCACCATGGCCCGGAGGCTATCGGGATTGCGCACCTTTTTCAAATATCTGCAGCGGCGGGGGGTGCTGGAAGAAAACCCGGCCCGCCTGGCCCCCACCCCCAAGGCGGATAAGCCCCTGCCCCGCTTTCTCACGGTGGACGAGGTTTTCCACCTTTTGGATAAGGTTGGGGGCGAGACAAGTTTCCGGAGCCGGCGGGACCGGGCCATCCTGGAGCTGTTTTATTCCGCCGGACTGCGTCTTTCGGAATTGGCCGGCCTGAACCTGGAAAATCTGGACATGAAAGAAGGACAGATGCGGGTTTGGGGCAAGGGGGCCAAAGAACGTTTGGCTTTTTTGGGGAAACCGGCCAGGGCGGCCCTGGAGACTTATCTCTCTGAGCGGCAGCATTTTTTGCAGAAAAAGGGCCTCAGCACACCAGCCCTTTTTATAAACAATCGTGGGACCCGCCTCAGTTCCCGGGGAGTGGCGCGGGTGGTAGCGCGGTGGTGCCGCCTCGCCGGACTGCCGGGGAACCTTACCCCCCATGGTCTCAGACATAGCTTTGCCACCCACCTGCTGGAGGGTCAGGCAGACTTGCGGGCCGTGCAGGAGTTGCTGGGGCATGCCAGCATCTCCAGCACCCAGAGATACCTGCACACCAACCTGGATTATCTCATGGAAGAATACGACCGGACCCATCCGCGCCGTTGATGATGATAAGCGGGAAGCTGTGGCAGACAAAGGGAGATTCGGCTCATGAAGCTGTTGGTTATTATAAGCACGGATGACGGTGAAACCATATACAACGCCATGCGCCTGGCCAACGTGGCGGAGCAGAAGGGCGACGAGGTGGCGGTCTTCATGCTGGGCAAAGGGGTGTGCTTCGAGCGCAGCGGCAACGAGCATTTCGATGTCAAAGGGGAAATCGATAAATTCGGCGGAGATTTTTTCGTCTGAGGGGTGTGTATGAAATCCCACGGTCTGGAGGGATCAAGCACCTGCCCCATAGGCTGGATGAACGACCTGTACGAATTGATCAGCGAAGCCGACAAGGTTTTGACTTTTTAAACGAATTTAATATCCCCCTTGTATTTTTTGGGGAGACGAGGAAGGGCACGGTGGCAAAGGAATTTTCCCTGTGGCGGGGCACCACCATCCTCATGGTGCGCCGGGGTGACAAAGTGGCGGTGGCCGGGGACGGCCAGGTGAGCCTGGGGGAGATGGTCATGAAGCATCGGGCCCGAAAGGTGCGGAAGATCCACCACGGCAAGATCATCGTGGGCTTTGCCGGGGCCACCGCCGACGCCATGACTTTGTTCGAGCGCCTGGAAGGGAAACTCGAGGCTCACCAGGGGAATCTGACCCGGGCGGTGGTGGAGTTGGCCAAGGACTGGCGCACCGACCGGATTCTGCGCCGCCTGGAGGCCCTGCTGCTGGCGGTGGACCAAAACGGCGCCTTCCTGATCAGCGGCACCGGCGATGTCATCGAGCCGGACGAAGGGGTCATGGCCATCGGCTCGGGCGCACCCTTCGCCCTGGCCGCGGCCCGGGCCCTGATGGGCCACACCAAATTAAGCCCGGCGGAAATCTGCCGGGAGGCCATGGAGATCGCCGGGTCGTTGTGTGTTTATACCAACCAGGAGATCGTAATCGAGGAACTGGTATGAGTTCCTGTGGGCAGCGCCCACCGTCATTATTGGAAGGTTTTACGGAGGCGTTTAGTTGAAACCGGACCGTTGGCCGCGCCGCGCTTTGGATAATCTGGCCGTACGCGAGATTGACCGAGCCGCAGCGGAAAAGACCCTCAAAGCCCCCGAGCTTGCGGCGGCCGATCCGCCGCAGCGGCGAATTCGCATGCACCGTTACTTTGACCAGGTATTGCAGCAAGAAATGTTGCTCCGGTTCGTGTCGGAGGAAACCATGGCCGAGACGGCGGCATCGTGGGGTTTGAAATTCTCCAGGCCTCCCAAGTGGTGCAGAATGTCCGGGAGATTCATTTTGCCATCAATGCTTGAGATCTCAGGCCGGTAGCGCCCGCCTGCATTTTATGTGCTTTTGGCCCAAAACACAGAGCTAACGTCTGACAGCTTCAGGAGAGGATTGGCGAACTATGGAATGGCTTAAGGCTCTCCGACCTTCAGGGGATCACCTGACCCCCCGGGAGATCGTGGCGGAGCTGGATAAATACATCGTGGGGCAGGAAGAGGCCAAGAAATCGGTGGCCATAGCGCTTCGGAACCGCTGGCGGCGCCAGCAGATCCCGGAGCACCTGCGGGACGAAATCGCGCCCAAAAACATCATCATGATCGGTCCCACCGGGGTGGGCAAAACCGAAATCGCCCGGCGGCTGGCCAAGCTGGCCCAGTCCCCCTTTCTGAAGATCGAGGCCACCAAGTTCACCGAGGTAGGGTACGTGGGCCGGGACGTGGAGTCCATGGTCCGGGACCTGACCGAGCTGGCGGTCAACATGGTGAAGGCTGAAGAACGGGACCGGGTGAAGAGCAAGGCTGAGGCCGCGGTGGAGGAGCGCCTGCTTGACCTTTTGCTACCCCGCAGCACCGGCAAACCGGAAGAGCAGGAAGTCCAGCCCAGCCCGCCTACCCGGGAAAAACTCCGGGCCATGCTTCGGGAGGGCCGTCTGGAGGACCGCTTCGTGGAACTCGAAGTCAGCCAGCGGGTGACTCCCGTGGTTGAGGTTTTTTCCAACACCGGCATGGAGGAGCTGGAATTTAATTTTCGGGAGATGCTGGGGAATATTTTCCCTTCCCGCTCCAAACAGCGGCGGGTGAAAGTCTCTGAGGCCCGGGAACTGCTTCTGCAGGAAGAGTCACAACGCCTGATCGACATGGACAAGGTGGTGGAAGAGGCCCGGCGGAAGGTAGAGCAACACGGCATCATTTTTCTGGATGAAATCGACAAAATCGTGGGCCGGGATCACGCCCGGGGGCCGGACGTCTCCCGGGAGGGGGTGCAACGGGACCTGCTGCCCATCGTGGAAGGGACCACGGTGACCACCAAGTACGGCATGGTGAAAACCGACCACATCTTGTTCATCGCCTCGGGGGCTTTCCATATGTCCAAGCCCTCAGACCTCATCCCCGAGATGCAGGGCCGCTTCCCCATCCGGGTGGAGCTGCAGTCCCTGGGGCCGGCGGAGTTCGAGCGCATCCTTACCGAGCCGGAAAATGCCCTGATCAAGCAGTACCAGGCCCTCATGGAAACGGAAGGCATCACCCTGGAATTCACTCCGGAGGCCATAAAGGAATTGGCCCTGCTCGCCACCCGGGTGAACGAGCGGACCGAGAACATCGGGGCCCGGCGTCTTCACACAGTGATGGAAAAGCTCCTGGAGGACATTTCCTTCCACGCCCCGGACCTGGGAAAACAAAAAATCACCATCACCGATGATTATGTTCGGGAACGTCTGGCCAATCTCATTGAAGATGAGGATTTGAGCAGATATATATTGTAGCCGTAAGCCTGATGCCTTAAGCTCTAAGCTTTTAGGCAAAAATCGCGCGATACCCAAGTCTTGTTTATTGTCAAGACCCTGGGTCAGCAGATAGCTTACTGCTTAAAGCCCTGAATTATGACCTCCGAATTGATCGCCAAGGCGGAAATTTTGCTGGAAGCCCTGCCTTACCTGCGCCGCTTCCAGGGTCAAACCCTGGTTATCAAATACGGCGGCGCAGCCATGAAGGAGCCGGAACTCAAGAAGGGCTTCGCCCGGGACATCACCCTGCTCCAGACTCTCGGGATCCATGTGGTGCTGGTGCACGGCGGCGGTCCCCAAATCGGCAAGCTCCTGGAGGATCTGCACATCCCGACCCGCTTCGTGGAGGGTCTTCGGGTTACAGACCAACGCACCATAGACATCGTGGAGATGGTCCTGGCCGGGAAGATCAACAAGGAGATCGTCAACCTGATCAACAGCGCCGGGGGCCGGGCCGTGGGTTTAAGCGGCAAGGACGGCTGCCTGCTTGAGGCCCAGAAGGTGGAGTTCTACCGCCCCCGGGAGGACGAACCCCCGGAGATCATCGATATCGGCCTGGTGGGGGAAGTGACCCGGGTCAACACCGAGCTGATCCGGGCGCTCCTGGGAAAGCACTTTCTTCCGGTTATTGCCCCGGTGGGCGTGGGCGAAAACGGCGAGACCCTGAACATCAACGCCGACCAGGTGGCGGGCGCGGTGGCCGGGGCCCTGGGCGCGGCCAAGCTCATACTCCTTACCGATGTGACCGGGGTGATGAACCGGGAAGGCAGACTGGCTTCCAGCCTCACCCGCTATCAGGCGGTGACCATGATAGAGGACGGAGCCATTTCCGGAGGCATGATACCCAAGATCAAATGCTGCCTGGAGGCCCTGGAGGAGGGCGTGAGCAAGGCCCACATCCTGGACGGCCGGGTACCCCACGCGGTGCTCCTGGAGATTTTCACCGACCGCGGCGTAGGCACCGAAATCGTAGCCTGAAGAATAAGTTAAGAAGGGCCGGCGGACCAACGGCTTGGGCCCCAGGCCTCAAAGTTACGGGAGAAACCATGACTTTACCAAATTGGCAGGTAAGAGCCGACCGGGTGATTATGCCCACCTATGGGCGGCAGCCTCTGGTTTTGGTCCGAGGGGAAGGTTGTCGGGTATGGGATGATGAAGGCTTGGAGTATCTGGACTTTGTGGCAGGCCTGGCGGTCTGCAATCTGGGCCACGCCCATCCTGAGGTGGCCCGGGCCGCGTCCGAGCAACTTTGCCGGCTGGTCCACGTCTCCAACCTGTATTACACCACCCCCATGATAGAGCTGGCCGAGGAGTTGGTGTGCCTGTCCTTCGCCCACCGGGTGTTTTTCTGCAACAGCGGCACCGAGGCCATGGAGGCGGCCATCAAGCTGTGCCGCCGGTACGCCAGCGAACGATTCGGCCCTCAGCGCCACAAGATCGTCTGCATGCAGAACTCCTTTCACGGCCGAACCATGGGCGCCTTGTCCGCCACTGGCCAAAAGAAGTTCTGGCAGGGGTTCGAGCCCCTGGTGCCCGGGTTTGTGTTCGTCCCTTTCAACGACCTGCCGGCCTTGCAGGCAGTGCTGGACGACACTGTCTGCGCGGTCATTCTGGAGCCGGTCCAGGGCGAGGGTGGAGTCAACCTGGCCAACTGTGAATTTCTTGAAGGGGTGCGGCGGGAATGTGACCACAGGGGCATACTTCTGGTTTTTGATGAAGTGCAATGCGGCCTGGGGAGAACCGGCAGGCTTTTCGCCCATGAGCATTACGGAGTCACTCCAGACATCATGGCCCTGGCCAAGGCCCTGGCAGGGGGACTGCCCATGGGGGCGTTGCTTGCCACGGAAGAGGCGGCCCGGGGGTTTGTCCCCGGATCCCATGCCAGCACCTTCGGCGGCGGACCGGTGATCGCCGCGGCGGCCAAGGCTGCCTTGAATATTTTATGTGAGCCGGCCTTCCTGGCCGCGGTGCGGGAAAAGGGCGAGTATGTGAGGGAAAAACTCCAGGCGTTGCAGAACCGCTTCCGGGTAATCGAAGAAGTTCGGGGTCTGGGCCTGATGTGGGGCCTGCAGTTGTCCCAGGACGGCACCCCGGTGGTCACGGCTTGCCGGGAGCGAGGTCTTCTGGTCAACTGCACCCAGGGAAATGTTATCCGGTTGCTGCCTCCGCTAGTGGTGGAAAAATCGGAACTTGATCAAGGGATGGAGATTTTGTCCCAGGCTCTCGAAGCGACCTATTCATGAACAAAGATTTGCTCACCATCCTGGACCTGTCGAAAGAAGAGATTCTGGGGCTCCTGGTCCGGGCCCGGGAACTTAAGTCTCTGCACCGCCAGGGGCAGCTCCACCTGCCACTTAAAGGAAAGACCCTGGCTATGATCTTCGACAAGCCCTCCACCCGCACCCGGGTTTCCTTTGAAGCGGGCATGGCCCAGTTGGGCGGAACCAGCCTGTACCTGGAGCGCGGCCAGACCCAACTGGCCCGGAACGAACCTTTGGCCGATACGGCCCGGGTGCTCTCCCGCTACGTGGATGGTTTGGTCCTGCGCACTTATGCCCAGGAGACCCTGGTAGAAATGGCCCGGCATGCAACTATCCCGGTCATCAACGGCCTGACGGACACGCACCACCCCTGCCAGGTGCTGTCCGACCTCATGACGGTGGAGGAATGCTTCGGCAAGGCGGAAGGGCTCAGGATAGCCTGGGTGGGGGACGGCAACAACATGGCCAACTCTTGGATCACCGCGGCCCTGCGCCTGGATTTTGAGCTGTATCTGGCCTGCCCGCCAGGGTATGAGCCGGATCAGGGCTTATTGCATATGGCTGCACAGGAAAAACGTCCGGTTTACCTGGGGACTGATCCGGCTTGGGCGGTGGCGGGGGCCCAGGTGGTCAACACCGATGTCTGGGCCAGCATGGGCCAGGAGGAGGAAGCTGTAATCCGGAAGGAAGTGTTCCAGCCTTACCAGGTGAACAAGGCCCTGCTGGAGAAAGCCGCGGCTGACGCCATCGTGCTCCACTGCCTGCCAGCCCATCGGGGGGAAGAGATCACCGGCGAGGTATTGGAAGGGCCGCATAGCGCGGTCTGGGACCAGGCGGAAAACCGGCTGCACTTCCAGAAAGCACTGCTGGAGCGGCTGTTGGGGTGAACCCGGAATGACTTGGGGGGGCTAAGGGGGGCAGCGGCCCCTTACCTTCTCCCCGGAATGCATGAGAATCTGGGTGAAATGGAAAGATAAATGGCTATCAAAAAAATCGTTTTGGCTTATTCCGGAGGGCTCGACACCTCCGTCATCCTCAGATGGCTCAAGGAAACCTATAACTGTCCGGTAGTGGCCTTTTGCGCCGATATCGGCCAGGGGGAGGAAGTGGCGGAAGTGGCCGACAAGGCCCGAGCCACCGGGGCGGATGAGGTCTTGGTGAAGGATTTGCAGGAGGAATTCGCCCGGGATTTTGTTTTTCCCATGTTGCGGGCCAACGCCATTTATGAAGGCTCCTATCTCATGGGCACCAGCATCGCCCGGCCCTTGATCGCCAAGGGCCAGGTGGAGGTGGCCCGCCAAACCGGCGCGGACGCGGTGAGCCACGGTGCCACCGGCAAAGGCAACGACCAGGTGCGCTTCGAGATCACTTACCAAGCCCTGGCCCCGGACCTGCAGATTATCGCGCCTTGGCGGGAATGGGCCATGGCCGGCCGGGAGGACCTGGTGGCCTATGCCCGGACCCACGGCATCCCGGTGCCGGTGACCGCGGAAAAACCCTACTCCATGGACCGCAACCTTCTGCACCTGAGCTTCGAAGGAGGCATCCTCGAAGACCCCTGGGCCGAGCCCCCGCCGCATATGTTTGTGCTCACCAGGTCCCCGGAAATGGCCCCGGATTTGCCCCGATACTTGGAAGTGGAGTTCGAGGGCGGGGACCCGGTGGCGGTGGACGGCGAGCGCCTGAGCCCAGCGCGCCTTTTGGCGCGGCTGAACACCATCGGCGGCGAGCACGGCATCGGCCGGGTGGATCTGGTGGAAAACCGTTACGTGGGCCTCAAATCCCGGGGGGTTTACGAAACGCCGGGGGGGACGATACTGCGGGCCGCGCACATGGCGGTGGAATCCCTGACCCTGGACCGGGAGGTGATGCATTTAAGGGACAGCCTCATCCCCCGGTATGCCGAGCTGGTGTACTACGGCTACTGGTTTGCGCCGGAGCGCTACGCCCTGCAAAGCCTTATGGATGAGGCCCAGAAGCCGGTGACCGGCACGGCCCGCCTCAAGCTTTACAAGGGCAACGTCATCGTGGCCGGGAGAAAAGCCCCCAAGTCCCTATACCGGCCCGACCTGGCCACCTTTGAGGCCGGGGGGGCCTATCGCCAGGCGGATGCCACCGGTTTTATCCGGTTGAACGCCCTGCGCCTGAAGATCCGCTCGCAGTTGGAGGGGAAGCTGGCCAAAATCTGAAAAGGTTGAGCAGCTTCCCTCGCCTGCGCCTGGAAAGCACAGCCGGGAGGCGGTTCCACTTTTCAGCTCACCGGCCGTGGTCACCCAATGGCCAAAGATATTGGAGCCGGGGAAATATCAGGCTAGAAAATTGGCGGTGGGAAAAGCTGCTGGTCGGGACGAGAGGATTTGAACCTCCGACCCCAGCGTCCCGAACGCTGTGCTCTACCAGGCTGAGCCACGTCCCGACCTGATATAACTGTATCCCAAAGGAACAGACCGGGCAAGTTCAAATTTTTCTGGTAGAGGCAGGATATTGAATTCGAAAACTTTGGGTTTCTTATGCTCTCTGCTGGCCGCGGCGATTCTTGCCGGAACCGGGTGCGGTTCTCCCCAGGATGAAAAGCAGTACGGCGGTCCTGACACCGGCCCGGCCTATGGCGATCTCCTTATCGACGCCTCCATCGGGGATGCCAGCACTCTGATCCCGCCCCTGGCCTCCGATGCCTCCTCCCGTGAGGTGGCCAACCTCATTTACAACGGCCTGGTAAAGTATGACGGCGACCTGAACCTGGTGGGGGATCTGGCTGAGAGTTGGCAGGTGTCCCCGGATGGGCTTACCATTACCTTCAAGCTGCGCCGCGGGGTGAAGTGGCACGACGGCGCGCCCTTCACGGCCCAGGATGTCCTGTTCACTTACCAGGTTATGGTGGACCCCAAGACCCCCACCGCGTACGGGGAAGATTATAAGCAGGTCAAAAAGGCGGAGGTCCTGGACGACTACACTTTTCGGGTAACCTATCCCCAGCCCTTTGCCCCGGGTCTGGAAAGCTGGGGTCTGGCCATCCTCCCCCGGCATCTTTTGGAGGGTCAGGATATTACCAAATCTCCTCTGGCCCGTCACCCTATCGGCACCGGTCCCTTTAAGTTTCAGGAATGGCGGGCCGGCGACAAGATCATCCTCTCCTACAATCCGGACTACTTTGAGGGCCGGCCATACTTAAACGGTTACGTTTACCTGGTGATACCTGACCTGGCCACCATGTTCCTGCAACTGAAGGCCGGCAACATCGACCGCATGGGGCTGACCCCGCTGCAATACAAGCGACAGACCGAGTATCCCAAGTTCCAACGATTGTTCAACAAATACCGGTACGTCTCTTTTTCTTACACCTACCTGGGATACAACCTGGAAGACGAGCGTTTCGCCGACCGCCGGGTGCGCCAGGCCCTGACCTACGCCATTAACAAAAAGGAGATTGTTGACGGAGTCCTTTTGGGCCTGGGGCAGGAGGCCACCGGGCCTTACAAGCCCGGGACCTGGTTTTATAATCCCAACGTCCCCAAGTTCGACTACAACCCCGAAAAAGCCAGGGCGCTGCTGGCCGAAGCAGGCTGGCGGCCCAACTCCGAGGGCATCCTGGAAAAGAACGGGAGACCCTTTGAGTTCACCATCCTCACCAATCAGGGAAACGACCTGAGGGTGCGCACCGCGGAGATCATCCAGAGGCGTCTCAAGGATATAGGCATTGGGGTTAAGATCCGCACCGTGGAGTGGGCCGCGTTTCTGAAGGAATTTATCGACAAGGGCCGCTTCGAAGCGGTGCTTCTCGGGTGGACCACCGGACAGGACCCCGACATCTACGACATCTGGAATTCGAGCAAGACCAAGCCGGGAGAGCTAAATTTCATCCACTACCGGAACCCGGAGGTGGACCGGCTGCTGGAAGCCGGGCGTCATACCTTTGACCGGGAGAAACGCCGGCAAGCCTATTTCAAATTGCAGGAAATCCTTGCCGAGGACCAGCCTTACACCTTCTTGTTCGTGCCGGACGCGCTGCCGGCGGTCTCCCGGCGGTTCCGGGGCATAAAACCGGCCCCCGCGGGCATTAATTACAATTTGCCCAAGTGGTACGTGCCCAAGGCGGAGCAGAAATACACCTTCTCACCGTTTTAAAAGTCCAAAGTCAAAGATCGAGACCTCTGTTCTAGAGCAAAGGCCCCCCGCCGGCCGATAATCGCGGCCATCCCTCTTTTTTCGGCTTTTTTCACAAAGGTCCATTCTGCTATTCAGGTCTGTGGCCCAGGAGACTTGCCTGGGCTTTTATCCGGGTTGGGGCGAGGTCCGGAAAGACGGGGGCTAATACTAAGGTGATATCAAACAGAAAAATTTTCCCGGGTGAACACCGCTTGCCGAGCCCAGCGCAGGCTTAAGCCTGCGGCTGCATTTCCTGGCCACAATGACCACAAATTGGTATAAGGGCCACAGCCCTGGCAGCACCGGCTTCCAGCCCATGGCCCCCATTCCGCCGAGCTTTTACCTTCTCGGGGTCAACCCCAGCAGCGTCGCAATCTGGGCGGCCAGGTCGGCCACCTTGGCACCCGGGTCTCCGGTCTTCGGGGTGAGGAGTTGGGGCCGGTTTTGATATTCCGGCTTCGGAGTTACTTCGAATTCCGGGGGAAAAGTATTGTTGAAATACATTTCCTGAAAGCCGATGAACTTGAGATGGTGCGCGGTGGCATCCAGAACCGCCACTTCCTCCCGGTCCACCAGACCGGCCGCCACCGCGGCCCGGAAGCCCGCCAGAGACTCGCCTCCCTGGGTGCAGGCGATGTGGCCGTGGCGGTTGGCCAGGAGCATGCTGTCCATGATCTCCTGCTCGCTTACCTGCACCACGACCACGCTCCCCTCCCCGGCCCGGCCCCGGTATTCTTCCACCAGACGGATGACCCGGGGCATGCTCACCGGGCTGCCGATCATGGCGGCCTGGGCCACGCTGGGAGTCACCGTCACCGGCCTGAAAACCCGTTTGGCCCGGTCCGGCTCCAGGTAATAGAGGAACACCGGGTTGGCGTGTTTGGACTGGACGCCGATCACCCGGGGCAAGGTATCAATAATCCCCAGGTCGTGCAGCCGCAAAAAGCCCTGCATGACCGCAGTGATGTTGCCGGCGTTGCCGATGGGCACCACCACGGCTTTGCCCGCGAGATCATAGTCGAACCACTGGGCGATTTCAAAGGCGTAGGATTCCTGGCCCCGGATGCGCCAGGAGTTCTTGGAGTTCAGCAGGGCTACCTGATAGTTGTCGGCCAGGGCCTCCACCACCTTCATGCAATCGTCGAACACCCCGGGAATTTCCAGCACCTTGGCCCCGGACCCCAGGGGCTGGGAAAGCTGCTGGGGGGTGACCTTGCCGTGGGGCAGGATCACCGCGGAGGCGATTTTATCCCCCAGGTAGGCCCCGTAAAGGGCCGCGGCCGCGGAGGTGTCCCCGGTGCTGGCGCAGATGGACAGGATTTTCCCCAAGTTGCGGGAGCTTACCAGGAAGTTCAGGTAGCTCAGAGCCGCGGCCATGCCCCGGTCCTTGAAGGAGGCACTGGGGTTCTGACCGTCATTTTTGAAATAAAAGGGCCTCCCCACCTCAGCGGCCAGGTCGTCATTGGCCGCCACCTGGGGGGTGTGGCCCTCGCCCAGATAGATAATGTTTTCCAAAGGAATGATGGGCGCGATAAGTTCGTAGAACAGGAAGACGCCCTTCAGGGCCGGAACATTGAGCATTTTGCGGTAATCAAAAAGCTTGCGCCAGAAGGCCCCGGGCTTTTCCTTGAGCCGGGCCTCGTTTCGGTCCACCAGCAGAAAAAGGCCCCGGCATTGGGGGCAGGTGTAGAGCAGTTCAGTGATGTCGTACTCGGCGCCGCACTCCAGGCACTGGTATGCCAGGTCGCCGCTGGCAGCGGGGATGAGGGCGTCCTGAATCTCGCCGGGGAATTCGGAAATTTTCAAGGTTGCTCCTTGTGATGGGTATGGACGGTTATCTTTTATCATTAACCGGAACCGCGCAAGTCATAAAATTCTGTTACTTACCATAAGGGCGGCGTCTGCGTCGCGCCTACCGGCGCCTCAACACCAGGCAACACCGCCCCCGACGGCCTCTAAGCGCCGGGGGCGGCGGCTTTATTTTCCAATAATTCCGCAGAATCAAACCGTCAGATGATATTTTTTCAGCTTATACTGCAGCAGGCTCTTGGTAATCCCCAACAGCTCCGCGGCCCGGACCTGCACCTGGCCGCTCCTTTCCAGGGCCCGGCGGATCATCAGCTCCTCGATCTGCTCCAGGGCCTCGGGCAGGGGGGTCTGCAAGGGCACAAAGCGGTCGATGTCCAGTTTGGGGGGCTCCCCGGTGGGTTCCCCGGCCAGCTCCCGGGGCAGGTCGTTGACCGTAATGCGGTCCTGGCCGCACAGGATTACCGCCCGCTCCATGACGTTTTCCAGCTCCCGGACGTTTCCCGGCCAGGTGTACTGGAGCAGCAGCTTCATGGCCTCCGGCGACAGGTGGATATCGCCCCGGGCGTTCTCCTGAGCGTATTTCCTTAAAAAATGGGTGGCGAGCAAAGCAATGTCCTCCCGGCGCTCCCGCAGAGGCGGGATGTGCAGGTGGACCACGTTCAGGCGGTAGTACAGGTCTTCCCGGAAGCGGCCCGCATCCACTTCTAATTTCAACTCGCGGTTGGTGGCGGCCACGACCCGCACGTCTACCTTGATGGTCTTGTTGCCCCCCACCCGCTCAAATTCCATTTCCTGAAGGACGCGCAGGAGCTTTACCTGAAGCGCGGGGGACATCTCCGCCACTTCATCCAGGAACAGAGTGCCGCCGTCGGCCAATTCGAAGCGACCCTTGCGCATGGCCACCGCGTGGGTAAAGGCGCCCCGCTCGTGGCCGAAAAGTTCGCTTTCCAGCAAGGTTTCGGTGAGGGCGGCGCAATTCACCGACACAAAGGTTTTGCCTGCCCGGGGGCTCTGCTGGTGAATGGCCCGGGCCACCAGTTCCTTGCCGGTGCCGCTCTCGCCGCTGATGAGCACGGTAGCCCGGGAGGTGGCCACCCGTTTGACCAGGGCCAGAATCTCCCGCATGGCCTTGCTTTCGCCGACAATGTTGGGGGCACCGTACTTCCTGTCCAGGTCCTGGAGAAGCATCCGGTTCTGCTGAATGAGGCGGTAGTGCTCCAGGGCCCGGGCAATGGTCACCAACAGCTCTTCATTTTTGAAGGGCTTCAGGATGTAATCAAAAGCTCCGGCCTTCATGGCGGCCACTGCTTTTTCCACGGTGCCGTAGGCGGTCATCATGATGACCGGCAGATCCGGGTACAGGCGCTTCAGTTCCCCCAGTAGTTCGATGCCGTTCATCTTGGGCATCTTCATGTCGGTGAGCACCAGGTCCAGGTCGGCGCTGCTGGCGATCTTCAGGGCTTCGTGGCCTCCGGGCGCAGTGAGCACCTCATAGCCCTCGCTCCCCAAAAGGGCCTCCATGACCGTGAGGTAATTGGTTTCGTCGTCAACGACCAGAATCGTATCCATAATTCCTGACTTGTTTTCAGCTTTTTTGCGGCAGCGGCAGTTCCGGCAATTCAATGATCACCGCGGTGCCCTCTCCCAGGCGGCTGGAGATGCGTATCGACCCCTGGTGGCTTTCGATGATGCTCTTGACAATGGGCAGTCCCAGGCCGCTGCCTTTTTCCTTGGTGGTATAAAAAGGATTGAACACCTTTTTCAGGGTCTCGGGGTCGATGCCTTCGCCGGTGTCCTGGAACCGGATCTCGGTTCCCCGGCCATTGGGGCCGGAGACCACCGCCACGTCCAGATTCCCGCCTTCGGGCATGGCCTGGATGGCGTTCAGCAAAATGTTTAGAAACGCCTGGTGCAAAAGCCCCGGATCCGCGGGCTGGACCTTGCCGTTGGTCCGGTAGTCTTTGGTAACGGCTATTTGCAGGCGGTCGATCTCCGGGTGCAAAAGCTCAAGGCTGCGGTCCAGAACCTTGTCCAGGGCGCAGGGCTGCAAATTGGGCTCCCGGGGACGGGCAAAATCCAGGAACTCCGAGATCTTGGCATTCAGGCGATTGGCTTCCTCCACAATGATTTGCGCCAGGCGGTTATCAGGCTCATAACGGCTCAGGCGTTCTCGCAGCAACTCGGCCGTGGAGCTGATGATGCCCAGGGGGTTCCGCACTTCGTGGGCCACGCCCGCGGTCATTTCCCCCAGGGCCGCCAACCGCTCGGCATGATGTAATTGGGCTTCCAGGGCCCGCTGCCTTTCCTGGCGCCGCTCCAGAATTACTTCCGCCTGCTTGACGATCTGGCGCAGCACAACGAAAAGCAATCCCATAATCATGACCGAAATGAGCAGGATGATGCCCTGGAACTTACCGATATCGGCCATGTCCTTGGAAATGTCCTGGGTGAATTCGAAGACACCCACCACCGGACCCGGTTCGGCGCCGAACTGCCCTTCCAGACGGAAGGGGAAATAACCCCGAAGGCGCTGGTTGCCGCCGGCCAAATGCGGCAGAAAGTCCTGGAGGAAGCTGCTTCCCAGGCGTTCGAAGTACTGTCCGCCGAACAGGGCCTGCTTGACTCCGGGGACATCGAAGCAATCCGTGCCCAAGGTCTTGCCACTATTGCTGTAAGACAGAACGCCCACCTGGTCGTAGATGGCCAGTTCCTTCACATGGAAGCCATGGATGGTATTTTTCACCACTGTGTCCAGGCGCTCGTGCTGATCCGGATCCGCGATGGTGATGCGTCCCTGTTTTTCAATGGCTGTGGGCACCAGAAACTGCTGGAAAACCTGGTGATTGAGATTGGCCGCCAACAGCTTCAGATATTCCTCGCTCTTGGCCAGGGACATTTTCTGGGCCCGGTGGGACAGGATCAGGGTAAGAATAACCGTGAACACCAGAATGACCACAAAGCTGGTCAAGGTAAAGAATTTGGCCAGCCGGAAGGTCTGAAGATCGCGCCCCCTGGACCACCAAGAATCTTTCAACCTGCTGAAAGCCATGCCTTCTTGACGCGCGGCGGAAAACCGCCGGAAAATTTAAATTCTTTTTATTTTATCATATATTTTGGCAGCTTGGAGTACAATTGCCGAAAGAGCTTGCCTTTGCGGCTTCACCTTTTTTAGTTGGTTTAACAGGGCTGCAGGTTGAGGCGGGTGATAACCGACACCTTCTACAACATTCTTTCGCCCTGGGCATCGTAGAAGATATTACGCGGGACCTCCCCGGCCAGAAGCCTTCTCCAGGCATCCACCATGAGCCCGCCGATGAGCTGATTGGTCATGATCACCGCGGGTTCGGGGGTGTAAACGCAGGAGGCGCGCCGGCGCGCCGGCGCGTCCACGTCCCGCCCGCCCACCAGGTCATAGAGCCCCAGAAGCTCCGCAGGAGTGGGGCCGCCCCGGTCGGGGTCATAGACCACTACCTGACCGGCCGCCACCCCGGTGCCGCCGCTGATGAGGAGCTGGCCGCCTTCCCGGCACTTTTCGCTCAACACAATGCGGCTTGCAAAGTTGTCGGTGCAATCAAAAACCACCGCAAATTCAGAAAGGTCGGTTGCGCGAGTGACATATCCAGGCCGGGCCCGGGCGTCCACCCCGAACCACTCCTGGATTTTTCCCGCGAGGGCGCCGGCCTTGGGCTTGCCCACCGCCTCCCAGAAGAGGATCTGACGGTTCAGGTTGGTGACTTCCACCGGGTCCGGGTCGAAGAAGGTGAGGTTGCCAAACCCCAGCGCGGCCAGCCCCAAAGCCACGAAATTTCCCAAGGCCCCGGCCCCCGCCAGCGCGATGGCGGAACTGCGGGAAAGGAAACGGCGGGAGGAGGGCCCCGAACCCCGGTCCCCCGCCCTTTCCCCACGGCCGCCTGAAGTCTGAAAAATCGAGGTCTCAGGAATATCACCGGTGGCCCGGGAATATGACACCAACTCCGGGGTCACCGGTTCCCCGAGCAGAACCTTTTTGGTTTCTTCGAGGGCCAAACCGGCAGTGATCAGGGCCAGCACCGGATCGCCCCGGTATCGGCAGGGAAGCTGGACCCGGGGCAAAACCGCCAGGAGGTCCCGCCATTCCCGGCCTTTCTGGTAGGTGAACAGCCTGACGCCGGCCACCCCGTCTTCTTCAAAATCATACCCGCGCACCAACGGCAGGCCTTCCCGGTGGGCCAGGGTGAGCAAAAGCTTGGCGGCCAGGGCATGGTGACCCAGGTCTATCAGGACGGTGCTGCCCCAGAGCAGATCCTCCAGGAGAGAGTGGCTGAGAAAACCCGGGAAAAAGGTCAGGTCAAGCTGCGGGTTGAGGCCCCGGGCCGCAGCCGCCAGGCGCGGGTCTATACCGGGGGCCACCACGGTTATCCGGTTGAGGCCCAAGGCCGCAGCCGCAGCAAGGAAAAGCCCGGTGAGCCAGGGATCGTCCCCCACCACCCCCAGCCGGGCCCGGGCCAAAGCCTCCTGGTTCCACCCGGGGATGCGCATCTGCCGGTCGTAGCGCTCGTCGGGGACCTCAGCCGATGACTGTCTCTCAGAAGAATTGAACGCCATGCAGGCTACCAGAAATTTATCTGAATTTCGGCAAGTCGTATTTCTCGGCTAAAGCCTTCCGCTCCTGATCCGGGAGAGATTTCAGATAGGATTTCCACCCCGGACACCAGTTGGCATGCCACTTCCACAACCGGCCCAGCCAGGATTGAGGCTTTTTGTCATATCGGGCCCTCAAAAAGCATGATCGGCATCTGGGTTCTGCCATACACCGCGTCCCTCCCTGGTTGGATATTCCAGGAAAATTCCTGGAATCCATGGCGAAGCGGGCCCCTGGTGGGGCGGGCCTCCGTGCCCGCCAATCCAGGGCGTTGTCAGCCCCGCTCCAGCTTCTCCAAAGTATAGGTAACCGGCCTCAGTCTCTCCTTGACTTCCAGTTCTAAGGCCTCCCGGTCCGATAGGGTGAGGCTCTTGCCGGTTTTTACCAGGATCAGATCGGCTTCCTGATAACTCACCTGGGTTTCGCCGGTCAGGAGGCCCCGGGTCTTGTAGTGGATTTCCTGTTTAGTCCAGCCCTCGTCGCCGATGACGACGGCAAAGCAGAAGCCTCCATAAACTGTCTCGAACAGCCGGGCCCGGCTCACCGGCGCGTCGGTGACGAGGATGACGCTGGCCGGCGCCGCGCCGGGAGCTCCGTCATCCGCCAGAGCCCCCAGAGCCTGGTCCAGGGCATCGTCCTCTCCCAAGATCCGGAGGGCCAGGTCCCGGATGACCACCTCCTTCCGGGCCACAGGGGCCATCAGCGCCGAGGTCACATAGTCCAGCACCGTTGCCTGGTTTTCGCCATCCACCGCCGAAAACTCCCGGTATGCCAACGCCCCGTGAGAGTGGAGCCAGCCGTTGATGACCAACCCGGCGGGCAGGGTCTCCTGGTAGGCGACGATGCGCTCGGGGCTGAGGCGGGTGTAGTTTTCCTGGTTTTCGTCGTTGTCGGGGAGCCCCACATCCACGATGACTTCGGGCTTTTGCCGCTCTGCCAATGTGAAGCCGTACCACTCATAGGCCGCGCCGTGCACTTGCCGCACCAAGTCGCTCACCAGAAAGGCCTTGGCCCTGGCGTAGTCCGTCATCAGGATCTGGGTGGGCCGGGAGGTCAGCGCGATTTCCAGGGGGACGCGCCTTTCCAGGTCTTTTAAGGCTTTGAACCTCACCCCAGTTTCTCCCGGATGTAGGCCCCGTCCATCATGAGTTCCCCGGTATAAGAGCCCGGCAGGCGAAACATATCCTCCAGGAGCACCCGGTGGAGGATGCCGGTGAGCCCCCGGGCCCCGGTACCCTCCTTTTTCGCCCGGCGGGCGATCTCCGCCAATGCGTCCTCGGTGTAGCGCAGCTCAATGCCCCAGGCCTTGAGGTCCTGCACATAGGCCAGCAGAGGGCTGTCTGCACTCTTGATCAGAATGTCCTGCAATTCCTGGGTGGTGAGGCGGTCATACACCACCCGCACCGGGAAGCGCCCCACCAACTGGCGCTCCATGCCGAAAGACACCAGATCCTCGGTGGCGAGATGGTCCCGCCAGTCTCCCGTGACGTTCAGCCGGGCCAGACGGTTCCGGACAATGCCTTCCAGGCTGTCGTAGGCCCCCCCGGCGATGAACAAAACGTGCTTGGTGGACAGGTTGAGGCGCTCCTTGCCGAACTCCAGGGTATTGTCCACCCCTTCCACCAGTTTCAGCAAGCCCTTCTGGACCCCTTTCCCGGAAACGTCCCGCACCGTAGAGGTTTCAGCCGCGATTTTGTCCATTTCATCGAGATAGACAATCCCCATTTGGGCCACATAGGGGTTGCCGCCTCCGGAGACCAGGAGGTCCACCAGGATGTCGGTGACGTTCATGCCCACATAACCCACCTCGCTGAACTTGGTGAGGTCCTCGACCACGAAGGGCACCCCCACCAGCTCCGAGGCGGTTTCACTGGTATAGGTCTTGCCGCAGCCGGTGGGCCCCACCATGAGGATATTGGCCTTGGGGGTGCGGGTACCCTTGAGGGCCGCCTCAATGTCGCCTTTAAAGTCGCCCAGGGCCCGCTTCAAAGAGGAGCCCAGGCGCCGGTAGTGAAACGCAATGGCGGTGGCCAGAATTTTCTTGCCCTTTTCCTGGCCGATGACGAAGCGGTCCAGTTCGGACTTCAGGGTCGTCGGGGTCTTGTTGAACTCGAGGATGTGCTCCACCGCGTCGCCCACCTGGCGCTGCCGGAACTGCTCCATCTTCTCCGCAATGCGCCGCCGCTTTTCCTCGGTTAAGCTGTAGGTCATGATTGGTCCTCATTTCAGAGGCTTTGAGGGGATGACCGGGGGAACGCGTTTCCCCCGCCTTCCCTCCAGTGATATTACCACAGAGCCGCAAAATGGCGGCTGGCCAGGATTTCCGGTTCAAGTGCCGGACGCCTGCGCCACAAGCCGGCCGACAACAGAAGTTCTTCCGGATTTCGGGCCCAGGCGAGATAAGGATTAGCCAGCGCGGCGAGAATGCGGTGTATCACTTGATATTCCTCCGGGGTGGCCAAAAAGAACAGGGGCGCCTCGTAATGTGGCTTGGCCTCGCCCTGGCACCTCCGGGCCAGACTTTCGATGTCGGCAGCGGTCATGGACTCAATGAGTCCGCAAAACGCCTCACTCAGGCGATAGCGCCGGACCAATCCGCCTAGATGAGAAAAAAGGGAGGACGGCAAAGCCTCTTTCCGTTTTCCCCGAACCCGGTCCCGGCGTAAAGAATCCTTGAAGTCCATCTCAGGTGCTCCGGTTCGTCACTTGCACTTTCCCGGAAAGAAGGAGGGGATGGTCCTCCGGGATACGGTAATCCTCGAAATCCACCAGCCGCAACGTTCCCGGCAGGGCGTCCAGCTTGTGGTAGCCCCGGTTCAGCCGGCTGTCATAGCTGTACATCAGGGCATTGATGCCTTCCTCCAGGGCCTGGATGACGTTCGAAGCGGAGAAGGTCAGGTTCCGGCTGTCGTGACCCACACAGATGGCCTGGCCGGGCGCGTGCTGCCGCAAAAACGGGTGTTTGTAACGATCCAGCACCACGGGCCGCAGGCGTCCCAGAGTAGTCACCGCCACCCGACAGTCGGGAAACAGGTAACACCGCCCGAAAAAATCCTTGAGGACATAAGGGCCGGTATGCTTGTAAATGCAGAAATCCCGGCCTGGGCCTAAACGGCGGAAGCCAAAGCCATCCAGTTCCAGAGACCCCTTAGCCGCCAGGTAGAGCAGGACCGCCAGGCGGTCCTCCTGGGCCGCGGCCCATTGTTCCCTGTCTTTGAGCTCCTTAAGGAGCCGGGCACGTTCTTCGGCCAGGAGGCGGACAGTCAGGGCTTTCTGCCACCAGGCCCTGAACCCGGCGGTGGACATTAAGCCCTCCGGAGGAGGCAAAGGGGAAAAGGAGGCGGTTTCCAGACGATGCAGGGCTTCCTGCAAAGGGTTGAGATCCAAAAACCGCCGGGCCTCCTGATTGAAGCGGGGGGGGATTTTGACCCGTTCCCGGATGAGGTCCAGAATTTCACCCTCCCCCAGGCGCCGGCGCCGCGACAGCCCGTCTCTTCTAAGAAAGTGAGGCAGGACGTGGAAAACAATGGTCACCAGTTGGGGGTCCAGGGCCACCCCCCCAAGATCAGCCGTGAGAGAATATTGTTCCAGGAGCAGGCGGCGGCGGTCTGCATGCTCCCGAGGAAAAAGCACAGGGTAGTTGTCAACCAGGGAGGAAATGCTGACCGCCCGGACAAACAAGCGGTCCTGGACGGATAGAAAGGAGGGAAAATCGCGGCCCGAGGGTGCGCCCAAAGTGACCGGCAAGGCCGGATTACGAGTTTCCTCAAGGATTTCCGGGTCATACAGGAGGGGGAGGTACAGGCTGCCCCGGTGCACCAGGATTTCCAGATCAGCCTCAAGCAACCTCCACATCCCCGCTCCCAGGCCGTCCCCTAAGGGAAGCAGCCCCCCTCCTGGGGCTTGATGGCCCTCACCGGCACATAAAGATAAGCTTCGCCGGCTTCCGTCTCCTCGACCGTGCCGAAAAACGGCGCTGGAGCATCGATATCCAGCCCCTGGCACAGGAGCTTTCCGCCCTGGAGCTGCCTTTGGATATCTTCCAGGATCTGACGCTCCTCGATGCTATAATCGGTGCGGTTCAGGGCTTCGGTGCACAGCTCCCGGAGACTGCTGCCTTCATACCTTCCCGGCTCCAGCACCACTACCAGTCCCTCGCCGGCTTGGCCGGGAATGATTTCCAGAACCAGAGGCAAGGGCTTTGCGGTCCTTTTCGGTTGGTCTGCTGATTTTACCTGGATATCCGACATGGTTCCGCTTTCCCCCTATATAGTCCGGTATGCCTTTATTATCGCGGTTTTCACAAGGGTGGCAAGCCCCCTGGTCAGGGCAGGGATTTTAGCAGGTTTATGATCCGGGCCGCGACCCCGCTCCCGGTGCATACGGTTTCCGCGATGTCCCGGGGACCTTGGCAGGTCCCGGCCAAAAAAACCCCGGGCACCGTGGACTCCAAGGGATTAAGGACCGGGTGGCGGCTGGCATAAAACCCATGGGCATCCCGGATCGGTACGGGTCCGGCGAAGGGAAGTTCTTCCCGGGAGGCGGCCAACCCCACTGAGAGGACCGCCAGGTCCACGACCAGACGGCTCCGGCCGCCTCCCTGCTGGTCTTCATACAGGATTACCGGATGTTCGTCCGCTCCCGCCTCGATCCGCCCCGGCAGGCCCTTTATAAACCGCACCCCGGCCTCCCGGGCCCGGAGGTAGAGGTCCTCGAAGCCCTTCCCCGAAGTGCGGATATCATTGAAAAAGACAGTGACTTGTGCCTCGGGTTCATGCTCCAGGGTCAGCATGGCCTGCTTGATGGCCGCGGTGCAGCAATAGCCCGAGCAATACGGCAGGAAGTGCCTGTCCCTGGAACCCACGCACTGGATGAACGCGACGCTTTTCACCGCTTGGCCGGCGGGAGTTAGCAGCCGCCCCTGGGTAGGTCCGGTGGCGCACACCAGGCGCTCGAATTCCAGATTGCTGAGCACTCCGGGGATGCGGCCATAGCCGTATTCACTGCGGATGGCCGGGTCAAAGGGCCGAGCCCCGGTGGCCAGCACCACGGCCCCCACTTCAAGGCGGCGCTCCTGCGGGTGGCCGGCAAGGTCAATGGCCCCGTGCTCGCAGGCCTGCAAGCACATCTGGCAATCAATGCAATATTCCTTTTCAATGGTGGCTATCAGCGGCACCGCCTGGGCGAAGATAATGCGGATGCACTTGCGGGACTTGAGTCCCAGATTCCAGCGGCTGGGCACAATCACCGGGCAGACCTCGGCGCAACTGCCGCACCCTATGCAGCGGCTCATATCCACATAGCGGGGCTTTAAGGTCACATCCACTGCGAATCTGCCCGCCTGGCCGGAAATCCTGGTGATGTCCGCAAAGGTGAGAAGTTCGATCAGGGGGTGGGCTGCGGCCTCCACCAGCTTGGGTCCCAGAATGCAGATGGAGCAGTCCAGGGTGGGAAACGTTTTATCCAATTGGGCCATGGTGCCCCCGATGGACAGGGAGGACTCCACCAGGTATACCTTGATCCCGGCATTGGCCAGATCCAGCGCGGCCTGGCAGCCCCCTACCCCGCCCCCCGCCACCAGCACGGCCTGACAGGAGGGTGGCCCGCCGGGGAGGAAAGCGCTTGCGGCTTTTTCCTCCCGGGCCATCAGGATTGCGGCAATGGTATTCTCCAGGTCGTCGTGGACTAGAAGATCAATTACGGGGAGGGCTCTCCCCCCCGCCAGGCGTTGAAAGAGGCCGTGGTGCCGCGCCGGTCCGCAGGCGGCCACCAGCCACTCCCCGGTTTCGGCTTGCAGCCGCGGGCCCCATTCCTGCATTCCCGCCGGAGTGCACAGGGGTGGACAAAGCAGTGCCTTTAATCCCGCCTGCTCCAGGCGTTCGGTGAGTTTGACGCCGTCGATGGCCAGATCGGGGCAGGCGCAGATGAGAACGTTGGGCCGGGTCATTGGTTCACCGGTCTTTTGATCTGAGGGCCGTTACCGTCTCACCCCCGATTCCCCAGTTGTCGGGATCCACTTCATCGATGACCACTACAGTGGTGCGGGGGTTTTTATTGAGCACCTTTACCAGAAGATCAGTGATTCCCCGGATGAGTTCGGCCTTCTGTTCCGGGGTGGCCCCTTCCCTGGTTATCTTGATATTCACATAAGGCATTAGCTGCTCCTGGATTTCTCTTCCCCGGCTTCAGCTCAAGCCGGAACTTCCCTGGGGTTGTCCTCTCTCCAAGGCCTCGGCCATCTCCCTAATGATCTGTTGAAAAACCCGCCCCTCGGTGGTTGAAATCCAGGCCAGCCGCAGGCGGGAAGGGTCAATGCCCCGTTTGGCCAGCTTGGGCCGCAGTTTTTCCACCCGCTCCTGGGCCCGGAGATTTCCCGAAATGTAGTGACAGTCCCCCGGAGGGTGGCAGCCCGAGACCAGCACCTGACCCGCGCCCCGTTCAAACGCATGGAGGATGAACCTGGGGTGAATCCGGCCGGCGCATAGGGTGCGGATAATGCGCACCTGGGGAGGATAGGCCAGACGGGACACCCCGGCGAAATCTGCGCCGGCATAGGAACACCAGTTGCAACAAAAGGCCAGGATCTTCTTTTCCGGATTGACCGCCAGGGCCTCGTCGATCTGGGCCAGGATCATCTCATCGGTGAAGCCCGCCGGAATGATTGCGCCCGTGGGGCAGGAACCGGCGCAAACCCCGCAACCCTTGCAGGCCGCGCTGATCACCCGGGCCTTCTGCTTTTTCCCTTCGCCCACCATTTCCAAGGCCTGGAACGGACAGACCGCGGCGCACTCGCCGCAGCCGACACAGACTTCCTCATCCACCCGGGCCACCAGGCCATCGAGGGTGATGGTCTCGTGGGCCAACCAGGCCAAGGCCTTGGCGGCCGCCCCACTCCCCTGGGTGAGGGATTCAGCCAGATCCTTGGGACCCTGGCAGGCTCCGGCCAGAAGAATGCCGTCCAGGACCGTCTCCAGGGGCTTGAGCTTGGGGTGGGCCTCCAGGAAAAAACCGTCCGGTCCCACCGGCAGTTTCAGGATCTGCCGCAGGTGGCCGCCGTTTCCAGGAACCATGCCCACGGCCAGGACCACCAGGTCCACCCGGTCTTCGCTGGGGACCTGGAAGGTCTCGTCAAACGCGGCGAGGCGGAGGCCGCCACCGGGGAAGGCCGTGATCTGCTCGACCCGGCCCCGCAGAAACAACACCCCCGCCTCCCGGGCCCTGGTGTAGAGGGCCTCCCAATCCTTCTTGGTGGTGCGGATGTCCCGGTAATAAATGCGGATGCGAACTTCAGGGAAGCGGTTTTTCAGTTCCAGGGCCTGTTTCAGAGCTGTGGGGCAGCACACCCGGGAGCAGTAGCGGTTGCCTTCCGCCTCCCGGGAACCCACACACAGAATAAAGGCCACATCTCGAAGTTTTTCCGGGGCGCCGGGAAAAGTCACCACCCCTCGGGTCGGTCCCCCCGGGTTCTGGAGACGTTCCAGGTCCACCGTGGTAAGGACGCCGGGCAGGGCCGCCCACGGCTCATAGCGGCTCCCCACCGGGTCAAAAGGAGTAAAGCCCGTGGCCACCACAATGCTGCCCACCTTGAATTGCTGTTCCCTTTCCCCTGCCTCGAGGCTGATGGCCTGGACAGGGCAGGCCCTGACACATTCGCCGCACCGGGTGCAATGCTCCCGGTCCACCACATAGCGGCCGGGAAAGGCATGGGGGGCCGGCAGATAGATGGCGGCCCGGGCTTCAACACCCGCAAGGGCTGCCCCGGGAACCGTCACAGGACACACCGCGGCGCATCGGCCGCAGCGGTGGCAGGCCTCTCCCACCATAGGCAGGGTTTCCCGCACCGTGACGGTATAATTCCCCAAGTGGCCGCTCACCCCGGTGACCTCGCTGTGGGTAAGGATTTGGATGCCTGGGTGCAGAACCACCGCGGCCATAAGGGGATTGATGAGGGCCAGGGCGCTCTCGCCATGAGGAAAGGTCCGGTGCAGGCGGTTGGCCATTCCCCCCAGCACCGGTTCCCGTTCCACCAGGGTCACCGGATACCCGCCGTTGGCAATGTCCAGCGCGGCCCGAAGCCCGGCGGGGCCGCCGCCGATCACCAAAGCCCGGCGAGTCATGGGCACTTCCCGATCCTGCAAGGGAAACGCCAGGCGCACCTTGGCCAGTCCCATGCGCACGAGCTCCAGGGCCTTGTCCTGGGCCGCCTCGGCTTCCCCTCCGTGGACCCAGGAGCAGTGCTCCCGGATATTCACCATCTCCAGGAGATAGGGGTTGAGCCCTGACTCCTCCAGAAGCCGGCGGAAGGTGACCTCATGGAGCTTGGGGGAACACGCGGCGATTACCACCCGGTTAAGATTAAAGTGCTGAATATCTTTGAGAATTTCGGCTTGGCCGGCTTCGGAACAAGTATAGAGGTGATGGCGACAGACCGCCACATGGGGGAGCCCCTGCGCCCGGGCTACCAGTTTTTCGGGACTGAGGACCCCGGCGATATTGAGGCCGCAGTGGCAAACATACAGGCCGATGCGGAGATCTGGTTCCATGAATCTCGAGGCTATCAGGTGTCAGCTTCCTCACGAGGCTGGCACGCCGCGGCTGTGATAAAGAAGCCAGGTTTCTGATCTGTTACGCCGCAGATCTCCTTACCCGGCAAGCTCGCGGTGAAACTGGTCCAGCCTGACCGGGCTGACAGCAACCATCAGACCCTTTCCCGGGAAAGCAGCCGGTTCACGGCTTCTTCCCAGCCATGGGAATATTCCCCCGGCGTGGCCACCACCTCCGAGCGCTTCAGAGTGATGGCCTCATAGTCACAGATATTGAAACACACGCCGCAGTAGCTGCAAGTGGCCGTTTTCCTATAGACCCGCTCACCTTCCCGGACGATGGCCTTGACCGGGCAGGCCTCGATGCACAACCGGCAATCCGGCGGGCACCGGGAGTCGTCGATGTCCAGTTCGCCGACGAACTGGGGGTTGACCGCCAGGGCCTCTTGCTCGCACACCGCCAGGCACTGACCGCAGCGCAGGCAGAGGTCGGGCTCGGGCATGGTATAAAGTCCCCCCGGCTCCAGCACAATTGCCTGCCGGGGACAGGCAGCCAGGCACTTGTGACAGTGCTTGGGGCAGTCAGTGAGAAGTCCCCCCACCAGCTTCATCTGTTGGCGGCACCAGTGTTCCTGCCCTTCCTCGCCCTTTGGACAGGGCTCAGGGCATTTCTCTTTGTCTATCGACAACTTGGGATAAAACTGCGCCAAGCCCCGGTAGTCGGTGAAAATCGTCTTGGGAAGGCCGTTCAGCGTCAGGGTCACGGCGCCGACCGGGCAGAAGTGGGCGCAAATTTCACAGAGCACGCACAGACGGGGGTCAATGGTGATGTCCAGACCCGGGTCTCCGGGAATAATGCTCACCGCGCCCCGGGGACAGGCCAGGGAGCAGACCTCGCACTTAAGGCAGGCCGCCTTATCCAGGCGCAGTTCCACCCGTTCCTGGTACAACCGCAGGCTGAGCTCGATAGCCCTCCTGGACTCCTTTTTACGGACCGAGGTTTTCATGGCTTGTGGGTGCGTCACGAATAGCCCTGCTGCTTTCTTTAACCTTGCGGCGACTTCCTTAAAATTCCTTTCTTACAGCTTTTTCCGTTGCCTCAGAGAGCCAGAGGAGATTTGCCACTCATTCTAATGAGTTGCCCCTTACCGGTTTCTAAACTAAAAGAGCCCTCAATCTTTTGCCTTCCTTTCGGCCATCTCCTGGTGGAACTGCTGGGCCTTCAGCCGCAATTGCCGGCGGCGCAGGTTGACTTTCACGTCGGGGAACTCAACAAGGAGATGTTCGAATTTGTCGCAGCCATCCAGATCCGGGCATAGAGAGCAGTGTTCCAGACCCCGCTCCCGGGCGCAGGACCGGATCGGGCAGAGTTCGATTCCTTTGCCGCCCTTGCAGCCCGGGCACTCCGTGTGCGTCAGAAACCAGTCCACTCCTTTGCGGAATTCCGGAAAGCTGAAGCCTTCCTCCTCCGGGAAGCAGTGTATCCACCAGTTGGCCCGGAACCGGTCCAGGTATTCCTTCAGCCGGCTTACGGTTTCCAGGAAATCCCGGTGGCCCAACTGGCAGTCATCGCACAGACCGCAGTAGCTCTCTCTCACCATGTTCCTCTCCTTGGGGATGCTCCAGGGCCGCCAGGATCTGGGCGGTCAACTCGTCGTCGGTATAACGGCTCATACGGATGGCGCCGGCCGGACACTCGGCGGCGCAAATCCCGCAGCCCCGGCAAAGTTCCCCTTTAATTTCAGGTATCCCGCCCTCCCCGAGAAAAGTGGCTCCAAAAGGACAATTCTTCAGGCAGGAAAGGCACATCCGGCAGCGATGGCGGTCAATGACCGCGGCAGTCTCGCTCTGCTGAATTTTCTCCTGGTAAAGCAGGGCTGCGGCGCGGATGGCCGCCGCCTGTGCCTGGGCCACCGCCTCTCCCAGGCTCTTGGGGTAGTGGGCCATGCCGCAGATGAAAATCCCGTCCACGATGGTTTCCACCGGTTTAAGTTTTTGATGGACTTCGAGGAAAAACCCCCCCGTGGCCCGGGGCACCTTGAGGAGGCGGGCCACTTCCGCGGCTCCTTCGGCGGGTTCGATGCCGGCGCTCAGAACCAGAAAATCCGCAGGCAGGATCACCTCCTCGGCCAACAGTTCATCCCAAACCCGCACTGCCAAGGGCCGCCGTCGAGCCGCCGTGACTTCCGGGGGCCGATCGGGAGCATAGGGGATAAAAACCACCCCCCGCTCCTTGGCCTCCTGGTAGGCCAACTCCCGGAAGCCAAAGGCCCGGATGTCCCGGTAAAGCACCGCAATCTCCATCCGGGGATAGTGTTCTTTGAGGAGCAGGGCATTCTTCAGGGCTTCGGTACAGCACAACCGGCTGCAATAGGGCCTCTCGGGGGAACGGGAGCCCACGCACTGAATCATCACCAGCCGGCGGGCCCGCCCCAGGTCCCGGTCGCCGGAGCTGATTTTTTCTTCCAGTTCCAATTGCGTGAGGACCCGGGGATCGTCACCGTATAGATAGCTTCCCTGGGGGGCGATTTCCCGGCCGCCGGTGGCCACCAGCAGTACGCCGTGCTCCAGGCGCCGCGGCTGCTGCTCCCCCCTGATCTCCCGGATTACGGTGGACCGGAACCGGCCCACCACCCCGGCCACGGACACGAGTTCAGCCCGGGTGAAGACCTCCACGTTGGGGTGCTGATAGACCAAGGCTTCAAGTTCCTGGATTAACTCCCGGGGGTTCAGCCCTGTCAGGGTCGTGCGCAGCCTGTGCGCCAGGCCCCCCAGGCGGGCAGCACGTTCCACCAGATAAGTATGGAACCCCTGGTCGGCCAGAGCCAGGGCGGCGGTCATGCCGGCTACCCCGCCTCCCAGGACCAGGGCCCGGGGGACCACCGGGTAGCTGGCAGGGATTATGGGAGCCAATTGCCGAGCCCGGCTGCCGGCGATGGCCACCAGCTCCCCGGCCTTGGCCAGGGCTGCGTCCGGGTCATCCTGGTGCACCCAGGCGCACTGTTCCCGGATATTGGCAAAAGCCAGATATCCCGGATTGAGTCCGGCCTGAGCCAGCACCTCCCGGAAAACCGGTTCGTGGGTCCGGGGGCTGCAGGCGGCCACCACTACCCGGTTAAGCCCTTGTTCCTTGATAATTTCCACCATTCTGCGGGTAGCGTCCGCGGAGCAACTGAACAGAAAATCGTCAACGTAGGCCACGTCGGGGAGTTTCCGAACAATCCCGGCCAAAGCCTGGGGGTCAATAGTGCGGGCGATGTTGGTGCCGCAATGACACAGAAAGACCCCAAGTTTAGGCGGGCGGCTGTCAGGGGGCAGCGTTTCTTGCCGCGCCGTCTGCGACAGGGCCGGCTTCGGGGCCACCGCCAGAAGCTGGGCCGCAGCTTGGGCCGCGGCGCTGGCGCCGGCCACCGACATGGTGATATCCATGGGTTCCTGGGCGCTGCCGCAGGCAAATACACCGGCTCGTCCCGTAAACGGGGGAAAAGGCCCTTCTTTGATGAAACCCTGCTCGTTCAGGGGAATCCCCACCCGCGCATAGTCGCGCCGGAGCAAGCCTGGTCTTAGGCCTACCGCCAGGACGGCCAGGTCGAAAGTTCGCTGCCGGGGCAGTCCTTGCGGATCAGTATAGCGCACCAGCAGCCCACCATCCGTCTGGGGGTAAATCGCGTTGACCCGGGACCTTACCAGTTCGACGCCCCGAGCCCGGGCCGCCTCCAGGTAACGCTCCTGCTCCTTGCCTTGAGCCCGCAAGTCCATAAAGAAAATGGTGGCGCTAACCCGGCCTTGGGTGAGTTCCTGGGCCACCAGAGCCTCCTTGAGACTGGCCAGGCAGCAGGTGCTGGAACAATAGGCCGCCCCCCTGTCCCGGTCCCTCGAGCCCACGCACTGGATAAAGGCCAGGGAGCGGGGCTCCTGTCGGTCGGAAGGCCGCAGCAGTTTTCCGCCATAGGGACCGGTGGCGCTCAGCAGCCGCTCGAACTCGAGACTCGTGACCACGTCCGGATGGTCGGCGCCGGGAAACCTCTCCACCGGCGCCGGGCGGGCCCCGGGGGCCAGGATGACCGCGCCCGCATTTAACACGGTGGTTTTCGGCTGTTCGGCAAAATTAATGGCTCCTGCCGGGCACACCTTGGTGCAGACGCTTTCCTTGCGGCCGCCTAAATGGCGGCAGGCTTCCGGGGTGATATAAACCGCCTGGGGCACCGCCTGGGTAAAGGGCAGGTGGATGGCCTTGGTCCGGCTGAGCCCCAGGTTAAAGGGGTCCGGTATTCGCTGGGGGCAGGCCCGGACGCACTCCCCGCAGCCGGTGCATCTGGCCGTATCCACATAGCGGGGCCGCTGGGCCAAAATCACCCGGAAGTCCCCGGGCGCACCCTCCAGGCCCACCACCCGGGTGAAAGTGCGGAGGTCAATCAGGGGGTGACGGGCCGCCTCCAAAAGGCGCGGGGCCAGGATGCACATGGCACAATCGTTGGTGGGAAAGGTCTTGTCCAACTGGGCCATCAGGCCCCCGAGGGACGGCCCCGCCTCCACCAGGGTCACAGGGAGGCCCAGCGCGGCCAGGTCCAGGGCCGCGGTCAGGCCGGCGATGCCCCCGCCCACCACCACTACCCGTGAACTGACCACTCGCGCCAAGGGCCGGACCAGCGCCATGCCTGCCTAATCCTCCTCCCCGGCTGGCATTCCTGCCCTCTCCAGAAGCCGGGCAAGCTCGGCTTTGAGATCCAGCTCATCTTCCGGAGCCGCCAGAAGCGCCGCCACCAGCCGGCGGCGCAGGTCCTGGATCAGCTTCTCCCCCTGGGCCAGGCGCGCCGCCTTTCCTTGGCTTACAGCCCCCTGCCGCACCGCCAGGTTCCTCAGCCCCTGCACGATGTCCAGGAAACGCACGTCCTGGGGGCAGGAAAAGGAGCACCGGGCACAGCCGGCGCAGTACCAGAGGGTGGGCGAGGCCAGGAGTTGCTCCCGCATGCCATAGAGAATCTGGCGGATAATGCGGCTGGGGCTGAATTCCGGCGCGACCTCGGCCACCGGACAGGTGGCGGTGCAGACCCCGCAGGCAAAACAGCGCAGCAGGTGCCGGCAGCCGGGTTCCCGGGCCAGTTCCTCTTTGAAGAGGGGGTCGAGGTCCTGGATTCTGAGAGTCTCGTCCATGGCGCTCAATTATCGAAAGGTAATAGCCCCCGTGGGACAGTGCTCGGCGCATTTGCTGCACTTTTCCGCGGCCTGAACCATGCGGACGCACAGTTCCTGGCGCACCACCACCACGGTGCCGTTGACCACGTGAAAGACCACCGGTTCCTGAAGACGGGGGCCCCGGCCCGCACGGGCCTCCGGGCAATTCCCCAGGTGGTGCTCGCACATGGCCACGCAGATGCCGCAGCCGTTGCACTTTTCCGAGTCAATGTGCATCGGAGCAGCCAGGGTGGCCGCCACCCCTAAGAGCTCCCGCAGGGCCTCGATATACCCGGCGTAATCCGGGGTGTGCAGCACCGGGCAGTCCTCCGGGGCCGCGTCCCGGCTGAGCAGGCGGGCGGCAAAGTCGGCGCAGGTCCCGCCGCATTCCCCGCAATCAGCGCCGGGCAGAAATTCCTGCAGTTCTTCCACGGTGGCCATATGCCCTATGGTCAATCAGGTTTCCGGTTTCTGGTTTTCGACAATTTTTAACAATTAAATTAATAAATTGTCCTTTTGTTTCTTAAAGACCTCTGGGGTTAAACCTCCATCCAGGCCGCGGCCTTAAGGTCAACCGCCGCCCAGAGATTCTCCGGCCGGAAACTGCGGTACCGGCATAGTTCCTCCACCAGCGCCGGGGACTCTGCTCCGGTGCGGCGATACCAAGTGATTTTGGGAACATCCGGGCGGACCAGGTTATAATTTTCCATAACCACGGTTCCCCCTTTGATGAGCGTCCGGCAGCGGCGCACCTGGTCCGGCCAGCGGTCCCCGGCCCCGGGAGGCCAGTCGAACAAGGCCAGGTCCGCCCGGGCTCCGGGACCCAAGTGGCCCCGGTCTGCCAAACCTAAAAATTGCGCCGGGAGAGTGCGGGTGGCCAGGAGCCACTCGGAAAAAGAATAGGGTCGCGGGTTTATCTCTTCTCCCCAAAATTTCCGGAAGGCTTGCCTGTCCCCGAGCCAGGAAAAGAAATCGCCATAGTGCGCCACCGGGGCCTGCGCCGCGCCGGCCCCGGAAAAAGCCGCCCGGCCCGGTGCGGCCAGGGCCAATAACAAGGCCCGCCGGGCCCGGTCCTTATCCGCCGGAGCCGCAAGATTCAAGGCCTGCCCCAGGCTCAGGTCCACATAAACCGGAACCCCGTTTTTCCCAGGAGCCGCCTGAGGCCACAGCATTCCCAGGTCCGCGCTTACTCCCCTCTCCAAATGGGCGAGCGCCGCGTCATAAAGCGCATCCGCGGTCAGAGCGGCCCCAAGGCCCGACAGGTGGAAGACCCGGGGCTCCGGCAGTGCCGCCTGGAGCAATTCCGGGGAGGTCTCCACCATGATGACCGCGCGCAGTTCGTCGGCCAGCCGAACCAGCACCTCCAGAACCTTCTCCAGAGGGAGACTGCGGTGAGCATATACCTCCTGCCGGTGCCGCACCCAGGGCTCCACCACCCGAAAGTTCAAGGCCCGGGATTTCTCCAAGAAAAACTGCAGGGCTTCCGCCACCTCCGCAATTTTCCCATTGTCCCGGAGCCATAGGTCCAGGTCCCGGAGGTTGATAACCAAAGAAGCGGAGACGTCCACCACCGGCAGGGCGGCCAGTTCGCGGTGCACATAGCCTGCGGTGGCCGGGGTCAGGAAGGGTTCGTGAACGTGGGTATAGCCCAGCGCCGCGTAGATCTCTCCCAACTTCTGAGAGGGGGGGCAGACCCCCCAGAGTCGCAGGAAATTCAGGCCATAGGTGGCCACCTGCCCCCGCAGGTCAATGCCGCCGGGAACCACCGCCTGGTTCCGGGCATCAATGACCTTCTCCACTCTCGGAAGCTGGGGGACGATGCGGTCACCGTCGAGGTAGAGGTCCCGCACTTCACCCTGCCAGCCCTGGGCGGGATCGAACACGCGGCCGCCGGCAATCTTGCAGCGCAGGTTCATTCCTCCACGACGCTGGCCTTGAGGATGACGATGTCCTGCTGGGGAACATTCCGGTGTTCCCCAACGGGCCCGGTGGGTATCCAGGTCATTTTGTCCACCACTTCCATGCCCTCCGTGACCCGGCCGAAAACCGCGTAACCGAATTCCAGGGGGCCCGGACCCCGGTGGTCGAGGGAGGGGTTGTCCACTACGTTGATGTAAAACTGGGACGCGGCGCTGTTTATTGGAAAAGCCCGGGCCATGGCAATGGCGCCTCGCTCGTTTTTAAGCCCGTTTTGGGCTTCATTGACAATGGGCGGATGGGTCGGGTCCTGGCAGACCAGCCCCGGTTTGAACCCCCCGCCCTGCACAAGGGCGTTGCTGATAATACGGTGAAAGATGAGCCCGTCATAAAAGCCTTCCCGCACATAGGCAAGGAAATTTGCCACGGTTGCCGGGGCCTTGTCGGGAAACAGTTCCAGTCTGATAGGCCCGAGCGTGGTTTCCAGGATCACCTCGGGATTTCTCGTTGCCTGCTGGGTCATGATGCTCTCCTGTCTCAACAGAAAAGGGCCAGATCATTCAGGATCCGGTGGGCCGGGGGCCAGGGGGAGGGCATAATGGCCCTCAGGGGCATCGGCAAGCCATCCAGCCGGTAGGCCTCCTCGTCCACCTCCACGCCTTCCAGGGCTACCGGAAACACGACCTCCGCCTGAGCCGTAGTGCGGTTGGCAAAGGGACTCAAGACCACCAACGGCACCTGTCGTCGTTGCAAATCATGGATCTGCTCGTCCGGCAGGAACCACACCAGGTCGGCCCCCACCACCACAATGGCGTCTACCTCGCCGAAATCCACCGGACTTAAGCGGCTCACCACCTCTCCCTCCCCGAAGTCCGGTGCGCCCGGGCTTCCCAGCTCCCGCAGCAGCAGGTGGTAGAGACCGGCGCTGTTGAAGTCCCCGGGAAGGGGCAAAAGTGCGAAAGGATGCTCCCGGTTCAGCCAGGCCACGAGCTCAGCCAGGCGTGCGGCCAACTCCCGGCCCCCGCCATAGCTTACCCCCCGTCCCAGAAACATTACGCCGTAGGTGGCCCGGGCCAGGAGGTCGGCCAGTTCCTCGGCCCCGGGAATCGAGGCTTGGCCTGTGGCCCCTTCCTTGAGCCGGGCCGCGAGCTCTGCCGTCAAAGCCAATTCCTGGCCGGAGGATATCTGGATAAAGGGGCGGCAGAAATTTTTCAGTTCCGTAGGATAAATATCCACCGCGGCCACCCGCCGGTCCTCGACCCCCAATTCGGTAAAGCGCCCCCGGGCAAATACCGCATAGCGCACCAGGTGCCTGGGGGCCGAGTGAATGGGGTTGGCCCCCCAGAAGATTACCGTGTCGGCTTCGTCCCGGATAACCTCCAGCGGGGCCCAGAAAAGGCCGTGGGCCTTGACCGCGGCATAAAAAGGAGCCATGAAGGCCAAATCGCCCGGTTCCAGGCGGGCTTTGAGCCCCCGCGCCAATCTCAGCGCGGCCTGCTGGGCCCAGCCCCCGGAATTGGTGAGACCAAAAATAAGCGGACGCCGGGCGTTTGCCAGGAGGGCCCCGGCCCTTTCCAGGGCCTGCTCATAGCTAGCTTCCTGCCAGCGCCCTCGCCGTCGCACCTGGCAGTCCGCCAACCGGCGGCGGGGACTTTGGGAGCGGAATTTTTTGGTGGACAGGAACTTGCCCGCGCCCCAGAGGCAGACGTTGGACACTGCGGTGATTCGGCCGTTCTCCAGGGTCACGTCCAGGTCGTCGCAGAGGCAACTGCATCCGGGGCAGACAAGAGACTCCCTGGTCATACTTGCACCCGTTCTGGTTTAAACAATTTTCATATTACCAGAGATTGAGCAAGGATGCCCAACATTATTTCGGTCCGGGCCTGGCTGGAATCGAACCGCCAAATAAGTATATGTGCATTTCATCATCCCAGCTGATCAAGCTCCCATTAGCGCCGGGCGGCGGCACCGGCGATGGCTAGCCTGTTTCTTTTTCCCCCTCCCCGGCCAGGCACGGCGGGGTCTCCTGGCTAACCCGGTCCGGCCAGGAATAAGCACAAAGATAGTAAAACGGGGTCTCACAATAGCATACCTGCGACTCCTCGTGAACCAGATAGCGGCAGCGGCCACAGCAGGCCGGCAGTTCAGCCGCACCCGCGAAGGGGATAGAGAAAAGTCCAGCCCGGAAATCTTCCAGGTTAATCATCAGCAATATCTCTGCCCCGGTCTTGGCCGTGGGAACCAGACCGGCCGGGACGGCATATATGTTATATTTTTTAGACAGCGCCCAGATTATAATAGTCTGGTAGCCAATAATGCCAGAAATCCTCCGGGAGAAAAAGCCCTCATGGCCATTGCCAATCCTGCAGCCGGGTTCAGAAAAGCCGCCGGGACCAAGCCCCTCTCCGGAAAAATACAGGTGGCGGCAAATTAAGGAAGATGACCCTGACCCTTGCGGATTTCGATTATCACCTGCCCCCAGAGCTTATCGCGCAGCACCCTGCGCCCCGAAGGTCCGATTCCCGCCTGATGGTGCTGGACCGGGCCTCGCAGACCTGGACGCACCGCACCTTTGCGGAATTGCCGGATATCCTGGATGACCATGATTTTTTGGTGATGAACGACACCCGGGTCTTCCCGGCCCGCCTCTCCGGGCGCAAGGCCAGCGGCGGCCGGGTGGAGATCCTCCTGCATCATCTGCCCGAACCGGTCGATGAGCTTCCTGTCCCCCGCCAGGCCCGGGCCCGGGCCAGTTACCGCGGCCATCGCCTCAAGATAGGACAAGTCCTTGATTTTGGCGAGAATCTGTGCGGAGAGATCACCGCGCTATCGGGCGGAGGTGTGGCCGAGGTGCTTTTCCACAGCAGGAACGGCAACGTCCTGGAAGCTATTTTGAACCTGGGAAAGCTGCCCCTGCCGCCTTATATCCGGCGGGCTCCGGAGGAGCGGGACCAGGAGCGCTATCAGACGGTCTACGCGGCCCGGCCGGGAGCCATAGCTGCTCCTACGGCGGGGCTGCACTTCACCCCCGAAGTCCTGACCGCTTTAGAAAGAGGCGGCATCGAGTGGGCTTCCCTCACCCTCCATGTGGGACCCGGGACTTTTCTGCCGGTGCGCCATCAGGACTACACCCGGCATCAGATGCACCCGGAATATTTTATTATGCCGGCCGGGACCGCAGCCCGCCTTAACCAGGCCCGGGCCGCGGGCAAACACTTGGTGGCCGTGGGAACTACCAGCGTCAGGGTCCTGGAACACTGCGCCGGTCCCGAAGGATTTTCACCCCAGGAGGGCTGGTGTGGCCTGTATATTTACCCTGGCTATCGCTTTCAAGCGGTGGACCACCTTCTCACCAACTTCCACCTGCCCCGCTCCACGCTGCTGTTGTTGGCCGCGGCCTTCGCCGGCCGGGACCTCATCCTGGCCGCGTATGCGGATGCCATCCGTAACCGCTACCGCTTCTACAGTTACGGCGACTGCATGCTCATTGGGTGAAGGGAACCAGGGCGGGGGCGCCGCCCCTCAGGCCGTCCGTCTTTGCACCTGAGCTTCAGCTTACTCGAATGCAGTTCTTCGGGCCCGGCTTCCATCAGCTTTTTCTGTCTAAGAAATTCCGGATTTTCTGATACAATAACCTAATGCATTATTCCCAAGGAGTCTCTTATGGTTGACCTGAACATGGGGGTCGTGCGTCCGGTGAAGCTCACCCCCCAGAGCCGTTTTCGTTTCCGCTGCCATCCGGGCGTTCCCTGCTTTACTGCCTGTTGCGGCAAGACCACCATCATGCTTACTCCCTATGATATCCTGCGCCTGAAACAGCGCCTGGGAATCAACTCCGGCGAATTCCTGGACAAATACACCCGGCGGGACGTACATGACAAATCCGGGCTGCCCTTGGTGATCATGGACATGCCGCGCTATGGGGGCGTCTGCCCCTTTGTCCGTCCTGTGGAAGGCTGCCTGGTGTACAGCGATCGCCCCGCCTCCTGTCGCTATTATCCAGTGGGCCAGGGCAGCCTCATCACCGAAGAGGGTCTGGACGAGTTTTACTTTCTGGTCAAAGAGGAGCATTGCAAGGGCTTTGAGACCGACGTGGAATGGACCGTGGAGACCTGGAAAAAGGACCAGGGGGCCGACTACTACGACGACATGAACCGGGAGTGGAAGGCCATGATGCTCCGGCGCAGCTCCGTGGGCAAGCCCGACATCGACGACAAAACGGCCAACCTCTTTTATCTGGTGATGTATGACCTGGATCAGTTCCGGCGCTTCGTGTTTAATTCCCGCTTCCTGCAGGTCTTTAAAATCGACGAGGACACCCAGCAGCGCATCTATGACGATGACCTGGAACTTCTGCAATTCGGCTATCGGTACATTAAGATGGTCCTGAAAATTGAGGATACCATCCAACTACAACAGCCGCCGGCCCCGAGCCAGGATGCCCAGCCGGGGTCATAACCGAGTTTTCCGCCAGAAAGGTCAAATCGGCATGAGCGACGAAACCATCAGTCCGGAGGAAATTCAGGCCATTCTCCGGAACTACAAGATAGTAGCGGTGGTGGGTCTCTCGCCGAAGCCCGAGCGCCCCAGCTATCAGGTGGCCAGTTATCTCCAGGAGCATGGCTATCGCATCGTCCCGGTGAATCCCGGCCAGAAAGAAATCCTGGGGGAGAAGTGTTATCCCAGCCTGAAGGACATCCCCTTCCCGGTGGAGGTGGTGGATATTTTTCGGAGCGTGGATGCCATTCCGGGCATCGTCGACGAGGCCATTGCCATCGGGGCCAAGGTGGTGTGGATGCAACTGGGCCTGGCGGAACCGGACTCGGCCCGCAAAGCCAGAGATGCCGGGCTTAAAGTGGTCATGGACCGCTGCATGAAAATAGAACACCGCCAAGGTAATCAGTGATCGGCCACCAGCGCGCCGCGGCCTGTTGATTTTATCGGGCGCTGATCCCTGACCAGTGACAGCCCCCCGCTAAAATGCCCTCAACTTATCCGGCGCTTGTACCGAAAAAGAGAGAGACGCCATGTTGAGGGGGACGAGAAGTGGAGATCATCCTGGCCCTGGCCGGCGGCCTGGGCGGCGCCCTGGTGGGGGCCTTACTGAGCGGCCGCCTCATTGCTTACACCCAATCTCTCCATAACCTGAAGCAGGTCCGGGAGCGGGAAGCCCGCACCCTGCTCAACCTCTTCCAGGCCCTGCACGCCGAACTAACCACCCTCTGGACGGGTTATACGGCCCTGGTCGGAGAGGAACTGGAGGGCCTCGACAAACCTGGAGAGCTGACTTTTGCCGGGGTCGTCAGTGCCTCCCAACATTATTTCAGCGTCTATGACAACACGGCCTACCTCCTGGGGACCCTGGACCCGGATTCCAGCAAACGCCTTATTGAAACCTATGTGAATCTCAAGACCTATTTCGACGAACTCAACACCTACCAGCGCCTTACGGACAAGCACCGGGAGGTCCGGTTGAAAACCAACGTCAACCTCTACGAGGCCAGGGAAGTGCGGCAAGAACACGAAAATTTTTTCAACTATTTGAAAAAACGGCACTTCCAGGTGAAGGGGCAGGTGATGGGCGCCCTGGAAATGCTCAAGGAATTCATTACCTTAGGTGAACAGGCCCGCACCACGGTTACTTTCCGAATCTGATTGGGGAGGTTATAGGTAATCTACAATAATCTCTAGATTTTTCGGGTAGCCGGACTGAGCGTGAGTCCCATCCCCCGCCTCTGATCAAAAAAGCCTGTTCTTTTCCCCCTTGTTTCCGGTAGAATTTCCCAAAGTTGGACATCGCAGATGCTGGCAAGAGTTAAAAGCGGCGCGCTCAGGGGGGTGGACGCCTTTATCGTCGAGGTGGAGGTGGACCTGTCTCCGGGGCTTCCCCGGTTCTACACCGTGGGCCTGCCCGAGACCGCGGTGAAAGAGGCCAAGGACCGGGTGCGGGCCGCGCTCAGGAATTCAGGCTATAAATTCCCTGATAACCGCATTACCATAAATTTGGCCCCTGCGGACGTGCGCAAGGAAGGGACGGGGTTTGATTTGCCGGTGGCCGTAGGGCTGCTGGCGGCCCAGGGGGTGGTTCCGGCCGAGGGCTTGGAGAGGTATCTCCTGTTCGGCGAATTGTCCCTGGACGGCCGCCTTAAGCCCACCCGGGGGGTCCTGTCCATGGCGTTGACCACCCGGGAGGCGGGCCTGAGGCTGATCCTGCCGCGGGAAAACGCCCGAGAGGCCGCAGTGGTCCAGGGCCTGGAGCTGTACGCAGTGGACACCCTGGCCCAGGTGGTGGATTTCCTGGCCGGCCGGGCCCAAATCGAGCCCACTCCCCCCTTGACTTTGGAGGAAGCGGGTTGGGAACCTCAGGATGAGGTGGACTTCCGGGAGGTGCGGGGCCAAGAGCCGGTGAAGCGGGCCTTGCTTTTGGCCGCGGCCGGAGGGCACAATGTCTTGATGGTGGGGCCGCCCGGGGCGGGCAAGACTATGGTGGCGCAGCGCCTCCCCAGCATTCTCCCGCCGTTGAGCTTCGAGGAGGCCCTGGAGACCTCGCGGGTTTACAGCATTATGGGGCTGTTGCCGCCGGGGCGGGCCCTCCTGCGGCAGCGCCCCTTCCGCTCCCCCCACCATACCATTTCGGATGCGGGGCTCATCGGCGGCGGCACCAACCCCAAACCCGGCGAGGTGTCCCTGGCCCACCACGGCGTGCTCTTCCTGGACGAACTCCCGGAGTTCAAGCGGGCTACCCTGGAGGTCCTGCGCCAGCCCCTGGAGGAAGGTCGGGTCACCATTTCCCGGGCCACCAGTTCCTTGACCTACCCGGCCCGCTTCATGCTGGTGGCGGCCATGAACCCCTGTCCCTGCGGCTTTTACGGCGACCCAAGACGGGCCTGCACCTGCACCCCGAAGCAGATCAACGCCTACCGCTCCCGCATTTCAGGGCCGCTGCTGGACCGCATCGACCTTCAGATCCAGGTGCCCGCGGTGCGGTTCCAGGAACTGGCCGAGCCGAACGACGGCCAGGAAAGTTCCCAGGGAATGCGGAAACGGGTGCAGGCGGCCCGGGAGAAACAGCGGGCCCGGTTCAGCCGCAGCAAGATCTTCGCCAATGCTCACATGACCCCCCGGCATCTGAAGGAATATTGCATCCTGACCAACGAGACCCGGCGACTGCTGGAGGCGGCCATGGAGAAGCTGGCCCTGTCGGCCCGGGCTTACTCCCGGATACTGAAGATCGCCCGCACCATTGCGGACCTGGAGGGGGAGCAGAACCTCTCCCCGGCCCACGTGGCCGAGGCCATCCAATATCGGTCCCTGGACCGGAAGTTTGCTTGATGCAGCCGCAGGCTTCGGCCGGCGCTAACCTATACCCCGAGGACTAGCCCGGGATTACCTGACCCTAATGATTATTTCAGCCAGCCAGCCGTATTTTTGTCCGTATCCGGGCTTTTTTTACAAGGCTTTTCTTTCGGATATTCTTATTCTGTTGGATGAAGTGCAATTTCCCCGGGGGACCACCTGGCTCAGCCGCAACCGCTTTAAAAATGATCAGGGGGAGTTGTGGCTCACCATCCCGGTCTGGAAGAAGGGCCTGGGACTGCAGACCATCAACCAGGTGCAGATCTGCCGTGAAGGCCGCTGGCCCCGCAAGCATCTGGCCAGCCTCACCACCGCTTATAGGAATGCCCCCTATTTGGAAGAGCACCTCCCCTTTTTGGAAAAGATGTTTTCCCCGGTTTTTACCAGCCTGGCCACTTTGAATGTGGCGGTTATCCGCTATTTGCTGGCTTGCTTCCGGTTCGACACAAAAATATTGTTGCAGTCAGAGTTGGGAGTGAACGCCCAGGGATCGCCCCTGCTCCTGGAGCTTTGCCGGGCCGTCGGGGCCAAGACTTTTCTGGTCCTGAGTCCGGCCACAAAATACCTGGAGGCCGAGCTTTTCGCCCAGGCCGGAATTGAGCTCCGCCCCTTTACCTACGCGGCCCCCGTTTATCCGCAACTGTGGGGCGATTTTCTCGCCAACCTGTCCGCGTTTGACCTGGTGTTCACCTGCGGACCCAAGGGTCGGGACATCCTGCTGAAAGCCCAACCGGCGGAGCGTTTACAGGGGGTCAGGTCTTGCAGTTGACTGCCAAAACCCGCCAGAAGCTTTGCCACGCCGCAACCGAGGCCATGACCCGGGCCTACGCCCCCTATTCCCGCATCCAGGTGGGCGCCGCGGTGTTGACCGAAACGGGCCAGGTCTTTAGCGGCGGGAATGTGGAAAACGCCTCCTACGGGCTCACCTTGTGCGCTGAGCGGGTGGCCATAGCCGCGGCGGTGGCCGTGGAAGGGCCGCAGATGCGCCTCCGGGCCATCGCGGTGGCGAGCAACCGGCCCGGGCCTTTTGCTCCCTGCGGGGCCTGCCGCCAGGTGGTCTTCGAGTTCGGTCCCGAGGCCCTGGTTATTTTCCCGGGGGAAGCAGGATTCCTGGAAATCCCCGTCACCGACCTTCTGCCGTACGCCTTCAGAATCCAGAAATAATCTGAGACTGTTTGCGAAAAGGGGCTTGGGGGGTGGGCCGGGGGGCACAGCCTCCTGGCCCCCTCTCCCAAAAGCTATTTGCAGCAGCCTCAATCCTTAAAAAATTTTTTGAGGAGGCCGCGGAGATGGGCCGGGAAGACGGTAGTGTCAGACATTTCGGGTTGGTTATTCCAAGGCAGTTCACCATAACTTCCGCAGGAAAGAAAAAATTGCGGCCATCTTGCAGATTACCCGAAGAAAACCTAGTCTTTAAATATAAGCTCGGCAACTTGGCTCGGTTATTGATGTTGCTTTGAAAAAATTGCTGATATAATTTCTAATTTGAGCGGGGAACCGATCGGCGCGGCGAACCGCGACAGGGAGGAAAAAATGTCTTACACGCTGGACGAGCTGAAAGCCAAAATCTTGGACTTTTACCCGGAAATCGAAAAGCATCAACTTCAGACCGACCTGACTTTTGATAAAGATAAAAACGCTTATGTCATCAAGATCAAGAAAGGGAAGCACGAGCTTACCACTTTTCTTGACAAACCGGACGCGGATGCCTGCCTGGATGGCAAAAAATGCGTTTACCTGGGGCTGCACATCGCGGAGTTCGTGAAGAATTTTGAGATGGAAGAGGAACAGAAATAACCGGTAATGGAGAAATACGCCCTCTTCGCGTTCAGCGGCGAGGCCATGTGCTTCGTCCACGTCTTGTTGAACGGCCTGGATCTCAAAGCCAAGGGGCAGGAGGTCAAGATAATCATTGAAGGCTCGGCCTGCCGGCTGATCCCCGAATTGGGGGAGGCAGGCCATCCCCTTCACCAGCTTTACGGCCAGGCCCGGAAAGCGGGCCTGATAGCCGGGGCGTGCAAAGCCTGCTCCCAGAAAATGGGCAGCCTGGAGGCCGCCCGGGCCCAAGGGTTAAACATCCTGGAAGATATGGCGGGGCATGCCGGCATGGCGCCGTATGTTTTGGCTGGTTACCGCATTATCACCTTTTAACGGCAAGTCTGGGGAGGCTTGCTGACGGGACCTCGGAAAGGATGGTGCTGAGGGAGGGCCGAGGTTTACGCGCCCGGCAGAGACAGCCGTCAACCTGGGGAGGGGGGAAAACAGCATGAAACCTTTAAGAGGGATGGGGGATCCCAAGATCGACCGTTTCCGCGCCCGCCGGATCTGGGCCAAACGGCTGACGTGGATTCTGTATGGCTTATTGTTCACCGGACTGCTGGCGGTGGCAGGAGCCGCGGGCTTTGTCTACTACACCTTCATTAAAGATCTGCCTGATTTCACCTCAATCAAGGCCTATCGCCCGCCGGTGGTGACCACCATCTATTCCCGGGACGGCCGCCTGATCGGAGAATATTGTTCCGAACGGCGCATTGAGGTGCCTTACAGTCGCTTGCCCCGACATCTGGTCATGGCTTTCGTGGCCGCGGAAGACAGCCGGTTCTTTGAGCATCCGGGAGTGGATTTGTTCGGCATTATCCGGGCTTTCATCCGGAACGTGGAAGCAGGGGAAATCGTCGAGGGAGGGAGCACCATCACCCAGCAGCTGGTGAAACGGATCATGCTCACCTCGGAGAAAAGCTTCGGCCGCAAAATCAAAGAGGCGGTGCTGGCTTACCGCATCGACAACTATCTCACCAAGGAAGAGATCATCACTTTATATTTGAACCACATCTTTTTGGGTCGGGGCGCCTACGGGGTGGAGGCCGCGGCCCAGGAGTTTTTCGGCAAACACGTCGAGGACCTGACCTTGGCGGAGTCGGCCATTTTGGCAGGCATTCCCAAGGCCCCGAGCCGCTATTCCCCCTATTTGAATCCCGAAAGGGCCAAGCAGCGCCAGGCTTATGTGCTCCGGCGCATGGTCGAGGTGGGCTTTATCACCAAGGAGCAGGCCGCGGCGGCTTTGCGCCAGCCTATCAAGCTCAAGGCGCTGCGCCCGGACTTTATTAAAGAATGCGGGTACTTCACGGAGCATGTGCGGGCGCTGCTGGAAGAACGCTTCGGCAAGGAACAATTGCTGAACCTGGGCCTGAAAGTTTACACCACCGCAGATGTGGACCTGCACCAGGTGGCGCAGAAGGCCATCAAGGACGGCCTGAACGATATAGTGAAACGGAACGGCTACGAGGGTCCCATCAAACACTTGCGCGCTAAGGACATAGGCAACTTTCAGCAACACCAGTTCAACTATTTCAGAAAATATCCACCCCGCAAGGGCGCTCTGATTACCGCGCTGGTGGTCAAAGGGGAAAAGAAGGGGCAGGAAGTCCAGATACGTTTTGGAGACCATGCCGGCACTTTGGTTCAATCGTCAAACCCGGATGTCCGGGAGCTGCAATCCGAGTTGCGGACCGGAGACCTGATTAAAGTCCGCCTGATCAGTGAGGAACGTCCCAAACGCTGGACCGCGAAGTTGGAACCGGCGGCCCTGGAACAGGGGGCCCTCATCTCCATGGAACTCGAAACCGGCAAAGTGCGGGTCCTGATGGGGGGCAAGGATTTCGCCGACAGCACCTTCAACCGGGCGATCCAGGCCCGCCGGCAGCCAGGAAGCGCGTTCAAGCCGATTATCTATGCCGCGGCGGTGGAGCGGGGATATGGACCGAATTCCATTCTCATGGACGAACCCCTGTCCCTGCCCGGAGGCCGGCGCGGGGAGAGCTGGAGCCCGCAGAATTATGATCACAGTTATTATGGGGCTATCCCGCTGTCCACCGCTCTGGCCCTGTCCCGCAATGTCCCGGCGGTGCGCATGATGATGGCGATCGGTGTCCCGGCTGTGGTCAACATGGCGAAAACCTTAGGGATTTCCTCCCCTATTTACCCCAACTACTCCTCTGCCCTGGGATCCTCGGAGGTAACCTTATATGAACTCACCCGGGCTTATTCGGTCTTCCCCAACCGGGGCAACCTGGTGGACCCGATTTTCATCCAGCGTCTGGAAGACCGGGACGGGCGGGTTCTTTTTGAAGCCCAACCCCGGCGTCGGCAGGTAATGAAGCCCGAGAGCGCCGACATCATGACCAAGCTCCTGCTGGGAGTGGTGGAGCGGGGCACGGCCACCCGGGTCCAGGTCCTGGGGCGGCCGGTGGGCGGCAAGACCGGCACCACCAACGACAACCGCGATGCCTGGTTCATCGGTTTTACGCCCTCCCTGATCACGGGAGTGTGGGTCGGGATGGACACCGAACGCAGCCTGGGCCCCAAGGAAACAGGCTCCCAGGCGGCCGCGCCCATCTTTATCAGCTACATGAAGGAAGCCTTGAAAGACCAGCCGGTGGAGCACTTCTCCGAGGAGGTCAAGGGCCGCCCGCAAAAGAGGGAATCTGACTCCGAAGACTATTACGAAGAGGAAGAGCCGGGTCAAGAGGAACCGGGTCAAGAGGACGATACTTATCAGGAGCGCAAAAATACTCTTACCGAGGGCTCAACCAAGCCAACAACCCCTCCGAAGGACTTCTTCAAGAAGGATTTGGAGGGCTAAAGCCGGGTTTAATATTAAACGGGTTGGCTGGGGGAACGGACAGACGTCGGTTTCCCCGGCGACCCTTTCCATTTTGAGGACATGATGCGAAACATCGGGGTGCAGGCCATCATTGCTGCGGTCAAGGATGCAGCAGTCAAAGCAAATTACGAATTGGACGAGGACCTGCTGGCCGCCTTCACTCGGGGAGAGCAAGAAGAGGAATCTCCGGCGGGGCGGGAGATCTTCCGGCAGTTGCTGGAAAATGCCCGAATCGCCTCCAAGGAGCGCATTCCCTTATGTCAGGACTGCGGTCTGGTGGTCATTTTCGCCGAAGTAGGCCAGGAGGTGCACATCGACGGGGGTGATTTCGAGGCGGCGCTCCAGGAAGGCGTGCGCCAGGGCTACCGCGAGGGGTTTCTGAGGAAGTCCCTGTGCCATCCTTTTACGCGGAAAAACACGGGGGACAATACCCCGGCCGTCATCCACACGGAAATCGTGCCCGGCGACCGCCTGAAACTCATGGTGGTGGCCAAGGGCGGAGGCAGCGAAAACGGCAGCAAGCTTTTCATGCTCAAGCCCGCGGAGGGGCTGGCGGGGATTAAGGACAGGGTGGTGGCCACGGTGGCGGAGGCCGGACCCAATGTTTGCCCTCCCATGATTGTGGGGGTGGGCCTCGGGGGCAACTTTGAGCGCTCTGCCCTGCTGGCCAAAAAGGCCCTTCTGCGCAAGCTTTCCGACAGCCATCCGGACCCGGAAGTCGCGGCCCTGGAACAGGAGCTGCTCACGGCCGTCAATGATCTGGGCATCGGCCCCGGGGGTCTGGGCGGGCGGTTTACCGCCTTGGGGCTCAAGATTCTTATGCAGCCCTGTCACATCGCCAGTTTGCCGGTGGCCATCAATATTCAATGCCACTCCAGCCGCCACCAGGAAGTGGTCCTTTAGAGGGGGTCATGAGCAAGAAAGTGAGACTTACCGCGCCGGTGACTGATGACCTGGTCAGGAGCCTGGTCATCGGGGACCAGGTCCTGGTGAACGGGATCATCTATACGGCTCGGGACGCCGCGCACAAGCGGCTCATGGAGCTTCTGGATGCTGGACAGGAGTTGCCGGTGGATTTTAAAGGGCAGATTTTATATTATGTCGGTCCCAGCCCGGCCCGGCCCGGTCGGGTCATTGGGGCCGCAGGGCCCACCACCAGCACCCGCATGGACGTCTATACCCCCACCATGCTGAAGCTTGGCCTGAAAGCGATGATCGGCAAGGGCAAACGCAGTCCTGAGGTCATTGCCGCCCTGAGAGAATATACTGCGGTGTACCTGGGGGCCACCGGCGGAGCCGGGGCCCTCATCTCCAAATGCATTAAGGCCGCCGAAGTGGTGGCCTTCCCGGACCTGGGCCCTGAGGCCATCCACCGGCTGGAAGTGGAGGATTTCCCCACCATTGTGATCAACGACTGCCACGGCGGGGACCTGTATGACCGGGGACGGCGGGAATACGCCCGGCTACCCTGAGATTTGCCGCTCCGGGCGGTAGAAGACCGCGGCCGGGAAGGGCCAAAGGCAGCTCAGGGGCGGCCAGGGGCGCGAGGCAAACAAATGCCGGCAGATCTGGAAAAAATCATGGCCCGGATCAAGGAAAAGCGGCAGGCTTTCCAGGAATACAGGTTTGAGCCGCTGGAAAACGACGCGCTTAAGACCTTCTTCGATCTGGCCCAGGAATATGAGACCCTGGATAACTTCTACCGCATCTCCGTAGGAGTGATCAAAGAGTTCTTTGACCTGGACTCCCGCCTGTACCTGGTCTCCCGGGATGGAACCTTGCAACTGGTGTGCGACACCCTCCAAGGCATCTACCCGGACCAGCCCGCAGCTCCGGAGCACATCCGCCTTGACAACCAGTCGTATTTCATCGGCGGCTCCTGGGTGGCGCCCATCAAGGGAAATATGATCCTGGTGGACCGCCTCCCTTTTTACACCAAGGATCAGCCCATCGGCATGCTGGAGGTCTTTCCTGAAGAAAAACTCCCGGAGCGCCGGCGCTTTTTCCTGGAAAAATACACCAACCGGGTGGGCTACAACCTCCATAACAAAATCATCGCCTGGCAGAATATTCAGCATATCCGCTTCATAAACAGCCTGGTGGGGGACATCGAACACAATATCATTCTCCCCAACATCAGTCTAAGCCTCTATCTGCGTAAACTCAAAAGCAAAATCAAGACGCTCAAGGCCCTGGAATGCAGCTGCTCCCAGGCCGGGTCGCCGCGGGCGCAGGAACTTCATGAACTGGTGGCGGAAATGGAGCAGGACTATCAAACCCTGGAAAGCCAATACCGGGGCGTAAGCATGTTTATCGAGTCCCTGTTCCGGCCCTCACACTTTCAGAAGGGGCATCTGGTGCTGCGGCGGCGCACCACCAGGGTTTTCAGCGAAATCATCAAACCCCAGCTTCAGCTTTTTTTGCCGAAGTTCCAGGAACGGAACATTGAAATTGATGTGGGGCTGGGGGGAGTCCCTGACATTGATTTTCCGCTGTCCGTGGACAAGGGGCTCATGGCCCAGGTGTATGCGAATCTCTTTTCCAACGCGGTAAAATACACTCGCACCAACCAACAGGGCCGCCGGTATATGTCCTTTGGCCGGGAAGAGCTCAAGGATTTTTTCGGGCCCGGGAAAGACGGCATCAAGTTCAACGTTTTCACTACCGGACCCCACATTCCTCCGGAGGACATTCCCCATATTTTCGAGGAAGGCTACCGGGGCTCCAACATCGAGGCGGAACCAGGGACCGGCCGGGGTCTCTACTTTATGCGCAATGTCATTGAGACTCACGGGGGCGTGGTGGGCTATGAGCCGACCAACGAGGGGAACAACTTCTATTTTGTGCTGCCCCTGATCACCGGACCCGAACCACCCATCGCCGTAGAGCTGGCGGACACCAAAAAGGCGTAAAAAGGAAAGCCCGTGCCCATCCGCTACCTGGCCCAGGAACTCTACCGGTTGACACAAAAGGTGGAGGAGCTGGAAAAACGCCTGGCCGCTCTGGGACCGGCGCCTTCTGCGGAGCGGGGCGCCCTGGAGATCGAACTCCTGAAGGCCAAGAAAGAACGGGACCATCTACGAGCGGTGCTGGAATCGAAAAAAGAAAAGCCGATGATTTGACAAAATCATCGGTTTCCCGGGTTAGATGGCCCAGATAAGACGCCGCGCCGTTTGGCCGCATCAGTTCGCGTCAGGTGACGTCAAACGGGCCCTGAGCTTTGCTTCTCCTCAACAGAGCCAGCAGCCTTTCTCGCGGATTTCCTCGTACCATTTTTGCAGAAGTCTGGCCCTGTCCCCTTTTTCCAAAAAGAGCAGCCGGATCACCTGGCTCATATCGATAAAGCCGGCAAAATAGGCGTATTTCACCAGGTTTTCCAGATTTTCCGGGGTGAATTCCCTGGAATGGTCCGGCACCCGCTCCCACAGGCCCTCTCGTTGGATGATGTCCTTTACGAGCTTGAAGTGGGCCAATTGCAGGTCAGAACGGTTGGAATCGGGCATGGCCTGTCTAAATCCTCAAAGGTGATAATTCCCTGTCCGCCGCGGGTTGGGAGAGTCGGAGAGCAGGCTCTCAAGGTTCACCCTTTCCTCCCCCTTAATAATTATTCTTCATCTTGGACCTAAGGCAATAATCAGAATTGGCGCAAAACAAAGCGGGCCCGGCGGGCCGCCTTTTGGCCCTGGGCGATGGCCGCCTCCACGCAGGGGAGGCCCTCCAGGTCTGAGTTGGCCAGGATAAGGCGCCCTTCCTGGGGGCTTAAGCGGCCCTTTAGAAAGTGCAGGAAGCGGGGGTAGGGCACTACCTGAGCGTGGCCAAAGCGGTAGAGATGGATTTCCTCCACCTCGGCCTCGATGCCGGGAAAGTGGCGTGCCATCGCGGTCAGAATCTCCTGGCCCTGCTGCTCCGGGGTCCTGGTGAGCAGCAACCGCCTGCCCTGAGGATAGGGCTGCGGGGCGAAGACCACCATGACCCGGGGGGAGCCGGCCGGGGCATTTCTGGGGGTGAGGATGAAATCAGAAAAGGCCGGCTCTCCTGCCACCCAATTTTCAAACCCTGGGGCCTCGAGGCTGAGATTGCCGCACAGAGCGGCCACCACGTAGCTGCTGTAGCGGAAGGCCTTGAATCTCTCGAGATCCCAGCCGCAGTCCGGAGGCAAGAGGCGGCGGGTGACAAACTTGCCGGTGGCCAGAATTACCACTCCGGCTGCCAAGCGCCAGGGACGCCCATTTGCCTCGTCCCAGACCAGGAGGTGCACGGCATCGGGGTGAACCTTGATTCCCACCACCGTCTGCTGCACCTGGATGGGGCCGGACAGCGCCGAGGCCAAGGCCCGGGCTATCCGGGAGTTCCCTTCCGGAAAGGAGCCGGTTCGGGAGGTCGGGGAAAATTCCGATATGAGGAAGTAGAGCCCGGCCCAGGCGGAGATCTCCTGGGGCCCTCCCCCCAGGCAGGAGCGGCAGTAAGGCTCAAAAAGACGGGTCACCTCCGGAGGGAAGCCCCATAGATTCTCCAGGAGGTGCTGCAGGGAATAGTGGTCCCATTCGGGACGGGTCAGAAACGGGGAGGACAGCGGATCCCAATTTGCCGCCCGGTCAACCATTTCACCTGCGAACCGCAGCAGGTGCTCCCGCACCCCGGGATCCAGGGGCAGGGCCCCGAGGCCCGCCAGGGAAAAGCAGTCCGGGTACCAGCGGCCCCGGTCAAACAGGGCGCTGGCCGGGGAGGCCACCAGGGCCTCAGTCACGTCGAGACCGAGCTCATCAAACCAGGTCCGGCTTTGCTGGTCCTCGGGATCGTCATAAAAATATGCGGATCCCGCAGGATACGGCACCCCTCGAAAGGAGCCGGGCAGGCAGACGCCCCCGGCTTGGCGGCCGGCCTCCAGGACCAGGACCTCCCGGTCCTTCAGGTGGTAGGCCGCCGAAAGTCCTGACAAGCCGGCGCCCACCACGACTGTCTCCACATGGGCCTCCGGACGGTCAGGCCATGATAAATGCCGGTCCGGTGAGGGTTGCAGATGATCATGGCAAGGCTGGGGGACGTCTCCCCCCCAGGCAAGAACTTTAACTTTGGGATTTTCTGCCATGGTTGCTCCGCAGGAAATTATTAGGTCCGCTGATCTGGGTTGCCCCGGCGCGCCTGTTTAAAATACTGGTCTTAATCCCGCCGATTGATCAGGGCCGCCAGATAGCCGGCCCCAAAGCCGTTGTCGATATTTACCACCGCGATCCCATTGGCGCAGGAATTGAGCATGGCCAGGAGCGCGGCCAGGCCCCCGAACGCAGCTCCATAACCTACGCTGGTGGGCACCGCGATGACCGGCCGGTCCACCAGGCCCGCCACCACGCTGGGGAGCGCCCCCTCCATGCCCGCCACCACCACGAACACAGTGGCCTGGCGGAAAAGATGCTGGTGGGCCAGCAGGCGGTGCAAGCCCGCCACCCCGCAGTCGTAAAGGGTCTCCACCCGGTGGCCCATGATGCGGGCGGTAAGGGCCGCTTCTTCGGCCACCGGAATGTCCGAAGTGCCCGCGGAGATAACTACAATACCCCCCCGGCCCCGATCGGGAACCTCACCCCGGCTCAGAATCAACACCTGGGAAACCGGGTGATATTCAGCCTCGGGGAAGTCAGCCAGAAGAGCCTCGGCCTTGTCGGGAGAAACGCGGGTCATCAGGATATGTTCGGCACCGGCGGCCAGAGAGGTCAGGATGCCCTTGAGTTGGCCGATATCCTTGCCGGCGGCGAAGACCACCTCCGGGAAGCCCTGGCGTAAGGCCCGGTGGTGGTCCACACAGGCGAAGCCGAGGTTCTCAAAAGGCAGGTGCCGAAGGCGCTCCAGGGCCTCGGCTATGCTGAGGCGGCCCTCCTTGACCTCTTCCAGCAGTTTTTCCAGAAGTTTGACATCCATGGGTGATGCTTTCGCTCCGCTGAATTATATACTTTGCCTCCCTGCGCGGGAAACGCCCTGAAGAGGAATTCTTCTCCTTGCACAAAATTCACTCTCCTAAAGGCTCCAAAACTCCTTCCCGGTTGAGGCGGAAGCGCCGGCCCTGCCAAACCACCTCATTACCCAGAAAGCTTGCCAGCCAGAGGCCAAAAGAGAGGAGGTCCTTCAGGGGCAGAAGAACCAGAGCCGGAAGGGGGAGGCTGCCCTTCAGGCAAAGAACTTCGGAGAACCAGGCCAAGCCGCCGCGCCAGAACAGGGTGGCCCCCGCCAGGCCCAGGGCCCAGACAGCCATCCCGCTCGCCAGCCACAGGGCCAAGGCGAAGATCAAGGCGTGCGTGACGCCATAGGCAAAATAGCCTTTGGGGCGGCAGACCCGGTAAGTCCGGGCCCAACGCAATTGATGGGCCAGGTAATCCTTGAAGCTCATGCGGGGGTTAACAGTTTCCACCACGTAAGGGAGCAGCTTTACTTCGAAGCCTGCCTGGTGGATGTGCCAACCCAACTGGTAGTCGTCCGCCAGGTAGTCCTTCAGCGCCGCAAAACCACCTATCCGTTCCAGGGCCGTCCGGGTAAAGGCCATGGTCGCGCCCAGCGCAAAGCGGATCCCTTCCACGTAATGCGCCACGGCCACGGAAGGAATGAAATCGGCGCTGATGGTCAGGGCTTCCAGACGGGAACCCAGCGAGTCGCTGCGGCCGGCCCGGTAAGTACAGGAGATCAGGCCCGTTCGGGGGCCGCTTAAAGCCCCAGCCACCCGACCCAGAAAATCGGGATCCACCTTGACGTCCCCATCGGCCACCACCATGAGGTCATAACGGGCCCGGGGCGCAAGCTGGCGGAGGATGCTCACCTTGGGGTTGTGTCCCAGGTTCTCGGGGCAGAGCACCACCTCCACCAATCCCGGCGGGGCAGACTTCTGCAACTTCTCCAGGAGGGGCACCACCGGGTCGCCGGGATCAGCCACTCCGAAGAGCACCTGGTAAGGGTGATAGTCCTGGGTTAGAAAGCTCCTAAGGCATTCCTCGGTTTCCCGGTCCCGGCCTGCCACCGGCTTGAACACGGTAATGCCGCGGGACCCTGGCGGCGCCGGGGCGGGAAGGGGTCGGCGGAAAAAACGACCCAGGGAAACCAAGGCCAGGACCTGATAAACCAGGGCGGCACTGAGCAGCAGGAGGAGCAAGGTAATCATGGCCTGGAAGGAATTTTCTTTATAATATTAAAAGTTTTCCCGATAACAAAGGAAAAGCACTTCTGGAAGCCAGGCTGACGGCATCGGGGACCGCCCATGTTTAGGTTGATGTATCACGAAAACCCAAAAAGCGGTATGCCGGTGGGGCATCTTGGCGAATTCATTTAAGGTCCGGCCATGGCCATTGAAGCTGTTATTTTTGACCTGTACGGCACCCTGGTGGATATCTGGACGGATGAAACCGACTTATCGGTGTATTACACTCTGTGCAGGTTTCTCAATTACTATGGGGTTTCCTTTGAACCGGAAGAACTGGCCGCCCGCTACCAGGAGAGCGCCGCGCTCCACCTCCTGGACCATCCCGGCCCTTATGGCGAAATCGACGTTTTCCTGGTTTTTGAAGAAATCTTGCAGGAAGGACTGCGCAAAACTCCCGAACGGACCCTGGTCATCTGTCTGGGCCGCCTGTTCCGTGCTCTTACCACCCGCCGCCTGGGGCTCTTTCCCGACACCCTGCCGGCCTTGGAGGAACTGGCGCCCATCTATCGCCTGGGTTTGGTCAGCGACGCCCAGTGGGTCTTCAGCGAGCCGGAAATACGCTTCCTGGGGCTGGAGAGGTATCTTGAAACCGTGGTGTTGTCGTCCCGTTATTTCATCCGCAAGCCGGCTCCCCAAATTTATGCCCATGCTCTCCGGGCCATGAAGCTGCAACCTTCTCAAGCGGTATACGTGGGCAATGACGCGGCCAAGGATGTGCCTGGACCGCAGGCCATCGGCATGCCGGTGGCCCTCATCCAGCGGGAAGGCCCCCCGCCCCGGATCGGAGTGCCGGTAATCAAAGACCTGCGCGAGATCCCCTCTTTGATCCAGAGCAATTTCCGAGACTGATCCTGCTTCTCTCGGCCGGAATACGGTCCCAGCCTGATTGCGGTTTGCTAAACCTGAAAAATTTTCATATAGTATCATCCATAATCCAGGGGAACGGGGGAGGATTATGGGGAAAGCTTCGCCTTCCGGCAGCAAAGCAAGACCAGGAATTTTCCCACTTATCGCCATGGTGACAGTTCTTTTCGCCCTGACGGCCGGGCGTCCGGCTTTGTCCCAGGAGGAGTGGAACTGTACGGCTGAAGCTTTTGTCATTATGGATGCGGACACCGGCAAAATCCTCCTTTCTTACAATCCCAGGCTTATGCTGCCGCCGGCCAGCACCCTCAAGGTCTTTACCGCCATGTACGTGCTGGAACATCTCAAATTGGATGATACCGTCAAGGTAAGCCCCTATGCCGCGTCCGCGCCGCCCTCCAAGATCAACATCAAGGCGGGCGAGAGTTACACCGTCAGGGAATTGCTTTACGCCTTGCTGCTGTCGTCAGCCAATGACGGGGCCCGGGCCTTGGCCGAGAAGGCAGCCGGCAGCGAGGCCGAATTTGCCCGAAGGGTCACTGAGCAGGCGCGCCAGTGGGGGGCGTACCGCACCAATATCTGCACCGCCAACGGGCTCCCGAATGAAAACCAATTCACCACGGCGGAGGACTTGGCCATAGTTTTCCGCCGGGCTATGCAGAATCCGGAATTTGCCCGGATCATGGGCACCAAAAAATATGATATCCAGGGGGAGCGGGAACTGCGCAATCACGACCGGTTTCTGTTCACCACCCCCTTGGCCCGGGGCGGCAAGACCGGCTACACCCGAGCCTCCAAGCACACCTATGTGGGTATGTTCCAGAACCAGGACAAAACCATTATCATTTCAATGTTGGGGAGCCAAAAGAAGTGGGCTGACCTGAGGACCCTCATCGAAAGGGGGTTTTGTCTGAGCGGCCGGCCCATTGCCAAGCTCGAACCCCTGGAGGAACGGCTGCATTTTGCCCGGAAACACCTGGGCAACAGTATAGGCGCCGAGGCGGTCAGCCAGGGGAGCAAAAAGCGGAAGGCCCACAAAAGGAAGGCTCGAGTTAGCAAAAGTCCCCAAATCACCCAAAGCTCCCTGGCCGGACTGCCGAAGAAGAATGTCACCAAAACAAGATAAGGGCGGCTTTAGATTCCCGGCCGCAAAACAGCCTTGAGGGGTCCTATGAAGGGACTCTTTAACAAGGTAAAAAACCGTCAGACCCGGCAGCGGTTCGTGGTCTCCACCATCCGCAAGGGCGCGGATCTGTTTGAGACCGCGGTGTTCGCCGCCACTTTCCTGTATTTTCCCAAGACCCTCTCCAAGCCGGAAATCCGGATAGAGACTCATACCAAGGACGAGGCCTGGGATACCCATTACCTGGTCACCGCCCGCCTGACCACCGAATATCCCGCCCGCCTGTTCCAGGAATTGGCGGGGGATTAGGCTCCCAGATTCAGCCCCGGCAATTCCCCCGAGGAGAGGAGCGGGGGGCCCTCCCCTCAAACTTCCCTCCCCACCCCCCAAAAAAATAAGGCAATTGAAGCTTAAGATTTTGATTTATAAATAAATTTATGCGGGGTTGGAGGAGAGGGCTTGGGAGAGGGGGCCACCGCCCCCTGCCCCCCTCTCCCAAAAGCTATCTGCAACAGCCTCAACTTATTCCCTTAAGGGGCCGCACCGCTCCGGGCGGGCGCGGCCGCGGGGAGCAGCTGGTGCCTGAACGCCTTAAAATCTAAAGTTTTCCCAACCTGATGCCGATTATGTAACTGAACCATTGTCAGGTCACCGATAAAGGCAAACTACGCCGAAAGGGTAGGACGCAAAGTCACCGGCCTAAAGCGAGGGTGCTAAGGCAGCGGGACTGCCGAGTGAACGGCTTGTCCCCTCGTCTTTCCTTCCCTTTCCCGGTTTCCTGAAAGTGACTTGGCGAGTTGAGGCCTTACGGGCGCCCGGCTGGGGGTGTTCCGCCCCCAGGTGCCGGCAAACCGGCCGGGTGGAAAATCTCGTCCAGATCGAGGCTTCGGGTTCGGGGCAATCCGGTATCAGACAATAGTCAGCTTCTCCGGGGAAGGTGGCACCGGCCTTATCCTGGGAAGTCGGGGCCGACCTTTCCGGACAGGAAGGCCCCCTCGCGCTGCTTAAAAGGAGCAGACCGGCAGTACCGGTCAGGGAGGAAAGAAATGTTCCTCACAAGGCTTAGCAACCCCAAAAGTCGCCGGGAAAAAGGCAACATCACCATTGAGATGGCCTTGGTCATGCCGCTGTTTCTTTTCCTGATGGCCGGGATTATAGACCTGGGCCTGCTTTTCTGGGAAAAGCATGTCATCACCAACGCCACCCGGGAAGGGGCCCGGGCTGCGGCCAAGGCCAAGGATACCGGGACCGCGGTGGTGGCGCAACTGACCAAGACCCAGGTCCGGCAGGTGGTCCAGGATTATGTGAACCAGTTCAATCTGAAGGCGCTGGATGGTTCCCCCCTGGTGTTAAGCGACGCTAATTTCTCTTACAGCTGGGAGACCACCCCGTCCGGACAGGTGCTGCATGTCTCACTGACGCAGATTCCCTACAAAATGATGCTGCTGCCCAATTTCAGCACTTTTTTCGGCGGGACCAGGACTCCCGGGGATGAGGCCTTTTATCTCACGGCGCAAACCAGCATGGCGGCGGAATGGAACAATCCCCCCAGTCCTTAAAATCAAAGAGAGCAGCCTGGAGGTTGACCATGCTACGGAGTTTTTGGCGGAATGAGCGAGGGGCGGTCGCGCCCATCAGTGCGGTTTATCTCGTCGTCGCCCTGGCGGCCCTGTCCCTGGCCATAGACCTAGGCCACGTTTTTTTGGTAAGGAACGAACTTCAGCGGGTAGCCGACTCCGCCGCGCTGGCGGGAGCCCTGCGTCTAATGACGCCCAATACCGGGGTGCCGGCCGGTGTAACCCAAGCTGCACCGGACTGCGGCAGGGCCATCGCCGCGGCCCAGGCCGTGGGCACGAACAACAGCACCGACGGTCAACCCACAACCTTGGCCAATATATCCGTCAGCCTGGGCACCTGGAACGGCACCGCCTTTACGGATACGGGCTGTGCCAGTCCCAGCCTGGTGAACGCCGTGCAGGTGATCGCGAGCCGGCCGGTCAATGTTTATTTCGGGAGCCTCATAACGGGCAGCCGCCTCATAAATCTCGCCGCGCTGGCCACGGTGCTGGTGGGCACGGTGGGCGGCTTGCCCCCCGGCTACAAGACCCTCCCCCTGGCGGTGGATGCCGACAAATTGCCCTCCAACGGCCAGAAGCTGGTGATCCATCTCAATCCCACTCCGGGGGATGACGGCTGCTGGCACACCTTTTTCTGGCAGAATCCCGCAGCTTCTCTCATTAGAGACATCATTAATGGAAATACGGAAACACCTCTGGTCAAAGAAGGGGATTACATCAAAGTAAAAGAAGGGGTGTCGGACTCCGACCTCAAGGCCTTGGGAAAGATTTTGCAACAAAACGGTGGCACCTGGGATGTGGTCCTGCCGGTAATCCCCCCGGATTCCCACACCGGCTGGGCCAAGGTGCTGGGCTTCGCGGCGGTGCGCCTGACCCTGGTGGATTCTCAGGGCGATGATAAACGTGTTGAGTTCGAAACCCTGAACAACAAGCTGGCGGCCACCACCCTCCCCGGCGGCACCACTTATTACGGCTTGGCCACCGGCACCCCCAGGCTGGTGAATTGATCAAGTCCCGGAGGCGGGCCGCCGGCACAGGAGGCATACGGCGCACCCGACGAAAAGAGATGGGATTGCCGCTCTCGACGGGATTTTCTCGGAGAGGAGGTAAGGGCCCAGCGGCCCTCAGCCTTATTTCCCATCGAGGCGATTTTGTCTTTGACGGAGGCAGGGACAGTCGAATTCCTGAAAATAACCTAAAAGGAGGTAAAGAGTATGCTGAAAACTCGAACCAGCCGCGGCTCTCCGGCCGAGCGCGGGGCCATCACCCCGGTGCTGGCGGTGTGTCTGGCCGTGGCTTTGGGGCTTATGGCCATGACCGTGGATCTGGGGCAGCTTTTTGTAGCCAAAAACGAGCTCCAGAACATAGCCGACGCCGCGGCCCTGGCCGGAGCCAAAAAGCTCATCCAGGCCAAGGATTCCAGTAATCCGGGGCTGGCGGCGGTTTACTGCGACGAGGCCGTCAGTGCGGCCCAGGCAGTGGCCGCGGAGAACCGCTCCTTCGGAGCCACCTTGACGGTGTCCGAAGCCGACGTGACCGTGGGAAAATGGGACCTCAACGCCGGAGCTTTCACCCGCACCGGCTGTTCGACTAATCCCATGGAGGTCAACGCCGTCAGGATCACGGTCCGCCGGGACGGCACGGAGAACCCCAGCCTGGCCACCTTCTTCGGGGGCCTTCTGGGAGTGCCGCAGATGCAATCCAGTGCCACGGCCGTGGCGTACCTCGGGTTGGCGGGAACCAGTTCCCTTACCATCCCCTTTGCAGTGCCCCCCAACTACCCGGCCGGGCTCTCCCCCTATGCCGGCGCCACTCCCTTCCTGGACTGGCTCGCACCCCGGCCGGCCATCGCCGCCAGCTCCCAGACATACACCTGGAGGGATCTGGGAGGCTCCACGCTGGACACCACCAAAGCCACCTTCGTCATGCCCCTCTATGATGAGCGAACCGATCTCGGCAAGCTCCAGAAGTACATCAAGGGGCCGAGCGGCGGCGGGCTTCAGTATCCCCAGGTGAAGGTGGGGCAAAAGCTCTACCCCATCAGCGAATACCAGTGGGCCGGCAACGTCTATGATAACTTCAGCTACCTGAGAAACCGGTTCAATACGTCAAAAGATCCCACCACCGGTAAATGGCGGGTCACCGCGGCGGTTTATTCCACCACCAACCCGATGGCGGCGGGGGCGCCCCTAAAACCCTGGCTGGGATTGGCGCAACTTCTGCTGCCCGGGCCGAAGCCGGCTTACGCCTGTGCCTCTTACACCGTGCCGGCGGTCTATGTGCAGGGGTTTATCACCCTGGACGTAAAAGAAGTGATTTGTGATAAGAATGACGACGGCGTTTGGGACAGCAACTGTAAGAACTATGCCTATCCCAGCAGCTACAGTTGCGACAAGAAGTGCAAGGTGGTTTTGGAGGTGCCGTTGGACCAGAATTTTGTGAGCACTGATCAGAGCTCCACCATCGTGCCCAAGGAGCGAAGTTATAAAGATATGAACGCGGGGGCCAACCCGGTGGGGAACTTTGCCTCAGTGCCTTTTCTGGTTAAATAACCCTGAATAACAACCCGCTCCGGAGGCAACCCCTGTCCGGAAACCCCAGCCTCCTCCCCCAGGAGGCTTTTTCTTTGCATTTTCTCTGGGATAGGCCCAAAAGCCCCCCTGCCGCCATTAAGGGCTTAGAGGAGGGGGCCAAGGGCCGGTGGCTCCCCGGCCCTCCCCCCCCAGTATCAGCCCGCTCCTCCGTTATCCTCAAAAAGGAGGTGGGCCAGGTCCGGCCAGCCGGCGACTTCCAGGAAGGGGTGGGGCCGGCGGTTCCAGGGTTGGGCGAAGAGGATGGGGGTGATGCCCGCCCGGGCCAGGTCGAAACAGGTCTCCAGGCGGTCCTCCACAAAGTAATCGATGGCGTGGGCCTTGAGGTAGTGCAGCTTGGCGTCCGGGTCGCCGGTGGCCACGACCCAGATGGAGCGGGGCGGCACCGGCGCCAGGGTGCGGTTCAGCCAGAGCTGGATGGGCTCCGGCCGGTCCCGGGCCGTGATGAAGACCAAGGGGACCTCCTCCGCCAGCCGGGAGAGCACCGGCACGGCCTGGGGAAAGGGCTCCACCGGCAGTTCATGGGGCCGGTCAATAAGTTCTCGGATCAGGCCGGCGACCATCTCCCGGTCAAATCCCAGGCAGTCCTCCAGGTAAAAGGTGGTGATGTCGTTATAACTGAAAGGATGGGGCCCATATCGCTCCTGGGCCATGTCCAGGAAAACCGTCATGATGTCCGCCACCACCCCGTCGATGTCGAAACCCAGACGGTCCAGGGGAATGCGGCCGGGCTGCGGCTGAGGCGCCGGGTAAGGCCGGGTCATTCCTGTTCTCCTTGCTGCCGGGCGGTCTTCATGATTCTTCGGCGGTTTCAAACCTGGGGCGGGGCCAGGCCGGCCAACACGTCCAGGACTTCCTGTTGGTCCACATCATACCAGTTTTCGTAGGCCTCAGCCACAGCGAAGGACAGACCGCTCCTGATGTTGGGACAGACCAGGAGATCCACCAGGGACAGCAAAGTCTGGGCAGCGCGATCCAGGGCCGTGGGCACCGCCACAATGAGCCTGGCCGCGCCTTTTTTCTTGAGGAAGCGCACTGCGGCCTGCATGGTGTATCCTGAAGCCAGGCCGTCGTCCACCACCATGACGGTTTCCCCCGCCAGGTCCGGGTAAGGCCGACCGCCCCGGAGGATGCGCTCCCGCTCCTTCAGATTTGCTTCGGTCTTGGCGATCTGGGCAGAGATCTGCTCCGGGGTGAGGGGCATGCGGCTGAGGAGCATCTCATTGAAAAGAGGGACGCCATCGGGGTCTATAGCCCCGAAGCCTGCCTCCGTGGTCCAGGGGAACTGGATCTTGCGCACAATAATGAGGTCCAACGGCACGGCCAAAGCCCGGGCGATCTCTGCGGCCACAGGCACGCCGCCCGCGGGAATGGCAAAGAGCCGAAAGGTCTTCCCCTCATAGTCCCAGAGCATCTCCGCCAACCGCTTCCCGGCCGCGCTGCGGTCCGCAAAGACAAAGGTCCGGTTCCTCAGGGTCGGGTCGTCAATGAGCTTTCCCATTGGCGCTGAAAGTTCTCCAGAAGGGCCTGCACCCGCAGGCGGAACTCGGTCTGGCCGAGCCGCGAGCCCTTCAAGCCGGCGTGAAAATTGATTTCGGACAGGAAAGGCTCCCCCCTGGGGCTGACGAGCACATCGAGCACGGCATAAGGGAATTTCCCCCGGATCATGACCTGACGGCAGAAGGAGAGTATCTCGGGGCTAACCTCCACGGAGCGGAACTCCCCGCCCTGGAAGAGATTTTTCCGAAACCCCTGGGGATTGAGCCTCTCATAAGCCTCATTATAATCTCCTATCACCACAACTCTCAAGTCCCGGGTTTCGGCCAGGAAAGGCTGGAGCACCAGGGGAAAATCGAGGGGCTGGAGAGCCGCCAGACTATAGAGGGTCTCGAGGGACGGCCACAGGCTCACTCCCAACCCCAGGTGGGCCCGGTCCCGCTTGGCCACCACCGGGCCGGACATCTGGGCGTCCCCCAGGTGGGCGGCCAGGTCTGCGGGCGATAGAGCCACAAACGTCCCAGGGAGCATATATTCTCCCAGAACCAGGGCTTGGGCCGACTTGGTCAGAGCCACCAGTTGAGCCAGCAAGGCCGGATAAAAGATCACGCCGCGCTCGGCCAGGTCGATGAGCATGATCTCTTCACCTGGTCTGACGGCCAGGGGACCCAACACCAGGTCTCCGGCCGCGAGCTCCGGGTAGCGGCGCCGCAGTTCAGTGAGAGAACGAATGGGGCAGGGTGTCTGGGCCATGAGCCTCCTGGACCTTGGATTGGCGAACGGACAGGGGCGGCATGGCGGAAAGCCTTACCGGAGTATCCGGCGGCCTCAGCAGGGGCGAGGACCGGCGCACATAGATGTCATAGCAATCTACCTGGGCCACCTTCCGCCAGTACCTGGCCACTTGCGCCGGCGAATAAATCTGGGCAAAGATGCTCTTGCCGAAATACCCCAGGATCAAAACGTCAGCCTTGACTTGGTTGAAGTTGTAAGGTTGACGCCGGGGGTTCAGCAGTTTCACCCCCTGTTCCCCGGACTCGACAATGTAAAACGCCGGCATCAGGTGAATGCGATGCACATTGTCCAGAAAAACCAATTCGTATTCGGGGGTTTCGATGAGAGTGCGCTGAGGAATCCGCTTTTTCAGATAATCCACCAGGCGGCTGGGGGGGTGGCCCTGATCCTGGGCGATAGTCCTCAGGTACTCCAATCCGGTGACCGGAAAAACCCAGAGGCAGACCCCGGTCAGAAGTCCGGCGGCCGCCCATCTAAGGGACCAGGGGGCCAGCCCCGCGGTCAGGCGGCCCAGAGCCCGGCAAAGAACGAAGGCCGCTAAGGGTGTGGCCAAAAACAGGGCCGGCAAGGCGAACCGGTACCAGAAGATGGCGGTGAAGTATACCAGGCTCCAGAGCAAAAAGTTTCCCACCCACAGGCCGCGACTCAAGGTGAGTCCGCCTTGGCGCCACAGCCACAGGCTGCCCAAGAGACCCGTTAGGTAGAGGGGGTTGGTCAGGAGATAGCGAAAACATTCACAGTATACCCGGCCAATGGTCAGGGGCGTAAAAAATTCATGGCGCAAGAGGGCCTTCTGCTCCCAAAAATGTGCCGCTGCGGGCAAAAGGCCGCCCAAGCCCACGGCCTTGAAGGCCAGGTAAGAAAGCAAGGGCAACGCCACTCCGGCCAGGAAAATGAACCAGGTGCGGGCCAGGGAGCGCCAGGCGCCCCAATCCCGCCGAGTCAGCACCACCAAGGGCGGCAGAAAGGCCAAGCCGTAGAATTCCTTGGCGTCGAACGCCAGACCCAGGAATAGGCCCCCCAGGAACAGGGACCAGGGCCGATCATCCTGCAGGTGCCGGATAATGAGCCAGGTGGCGCACAGGAACAGCCCCAGGGCCGGAACATCCCCCAAAACCGAGCGGCCCCAGTGGACCGCGTCGGTAGCCCCGAGAGCGAGTAGCACCGCCAGAAAAGCCGCGGTCGGACCGAAAACGCGACGGCTGGCCAGAAAAAGAGCCAGGAAGGTGAAAACCAGGTATAGGCTGGCCACTAAACGCCCTTGGACCAACCCCACCCCCAGCAAACGGTAAGCCAGGGCCACAGGCAGGATTATGGCCGGACCGGCGCTGATGCGATAATCGAAATCGGAAAGCTGGTCCGGGCTTTGCTCGGTGAAGGCGTAGCGGCCGTATTGGACCAGGTTGGCGGCTGTCTTGGAGAAAATGGCCTCATCCCACCACAGGTCGGGATGGTTGGACAGGTTATAGAAGCTGGCCCAGACAATGATCAAACCCAACAGCAAGGCACCCCAGAAACCGAGAGAGCGGGCCAGCTTGCGAGAAGAGCCGTGCTTCATGCCGCAGGATCTTGATCGGAACAGGTATCAAAAAAAAGCCTCTTTATTATAAAGAGGCTTTTCCTCCCAGAAAAGTAAAAAATAGGGAAAATTACAGGCCGATGATGTGCCGGTGCAGTTCAGCGGTTTTCTCCATCCGGGCCTGGTCTCGTTCAGCAACGGTTTGAGCCAGGGTGTCCTGCACCCGCTGCAACATGGCGTTGTTGATGTCTTCCCCCCGGGCATGAGCGTCGATGAGTTTGCGATAGCAGTTAATCATGCGGCTGATCATGGCAACCGCATACTCCCGCCCCTGGACCTTGACGGTGGCGAGACCGAGGTCCAGGTAAGCTTTCAGTTCATCCCCAAGAATGGCGAATGCCACATTGGGGGTGGCAGCCACCCGTTTATTCAAGGCCTCTATCTGCTCAGGCTGCAGACCCCGGCGTCCTAAGACCTTGTGGCGCTGCTCATCGGTCAGGAGGCACAGCCTGAAACAACTGCCGCTCCGGTCCGGCCAGCCCTCGTATTCCACGATTTCGTTGCCGTCCTCATCGTAATAGACCTTACGCACGTAACAATCGGCAATGAGTTCGTGGAAGAGGCAGTTGCCCACGCCGCCGATGCAACGGTTGCCGTGGATGAGCACCTCGGTTTTGAGTCCCAGGGAATCCGCTTCCTGTTTGAAGCGGGCCAGCTTCGCCACCGTGTTGATCTCGGTGGAAGCGACGATCTGGGTGGCCCCGTAAGACTGGTAGCGGGCCATTTCCTCTTTAGTTTGGATATTGCAGCCAACACTGGCGTGGATGATCAATTCCGGCAGGTTCCGGTGGATCTCCTGCATAAGGGCGGGGGTCTTGACAATCACCCCTTCGATGCCGAAGTGGGCGTACTTTTCCACTTTGTTCAGCACCAGGGAGAATTTTTCCGGGGGAATCTCGGCATTAAGGGCCACCCGAACCTTTCCCTGGTAGCCGTGGGCCAGGCGGACAGCTTCGGCAATCTGGCTGTCCTCCATCTCCCATGCACATTTGCGGCGGCTGAAGCCTTTGGCCCCGACATAAACGGCGTCGGCGCCGTTGGCAAAAACAGCTTCCACCATCTCCAGGCTGCCGCCGGGAGCTAATAATTCATTGATCATACGCTACCACACCTCCCTGAGCCTGTCTTTGGTCCCGCGGCTTAAGCGTAACCTGCTGCGCTAGTGCCTTTGGTAACCCCCAGGTCTGGTGGGTTCCTGCCTGGCGCCAACTGATGCTGGCTCACGTCTTTAGGCGGTGAGGCAAATACCGCCTGTTATTAACATAAGTCTTTAATTAAACCTCGTCAAATTGATTGTAACTCCGAGGGCAACCCCGGTCAACGGCAAGTCGGGCGGCTGTGATTTTTGTAAGAGATTCTGCCCTCCCTGACCTCCGTGCGGCGGCGCGGTCTTTCCGGATTTAAGCCCTGAAATAGACTATGCCCAGGGTGAAGGCCAGGGCAATCTCCACCGACCAGGTAAGAAAATAAATCACCAGTTCCATGGGCTGATAATCCTCTTCCAGGAGGATCTTATTGGGTTCTCGCAACAGTTCATAAGAGTGAGGTGTCGCCCGCATTATCTTTTCTCCTTCACTGCGAGTATCGGACTATCTGCTGTGATCAATAAAAATCCTGCAAAAGCTCTGCCACCGGGCGCTCCACCCGCCAGGTGGCCAGGGGTCCGGCCGTAGCGGCGGGAAAGAAATCTTCCATGATGGGCCGGGACTTTTTATAGATCACCCCTATCGGGATGCGGTCCCCCCATTCCTTGGCCTTTTGATAGGCCCACAGCTCGTTCTCGGGATCGTATCCCGGCTCCTCCTCCACCCGATAGACCCGGGCCTGGTACCACTGGTAGGTGTTGATCCGGTTGAAGGTGACGCAGGGCTGCAATACCTCCAGGAGGGCCAGGCCCCGGTGCTGGATGGCCTGCTTGTAAAGTTCCTTCAGGTGCTCTCCCTGACCGGCGAAACCCCGGGCCACCCAGGAGCAGTCCTGGGCCACGGCCAGGGCCAGGGCGTGGAGGGGGGGATAAGGCACCCCCTCGGGTTGGAGCAGGGTCTTGGTTCCCTGATCGGTGGTGGGGGAGGCCTGGCCCTTGGTCAGGGCATAAATCTGGTTATTGTGAATCACCAAGGTTATGTCGGGATTGCGCCGGAACGCCGCCAGGAGGTGATTGCCGCCCTCGCCGTATTGGTCGCCGTCCCCCACCGTGACCACCACCTTGAGATTGGGATTGGCCAGGCGGACGCCGGTGGCCACCGGCAAGGCCCGGCCGTGAATGCCGTTAAAGGTGTGGCACCGCAGGTAATGGGGAAACTTGCTGGACTGGCCGATAGCGGAAACCAGCAGGATGTCCTCGGGGCGGAGATCCAGCTCCGCCAAGGCCTGCTTGAAGGCCTTGAGCATGGGAAAATTGCCGCATCCCGGGCACCAAGCCGGCTCGATGCTGTTATACAGTTCCAACGGCAACATGGTTATTCTCAGACCTCCTGCGAGAGACCCCTAAGGACGTACTCCGGGGTGAAAGGCAGGCCATCGTATCTCACAATAACGTGGTCCGCCACCAGCCCGGTTTCCTGGCGCAGGAGCCGCGCCAACTGACCGGTGGCGTTGCCTTCCACCACGACCAGCCTCTGAGGCTCCTGTAGAGTCTCAACCACCGCCCTGCGGGGAAAGGGCCACAGCTCCGCGAGGTGGACGAACCGGGCCGCGGTTTTCGCCTGCCGGAGGCGGGCCACCGCTTCGGCCACCGCGCCGTAGCTGGAGCCCCAGGTCATGATCACCAGCGGAATATCATGGTCGCCATCCACGGTGATATTCCCCATTTCCCCATATAAGCCCTTGAGCTTGGCCAGGCGTTTGTTGTGCATTTTTATCCGGACTTCCAGATCTTCAGTGAGATGGCCGTCCGGCGTGTGCTCATCGGAGTCGGCCACCACGATCTCCGGCCCGAAGCCAGGAAAACGCCGGGGAGAGACGCCATCCGGGGTTAGGCTGTACCGCATATAGCGGTCGCCGGTCTCACCCTGGGGCGACGGCGGGGGGGCTTCCAGGGGTGGGAAATCGGCCGCAGTCAAGGTGAGCTGAGCGTCGGCGAAATACTGGTCGGTCAGAATAAAGACCGGCGTCTGGTAGCGCTCCGCCAGGCGCAGGGCCTTGGCGGCCAGGAGATACCCTTGGGCCGGGGTGCCGGGGGCCAGCACCGCCCGGGGAAAATCATCCTGCCCGGCGTGGAGCACAAACCCCAGGTCCCCCTGAGAGGTACGGGTGGGCAGGCCGGTGCTGGGACCGGGGCGTTGGGCCACCACCACCACTACCGGCGTTTCGCTCATGGCGGCCAGGCCCACTCCCTCGGTCATGAGGCAGAAGCCGCCGCCGGAGGTGCCGGTCATGGCCCGGGCGCCGGCAAAGGAAGCGCCGATGGCCATGTTGATGGCGGCGATCTCGTCTTCGGCCTGCTCCACCACCACCTGCCACCGCGGCGCCCGTTGGCTCACCGCGTTTAACAGGCTGGTCCAGGGAGTCATGGGGTAGCCGCAGATGAAGGTGAGACCCCCGGCCAAAGCCCCCAGCGCCACGCCTTCGTGACCGCTGATGAGGAGCCGGGGTTCCGGCGGCGTGGAGAGGTTGCTCAAGGCAAGGGGGTGGTCTTGGGCCTTCCCCAATTCATAGCCATGCCGGGCAGCCCGCTTGTTCCAATCCGCCACCTCTTCACCCTTGGCCGCAAAGGTTTCCTCCAGGAGGCTGACCAAGCCCTCCACCGGCATTGCCAAAAGGCCCAAAATGGCGCCGCAGGCCCCGGCATTGACGGCAATGTCCCCGGCCTGGGTCTCAGGTAGAACGGTTTCCGGCGACAGGGCCAGGGATTTTACCCCTTCCGGCTTCCCCTGGACCTGGGACTCGTCAAAAATAACAATGCCCAGCGATGAAAGCTGCGGCTGGTGCAGGGCTATCGTTTCCTGGTTGAGGGCCACCAGGATGTCCACCCCTTCCCGGGGTGCGAGGAGCGGCTGGCTGCCCACCCGAATGAGATTATAAAGATGGCCGCCCCGAATGCGGGATTCATAGGACTGGGTTACATGGACATAAGCGCCCTGGCGCACCAAGGCCTTGGCCAACGGCCCGGTGATGGCGTGGACCCCTTGCCCGGCGGCCCCGCCGATAAGAATATTGAGGTCAGTGGGCATTATTTGCCTCCCATGGCCTGCGCGAGGCTGTCCACGTGAAAAACTGCACATAATACTCTAATACCGGAAAGGCGCATTGTCAATAAGAAAACCCAGGCAAGGGGTCAGAAAAGGAGTTGGCCGGAAACCTGGCCAGCCGGGTGAGCCTGGCTCGGCCACCGAGTTCATAGCCGATGGCTGCTCACGAGGGTTGCTACTGGTTGTTCCAGTTCTTGACCGTGTTCCAGAGTTTGTGCAACACGCCTTCCTGAGCCGGGGCTTCCAGGACCGTGGTCTGGCCGGCAGGGTCTTCCTTGGCCAATTCCTTGAGAAGCTCGACCTGACGAGGGGTGAGGTCCCGGGGAATCACCACCCGTATTTCGACCAGAAGATCTCCTTGTTTGCCGCCCTTGGGATATGGAACCCCTTCCCCCCGGAGGCGGATAATCTCTCCGGGTTGGGTGCCGGGCGGCACCACGATTTCCTTGGTGCCTTTCAGGGTGGGAACAGTGATGCGGGCACCCAGCGCCGCCTGGACGAAGGAGATGGGCGCTTCCAGGTGGAGGTCATAGCCCTCCCGGCGGAAGAGTTCGTGGGGTCGGACATGGAGAATGATATACAGGTCTCCGGGGGGGCCGCCGAACCGTCCGGCATTGCCTTCCCCGGCCATGACCAGGTGGGTGCCGCTGTCCACCCCCGGCGGGATTTTCACTTTGAGCTTCTTCTTTTCCCGCACATAACCCTCTCCCTGGCAGATGGGACAGGATTCCGCGATAAATTCCCTTAATCCCCCGCACCGGGAGCAGGTGGTAGTGATCTGGAAGATGCCCTGAGTGCGGGTCACTACCCCCCGGCCGCCGCAGGCGGGACAAGGAACTTTCCTGGTGCCGGGTTTGGCGCCGCTGCCCCCGCAACTGTGGCAGGTCACCACCCGGGGCACTTCGATGGTCACTTCGGTTCCCAGGGTGGCATCCATGAAATCCAGGGTCAGATCATACCGCAGATCGCTGCCGGCCTGAGGCCGCCCTTCCCGGGGGCGGGGGCCGAAATCCCCGAACCCGAAAAAGTCCTCGAAGATGTCGCCGAAACTGCGGAAGATGTCGGAGAAGTCCTGAAATCCGGTGAAACCGGTGGAGGTCACGCCTTCATGACCGTACAGGTCATAAAGCCGCCGTTTTTCCGGGTCTCTTAAAACCTCGTAGGCCTCGGCGGCTTCTTTAAATCGCTCTTCGGCTTCTTTATTGCCGGGGTTCCGGTCGGGATGGTACTTGAGGGCGATCTTGCGGTACTGCTTCTTGATTTCTTCCGGGGTGGCATCGCGCGCCACTCCCAAAATCCGGTAATAATCCTTCCGGTTCGTGGCCATAGCTCTCAGGTAAGGCGGGCTTCCACCGAGCTGATCTTGTCACCCAGGGCGACCCGCTTGTCGCGCCGGTCGTCCAGAGTTATGTGGGTGATGACCCGCTGCACTCCTTTTTCAAACGGTAATTCATGGAGAAGGCGCGCCCACTCCAGGAGCTTGGCCGGGGAGCCTTCGATCACGGTGCCCATGTCCGTGAGCCGGTAAGGAATATTATTTTTTCGCAAATAATCTACGAGCGCGGCAATATGATCCCCCACACTGGGATTGCCGAGCCCCAGGGGCACAACACTAATTTCCATCAGCGCCATGATTTGCACCCTAGGCCGCTTTGGTCTTAACCAGGAGCCGGCGCACGGTTTCTTTCAGTTTCCCCAAGTCCGGAGATTTCAACACAAAGGCATCCGCCCCCCATTCGCTCAATTTATGGGGCGGCTTGTAATACGAGAACAGAATTACCCTGGTATCCTTGTTTGTTCCTTTGATGATCCTTCCGGTTTCCAGTCCGGACATATCCGGCAAGAGCATTTCCAGGATAACCACATCAGGATGAAAGGAGTCAAACAGGCGGACAACATCCCCCCCGGACCCAGCCACCTGCACCTCGTACCCTTCTTCCCTCAGCTCCTCCTGGCAAAGCTGCCGAATGTGGGGTTCCGCGTCGACGAAGAGAATCCGTCCCATGGAGCACCTCCCGGCTATGCGGCGCTCCCCCATTTCGGTTTAATTATAAGAATTGCTTGCCGGTTTGTCCAGAGATCCGGAACAAATCTGGGGGATTTCGCAAAAATATTTCAGGGTTTTCCCTGAGGGCAACGGCGGGCCTGCCATTGCCTGACCAATTCCGGCTCTGCGCCTTCGGTCCCAGGTTCGTAGAACTTTACTCCGGCCAGCTCGCGGGGCAAATAGGCCTGGTCCACCCAGTGGCCGGGATAGTCATGGGGGTAGAGATAATCCTTGCCGTGTCCCAGCGCCGCCGCATCCCGGGACGCGTCCTGGAGGTGCTCAGGCACCGCGGTGAGGCCGGTTTCCTCCAGGCAGGCCTTGGCCGTGAAATAGGCCTGGGTGGAATTGCTCTTAGGCGCCAAGGCCAGGTACATGGTGGCCTGGGCCAGGTGGTACTCGGCTTCCGGCAGACCCACCCATTCCAACGCCCGGGACGCCGCGGCTGTCTGTTCCAGAGCCCGGGGGTCGGCCAGCCCTATATCCTCGGAGGCCAGGATAAACAGGCGGCGCATGATGAAGCGAGGGTCCTCTCCGGACTTCAGCATACGGGCCAGCCAATACAGCGCCGCGTCCACGTCCGAGCCGCGCACACTTTTGATAAACGCCGAGATGGTGTCATAGTGGGCGTTGCCGGCCTTGTCATAAACCAGTTCCCGGCGGGGCAAGCATTCTTTGATCGCAGCCAGGTCCACCCGGACAACCTGGTCAGGGTCCGGCAGGGTGCTCAGAACCGCCAGTTCGAGGGTGTTCAGGGCGCGACGGGCGTCGCCCCCGGACAGGTGGACCAGGTAGGCCAGGGCTTCCCCGGTCAGGTCCACCTGCACCCCCCCTAATCCCCGTTCCTTATCCGCCAAAGCCCGCTTCACGATGGTGGTCAGTTCGGCCTCGCTCAGAGGCTCGAACACGAAAACCCGGGTCCGGGACAACAAGGGGCCGATAATCTCGAAATAGGGATTTTCCGTGGTAGCGCCCACCAAGGTGATGAGGCCCTCCTCCACGTGGGGCAAAAGGGCATCCTGTTGGGCCTTGTTGAAGCGGTGAATTTCATCCAGGAGGACCACGGTGCGCCGTCCTGCGTCTCTGAGGCGCCGGGCCTCCTCAACCAATTTGCGGACCTCCGCCACCCCCACCACCACCGCGCTCAGGGCGAAAAACTCGCAGTCCAGTTCCCGGGCCAGCAGACGGGCCAGGGTGGTTTTGCCGCAGCCCGGCGGACCCCAGAAAATCATGGACGCGAACAGACGTCCAGCCCGAATGGCCCGCCAGAGAATGCGGCCTTCCCCCACCAGGTGAGATTGGCCCACGAACTCGGCGAGGGTCCGGGGCCGCATCCGGGCCGCCAGGGGCTCGGGGGGAGCAAACAGGGAGGGGGTCTGGAGTTTCATGACCTAATTTTACTGCTTTTCCAGCTGGAAGGCCAGAAACGTCGGGCGGGGGAAAACCTGCCCCCCGCCCGCCCTCCTTCCTCCAGATGGGAAAACCGAGATTCTCCCAGGCTGGAAGCCCATGCCTGCTTCAGACTAATATTGAGGGCGGCGACGGGAAAACAGCAGGACAAGGACTGCAATTCCGATGCAGACCCAGGGGAACAGGTAGCCGTAGTAGGTATAAAAACTGCCTCCCGGAAGCCAGGGCAATTCCTGGACGTGACCCGCTTCCTGTTCCAGGGGCGAGGACCACAGGATGCGACCGTCCCCATTGATAAAAGTGGATATCCCGGTGTTTGCGGCTCGGGCCAGGCAGACCCGGTTTTCCACGGCCCTGAGGACCGCCATGGACATATGCTGGTAAGGGGCGCTGGTCCGCCCGAACCAGGCGTCGTTGGTGATATTGACCAGGAGGTGGGCGCCGTTTTTCACCTGGGCCCGGCTCAAGTAGCCGAAAATTGACTCATAGCAGATGAGCACCCCGATTTTGCCCTGAGGAATGGTAAGGGTGGCCCCCACCGGACCTTCAACGAAGTCACCGATCTGGGGCACCATTTTCTGAATAAAAAAGAAAACCTTATGCAAGGGGACGTATTCTCCCCAGGGCACCAGGTGCGCTTTGTCATAATGACCCACCACCTGGCCGTCGGGGTTCAGGAGGTAGGCCCGGTTGTAAAGCAGTTCCCCCTCCGGCTTGTCTTCGGCGGCCGGGGCCCCAAACAGAAGATAGCACCGGTTTTCCCTGGCAATGTCCCGGACCAGGCTATCCAGGGGCGTGTCCTGACCGGGACGGAAATTAAAAAAAAACGGGGCCGCGGTTTCAGGCCAGATGACCAGCGGAGGGCCGCCCGCGGTGTCCTTGCCCTCTGCCAAGGTCTGCCGGGTAAGTCCGGCATAGATTTCCAAGGTGGCCTGAACGATCTTGGGATCCCATTTTTCCCCCTGTTTAATATTGCCCTGAATGACCGCGGTCTTGAGTTTCGGGCTTTTGGCGATTATTTCGGCCATGCTCCCCTGCCGGAAATAGCCATACCCGAGCCACGCAGCCAGGACCAGAACGAGAACCGCAGCGGTCCGGAGCCGGTCAGGCCGACGGCCCTGGAGAGCGGGGGTCAGGATCACCACCAGGCTGATGTTGACCAGGACCAGGAGGAAAGAAAGGCCGTAGGTGCCGATGAGGTCCGCGGCCTGCAACAGCAGGGTCTGCCGGTAGAGGCCGTGGCCCATGAGCTCCCAGGGGAAGCTGCTGATGGGATAACCCTGGACATACTCCATGACCACCCACAGGGTGGGGGCGAACCAAACCAGGTTGATCCCCCGCCTCTCGGCCCATACCACCCCCCAGGCCCATAAGCCCCGGTAAATGGAGAGATAGGCGGCCAGCAGGAATAACACCCCCAAGGCCAGGGGCAGGGGAAATTTGCCGTAAACATGGGTAACGTAAAAAATCCAGGCCAGCAGTCCCAGGTAAAAGACCAGGCCGTTGAGGATGCCCAGCCAAAAACCGGCTTTCCGGGATTGGCCCTTAAGGGCCCAGAACAGGGGCATCAGAGCCACAAACAACAGGTAGCTCTGATCGTATTTGGGGAAGGCGGCTACCAGGAGGACTCCCGAGAAAAAGGCGGCCAGGAGGGACAGAAACATGAGGGTCTCCAAGGTAAGAGGCTAGGAATGCATGGAAAAATATGTGTCTGGCAAATGACCGGCGGCCGAAGCGTGGGGGCGAGTCAAGACCCGCCCTATCCTCCCCCTATCCAGTGGGCTCCCTGGAACTTTCCGGCAAGGTCAGCGGGCGCACCAGCACTTCTTTGGCCCGGCGCTCATCGGCAGCCTTTACGGTAAGCTCGAGATCGTGAATGACCACCGAGTCGTTCACCTGGGGCACCCGGCCCAGAAGATGGATGAGCAAGCCCCCAACGGATTCGAACTTGCCCTCCGGACGGGGACGGTCGAAGTACTCCATAAGTTCTTCCACGTCCAGGCGGGCATCCACCATGACGGAACCGTCTTCCTGGGGGATGAGGCGGGGCTCATGACGGTCATATTCGTCATAAATTTCCCCGACGATCTCTTCCAGGATATCCTCCAGGGTGATCAAGCCGGCCGTGCCGCCGTATTCGTCAATGACGATGGCGATCTGGGTCTTGCGCTCCACCAGGTCCCGCAAGAGGTCGCTGATCTTCTTGCTCTCCGGGATAAAATATACCGGGCGCAGGAGCTGCTCCAGATTGAATTGAGCTTCCCGGGGCTGCCAGAAACGAAGGAGGTCTTTAGCCAGAAGCAGGCCGATAATATTGTCGATGGTGCCCTCGTAGACCGGAAAGCGGGAGTGGCCCGATTCCAGGACCAGCCGGAAGACTTCCTCGAGGGGGGTGTTCCGCTCCAGCGCGATGATCTCGGTGCGGGGCACCATGATTTCCCGGACAAGGGTATCCTTGAACTCAATGATGCTCTCGATGAGTTCCCGTTCCTGCCGGCTAATCAGGTCTTTTTCCTGACAGACTTCGAGGATGTTCTCGATCTCCCGCTCCAGGTCTTCCGGTTGGGAGATCTGCCGGCGGGAAAACCAGCGCTGCCAGAGACGCTTAAGGAAACTGGGTCGGGGACTGTCGCCCTCGTCCATGTTCAGACTCTCAGCCGTTGCCGCTCCTGTCTGAGAAGACCCTCCACCTTGTTGACTTCCCGGGGGAATTCCAGGCCCCGGTTCAAAAGGTTGAGTTCGTGGCGGCCGATACCGAACAACTCGGTGGCATAGGATACAGCCTTTTGGTAATCGAAATCCTTGCAGGAAAAAATGTCCAGACTCAGATAAGCCTTTTCCGGGTACGTATGGACGCTGATGTGGCTTTCCGCGATCAGCACAAAGCCCGACACCCCCCAGTCTTCCGGAACCGGTGCGTGATACTTGAACACGTAGGGGGGCATAATTTTGGTCATGGCGATCAGGCTTGGACAGTGATCCAAGAATTCATAAATTACGTCCAGGTTCGCCAACTTGGCAGGATTGCACTCATAGCAATCCAAGGTCAAATGCATCCCGTAGCCCAGAGCGGGGTTTTTCAAGGCTCCATCCTCCTCCAACCTGGTTTGCCGAACAGCCAGGATGCCCCTGGCCCGCTGAACTGCCTGCCCATGCAGGCCGCAGGCCCGGGAGAACGTCAAGGATCCCCGGGTGATCTCGATTGGGCCGACCGGCAACCGGGGACTCCTGCCAGGGGGTGGAGACACTTCTTCCGTTCCCAAAACAGAAGATACCCCTTACCCTTTGGGAAAGGGGTGCGCTTCGCAGACCCAATCGTACGCAATTCGCTAACGTCTGACTTATATAACTTGTGGGGTCCCCCTGGTCAATAATTTTTTACGATTATTCCCTTTACTTGGCAAAAGATGTATCGAACCTGTGCGGTTGAAGGGGCTAAAGGCCGCTGCCCCCCTTACCCCTTCCTCCAGACCTTCACCAATCTTTTTTTAAAGAATTGGGGGGGAGGCCGCCGCTCCCTGACCCTCCCCCTTAAAATCATAGAAAATATCAGGGCGGGCGCCCTTCCCTATTGACGGTTCCGCTAATGCTGATACATTATGCCGATAATCCGTGTTTTTACAGGGGCTGTAAGGAGGACAGAGCAGGTGGCCCAAGTCGCCCCCTTCCGGGGGATGTATTTTGACACAGCCAAGGTCGGCGACCTTTCCCTGGTGGTGACGCCCCCTTACGACGTAATCCAGCCGGGAGAGCGGGAGGCCTTTGCCGCCAAGCACCCCAATAACATGGTGCATCTTATCCTGCCTGCCGGCCGTCCCGGGGATAACCCCCTGGAAAACCGTTATACCAGGGCTGCCGCCCAGTTTCGGCAATGGCAGCAGCAAGGGGTTTTCCGCCGCGACGACAAGCCCGCGTATTATTACTGGGAGACCATCTTCACCCACGAAGGCCGGAAATACACCCGGCGGGGCCTGGCCGCGCTGGTCCGCCTGGAGCCTTTTCACAAAGGGATCATCCTGCCCCACGAGCAGACCTTCTCCAAGATCAAAGCCGATCGCCTGGAGTTGTTTAAAAATTGCCAGGCCCATTTCTCCCCGATCTATGCCTTGTTCCCCGACCCGGAAAACCGCATCCTGGAGGACTTGGCCAGGGGCGCTCCCCAGGAGCCCCTGCTGACCTGTGTCGATGTGGAGGGTCGGGAACAGCGGGTTTACCGGGTCACTGACCCGGAGGTCCAGATCACGGTGTACCGGGCCCTTTTGCCGCTGCAACTGTTCATCGCCGACGGCCACCACCGCTATGAGACCGCGCTGGCCTTCCAAAAGTGGATGAAGGAGCGCTACCCGCTCACTTCGCCCCGGGCCACCTTCAACTATATGTTCATGTACCTGGCCAACCTGTATGACCCGGAGCTGGTCATCCTTATGGCTCACCGCCTTTTGCGGGGGCCGCGGCTCAAACACCTCAAGGTCGACGGCGTTTTGGCCAGCCTGGAGCGCTACTTCAACGTGACCCCCCTGACCCTGCCGGAGGGGGATACCGCTAACGTGGCCCATTTTCTCCAGACCCAACTGGCTGCCGCCAAACCTGAAGAAACCGTGTTTATCATGGTGGGGTTCGGCCTCCAGGCCTGGCGTCTGCGGCTAAAGGATGGGGTGCGTCAAAAAATCCTGGCCCGGGAAATGCACCCGGCTTTGGCTGCCCTGGATGTAGCCGTGCTCAATTACCTGGTAATGGGAAAGGTTCTGGGGCTGGACGCCAAGGCCCTGGATGACCAGGAAACCTGCAAGTACTCCAGCAAGCTGGAGGAAGTGGTTAAACTTTTGGCCACCAAGGAAGTGGCTCTGGCCTTCCTCCTCAATCCCACTAAAATCGAGCAGGTCCGGGAAGTGGCCCTAAACGGCCTGGTCATGCCCCGCAAGTCCACCTATTTCTACCCCAAGGTGATGACCGGTCTTCTGCTGAACACCATCCTGCCCGGCGAGGAAGTTGTATTGCCGGGGGAGGATTAACTTAAGGCCTTCTTTAGATAAAGATAATATCTTCGAACCGCTGCCCTGTTCCTTGAGGAGGAGGCGACGGCGCGTCTTGGCGGCATTTCTCCTATGAGTCCCCTGGTCGAGCGCCCTTGGCGACGTTTGGCAAACCTGCTCGAAGAAGGCCGGGAACAAGGCGTTTACACCGGAGCCGTAGCCTTGGTCGGGCTCGAGGGAAAGCTGCTCTGGCAGGGGGCGGCGGGCCGGACCAGCCTGGACCCGACGAGGCCCCCGGTCACGCCGGACACCATCTTTGACCTGGCCTCCCTTACCAAGCCCCTGGCCACCACTCTGGCCTTGATGCTTCTGGCCGACCGGGGCCGGATCAGCCTGGAGGCAACCCTGGGCGAAGTCTTGCCGGTTCCCTGGCTCCCCGCCGACAAACGGCCGCTTACCTTGAAAAGCCTCCTGTCCCATCGCGCCGGCCTCCCGGCTTGGCGCCCGTTTTTCGAGAAGGTTTTGGCGGCCCCTGAGCCGGAGCGCCCTTTGCTCCTGCCCCGTCTGGCCGCCGCGGAACCCTTGGAGAATGAGCCTGAGACCACCACCTTATACAGCGATCTGGGCTTCATGCTGCTGGGGGCCGTAGTGGAGCACCTAAGCGGTCTGGACCTCGAAACTTTCTGTCGCCAGGAAGTGTTTGAACCGCAGGGACTTAAGATTTTGGGATTCAAGCCGAACTCCCGGTTGACTTGGGATAACTTCACCTGGGCCGCTACTGAAGAGTCTCTCGGCCCAGGCGAGGTTCACGATGAGAACGCCCGGGCCGCGGGCGGGGTAGCTGGCCACGCCGGGCTGTTCGGGACCGGAACGGAGGTCTTTGACCTGGCGGCCGGGCTCTTCCATGCTTATCACGGCCGAGGGGAGGGGCTGGGAATCTCCCGGAAAGTTGCGCAGCAATTTCTGACCCCGGTAACTCCTGGGGGCCGCACCCCGGGATTTGACGTGCCCACCCCGGGACAAAGTTCGGCCGGCCGGTTTTTTTCCCCGCACAGCGTGGGCCATACCGGTTTTACCGGCACCTCCTTCTGGCTTGACCTGGCCCGGGGACAGATGGTAGTCTTGCTGACCAACCGGGTGCTCCTATGCCGGAACAGCGACCGGATCAAGGCCTTCCGGCCCCGGTTTCACGAGGCTGCGTGTCGCGCCCTGGGAGTGGACAAGCCTTCGCCTTGGCCACCGGACTGAATTGTTATTAATCATTGCTATCCCATTAACTGGGAACTAATCGAGGTTAAGCTGACTTCCCTGAATTCGTGCTTTCCCAAGAAGGGGGTAGGAGGACTTCAGATAGGAACAATTTCTATCGTTAACCCTGGTTCCCGCCGTGGATACATGCCGGACGACTTGAAACCTGAAACTTAAAAGTCAAGTTTCGCAGTCCTTATGAACCAATTTACCTGGATATCCAAGGGATATAGGGCAAAATCCGGCCGAAACCCGGAGACCAAATGGAGCCGCAGCCTGTTTAGGCTGCGCTTCAAGGTATGGCCGGAATAAAGTAATATTTCGCCGGCTGAAGCCGGCGGCGGCATTTTTCTTTCCGAAAACGGCGTCCCCCCCTGAAAATTAGCGGTTCCCCCCGGGGAAGAGGGGGCGAAACTTGACTTAAAACTCGAAACCTTTGGTGACATGACCATAAGATCTCCGTTATACATTCACCTCCTGGGCATCTGCGGCACAGGCATGGCCGCGTTGGCAGGAATCCTGAAGGAATTGGGCCATTGCGTCAGCGGTTCCGACGAACATGTTTACCCGCCCATGAGCACCTTTTTGGAGGCCCTGGGGATTCCCATTCAGAACGGCTACCAGCCCCAAAACCTGGAACCCCGCCCTGATCTGGTGGTGGTGGGCAACGTCATCCGGCGGGACAACCCGGAGGCCCAGGCCATGGAAGCCCTGGGCCTGCCCCGGCTTTCCCTCCCCGAAGCCCTGAACCGCTTTCTGGTCGGAGACCGTCAGAGTCTGGTGGTGACCGGCACCCATGGCAAGACCACCACCACGGCCCTGTTATCCTGGCTGCTGTTCGCTACCGGCCGGGACCCAGGCTTTATGGTGGGCGGCCTGGCCAAGAATTTCGCCTCCAATTACCGCGTGGGCCGGGGTCTCTACGTGGTTCTGGAAGGAGATGAATACGACACCGCCTACTTTGACAAGTCCCCCAAATTTGTCCACTTTCGGCCCAAAGTCGCCATTCTTACTTCGGTGGAGTTCGACCACGCCGACATCTACCAGGACCTCGACAAAGTGGTGGAGGCCTTTCGCACCTTTTTGGCCCGGATGCCGGCGGCCTCCCGGGTGCTGGCCTGGGGAGACGCGCCCTTGGTGCGGCAGGTCTGTCAAACCTCGGCCTGTCCGGTGGAATTCTACGGGTTGGAGGACGGCGGCGCCTGGCAGGCCGCGGACATCGCCCCGGGCGCGGCGGGCCTGCAGTTCACCGTCCTTCGGGAGGGACGGGAGTGGGGGAGGTTCTCCATCCCCCTTTTGGGGCGTCACAATGTTCTCAACTCCCTGGCAGCCCTGGCCGCACTGGCGCAGTTGGGTTTTTCTCCCGAAGAACTGGCCCCGGCCCTTAAGGCGTTTCAAGGAGTCAGGCGCCGTCTGGAAACCGTGGGGGAATATAACGGCATCCTGGTGCTGGATGACTTCGCCCATCACCCCACTGCCGTGGCCGCGACCCTGGCCGCGGTCCGCCAGGGCTATCCCACACGCCGGATAGTGGCGGTGTTTGAGCCTCGCACCAATACCTCCCGGCGGGCCATATTCCAGGAACCGTATGCCCGGTCTTTTGACGAGGCCGACCTGGTGGTCGTCCGGGAACCCCCGGACCTCTGGAAGGTTCCCGAAGGGGAGCGCTTTTCCTCGGCGCAATTGGCCTCAGACCTTATTTCTCGCGGGAAACGGGCCTTTTCCTTCCCCGACACCGATGACCTTCTAAGGGGTCTTCTTCCTCTCCTGGAGCCCGGCGACGTCGCCCTGATCATGAGCAACGGTGATTTCGACCACCTGGTGCCGCGGCTTTGCCAAGCTTTGGGGGGAAAATGAATCTTGGCGGTGGGGGATATTTTTGCTCCCCTCAAAAAAAGGGGGGCAACCCGGGCCCCCCTTTACTTCCTCCCCTTGGCTATATCCGTCTTGCCTAATCAATAAAATCCATCACCTGGTAGCCCTGATCTTTGAGGGTGGCGATGATGGGCTCAAGGTTACATTTCTCCAGGCGGAAAAAATAGCAGCGTTTGCCGTCCTTGGTGGGTCCCAGGGCCACGTTGATGATCTTGCCGCCATGGTCCTGGATGAGGCGGGACACCTTCTCCAGGGTCTTGGGCTTGGTGTCAAGCAGCAGGTCCAGGCGGGAGCTGCTGCGGAGCAGTCCCAACATTAGAATGAACGCGGACAGCAGATCGTTGACGGTCAGCACCCCCACCAGCTTGTCGCCCTCCAGGACGGGCATGCCCCCGATGCGGTGCTCGTGCACCAGCCGGGCCGCCTCCTCCACGCTGGTCTCCGGGGTCACGGAAATGGGGGCCTCTACCATGACGTCGCCCACGGTGATTACCTCGAGCATGGAAGCCAGCAGCACTTCCCTTAAGGTGCGGGCGCTGATCCAGCCCACCATGAGATCATTCTTGAGAACCGGGAGGTGCCGGATGTTGTGTTGCTGCATGAGCTTCAAAGCCTCGCCCACCTGGGTCTCCGGCGTGATGGTGATGGGATCCTTGTTCATGATCTCCGCGACCCGCATTGCTTCGCCTCCTTGGAAGAATAGGCCCACCTTAAAACAAACCACATAGAATTTCAAGGGAATTTGGTTGGTATAGTCGCTTGCCGGGGGAAAAGAGGGGTGAGAAATAAGCAGGCGGGCCGCTCTCTGGTTTCCTGCCGTTCAACTTCCTGCGGTTTCCGTCCGGAGCGGGATTGCCCCATGGTCCGAAGCCCTGGAGTCCGTCCGGCGCCGGTTAAACGCCAGGGCCCCTTCCGGCCCTCCCGAGCCAGAAACAAATTCAGGACAGGCTTTGGGTTTTTGTGAAGAGCAAACGGGAGCGCCTGTTTTAGCTTTAGGCTTTCCCTGGCAAAGCCTGCGGCCGCGAGGGGGCTTTGGGGCCCCTGGCCTAATTGGTGGCCAGCACGCTCTGCATGGTGGCGACGATGTGCTCCGCTTCGCCGATGTAGGTGGACATATTGGCCCGGTGATTGGCCAAAATGCCATCTTTGGCCCCGTCGGTGACGACCCAGGGGCTGAGGTGGGAGGCTGCGTGCAGGGCGTGAATGGCGTCCTCCAGGAGTTTGTGGGTGTTCTTTTTTTGGAGCTGCTCATGAAAGTCCTCTTTCACGGCCTCCAGCATCACCGCCATACTCTGGGCCACGCCGCTGGAAAAATAAAAGTAGTCGTCGGCGTTGAAGAAAGAGACTGGCCGGCCGTCGGCCTCGGTGTCTTTCACCAGGTTGTAATAGCACGACCCCAGGATGTCCTTATAATTGTTGAACAGGGCGATGAGGTTGTCCACCCGGTTGTAAAACCGGCTGCGGCCCTGGCGCAAGGCCTCGGCATACGTTTCCAAGTCCTGGATGGCCTCCCGGTATTTGCCGGAAGCGGAGGGAAACCAGTATTTATCTGGACTTACCATGAGGAAATTCATGGCCTCGTTGACCTGGGGGTTGTAGGATTCGGTGATGGCAAACCGGGTCATGCTTTCATTGAGCACGATGGCGGTGCGCCGGGCCACATCCAGCACCCCGAGCTGCAGGTTGTTGACGTTGTCCGTGAGGCCCAGCTTGCCGAAAATAATGGTATTGGGGCGCCAACCGAACAGGGGCTGATTCACCTGGTCATCAATGATCTTGATCAGGGCCTTGGTAAAAGTCACGCCCTTGATTTTTTCCAGGGGAACTGCCGGTGGCGGCGGAGGCGCCGGGGCGAGCGAAGGGGGGGCTGCGGCCGGTGGCGCAGGCTTTTCGGTCAGCGCCGTGTCCGGGGCCGCGGCTTTGGCAGGGGCAGCAACCTCTGCCGATGGAGTTTCCGGGGAAGAAGCAGGGGTTGTTTCGGCCGGCAAAGCCGCCAGCGGCGCTTCCTGGTAGACGGGGGCCTTCGCGGTGCCGGCTTTTCGGAACCAGCCCCAACCGAACAGAACGGCGAAAAACAAGACAATTGCCAGGGCCACCAGGAGAAAGCGGTATTGCAGCAAGGCCTTCAGTCCCTGGGGAGATTCGGGTTCCGGGGGCACGGGGGCGGGAAATCTATCTGGGGTCATAGGGCTCCTGGCTCCTGTTTCCTGGGAGGCTCATGAAGAATCTGGGCGCTGAAAATGAAAATACGCGTGGCCGGGTCTTTCCAGGCATCCGGGGGAAGGCAGGCCTTGACGCAGGTTTGCTGCAGAAAGGTGAGGCGGTCCCAGCCGCATTCCGTGGCCACCTGAGGGAGTAAAAGCCCCCGGCAAGGTCCCCGTTCCAGATAGATGCCGTGACGTCCCACCTCAATCTCCTCCACATTCCTGATCTCTTGCATAGGGGACAGGATGGAGATCTCCAGATCCAGGTCAGCCAGCTCCTCCTCCCGCAGGGGTGGAAAACGGGGGTCTCGAAACGCGGCGGCAATTGCCATATCCTGCACTGCGGCAAGCAAGGGCTTGCAGGCTTCCAGATAGCCGATGCAGCCCCGCAGCCGGCCATGCCGGTGCAAAGTGACAAACACCCCGCTGGGCTTTAAGAGAGCCGGGGAATTGGTCTTGGGCAAAACCGCCTCTTTTCCCTTCAGGTGAGCCTGGATGCTCTCCCGGGCCACCCGGAACAGCAGTTCTTGGTCAGCGGCGCTTAAGTCCATGGATTTTTCCTCTCCCAAGGTGGGCGAGACCGGCGCGACCAGCAGGAAGATGAGCAGCAACGTCAGGCCGTTAACCGGGAACAAGGACATGTCCAGCCCAAGCTTGGGAAATTGGCATATGCGCTTCATATAACCAGGAATCTGCGGCCCTGTCAATGCCAAAGGCGGATAAGGGCCTACCGGGCCGGTGAGAACCTTGCATCCCGGCGCCGGCCCTGATAAATTGAAAAAGTTAAAAGAAGCCAACAATTTCGGAATGAAAACCTATCCTCTGTTCGCCCTGCTTGTGGATCGCCCCTGCCTGGTGGTGGGGGGCGGCGCGGTGGGGGAGCGCAAGGTCAGGGACTTGCTGGCGGCCGGAGCCCGGGTGACGGTGGTGAGCCGGGCCTTAGCGCCGGGCTTAGCAGATCTGGCCGATAAGGGGCGCATCCAGTTCATTCAGGGGGACTTCGAGCCGAAGCATTTGGACGGCATGACCCTGGTGATCGGGGCCACCGACAACCAGAAGGTGAACCGGGAGATCAGCGCCGCAGCCCAGGCCAGGGGCCTGTTTGTCAATATCGTGGACCAGCCGGACCTGTGCACCTTCATCGTACCGGCGCAGGTGCGCCGGGGGCCGCTGACCATCGCCGTGAGCACCGGCGGGACCTCGCCCGCCCTGGCCCGGCAGATTCGGGAAAAGCTGGAGAAGCAATTTGGGCCGGATTATGGCAGGTATCTTCGGGTCCTTCAGGCGGTCCGGAACCGGATCCTGGCTTGCCGCCGGGGCCATCCGGAAAACCCCCGCCTTTTTCAGAGCCTGATAACCGGAGCCTTGCAAGAGGCCATCGTCCGGGATGACCGGCCTCGGGCCCTGGCGGTGCTGGAAGCAGCCTTGGGAGAGGTTCTGGCCTCCGAGGAACTGGCCGCGGCCCTGGAGGAGGCTTGGGAGGAAGAAAGCTGAAGAAGGGGGCGCCGGTAAAACATGAAGCGGCGAAGGATGAGACAGCCGGATTGTATTTAGTTTTTTCCCTTACCCCTTGGAACACCGCTTCAACCCGCGAAAATGCAGGCAAAGACGCACCCTTGAACTTTGAACCTTTAACCCGGACCGCCCATGGCTGACATATTTCTATCTCTGACGCTCTTGGCCTATTACAGCGCCAGCGCCTTATTCATTGCTTATTTTCTGGCCCAGCGGGAGGCATTCTGCCGCGTGGGGGCCGGGGTCCTGGCCGCAGGTCTGGCCTGCCACACCGCGGCCCTGATAGTGGCCACCTGGTCCTTGGGCCGGCTGCCGGTGGCTACCCTGGGGGAGTCTCTCCTGGTTTTTTCCTGGACCCTGGTTCTGGCCTTTCTGCTGCTTTTCTGGCGCTTCCCCATCCGGGTGCTGGGCGCGCTGGCCACGCCTCTGGCGGCCCTTATGGTTTCAGGGGCACTGATTCTGCCCGGGGGCAAGGCCGCCGTTTCCCCCCTTTTGAGCAGCACCTGGGTAATGGTGCACGTGGGCCTGTCCTTTATGGGGATCGCAGCTTTGACCCTGGCCGGTCTGGGGGGCCTATTTTACCTGGCTCAGGAACGCCAGATCAAAAAGAAAAAATTCGGCTTTTTCTATCGGCGGCTGCCGTCCTTGGAGCAATTGGACGCGCTCAACTACTGGTGCCTCACTATAGGCTTTCCCTTGCTCACCGGTGGCATGATTATCGGGTCTTTGTATGCCCAATATACCCTGGGGAGATTTTTTAGTTTTGACCCTAAGGAAGTCTTGACTCTGATTGCCTGGATGATTTATGCGGTTCTCCTGCACGAGCGGCTGACCGTAGGCTGGCGGGGCCGCCGCGCCGCACTTCTGGCCTTGTGCGGCTTTGGCGTGCTCCTCATCACCTTTGTGGGCGCCGGCCTGTGGTTCGGCGGGTATCACAGCTTCACCAGTTTCAGCGGCAAACCATGAATCTTCTCCTGGCCGGCGTTAATCACCAGACCGCAGGGGTGGCCCTGCGGGAGAAGCTCTGCGCCCTCTTGCCCGAGGCGGAGGTGAGCTATCCCCTGCTTCTGGCATACCCCGAAATCAGAGAGGTATTGTTTTATACCACCTGCAACCGGGTGGAGGTGCTGTGCGTCACCGATGCCGCGACAGAGGCGCGGGCGCGGCTTTCCACCTTTTTTGCCAGCCACCCCGAGGTTACAGCCGCTGACTTGGCCGAGTCGCTTTACCTGCACCATGACCAGGACGCAGTGCGCCACCTTTTTCGGGTGGCCGCCAGCCTGGACGCCCTGGTGGTGGGGGAACCCCAAATCCTGGGGCAGGTGAAGGAGGCTTATCGCCAAGCCACCCGGCACAAGGCCACCGGTCCCATCCTGAACCGGCTGTTGCACAAGACCTTTTCCGTGGCCAAAAGGGTGCGCACCGAGACGGGCATCGGCGACCATGCCGTAAGCGTCAGTTATGCGGCAGTGGCCCTGGGGAAAAAGATCTTCGGCGATCTGAAAGCGAAAAACGTGCTGTTGCTGGGGGCCGGAGAAATGGCGGAACTGGCCCTGGAGCACCTGCAAACCCAGGGGGTTGGGAGGATCGTCATTGCCAATCGCACCCTGGAGCGAGGCCTGCGGTTGGCGGAGCGCTTCGGCGGGAAAGCCGTGTCCTTGGAAGAACTGCAAAGCCAACTGCTCGGCGCCGATATTCTCCTCAGTTCCACCGGGTCCGCCTCTTACCTTCTTACCCGGCAACAAGTGAAGGCGGCCATGCGCCGCCGACGGCAGCGGCCCTTATTCATGATCGACATCGGCGTGCCCCGGGACCTGGATCCCGGCATCAATGACCTCGACAATGTCTATCTTTACAATATTGACGACTTAAAGGAGGTTGTGGCGGAGAACCGGGAGCGTCGAAAGGAGGCCGCGGTGCAGGCCGAACGCCTGGTGGCTGCGGAATCGCTGAAGTTCATGGATTGGCTCCAGACGCTGTCGGTCTATCCCACTATCATTTCGCTGCGGGAGAAAGCCCAGGCCATCTGCCAGGCGGAAATCAAAAAGACCCTGAGCCACCTGGGAGATCTCACCCCGGAGCAGGTTCACGCCCTGGAAGTCATGACCGAGTCCATTACCAGCAAGCTGCTGCACGATCCTATCGTCTTTTTAAAGCGCAACCACCACCGCAAGCGGGGCGAGGCCGAGCTGGCCCTGGTCCGGCGCCTCTTCAACCTGGACCCGGGACAGCCGGAGGAACCGGCCGAAAAGGGAAAGGAATAATGGGCCTTAGCCTTCCCGCCTGGTTATGTTACAATAATGTTAGAAAACAAGGTGGCGCTAAAAAAAGACAAGCCCGCGAATAAATTAAATCCGAATTATGGCCTTTGCTCTGCAAAGAGAATAATGGTCCTACGTGGGGGGAGGGCCGGGGCGCGGCGTTTCCCTCCCCTCCCCCCACCCCTCCCAACCCGTTAGGGTGCCGGGGAAGACGGGATGTTCGTCCCGCCCCTCCGGCCAGGTTACCACCCCGCCAGGGATTTGGGGGAGGCGGTGCGGAGGGTAAGGGCCCCCTGGCCCTTAGCCTCCTCAGGCGCCAAAGTTCGATTATACCTTTTGCAGAGCAAAGGATATAATCGCTGAATAAATGAGGATTACTTTAGATTTCCTCGGGGGAGCTGTTGCCCTGTTGGAGGTTTCGCATGTCCAAAGTAATTGATTTGGAAGATCGCCTGAAGCTGGAACAGAAAAAGAAGCGCCAGGTGGACAAGGCCAAGAAGATAGAGGCAGTGCGCAAGGTCCTGCAATGCACCCGCTGCCTGGCCCGCTGCCACAAGTGCGGCATGCAGTTTGACACCGGCAAGATGTATAAAAGGTATCAGGGCCCGTTTCGCTTTTGCGACAGCTGTCAGGAAGAATACGACGAGTTCAAGCGCCTGCAAGCCGAAGGGGGAGAAAGCCCCTATTACTGGCACAACAAGGCCTGGATGACCCTCTGGCAGTCCTGGCTGGACTACCAGCAAGCTTTAAAAGATTATGGGGAATCCCCGGAATTCATTGAATTGGTCCGGGAAGTGGAATGGGACCGGTGAACGACGTCACCGGCCCCGCGCTAGCTTCCGGGTCAAGGTTCCCCCAGGCGGTAAGCGTGCTGGAGGATTTCCATGGCCAGGTTAAAGGCGTTTTCCCGGGTTATGGTAAACTCGAAGTGGGTGACCTTGCCGGTGTAAATCATGATTTTGAGCACGCCCTCGGGTTTTTGGGCCACTGCAATTTCGCCCTTGGGTTCCAGGGTGTTATAGGTGCGATGAGGAATCTTTTCAGGGTTATTTTCGTGAGTAGGATGAACCATAATTGCCTCCACCTTTAGGATTTTCGCCGACTTTGTCCAATAATTCACAATAACTTAAGATCCGCTCGAATTCAACCCAGAATTATCCTCCATGGCTGTTTATCCCGGAGAATATGACCTTATTGTGGTGGGAGCCGGACACGCCGGCTGCGAGGGCGCTTTGGCCGCCGCCCGCCTGGGGCTCAAGGTCCTCCTTTTGAACCTTAACCTGGACACCATCGCGGCCATGGCCTGCAACCCCGCGGTGGGCGGGTTGGCCAAGGGGCACCTGGTCAAGGAAATCGACGCCCTGGGGGGGGTCATGGGGTATCTCGCCGACCGGACCGGGGTGCAGTTCCGCACCCTGAATCTTTCCAAAGGGCCGGCGGTTCGGGGGACTTGGGTCCAATGCGACAAGCAGGCCTACCGCCTGGCCATGAAGGCCCTGGTGGAAAAAACCAGGAACCTGACCATCCGGGAAGCCATGGTGGAGCGCCTCCTGGTGGAGGACGGCCGGGTGGCCGGGGTGCTGGACTCCCTGGGTCTGGTGACCAAGGCCAAGGCCGTGCTCATTACCACGGGGACCTTTCTGAACGGCCTCATCCACATCGGCGAAGTGAAAATCCAGGCGGGCCGGGCCGGCGAATTCGCCGCGCTGGGGCTGGCAGCCCACTTAAAAGAGCTGGGGTTTCGGATGGGGCGCATGAAAACCGGAACGCCGCCGCGGCTGCGGGCCTCGTCCATCGATTTTTCCCGCCTTACCCGTCAGGAGGGTGACCCGCGGCCGCGGCCCTTTTCCTGGCGCACGGACTCCCTGGACGTGGACCAACTGCCGTGCTTCATCAGCCACACCACCGCGGCGACCCACCGCCTCGTGCGGGAAAATATCAGACAGTCTCCTCTGTACAGCGGGGTGATCACCGGGGTGAGCGCCCGCTATTGTCCTTCCCTCGAAGACAAGGTGATGCGCTTCAGCGACAAGCCCAGCCATCAGGTGACCCTGGAGCGGGAGGGCCGGGACACCGAGGAAATCTATGCCAAGGGCCTGGGAAACTGCCTTCCCGTCGAGCTTCAGTGGCAGCTTTTCCGCACCGTGCCGGGTCTGGAGGAAGTGGAGGTCATGCGGCCGGCCTACGCCATCGAATATGATTTTGTCGATCCCCTGGAGCTCCAGGCTACCCTGGAGACCAAGAGAATCCGGGGCCTGTATCTGGCCGGGCAGATCAACGGCACTTCTGGCTATGAGGAGGCCGCGGCCCAGGGGCTCTGGGCCGGCATCAATGCCGCCTGCGCCATCATCGGCCGACCTCCTTTCCTCCTGGACCGCTCCCAGGCCTACATGGCCGTCCTCGTGGACGACCTGGTCACCAAAGGCACCAAAGAGCCCTACCGCCTGTTCACCTCCCGGGCCGAGTACCGCCTGCTCTTGCGGGAGGACAACGCCGACCTGCGCCTTACGGAATTGGGGTATGAACTGGGCCTGGTGGACCAGGAAGCGGTGGAACGGCTCCGGGAAAAGAAGCGCCTGATACGGGAGGAAGAAGCCCGCCTGGCCAGGACCAAAGTCTTTCCAACCCCGGTGGTGAACCAGGAATTGGCGGCCCGGGGCACCGCGCCTTTAAGCCAGCCCACCTCGGTGCTGCGCCTGGTGAAGCGCCCGGAGTTGGATTTGCCGACTTGCCTCCGGCTGGCCGGAGAGGAGACCCCGGCTGCGCCTCCGGCGGTCCTGGAACAGGTGGAAATTGAGCAAAAATATGCCGGCTACCTGAAGCGCCAGGCGGAGATGGCCCAAAAGATGGCCCAATGGGAAAAGAAGCGCATTCCGGAGGACTTCAACTATGATGCGGTCCCTGGCCTGTCCAACGAAATCCGGCAGAAATTGAAGGAGGTGCGCCCCCGTTCCCTGGGCCAAGCCGGCCGCATCAGCGGGGTGACCCCGGCCGCAGTGGCTCTCTTAATGGTGTACCTGAAGCGTTTTTCGGGAGGACGGAAACCCCCCTGATGCAGGAAAGATCCACAAAAAGAATCGGGCCAGTCAGCCGCTAACGGCCATCTGGCCCAAGGGTTCTTCTGAGGGATAAAGAGCCGGCTACTGGTCGCCGCGGGAATCAATCCGGTCGTAGATGTAACCTCCCAGGGCGCCGGCGCCAGCACCCACCGCCGCTCCCACCGCGGGATTGCCGGCGGCCCAGCCGATGAGAGCCCCCCCGCCGGCGCCTATGGCGCCGCCGCTCAAGACCCGCTGCTCGGTGGTGGACATACCCGCACAACTGGAGACCACCAAAGTGGCCGCCACCAGAAAGACGAAAATCTTTTTCATAACCTCCCCCTTTCTTGTTATTGCACTCCTTTTGGGTCTACGGGCAATCCGGCGATCTCCCCTCCGCAGGATTGCAGCTTATTGGTTTGGGTGAATTAATCTTCTTATGCCATAGGTCCATAATAGTTATTTTTGCCGAAAGTGCAAGACGTTTTTCCGGAAAAGCGCCATCAGAAAGGCAAGGCGCCTTATCTGAGGTTGGCCCCCAACTTTTTATCGGCACCATCCCCACCCGGATAAAAAAAGCCCTGGGTTGCCTTGTAATTCGCCCCCTGCACTGGAGCCAAGGGCTCAAACCCCATTTCCTTGGCGCTGTGGTCGCCTAAAAGTCGGCTGGGTTGCCAATGCCTTTGATAAACACTGCCTTGACCCGCCGAGGAAACTCCTTGCCATGATTTCTCACCCATAAAGGAGCGGCCTCTATCAGGGCTCCAAAATTTGCTGCAGTCGAGGCAGGCGAAGTCAGCTAGCGACTGGCCGCCACCTTGCTCCGGGTTTTGGCGGCCACCCCTTTTTTCTTGGCGGGCTTGACGGTTTTTTTCTGGGACGCCAAGGCGGCTTTAGTTTTTTGTCCTTTTTGCCGTTGAGCCTTAGCAGTTTTAACAGTCTTTTTGGCCGGGGCGGATTGAACTGCGGGGTTGGCCTGATCTGTCTGGGGCGGCCGGGGCTCCGGCTGACTGGTTATGGTCGCCAGGGGACGCTGGGTTTCCAGCATGGGAGGTATGCCGGCCTCCTTCTGGGCCAAGGCCAACCCTGGCAAGGCGCTCAGGAGAATTGCCGCAGACAAAAAGCCGAAATATGCTTTCATGACCTTACCTCGTCAGTGAAGCTCCTGGATAATATGGCACCGGGGAGGCGACTCCCTTGGCGGAATCGCCTCCCCGGTAACGATTCTTCGAGATCGTTAGAAATATTAACGTCTTAGACAACCTTCTTTTGGGATTTGGCCTTTTTAGTCTTATGTTTCCTTTTGGCGCTTTTCTGAGACTTGGTTTTCTTTTGGGATCTTTTTTTGCTGGTTTGTTGAATTTGCTCGGTTTCTACAGGCTTCTCAACCGGAGCCATGGGAGATTTGGTTTCAATCTGAGGCGCCCCCACTTCCGGAGCCCTGCCTTCGTTCTGAGCCAGGGCCGCCCCTTGGAGACTCAGAGTGAAAAGTCCGGCAGTGGCCCAAACAAGGAACTTCTGCATTTCTGTGACCCTCCCCCTCCAAACGCGCGAGCGTTGACAAAGATGGTGGCGGTGCAGGGATTCGAACCCCGGACGCTGCGGATATGAGCCGCATGCTCTAACCAGCTGAGCTACACCGCCAATTTGTTGAAATATATTCCTCCCGAAAAATTCTGTCAAATAAATTCCTGGGGCGTGGGTTGCCGGAAATATGGGCCCGGCGCGATAAAGTCCGCCTCGGCCCACCCAAAAGAAAATGCCTTAACATTAAGCGGGCTTCCCTTTCTAATTGGGTAAACAACGCTCGGGAAGCCTCAACGCGGCCCAGGGCGAAATCAATCTCCGGGTCTGGAAATCCGGGAAATCAGGTGGTGGACATGGCTACATGGCGGAATCGGCTAGGACGGAGAAGAAACAGGGTCACCAGGAGAAGCCGGGTCTGGCTTGGCTCCCTGGCCATCATGTTTGGCTGCCTGCTGGTTTTGGCGCTTAAACCCTTGACTTATCAGAGCATACCTGAAGGACATGATCCGGAGGACAAGACCCTGTCTCCCTATTTTGTGGTCCAGGGTGGAGACCCGGAGACGGATGCCTTGCCTCTCAAAGACACCCGAGCTGAGGTCAAGATCGCCGGGAAAGTGGCCAATGTCACTGTCACCCAGGTGTATAAAAACCAGGGCAAAAAGACCCTGGAAGCAATTTACGTCTTCCCCGGCTCCACCCGGGCCGCGGTCCACGCCCTGCGCCTGACCGTGGGGGAGCGCATTATTGACGCGGAGATCATGGAGCGCCAGAAGGCCCGGCAGATCTACGAGGAGGCCAAAAAGACCGGGCAGACCGCTTCGCTGTTGGAGCAGCAGCGCCCCAATGTCTTTCAGATGAACGTGGCCAACATCCTTCCGGGGGACGAAGTCAAGGTGGAACTCAAATACCTGGAAGTCTTGAAGGCTGAGGACAAGGTTTACGAGTTCGTTTATCCTACGGTGGTAGGCCCCCGCTACTCCAATGTGCCGGCCACCGGAGCTCCGGACACGGAAAAGTGGGTGGAAAACCCTTATCTCCACCAAGGCCAAGCCCCACCTTATACCTTCGGGCTCACGGTGGAGGTCCGGGGCGGGCTGCCTCTGGCCAAGCTCGCCAGCCCCAGCCACGAGGTCAAGATAAACTATATCAATCCCCAGGTCGCCCGGGTTACTCTCGCGGATGAGAAGACCGGAGGCAACCGGGACTTCGTGTTGCGCTACGCTCTGGCCGGGGACAGAATCGATACCGGCCTCCTGCTTTATCCGGGAAAAGAGGAGAATTTCTTCCTCCTGCTCCTGGAACCACCGGATCGGGTGAAAAAAGAGGCAGTGGTGCCCCGGGAATACCTCTTCATTGTGGATGTCTCCGGATCCATGCATGGCTTTCCCCTGGACACCGCCAAGGCGTTGATGAAGAACACCATCAGCAGTCTGCGGCCTCAGGATTTCATAAATGTCCTCCTGTTTGCGGGGGCCTCCACGGTGCTCTCCGAGTCCGGCTCTTTACCCGCCACCGACGAGAATAAGAAGCGGGCCCTGGAGTTTATCATGGCCCAACCCGGAGGCGGCGGCACCGAGATTGTCCCCGCGTTCCAGCGGGCCCTGGCCTTACCCCGGACCAAAGGCGCTTCCCGTATCGTGGTGGCAGCGACGGACGGCTATGTCGCGGCGGAGGCGCAGCTTTTTGACCTCATCCACCAAAATCTGGGCGATGCCAACCTGTTCCCCTTCGGCATCGGCACCGCAGTGAACCGCTTTCTCATCGAGGGCATGGCCCGGGCGGGCAACGGTGAGCCTTTTATCATCACCAACCCGGCGGAGGCCGCCAAGCAGGCGGCCCGTTTCCAGAGCTACATCGGATCGCCGGTCCTGACCGGCATCAAGGTGGCCTTCCAGGGCTTCGACGCTTATGATATGGAGCCCCAGGCCCTCCCAGACCTGTTCGCCCACCGGCCCCTGAGCCTCCTGGGCAAGTATCGGGGCACCCCCGGGGGGACCGTGGTGGTCACCGGCAAGACGACTACAGGCGATTTTCGCCAAGAAATCAAGGTGGTGGACGGCCAGGGGAGCCAAGCCAACGAGGCCCTGAAGTTTCTGTGGGCCCGGGAGCGCATCCATGGCTTGTCCGATTATGAGCGGCTGGGCAGGGACAAGGATGCGGCAAAAATTAAGGAAATCACCGACCTGGGTCTCAAGTACAGCCTGATGACCGCGTACACTTCGTTTGTGGCGGTGGACAAAGTCAAGCGGGCTGACGGCACAGTGACCACCGTGAAGCAACCTTTGCCTCTCCCCGAAGGCGTCTCTGACCTGGCGGTGGGAAATGGCGGCTACGGCCCCGGTGTCATAACCAAGCTGGGGGCTTTGCCCCAGGCGGGTTCTGCCATGAAGGAGGAAACCGCCGGGCTGTCCGGCCTGCCGCCGAGTCCCAGCCCCCCGCCTGGGATTCCCTCCGGCCCTCCCGCGGCGGGCAGGGAGCAAAAACCTGCGGCCGATATTCCCAGCCTGACGGTGAGCATTTTGCGGGTGGTGGGGCCGATGGAGGCCGCTGCAGCCCAGCAGGCCCTGGAGGCTAAGCTCTCCCGGTTCGAGAAGTGCTACCGGGACGCCAAGGCCCAGGGGGTCAAGCTGCCTCTCCCGGTGAAGTTGCAGGTGATCATCGGTCCGGAAGGCAAAGCCACGGAGGTTCGGCAGGTGGGCCAGGCCGCTCCCTCGGCCTCCCTGCTCAAGTGTCTGATGGCCGCGGTGAAGGAGACCGCCTTCCCCAAGCCGGCCTCCGGACAGGTGGAAGTGGTGGTGCAGTTCAAGGTGACCGGCCGGTAGCCTGAACACCTGGCCACCAGAGTTATACGGCTCCATAAGGGCGGGTTTCAAACCCGCCCCGGGGGGGTCCATTTGGAAAGAAGGTCTCCGGGGGATATCCAGTTCATTTGCCGAAAAGTTCGGCCAAGCTGGAAAAGTGGTCGAGCATAAAATCCGGGCTTGCCTCGGCCAAGGCCTCCCGGTCGCCGTAGCCGCAGGTCAAGCCCACGGTATGGGCGCCGACTCCCCGGCCGGCCAGGATGTCCTCCGGCTTATCCCCTACCATGCACGTCCGGGCCGGATCGCCGCCCAGTTCTTTGATAAGCGCGGCGAGGCCCTCCGGCGAGGGCTTCAGCAGGCCATAGCGGTTCCCGCCCCGCACTGCCTGGAAAAAGCCGGCCAGACCCATCAGCTCCACCACCTGCCGGCAGAGGTCTTCCCGCTTGTTCGACAGCACGGCCTTTTTATATCCGTCCAGGCGGGCCAGAGTTTCTTTGACCCCGGGATAAACGCGACTGTTGTCGCCCAGATGCCGGGAATAGTGCTTCAGGTAAAGCTTAAGGGCCTGGTCATAGAGGTCCTGATGGTCAGGCCCCAGGAACCGCTGGACATACATTTTCTCCCCGCCCCCGATCATCCTTCTGTGGGCCGCAAGCGGGTGTTCCGGAAGTCCCAGGAGGCGCAGGGCATGGTTGGCGGCGGCGGCCAGGTCCGGCAGGGAGTCCACGAGGGTGCCATCTAAATCAAAGACAATCAGATCAACATCAAGAACCATAGGAATTCTCTCGGAAGACACCGCGGTTTGGTTCAAGGGCCTTCCCAGGCAGGCTCCGGCTCTCCTCCCTGCAAATCACGGCAACTGGGGAGGCAGCCCAAACCATCAGCCTCGCGCACCGCGGTGATAATTGCTGTTTCCAGCGCGGCCTGGGCCAGCAACCCGACGATGTGGAGATCGACAGACACTTCCGGATGGGCCAGGACAAATACAATATCGCCGTCAAACAGGGTGTGCACCGGGCGGATGGTGCGAGCCAGGCCGTTTTGTCCCATCTGGGCGATTTTTTGGGCCTGTTGCCGGGTAAGGCAGGCATTGGTGACTATCACCCCGATAGTGGTGTTGGGCTCGCCGAAACTCTGCCGCACCACGCCCTGGCGGATAAGCGCTGCAGAGTCGGCGAACTTGCGGCTGTCCGGCGCGGTACGCGTCCCGGCCACAATTTCCCCGGTTTCCGGGTCAACCACGTCGCCGAAGGCGTTGACCACAGCCAAGGCCCCCACCAATAAGCCGTTGGGGCCTTCCAGGCAGGTGCTTCCCAGGCCTCCCTTGGTGGCCTGGCCGATACCGAACAATTTTCCTACGCTGGCCCCGGTACCGGCCCCGAGGCTTCCTACTGCCTGAAATTCAGGGCGGGCCGCCCGGCAGGCAGCATAGCCCATGGCCTTGTCCGGGCGGACGCGGCAGTTTCCCAGGGACAGGTCATAGATCACCGCGCTGGGGACGGTCGGAACCCGGGTAATGGCGACATCGAATCCCTGGCCCTGCTCTTCCAGAAACTGCATGACCCCCCCGGCGGCATCCAGGCCGAAGGCGCTTCCCCCGGAGAGGAACACCGCATTAACCTCCTCCACAATGTGAAAACCGCGGAGGGCGTCCAGCTGGCGGGTCCCGGCCGCCGAACCTCGAATGTCAACGCTGCCCACGGTGCCCGGGGGGCAGAGGATGACTGAACAACCGGTGATGTTCTTAAAGTCGCTGGCATGGCCGATGGCAAAACCGGGCACACAGGTGATCATGGCTGGGCAACCTCCGGGGATGTGGCCATCTCCACCTGGCCGTCCTTGATGGTGAGGATGTACAAAGCCAGTTCGGCCTGGCGGTCCGGGGCAAAGCCTTTGAACCAGGGAAGCTCAGGGACATCTCCCAGGGTTTGGATTTTTTGCGGCAATTCAGACCGGGAGGGCATGACTGGGCCGGCAAGGGCGCGGGCCATGAGGCGGACCGCCATATAACCCTCAGCGGCCAGGTAATCCGGGTCGCTGCCGTAACGCAGGCGATAGGCTGCGATAAAACTGCGGACCGCAGGATTGGGATCATTGATAAAGAAGGCATCCGGGAACAGGATGCCGTTCAAAGCCTCCGGTATGCTTTCACCTGGTTGGGGGTGAGCCAGATTGGTCCCGAGAAGCTGCACTTTGCCGAACATCTGGGATGCCTGGGTGGCGATGGCGCCCACGGTGCGGGCTTCATCTGGAATAAACAGGGCCTCAAACGGCAGGGCGCCGTCCGCGCCGGGATGGGAGCTGTCGACCAGGGGGCTCAGGGCCTGGGAAAAATCCTGGGCGTCCGGAGGGTAGACGGCCTGGGCGACCAGGGTCCCCCCCTGGGCCAGAAGCTCATCCTCGAAAACCTTGGCCATGGTCCGCCCATAGGCGGAGTCGGGGGTGAACAGGGCATAGCGCTGGAGGTTGCGGTCTTTTATGGTGTAATGCAACAGGGCCCGCACCTGCAGGGTGGGAGTGAGAAAAAACTGGAAAACCATGGGGCCGGCTGCGGTCAGATCCTGCTTCTGGGAGAGGGCGATCAAGGGGAGGCCCACAGTCTGGGCGGCCTCGGCGGCGGTCTGGGCGTCGGCAGAAGTAAGGGGCCCGAGCAGGGCCACAATCCGGGAATCCTGGGACAGTTCCTGGACCAGGCGGGCCGCCCGGGCCGGGTCATCCGAAGTGTCGCGGTAAGCCAGCTCCAGATGGGTTTCCTGGGCTGCAAGGTCCATGCCCTGCTTTACCCGGTTGCCAAATTTGGCATAGGAGCCGCTGAGGGGCAACAGGCAGCCGACGATAGGGCGCGGCGGACATATTGAGTTCTCAGAGACCTGAGCCTCCTTGCTTTCCGGAAAGCGCTGTTTCAGGAGGCGCAGCCACCGGCGGGCTTCCTCGGGATGATCGCTTTCCTGGGCCAAGCGGGCCAAACGGAGGATCATAGGCGCGGTCAGGGAGGAATCCCGATAGAGATTGATGAGATATTCCATTTCCGCAGGGGTGGCCTGTTCCACCAGGCGGGTCTTTAAATAATCAAACCACTCCTGGTCGCCGGCCGGCAGGTCCCGGGCGGCCAGCCGAAGGCGCAAAAAAGCCCGTTCCATTTCCCTTTTTTTCAGGGCAATCTCGGCCAACAGGGCGTTGGTGGAAAAGCGCAGAGACTCAGGAAGGTCAGAGGCCGTCAGGCTTTCCAGGACCTCTGTGGCCATCTGGTAGCGGCCCAGGTTGAAATAAGCCCGGCCGATGCCATACCTTACCTGGTAGGCAGCCGCGCCCATCTCCCCCTGGTTAAGCAGTTCCTGGTATAACCTGAGAGCCCCTTGCCAGTCTCCCAATAAACCCAGCAGGTCAGCCTGGCGGAGGCGAGCCTGGTTGGCCTTGGGCCCCTTGGGATTCTGTTTCAGATAAGCCGTATAGGTTTGCCAGGCGCGGCGGTATTCATGGCCGCGATAATAATTTTCCGCTTCCCAAAAAAGATTTTCACCCTTGTTCTGAGCGACCGGGGGCGGCTGGACCGGGGGGTATTGGGTGGTTTTGACCTGGCAGGCGGAGAGCAGCACCAGGGCCAGGGAAATAAGGGTCAACCTGATACGCATAGTTTTCGCCTTGGAAGAGATAATGAAAGGAGGGAGCCAGGATGTCAAGGACCCCTTGCCCCCTCCCTTAAATACTGTTTTGGATTTTCCGGTTTCCTGTTTTCGGCCCGAAGAAACAAGCTTATTCCGAGCCAAATTTACTTGGTGTCTTCTTTGACCTCTTCAAACTCGGCCTCCACCACGTCTTCTTCGGGTTTTTTGGCCTGGCCTTCAGCGTGGGCATGGGCCCCGGCGCCGGCACCGGCGCCGGCCGCGCCCGCCTGGGCGTACATGGTTTCCGCCACCTTGTGGGAGGCGCGCATGAGTTCATCGCTCCGACTCTTGATGGCTTGGATGTCAGTGCCTTCCATAGCCTCCTTGAGCTTTTTGATATGGGCTTCGATGTTCGACCGGGTGGCCTGGTCCACCTTGTCGCCAAGATCGGCAAGGGTTTTTTCCGTGGTATAGATCAAGGAGTCGGCCTGGTTGCGGGCTTCCACCAATTCCTTCTTCTTTCGGTCCTCCTCCCGATGCAGTTCCGCTTCTTTGATCAGGTTTTTGATCTCTTCTTCGGTAAGACCGCTGGACGCAGTGATGCGGATGGACTGTTCCCGGCCGGTACCCAGGTCTTTGGCGGAAACGTGCACGATGCCATTGGCGTCGATATCAAAAGTCACTTCGATCTGGGGAATCCCCCGGGGAGCCGGCGGGATGCCGAAAAGTTCGAATTTACCCAGAGTCTTGTTATCCGCGGCCATCTCCCGTTCACCCTGGAGGACGTGAATCGTCACCGCAGTCTGATTGTCCGCGGCGGTGGAGAAGATCTGGCTTTTCCGCGTAGGAATGGTCGTGTTGCGATCAATGATGCGGGTGAACACTCCGCCCAGGGTCTCGATGCCCAGGGACAGGGGGGTCACATCCAGGAGCAGGATGTCCTTCACTTCCCCCTTAAGCACGCCGGCCTGGATAGCCGCGCCTATGGCCACCACCTCATCAGGATTGACTCCTTTATGGGGATCCTTGCCAAAAATGCTCTTGACCTTCTCCTGGACCTTGGGCATCCGGGTCATGCCCCCCACCAGGATTACTTCATCAATATCCCGGGGCGTAAGGTTGGCATCCTGCAAAGCTTGTAAGCAGGGCCCCTGCACCTTGTCGATGAGATCCGCCACCAGGGCCTCCAGTTTGGCCCGGGTGAGCTTGATCAGCAGATGCTTGGGTCCGGAAGCGTCAGCAGTAATAAAAGGCAGATTGACCTCGGTCTCCAACGACGTGGAGAGCTCCATTTTGGCCTTTTCGGCGGCTTCCTTGAGGCGCTGCAGGGCCATTTTGTCGTTGCGCAGATCAATGCCCTGATCCTTGCGGAATTCGTCCGCCAGAAATTCCATAACCCGCTGGTCGAAGTCTTCGCCCCCGAGGTGGGTGTCGCCGTTGGTAGATTTTACCTCGAATACCCCTTCGCCGATTTCCAGAATGGAGATATCGAAGGTCCCGCCCCCCAAATCGAAGACGGCAATGCGCTCGTCTTTCTTTTTGTCCAAGCCGTAAGCCAGGGACGCGGCGGTCGGTTCATTGATGATGCGCAGGACATTCAAGCCGGCGATGCGGCCGGCGTCCTTGGTGGCCTGGCGTTGGGCGTCGTTAAAATAGGCCGGCACGGTGACCACGGCTTCGCTCACTTTTTCTCCCAGGTACTCCTCCGCGGTCTGTTTCATCTTGGTGAGGATCATGGCGGAAATTTCCGCCGGGCTGTACACCCGACCCTTAATTTCGATGGCTGCGTCGCCGTTGTCGGCCCGCACGATTTTATAGGGCATGATCTTAACATCCCGCTGGACCTCCGGGTCGTCGAACTTGCGCCCGATAAGCCGTTTTACCGCAAAAACCGTATTCAAGGGGTTGGTAATGGCCTGGCGTTTGGCGATCTGCCCCACCAGGCGCTCGCCGCTATCGGTAAAGGCCACCACCGAGGGCGTGGTGCGACTGCCCTCCACGTTGGGGATGACCTTGGGTTCGCCCCCTTCCATAATGGCAACACATGAATTGGTGGTGCCTAAATCTATGCCGATGACTTTCGACATGAAATTATTCCTCCTAAGCTGTCTTATCTACCTTTATTTTGACTGGTGATTTTTCAGTATTCCGGGAAACCACCACCATGGCCGGTCGCAGCAGGCGGTTCTGTAAAAGATAACCTTTCTGCAGTTCCTTCAGCACAATTTGATCCTCCACCTCGGGTGCTTCTTCTTCCATGACGGCATGGTGGAACGTCGGATCAAAACGTTCTCCTACGCTGGTGATGGGGGTGACCCCGAACCGTCCCAGGACCTTGAGAAAATCCTGGCTTACCAGCTCCAGGCCCTCCATCAGGGCCTCCGGGGCCTCAGATCGGCGGCCGTGTTCCAGGGCCCGCTCCAAGTTGTCCAGAACGGGCAAGAATTCCTTGAGAAGGTTCTCATTGGCGAATTGGCGCAACTCCGCGATTTCCCGTTCCTGCCGCTTCTTGATATTCTCCAGTTCGGCCGCCAGCCGCAGGTAACGGTCATAATTCTCCTGGGCCTCCTTGGTTTTTTGAGCCAACAGTTTTTTCAACTCCTCGGGATCATCAGGAAGTTCCTCAGGGGGGGCTTCGGCTGCTTCAGCGCCCTCCAGCGGTTCTTCCGGTTTATCCATGGGGGTCATAGGTTCGGCAAAACCTCCGCATTACGAAAATCTTTAGCCGTTGTGATTTTTGTCAGCTCTCGGAAAGTGGGGCAAGAAAAGTTAATGCTGCCGCTTGGTGAACCACTTGCTGACTAATTCGGCCGTGTAATTCACGATGGGCACTACTCGGGCATAATCCATGCGCATGGGCCCGAGAACTCCGAGACTGCCCACCGGCGCCTGGTCGCTCCGGTATGAAGAAGCCACCAGGCTCAACTGAACCTCTGGAAATTGCTCATCCGGGCTGATGATTATATGAACGCCCTGGGATCTTAAGGCTTGATCCAATAAAGTGATGAGATGATGTTTTTCCTCAAAAGCCTTAAAGATCAGCCGGATCTTTTCCACATCCTCGGCAAACTCAGGATAATCCAGGATGTGACTGGTGCCCTCAATGTACAGCCCCTCTTCTTCATCTTCAGAATCAGACTGCAAGGCCTGACGGCTCAGGCTCAGGGCCTGTGACACCATTTTGTCGAAGAGGTTTTTTTCCTCCTCCATCTGAGAGAGGATCAGCTGCCGGGCTTCACCCAGGGTCAGGTTCTGGCAAATCTCGTTGAGGTACCGGCTGAACCGGTCCAACTGCTCCTGATTATAGGCCGTTTCCACCCGTAAAAACCGGGTTTGCACCTGCTGATCCTGGGCCACCAGAAGGCAGAGAATGCCATCCCCCCCCAAGGCGATGAATTGGATGTGCCGCAGCAGCATGCCCTGGGGCCGGGGACTGAGGACTAAAGCCGGATGGCCGGAGGCCGTGGACAGAGCCCGGGATGCTTGCCGGAGCAGCTCCTGACAATCTGTCGCCGAAGGAGTGAAGGCCTCTTCAATCTGGCGCTGGACGCCGGCGCCCAATTGCTGCACGGGCAAAATCCGGTCCACATAATAGCGGAACCCCAGAGGAGTGGGCACCCGGCCGGCAGAAGTATGGGGCTGTCTAAGATAGCCCCGCTCTTCCAATTCCAGCATCAGATTGCGAATGGTGGCCGGAGACAGGTTAAGCCCGGAATATTTTGCAACGGTGCGGGACCCTACCGGTTCCCCTGTCTGGATGTATTGGGCCAACACCGTCTGAAGTACTATGGTCTCCCGTTCGGCTAGAAGTTCCGTAGAATCACTCATACACGACAGTTGGATTTACTATCAAAATAATGATGGTTGCCGGTTTGTCAAGAGAAATAAGGCATTTTTGTCCAGGGGAAAAATTCAGGTGAAGGATGGCCGGTCATATCAGTTGCGCCTTTCCCTCAAAACAATCACGCCATGCTCCTTTCGGTAAAATTATCCTTTCGGAGCGAGAAACTGGAAACAGCATTACCCCTGGCAACGATGCCGGACGCTTTCCCCTTCCACCATGTACACCACCTGCTCGGCGATGTTGGTGGCGTGGTCCCCGGCCCGCTCCAGGTTGCGCACCACAGTTATCTGACTCAGGCCAATGGCCACCGCCTCCTTGGAGCGGCCCATAAATTCCAGAAGTTCCTGGATAAGCGCCCGATCGAGGTAATCCACCTCGTTGTCCTGCTTGCACACTTCGTGGGCCAGAACCGCATCTTTGGTAAGAAAAGCCCTGAGACTGTCCCGGATCATGCTTTGGACGATCCTGGTCATGCGGGGCAGGTCCTGATGATACTCCACTACGGGAAGATGCTCCAGATTAAGGACTTCCTCCGCGATATTCACCGCCAGGTCACCCAGGCGTTCCAGCTCCACGATGAGATGGTCGATGGCCATCACCTGGCGCAGGTCAATGGCCACCGGCTGGTAAAGCGCCACGATTTTCACGCACGCGGCATCAAGTTCCTCTTCAATGTCGTTTATGGCCTTATCCCCCCGAATAACCTCCCGAGCCAGGCTTGCATCCCGGGTCATCAGGGCCTTGATGCTCCGGTCCAAGGCTTCCTCTGCCAGGAGGGCCATTTTGAGGAGCCGCTCCTTCAGATCCTCAAGCTCCCGGCGGAACTTGTCGGGGGCCTTGCCTTTTTCGTCCATGGCGCACCTCGAGGGGATTTGGGAGTACTTTTACAGAGTTTATCAACTTCGAAAGACCCAAACAATGCTCGACCGGCTTTTTCTCCTCCAAACTTTGGAGGCGGGTTTGAAACCCGCCGCGGCAACTTGCAGGTTCTCCGTGAAACCTCAGAGAAGAAGGTTAAGGGGATCTGTATCTATTATTCCACCGTGACGCTTTTGGCCAGGTTGCGGGGCTGATCCACGTCGGTGCCCCGCAGGTCGGCAATATGATAAGCCAAAAGCTGCAAGGGCGGGGAAAGTACAATAGGCGACAGCTCCAGGGGCACGTCCGGCACCGGGATGGTGCTCTCCACCCGCTCTATGACCTGGTAGTTGTCCGCTTCGGTCAGGGCGATAAGGCGGCCGCCCCGGGCCGCCACTTCTTCCAGGTTGCCCTGGATTTTCTCCAGTACCGGGCTGCGACTGGCCAAGACCACTACCGGCATATTCTGGTCGATAAGAGCGATGGGACCATGTTTCATCTCCCCCGCGGCGTAGCCTTCCGCATGGATATAAGAAATTTCCTTAAGCTTGAGGGCTCCTTCCAGGGCGATGGGATAGTGGAGGCCCCGCCCCAGATACAGAAAATTTTGGGCATTCATGTAGGCCTGGGCCACCTCCCGGATTTTCCCGTCCAGATCCAGGGTTTCCTGGACCCAGGTGGGCAGCCTCAGAAGCTGGGCCAACCGCTGGCGCACTTCCACCCGGGTAAGGGTCCCTCGCGCCTGGCCCAGATATAAAGCAATGAGATACAGGGCCACCAGTTGGGTGGTGAAAGCCTTGGTGGAGGCCACCCCGATCTCCGGGCCGGCATGGGTGTAAAAAACACAATCCGCTTCCCGTGCGATGCTGGAACCCACGGCGTTGCAGATGGCCAGGCTCTTGGCTCCCCGTTCCTTGCCGGCGCTCAACCCCGCCCGGGTGTCCGCGGTTTCCCCGGATTGGGAGATAGGAATCAGCAGGCTGTTTTCGTCCATCAGGGGGTCCCGGTAGCGGAACTCGGAACCCAGATCCACCTCCACCGGCACCCGGCACAGGCCTTCAATCAGGTGCTTGCCCACCATGGCGGCATGGTACGAGGTGCCGCAGGCCACGATGAAGACCTTGCGGAAGCCCAGGATGTCCTCCCGGGTGAAGGGGACCTCCTCCAGCACCACCGCCCCCTCCTCTTGGGCGATGCGGCTCCGAAAGGTATCGATCAAGGCCCGGGGTTGTTCAAAGATCTCCTTTTGCATGAAATGCTTGTATCCGGCCTTCTCCGCCATGGCCGGGCTCCAGGTGATGGTGTGCTCCCGCCGTGCAAGCCTTTGGCCTTCGCGGTCCAGAAGCACAAACTCGCCGTCCCGGACCACCACCAAATCATTGTCCTCCAGAAAGATCACCCGGCGGGTGTACGGCAGGATGGCCGGGATATCCGAGGCCAGGAAAAATTCACCGTCGCCCAGACCCAGGATAAGGGGGCTTTCCTTGCGGGCCGCCACCAGCAGGCGCGGCTCCTTGGCGTTGGCGATGACCAAGGCGTAGGAGCCTCTGATTTCCTGTAAGGTAAGGCGAATGGCCGTGAGATAATCGGCCCCTCGGTGCAAGTGGCGCACGATCAGATGGGAGACAATCTCCGTGTCGGTTTCCGAGGCAAAGCGGTGGCCTTCTTTTAAGAGATTTTCCTTGATATCCAGGTAATTCTCGATGATGCCGTTGTGCACCACCGCAATGTCCCCCACCTGGTGGGGGTGGGCGTTGGCCTCCGAGGGCCGTCCGTGGGTGGCCCAGCGGGTATGGCCGATGCCTACAGTGCCGGATAGGGGCTCCTGGGCCAGGACCCGCTCCAGTTCCCGCAGCTTTCCCAGGCTCCGGCGGATTGCCAAACCGTTTGCCCCGATCACCGCCATGCCGGCGGAGTCATAGCCCCGGTATTCCAAACGCTTGAGCCCGTCCAGGAGAATGGGCATGGCCTCCTGGGGACCGAGATAGCCGATAATACCGCACATAATTGCCTCTTAAGAAAAAGTCGAACTGATTATGCCTTTTGCGGCGCAAAGTGCCTAATAATAAATATTTCCGGGGGGAGGGCCAAAAAGCCGCGGCTCCCTGCCCTTCCCCCCAGCCGCCTTCCAGCCCGCCGAGGATTCGGGAAAGGCGGGACCTCTAGCCCCGCCTCTCCCGGCTCATTGAATCGGCTGAAGGGGGGGAGAGGCTAAAGACCCATTGGGCCTTAGCCTTCTCCCCCACTGAAATTCGATTAGGTCTTCTTTGGAGCAAAGGACATAATCGAAAAATTAATCCCGCCTCCCCAAGCCGGCCGCCAGGTTGGCCAGATTGATAAGCATATCATAATTGCTCGGCTCCTGGCCCTCCATCGCATACATCCGGCGGATGAGGGCCAGATTTTCGGCGGTGGCCACCTTGAGAAAGGCTTCCAGGGTTCGAAGCTCTAAGCTGATAAACAGACTTACCAGTTTCTCCACCGCCTCCGTGGAGCAGGTGAGGTTGAGCTCATTTAAGGCTTGGGCCAGGCTTCCGGCGGTCAAGGCCACCTCTTCTGGTGTTTCCGCTTTTTTGCCGGCTTGACGACGTTCCTTGATCACCTGGCGGGCCCGTCCCAGGCCGAGCTTGCCGGGCGGCACGTCCTGGGTGATGGTGGAGCCCGCGCCCACGTAGGCACCGGCCCCTATGATCACCGGCGCCACCAGGGCCGTGTTGCTGCCGATGAAGGCCTTTTCTCCGATAATGGTTTTATGCTTGGTCACCCCGTCGTAATTGCAGGTTATGGTACCGGCGCCGACGTTAGTCCCGGTCCCCACTTCGGCGTCGCCCAGATAAGTGAGGTGGTTGGCCTTTACCCCCGGGTAAAGTACAGACTTTTTCACCTCCACGAAATTCCCCACGCGCACGCCTTCCCGGAGGTCGCTCAACGGTCTCAGGTGTGAATAGGGTCCCACCTGCACGCCTTCTGCCAAGCGGCTTTCCGTAATGACCGAACCCATCTTGACATAGACGTTGGCGGCCAGGATGGATTCGCTGATCTTCACATTGGGCTCGATCACGCAATTCTCCCCGATCCGGGTGCGTCCCTCCAGGTAAACGTTGGGATATATTATTGTATCCCGGCCAATGATTACTTCGGGGCCGATATAGGTGGACTCGGGGTCCATCAGCGTCACCCCGGCATTCAGGTGAACCTCATTGATGCGTCTCCTGAGGGTCTGGGTGGCTTCGGCCAATTCTTTCCGGCTGTTGATGCCCAAGAGATTGGGCCAATCTGGATCGAGCAAAGCCTCCACCCGACGGCCGTGCTTCCAGGCGAGTTGAATCATGTCGGTCAGGTAAATTTCCCCGGTTACCGGGCTGACTTCCAACTCACCCAGGACCTGGCGCAGGAACGCCGCCTCAAAGCAATAAGCCCCGGTGTTGATCTCCCGGATGGCTAATATGTCGGGGCGGTCGGCCGCGTCTTTGGATTGCACCACATCCAGCACCCGGCCTTGGGAATCCCGCACCACCCGGCCGTAATGGGCGCCGTCAGGCAGTTCCACGGTCTGCACCGTCACCGCCGCGCCGGCCTGTTGGTGGAGGCGGTAAAGCGCCGCAATGCTGCCGCCGGATATAAGGGGCACATCGCCGCACAGGACCATTACGGTCTCAGACTGCGGCGGCACCGCGGACATGGCCACCTGCACGGCGTGGCCGGTGCCCAGTTGCGGCTCCTGGACCACGAACCGGACCCCCTCCTCTCCCAGGGCGTTCATTACTTTCTCAGCCTGATAACCCACCACTACCAGAATATCGGTGATGCCTATCGATTTGAGAGTGTCGAGGAGATAGGCGATCAGGGGCCGCCCCAGGATTTGGTGAAGGACTTTGGGGTGGCTGGTCTTCATGCGGGTTCCCTGGCCAGCGGCCAGGATCATGGCGGTGGTTGATCTCAGTATCTCAGCCATACAAATCATATCCTATGCAGAAATTGTACCATATTTATGGAGTGTGTCCGACGCTACCCGGCTTTTTCCGGTTTAGATGAACCTTCAGTGATGAATTAAACCATATAATCGGTGTGCCCACAATTTTCTAAGTCAAGTTTCACACTCCTTATGAACCAATTTACCTGGCGATCCAAGGGATCTAGGACAATACCCGGCCGAAACCCGGAGACCAAATGGAGCCGCAGCCTTTACAGGCTGCGCTTCAAGGTATGGCCGGAATAAAGCAATATTTCGCCGGCCGAAGCCGGCGGCTGCATGTTTCTTTCCGAAATTGGCGTCCTTCCCTGAAAATTAGCGGTTCCCCCCGGGGGAAGAGGGGGCGAAACTTGGTGCGCCAGGCCAAGCTCTGGCGGTTCTAGATAGATGCAAGGTTCTATCCATGGTAATTGCCTGTTCACCATGAAGTCACGGCTCGGCATCAAGGGCAACCTGAAGTGTCAAGCGAGCC